>Ga0207695_10000039_pt1 | contig 454801 bp, 371 predicted proteins | sample KBSC54metaG_FD_184354 | JGI IMG/M metagenome (GOLD analysis project Ga0207695, IMG submission 184354) | Corn rhizosphere microbial communities from Kellogg Biological Station, Michigan, USA - KBS C5-4 metaG (SPAdes) (version 2) | ecosystem: Host-associated > Plants > Roots > Rhizosphere >...
TACTGAGAAGAATAGCGCAGTAAAAATCAATGCCGGAAAATATTTTGAGCTAGATTTGCGTCCGTTATTGTTCATAAATTATAAAAAGACAAATAGATACGGGCCCGATGCGTGGTGGCAAAAATAGCTATTACTCCATTATGATAGTGTAAGATAATGTGAAGATTGGCGGATTTGGCAAAATATAAGGATATGATCAAAAAGACCTCCACCATGTTAACCTTGTGCGTAATAACAATGGGGTCTTCATCGTTCTCACCCCCGTCCACCAAACCACAGATCCGTACCGTTATAATTGATCCCGGCCACGGCGGCTTCGACCCTGGAACGCACGGCCTGATCTCAAAAGAAAAGAACGTAGCCCTGAGCATCTCGCTCCGGCTGGGCAAAGCACTAAAAGAAGCGTTCCCGGACCTGAACATCGTCTATACCCGGACCACTGATATCATGCCCGGCAACAAGCCGACCCTCCCGGAAGGCATCCGCTACCGGGCCGAGCTGGCCAATAGATCACACGGAGACCTTTTCCTATGTATCCACTGCAATTCCGATGGACACGATCCCGGTAAATACGCAGTCCAGCGCCTCCTGCGTTATAAGACCGTCGGAAGAGGAAGAAGAAAGCGACAGGTACCGGTATACGCTACCACCTGGGTGAAGAATACGACAGCAGGTACCGCTACCTATATCTGGAAAGCCGACCGGAACCTGCCCAAAGGAGACGCCATCAACCAGCGGCAGGGCCTGGGAGAGAACGCAAGCGCCGACAACGCCGCCTTCGACATGACCTCCCCGGAAGCAAAGATGCGGGCACAGCTGTACGAGAAAAAATATTTTGCCAACAGCGCATTATTAGGGACATTGGTCCAGAATGAGTTCGTTCGTTCCGGCCGGCGCAGCGAAGGCGTCGTGCAACGTCAGGTCGGAATTGGCGTCCTTCAGGCAACGGGAATGCCCAGCGTTCTCATAGAGACCGGCTACCTGACCAACAAAGAAGAAGAGCTCTACCTGAACAGCAAAAAAGGCCAGAACGAGATCGTCAAAGACATTGTCAATGCCTTCAGACAGTACAAGGCCAGGCTCGACGGCAAACAAAAGCACGGGGAAAAATAAAATTAGTAAATTCATCATAGGGAAGTAAGAGAATGAGAATGAGAACACAACATCTAATTACAACCATCGGAGGATTCCTGATCACCTTCAACTCGTTCGCAGGGGGTACCCATCCCCGCAACGGAGAACCCGGCCCCGGAGGCCCCCACCAGAAGAATCCCATCCGCACCGTCATCATCGACCCCGGCCACGGCGGCTTCGACACCGGTACCAAAGGCCTCTACTCGAAGGAAGCAGCCGTAGCCCTCGCCGTCTCCCTCAAGCTCGGCAAAGCCATGGCCGAAGAATATCCCGATATCAAACAGGTCTTCACCCGGACCACCGACGAAATGCCCGGCGGCGGCTCCACCATCGCCTCGGGACTCAACTACCGCGCCGAACTGGCCAATAAATCCAAAGGCGACCTCTTCATCGCCATACACTGCAACAACGACGGCCATCCCGCCGGCCCCTTCTATATCCACCGCATCATCGGGCACAAATATGTCGGGAAAGGCAAAAGAAGACACCGCGTCCCCATCTACGAGACCATCCGTGGCAGCCACGCCCGCAAAGGCACCGAATCATACATATGGAAGGCCGACCGCGGCGGCTTCAAAGGCACCGCCATCAACCAGCGCGGCGAAGGAGAGAACGAAATAACCGATAGCTCCGGCGAAGCCAACGCCGACAGCACGGCCTTCGACATGACCTCCCCCGAAGCCACCATGCGCGCCGCCCTCTATGAAAAAAGATATTTCGCCAACAGCGCCCTCTTCGCCTCCCTCGTCGAAGAACAGTTCGCCAACTCAGGCCGCATCAGCGAAGGGGTCAAACAGCGGGACGAAGGCATCCGCGTCCTCCAGGCTACCGGCATGCCCAGCGTCCTGGTCGAGATCGGCTTCCTGTCCAACGTAGAAGAAGAGAACTACCTCAACAGCGAAGAAGGCCAGAACGAAGTGGTAAAAAACATCATGGACGCCTTCCGGCGCTATAAAGCCACCCTCGAAGGTCACCCGATCCCCGCCATCGAGCCGACAGGTCCCCCCAGCAAGGTGACCAACAGCTCCAACCAATAACAACACACATAAATAATCGCACATGCTTTAACTTTTTGTCTATTAGTATTTAGGCAGCATTTTCCCTACATTTGCGATGTCCAAATCATAGTAGATGACACGAGCCGAAGGCGAAGTTCTATCAGACCATCGACAAAACATTAACTCCTGATGAAGATATCTAATGAATTAAAGATCGGCATCATGGCGGTCGTCGCACTCGCCGCCCTTATCCTTGGCTTTAATTACCTGAAAGGCAGCTCCCTCTTCCAGCATACCAAAAAGCTCTACGCCGTATTCGACAACGTCGACGGCGTCGAAGTCTCCAATAACGTGCAAATCAATGGCCTAACGATTGGCAGCGTAACCGCCATCAACGAATCCGACGTCGACCTCACCCACGGCATCATCGTCACGATCACCCTGAAAAAGGAGGTCCATATCCCGAGGAACTCGGTCGCCATGATCAATTCCGGGTTCATCTCATCCGCCACCATCACCATCGCCAAGGGCGATGATACCCAGTTCCTCAACGCCGGCGACACCCTCCTCACCAAGAAGAAGGCAAACCTGATCTCCCAGGTGCAGGAAAGCGTCAACCCAATTATTTTGAGATTGGGCGGCACCCTCCAGTCCCTCGACTCCCTGATCCAGGCCGTAGGAACCATGTTCGACCCCCGTTTCAAGAACAATGTCGGCTCGATCATGGCCAACCTGGCCAACTCTACCGCCCAGCTGCAGATCATGCTCAACGCCCAGTCCGGCGCCCTGGCCCAGTCCCTCAAGAACGTCAATACCTTCACCGCCAACCTCGCAAAGAACAACGACCACGTCACCCATACGCTCGAGAACGTCGAGACGACCACCTCCAAGCTGTCACAGGCGAAGATCCCGGAAACCGTCGACGCCCTCAAGGCCTCCATCACCGAGCTCAACGGCCTCCTGGCAAAGCTCAACAGCGACAACGGTACCGTGGGTATGCTCATGAACGATAAACGACTCTACCAAAACCTCGAAGCCTCCACCCGCAGCCTCAATATCCTGCTGGACGACTTCCGGGTCCACCCCAAACGCTATGTCAACGTCTCGGTATTTGGCCGGAAGGATAAGAGCGGACCGCTGACGGCTCCCCTCCTTCCTGACTCTGTGTCAAAACCTGTTAACAAATAAAGTCGAAGATGAGACTCAGGCTACTGGCCAGTGCGATAGGACTATTCGTCTTTACCTTCCTGCTGTCTACCCAGGCCCGGTCCCAGAACACTATCCAGTTCCGGACCCCGGGCAATGACTCCATCAAGGTCGTGGAGATCCTCAACTCGGAGAGCTACCGCTTCCAAAAGCTCAACGACACCACGGAGCTCACCACCCTCGTGGGCAACGTAAAGATCCGGCAGGAGAAGACCCTCATCTACTGCGACAGCCTCGTCATGAACCCCCACGCCAACTACATCGAATGTTTTGGCCACGCCCACATCAACGACAACGACTCGGTCGACATCACCTCCGACTACCTCAAATACGAGGTCGATAAAAAGCTGGTCCATTTCCAGAAGAACGTCACCCTCACCGACGGAAAAGGCACCCTGACCACCGAAGAGCTCCACTACGACCTCGCCAACAAGATCGGCACCTACGACCACGGCGGCAGGATCGTCAACAAGGAGACCGTCCTCACCAGCGACCAGGCCATATACTTCGAGAACTCCAAGGACGTGCACTTCAGACAGAACGTTATCATGCGCGACCCGCAGTATGACCTCTCCGCGGACAGCCTGCTCTACAATACCCAGACCCAGATATCCACCTTCATCACCGAAACCTTCATCCAGTTCAAGGACAGCACCCACCGGACCGTACGGACGAAAGAAGGCTTCTACGACCTGCGCACCAAAAGAGCACAGTTCGGCAAACGCCCTACCCTCACCGACGGCGCAAAACAGCTGACAGGCGAAAGCGTACAGATAGACGACAGCACCGGCATCAGCGTCGCAAGAGGCAATGCCGTCCTCATCGATACCGCCGAAGGCATGCGCCTCCTGGCAGACACCATGGTCAACAGCAAAAAGACCAACCGCTTCCTCGCCACCGGCAGGCCCCTCATGGCGCTCAAGCAGGACAAGGACTCCATCTACGTCACCGCCGATACCCTCGCCTCGGGCCGCCTCGTCGACTTCGAGCTCGACCAGCGCCGCATCGCCCACGACGACAGCCTCCACCGCGTCTACGTCGACAGCCTCGAAAAAAGACAGGCCGACAGCCTGCACAGGCTGACCATCCAGCGAAGGGCCGCCGACTCCCTGCAGGCTATCAAAGACAGCATCGAGAACATAAAGAACAAAGACAAGAGCGATAGCCTCGAAGGTGGCGCCGACAGCGTCAACAAAAAAGCCATGGACAGCCTCTACCGCTCCCGCGATACGATATATAATAAGGGAGTCGACAGCCTCGGCCACCACAAACTCTCCGACTCCGCGCAAAAGGCGAAAGACACCGTCGCCAAACCGCTCACGCCCAAAGAACAAAAAAAGCTCGCCCGCCTGGCGAAGGAGAAGGAGGAGGCCCGCATAAAAGCGATAAAAGACAGTATTGACGACGCCAAATACGAAGCCAAGATGCGACAGCGGGCCGCGCGCGACAGCGTCCGTCAGGCAAAAGAGGACGAAAAGCTTCGGGAAAAAGAAAAAGGCGACAGCATCCGAAGAGCCACGACCATCGCCAACTTCCGCGCCAGGAACAGGGCCGCGGACAGCCTCAGGCGACTGGCCTATATCGATAGCCTGAGACGATCAGGCATGTCCGACAGCGCCGTCAACTATATCCTGGATAGCGCCAACCGACGACGAAGGGAGGACAGCGTCGCCCTCGCCAACCGACGAGCCCTGTTCGCCGCCGCCGACTCCATGCGAAAAGACAGCTCCCGGAGACCTCCGCCCCTGACGCACGAAGACTCCCTGGCCCTGATCCCGACCACGGATACCAGCCTGCGTTATATCGTCGGCTATCACCACGTGCGTATCTTCTCCGACTCACTGCAGGCCGTCTCCGACAGTTTGTATTATTCTACAAAGGACAGCCTCTTCCGGCTGTTTACAAACCCCATTGCCTGGGGCAGCGGCAACTACCAGATAACGGGTGATACCATGTTCGTATATACGAAGAACAAAAAGGCCAACCGGCTTTACGTCTTCGAGAACGCCCTTGCCATCAACAAGGAAGCGGCCAATTTCTACAACCAGCTGAAAGGGACGACGATCAACTGCTATTTCAAGGACGGGGACGTCGACTACATCCGCGCCAAAGGCAACGCCGAGACCATATACTATATTAAGGACGACAACAAGGCCTATACCGGGACCAACAAGGCCCACGCCGACATCATCGATATGATCTTCGCGCAAAAGCTCGACTCGCTCGGCAAACCCGCAGTCGACTCCGCAGGGAAGTCAAAAGGCAAAGAGCTCAACCGCGTAGTGCTCCGCAGCGACGCCGAAGGCAGCGTCATCCCCATCAAGCACGTCAACCCCGACGATATGCGCCTCCGCGGCTTCAAGTGGCAGGAAGAACGCCGCCCCAAATCCAAAGAAGAGCTCTTCGAAGCGATCAAAAAGCCGCGATCCTACGAAGACGAAGAGCTGCCCGCATTCGATACCCAGCCCCGCAACGGAATGCCCCGCATCCTCCTGACACCGAAGAGCGTCAAGGAGACCCAGCAGGCATTGCAGCGACAAAAAGCCGTCGAACAGGCGCAACAGAACCAGCAAAACCCAACCCCTCCCCCGCCACCACCAAAACCTAAAAAGAAATCCTAAAATAACGGCCCCGCCAGGGGCCGTTTAAACATCCCCACTTTAAGAAAGTCCTAACAGAGCAAACCCAATAGGGAGCTAACCTATGCGTTAACAAAAAAAATCAACATGAAATTCATCACCGTTTGCCTGGTGCTGCTGACCTTCAGCGGCCTGTACGATCATGTGTCTGCACAGGACTACAAGCTGGCGATGGGCCTCCGCCTGAGCACCTCCCCTCCTACCCTCAGCAACTCCGTTAGCATAAAATACTTCCTCGACGAGACCAACGCCGTCGAAGGCCTTATCGGCTGGGGCACCCGCTTCGGCATCGGCGCACTCTACGAAAGACACCAGCTCATCGGCGCCACACCCTCCCTCAACTGGTTTTATGGCGGCGGCGGCTACGTCGGCTTCCAGGACGGCAAGACCTGGCTCGGCCCCACCGGCATCGTCGGCATGGACTATAAATTCCCCAACGCCCCCGTCAACCTCTCCCTCGACTGGAAACCCGAACTCGACATCCTCCCCGACATCAATTTCGTCCCCGGCGCCTTCGCCGTCTCCATCCGCTATACCTTCGGCCGCACCATTGCCAAACAACCGTAGTCCCCTCCACTATCCCATCCTACCCCACTATCTTCTTTATGGGCTCCCAACATTCGGCCCCATATCCTTAACCCTCCACAAATCTGCAAGAACCGGCATCAACTACCGCATTCTTGCTTTTTTTTGCTTTTTCCAGCCAACATTTGCGTTTTTTTGCAGTTTTTTAACTTAAATTGGCGGGTGTTAACCAAAACGTCCAGTCATCCCCTGCAAAAAACCGCACGGACCCCTGTCTTATTCACCACCATAAAAACTCTTGGCTGGAAAAACAAAAACTTACACGTTATGAGAAATCAAAAGGTTCTTCTGCTAACCGGACTGCTGTGCTGGCTTACCAGCACGTCATTCGGACAGCTTATTAAAGGCGAGGTGCACGACAAAACCAACCACACCCCTCTCAGTGGCGCCAGCATCTCGATCCCCCACAGTAACAAAGGCACAACGACCGACCTGACCGGCGCCTTCTCGATCCAAACCAACGGAGCAACATCTTTCACCGTATCCGCAGTCGGCTACAAGCCACAAAGCGTAGCCTTAACCGGCGCGACCATCTACCAGGTAGAACTGGAAACATCCGATAAGGCCCTCGACCAGGTCGTCGTCGTCGGCTATGGCACACAGAAAAAAGCCGACCTCACCGGCGCCGTCGCCACCGTCGACGTCACAAAAACCTTCGGTAGCAAGCCGATCAACGACCCCACCAAAGCCCTCCAGGGCATCGTCCCCGGCCTCACCATCCAGTACGGCAGCGGCAGCCTCACCGCAGCTGCCGACATCAAGATCCGCGGCATCGGCTCTATCAACGGCGCCAGCCGCCCGCTGATCATCGTCGACAACGTACAGACCGATGACCTCTCCATCATCAACCCCAACGACATCGAATCCGTCTCCGTCCTGAAAGACGCGGCCTCTGCCTCCATCTACGGAGCCCGCGCCGCATTCGGCGTGGTCCTGATCAAGACAAAATCCGGCCGCAAGAACCAGAAACCCGTCGTCACCTACAGCGACTACTTCTCCGCCAACACACCCACCGTACTGGCCGACTTCGCCGACCCCGTAGACGAGCTGGCAGCCCTCAACCAGGCGGGCGTCCGCAGCGGAACACCCAACCCGAACACCTTCGGCATGGACATGCTCACCCTCCGCCAGGGCATCATCAACTGGAAGGATAAATACGCGAAGACAAACACCGGCCACGAAATGATCAAAGGCCAGGACTGGGACCAGGTCGGCGGCACCGTTTACTTCTATAAAGTATGGGACCCCAAAAAGGAAATGCTGAATAACTACACCTTCTCCCAGCAGCACAACCTGAGCGTCTCCGGCGGCAGCGAAAAGATCAACTACTATATCTCCGGCGGCTACAGCTACGACGGCGGCATCTTCAAGCTCAACCCCGACGACGTCAAGAAATACAATATAACGGCATCGGTCAACGCTAACGTCACCCCCTGGCTCGACCTCAACGTCAAGACCATGTTCCGCAACTTCCAGTACGACTACCCCTACCAATACCAGGACTACTGGTACTATTTCTGGCGCTGGGGCGCCTACTTCCCCTACGGAACCTACCAGGGCAAATACTTTCGCGTCAACTCAGCATATCTCTCGCAGGCAAGCAGATCCAACCTCTCCAGCAACTACTCCAGGGTCGACCTCGGAGCTACGGTCAAAATACTGAAGAACCTCAACTTCCGCGCCGACTACACCATCGGCCGCGACAACCTCCTCCGTCACGAAGGCGGCGGCCCGGTAATGGCATGGGACTTCTGGACCCCGGGCCCCGTACAGCTGGCCAACATCGCATCGACATCTGCTGACTTCGTTCAGTATACGACCGGCAGAAGCCTGGTCGACGCGTTCAACGGCTACTTCACCTACACCCCGAACATTCTCGAGAACCATCACTTCAAGTTCACCGCCGGCGTCAATGCGGAAAAAGACGAGAACGTCAACTTCTACGCCAACAGGCTGAGCCTTCTCGATCCCTCACACCCCGAACTGTCACTGGCCACCGGCACGATGACCGACGGCTCCACCAGCTCGGGCGTACCCACAGGAGGCAGCAACGCCGGACACGGCGAAAGGGCTTTCGCCGGATACTTCGGCAGGATCAACTACGACTACAAGGATAAATTCCTCCTCGAGCTCAACGGACGCTACGACGGCAGCAACCTCTTCCCGCAGCAGGACCGCTGGACCTTCTTCAGCTCAGCATCCGCCGGCTACCGCATCAGCGAAGAGAGCTTTATGCAGCGCCTCAAGCCCGTCCTCTCCGACCTGAAGGTCCGCAGCTCCTATGGCGAGCTCGGCAACCAGGACGTCAATACCACCGGCGTCAACATGTACCTGGCGTCAATGACCGGCGTTCCTACATCCTGGGATAACGCAGGCACCCAGACCCAGAGCATCCTCCAGCCCAGCTCGATCGCCAACTCGCTCAAATGGGAAAGGATCTCCACCCTTGACTTCGGCATCGACGGCCGCGTCCTCGACAACCATATCGGCTTCAGCTTCGACTGGTACCAGCGCGAGAACAAAGGCATGATCCAGCCCACCACCGTCCCGGCGACCTTTGGCGTCGGCGGCCCCTACATCAACTCCGGCAACATGCGGACCCGCGGCTACGAGATCAGCATCGACGCCAACTACCGCATCGGAAAAGACCTGATGGTGTACGGCTCCGTCGGCCTCGCCGACTACAAGGCCATCTTTACAAAATGGTCAAACCCCAATATGGCGATCGACAGGAACCAGAACTACCAGGGCAAGACCTACGGCGAGATCTGGGGCTTCGAAACCGCAGGCTTTATTAAAGACGCCGCAGACTCTGCTTCTATTGACCAGTCGGCGCTGGTCAGCGGCGGTAACTTCAAATACGGCCCCGGTGATATCAGATACAAGGACCTCAACCACGACGGCAAGGTCACCGGCGGCAAAGCTACCGTCAGCGACCACGGCGACCTCAAGATCATCGGCAACAACCAGCCCCGCTATACCTACAACTTCCGCCTCGGCGCCAGCTGGAAAGGCTTCGACATCGACGCTTTCTTCCAGGGCGTGGGCAAACGCGACTGGTGGGGCTCGGGCCAGACCGTCTACCCCCTCTGGCAGAGCATCGACGTCCTCTACAAGAACCAGCTGGACTACTGGACGCCCGACCACACCAACGCCAGATACCCCCGACTGTATCCGGGCAACGGCAGCACTCTCATCGCAGGCCTCTACCCCGGCAGCAATAACTTCTATCCACAAACCAAATATCTGCTGAACATGGCCTACCTCCGCCTCAAGAACCTGACGGTCGGCTACGCCGTGACCAATAGAAAGCTCGAACAGGCAGGGATCACCAAGCTCCGCTTCTACTTCAGCGGACAGAATATCTGGACCATCTCCAACGTAGGAGCGCCCATCGATCCTGAGCTGACCGACGCCTCTTCCGCCGGAACCGCGACAGGCCGCGTCTACCCCTTCGACAAGAGCTATTCCTTCGGCATGCAGCTGTCCTTCTAACTAAAACACAAAATTCAAAGTAATGAAACTCATATCACGATACCTGCCGGCCGCCCTGATCCTGCTCACCATGGGCACGGCATGCAAGAAATACATCGACGTCAGTAACCCGGACACCCTCACCGACCCGGCCTTCTGGCGCAACGAGAACAGCGTCCGCACCTACAACTGGGAATTCTACAACGAGTTCCCCGGCTTCGGCAACGGCTCGAGCCTCAACGGTGACTTCTATTTCTCCACCCTCAATGACGACCAGACGCCATCGTCCTTTACCACATTCGCGGCAAACGCCCCGGCCAATTCCACGGACTGGACATTCAATACCTATACCACTCTGTCTCCCTTCTACACCCTGCTCTCGTTCGGATACATCCGCAAGGCCAATATCATGCTCGACCGCATCGACCTTGCAACCATGGACGACGCCTCTAAAGCACACTGGAAAGGCGTAGCCCACTTCTTCCGCGCCTGGACCTATTTCAAGCTGGTGCAGGAATACGGCGGCGTTCCCTGGTATAGCCACGCCGTTGACATCGGCGACAGCAACAACGTCTACAAAGCCCGCGACCCGCACGCACTCGTCATGGACAGCGTCCTGGCCGACCTCAACTTCGCCGTTGCCAACCTTCGCGTCGCCGACCTGGCCAACACCGTCAACCGCGACGTCGCCCTCGCCCTCAAAGCCCGCGTCTGCCTCTGGGAAGGCACGTACCGCAAGTACCACACCGAGCTGAACATGCCTAACGCCGACCAGTACCTGCAGGCAGCAAAGGACGCATCCAACACCCTGATCACCTCCGGCGCTTACACCCTCGCGAAAAGCTACCAGACCGCCTACAACAGCGAAGACCTGGGAGCGGACAAATCCGAAGTGCTGCTGTACAAACGCTACGACGCCGGCGTCCTGATGCATAGCCTGATCGCCTACCTGTACAGCACCACCATTATCAACGGCCCTTCGAAGTCGGCCATCGAATCCTACCTCTGCACGGACGGCAAGCCGATCACCCTTTCCCCCCTCTACCAGGGCGACGCCTCGCTGAACGCCGTAAAGAGCAACCGCGACCTCCGGCTCGGCATCACGATCGATACCAACCACTACGCCTACGCCGGCGCGGCATACAACTCTTTATCCTCCAGCACCGGCTACCGCCCGATCAAATGGCTGCCGGATACCATCAAGATCAAGTCCTATCCGCTCCAGATCAGCACCAACACATCGGACGCGCCGCTGTTCTGGCTGGCGGAAGTGTACCTCATCTATGCTGAGGCCGCAGCCGAGCTCCAGGATATGGGCAAGTATACCCTGACACAGGCCGACCTCGACGCTACGATCAATAAGCTGCGCGCCCGCGGCAACGTGGCCCCGCTCACCATCGCCTATCTCCAGGACCCGACCAACGCCGACCCCAAAAAGGACGCCGACGTTTCCTCGACGATATGGGAGATCCGCCGCGAAAGACGCGTCGAGCTCATGATGGACGGCTTCCGCTACCAGGACCTCATGCGCTGGAAGAAGGGCTCCTATTTCAACAGCACCACCAATCCGGATTCCTGGCTGGGCGCAAAAGTTCCGGCGAACCCGAAAGTGCTGCTCAACGCTGCAGGCTATATCATGCCTTACGCAGCAAGCACGGTCCGCAGTTTCGTTGATCCGAAGAACTATCTTTCGCCCATACCGACCAACCAGATACTGCTGTATCCGCCGGCCATCCAGGCAACCATGCAAAATCCCGGGTGGTAGTCAAAAATTTTCTTATTTTGAGCGCCAAGCAACGAAACTGCACAATATGTTAAAACAGGAAAGACAGGCATATATCCTCCACCAGGTCAACCTCCACAACCAGGTACTCTCGGCTAACCTTAGCTCGGACCTGAGCGTGTCGGAAGACACGGTAAGACGGGATTTGCAGGAGCTGGCAGACGGCGGGAAGATCATCAAAGTACACGGCGGAGCACTCTCGCTGTCCTTCAACGACTTCCACTCCCCTTCCAAGCACGTCTATGCGCATACGCAGAAAAAGCTGATCGCCAGGAAAGCCATCCCGCTGATCCAGCAGGATATGTTCGTCACGACCACCGGCGGCACTACCCTGATCGAGCTGGCCAAAGCACTGCCCGCATCGCTGAAGGCGACCTTCATCTCCGGCAGCATCCCCGTGATAATGGAATACACCTATCACCCCAATATCGACGTGATCGTCATCGGGGACAAGGTCTCCAAGAATTCGAGGATCACCGTCGGAGGCGACGCCATCACCAAGATCAAGCAGATAAAGGCCGACCTCTGCTTCCTCGGGGTCAACGCCATCGACGCCGAACACGGCATCACCGATAACGACTGGGACGTCGTACAGGTCAAACGGGCCATGATCGAATCCGCGCAAAAGGTCGTCTGCCTTTCCATCGCAGAAAAGATCAACACCTCACAGCCCTTCCACGTCTGCCCCGTCGAAGACATCGACATCCTGATCACCGAACTCGACCCGGACGACCCTCTCCTGGAGCCCTATCGCAAAAAAGGCATCCAGGTCATATAACTCGATCCCTGGCCCCATTGAACTACACATGAGAAAACAGAGACCCCGCCACACCGGCGGGGTTCTCTTTTGCCCAACACCGGCGGGGTTCTTTTTTGCCCCACCCCGGCAACATCCTCCCAGCAGCCCCTTACCCGCCTGGCCTTTTCCCACCCAATTCCGCAAATCCGCGCAATTTTAGCCAAATTTTTGCGCTTTTTTGCAGTTTTTAGCTACATTCGAACCGGTTAAGGATTCTATGAGTCCGCATGAGGAACAGCCCCGCCCCGGCGGGGCGCTTTTTTACCGCGTCCCCCCAAAAAAGAGATAACAGAGAAAGATCGAGCTCAACAAACTCACCAGGTCCGCCAGCAACATGGCCCCAATAGCATACCTCGTATTCCGGATCCCTACCGCCCCAAAATACACCGCCACAATATAAAAAGTAGAATCAGACGCGCCCTGCATGATCCCCGAAAGCCGCGCTGCAAAAGAGTTGGCGCCATGCACAGACATCGTGCTCACCAGCATCCCCCTCGCCCCCGCCGCCGTCAGCGGCTTGATCAGCGCCGTCGGCAATCCGTCCACGAACCGCGTATCCGCCCCCAAAGCAGTAAAGATATACCTGATCCCGTCCATCACCGCCCCGAACGTCCCGCTCGTCCGCAACAGGCTGATCGCCGCCAGCATCCCCACCAGGTACGGGATGATCCGCACCGCCGTCTCGAATCCCCCCTTCGCCCCCTGCACAAAAGCGTCGAAAATATTGACCTTCCGCACCAGCGCCACCCCGACGATGATAAAAAAGATCAGCAGGATCAGCCCCCCGCTCAACGCCCGCGAGAACGCCTGCACACGCTCCGAGGTCAGACTATGCAGATAGACCACCAGCCCGGCAATGACCAGCGAGATACCACCCACCCAGGCAAACACCGCCGGCTGAAAGAGATTGATCCGCTGCCACGCCGCCACAATAGACATCGACGCCACGGTCGTTATAAAGGTCGCAATGACGATCGGTATAAATATGTCCGTCGGATCAGGCGCATTCATCGTCGCACGCAGCGCGATCACGCTGATAGGGATCACCTGCAGACCGGAGGCATGCAGACAAAGGAACATGATCTGGCTATTGGAGGCCTTCGTCTTATCGGGATTGATCTCCTGTAGGCTATCCATCGCCTTAAGGGCGAACGGCGTCGCCGCATTGTCCAATCCCAGCAGGTTCGCCGAGAAATTCATCACCATATGCCCCATCGCCGGATGACCCTTGGGCACATCCGGGAACAGCTTCGAAAAGAACGGCCCCGTCACCCTCGCCAGCCACCGCATACCCCCAGCCGCCTCCGCAATGCTCACCAACCCCATAAACAAAGCCATTACCCCGATCAGCCCCAGCGAAAGCGTCACCGCCGTAGCCGCCGTAGCCAGCAAACCATCCGCCTCCTGCTTCTTGTCTACCCCAACCGGATCCCCCGCCTTCCCCGTCACCATCTGCGCAAAGATCTCCTTATCCGCCGGCACAAAAACATACTTGATCCCCGCCACCGCAATGGAAATCAATATAAATGCCGCCCATATCCTGCTTAAAGCCATAGTCTTAATTTACGGGCAGAAAATTAGCTATAATTGCCTAATTTTGCGGCCTCAAATAAAACTTTCTCATGGCTTTACAAGCAGGCATCGTAGGTCTCCCCAACGTCGGAAAATCCACCCTATTCAATGCCGTCAGCAATAGTGCCAAGGCGCAAGCCTCCAACTACCGTTTCTGCACCATCGAACCCAACACCGGCCTCGTCGACGTACCCGACGAAAGACTGGACAAGCTCGCGTCCCTGGTCAAACCCGAACGCATCGTCCCTACCCAGGTAGGCATCGTAGACATCGCAGGCCTCGTAAAAGGCGCCAGCAAAGGCGAAGGCCTCGGCAATAAATTCCTCGCCAACATCCGCGAGGTCGACGCCATTGTCCACGTCATCCGCTGCTTCGAAGACGAGAACATCCTCCGCGACGAAGGCGCCATCCACCCCGTCGGCGACAAAGAGATCATCGATACCGAGCTCCAGCTCAAAGACCTCGAAAGCGTTGAAAAGAAATTCAGCCGCACCGAAAAAATGCTCAAGACCGCCGACCCCAAGATAAAGGCCGAATACGAAGTGCTGAAAAAATGTAAGGACCATCTCGAACAGGGTAAGAATATCCGCGAGCTCGGCCTCTCCAAAGAAGAACGCGCCGCAGTCGCCGACCTCTTCCTCCTCACCGAGAAACCCGTCCTCTACGTTGCCAATGTCGACGAAGCCTCCATGCACACCGGCAACAAATTCTCCGAAGCCCTCAAGGCCGCCGTCGCCGGCGAGAACGCCCAGGTGATCGTCATGAACAACTCCATCGAAGCGCAGATATCCGAAATGGAAGACCCCGCAGACCGCGAGCTCTTCATGGAAGAATACAAAATGACCGAACCCGCCCTCAACAAGCTCATCCGCAGCGTCTACAAGCTGCTGAACCTGGCCACCTACTTCACCGCAGGCGTCCAGGAGGTCCGCGCATGGACCATCCAGGAAGGCTGGAAAGCCCCTCAGGCCGCCAGCGTCATCCACACGGACTTCGAAAAAGGCTTTATCAAGGCCGAGGTCATCGCCTACAAAGACTATATCCAGTTCGGCTCCGAAGCCGCAGCCCGCGAAGCCGGCAAGCTCCGTATCGAAGGAAAGGACTACGTCGTCAAGGACGGCGACGTCATGCACTTCCGCTTCAACGTATAACTTACATGAGAGCCTCCAACGGAGGCTCTCTATTTACCTCCAGAACATCCTCCCATCCCCCGCCTGCACCATCGTCTTCCCCTTCGGCACCACCGGCACCACATTCCTGTCCTCCCCCTGATCCACATTATAGAGACGCCCATCCGCCGGCAGGATGACCAGATCCCACAAATACCCAAAAGGCCCTGACTGCCGGAAGTTCCTTCCCACCAACAAATACTTTCCATCCGGCGAAAAGACCGGCAACGCCTCCACCTGCGTCGACGTCGTCACCTGCACCAGCCCACTCCCATCCGCATTCATCATCCAGATATGATTCCCTCCCTTCAGCGCAATCTTCGTCCCGTCCGGACTGGCCGCAATATCCCCCCAGTCGGCGAAGGTAAACGCCTTCACCAGGCTCGCCTGCGTAAACGCCGCATTCGTCCTCAACAACCCATCCGCCGTCGCACACAGCAGAGTCTTGTCCGGCATCCAGACCACCGTATTCGAGAACTTCTTTCCGTTAAATGAGCTCAGATTATGCGACACATTCCCCTTCAGATCCATGATCACTATGCCATCGTCAAAGGTCGGCGGCACCGCGATCGTCGACCCGTCCATCGAAAGGACCGGCGAAGTATAATCCCCATTCGCCGGATAGTACTTGAACTGCGATTGGATCGTCCCATCACTCAGCCGCGTCAGCGTATATAGATTGGCGTCATAATCAGTTCCCGGCGCATCCGTCGACGCCAGCATGCTCTTGCCGTCCTGGCTGATATAGTAATTATGAAGGCTCGTATTCTCCGGCATCACCGTCGACTCGACACCCGTACTCAGATCTATCTTCTGGATCCCGTCCGTCGCCCACTCCACATAGATCGTCCCGGCCCCCAAAACCTGCCCACCACCCTGCCCCCCACCTCCAACTCCACCTCCAACTCCATTATCCTTCTTCCCACACCCGACCGACAATAACAAAACAAAAACTATAATCTTTTTCATACCAAAGGTTTCCTGCAAATTGCCGAAAAACCAAAAACAAGACAATCCTCATTAACCGGTAATTCCACCATCACTGAAAACCAGTATAAAAAAAGCCGCCTGCGCAAGCAGGCGGCCAAAATCACCCTCAGCCAGCGAGGCTAAAAAACATTGTAAGCATAGCTTATATAGTAAACCCCACCGATCGCAGGATTGCCATACTGGCTTATATAATAGTGGTTAGTCAGATTGGTCGCCCCCAATTTGATCATCGAATGAATATCCAGCAGCTTATAGCTGACCTGCGCATCCAGCGTCCCGAACGCATCTACAGGCCCCTGCCGGAAATCGCTCTCCGTATTATAGGAGTTCTGCCAGCGGAACTGAACTCCAAAACCCCAGCGCTTCCCGCCGCCAAAACCGCTGTTCGTCAGCCCCACATTAAACCGGAAATTGGGCGTATTGAAATAGGTCGTAAAAGTACTATCGGGATTGTGAATATGATCCGAAGAAGCATTCAGGTCCAGCGAGAAATTGTTCGGTAGAATGAACTCCAGACTCGCCCCAAAACCATACGTGCTCACCTTATTCGCACTGTTCGTGCTCACCGAGAAACCCTGATAGCTGCTCGGGTCGTTCGGGTTGATCGTAGCAGGATTCCCCGACTTCGACTGGATCACGCTCACCCGCCCGATAAAGTCGTTGTATCGGGAATAGTACCCATACACATCCAGCAATACCTTCTTGTCATAGAGACCCTTATAGCCCAGCTCATACGAGTTGACCGTTTCCGGTTTGTACTCGCCAAAGGTCTGCAGCTGACCGGTATTCGCGTTGATCACCGGGTTGGTGTCGAAATGATAGTACTGCCTCAGCTGCGGCAGACCACCAATGAGGATGCCGCTTCCGATATTCAGGTTGATCCACTGGTTCTGGTTCGTCGGAAAGCGATACGCATTCTGGTACGAAGCCCTGATAAAATTATCCGGCGCCACCGTTACCACCGCCGAAACGCGCGGCGTGAACTTCCCCTTGAAATTCTCATTCTTGTCATACCGGCCGCTGGCGGTCAGCTTCAGCCTGTCGTCAAAGAATTTCTTCGATAATTGCAGATATCCGCCATACTCGTTCGTATTGATCCTTCCCGCGCTGTCCGCAAACAAGGTCCCCTGCGAGTTCAACGTATACAGCCTCCAGTTGCCGCCGACGATGACGTCCACGACCTTGAAATAGTCCGAGAGATTATACTGGCCTTCCACCTGGTAGAGATTGGTCCTGTCCACGAAAAGGCCACCCTTCGGGATCGGCAGCGAACGCACCTGGTCGAATATGGTCTTGAAGGCGGACGTACCCGGCGCCGGCGCCCCGTTATCCGCAGCCCCGCGGGCCGCAGCATTGGCCGTCGCAACGTCTGCCCCCTGCAGCCTCGCAACCAGGTAAGCCCCCGCATACTGCGGGTACCAGCTGGCCGCCGGGTTCGCCGGATTATAGCTCGGCTTGATCGCCTCGTTCACCAGCTGCGAGGTCACCGTCGCATTAAAGGCCTGACCCGAATTCTCCTGCGTCGTATACGCCCGCAGGAACCAGCGGTCCGACCGCAGTTCCAGCTTGTACTGCCCGATCTTCAGGTCCTTCAGCGAATACCGGTCACTGCCCGTATACACCGTGTTCCCGGTTCCGTAATTCCCCGTCAGGCTCAGCTCCAGGTTGGGCTTGAATTTATAATACAGCCCACCCGAAAGCTTCAGTATCTCGGTGATGGGATCGATGACGTCTATTTCCTTAAAACCCGTCCGCGATACAAGAAAAGAGCCCTTGCCGTCCGACGCCAGTAGCGCCGCCAACCCCGGCCCCGCCGCAGGATTCTGGGCTGCAATGGCCTGAGCCGCACCAGCAAGGAAAGGAGTATTCGGACTGTTCAGGTTCAGCGACGTCTCATCCCCATATACATTCACCCCATTATAGTTCGGATCGGACTGCCTCGTCCCGGGTATCGGGTGATTCTTCGAGCCCGTGCCCGTACCCGTATAGTTGGAATAGTTCGTCCCCGCCCAGTCCTTGGCATTGACATACTGAACCCCGATCTTAAAAGCAAAATTCTCGCTCACCTTCTGCCCCCAGCGGATAGCCGCATTATAATAGGCCGAAGTACCCACCGGATCCTTGTCCTTCGAACCCAGGTGCATCCCCCCGACCTTTACCTCGGCGCTCACCCCCTGGTACTTGAATGGGTCCTTGCTCGTGATCAGCAACGTCCCGTTCATACCCCCCGAACCATACAATGCGGACGAAGCGCCCGGCAGCAGCTCCATATTGTCTACATCCAGCGACGAAAGCCCCACGATCGAGCCCACCGAGAAATTCAAACCCGGCGCCTGGTTGTCCATACCATCCACATACTGGTTGAACCGCGCGTTGCCGCTGCCGTTAAACCCCCGGGTGGTAATAGAGGTGAACGTGAGACTCGACGAGGTCACATCCACACCCTTGACCTGACGGATGACGTCATAATAGTCCGGCGCCGGTGAGCTCCGGATAGCGGCCACTCCTACCCGCTCGACGGAGACCGGAGACTCCATTATCCGCTCAGGCACACGGCTGGCCGCGACAACGACCTCCGTACCCAGCGTGGAAGCCGGCTTTAAAGCAATATGTAAAGGCTGTGCAGCGCTCGGGACAGACAGTTCCTGCAGCTCGAACCCTATCGAAGAGAAGACCAGCACCAGCGGCAGCGGCTGCGACGTCGTCAGCCTGAAATTGCCCCTGTCATCGGTAAAAGTACCCGCCGACGAACCCTTGATCGTTACGCTGACGGCCGGAACACGATCATTGCTGCTCGAGTTGGTGACATTACCGGTAATAGTTACGGAGGATTGGGGTCTGGCGGACAAAGAAAAAAGAGAACATAATACCAGCAACAGCGGCGCTGCTGCCCCGATTGAATTTTTTCTCATTGCGCAAGTTTTCGTTGATAAGCTTTACGATGCCGAGACCCTTCGGGCCCTCAGGCATTACTAAAATACACATTGTAATCTTGTTCACATAATTTAATTTAATTTTACAAAATGAAGACTCTCCAGTTTCCCCATCAGACGAATTTCTACCGTGGAAAGGTAAGGGACGTATATACCATCAACGACAGCTGGCTCGTGATGATCGCCTCCGACCGCATCTCGGCATTCGACGTCATACTGCCGCGCCCGATCCCCTTCAAGGGACAGGTCCTGAATCAGATAGCCGCGTATATGCTCAAGGCTACCCGCGACATCTGTCCCAACTGGCTGGCGGAAACTCCGGCGCCCAACGTCGCCATCGGCCGGAAATGTACCCCATTTCGGGTAGAGATGGTAGTAAGAGGCAACCTCACCGGACACGCCTGGCGCACTTACAATTCGGGGCTGCGGGAGCTCTGCGGCGTACCCCTCCCCGAAGGCATGAAGGAGAACGACTACTTCCCCACCCCCATCATCACCCCCTCCACCAAAGCCGAGGTCGGACACGACGAGGACATCTCCCGAGAAGAGATCATCCGCCGCGGCCTCGCAGGCGCCGACGACTACGCCCAGCTGGAAAAATATACCCTCGCCCTCTTCCAACGGGGACGCGAGCTCGCCGCCAAACGCGGTCTGATCCTGGTCGATACAAAATATGAGTTCGGAAAGATAGGTGATACCATTTATCTTATGGACGAGATCCATACCCCCGACTCCTCCCGCTACTTCTACGCCAACGGCTTCGAAGAACGCCAGGCTAAAGGCGAAAAACAGCAGCAGCTCAGCAAGGAGTTCGTACGGGAATGGCTGATCGCCAATAATTTTATGGGTAAAGAAGGACAGACCGTCCCGGAAATGTCCGACAGCTGGATCGAGACCATCAGCGGACGCTATATCGAGCTGTACGAACAGGTCATCGGCGAAAAATTCAAGCCCCAGACCCTCAGCGACGAAGAAACCTATCAACGAATATTATACGCCCTCGGCAACCTGGACTAACCCAGGTTGCCCCCCTTGGGCAGCGTAAACGCAAACGTACTCCCCTTCCCCGGCTCACTCTCTATCCTCATCCTCCCCCCATTGCGGGAAAGAAATTCTTTACAAAGCATCAACCCCAGCCCAGTCCCCGCCTCACCAAGAGTCCCACGGGTCGAATAATAACTTTCACCCATCAGCCGGTCGATCCCCTCCTGGCTAATGCCCATTCCATTGTCCTGCACCAGCACCTCGATATGCGACCGCTCCTCCCGCGCCTCCACAAAGATCAACCCCTCTTTCGGGGTGAACTTGATCGCATTCGACAGCAGGTTCCGCAATACCAGGTTGATCATATCCTTGTCCGCATACACGAACACCGGCCGCTCGATCTTGCTCTGAATATAGATATGCTTGGCCTCCGCCTGCAGCCTCAACAGCTGCAATACCTCCTGCGTGATACGCGCAATATCCAGCATCTGCGGCTTGATCGACTCCGCCTGCATCTGGCTCTTGGCCCACTGCAGCAGATTCTCCATCAGCCCCGTCGTGTAGGTAAGCTCACTCACGACCTCGGGTATCAGCAGCTTGATCTCATCCCCCGGCAGATCGTATAGCTGCACATTCCGGAAAAGATTGCGCAGCGCATACAACGGCGCCTTCAGGTCATGTGCGATAACAGAGAATAGCTTATTCTTCAGCGAATTCAGCTCAGTCAGCTGCTGGGTCTGCTCCTCCAGCAACGCAGCCTTACCCGATATATCCGCCTTCTGCCGCAAGATCTTGAGATTGCTGCGCCGCAGCTGCCAGTTCTTGTCCCTCGTCTGCTCCTGGTACCGCGTATTCTCATTTTTTATAAGCAGCAACCCATAAAAGACAAAGAAAATGGCCACCAGGTGGTTGAAAACATAGAAGTAGATATTGTTCTTCTCCAGGCTGAAATCATAGTCCTTCCATACCGTACAGACCATGAAATAACAGGTCATCGACAGCAGGAAGGACCCGACGATATTGAAGATATTATTCAGGAAAAAGACCGACAGCACTCCGTACAGGAGGAAAAAGATCTCTACCCCCGCATCCACACGCAGCGCATAGATCGACACGGTAACGACCGGGTATAGGGTGAAAAAGACTATCCTCGCCAGCTCATACCGCTGCCGCGAAGTGATAAAATAGACGAGAAGACTGATAAGAGCAGGAGAACAGGCGACGATCCAGGCGATCGGAGGAAAACGAATATGGCTCAACAAGCCCGCTAACGAAACCACAATACCAGTCAACACCCCCAGAAAGTTCATCGCATTAAAAATGCCCAACTTCCGTTTCTCATACCCGCCCAGGGAGGACTTGTACCCGATGTTCCAGATATAACCACGGAGGCGGAAAAAACCTTTCACAGCTTTATTCATGGTCCGAGCCTAAGTTTAGTTTTTAAGGGTTCTGCGGGTACGGCAGACGATGAAACGTTTTAGCTACTAATATCTACCAAACAAAAAATTATAAACGTACGCTATACACTTTTTGTTGGATTCAAATATATCTGGATTTTTTCTGAAATAAAAATTGTTACACATATTTCCCATCCACTATACGTCATCCCATTCCGGGACACGCCTACTCCCCCGGTCGTGGTCGCAGCCGGGCTCGGGACTTATTAAATACCTTCACCCCGCCATCCACTCCCTTCCTCAATACCTGCTGCTCCTCCTCCGGTAAATGAATCGTCTCCTGGCAGGCCGGGCTACAGCACCCCTCATATCTCTCAGCACACTCGGCACACTGTATGAACAGAAGGTGACACCCCTCGTTACGACAATTGGTGTGGGTATCGGCCGGCTTCCCACACTGGTGACAATGCGCAATGATCTCCCCCCCGATCCGCTCCCCGAGACGATCGTCAAAAACAAAGTTCTTGCCCCTGAACTTATTCTCCAATCCCTTCTCCCTGACCACATTAGCGTAGTTGATGATCCCCCCCTCCAGGTGGAACACGTTGGTAAATCCCTGGTGTAGCAGATAGGCGCTCGCCTTCTCGCACCGGATGCCCCCCGTACAGTACATGATGATATTGGCGTCCTTCTTCTCCTTCAGCATCTCCGCAGACATCGGCAGCTGCTCCCGGAAGGTATCGGAAGGCACCTCCAGGGCATTTTCAAAATGACCAACCTCGAACTCATAGTGATTTCGCATATCCACCACGATCGTCCCCGGGTCCTCCGTCAGCCGGTTGAACGCCTCGGCATCCACATATTTCCCCTTCCGACCCATGTCGAAAGAAGGGTCCTCGATGCCATCCGCAACGATCTTAGGCCGGATCTTGACCTTCAGAACATAGAACGACTTCCCGTCGTCGTCCACGGCGACATTCAGCCGAAGCCCCTCCATACCCGGAAGCCCACGCAGATATCCCGCCAACGCCTCAAAACCCGAGGCAGGCACGCTGACCTGCGCATTGATACCCTCTCCGGCCACATAGACCCTCCCAAATACCCCGAGGGCGGAAAGACCTACATACAGCTGATCGCGGAAAGCAGGCACATCCGCGATCGGTAAATAACGGTAAAATGAAATAGTGGTCCGGGGCTCGGTCTCCTTCCGCAAACGCTCCTTCAGCTCTTTCCTCGAAACCCGGTTGTGTAAGACGCCCATGATCCCGTAAAATTACTAAAAAACCTTCAGCAATCCGCCCAATCCCACCCGCACACCGGTCTGATAGTAATGCCCCCCCATCCACGAGCTCACCACATCCACCCTCAAAACCTTCAGTATATTCTCCAACCCCCCAAATACTTCCAGGTAATTATTGGCAGAATTCACATAAAAAACATTAGCCCCACCCACCAGAAAGATATTCAGCTGCCGGAAAGGCGGGATCTTATTGGTCAGCAGACCATTGAAGTGCTGCTCCACATGCCCCGTAGCATAGATCGACGCAGTCGTGCTGTTCGCATAGTATGGCGCCAGCTGAAAGCTATTCAGATACTCGCTCGCCAGCACCAGCTGATTGCCATTGAAATGCTGGTAGTCCTGTATCGGCACCGAATTGGTATTCAAAAAGCCGCCCATGCCCAGTCGATAGCTCAACTTCCCGGCCAGCCGGAAATTCACGTCATCGCTCACCGTAAACCGCCACTTGTCAAAATTGATGTCGCTCCCCAATACCCCATCCCATCCCTTTTGATAGACCAGCGAGAACACCGGGTACTCCGAGCCGATAGCCACCTTCCGCTGCGGAAACTCGACATACCGCTGCCCGGGCTGATAGCTCAGGCCAACCGTCGTGATCACCGCCTGGTGCCGGAAAAAATTAGAGCCCAGCTTCTCCACCGGGTAGTTCGGCGTGAACCTGGTATTGCTGGTCTTCGCCCAGGTATACGAAGTCGTATTGTCCAGCGGTAGCCTGTCCTCATACAACGCACTGGCCCTCAACCGTAATCCATTTTCCAGGACCTTCCCCCATCCCGCCTGCGCAAAATAGTCCTGGTAGATCTTCATATAGTTCCTCCCCCACAGCAGCGTATAAACGCTGTTCCAGGTCTCGCGGATCGGATTGTCCGGGTTGAACTGGCTGATCCGCTTCCCTCCCGACACCCACCAGTCCTTCCAGCTCCACGTCCCCCATAGATTCAGTCGGGTATTGTGAAAGCCATACCGCACATGCGGCTCCAGCCGCATCATAGAACCACCCACCTTCTTCCGGAAAGTCCCCCAAAGATTTGCGTCGATCCCCTCAACGGTATTATACCCCGCCATCTCCCACCACGGCGCATGCGTAAACCGCAGCCTCTGCTCGACCTTGCCCACCGAATCCTTCGTAGCGGCATAGATACTGTCCCGTATGATATAGTTGACCTTTTCGTCCGGCTCCAGCGGCACAGGCCGTATCGAATCCCAATACGCCTTCGTCTTTTTATTAACCGCTGTATCGTACTTCAGCAGGACCCGGTCAAAGAATTTCCGCTTCCACTTCGGTGCTATGTCGTAGTTATTATAGACGTCCACAAAATTCCCCACCGCATCGATCCCAAAAAAATTAAAGGTAAAATAGACCACCTGGTTCTTCACCTGCCAGACAGCCCCGTCACCCCCCACTGGCCCATGTATCTGTTTTATCTCCAGCGTATCCATCAGCTCCAGCTGCGACGTCTTCGACAATAGCAGATCCACCCCATGTATCCTCCAGTCTCCTTCGGTGATCTCGATCGTCCCGGAGAACAAGGGCTCATACTTCCGGCGGGGCGTCACCTGTATCTTGTTCACCTCCTTCCCATCCTCGAAGAATGACCCCAGATACTTATACCGGTAAAAATTCAACGCCCCATCCGCGATCGGAGAAACGAACCCGCGAGGATTCAGCCGGTCGGTCAGCACGGTAACATTGTTCTTATAAAAATTGATAAAGATCGGAAACGAGAACCCATAGCCATTGGAGCCGCTCTCCCGCCCCGACAGCACCTCCAGCTTCAGCTTATCCGGCCGTTTGTACGCCACCTTCGTCAGATTCTCCGAAAGATAAATGATCCCCTTCCCGTTAGAGTCCACCCCCATCTCCTGTTTGTCTTTGGCCTCGATCTTCTGCCCCAGCACCCGCTTGGGCAGCCCCCGCAGCTTCATCAACGTCTTGATATAAACCTCGCAGGTAAAGGAATCCAGCGGGTCCGAATAGCCAGCGCGCCGCTTGATCGCCTGCCGGATAATGGCATAGGCAGGATCCTCTCCGCCCGGACGCACCACCACCTCGGCCATCGACAGCTGCTGAGCGGTCAGCGCAAAATCCACCTTCAACGCCTCAGTCCCGACGACAACCTTTTTCTCCTGCCGCGTATAACCTACATACTGACAGACGAGCACGTGATCTCCCGCGGAAAGCTCAATAGAATAACGCCCCTGCGAATTCGCGGTGACACCCCGTGCCCCTCCTTTAACCCAAACCGACGCATACGGCAGCGGGTTCCCTTTTTCATCCGTCACCAGACCGGTGACCGTTGCCCCGCGAGCGAACAGGCAGCTAAAGACCATCAACAACAGGAAAAGGCAGTATCGCATAGCGTTCAAAAATTCGAAAAGCTAAATATACCGGATTTCATACTTATCCAAAAAACCGTTATCTTACTACCCCTTAAATCCAATTTCTTTTGTTTTTCAGAAAACACCAGACTACCCTGACTGCTATTGCCGGCCTGCTCATGATCACTACCTGCCAGGCCAGCCCTCCCGCCAGTTTATTCGACCAGCTAAGCCACGCGCGCCACGATACAGACCGTGTCATGACGTATTACACCATTTCCCGTAATTACTGGAACAGCAATGCAGACAGCGCCCTGCTGATGGGAGAAAAAGGACTGGCGCTGGCCGAAAAAGCACAATTCACAAAAGGCATAGCCCTGAGCTATCTGACCATGGGAGTAGCCTATGGCATACAAGCCCTCTACCCCGAAGCGCTGGACTGCCACCTGAAAGCGCTGCGCATCAGCGAACAGCTCGGCATGGAAGGCCTCACGGGCAACAACTGCACCAATATTGGCATCGTCTACATGAACATAAAGGACTACACCAGGGCCCTCAGCTACTTTCGCCGCGCCCTGGCCATCGCCGGACATTTTCCCGCCAAAGAAGGGGTAGCCTATGGCTTTATCAACCTGGGCGAGGCCTTTGCCGCCGCCGGCCAGCTCGACTCGGCCATCATCTGCAGCCGGCAGGCCCTGCGCATCGGCGACGAGATACACGATTCCACGACCCTCTCCGCCAGCCTCAATGACCTCGGAGACTATTATCTTCGCAACGGGCAGCCCCATCTGGCCCTGCCCTGCCTCCAGCGGGCCCTGCGCATCGCTACCGACACCCGCGACAACGACGCCACCGCCTCGGCGCACAATTCCATGGCCCGGGCCCTGCACGACCTCGACCAGTACGGCCAAAGCATCCAATACGCCGACATGGCCCTCCGTGAAGCCAGGACCATCCACGCCAGCGAATATATCCGCACAGCCTACCACACCCTCTACACCGATTATCAGGGCTTAAAGGAATTTGACAAAGCCCTCAGCTACCGCAACCGGGAGATCTCGCTCAACGACAGCCTCTACACGCTGGAAAAAGAACGACAGATAAAAGGGATCCAGGCCACCTACGAACTGGAAAAACAACAACACCAGCTCGACCTGATCAGCAAGGACCGCCTCCTCAAGGAACAACAGCTGCTTAGGAGCCGCATCTATCACTGGCTCCTCATCGTGGGTATCACCCTCATGGCCTTCTGGACCGTCTACCTCATCAGAAGCAATATCCGCCGCAAAGAAATGAACAAAAGGCTCCAGGAGCTCAACGCTGTAAAAAATAAATTGCTGTCCATCATCGGACACGACCTGAGAAGCCCCATCGCCACCCTGAAAGGCCTCGTAGACCTGATGCGTCAGTCCGTCCTTTCTCCCGAACAGATCCAATATTTCAGCAAGCAGATGAGCGACAACCTCGAAGGCACCTCCTATCTGCTCGACAACCTGCTGTTCTGGGCCAAAAGCCAGATGGAGGGTATGCAGGCCAACCCAACCCCTTTCAACATCCGCCACGTCATCGAACAGAACAGCCGCCTGATGCAACGCCGGGCCACCGAAAAAAAGATCACCCTCCACACGGACATCGACGACGCCAGCGGCCAGCTTATAGTCTGGGCCGACGAAATAATGATAGACATGGTCATACGCAACCTCACAGAGAACGCCCTCAAATTCTCCCGCGCAGGTGACACCGTCACTATCACCGCTACCCGCGGACAGGCGGCTATCTCTATAACCGTCCGCGACACCGGCCAGGGCATACCACCCGAGGACCAGCAAAAGATCTTCAGGTCCATCACCTACACCACTACCGGGACCTCCCGCGAAAAAGGCAGCGGCCTGGGCCTGTCTTTATGTAAAGAATTATTAGAAAAGAATGGAGGCAGGATAGACTTCGTCAGCCAACCCGGTAAAGGCACTGCTTTCACATTTACTCTTCCGTCACCGGCTTCGCTGTAAGGAAGCTGGCCGTGATCGCCGCTCCACCACCAACCAATGCACCCACCAGCGCCGTGACGAAGATCAATAGATACGCCGACCCGCCCAGCGGAAGAATGGCCGCGACCTTGGCCGACAAAATGCTCTGATTCAGCTGATCGATAACCACCGCCATCGCACCCCACAACAGAAGTATCGCAAAAAAGCCGGAAAAGAACGCGAACAAAGGCCGCTGCGGTATCAGCAAGCTGACCACGAATGCCGCCAGGGCAATGGTCCACCACGGTAAGAAAAGCCCGCAGACAAAAGACAGCAGGGCCGTCAGAAAAATAGAGACGATCAGTTTCGCCATAATATTTTTATTTATTCAAAATGCATGATCCATTTTACCCGCTGATCCTTGACCTCCTCCGGCCCCATCACCCACAAAGGATAGTACCGCCCCGTCGCCCAGTAGTCGACAAAATTGTCGTAGTACGGGCTCCCCGGATTGCCGCTCTGCCCGCCGGGATAGACCCCGTAAGCCTCCGTCTTGTTGGTCAGGTGAACGATCATGCGCCAGCTCGGCCCATGGAATTGCTTCGCCGCATTGATACACCTCGCGCCGCCGCCTATCGGCAGATGCGTTCGGCTCAGCTGGGGGATGCGCAGCAGGTGCCGGACCCAGGTATCCTTATTCTTCGCCCACGTGATCCGGTCGCTCTGCTCGTCCTGCTGCAGCTGCGGAACGATCTTCAGAAAAGCATCCGTGACCTCCTGCGTCAGCGTCTCCTTCTCAGGCGTATTGACATTGTCGATGAACGACCAGGCCGAATCCCTGATCAGCGCCTCCACCACCGTGCTCTCCAGCGGGCGGGTCATCGCCAGCGAAGTCTTCGAATACTCGTCATCCAATATATTCTTGTAGAGCTGATTCCACCAATACGTAAAAATGACCGGCCCTTCCTCCAGCGGATTGTCATAGAGGTTCCACTGCCTCACCGTATTCAGATAACCCGTCGCCTTCTCGCTCAGCCTGCTCCGGTCGACATACTTCAGCAACAACGGTCGCGCCATCTCCGCAAAGACATCGTAGGTATTCGTCTGCATCTTCATCATATCGGCCGGCGTAATGGAGTTCATTTTGCTGAGCAGCCGGTTGATGATAAGCCCCCTGTAGATCGGGAAATCGCTGCCGAGATAATACGGGTAGGTAGTATCCACCGGCTCCTGGTTCGCGCTGCTGACAAAACCCCGGTTGGTCGAATCGGCGAACATATAGGGATTATTCTGCCGGTCGATATCCCCCTGCCAGGCATAGCTGCTGTCCTCCCCCGGCATCACGAACAGCCCCTGCCCCTTCCACTTACCCGGGAATTCCCCCTCCTGCCTTATCGCTACTACACCCGCCTTATTGGCAAACACAAAATTCTGTCCCGGGCAATTGAAGGTGGCCAGCGCCGCCGTATAGTCGTCATAGCTCCTCATCGACTGGAACTTACTGAACGTGGCCATCTCATTCGATGGGTCCGCCGCCTTCCACCGCACCGCATAGCTGCGATTGCTCGCCGCATCCGAATAGCCTGTATAACTGGGGTCGAACATCACCGGCCCCAGCAACGTCGTCATCACCGTATCATAAAATGGCTGCTGTCCCCTGATCAGGATCGTATCGACCCGCATATCCGCCGTCTTCCACTCCTTGTTGAACCAGTACTCCCGGCGGCTATCGTCTTTGAATTTTATGCTGTAGTAATCCCTTACATCCCTCCCCGCGTTCGTGATCCCCCACGCGCAGTCATCGTTGAAACCGATGATCACGAACGGTGCCCCCGGAAAGCTCACCCCATATACATTATAGCTGGGAGTACGTATCTGCATCTGGTACCAGATAGACGGCATCGTCGTATTAAGATGCGGGTCATTGCAGAGTATCGGCGCGTGGCTGATCGTCTTCGTCCCACTGACGGCCCAGTTATTGCTGCCATTGCTCTTCTCCCCACCCAGCTCCCTGTCCGTGACCGTCACCGGGTTGTTGAAATACAGTGAGTCCGCCGTCGCCGGCGCCTTCGGCTGAAAAGAAGGCGTCGGAAATTTCGTCCCCCTGGGAATTATCGGGTCCAGGCTGTCCTGCGCCGCCGGAAACAGCCTGGCAAACTCCTGTTTGCTGAAATAGCTCTTGGCATTCGTCATCCCAAAATCCTCGTCACCACCCGCCAGCTCATAGGCCATATCCTTTATAAAAAGCGCGATCTTAAGATTGTTCCAGTGCTCCGGCTTATAGTTGAGCAGCTTGTACTCCAGCGGCAGATCCCCCTCCTTCAGCCGGTCGATCCAGGCATTCACCCCGGCCGTATAAGCGTCGCAATCCCGCCTGGACACGCTGTCCTTCTCGATCTCCGCCAGCTCAGCCTTCGCCGCCGTTACCATGCCCAACCTCCGCATCGACCGGTCGTACTTGATATAGACGTCGTCCTTTCCCGCCCCCAGCACCTCGCTCAGCCGCCCCGCCGCCGCAAAGGTCTGGAACTCCATCTGCCACAGCCTGAACTTCGCGTGCAGGTATCCCTGTATGTAACAGGCATCCGCCTCACTCCTGGCGTAAACATGGGGCACAAGGTTCTCATCGAAATAGACCTCCCCTTTGCCCTCCAGCCCCGGCAGATGAACCGTCCCGTTAAAGTCGCTCCCCACTGGCTCCGCATTCTGCCAAAAACCATGCTGAGGACTCAGGAAGCTCCCCAATACAGGCGTCTTCTTGAATTCCCCCAGATCCCATTGGCGGTTGAGACAAAAGATAAGTCCGGCAGTCAAAAAGAGAGAGATAAGAAATGGAACTATTCTCATACCGGTGTCGTTTCGACCAAATGTAGCTTATTTTTTGAAATTCCCCGGTGACGCCACCCCCCACCCGAAATTTACCCCCGGTCCTCCATACGTCCTCTCCCCAAAAAATTTACCACCGATCCCCCACCCAAAATTTACCACAAAATGGTATTGCCCGTCCCCCCAAATCGAAGCACCTTTGTACCGTTATACACAAATACCCTTGTAGTCGTACTCTTAAATGTAGTTCAGGTGGTTCAGGTAGATAATAGGCCGGTCTCAGCGATGAGCCGGCTTATTTTGTCTATATCGGATTCTGTATTGAACGCATGCAGCACGATCCTCAGCCGCTCGCTCCCCGCCGGCACCGTAGGCGACAGTATCGGCCGAACATCCAGCCCCGCGTCCTGCAACACCCCCGCAACCCGCTTCACCGCATCATTCCCCGGAATGATCACCACCTGTATCGGCGTCGAACTCGGAATCCGCTGGTACGGCAAAGACACCGCCACAAACCGCTCGATCAGCGCCCGCAGCCGCGAACGCTGCGCATCCATCGAAGGCAGCAGCCCATACGCCACCGCGATAGCCCGCACCGCAGAAGGCGGTAAAGCAGTAGTATAGATAAAGGACCGCGAAAAATTAACCAGGTAGCTCTTCAGCAGCTCGCTCCCCAGCACAACCGCGCCATGACACCCCACCGCCTTGCCAAACGTATGAACCCTCGCAAAACACTCCCCTTCCAATCCCAGCGCCTGCACCAGCCCCACACCCGCAGGCCCCACAACCCCCGTAGCATGCGCCTCATCCACGATCAGCTGAGCCCCATACCGGCGACACAATTCCACCATCTCCGCCAGCGGCGCCATATCCCCATCCATCGAGAACACCGACTCCGTCACTACGAACACCGTCCCGCCCTCCACCGCGCGCAGCCGTCTTTCCAGCTCACCACAATCATTATGCGCAAAGGAGAACGCACGGGCGAAAGAAAGCCGCATCCCGTCCCGGATCGATGCATGGCTCAGCTCGTCGTACAATATCGTATCCCCCCGCTGCGGTACGCTGCTCAGTATCCCTAAGTTGGCGTCATACCCCGAATTAAAAAGAAGCCCCGCCGGGGCAGCATGAAAGGAAGCCAGCAGCCCCTCCACTTCCTCCGCCAGCGGATAATTCCCCGCCAGCAGCCGCGACCCCATGCTCCCATGCGGCAGCATAACATCCCCCCAGTGCTTTTCGATCCACCCGTCCGTAACCATCCCCAGGTAGTCATTCGAACAAAGATCCACCATCCCCTCCGGCAGCCTCAACACCCTGAGAGCGTTATTCGTGCGACGCTCCTCCAGCCTTCTTGCCAAAAAATCCTCTGACGCCATGTCCAAATTTTCCGGTAAAAGTACAAATCCTACCTTTACCCCATGGATACCTCCACAGAACAAAAAAATATCCTCGGCCTCCACCTCCCCACCGACCCGCGCTGGGTCGACCTGGCCGGCATTTCCCTCGAAGCCATCCTCACCGACCACGCCTGGTGCGAACAAAAAGCCGCCACCAGCTGCATCTCCCTCATCCAGCGATACAGCGCAAAAGAACGTCTCGTAATGGAACTGTCCCCCATCGTAACAGAAGAATGGGGCCACTTCCGCCTTGTACTAGCGGAGCTCAACAAACGCGGCCTTCACCTGGGGCCGCAACGAAAAGATATCTACGTCAACCGCCTCCTCGAATTCCAGGAGAAAGGCGGCAACCCGGACCAGCGCTTCCTCGACAAGCTCCTCATCTTCGCCCTCATCGAAGCCCGCAGCTGCGAACGCTTCAAACGCCTCAGCGAAGGCCTCGAAGACCCCTACCTCCGCAACTTCTACCGCCGCTTCATGGAAAGCGAGGCAGGACACTACCACCTCTTTATCGAGCTCGCCGAACACTACATCGACAAGCCCCTCGTCCGCAATCGCTGGAAAGAATGGCTCGACTTCGAATCCCGCCTCATGGCCTCTACCGAGGTCCGCGGCGACCGGATACACTAGCCCCGCCGAACACTAAATACGCGACAACCGCTCCAGGTAAAGGTCCACGAACTCATTCACCCGCGGCCTCCGATACTGCATCACCCACCTCGGATGCGGCAAGGGAATAATTTCCTCAAAAAACCCGTACTTCTCATTCACCTTCGTAAAAAATTTATAATTCGTCCCCTCCCCCAAACAGTAACAGGTAGAAAAAGTCGGCATCGTCTCCAGCTGTTTCCGTATACAAGAAAGCATGAACGGCTCAAAATCCCGCATCAACGCCTTATCGTCATAATAATTCAGATTCTTCCCGTGCTTCGTAAACCCCAGCGGCGACATCGACGTAAAAAAATACTTCCCATAAAAGGCGCGAACACCCCCATACGCATGTATCATCTTATAGATGAACTCCCCCGAAAGCTCCGTCTTCTTCTTCATATTATTCGGGATGCCACACTCCTTCTCCAACAACAACGGATCGGTGAACGGTACCCCCGTCACCCCCGCCCCATGCCTCCCCGGGTTGATCCCGAAAATGAACACCCGCGGCCCGGCATCCCCATAAAATTTCTCGTAGAACTGCGAAGCCAGCTTCCAGGTCGCCGGCACCGTAAAAGGATTCATCACCTCGATCCCCTCCCCAACCCCAAAATCCGGCTTCAGCCCCTTATAAAAACTCAAAATAGCAGCAGCCTGTGTCTTGAACATAGACCGTAAAAATATTACTTAATCTCCATCCCCCGCGTTCCCATGAAAAAACGCCGCCCGCACCGGCGCCGGCACTATCGCATTCTCCCCCTTCGCCGCCTTCCACAACATCGCATTCATGACCGCATCAGGCTGCGCATCCTCATGCGAGAAATCCAGCCCCTTCGCCATCGCCGCCAGCTTTCCCCTGCTCGGATTGACGTCCAGCAGATTGACACTCTCCGGCCTGGCCGCAAAAGGCGCCACATCGGCCTGCGCCGCAAAGGTCCTCCACATCGGCACCGCAGCCGCATCATATTGCGTCATCGGCTGCAGCCCCAGGATCAGCTCCATCGTATGCAGCACCGACGAGGTCGTATACATCGTGTGGTCCACAAAATGACGCTTTACAAAGCCGCCGGCCATATAGGCAGGGCTCCGGTGCGCATCCACATGGTCGGGACCGTTCTGCGCATCGTCCTCCAGGACAAATACCACGCTCTCCTTCCAGATCGGGCTCTTCGACAAATGCTCCACAAACATGCCCACCGCCAGGTCGTTATCCGCCACATGCGCGAAAGGCGTCGGCCTGCCCGGCGTAGTACCCTCCGTATGGTCATTGCCGAACCGCACCACCTGGAAGGCAGGCACCGCATTCACCGCCACCAGCGAATCGAACTCCTGCATCCACTTATAAGCCCTCGCCGTATCGAAGATATGCTGGTCCATATTCTTGAAATAAGGACAGAAATGCCCCTCCAGCACCGGTATCGCCGGCTTGTCATGACCATTCTTATCCTTGTTGATGAACTCCCCGTAGGTCCGGTAGCTCACCCCCGCCTTCGCGCACTGATCCCAGATATAGGACCTGTCCAGCACGGTAGGCGTAATATAGTTGCCCCCGCGATGACCATAAGCCGACGGCCATATCTTCTCCATATAGTCGGTAGCATAGGCTCCCATGCTCCACTGATGCCCATCCGCGCTGACCTCACCGTCCACATAAAAATTATCCAGCAGGACAAACTCCTTCGCAAGCGCATGCTGGTTGGGCGTGATCCGCTCGCCGAACAGCACCAGGCTCGTATCCCCATTGCCCTCGGCAATATCCCCCAGTACCTGGTCATAGGTCCTGTTCTCCTTAATAATATAAAATACATGCTTTACCGGCGACGCATCACCCACCTTCCCCGGTACAGGATTCCCCGCTTCGACACCCATATTCATTAGCTCCGTTTCCTTCTTATAAGGAGTATTCTTGAACACCGCCTGCGTATACACTTTCAGCTGCTCGTCCGAAGGCGTCGGTATCATGCTCAGCGAACCCATCAGCAGACCACCGCCGATATACTGCTCGCGAATCTTCTTGTTCCTGACCGAATCCCCCTGGTGAAGGAATACCCGCTGACGGACATCCACCGGATTAGGTCCGTGCGGATTCGGGAAAGAAGAGAACCCCTTCCCATTAGCGACAAAGATCTCCTGACCGATCACCCGGACACAGGTGGGATACCAGCCAGTGGGGATAAAACCAAGCGACGTCGCCGCCCCCGGCTTACGCACGTCAAAAACCGCCAGGCAATTGTTGTCCGCATCAGCCACGAACAAAGTCCTGTCATCCGCGCTCAGCGCCACCCCATTGGTCGTGCTGCCCACCCGGGACTCCGGATACAATGCCGCATTCAACGTCTCCAGCACCTTCCGGGACCTTATGTCGACAACCGACACACTATTATCCAGCGAATTAGCCACATACAGATAATGCCCGTTGCTTGAAAGGCACATATCATTCGGATGATCCCCCACAGCCACACTATCCGTAAATGAATTGGAAGAAGTATTGTAGACCGCAATTTGCTTGCTCCCCCATTCTGAGACATACAATTCCTTTTTATCCGGCGACAGCAGACAGGTATAACCTTCGCTGCTCAAGGGCAGCTGACGCACCACCGAATGACTGCGAAGGTCTATAACATATAAGCTATTATTTTCTTTTGTAACGACGTACAGCAGCTGACGACGGTCGTCGATCGCGATCCCGGTAGGCGACACCTTCCCCGACATCCTTTCTCCCAGACGGATGGTGTCGTCATTGACCAGCCTGTTGTTCCTGATGGAATACCTGATGATCCAGTTGTCATTCCCGCCGCTGACATATAAAGATCTTTCATCAGCAGTAAAAGCGATCCCGCCCCAGGCAACTCCGATCTCCACACTGTCCAGCTGACGGCCGGTCTTGGTGTCTACCAGCTGGATAGACTGAACGCTCTGACCATTATTGGTGATCGCCGCATACTTCCCCGTCCTGCTCACCGCGATATTCAGCGGCAGATCACCCAACGGCAGACTCGTGCCGACCGGCGTCAGCGACCAGCCATTCGGCAGATTCACCCTGCGGGCTTCCAGTGTAGGCAGATCGATAATTCCTGGAGGAACAGGGCGGCTGGGCTGGGCATTTGCCGCAATAAGGGAGGTGAGGACAATGATCCCGATCAGAGCTTTTTTCATGCAACGAAAATTTGAGTAGTGTAAAAATACTCACACCCCGTCGGAAATTCTGTGGCTTTATATTAAGCCTGTATTAACACTAAAATATTCCAGCTCTTCTCTCAGATCCAAATACGGATACAGCCTGGCCAGCTCAGCAGTCTTTTCCCTAAAACTTTCTAAAAACTGCTTATGCGCATTCGTAGCGGGTTGAAAGGCCTTATGCCTGCGGGCGATAACTATTTTTTTCACCTCCTCCATCAACCGCTGCGACTCCTCGCTGATACAGGACGCCGCAAACTTCTCCAGCACGAACTGCGTCGCAGGATAGTTCGGGTGCACCATGTCGATATCATAGAACCGGTAATCCCTCAGCACATCGACCACCAGCTCATATGCGGGAAAATAATAAAGCCGGTCGAACTTGCCCACCAGGTGATGGACCGTCTCCAGCAGCCTCGCCTTGCTGCGGTTATTCTCCACCACCCCGTCCCTGATATGCCGCACGGGACTAACAGTAAAGATCACACGCAATTCAGGGTTTATATACCGCAGCTGATGCAAACACCCATCCAGCGCCGTATTGATCTCCTCGATCGTCATCAGGTGCTTGGTAAAGGTCTGCGCCGGCGCCCGGTGACAGTTCGCAACGGGCTGCCCGTCCTTCAGCCGGTACGAGAACGCGCTGCCCAGCGTGATGACCAGCCACTGAGCCGACTTTAGAAAAACATGAGCCTGCTGCTGCGACGCATTGATCGCCCTCAGACATTCTTCTTTATCAATATTGGAAAACCGGCTGTGATGCTGCCAGCTCTGCCACAGCTCGTTGAAGTATACCAGGTCATCCTCCACATATATTTTGGGATCGATATACGAGATCAGGCTCGAGGCCACGCTCGCCGGATCAAAAAGGATCCCGTTCGGATTCTGCAGCACATCGAACTTCCAGTCCTGCAGACTATTCCCGATATGCTCCGTAAAGCACGAACCCGTCAGCAGCAGCTTGTCCCCATAGCCGATCGGCTGTGGCAGGACCGGTATATTTATCGGTAGCTGAAATTCCATCTTTTTTTTATACAAATATTTCACCTGCGATCCGCAGACTCTCCTTCAATGCAGCACCATTCAGCGCGGGCAACAGCTTCTTCTCCCCAAAATGATGTATCATCCACTCCGTATCCATATTCCCTACCAGGTCGTTCCCCGCCATCGGACATCCGCCGATCCCCTTCAATGCGCCGTCGTATCGAAGACAGCCCGCCTCCAGGGCCGCGTCTATCTTCGCCTTCCTGCCATGCGGTGTAGAATGCAGATGCACGCCGATCGTACACTGGGGCAGCTCCTTGATCAGATAGCTCGTCACAGAGAATACCTGCTCCGGCGTCGCCAGCCCGACCGTATCCGCGACAGACAGGGTCCTTATCCCAAGCTTCGCCAGCGCCGACGCCCACTCATACACGATCTCCTCCGACCAGGCATCCCCATATGGATTCCCAAAACCCATCGACAGATAGACCACCAGCTCCTTCTGCCGCTTGACACAAAGGTCCTGCATCTCCTCCACCGTGGCAAAAGAGCCTTCGATGGTCTTATTCGTATTGCGCAGCTGAAAGGTCTCCGAGACAGAGAAGGGAAATCCCAGATAAGAAATGGAGTCGTACCCCGCCGCCATTTCCGCCCCCCTGAAATTCGCCACAATGGCCAGCAGACGCGTCCTGCTATCCCCCATCTCCAATCCCTTCAACACCTCCGCGGTATCCGCCATCTGCGGGATCGCATGCGGCGAAACAAAGCTCCCGAGATCGAGCACGTCAAAACCAACCCGCAACAACGAGTTAAGGTATTCGATCTTCTTCGCAGTGGGAATAATATGCGGCCAGCCCTGCATGGCGTCCCGCGGACACTCAACCAAGCTTACCATACAAACGGTTTTTCATTGCTTCGTATAAAATAATACCCGCCGCCACCGAAACATTCAACGAATCAAATTCCCCCGCCATCGGGATCGTAAAATGCTCGTCAGCCGCCTTCCGGATATAAGGCTGCACCCCGTTGCCTTCACTCCCCATCACTATACAACAGGGCTCCCCGAGCGGCAGCTCGAACACCCTCGTCGAAGCCTTCATCTCGCTGGTGAACACCTTTATCCCGTTAAGATGCAGCTCATCCACGGCCTTCAGCAGACTGCCCACCCTGCACACCTGGATCCTTTCCAACGCCCCCGCCGATGACTTCATCGCCTCCTCATTCAGCGCCCCCACACCCTTGTCCGGGATGATCAGCGCCTGCGCCCCGCAGACCATCGCACTCCGCGCGATCGCCCCGATATTTCTTACGTCCGTGACCCCATCCAGCATCACGAACAACGGCACACTACCCGAACCTACGACATGGTCGATCACCTGCTGCAGGTCCAAATACTGCACAAGGCCGGCAAACGCCACAACACCCTGGTGATTGGCCTTTGTCAGCGAGCTGAGCTTCTCGCCGGGAACCACCTGTACCGGGATATTGTGCTCCCGCGCCAGCTGACGGATATCAGCAACCGCGTCCCCGCTGGTGTTCCGCTGCAGCAATATCTTGTCGACAGCCCTCCCGGACCGGATCGCTTCGATCAACGGCTGACGCCCAATAATAAGATGGCTTTTCTTCATCCAATCGATAATTTTCCTTCCATTAATAACAGCTTCACCCGCTGGATAGCGCCGACAGATATCGAGTCCGTGATCTCTCCCCTTTCCACCATCTGCCATGCTTCTTCAAAATGCACCCGTTTCACCACGAGCTTCTCCGTCTCCTCCGGCATCGCCTCCCGCTGCTCGAGCCCGCGCGCCAGAAAGACAACAGCCTTCTCATCGGTGACGGAATTCGACAAATGCATATCCAGCAGATGCGTCCACTCGCTGGCCACCAGCCCCGTCTCCTCGCGCAGCTCCCGCTGTGCCGACGCCAATGGCTCCTCACCCGGATCACCCCCACCCTCGGGTATCTCCCAGCTATATTCTGAGAGCGTGAACCGATACTGCCCTACCAGCCACGTATACCCCTCCTCATCCAGCGGCAGGACCCCGAGAGCCAGGCCCTTAAAATGAACCTTGCCATAGATGCCCTTCCCTCCACTCGGATTCAGCACGTCATATTCCGTCAGGCTGATCCACCTGTTGTCGTAGACAGCCCGCTCGCCTAATATCGTCCAGGGATTTTCATTCATTCCTCAAAAATAAAAAAACCTCCCGACAGGGAGGCTTTTTATATAGTGTCGCAAATAACTATTTAATGTTAAACGCCTTCTTAACCTTAGGCACATAATCCAGCTTCTCCCAGGTGAACAGCTCGACCTTCTTCTTGAGCTCCTTGCCGCCAGGCGCGATGAACACCTTCTCGATCACCTGCGGCTGACGCCCCATATGACCATAAGCAGCAGTCTCGCTATAGATAGGATTGCGCAGCTTCAGACGCGTTTCGATAAAATAAGGACGCATATCGAACAGCTCCATCACCTTCTTGGCGATCTGGCCGTCGGACAGCTTCACCTTCGCCGTACCATAGGTATTCACGTTGATGCTGGTAGGCTGAGCTACGCCGATCGCATAGGACACCTGGACCAGGACCTCGTCAGCTACACCAGCAGCAACGAGGTTCTTGGCGATATGACGCGTAGCGTATGCAGCAGAACGGTCTACCTTCGAGGGATCCTTGCCGCTGAACGCACCACCACCGTGGGCGCCCTTGCCGCCATAGGTGTCTACGATGATCTTACGGCCGGTCAGACCGGTGTCACCGTGAGGACCACCGATAACGAACTTACCCGTGGGATTGATATGATACTTGATCTTATCGTTGAACAGCTTGGCGTATTTCCTGTACTTGGTCTTGACACGGGGGATCAGGATATTGATGATATCTTCCTTGATCCTGGCCTGCATCTTCGCTTCTGTGTCGAAATCATCGTGCTGGGTGCTGACGACGATCGCATCGATACGGACCGGCTTGTTGTTGTCGTCATATTCCAGCGTCACCTGGCTCTTGGCGTCGGGACGCAGATACTTGATCTGCTTGTTCTCGCGACGCAGCGCAGCCAGCTCGAGCAGGATCTTGTGAGCCAGATCCAGCGCCAGAGGCATATAGTCATCGGTTTCGTTGCTCGCATAGCCGAACATCATCCCCTGGTCACCCGCACCCTGCTCTTCTTTCTTCTTCTTGTCAACACCCTGGTTGATGTCGGAAGACTGTTCGTGAATAGCCGAGAAGATACCACAGGAATTGGCCTCGAACATATACTCGCTCTTGGTATAGCCGATCTTGCGGATAACTTCACGCGCGATATCCTGCACGTCCAGGTACGCTTTCGACTTCACCTCGCCCGCCAGGACAACCTGTCCGGTAGTCACGAGCGTTTCACAGGCAACTTTGGATTGAGGGTCAAATGCAAGGAAATGATCGATCAATGCATCCGATATCTGGTCAGCAACTTTATCCGGATGTCCTTCAGAAACGCTTTCGCTCGTGAATAAATAAGGCATTGTGTTTTAAAGATTTAATGATGGATTAATGGGTTATTCGATCATTTGGCTGTTTGCAACGCATAGATTTCGGCGCAAATATAGATCATTTCCGCAGATCAGTAAATAACGATCATTTACTCAGATCAGTATACAACTGCAAATAATCTGTTAAATCTGACTCTGCATTAAAAGAGAGCACCTTTTTGCCCCGGATCTTACCGAATTCTTCGATCAGCTTCTTGTCGACCTTCTCGGCGCCAAAAGTGATCGCGTCCGCATAGGTAGCCCCCCCGCGGAAAAGCGAGCTGTTATTGGCATCCTTATAAGGTTCCAGATCCTTGTCCTTGATATTGGCGTGAATATTGGCCGTCTTCAGAAAATCCGGCCCCAGCTTCTCCTTGAAGGTATTCTGCCCGATCGTGAACACACACTTGCTGTGCGCAAACACCGGCTCTTTCTTATACACGGTCTTGAGATATAATGGGATCAGCCCCGTCATCCAGCCGCTGCAATGGATCACATCGGGCGGCCATCCGAACTTCTTCACCGTCTCAAGGGCGCCCTTGCAATAGAAAACAGTTCTTAAACCATTGTCTTCGAACCACTTGTCTCCTTCGTCGTGAAAAATGAACTTACGCTTGAACAGGTCTTCGTTATCCAGAAAATATACCTGCAGACGGGCGTTGGGGAGGGATGCTACTTTGATCTGTAATGGATAATCGTCATTGTCAACCGAGACGTTGATGCCCGAAAGCCGAACCACCTCATGAAGACGATGCCTTCTCTCATTCACCACACCAAAACGAGGCATAATACAACGCACTTCAAAACCATTGTCATTTGATTTAATTGCCAGCTTATTAACGATCTCTGCAAATTCCGTCAGCTCTAAATAGGGCGACATTTCGTTGGCAATAAATAAAATTCGCTTTTTTTGTAGCATTATTTTACAATAATTGTTGAGACCAGACCTTAAAGAAACTCAATGAAATAGTTTGCAAAGGTACAATTTTTATTGTAAAATCGGCGCTGTAGCCGCTTTTGGACGCTTAAATCACTAAAAAAATGATTTTATTTAAGAAAACCGGTGACCTGCACCGGTGGATACAACAGCAACGGATTTCGGGTAACGCTATCGGTTTTGTACCCACCATGGGAGCCCTCCACGCGGGACATATATCACTTATCGATATATCAAAAAGTTCCTGTCCGGTCACCGTCTGCTCCATCTTTGTCAACCCGACCCAGTTCAACGACCCGAAGGATTACCAGAAATATCCCATCACCATCGAGAAGGACATCGCCCTCCTGGAAGCCGCCGGAGCCGACGCCCTCTTCCTCCCCGAGGTCCGCGAGATGTATCCCGACGGCACCACCGGTCTCGAAAAATACGACCTCGGCCACCTCGAAACCATCCTCGAAGGCAAATACCGCCCCGGCCACTTCCAGGGCGTATGCCAGGTCATGCGCCGTCTCCTCGACCTCGTCCGCCCCGACCACCTCTTCATGGGCAGCAAGGACTACCAGCAATGTATGGTCGTCCAACGCCTCATTCAATTGATGGACTGGTCTATCCATCTCCACCGCTGCCCCATCGTCCGCGAGCCCGACGGCCTCGCCATGAGCAGCCGCAACACCCGCCTCACCCCCCCGGAGCGCCAGCGCGCCACCGCCATCTACCAATCCCTCCAGGCACTAAGATCGGGAGCCCCCCTCACCATCGCCGAAAAGATACTCACCGACGCCCAATTCCGCACCGACTACATCGCCACCTGCGACCCCGAAACCCTCGAACCCACCGACCCCTCCCCGGGCTCCATTGCGCTCATCGCCGCCTTCCAGGGCGAAGTCCGCCTCATCGACAACCTTATCCTTTAGGCCGCTGCTCGCCGACGACGAACGCAGCGCCCTTCAGCTTATGACTCGCCGGGGGTGAGCGAAGCGAACCCCCAAGCGAGCCTCTTGCGCCGTTCCCGAGCGCGGCGAAGGGAACGAACGAGGGGCTCAACAGTGTTGAGACCCGAAGTTCTCCCAACGCAGTTGGGCGACGAGGCGCATAAATAAATTGTACTAACTTTGTCCCCTCAAAAAAAATCTATGGACATCGAAGTACTGAAATCCAAAGTCCACCGTGCCGTAATAACAGAAGCCAACCTCAACTACGTAGGCTCCCTCACTCTCGACGAAAACCTCATGGACGCCGCAAATATGATCGAGAACGAAAAGGTCCAGGTCGTCAACGTCAACAACGGATCCCGCATCGAAACCTATCTCATAAAAGGCAAACGCGGCAGCGGCACCTGCTGCCTCAACGGCCCCGCTGCAAGGCAGGGTGCAGTGGGCGACATCGTCATCATCATCTCCTACGCCCACATGGACTTCGAAGAAGCCAAAACCTTCAAACCCTGGATCGTTTTTCCGAAAGAAGGAAATAAGCTGTAACTTGTACCGAGTATGAAGAAAAAATTCCTGGTCCTGTTACAATACGTTTTTTTCGCTGCTCTCGCAGCGTTTTTTGTGTGGCTCAGCCTCAGAGGCATGACCGCAGATGACCGTGTCCGGCTGCAGGACGCTTTGCACCGCGCCAACTACTGGCTCCTTGTCCCCGTCCTCGGCTTCCTCCTCATGAGCCACTGGCTCCGCGCGCTACGCTGGCGTCAGCTCATCGAGCCCATGGGCTACCGGCCCTCCGTTACCAATCTCTTCCTCGCCGTGATGATCGGCTACCTCGCCAATTTCGCAGCCCGTCTCGGCGAGGTCGTCAAATGCACCGTTATCGCCCGCTATGAAAAAGTTCCCGCCGACAAATTGGTCGGCACCGTCGTGGCCGAACGCGCCTTCGACCTCGTCACCCTCGCCATCGTATTCGGCCTGACCTTCATATTCCAGTTCGACATCATCCACTCCATGACCGCGGGCTGGACCGACAAGCTCTTCCATAACGCCCAGGGACAGACTTCCTATGTTAAAATAATCGTCGTGATCCTGGCAGCCCTCATCCTCTTCTTCGTAGGGAAATGGGCGCTCAACCGCTTCGGACATATCAGCATCGCCAGGAAATTAAAGAATGTCATCGTCAACATCTGGCACGGCCTCACCAGCGTAAAAGACCTGAAGAACAAACCCCTCTTCTTTCTCTACAGCATTGGCATCTGGTTCCTCTACCTGATGAGCACCTGGTTCGGCTTCTTCGCCATCAGCGCCACCAGCCACCTCACCATCGTCGACGCCCTCAGCGTCCTCGCCATGGGTAGCATCGGCATGATCGTATCCCCCGGCGGCATCGGCGCCTACACGCTCCTCGTAGCCCAGACCGTCGCCTTCTACGGCATCCCCGAACAGCCCTACGGCCAGGCCCTCGGCTGGCTCCTCTGGTTCGGCCAGTTCCTCAGCTTTATCATCTTCGGCTCCGTCAGCTTTATCCTGCTGCCAAGAATTAATAAGAAACGTATCATCATAGAGCCCAATCCGATTTATGAACCAACCACAAATAATACCGCAAAAGATATATGACCTCCCCGGCCTGCAGCACCAGGTCCGGCGCTGGCGACTCCTTGGAAAGACCATCGCCTTCACCAATGGCTGCTTCGACATCCTGCACCAGGGTCATATCTCGTCACTCTCCGACGCCGCCCGCGAAGCCGACATCCTCATCGTCGGCCTCAACTCGGACGCCTCCACACGCCGCCTGAAAGGCCCCGAGCGCCCCATCAACAATGAACAGGCCCGCGCCACGCTGCTCGCCTCCCTGCTGATGGTCGACGCCGTCATCCTCTTCGAAGAAGACACTCCGCTCAACCTCATCGTCTCGATAGCCCCCGACGTCCTCGTAAAAGGCGGCGACTATACGCTCGAACAGATCGTCGGCGCAAAAGAGGTCATGGCCGCCGGCGGCCGCGTAGTGATCAATCCCATCGTGCCCGGATTCTCCACCACCGGCCTCATCGACAAAATATGCAGCCTATAGCCCGGATATTGATCATAGAAGACGAACCAGCCGTCGCATCCGTAATACAAAAAGCCCTGGCGGAAGAACGCTACTCACCGTCCGTCGCCATGGACGGCGAGTCCGCCCTCGACCATATCCACCGCTTCGACTACGACCTGCTCATCATGGACGTCATGATCCCGGGCATCAACGGCATCGACCTCACCCGCCAGGTCCGCAAACAGGATATCCCTACCCCCATCCTCATGCTCACGGCCCTCGGCTCCACCGACAATATCGTATCGGGCCTCGACGCCGGCGCAGACGACTACCTTACCAAACCATTTAAGATCGCCGAGCTCCTGGCCCGCGTCCGATCCCTGCTCAGACGGAACACCGGCGGCAGCGGCGGCGCCGCAGACACCCTCTCCTTCTCCGATATCACCCTCAACCTCGACGAAAAGAACGCCCGCCGCAACGACCAGACCATCGTACTGACCGCCACCGAATTCCGGCTCCTAGAATACCTGATGCGCAACCCCCGCAGGGTCCTCTCCCGCATGGACATCCTGGAAAAGGTATGGGGATACGACTTCCAGCTGAATACAAAGACGGTCGACGTCTATATCAACTACCTCCGCAAAAAGCTGGAAGGCCCCGGTGCAGGACGCGTCATACACACCGTCGTGGGCATGGGATATATCTTAAAAGAGGACCCGTTAAAAGAGGACCCCGAATGAAGATCCAGCTCAAGATCACCCTCCTCTTCACCGGGCTATGCCTCGCCGTTATTCTCCTGCTCAGCATCGCCGTCTGGTACTTCGCCAACGAAAAAGCCTTCGAAGACTTCTATACCCGCCTCGAGCTCCGGGCCGTCGTCGCCTCCCGCGCCAATTTCGACGCGAGCGACCAGAACCAGCAGGTCTACGAGACCCTTCGCCGCGAACACCTCCAGCGCCTGCCCGACGAAGAGGAATATATCATCCGGACCGACACCCTCGACCGTATTCACAATACCCCCTTGTATGAGCTCGTCGGCCCCCGGTTCTTCGATGAGGTCCGGCACAACGGAAAAGCGGCCGGCCGCAGCCGGTTCCAGTTCTACGCCGGCATCACCCACAAAGTCCCCCAGGGCGAATACCTGGTCATCATCACCGCCGTCCACAGCGATGCCCGGCACTTCCTCTCCGACCTGAAAAATATCCTCACCACGGGCGGCATCATCTCGGCGATCGTCCTGCTCAGCATCGGCCTCCTGTTCTCCCGGCAGGTGCTGTCCCCCATTCGCAACATCGCCAGAAGGGTCAACACCATCAGCATTACCTCCCTCCACCAGCGGCTGGAGATAAAAGGCAAGGACGAAGTAAGCGTCCTCGCCACCACCTTCAACGACATGCTTTCCCGCCTCGAGACGGCCTTCGAGACCCAGAACAACTTTGTCAGCAACGCCTCCCACGAGCTCAACACCCCCCTCACCGCCATTATCGGCGAGGCAGACCTCGCTCTCGCACGGCAACGATTACCCGAAGAATATCAGAGCGCCCTCGCCGTGATCATGGCCGAGGCAGAAAAGCTCCGGTCCATTACCCGCGGACTTCTCGAACTCGCACAGTCCAGCTTCAGGGGCAACCTGGTCTACGAGCCGGTAGACGTCGACGAGCTCGTCTACAACAGCCTGGGCGTGGCCCGCAACGTATACCCCCATTGCGAGATCCGCCTCGACAAAAGCCTTCATTCTCTACACCGTCCGCTATACGGTAATTCCCAGTTATTCGAGCTCGCTATCTCCAACATCCTCCTCAACGCCTGCAAATATTCCGAGGGCAAGCCCGTCACCTTCGCCATAGCAGCCAGCGCCGCCAACGTCGTCTTCATAATCACCGACCAGGGCATCGGCATCCCCGAGAACCAGATAAAACACGTCTTCGATCCCTTCTTCCGCGCCTCCAACGCCAAAAAGACGATCGGCTACGGCATCGGCCTCCCCCTGGCCCAGAACATCATCCGACTCTACAAAGGCAGCATCACCATCAGCTCAAAAGAGAATATCGGCACCGAAGTGATCGTCAAATTCCCGCTCTAGCCGGTTCTTTCCATTTTCTTACCACATTTTTACCGGGTTCCAACCCCGCTCTTACCCCTTTCAAACCCCACCGGCCCATATTGCATTAAAATCATCACCATGAAAAATATTTTATTACCAACCGATCTCACCCTCGCCTCACTGTATCCCATCCACGAGATATGCCGCAAACACGCAGGGGAGCCCTGCAATATCTACGTCGTCCACACCCTCCACATGCCTACGGGCATCGCCGACCTGCTCTTCATACAGCAGCGCAAACCCTACAGCCTGGTTGCCGATCAGTTCTCCGAAGCCCTCGAAATGCTACGGAGAAAATACGCCCCCGCCCTGCAGCTGCTGTCTTTCGAATTCCTGTACAGCAATACCCGGCTCTATCTCCGGCACTACATGACATCGCGCAGCATCGGATCCATCTACCTGCTGGAAGACCATCCCTACCGGCACCGCCTCCCCCAGTCCACGCCGCTGATCCCCATTCTCCGCAAATGCGACACCCCGGTCATATCCGTGGAAAAACCCCATGCGCCGGAGTTCGGTACCCTGACCACCTTATTGTATAAAACAAAAATGCCCGCCTGATATGCTGTTAAAGAAAAATATCCCGTTCAAATACATCATCGGAAAGATCCGGACCGAGCTCATCCTCGTCAGCGGCTATACCATCGGGGTAGCCATTCTCTACAAGGTCTTCCACTTTACCCACCTCGCCATTCCCCTGGCCATACCCATGATCATGGGCACCGTCATTTCCCTGTTGCTGGCCTTCCGCTCCAACCAGGCCTACGACCGCTGGTGGGAAGCCCGCACCATCTGGGGCGCGATCGTCAACGACAGCCGCTCGCTGGCCCGCCAGGTCAATACTTTTATCCAGTCCCCCGGCCACAACCGCGACGGCTCTTTCGGTCACGGCCACGACGGCTCACCCTTCGACCACAGCTTCGACGGGCGCCGATTCGACCACAGCGCCGACCCCGACACTCCGCACAACGAGCAGGTGCACTTCTTCAAGTCCCGTTTCATCCGTCGCCAGATCGCCTGGTGCTACAGCCTCAGCCGCAGCCTCCGGGGCCAGGACGCCATTTTCGGCATCGAAAAATTCGTCAGCCGCGGCGACATCCAGTTCGTAAAGAATTTCAACAACACCCCCATGTCCCTCCTCGAGCTCCACGGCCACGACCTCCAAAAAGCCCTCAACAACGGCCTCATCAGCTCCTATCAACAGGTCGAGCTCGACCGTACCCTCTCCCGGCTGTGCGATTCCATGGGAAAATGCGAGCGGATAAAGAACACGATATTCCCGGCTACCTACAGTCTCTATATCCACTTCTCCCTGCTCTTCTTCTTTCTCCTCCTGCCCTTCGCCGTAGTCGACTTCTTCGGCTTCATGAGCGTCCCCGTCGTCATCGCGATATCCGCCGTCTTCTTCCTCATCGAAAAAATGGCCATCCACCTCCAGGACCCCTTCGAGAACAAACCCACGGACACACCCATGACCGCCATCTGCTTCACGATCGAACGCGACCTCAAACAAATGATCAGCGAACTCCCCCTCAATACCGAAGCGAAGTCCACCGCCAAAAAATATTATATACTATGAAAAACCGTGGGCCGCAGCCAGCCCGCAAACCTTTCCCGGTTCACACCTTGCAGCAAGTCCCCCGGCTCCCGGGGGCTTACCCATGATACATCCTCTCCACCTCCTGGACGATCACCTCGATAGCCTGATCATCCCCCTTTGCATCATAAGGCTGCTTTAAATTGCTGCTGAAGAAAAATGCCACGGTCTGGTAAAACCTGGCAGTAAACCCACCCTTATATTCCTTGATGATATTGTAACAATTATTGCCGGTCTGCCGGTTGATCAGCTTCATCAGTATCTTCCCCTGGTAGATCGACAGCTGCTCCAGCGGAGCCGTAAACTCCTTCTTTAATTCCTTCTCCCGGCTCTGTATATACGCTTTTCGCTCGCTCTCGGTATTCAGCAACGCGAGCTTCGAATTGATATCGTTTACGATGATCCCCGCCTTACGCGCATACGGATAGCACACATACACCGCATTCCTCAACCGCGTCCACTCCTCATAACGCCTCCGCATGGCCGGCGGCATCGGCGCATGAACCCACGTATATTCCTCCGTATGCGCCGGAACCAGCTCCCCGTCATAGACCTTCGCAGGTACCGGGATCGTATCGTTCGGCCCCAGCACCGGCCGCGGAATATTCGCCGGAATACCACCCGTATCGACCTGCCCGCCGGTCCCGCCCGCCGGATGACGGGCAGACGTATCCGCCTGCTGCGCGTATACCCCTCCGCACAGGCAGCACAAAACAGTAACAATCAAGTATTTACGCAAAAAAGAGGGCATACGGTCTACAAGGTAAAAAAACCTTTCTAATTAATACACCCCGCCGGGTTGAGGTAACCCAGTTTTAACAAATTCCTGCCCACTGCGGCCGAAGCCGGCCGCCAGTCAGATCCCTGGGGAGCCGCCTTCAACGGAACCCCATTCCACCCCCTACGGAGCCTTCGATAGCTTTGTCTGCCTCCTCCTCCACACCAGGCTCATAATGAACCCGGTGATCATGATGATCGTCCCGATCCACAACACATTGATCTGCGGGAACTCTACCACCTTCAGGGCAATAAAAGGCACCATATTCGAAGACTCCTTCACCCCCAGCTCGATCTTCCGGTCCGCCGCCACGCGGTTGAACCGAAAAGCCAGGTCCTGCGAAAAAACAGTATCGTTCATATACTGCGGAATAGAATTCTTCAGATAGAACACAGGATAAGCTACATGACGCGTGCTGTCCTGCCCGATCACCACCACCTTCGCCATCAGCGCCGTATCCCCGGGGCCGAAATGATACCTCCCGTTGTTCGGATTGACCACGATCGAATCAAGGATCGCAAAACCCTTCGAATAAAAGATCGTATCCTTCAACGCCATCAGCGTCGGCCTGAACGCCGCCGTATCCGATATATCATCCCGGCTGTAGGCGTTGATATAGGTGAAGATATCCCTGTTCCAGTAGTGCTTGTTATCCGGGTTGGGCGAACCACCCTCCATACCCTTGGTGTTCTTGATGAAGAAAGGATACAGATCGAAGTTCTCCGAACCATCCTTCCGCTCGAAATGCACCTGGTAGTAGGTGTTCTGATCGCGGTTGCCGATAGAATCGTTCCGCACATAGGTCGCCCAGTATTTCCCCATATCCGTCCGCATGCCCTTCAGCAGCGTCAGGTTCTCCAGGGGATCCTGGTGCGTCTCCGGAGCAAAGGGGATATTGATACCCGTCGTATTGATCGACAGCACCTCCTTCTTCGCCGAGGACAGCAGTATGCCCACCAGCATCAGCCCAAAGCCGACATGCGCCACCGCCGAACCCGCCGCCTTCATCTTGCCGTGAAAACCGGTCCAGATATAGGCCGCATTGGCGACGACTGCATAGATACCTGCAAAGAGCGCCAGGTGTATCGCCGCCAGGAATCCCGCTCCGTATTTATCGTAGTGGATACCGCCAAATACGCTGAAGAGTATCGATACCACCAGCGCAACCGCCGTCGGCAGCCAGACCTTCTTCAGGAAATGATCCCGCGTCGTGCCCTTGTATTTCAGGTACTGCGTGACGGCTGTAAAGATCCCCAGCAGTATCGCGATAAAGATCTCTATCCGGTTGTAAGCAAAGGTCGGATCGTCCCCCGTGCTCAGCTTCTTATCCGTGAACTTGTTGTAGATCGGCAGCGACGTCGAGACGATGATGAACATCGCCGACAGGAACAGCACCAGCGACCCGATGAACATCCAGAACTCACGGCTATCCGTAGCCTCTTCCTTGACGATATGCGGGATCTTCTTATACCTCGCTATGTATAACGCATAGGCCGGTACCAGGAACACCAGCACGAACAGCCCGAGCTGCATATTCAGCCCCGACTCCACAAAAGCATGCACGGACAGGTCCCCCAGGATCCCACTCCTGGTCAGGAAGGTCTCGTACAATACCAGCATGAACTGCGTAATAAAAAAGAAATGCGTAGCCCGGAGAGAATGTCCCGTAGCATTATATACAACCTGCGTATGCAGACCGGCGACCAGTACCAGCCAGGGCACCAGCGAAGCATTCTCCACAGGGTCCCAGTTCCAGTAACCGCTAAAGCTGAGCGCCTCATACGCCCAGGCGGCGCCCATCATGATCCCCGTCCCCAGTACACAGGCCGAGAACAAGGTCCAGGGCAGCGCCACACGGGTCCAGTCGCCATACTGTTTCTTCCACAGCCCCGCAATGGAGTAGGCAAAGGGGACTACAGTCGACGAAAAGCCGAGGAACAATATCGGCGGGTGAATGACCATCCAGTAGTTCTGCAGCAGCGCATTCAAACCCTGGCCGTCCCGCATCTGCGGAAAGCTCAGGTAGTCCGGACGGCTGAAGATCGGCGCCCGCATGCCCATCTCCGTTTGACGAACGAGGATGAAAGGATTGAAGCCAACCTTATTCCCGAACATGTAGAGACCCATGAACATCGTCGCGATGCACAGCTGCGTAAAGCTCATCACCGTCATCACCGGGTTCTCCCATTTGCCGGCCTTCCGCATCAGGATCAGCCCGAGGATACAGACCCAGAGGTCCCACAGCAAAAAGCTCCCTTCCTGCGCCTCCCAGATACAGGCCAGCAGGTAAGAGGAAGACAGCGACCTGCTCGAATGCTCCCACGCAAAGTTGTACTCGAATAGACGCGCCCTGATGATATAGATAATGGTCGCCAGGACAGAATAGGCCGCCAGCACATTAATGCCAAAAGCGACCCTCGCCATCCTCCTCCAGCTCTTTTCCTCCTCGATCGATCCCGCATTGGTGGCTTTGAAATAGGAGATGGTGGCGACAAAAGCGGCTGCAAAAGAAAGTAAAGCAAAAAAATGCCCTATATGCCCGGGCAAAAGATGTTCACCTGCGTATTCCATGTTAGGGTATTAATTTTGACTCAAAGCCTGTGCAGCAGCCTTGGGATCGTCCTTATACTTGGAAGGACACTTCAGCAGGATGCCGTCCTTCCGGGAGATATCGAATACATCACCCGACATCTTCCCCTTCAGCGTGATGCGCTCAGCCTTCTCCAGGTCATAAGGCTTCTCGAAATGATACACCACCCTCGCAGTATTGCCCAGGGTGTCGCTGATGTGAAAGCTGACATAGTTGGGATCCTTCGCCGGATTGTATTCGATGGGCTTCGTATTATCCAGGTGGGCAATGATGGTCACGGTCTTCCCGGTCTTCTGACGCGCACTGGCTATTGTCTCATAAGTGGTCAGATCAGTCATAAAGCTGATCAGGATGGCTATAGACACCGCAATGAGAACTAATATAACAATTTGGAGCTTTTTCATAACAGGACGTAAAATTACGGCCAAAAACCCTAACTCCCTCCTAAACTTTCTTAAAAAGCACAATTCCATTGTGCCCCCCAAATCCAAAAGTATTTGACATGGCTACCCTCACAGGTCGTTTCTCCGCAGACCCCAACAATATCTTCAACCCCTTCGGAACGGCAGGGTCCAGATTCACCGTATTGATCGTCGGCGGGATCACCCCCTCCTGTATCGCCTTCAGACAGGCTATCCCTTCAATAGCCCCGGCCGCACCCAGCAAATGCCCCGTCATCGACTTGGTCGCACTGATCGTCAGGTTCTTCGGGGCTTCCCCAAACAACCTGACCACCGCCTTCACCTCGCTGATATCCCCCACCGGCGTCGAAGTGGCGTGCACATTCAGATAATCCACGTCCTCCTTGTTTAAACCGGCATCCTTCAGCGTATCCTGCATCGCCCGCAGCGCCCCCGCTCCTTCCGGATGCGTCGCGGTCATATGATAAGCATCGGCCGTCATCGCGGCGCCCGCCAGCTCGGCATAAATATGCGCCCCACGGGCCTTCGCATGCTCGTATTCTTCAAGGATCAGCGCCCCGGCCCCCTCTCCCATGACAAAACCATCCCTGTCTATATCAAAAGGCCTCGACGCATGCTGCGGATCGTCATTGCGGGTCGACATCGCCTTCATCGACGTAAATCCACCCAGCGAGGCAGCCGTGATCGGCGCCTCCGAGCCGCCCGCCACCATCACTTTCGCCTTCCCGAGCCGGATATAGGTCAGCGCATCCATAAAGGCAGTATTCGAAGTCGAACAGGCGCTTACGGTCGTATAATTGATCCCCATCAATCCATACTTGATCGAGATCATCCCCGAAGCCATATTGGCGATCAGCTTCGATACGAAAAAAGGACTAAAACGCGGAGTCTTGTCCCCCGTCGCATATTCCGTCACCTGCTCCTCAAAGGTTTCCATCCCTCCCTGCCCCGACCCCCAGATCACCCCCGTATCGAAGGGATCCATCTTCGAAAAGTCCAGGCCCGAATCCTTTATCGCCTGGTCGGCCGCTACCAGCGCATACTGCGTGAACAGGTCGGTGCGCTTCAGCTCGCCCCTGTCGAGAACCGCCGTAGCATCGAAATTCTTCAGCTCACAGGCAAATCTCACCTTGAAGGCGCTCGCGTCAAAATGCGTGATCGGCCCCGCGCCACTGACCCCGGCCACCAGCTGTGACCAATAACTGATCGGGTCATTCCCCAGCGGCGTTACCGCGCCCATGCCTGTTACAACTACTTTCTTCATAATTTGATATCTTTTACCTGCCAGTCCGCCCGCATATCCTGCAACAGCTGGTCCAGCATTCTTTCAAAAATATTCGTGCCCAATACCCGCGACAACAACAAGGAAGACAATAACGTCGAGATCACCAGCAACGCCCTGTCCCCCGCAGCGCCTTCGAACTGCAGCTTCCCTTCATCCCTCGCCTTCTCCAGCGATCCTGCCACCCAGTCCAGCACGGCAAGGCACATCTCCTTCACCTTCCGCCGCATCGGCACCTCAAAGGTATCGTAATCCGGTGTAAGTGAGCCCATCAGACAGATCATCCGCAGTTTATTGTTGCGCCGGAATATACCCACCAGCAGCTTTAGCTGCTCCTCCCCTGTAAGACGCTCCGAATCCCGACGGTACTCCTCCACCTTTCGAAGCTCCAGATCAATAACCGCCTCCCCCAGATCGCTCTTGGACGGGAAATAGTAGTGGATAGCCGCATTCCGGACGGCCAGCGGCACAGCTATATCATTGTAGCTGAATGCGTTAAAACCGCGTTTGCGGATCAGCTCGTCCGCCAGCCCGATAATATGTTCTCGCGTATCGCTCATAGTCCTCACGCCCTCCACCCGCCGATAGACGGGTTTGAGGGCGCAATATACCTACTAACTAATCAGTAAAAAAATTTTCAAAGTTCAAACACATATTTTGTCCGAAATTTATTCCCCTATTTTGCTATATGTGCATACTACACTAACTTGCGCTCCGTTCCAAAAGAGGAGAGAACTCCTACGACATGACAGATCTATCGAAATTTGACTTCAACGGACCAAGCAATCCCAAAAATAACATCTTCGGATTACCATTTACTGAGGACGAAGCCCGCCTCGTCATCCTGCCCATACCCTGGGAGGTAACCGTCAGCTACGGCGCGGGAACATCGCGCAGCTGCGAGCACATCTTCCACGCCAGCATGCAGGTCGACCTCCAGGACACGGAGACCGACAACGCCTGGAAAAAAGGCCTCTACATGCGGCAGCCGGACAAAAAGATCCTCATGAAGAGCGACTACCTCCGCAAAGAGGCCGAGCTCTACATCAACTTCACCTCCAAAGGCGAAGTCCTCGAGAAGAACAGCTTCATGTGCAAATCCCTCAAGGAGATCAACGAAGGCAGCGGCAACCTCAATAAATGGGTGTACGAGCAGACCAAAACCCTGCTCGACAACGGAAAATTAGTCGGCCTCCTCGGCGGCGACCACAGTACACCCCTTGGCTACTACAAGGCCATCGCAGAAAAGCACGGCGACTTCGGCATCCTCCAGATCGACGCCCACTGCGACCTTCGCAAATCCTACGAGAGCTTTGTGTACAGCCACGCCAGCATCATGTACAACGCCCTGCAGGAGATACCCCAGCTGAAAAGGCTGGTCCAGGTCGGCGTCCGCGACTATTCCGATTCGGAATGGGAATACATCCAGAACAGCAACTACCAGGTCATCACCTACTTCGACAAGGACATAAAAGAACGCGGCTACGAAGGCCAGAGCTGGCGCCAGATAGCCGAGGAGATCGTCAGCCACCTCCCCGAAAAGGTCTACATCAGCTTCGACATCGACGGCCTCGACCCCAAGCTCTGCCCCTCTACCGGCACCCCCGTTCCCGGCGGCTTCGAGACCGAACAGGTCTTCTACCTCATCCGTCGCATCCTCCAGAGCGGTCGCAAATTCATCGGCTTCGACCTCGTCGAGATCGGCGTCGGCGATACCGACTGGGACGCCAACGTCGGCTCCCGCGTTCTTTGGAAATTGAGTAATTTGCTGGTAGCAAGTAATTCTTGAAAGATACAAGACGATGTCCTCCATGCGCTACAAGTACGTTGTCATTCTAAAAAAGACCAACGAAAGGACCACCGATATCCTCAGCATTCTCCTATGCCTCTTCTCCGCCCTCGCCTTTGCCTATAGCGGCCTGGGCTCCCTGCATTCCGGCACATCTACCCTTTCCTGGATCGCCCTCGCGGTCTCCATCGTCTTACTGGCCGGCCTCATCATCAACCTCACCATTAACCGAATAAAAAGACGACAGGTCCGCTACCGCTATTGGCTCCTGCTCTCCGCCATCGGCTGGATCGGACTCACCCCGACCCCATGGATCGGCCTCGTCTTCATGGCCCTCACCTTCCTCGAATACCAGACCAAACGTCCCCTGGAGATCGGCTTCGACCTCGACCGCATCGTCATCAACTCCCTCATAACCCGCACCTTCACATGGACGGACTTCAACAACATCATCCTCAAGGACGGACTCCTCACCCTCGACTTCAAAAGCAACCGTCTCCTCCAAAGAGAGGTCGCCGACGATGAGGATGAAGACGATGCAGATGAAGAAGAATTTAATATGTTCTGCCGCGAAAGACTCGCAGTATCCTCGCGCGTGACGGTCTAGTCGATCTGTTAAAATTTTTTAAGGTCTTTATGGAAAACCGCGGCAGTTGTATCTTAGGCAAAACTGCTTCTTATGGATTCCATATCTCTACCCGTCGTCGCCCCCTCTTTCGAACGGCTCAAACGTAGCGGCGCCTGGCTCCACATCACCGCAGGCCTCCTCATCCTCACCCACGCCATCAGCCACTTCCGCGGCGAAGAGACCCACAACCTCTACTTCTGGTGCCAGCTCATCATCTCCCTCGACATCTTCCTCCTGGTCCTCGCAGGTAAAGACGTCCTCCGCCAGATGCCCCGCGTCAACCTCTTTTTCCGCCTCGTAGAGATCATCTTCTTCCTGGGTATCGGCACCATCATGCTCATGCAGGGACATATCCTCATCGCCATCGTCCATCACTCCCTGAGCATCGCCTATGCCTACCTCTTCTACTGCGAGCGACGCCTCCGCTCGGACGAGCTCCTCTCCTTCCACCACACCGGCATCACCATCCCCGGTCTCCCCGAAAGCCGCTTCCTCCTATGGTCGCATATCAACGAGGTCTCGACCTCCTACGATTCCATCTGCATCTCCACCTCGGAAAAAGAAGACCTAAGCTTCGACCTCCGCAGCAACCTGGAGTTCACTCAGCTGGAACACATCCAGCTCTTCTGCCGCTTCTATCTCGGAAAGTAGCCCGGGCCCTCCCACCGCGAAACTCCGGTTCCCCCCGCGTGAACCGCGCCAAAATCCGTACCTTTGCGGATGCTCAAGGAATCACCGTTCATCCTCTACTCCGACGGTAAGGGGAATATCTTCGAAGACACTACCCTATACGTCACCGGCCGCAGCGGCTGGGACGCCATCCCCGTACCCGCAGAAGACTGGATCGGGCTCCCCGACGGCGGCTCCCTCTACGAACTGCCCGGCCGAAGAGGCATCGGCATCGACGTCCGCACCGGCGAAATGCGCCTCTGCGAAAAAGGCTGGGCCGTCGCCGCCTTCATCCCCCCCGCCCACACCGGCCTCTACCTCGCCGCCTACGAAACTACCCCCGACGCGCCGACCCTCCCCCTGTTCTGCTACACCGCCGCCGGCTGGCACGACGGTAAATTCTACGTCCCCGCCGTCCGTATCGAACAGGATATCCGCCAGGACTGCGCCGGCTACGACTGGGACATCATCAACCAGGGCGTCGATTCTATCCTCAAAGCCTACCCGCAGAACCGGCTGGTCAAACACCTCGCCGACAACTGCTGCCTCACCTACCACTGCCCCGCCGCCCGCAACTACTTCATGGGCCGCTGGGAATGCCCCGTCCCCTCCTCCCCGGCCTGCAACGCCAACTGCATCGGCTGTATCTCCTTTCAGCCCCAGGAAGAGACCATCCCCTCCACCCAGGACCGTCTCACATTCAAACCATCGCCGGAAGAGATAGTCGAATTCACCGTTCCCCACCTCCAGTCGGCCCCCTTCCCCATCGTCAGCTTCGGACAGGGCTGCGAAGGCGAACCGCTCCTGATGTGGGAGACCATACGCGAGTCCATCATCGAAATGCGCAAGCACACCGACCGCGGCAGCATCAACATCAACACCAACGGCAGCAAGCCCGCAGCCGTCCGCGCACTCTGCGAAGCCGGACTGGACAGTATCCGCGTCAGCATGAACTCCGCAAGAGCTCACGTCTACGAGGCCTACTACCGGCCCAACAACTATCGTTTTGAAGACATCGTGGAAAGCCTGAAGGTCGTCCGCTCCTTCGGCGGATGGTCCAGCATCAACTACTTCGTCTTCCCCGGCATGACCGACAGCGTCGAAGAATACGAGGCGCTGAGAAAGCTCATCCGCGACACCGGACTATCCATGATCCAGTGGCGCAATTTCAACATCGACCCCGACTGGTACCTCGGAAAGATCAACGCAGGCGAGACAGGCGAGTTCATGGGCGTCCGCCAGTTGATGGAACTGTTACAGGACGAATTTCCTGATCTGAGATACGGCTACTTCAACCCGCCGATGGAACGCATCCGCGGCCGTTATGAATCCGACTTCGCACACCACTAGTCAGCACGGAGACTCTTCACCGGATTTGCCACCGCCGCCCTGACCGCCTGCCAGCTCACCGTCAGCAGCGCGATCGCCGTCGCTATTGCCCCAGCGGCCGCAAAATACCAGCCGTCGATCCTCACCCTGTACGCAAAATCCTGCAGCCACCGGTGCATGCTATACCATGCTATCGGCGTGGCCACCCCCAGCGCGATCAGCACCAGCCGCAGAAAACCGCCGGCCAGCATAACCACGATACCCGTCACCCTGGCCCCCAATACCTTGCGGATACCGATCTCCTTCGTCCGCTGCTCGGCCGTATACGCCGCCAAACCCCAAAGACCCAAACAGCAGATAAATATCGCCAGCACGGAGAATATATTGAACAGCTTACCCAGCCGCTGCTCGGACACATATAGATTTTCGAGCGCCTGATCTACGAAACCATATTCAAACGAATACTCCGAATTCAGCTTCTTCCAGACGGCCCGTAGATCGTCGATCGCCCCCTCCGTTCCCCCCGGCGCCGCACTCACCACCACGACATTCCTCGCCCACTGCGTATGTTTGCCCGGGTTATACCGGAGGATCAACGGATCAACCGCCGACTGCGCCGGCTTGATGCTGAAATCATTCACGACACCCACGATCATCCCCCGGTTGCCCCAAACGCCTATCTCCTGCCCCAGCGCGGACTGCGCGTCCATCCCCATCACCGCAAGCGCCTTCTCGTTCACTATATAGTTCATCGTGTCGGCCCCGAACCCGGGTGAAAAAGTACGGCCCGCCACAAGCTTGATCTTGAACACAGAAAGAAAATGTTCGTCCACTCCCATCAGGTTGAACATAACGTCATTCTTCATCATACCCTTCCACTGGACCGCGATAGTTGCCATACTCGCATTCACCGGCAGCTCGGAAATAAGCGTATAGGCTCGGATATGTCTGCTCTCCCTCAACGCCGGCACCAGACCCGCGTCGCTATTGAACTGCATCCGCCCCTTCATCCGCATATACAGCAGATTGGACTTATCAAACCCCAGGTCCCTGTTCCGAATATAGCGGAGCTGGCTATACACAACCGAGGTCCCAACGATCAGCACGATCGATACCACAAACTGGAAGACCACCAGCCCGCTGCGAAAATATCGGCTTGTCTTCCCAGCCCTGACAAATTTCGTCTTCAGCACATTGATCGGCTTGAACCCCGAAAGAAAAAAGGCCGGATACGAACCCGCCATCAGGCTCGTCAGCAAGAATACAGCCAGCAAGCCGCCCACCAGCCAGCCCTTCCCAAAGTCGAGACACAGCTTCGATCCCAGCACGGCATTATAAGCAGGTAGCGCAATACCCACAAGCGCCACAGCCACCACCAACGCCACGGCCGTGATCAGAAGCGACTCGCAAAGGAACTGCCCCACCAACTGCAGCCTTGCCGCCCCAACGACCTTCCTGACCCCCACTTCCCTGGCTCTTCCTGCCGAACGGGCGGTTGATAGGTTCATAAAATTGACGCAGGCTACCAGCAATATAAAGAAAGCGATCACCGAAAACAACCGCACATAGGCAATATCCCCGCGTGACGCTATATCATAACGCAGCTGTTTCGAATACAGATGGATCCGCTGCAGCGGCTGCAGTCCTAAGCTGACGTCAAAACTGGCATCGGCCCTCCTGCTGATCGCCGTAATCTCCCTTTCCATCCGGGCGACAGCCGAATCAGAAAGGTCCTTCTGAGTATCAAATTGGAAATAGGTATAGTAATTCAGGTTTTCCCACTGCATGTACTTCTCATTCTTAATCTTATTAGCCGCCATGGGCAGCAGCGCCTCCACCCTTAGGTGAAAATTGGCAGGCAGGTCTTTTAATATTCCTGTGACCACCAGGCCATGACCGTCCAGGTCTATCGGCCGGCCAACCACGTCATCCGTTCCAAAAAACTTCTTCGCCGTAGCTTGCGTCAGCAGGATCCCATCCGGTCGGATAAGCGCTTTCCCAGCGTCCCCCCTCACCATCGGAAAGGAAAATATCCTTAGCAGATCAGGATCCGCGTAGAACACGTTGGTCTGCTCAAAATGCCGCTGCCCGACAGTAACCACATTCAGACCAGGTATCAGCCAGCTCATCCTCGCCATATATTTTATACCCGGAACCTGCTCTTTCACCGCATCCCCCAGTGGATAGCTCGTCGTGGAATTGGTCTGCCCCATTGCAGTAGACGTTACCCGATAGATACGATCCTCTCCGGGGATATTCCGGTCATAGCTGAGCTCGTTGGTCGCCCATAGCACGATCAGAATGGTGCACGCCAACCCGGCCGCCAACCCCAGGATATTCAATATGGTAAAAAGCGGGTTCCGGATAAGGTTACGAAAGGCCGTCTTAAAGTAGCTTTTCAACATCGTATTGTCGTTTTGCGTAGTTTCGCCGGAACTAAATATATGCAAAAAATTGTCATCATAGGAGCCACTTCCGGCATCGGTCGCGAGCTCGCCAGGCTCTATGCCGAACGCGGCGACCTGGTCGGCGCCACCGGCCGCCGTAACGACCTCCTCTATACGCTCCGCCTCGAATTTCCCAACCACATCGTCACCGAATGTTTTGACGCGACCGCGCCCGACGCCACGGCCCACCTCGAAGCCCTCGCCAAAAAACTAGGCGGTCTCGACATCCTCATCTACAACGCCGGCTGGGGTGAGCTCACGGAAACCCTCGACTATTCGATCGACAAAGCCACTGTTGACATCAACGTCAACGGCTTCCTCGAAGCCATTCATTTCGGATGGCGCTATTTCTCCACACAAGGACATGGACATTTGGCCACAACCTCCTCTGTCGCCGCCAACCGCGGCAACCGCCACTCCCCCGCCTACAGCGCAAGCAAGGCCTTCCAAAGCACCTATTTCGAAGGCCTCCACATCAAGGCCCGCCATTTGAATATACCGCTCTACGTCACCGATATCCAGCCCGGCTTCGTCGACACCAAAATGGCCAAAGGCCCGAGATTCTGGGTCGCACCCCCAGAAAAAGCCGCCCGCCAGATCATCCGGGCCCTCGACCGCCACCGCTGGCGCATCTACATCACCCGTCGCTGGTGGCTGATCGCAAGAATTGCTAAATGGCTTCCATCCTGGATTTATCACCGGCTGGGGTAGGCTACCGGCATTTTTGGCACTTGGATTGTAATCACTTATGGAAAATAAAGTATGGTCATGAAAAAGTCCCAGCTCATCGCACTGACAACCATCGCTACAGCAGCGGCCGCGATAACCACGATCTACCTCCTCAAGAAAAGAAAACATCATAAAAGGCTCATAGCAGTCTCCAATGCAGGCTACGAAATGGCCTACGACATCCACTACCCGATCAAATACAAGGCGGCCAAATAGTCCCAACCTGGGCCCCGAAGGCGTACCAATGCCCCCCGCCGGCCCCGAAGGCGTCCCAACACGCGTTCAATTATTAACGAATTGCCAAAAATGCGCTAAATTTCATCCTGCGCCTTATCGGCACTATCTATCTGCCAATAAATTAATAACTTGCGGATAGAGAACTATAGGCTATGGCAGACGAATTCGAATCCCAAAAGAACCTGAAAGCTACAGGCTACACGGCAGGCGTCCTGGCCGTGCTGGTATTCCTGTTCTTCTTCATCAGCTGGGTCCAGCCAGTGGAACCGCAACCTCCTGTAGAAGAAGGCATCGAGGTGAACTTAGGCAACAGCGACAAAGGCCTGGGCGACAACCAGCCCTATCTGCCCGGCAAACCCTCCGCGGAGGACAAGGAGAAATATACCCCGCCCAAACAGGCCCCGGTTGAAAAAGAGGCTACAAAAGACGTCGAAACCGACGACAACAATAAGGAAGAAGCCCCGGTCGTAAAAAAGGCGGTCAACCCCAAGCCGAATGCTACGAAGCTTCCCGAAAAGGAAAAGGTCAAAGCAGCGCCCAAGCCGGTCAAACAACCCGAAGTTGCCCCCACTCCTCCAAAACCACACCCCAAAGCCGTCTTCCACGGCGTCAACGGGACCGGCACCGGCGGCAATGACGCCGACGACTTCAAACCCGGCGGCAACCAGGGCATAGCCGGAGGACGCGGCGACCAGGGCGCACCCGGCGGCAATCCCAACTCCAACAACTACACCGGCGGAGGACACGGCAACGGCGGAGTAGCCATATCCAGAGGCCTCAACGGCCGCCACATCGCGAGCACACCCGCATTCACCGATGACTTCAACGAGAACGCAAAGGTCGCCGTCGACATCCACATCGACGCCGCCGGCAACGTCATGGACGCTACCTACCAGCCCCGCGGCTCCACCACATCGGAAGCATCCATGAAAGCCATCGCGCTCCGCAAAGCCAGACAGGTAAAATTCACCCCGGGCAGCGACGAATCCGTCGGAACCATCATTTTCAATTTCAAGATCCACAACTAGCCATTGCGGGCGTATCTTTGCCCTCCTATGGACTATGCACAGACGCTCGATTACCTGTTTAACAAGCTCCCGATGTTCAGCCGCATCGGCGCTTCCGCATACCGGAAAGACCTCACCAACACCATCCAGCTCGCCGACGCCCTCGGCAACCCCGAACGGCGCCTGAGAACCGTCCACATCGCCGGCACCAACGGCAAAGGCTCCACAAGCCATATGCTGGCCGCCATCTTCCAGGAAGCCGGCTACAAAACAGGACTCTATACCTCCCCCCACCTCAGGGACTTCCGCGAGCGCATCCGCATCAACGGCGAAATGATCCCCGAACCGGCCGTCGTAGACTTCGTCGAACGCATTCGTCCCATCTCCGAACAGATGGACCCATCCTTCTTCGAGATCACCGTGGTGATGGCTCTCGACTACTTCGTAAGAGAAAAGGTCGACATCGCCATCATCGAAGTTGGCATGGGCGGCCGCCTCGACAGCACCAATATCATAACCCCCGATCTCTCGATCATCACCAATATCAGCTACGACCACATGCAATTCCTCGGCGATACCCTCCCGGCCATCGCCTTCGAAAAAGCAGGCATCATCAAAAAGGGCGTCCCCGTGGTCATCGGTGAAACCCATCCCGAGACGTCCGGCATCTTCCGGCAACGCGCAGCCGAAGAAGAAGCCCCCATCACCTTCGCCGACAAGCAGCGCTACGTCTCCGACTGGCAGTACAAAAGGCATACCCTTGTCGCGGAAATAGCCACCTCCCCCGTCGCCGACGACAAGGAATACTATACCCTCGACCTGGCCGGCGTCTACCAGACAAAGAACCTGGTCACCGTCCTGGCCGCGATACACGCGCTCCGCCACACCGGCTGGAACCTCCCGGCCGCAGCCGTGGAAAAGGCCCTCAGGCACGTCAAACGCCTCACCGGACTGCACGGCCGCTGGGAGCTTATCCACGAACACCCCGACATCGTCCTCGACGTAGCCCACAACGAAGACGGCATCCGCCAGCTCGTCCGCCAGATAGAGCTCGCCGACCACGAAAATCTGCATATTGTTTTGGGAATGGTAAAAGACAAAGCCATCGACAAAGTGCTGGAGCTCCTCCCCCAACAGGCCAGCTATTACTTCACAAAAGCCCAGCTGCCCCGCGCGCTGCCCGAGACCGAGCTCGCCCAGCAGGCATTCGCCGCCGGCCTCAAAGGACACGCCTATCCCTCCGTACCCGAAGCCCTGGATGCAGCAAGGTCCCGCGCCCGGGCGCAGGACCTTATTGTCGTTTGCGGCAGCGTCTTCGTCGTCGCGGAAGTAGAATAAAAGCTACCGCTTATTATAGGTGATCGTACATTGATTCAGGGTCGTTCGTAAAAAGAAATACGCCGCCCCGGGAAACTCCGTCTGCTGCTGATCGAATTGCAAAGGCAGACCTGCCTTATTATAGGAAACAGCAGGCAGAGGATTGTTGACGCTATAATCCTGGTCCAGGAACATCCATATCTTATTGGTTTGCCGGATATTCGATTTGTGATCATATACGAATCCCGGCCGGACCCTGTTCCCGCTGGCATCATAAGACCAGGTGGTATCTATCACCCTGCCCAAATAATAGGTCTTCGTCTCTATGATCCGTTCGTACCCGTCATAGGTATAAAATATCGATTGGTTGTCATGGCCAATCGGCTGCGGAAACTCGCTGAGAGACCCATCCCGGTATAGCGAATCCTGATCGATCAGACCCTTGGCGTTATAATGATACCGATGCCAGAAGGTATACAGACCGTTATTCAGCGCGCCGATACAATCCGTCATCCGATGCCTCTTGTCATACAAAAATTCATAGTGCGGTGTCATTTCCGACACATCCGCAAACTTGACATCTGTCGGGTTCCCATATCCGTCATAGGTGAACGTCGCATTACCACCGGTCCCGGTAGTATTCGTAATAGTCGCGATCTCGTAACGCGATGACGGGTTGTTTTCGAATTTCTGACAGGAACAAAGCCCGAGGAGCAGGAGCGCGGCTGCGCCCTGAAGAAGGAGGGTGATCTTTTTCATACATAAAGTTTAAAGGTTAATATAACAGTGGGAACAAAGGACAATTATTGTTACTCCGACCTCAGATTACCCACCGGATTCGCCCGGGCCGCCTTTGCCGCCTGCACCGCGATCGTAACAAATGAAATGAACAAAGCCACGACAGCCGTCCCCGCAAAAACCACCCACCCGATATCGATCCGATAAGCAAAATCCCGGAGCCACCGGTTCATCACCAAAAAGGTGATCGGCGACGCGATCAGCACCGACAGGACCACCTGCCGCAGAAAGCCGGTCGAAAGCAATCGCACGATCTCCATCGTCGACGCCCCCAGCACCTTCCGTATACCGATCTCCTTCACCCTGTTAACCGCCGCCAGCGCAGCGAGCCCGAAAAGCCCCAGACAGGCCAGAAAGATAGAAATGCCCCCCGCACAGGCCACGATCGCTCCCCACCTCGCCTCTGACTTATAAAAACGGTCCAGGTTCTCGTCCAAAAAACTAAACCGCAGCGGGACCTCCGGCGCAACCTTCTTCCACGCAGCGCCGATCGCCGCCAAAGCCGGCCCCGGGTCCCCCGCCTTCACCTGGACAAAATATTTGCTCGGCGGCCACTGCGGGTCCATCACAAATGCCTGTGCCCGCACCGCCCGGCTCAGCGGCTCGAAATTGATGTCCCTGGTAACGCCGATGACCACCCGCAATTGTCCGTTCTTCCCTTCCCTGGCAACCATGCCGATAGCCTCCGAAGGAGATACCCCCAGCACATCCCGGACCATCGTCTCGTTGAGGATCACAGAACTGGCCGTATCCGCCGTTATCGCAGGGTCAAAATCCCGCCCCGCCAGCAGCTTCACACCCATCTGCTTTATAAAATTCGCCTCGACAGGATAGACGATCACCCCGCCCTCGTTATTTCCAAAATTTAGAAGGAAATTCATTTCCCCGAACCCCTCACCCAGTCCTATGAACGAAGCCGTCACCCCCCTAACCAGCGGACTGGACTGCAGCGACTGCCTGAACAGCTGATACCCCTGCTCGCTTTTCACATCCTCCGCATCCACGACGATCGTATTTTCTTTGGTCAGCCCCAGGTCCTTATGCCGCATATAGCTGACCTGCCGGAGTATGACCACCGTCCCGATGATCAGCCCGATCGACAGCACGAACTGCAAGGTCACCAGACCGCGAGTAAAGAAATTGGAACCGCCCAGTCTGATCTTCGTCTTGAGCACTTCCACGGGATTAAACCCCGAAAGCACCAGCGCCGGGTATGATCCGGCCAGCAGGCCCACGAACAGCGTAAGCCCCACGATCATCCAGCTCAGCTCGGGCCAGCGGCTAAAAGAGAACTCCAGCTTTCTGCCCGCCAGCTCGCTGAACCAGGGCAGCAGGGAATAAGCCAGCAGACAGCCGATCGCAGCCGCAAAACAGCTCAGCAATACGGACTCGGTGAGAAACTGGACAATAAGCTGCCGCTTCAGGCCGCCAACGACCCGGCGAACCCCTACCTCTCTCGCCCGACCCGCGCTGCGCGCAATAGCCAGCGTCGTGAAGTTGATGGCGGCGATCAGCACGATGCTCCCCGCGATCGCCAGCAAAATCCAGATATTCTTCGGGTCGGTGGTGGATCCCGGCGGGCCGTCCGATACATTGGCAAGCGTATGCAGCTCCCGCAGCGGATGCAGCATGTAGGCAGTAGTAGCAGACACTTTCTTCTTTCCTTTTTGCTGCACGGCCTCTTCAGGGAAATGCCGCAGCCTGAACTGTACGAGCCGCTCCGGTTGGTCCATCAGCCGGCTGTCGGGCCGCAACAGCACATAGGTCTGGTCCCCGAACGTCATATGCCAGTTGCTCAACCCCTGCTGACGCCCGGGTTTATTCATCAGGTAATCATAGCTGCCCAGAATATCGAATGAGACCGTAGTATTTGTCGGTATGTTCTCCGCCACAGCCGCTACCGTGAACAGGTCATAGCTCGTGTCCGATTTGACCATGAGCGTCTTGCCCACCACATCCCAGCTACCGAACAGCTGCATGGCCCGGTCGCGCGTGATGACCACATGATGAGGATCCTTCAACGCGTCAGGGCCGCCCGCCACCAGCGGAAAAGAAAAAACGTCCAGCGCAGCCGCGTCCGCATACTTCACCGGCACCCGGAACACCTGGCTTCCCACCTTCACGATAGTTTGCTGACCAGGCGTAAACCGCACCGCCTCCTCCACATCAGGGAATTCCTTCTTCATAGCAGGCGCCACCGTCATATTCCCCCCGGCATCCCCGCCCTGCGAACCGTCATCCCTCGTCCATACCTCGTCCATGCGATAGATACGGTCAGCATGAACACGCCAGCGATCATAGCTGAATTCGTTTACTGTATATATAAGGATGAGAACAAAACAGGCCAGACCCAGCGAAAGCCCGGAAATATTGATAAAGGTCAACGCCTTTTGCCGCGCGAGATTTCGGATAGCGATACGCAGGTAATGCGTCAGCATGGAGGTTAGTTTGGAAAGGATGACACAGAGGCAATGCCGGTTTGTTATCCGTCTGACAATCAGGAACAAACGCAATCCTCCCCGACACAGGCTGTCCGCTTATGATACAACAGGTGTACGAATATCATCGTACGCCTCAGCCCTACCCTTAAAACTTCATATATCCCAATCGCTGCAACGCGTAAAACAATGCCGTCACGTGCATACTCTGTACAAGCCCATTCTCCTTTAACAACTCCCTCAATTCATCCACCGTATATAAATATACTTCTATCTCCTCATTATGATCCAGGTGCTGCTCCTGCACTAACCGCCCGCCCGTAGCAAGAAAAAAATGCGCCCAGTTGTTGTTCGTCGAAGGATTCGCCGAGGTCTTCCCCAAATATTCCACGGTCTCAAAACCATACCCCGTTTCCTCCAGCAGCTCCCGCCGCACCGCATCCTCCAGCGAGGCGTCGGTGTCGTCGACACAGCCGCCCGGCAGCTCATAGTCCGTCACACCCAGCGCATGCCGGTACTGTCGTTCGAGGATGAACCGTCCGTCCTCCGTAAGGGCCACGGCGATCACCCAGGTCGGGAACTCGTATACATAATAGGGTGAGATGATCTTCCCTTCGTGCGTCTCACAGGTATCCGCACGCAACGTAAACCAGGTATCTTTGAACAGGTATTTGGAAGACAGGGTCTTCCAGCTTAGGTCCTTCATGCTACCACCCCTTCCTCTCTCTTAAGTTTGTAATATGTGCCACATGGTGCCGCCCGTGCCACGAATAGTTCCCCAACAAATACCAAAGCGTCATATCCTTCTTGGCTTCGGGGTGGAACACCTGGCGCTCCCAGTCTTTCAAAGGCAGGTCGGCGATCGCCGAATACCACCGCGTATGCAGCGCGTACAACAGCGTAATGGAAACATTCACCGGGATCGCCTGCACGTCGTTCAGCAGCGCCCAATCCTTCTCTTCATAAGGTCTGATAGCAGGATGTTCCTCCGTCAACCCCAGCTTAAATCGGCAGTAGGCATTCAAATGGCTGTCCGCCACATGATGCACCACCTGCTGCACCGTCCATCCCCCGTCCCGATAGGGCGTCTGCAGCTGTGCCTCGTCCAGGTTCACGATGGTATTCTCCAGCAGCTGGGGAAGGAATTTGATATCATTCAGCCACTCCTGCTTTTGATGCTCAGAGAAAGGATGAGGCTGATAGTGCCCAATGGGATAACGTAGGTCCATATATTTCTAAATTTATTTCAATGCTCCTCTCTCAGCGCATGCCCCGTCAGATGTATGAACACATCCTCCAAATTCGCCTTCTTCACCTCCTTCGGCCGCTCAAAACCACTGGCGACCAGGTTATCAATAAGCCTGTCCGGCGTCTCCAGCGCAATGATCTTCCCCGAGTCCACGATCGCCACCCGGTCACACAAAACCTCTGCCTCATCCATATAGTGCGTGGTGATAATAACGGTCGTCCCCTTCTTCCGGATCTCCTTGACCAGCTCCCAGAGATTCCTCCGCGCCTGCGGGTCGAGCCCAGTCGTCGGTTCGTCCAAAAAGATGATTCTCGGCTGATTGATCAGCGTAGTCGCGATCGAGAACCGCTGCTTCTGTCCCCCGCTAAGCTCTTTGAATTTAGCCCTGGCCTTATCCCGCAGGTTGACGGTATCCAGCAGCTCCAGCGGCCTGACGCTGCGATTATACAGTCCCCCGAATAATTCGATAAGTTCCGTAAGATTAAGCCCCGGATAATATCCCGAGGTCTGCAGCTGCACCCCGATGATCTTCTTGATCTCCCCCGGGTCCTTGTCCAGGTTGAACCCGTCGACGATAACTTCTCCGCTGGTCTTCTCCCGCAGCGTCTCGATGATCTCCAGCGTCGTGGACTTCCCCGCGCCGTTCGGCCCCAGCAGCCCGAATATCTCCCCTTCCTTTACTTCAAAGCTGATCCCCTTCACCGCCTCAAAATCACCGTATTTCTTTTTCAGGTCCCGAACCGAAATGATCGTTTGCATGTACCAAAAATACGTATCATCGCGCAAAAATTTGCGTAAAATAGATCATCCCCCTCTTTCCAAACGCCAGTCCGATCCCCGTCAACCGGAAATCCCCCTCGATATTCCTCCGATGCCCCGGACTGTGCAGCCACCCATCCACCACCTCCCTCGCGCTCATCGGCCCCGACGCCACATTCTCGGCCGCCACATGCAGCGGCCCCAGCTTCTTCCTGATCCTGTCTATTCGCTCGTGAAAACCTTCGTGACCAAAAGGCGTCCTCCCTTCCAGCATATCCCGGCTGTGCCCCAGCGCTACCGACGAGATATAGGAGTTGGCCTGCAGCGGCTTCAGTCCTTTTTTGACCCGGTATTCGTTCACATATCTCAGGATGTCCGCCGACATGCTCGACCCCGTTGGTCCGGGCCTTGCGGCTACCCACATCGGCAGAACGAGGAGGCCAAAAACCAATTTTAACATATTCATTATTCGAACGATAATTTCCCCGTAACTTGGCAAATATGGAGCCAATGTTAGACAACCCCGCCTGGTCATCCCTTACCACCGCCCAGGAAAATTTCGCCGAGGGCACAGACCTTGCCAAACGCTACAAAAAAGGAATACTCCCCTTCATAGCCTGCAAGATCGACCGCCACGGAATACCCACCGACGCCCTGGGCGACCTCGACGCAAGGATCGAACCCGGAGAGCTGTTCTACTACATCGGCCGGCTCCCCGTTCTGCCGACCGGATGGATCGCCGAATTCGAGCTGCCCTGCGCCCAGATGATCCTGTCTGCCCCCATCCCCACTCCTATCGGCACCCCCTCCATCGAACCCCTCGGCTCCGCCAACGCCGACGAAATGTATGACCTTATCCATCGGGTTCAGCCAGGCTACTACCACAAGGACACCCACCTCCTGGGCAACTATTTTGGTATCCGTCAACAGGGCCGCCTCGTGGCCGTCGCCGGCGAACGCATGCGTCATTCTACACATGGTAAACCCCCACGCACCGGCTACAACGAGCTCAGCGCCATCTGCACCGATCCGGCCTATACCGGTCGCGGGTATGCGCACTCTCTGATCGCCCACCTCTCCCAGATACACGCGCGAGCCGGTGTCACCACCTATCTCCACGTCGCCCTCACCAACAAACGGGCCATCCGCCTCTACGAACACCTGGGCTTCCGCCACCGCAGGGAGATCTCCTTCTGGCGCTGTCGAAAACACTGAGCCTAATCCCCTCCTTCACTGAGCTCCACAACAAAGAAATTCGAGCTTTTCAACAAACCACATCCCCTCCCCGGCGCCGTAATTTTGAATCATCAAAAAATTCAAAAACATGGAAAAGATCTGGTTTATCACAGGCAGCTCCCGCGGCCTCGGACGCAGTCTCACAGAAGCAGTTCTCGCCGCAGGCGACAAGGTCGCAGCTACCGCTCGCAACACCCGGCAGCTCGAAGACCTCAAAGCAAAATATCCCCAAAACCTCTACCCCATCAAGCTCGACGTCACCGACCACGACCAGGTCGTGACAGCAGTAGCCGACGCGGTCCAACACTTCGGACGCATCGATGTCCTCGTCAACAACGCGGGCTTCGGCGTCACCGGCGCAGCAGAAGCCTATACCCAGGAACAGGTAACCAGCCAGCTGGCTACCAACTTGTTCGCCCCCATCGACATCACCCGCACCGTCCTCCCCTACATGCGCAAACAACGCTCGGGCTTTATTATGGAGATCAGCTCTCTCGGCGGTCGCGTAGGCACCGCAGGCCTGACGATCTACCAGGCATCCAAATGGGGTCTCAGCGGCTTCAGCGAAGCCCTCGCCCAGGAAGTGGCGCCGCTCGGCATCAAGGTCACCTGCGTCGAACCCGGCGGCTTCCGCACCAACTGGGCCGGCGACTCCATGAGCTACGCCCCCGATATAGAAGGATATAAAGAAACAGTAGGGAAAAGACGGCAATTCTTCGAGAGCGGCAACTGGGTCCCCGTCGGCGATCCCGACAAGGCGGCACAGGTCATGGTAAAGCTCGCAGACGAGCCCAATCCCCCCGTCCACCTCATCCTCGGCAGCGAGGCCATCACGATCCTGGAGAACGCCAACAACAGACGCGAAGAAGAAATGAAAAAATGGCTGCCCGTCAGTCTGTCCACAGACGCAGACGACGCTAATAAAGAGCAATTCCTTTCAACAGAATTCGCTCAACGGTTCAAATAACCTTCCAATTCCTCCATCATTGACCTGCTACCGGCAAACAGCGGCGAACGTTGATGCAGTTCGGTCGGGACCACATCCAGTATGCGCTGCTTCCCGTCCGTCGCTTTCCCGCCGGCCACCTCGATGATAAAGGCAAAAGGATTACACTCGTACATCAGCCGCAGCTTCCCCTTCGGCTTGCCGAAGGTCCCGGGATACATGAAGATGCCCCCCTTGATCAGGTTGCGATGCAGATCGGACACCATGCTGCCGATATACCGCTGCGTATAGGGCCCCCCGTTATCTTTTGTTTTTTTCTGGCAGGCATCGATATAAGCCTTTACCTTATCCTCGTACTGAAAGAAATTACCGTGATTGACAGAATAAATCTTCCCCGCCTCCGGACACTGGATATTCGGATGGCTGAGCGTGAACTCTCCGATGGATGGATCGAGCGTGAAACCATTCACGCCCCGGCGCGTAGCATAGACCATCATCGTCGACGAGCCGTAAACGATATAGCCCGCCGCCACCTGATTCCTCCCCGGCTGCAGGAAGTCGGCCGCCGTACACGGCTTGCCCCGCTCGCTGACCCGCCGGTAGACACCAAAGATAGTCCCGATGCTCACATTCACGTCGATGTTCCCGCTGCCATCCAGCGGATCGAACATACAGACGTATTTGGAGTTGTTGGAGATCTCGTCATTGAAAACCACAAAGTCGTCCAGCTCCTCGCTGCCGATGCCCGCACAGCTGATCCCGTGCCTCAGCACACCCAGCATCTGCTCGTTGGCGAAGACGTCCAGCTTCTTCACGTCCTCTCCCTGGACATTCACAGCCCCCGCGTCTCCCAGAATGTCCACGAGCCCGGCCTTGTTCACTTCCACATTGATCCGCTTAGCAGCCAGACCAATATCCCGGAGCAGATTGCTGAGCTCGCCGGTGGCGTTGGGAATATTGCGCAGCTGCTGTAGCGTAAACTCATCGAGCGTGAGAACTTTTCTATTGACATTCATAAAACAAATGTAAGGGGGAATCCCCAATTTTTAGCTTAGCTTTAGCAATTTTGACGGGTGAATCCTTTCCCAGTATATTTGCGCCATGAAATGCAAAGCATTCACGAACTCCATTGAAAAAATATTATGAAAGTGAGTAAAATTTTCAAATTTGGCGGCGCCAGCGTCAACAGCGTCGAGCGCATCCAACAATTAGTGTCAATCCTACACATATTCCGCGGCGAAAAACTACTCATCGTCATATCCGCCATGGGCAAGACCACCAACGCCCTCGAGAGAGTCGCGGAAGCTTTCTATAACGGCCACAAAGAAGAAGCATTAACCCTCTTCAAACAAGTAAAAGACGCCCACCTCACCACCGCCAAATACCTCCTCGTCCAAAATTACCTCGCGGCAGAGACCCAGCTCAAAGACTTCTTTACAGAGGTCGAATGGCTCCTCCACGACCGCCCCGTCCGGGATTATGACTACTACTATGACCAGGTCGTCTGCATAGGCGAGCTCCTCTCTACCTCCATCATCAGCGCCTATCTCGCCGAGTCGGGTATCGACAACCAGTGGATCGATGTCCGCGACATCATCCGCACCGACGCCAACTTCCGTGACGCCGCCATCGACTGGCCCTACACACAGCAAAAGATCAATGACGAGATCCGGCCCCTCTTCGACCAAAGCCCGATCGTCCTGACACAGGGCTTTATCGGCTCGACCTCCGACAACGAAAGTACCACCCTCGGCCGTGAAGGCAGTGACTATACCGCCGCCGTCTTCGCCAATATGCTCGACGCCGAAAGCCAGACCATCTGGAAGGACGTCGAAGGCGTCATGAACGCCGATCCCAAACTCTTCCCCGAAGCAAAGATCATCAACGAGCTCAACTACGACGAGGTCATCGAAATGGCCTACTACGGCGCCCAGGTCATCCACCCCAAGACCATCAAGCCGCTCCAGAACAAAGGCATCCCGCTCTATGTCAAATGCTTCCTCGACGCGTCCCTCCCCGGCACCGTCATCCACAGCTCGGCGATCAAGGGCCTGCCACCCATCATCGTGCTCAAACAGAACCAGGCCCTCATCCACCTCCACTCCAAAGACTTCTCCTTCGTCGGCGAGACCGGCGTCGGCAAGCTCTACAGCCTCTTCAGCGGCCTTCGCATCAAGCCCAACCTCCTTCAGACCGGCGCCGTCAGCCTCCAGGTCTGCCTCGACGACCGATCCGACAAAATTGAAAAGCTGGCCCTCGCAGCCGCCGATGGCTTCGATGTTCAGGTGGAAAAAGGACTTACCCTGCTGACGATCCGCCACTACGACGCAGACGTCCTCACCCGCCACACAGCTGGCCGGCAGGAAGTATTAAGACAACAAACAAAGGAAACTGTACAGATACTAATGAAGTAACTTCGCGGACCCCTAATTATCCCCGATCATAACCGTCTGCTTCAGCCTTATCGGCACATGCGCCCCGGTCCTGTCCGCAGGCGCCCACTTCGGCATCCCCAAAAACGCATTCTCGATCCTCTCATTCATCACATCATTGCCCCCCCGCGTAACCCTCGCGTACACCGGGCTGCCCGTCGAATCGATGATATATTCCACCATGACAAAGGCCTTGGTCTGCCCCTCATCCAGGTCCTTCACGCTTTCTTTGCTGAGCCTGTTCAAAAACTCCTGGAACGCCTCATTCCCGCCCGGATACACCGGCAGCTTGTCCACTACCTTGGCCAGGTCGTCTTCCTTGACCGGGCTCACCCGCTCGGTCCGGACATGCACCGGCTTCTTCCTGGCCACGGCTACCGCCTCCACATTGGCGACTTTTACCGACGCCTCACCCGGCGCAACCTCCTCCGTGACATATTCCCCCTTCCCATTCACCATCACAAAAGGCACGTCCCGGTATTTCTCGAAATAATAAAAAGCGCTCCGCATGCTCTTGGCGAACGGAGTATATTCTGAAAAGGTCTGTAAATATTTGTTGAGATATTCTACGCTCCTGGCATTGTTGAAATTGACCGGGAAGATATGCACCGGGATAAAATCCTCTCCCATATCCTTGGCATGCGCCGCAAGAATATAAAGCTCCTCGATCTGCTGATCCGTTATCGGGATACAGCCCGTTGTCACACAGCTGCCATGGATATAGATGTCCCCGCCCGGCTGCGTCGAATCGCTGAGTATCCTGTCAGAAGCATTCGGATAGTTGAGCCCCAGCGAAAGATGATACTCACTACGTGGATTGAACTCGTTGATATAATAAAAACCTTCCGGTACCTGGTAGTCCCCCGCCATCCGCTTGGGCCCCAGCGTACCCGCCAGCGCACAAACCTTATACGTCTTGAAAAGCTTGTACTTCTCCTCCTTCGTATTCTTCACCCACACCTCCAGCTGACTGTCATACTTAAAACTACGGATGTACAGGTATCTCGCCGGATAGACCAGCCCCTTCTCCTTGAACTGCTTCGCCAGCGTGTCCTCCTTCCGGCGCAGCATATCGCTAACCTTAGGAATAGACCGCTGGTAGTCAATAAAATGAATGGTGGAAATAGAAGTCTGTGCAGAAAGGTGACCAATGGTAAATACCCCAGCGATGGACAATTGTGCTAAAACGATCAGGTATTGTTTGAAGTACTTACGCATAGGGCTTAACACGATACACGAAACCCCAAAATAACAAAAAACCTGCCATATTCAAAGAACTGGCAGGTTTTATAACTAAAAATTGGGCGTTCGTCCAATGCGGTTCACAACTCATCGGTTCACTCCCACAACGTCAATTCTGTTCATATCGGTTCACCCCCCGGTTCACACCACAATCCGGTTCACGTCCCTAAGTTGTTCCCCCTAAAGGTTTCCCCTCTCCGACTGCTCCCGCTCGATCGCCTCGAACAGCGCCTTAAAATTCCCCTTCCCAAAACTCTGCGCCCCTTTCCGCTGTATAATTTCAAAGAACACCGTCGGCCGATCCTCCACCGGCTTCGTAAATATCTGCAACAGATACCCTTCATCATCCCGGTCTACCAATATCCCCAGCTCACGCAGCGGCGCAATATCCTCATCGATCTTCCCCACCCTCCCCGACAATTCATCGTAGTAGGACGAAGGCACCTGCAGGAATTCAACACCCCTATCCCGCAGCTGTGTAACAGTCTCCACAATATTGGCAGTAGCCATCGCCACATGCTGAACCCCTTCCCCCTTATAGAACTCGAGGTACTCTTCGACCTGCGACTTCTTCTTCCCCTCCGCCGGCTCATTGATCGGGAACTTCACATACCCATTTCCATTGCTCATCACCTTGCTCATCAGCGCGGAGTATTCGGTGGAAATATCCTTGTCGTCGAAGCTTAGAATGTTCCTGAAACCCATCACCCGCTCATAGAACTCCACCCGCGGATTCATCTGGTTCCAGTCCACATTGCCTACACAGTGGTCCACATAGAGCAGCCCGGTAGAAGGCGGATTATAGAGCGTCTTCCACTCGCGGAAACCGGGCATGAACGCCCCTTGGTAGTTCTTCCGCTCTACAAAAAGATGGACCGTCTCGCCATAGGTATGGATGCCGCTCAGCACAACCTCACCCCACTTATCTGTGAGCGTCGTCGGCTCCATATAGCTCTTCCCACCCCGGCTGGTCGTCTCCTTCCACGCGCTCGCAGCGTCATCCACCCGCAGCGCCAGCACCTTCACCCCATCCCCATGCAGATGGGTATGCTCCGCGATCGGATGATCCGGCCTCAGTGCAGTGGTAAGGACGAACGTCAGCTTGTTCTGCCGCACCACATAGCTGACCCTCTCCTTGACGCCAGTCTCGGGACCGCTATACGCGATCGACTGAAAACCAAAGGCGGATTTATAGTAATGCGCCGCCTGCTTCGCATTCCCCACATAGAACTCTACATAGTCTGTCCCTTGCAGAGGTAAAAAATCGGTATCTGCACCCTTCGTCGTCCGGGGGTTCATCTGTATAATAGACATATTAGAATTTTTTAAATAGTTAGATAATGAGGACAAGGCTAACAAAAGGAGGTAGCGGATTGGGGTGGGTTGTCACGAAAGTGAAACCGCTTCCCGGACGAGTGCCTTTCTGAGGAAGAAATGATACAATCGCTTGTCGTCGAAAATTTTATGAGAGTAATCCGGACGCATGTTTCCAACCTTAAAGTTATGAATATTTTCCATTTGTCAATGGACAGCGTATTTTTACTAGTTTTCTCTATCTTCGGCCAAATTATCGGACCATGATGAAAGTCGGCATTCTTGGAGGGGGGCAATTAGGGCGAATGTTGCTGCAGGCCGCAGCCAACTATCCAGTCGAAACATACGTGCTGGAGAACGACCCCGACGCACCCGCCGCGCACCTGTGCCATCATTTCGTACAGGGAGACATCCGGAATTTCGACGACGTATACAACTTCGGAAAAGGCCTGCAGGCCCTGACCATCGAGATCGAATCGGTCAACGAGGACGCCCTCGAGAAATTAGAATCCGAAGGCGTTCAGATCTTCCCAAAACCCTCCGCCCTTCGTACCATCAAGAACAAGATCACCCAGAAAAAGTTCTATTCCGAACACAGCATCCCGACGGCCGAATACGTCATCACCCAAAATCTGTCCGAGCTCCGCGAAAAGGCCGATTTCCTGCCCGCAGTCCACAAGGTCGGACAGGGCGGCTATGATGGCAAAGGTGTTCAATTGATACGCCACAAAGACGATATCGAAAAAGGCTTCGACGCCCCCAGCGTGCTGGAAAAAATGATCGACATCGACAAGGAGATCGCCCAGATCATCGCTGTCAACGCAAAGGGCGAGACCGCAATATATCCTCCCGTGGACATGGTCTTCGACAACCGGCTCAACCTGCTCGACTACCAGATCAGCCCCGCAGATCTGCTACAGGGCGTTCTGTGGAAGGTGGAAGCCATCTCGCTCCGCGTGGTCAAGGACCTCAAAAGCCCCGGCATCTTCGCCGTCGAGCTCCTCGTGACCAAGACAGGCGAGGTATACGTCAACGAGACCGCCCCGCGCGTTCATAACAGCGGTCACCACACGATAGAAGCCAACTACAGCTCACAGTTCGACATGCTCTGGCGCGTCATCCTGGGTTACCCCCTCGGCAACACCGAACCCATCCTCCCCGGTGCCATCGTCAACCTGGTGGGCGCAGAAGGCTGCAACGGCGAAGCCCACTACGAAGGCCTCGACGAAGTCCTCCAGATGGACAACGTCTTCGTACATATCTATGGTAAGAAAGACACCAAAGCCGGCCGGAAGATGGGACACGTCACCATCATCAGCCGCGAAAAGCAGGACCTCGTCTATAAAGCGCACAAAATAAAGAACACCCTGAAAGTCATCAGCAAATGAGCTCTCCCTTAGTAGGTATTATAATGGGCAGCGACAGCGACCTCACCGTCATGAAAGCCGCCGCCGACATGCTGGAAGAATTTGGTATCCCCTTCGAGCTGACCGTCGTCTCGGCACACCGCACCCCCCTCCGTATGATCGACTACGCCACCAAAGCCGCCGACCGCGGCCTCAAGCTCATCATCGCCGGCGCCGGCGGCGCAGCCCACCTCCCCGGCATGGTCGCCTCCCTCACCCCCCTCCCCGTCATCGGCGTCCCCGTCAAATCCTCCAACTCCATCGACGGCTGGGACTCCATCCTCTCTATCCTCCAGATGCCCGGCGGCATCCCCGTCGCTACCGTCGCCCTCAACGGCGCAAAGAACGCCGGCATCCTCGCCGGCTCCATCATCGGCGCCTTCGACCCGGAAGTCCAAAAGCGCGTGACCAGCTACAAATCCAAGCTCGAAGAAGAGGTCCTCTCCAAAGTCGACCGCCTGAAGAACGAAGGCTGGACCAACGACTTCGACAGATAGCTCATCGAAACCAATGTGACCATTCCGTCTCATCGATCATTCCGCCCTCAGCGTCTTCACCGGATTCATCAAAGCGGAATTCACCGCACGCATACTCACCGTCGCCAGCGCGATCAGCAGCGCCGACACCCCAGCCAGCAAGAATCTGCTCCTCCACCCTGACCCACGCTGGACGCTCGACCCGAATAGAGGTTCCTCACTAATATTTGAATTAGTTAAAACCCTTATATTAATTTTACAATAGAGAATCCCTACCCGCTCACTCAAAATCAAAAGAACATGATCCCAGCCAAAGCTTACGCCGCCCAAAGCGCGACTACACCCCTCGGTCCCTGGTCCCTCGATCGCCGCGAACCCGGCGAACACGACGTAGTCATCGACATCCTCTATTGCGGCGTATGCCACTCCGATATCCACCAGGTCCGCGACGAATGGGGTGGCTCCATCTTCCCGATGGTCCCCGGCCACGAGATAGTAGGCCGCATCACCCGCGTAGGCAGCCACGTTAAGGATTTCAAGGTCGGCGACCTCGCTGGCATCGGCTGCTTCGTCGACTCCTGCCGCGTCTGCGAAAGCTGCAAAGAAGGACTGGAACAATACTGTGAAACCTTTCTAAGCGCAACCTACAACGGCTACGAACAGGACCGGAAAACGCCTACCTACGGCGGCTATTCCACCCAGATCGTCGTCGACGAAAAATACACGCTCCACGTCTCGCCTAAGCTACCCCTGGAAGGCGTAGCCCCCCTCCTCTGCGCAGGGATCACGACCTGGTCGCCCCTCCGCGAATGGAAAGTAGGCAAGGGCCATAAATTAGGCGTGCTCGGCCTGGGCGGCCTCGGACACATGGCCGTAAAGTTAGGCGTAGCCCTCGGCGCCGAGGTCACGATGCTCAGCTCCTCCCCCTCAAAAGAAAAGGACGCGAAAAAATTAGGCGCCCACAAATTCGCTCTGACAAAAGACGAGAACACGCTAAAACAATACGCGGGATACTTCGATTTCATCATCGACACCGTTTCCGCCCAGCACGACTTCAACACCTATCTCAACCTGCTCAGAAGGGACGGTACCCTGATCCTCGTCGGCGCCCCTCCAAAACCCATCGATTTTCCGGCCTTTGGCATCATCCCCAGACGCCGGCGCATCGCTGGCTCCATGATCGGCGGCATCCGCGAGACCCAGGAAATGCTCGATTTCTGCGCCGAACACAACATCGTCTCGGACGTCGAGGTCATCGACATCAAAGATATTAACGCGGCGTATGAAAGAATGATAAAAGGTGACGTCAGATACCGGTTTGTTATCGATATTGCATCTTTAAAATAACGACAGCGGCCGACAATGACGCCGGCCGCGAAAAATATCATCCGCCAACGAGCGGATATTAAAAATGAGCGATCCGGGAATACCGGGTCGCTTGTTGTTTTATACCCTACTGCAACACATCCAATATCGGCTTCTCCAATCCCCCTAATTCCTCCTGCCCGGGCTTGATCAATTCCAGCACCACCACCTCATTGTCCCCCTTCTTCAGCCACTCCGCGGGCAGATAGATCGTCTGCTGCGGCCCGATCGACCAGTACCGCCCCAGATTATGCCCATTCACCCAAACCACTCCCTTCCCCCACTTCCGCATATCCAGATACGTATCAGCCACCCGCGACAGCCGCCAATGACCCCTCCTCACAACAGGCTCATCCCCCGCCACAGCCCCACTCACCGCTGACGCGCCCGAGCCAACCCCCAACCGGGGCTCCTTCATCGGCAACCCAAAATGTTCCCACCCCTTCACAACCTCTCCGTCAAAACTCACATCCCCCAATATCCCCTTCTTATTCTGCAACAAATAAGGTCCAAAATCGATCCTACCCATATTCTCCACCAGGATATCAAGCCGGACCTCGCCGGCAGGCAACTCCACGACCAGACTATCCTGCGCCAGCCTCCTATCAAGAATGCCCACCCGCTTACCATTCACGAACACCAACGCATAGTCCCGGACCTTTCCAACCCGCAATACCCCCTTGCGCCCTCCCGTGAGCCGGCTACGATAAAGCACAAACCCATAGGCCTGGTGCAGGTCCTCAAAAGACAATGGCGTATCGGCAACCACCGCAGCCGGCAAATCCCTAAAAAGCCCAGCCACCTCACTCAACCGAACGGAAGGCAACACCATCGCCGGCTTGGCCTTCGGCACCTCCGGCAGCCGCGTCCCCGCAGGCAGATGCCTCGCAATAACCCTACGAAAAGCCATGAACTTCGGCGTCGCATTCCCCGCCTCATCCAGCGGCGCATCATAGTCGTAGCTGCTGACCTGCGGCTCGTACGGCGTATAGCCCTTATAGTTCGACCCGTTCATGAACCCCCTCGTCGTCCCCCCATGAAACATATACATGTTGATCGAGATACCTGCGCCAAGCACCGTATCCAGCCGCCCCGCATATCGCCCCGAGGGCACCGTATGATGCGGCGCACCCCACCAGTCAAACCAGGCCGGGTACCATTCCGCTATATAGAAAGGGCCCTTCCCATCATGATTGGCGCGCACCTTCGTCCGCACGACCTCCACCGTATCGACGCCGTTGATCGCAGGCAATAACCCCGGCAGATGCCCCCTCTCAATGTCCGGCGCAGGATCACAGGTATACAATAACCCGTCAAACCCGGCCTCCCTAAAAAATTTCCTGTTGATCTCCAGGTACTCCTTGTCGCTTCCATAAGAACCATATTCGTTCTCTATCTGGACCATCAGGATATTGCCCCCATGCCCGACCAGCAACGGCGAAAGCTGGCGCCCAACGGCACGGATATATTGCTCATATTCGTGCAGGTATCCCTGCTCCTTGCTTCTTACTACTAACCCCTTTTCATTCTGCAGCCAATAGGGATACCCCCCAAACTCCCATTCCGCGCACACATACGGGCTCGGCCGCAGCGTGACCCAAAGACCTTCCTCCTTCGCCATCTGCACAAACGCCTTTATATCGTTATTGCCCGAGAAGTCGAATACCCCCTTCTCCGGCTCGTGGACATTCCAGAAGACATAGGTCCCGATGGTATTCAACCCCATCGCCTTGGCCATCTTCATACGCGCCCGCCACGCCTCACGCGGTATCCGCGGATAGTGCATTTCACCCGAGATCAGCTGAAAGGGCTTCCCATCCAATAAAAACACCGAATCACCCAGCTCGAACCGATGTGCAACCTGCGCCTGCTCCCTTAAGAACAAACAAACAAAAAATAAGGTCAAACCAGATCTCAATACCCGTAATTTCATAGTTCCACTTAAAAAAATTATCTAATAATTTGCCGTCAATGTACAAATACTCCTGCCCGCCACCGTCACCTTCCCACCTTTAACGACCCTCATCCGAAGATTATCCCCCTCGCTCGTCACATAGCTGCACCACCCGCTCCCGCCAACCTTCTCCAACGACACCTCCCGGGAACCTCCCGAAAGATTGATCGCCACCACCACCAGCCTCTTCCCAAAAACATCCCTGAATGCCGACACCAGCAACCCCTCATCACCCGCCGGGCGACCGGACTCCCCGTTCTGATAAACCCCTATCCGCTCCATCCCCGGCCGCACAAACCGGCTAAAATTCCCAAGCGCCCACAATTTTTTACTATCCCAAAACCTTCCATCCTTCTCCGATCTGTCGACATAGATCAACCCATCCTTATAATCATACGGCGAAATGGCCAGCCACCACTGCCAGGCCGCAGCATTCGCATATACAAGATCGTTGTGGATCACCCGCGCCATATAGAGCGCCGCAGTCATCCCCGTGTCCCGACGATCCCCCCTGATCTCCCCCGCATCATCCCCCATTATACAAAACTCCGACTGCCAATACCTCACACCCTCCACCGCGACAAGACTATCCACCCTCTTCCTCCACCCTATCCCCCTCTCCCACGGCGCCGTCGAAAAATAGCTATGCGCCGCCACGACACCACCAACCCGCGAAAGCCCCCCAACATAATTGCGCGAACCCAACCCAAAGAACTCCTCGATCTGTCTCCCCCTTCCCGGCTTATCCCCATCCTCAAACAAATATTTTATCGACCCCGCTTCCGGCAGCAATATCTTCGTCTTCAAACCCGCCGAATCCATCGCCCCACTCAACACGCGAACAAGCCCCGCAACCTCGGAATTCGAATACGGACATCCCTCCTGCCCCCCATCACTCCAGTCCCACTGCGGCTCATTCACCGGACTTATCCAGTCAAAACCAAGCCCCGACGATCTCATCACGCCAACCATCCACCGCGCAAACTCCCTATACCGTAAAGTGTCAATATTGGAAACACCATGAGAAGCAAACCCCTTCCCATTCTTCGTCAGCCACACCGGCGGACTGTTCAAAAACCCAAGCACCTGCTTCACCCCCCGTTGCCGCGCCGCCCGAACGAACCACCGTTGCCCCGCCTGCGCCGACGAATCCACACGCCCATCAGCGCCTACCATCGCCTCCGTCCGACGCCATTTATCCCTGATCCCGCTCCCATCCCCCTGCTCCGCCGAACCCGCTCCAATATTAAACCGCCACATCGTCAACCCGATCCCCTTCGGCGAACCATTCTTCAACGTATCCATACTAAACAACCAGTCAGCCATCGCGCGCCTCTTGCCTTCCGGCCATCCCCCAACGAATTGACACGACCACGCATCCGACGCGGCAAAGTTCTCCATCACCTGGTACCTCCGCGCCGTATCCACCACCAAAAAATCCTGCCCCCAAACCAAACCTCCCCCCAACAAAAACACCCCAAAAAACAGGGCGCGCGCCGCAAGCACGCGCCCCAAAAACACCTTATTACCCATAATTTAATAATTCGGATTCTGCTGCAGCTGATTATTCGACGCCTGTATCTCAGCTCTCGGTATCGGCAGCCAGTAATGCTGCTGCAGGAAAGTCCTCCCGGTCAACGCCACCTTCCGCGTATACCCATACCCGCCAGGATTTGCCGGAACCACCGACACATCCACTCCATATGCCGGAACATTCTCCGTCACATCGGCGATCTTCCACCGCCTTACATCATAAAAACGGTGTTCTTCGAAAGCCAGCTCCACCTGCCGCTCACGACGGATCGCAGTCCGCATATCCGACTGCGAAAGACCCGCAACGACATCCGGCATCCCCGCCCGCTGACGGATCTGGTGCAGCGCGCTGTAAACCGTAGCATCCGGCCCCACCGCCTCATTCTGCGCCTCCGCATAGTTCAGCAGCACCTCCGCATAACGGAAATAGATCCACGGCTGAAGACCCGCCACATTCCAGGGATTGTCGATCGGATACGCGTCATTCATAAACTTCTTCAGATAGTACCCCGTCTTGGTCGTATTCCAGTTCGACGGCCCGTCCTTGCTATCCTTCCCTCCTGGCGTATAGATCTTTACCGTATCCCCTCTGTACGGAGCACCGTTATATAATACCGTTTTATAAAACCGCGGGTCCCTGTTGACATAAGGATTCTGGTCACTATACCCCGAGGTCGGATCAGAAATATCCTTGCCATCCTTCGTCTCATACGAATCGACAAAGTTCTGCAACGGCGTATTCCCCGCCCAGCCCCCATAACCGTTGGGGCCATTCGAGATCTCCATACACACGTGCCGCGCGCCGATCGCATAGACCCTTTCGAATATGATCTCCTTGCTGTTAGGATTATTGAACAACGCGCCATAGTCAGGCTCTAAAGAATATATGCCCATATTGATGACGTCCTGCGCCGCAGCAGCTGCCGCCTGCCAGGTACCCGCATTGTACAACGGACTCGCCGCATACAGCAGCAGCCGCGACTTCAGCGCCAGCGCCGCTCCCTTCGTAGCACGGCCTATAGGCCAGGAGCCGCCGTCATTGGCAACCGGCAGCTTGGCCGCCGCAGCATCCAGCTCGCTGACAGCATAGTTGATACAGTCCTTTATCGACGACCGCGTGAACAACGCCGCACCGCTAAGACTATCCTTCAGGTTCAGCACCCTGTCCCCGACCAGCACAACACCGCCATAATTGCGGATCAGGTCCTGGTACCGGAACGCGCGAATGAACCGCAGCTCCGCCCTCAGCACGTCCCGCTTAGCCTGGCTCATATTGACCGAATCGATATTGTTCAAAGCGAAATTGCACTCCCGGATGCTCCGGTAGCTCCTGCCCCAGATCGTCCCCGCCATCCCGGTGTTCTCAGGCGCCAGCTGCCCCCGCTGGATCACCCAGGTATTGTCGTCATTGTTGTAGATCGACTCATCGGTAATAGAGCTCCACATGCTGTACTCAAATCCTCTTCCAAACCCCGGAGGGGTTCCCTCCGCTTCCTTGTCCTGCAGCTTCACGCCTAAGTATCGGTTGATAACATAGTCTTCGAAGAGCAGCGAATCCGACAGCACGGCATTCGTCAATACGATACTCGTTGGAGTGATATCCAGAAAATTTTTCTTGCATGAACTCGCAGCAACAACCGCCAGAACAGCCATTATATATACAAACTTTGTTTTCATTGCAATCATTTTTTAGAATCTAACATTTAGGCCCAGGTTCACGATCCGCTGCTGAGGGTAGAACTGCCCGCTGGCACTATAGAGACTGGAATTGGTGTTGACAGTGCCCTCCGGATCATAGTCCTTCACCTTCGTGATCGTGAACAGGTTGAACGCATTCGCATAGACACGAACCGACGCAATGCGCAGCTTTGTCAGCACCGGCGCACCCAGCGTATAACCCACTTCCAGGTTCTTCAGCCGTAAGAAGGACGCATTGTTCAGCCAGAACGAATTGTTATACCCCCCACCATTGATAGAAGAAGAAGCCCGGTCATCCACCCTCGGAAAGCTGCCATTGGTATGGCTCGGACTCCACCGGTTGTCCGCCCAGCTGCTGTAGAAATTCCCGATCGTCCCCGACTCCGGCAGCACATACTGGCTCACGTGCGTCTGACCCGCAAAGACGGCCGACAGATCAAAATTCTTGAAAGAAGCATTGAGCAGAACACCATACGTGATCTCCGGGATATTCCCGTACTTCGACCGCGTCTGGTCATCCGCCGTGATCTTGCCATCCCCGTTGACGTCCTGGTAGATCAGGTCACCCAGCTGCGCACCCTGCAGATGCGGATACTTCGCGAGGTCGCTGGCGGTCCTGAATATTCCGATCGCATTGTACAGCAGGTACGTATTCACGGGCCTTCCCGTCTGCTGCTGATAAGAGAGCGTGGCGGGAGCCTCATCGATAAAGACGATCTTGCTCTTCGCATAGGTCAGGTTACCCGAAATACCGTAGTGAAAGCCACCAGCTGTTTCGTTCGAATAACCCAGCGTTGCCTCAAAACCGCTGCTGTTCACTTTTCCGATGTTCTCAGAAGGCACCAGCGCATCAGATCCATAAGGATTTACGATCCCGGTCACATTCGCGATAGAAGCATTGCGCGGAGTAAGGATATCCGAACGCTTCTGCTGGAAATAGATCGCCTCCAGCGTAAAATGGTCCAGGAACACGGCGTTCAACCCCAGGTCCAGCTTCTTCGCCACCTCCCACGTGATATTGGGATTGGCCAGCTTCACGAGGTCGACACCCGGATGGATATTCCCCCCAAGCACATAATAATCGGTGATCGAATAGTTATCAAAATACTGGAACAGCTTGACATTGTCATTCCCCAGCGTCCCATACGAACCACGGATCTTCAGGTCATTGATCGCGGAAATATTATGCCACCAGTCCTCCTTCGAGATACGCCAGCCCGCCGAGATGGACGGGAAATGGCCGTACTGCTTGCCCGCCGGGAAGGTCGACGACCCGTCAATACGCATCTGCGCCTCCAGCAGGTACTTTTCTTTATAGTCATAAGCCACCCGGCCGATATAGCTCTTACGAGTAAAATGATAGCTGCTGCCCGCCGTGCCATCATCGGTCGCTGCAGCGCCACCCTGCGAAAGCTCAGGCGTCAGCTGCGTCGGGAAATTCAGCCTCCACGCCGCGAGACTGTCCTGTTTCGTTTCCGCCTGCTCATAGGCCACAAAAGCATTGATATGGTGATCCCCAAAGCCGCGGACGAAATTCACCTTGATGTTCTCAGTGAGCAGTGACTTATTAAGCTGAGTCTCATACAAAGTCGCCAGCCCCGAAGACCCGCCGACTACCACAGGCGTGTACACACCCGTCGAAGCCGCGTACTGATAGACGACATACGGCTTGCTGAACGCCTTGTTGAAGCTCCACGACTTGTCCATGGCGACGAACCCGTCCAGCGACAGCCCCTTCACCCCCGGAATGCTGTAAGAGCCCTTGAGGATGCCGTTGAAGACCTGCGTCGGATTTTCCGTAGTGCCGCCGATATCCGTCGCTTGCAATACAGGGTTGTTACCCTCGATGCCATAGGTCGGCTTGCCATTGGGGAAATACGCCGAGACAGTCGGATAGGCCCGGTAGATCGAACGGAAAAGATTGGGCGCCGAGGTCGACGGATAACGCCTGTCTTCCTCGCGTCCCGAGAGATAAAGGCTGACCTTCAGCCGGTCCGTCACATTCGCGTCGATATTCGACCGGAAATTGTACTGGTCATAGTGCGTCACCCCATTCTTATAAATGCCGTCCTGCCCCAGCAGCCCCAGCGAAACATAGTATTTCACGTTCTCCGATCCGCCATTGACCGAAAGACTGTGCTGGTTCTGCAGCGCCGTCTTCTTCAAAGCGATCTTCGGCCAGTCGGTGTTCGGATAGTTCAGCGGATCAGACCCGTCCCTGAACTTCTGCAGCTGGGCATCAGTATAGATCTGGCTCAGTCCGCCCGCCGGGTTGTCGTAATATTGGATCTCGTTCTGTATGGTCGCATAGGTCGGCGCATCCGCCATCTTCGGCAGCCGCGTCGGCGACGCAAAACCCTGGTTGAAAGAATAGTTGATCGTAGGCTTACCGGTCCTCCCCCGTTTGGTCGTGATCAGGATAACGCCATTGGCGGCCCTGCTCCCATATACCGCGGCGCTGGCGTCCTTCAGGATCGTCATGCTCTCGATATCGTTCGGGTCCAGCCGCTCCAGCCCACCGACCTGGCCGGGAACACCATCGACCACCACCAGGACATCATTGCTCCCCGTCGTAGCCAGCCCCCGGATATAAAAGGTCGATCCGTCATACCCCGGCTCACCCGTGCGGTTATTAGCCATTACGCCCGAGAACCGCCCCGCCATCGAGTTGGAAAGATTCGGCTGGGGACTCTTGACGAGGTCCTCCCCCTTGACCACCGACACCGACCCGGTCAGCGTAGCCTTCTTCTGCGTGCCGTAACCCACGACGACGACTTCGCCCAGTCCGGCATTCAGCGGCGCGAGAGCCACGGACAGCTCCGACTGCCCGTTGACCGGCACTTCCTGGACGACATAGCTGACATGGGAAAAAATAAGGACCGCATTTGCAGCCGCCTGGACAGAAAATCGGCCATCCTTGTCGGTCTGCCCGGCAACCCGGCTCCCCTTGACCTTGACGGTGACGCCAGCCAACGGTCCCTCCGGGGACTTGACCACCCCGGTGACAGCCTGTTGGGCAAACAGCGAAAAATTGAGTAAAATGAATAGACCCAGGAGAATAGGTCTTTTGCAGCGACGTTTTGCAGTTCGTCTCATAATGACAAGCTAGTTTAATTATTAAATGGTATCCGGGACCCCAATGGGTAATCCATTCCCTTCAATCCGTTTGCAAAGTAGGCCGACAAACCAGCGGAAATAGGGGGTAAAAAGGCAAAAGAAGGGGGGTAAACTGACATTAAATGCTCCCAAAGGGTACGAACCTACCCCTTGATGATATTGAGCTCACCATTAAATGCAGGTCGATATTTTTTAATATAGTCGGAAGGCGTCATCCCAAATAGCTTCACGAACTGTTCCCTGAAATACCGGGCGTCGCCGATCCCTACCTGGAAGGCGGCCTGGTTGACATTCATATTGTCCTTCAGCATCAGCACTGCCGCCCTCCTCAGCCGGATGCTCCGGATAAAGGCGTTCAGCGACTGCCCCGATATGGACTTCACCTTCTGGTACAGACCGCTCCGACTCATCCCCATGGCCTGGGCAAATTTCTTCGTCGTGAAATCCTCGATATCCAGATGCCCCTCCACTACCTCTATACAGCGGCGAAGGAATTCCTGGTATTCCACCGGCACCTTTATCGCCGTCTCCTTCAGGGTAATGCTGTCGAAAAAGAACCGGCGCAGCTGATCCCGGTTCCGCAGCACCGTCTCGACCTTCGCCCGCAACAGGTCCTTGTCGAACGGCTTGGTGATATAGTCGTCGGCGCCCCCCTCGATCCCCCTCAGCCTCGCCTCCGTCGCCGTCTCCCCCGTCAGCAGGATCACCGGGATATGGCCCAGGGCTTCCGAACGTTTGATCTTATTACAAAGCTCCACGCCGTCCATCCCCTGCATCCGGACATCGCTGATGACCAGGTCCGGCATGACCTGCTGCGCCAGCTTCCACCCGTCTTCCCCATTGCTCGCCCGGTATAATAGATACTTATCCCTGAACAGATGATCCAGGTACCTCCCGATCTCTTCCTCGTCGTCGATCAGCAGCAATGATTTCTTCCCGGTAATGACCTCGTCTGCCGTCTTTCCATCTTCCGTCAGCACCACGGACGCCTCCTCAGGAGTCCCTGCCTCCGAACCATCCACCAGCTCACCCAGCAAACCCTCGCTATGCCCATCCCCCACCAAAACCACATCTTCCGGCAAATGCCCTCTCCCCTTTCGAAGCACGATCGTGAACCGCGCCCCTTTTCCGACCTCGCTCTCGCAAAAGACCCGCCCCCGATGACTCTCCACAAAATGCTTCACCAGGTAAAGCCCGATCCCAAACCCTTTCTGCGCCATCCCCTTGAACTTCCCAAATATTCCCTCCATATCGGCTGCTGCGATCCCCGGCCCGCTATCTTCCACCCTTACGCTCACTTCCTCCCTGTCCTCCGCCAAAAACACCCCGATCCTTCCCCCATCCGGCGTGAACTTGAACGCATTCGACAGCAGATTGAACAACGCTATCTCGATCTTCTCCCTGTCCGCATACACGACCGGATCCTCTAATTCCCCCACGAACCCATAATCGATCCCCTTCGCCTTTGCCTGCTGGATAAAACACAGATACACCTCCCGCGTGATCTCCGAAATATCCAGCCGGGATATCTTCAACACATCCGCCCCGCTGTCCGCCTTCCTGAACAGCAGCAGCTGGTCCACAAGACTCAATAGCCGCCGCGCATTCCGATACGCCGTCGTCAGCTCTTTGTCTTTCTCACGCGCCTCCTTCAGCGGATTGATGATCAGCGACAGCGGCGTCCTGAACTCATGCGAGATATTGGTAAAAAATGACAGCTTCTTTTCATTGAGCTCCTTGTCCTTCTCGTTCTCCAGATGCGCGAGCTTGATCTCATACCGTAGCCGCTCCTGCTTACGCGTATACCGGACGTACAAAAAAACGCCGCCCGCCAGGCAAAGCCCATAAAGCATATACGCCCACCAGGTGCGATACCAGGGCGGCAGGACCCGGACGAACAACGCCTTCTTCTCCTTACCCCAACGCCCCAGCGCATCGGTCGCCCTGAGGTATAAAGTATAGGTCCCTTCCCGCAACCGGCTATAGCGCGCCGTCCGCACCATATTGTTGAAGTTCCACCGGCTGTCCCATCCCTCCAGGTAGTACGCATACTGTATCTTATCGGGAGCGCTGTATTCCGGGGATACAAAATCGAACGATAGGTTCGCGGCTTCATACGGCACCTCGATCGCCCGGATATCCTCCAGTTGCCGGTCGACCACATACCGGCTCGCAGGGGTCAGCGGCCTGTCTTCCACCCGGATCGCCGTGAGATAGATCGCCGGCTTCGACGCCTGCCCATAAATGCTGTCCGGGTAGAACAGGTTAAAACCCTTGATCCCCCCGAACAAAAATTCCCCCGACCTCAGCGCTACCGCCGCATTAAAGCTGAACTGGTCACTCTGCAGCCCATCCGACTGCAAAAAAGACCTGTAACTCCTCTCGCGGGCATCGAACCGCACCAACCCATTGAACGTGCTCATCCACAAATTCCCTCCTGCATCCTCCAGTATCCTTAATATGGTATTGCTCCGCAACCCATTGTGCTCGTCGTACCGTTTGTAGCTCCCCGTCTTCCTGTCAAACAATAGCAGCCCTCCTCCCTGCGTCCCGACCCATAAATTCCCCGACCGGTCCTCATGGATACAGCGGACCGTATACCCCAGCTCGTACTTCCGGTGCTTCTTCTGCTCGCGGTCTATCCGGATCAGCGACGAGTAGTTGCCGCCCCATAGATTGCCGTCTCCGTCTTCCGCAAGGCACTGTATGTTGACGATGGTGGTATCGAACAGCTCCCAGCGGTCGGCCGCCCTGTTTAATAGATATAAGGTGCCATCATTGCTCGTGCTCGCCCACAACCGTCGCTGCTTATCCTCATACAGCAGCCAGACCTTATTTTCCTCCAACCCGGTATAAGGATTCACACAGGCATAGTGCACAAAATTTCCACCAGCCCGTCGATAGCGGCTGATCCCGCCGTACCACGACGAGACCCATATCTCATTCTGTGCGTCGCGGAGTATCCCCGTAATAAAATTCCCCCCGACGCTCTTCTTATCACCCGGGTCATGCGTAAATATTTTGTACTCGTCCTTCTCCCGATTCCAGCACCGGAGTCCTCCGCCGTCGGTCCCGATCCAGATACGACGGTCCTGGTCCTCACAAAAAGAAAGGATGAAATTATTGTTGGGGTTGGTATTCTTCTCGGGATTAAAGACGATCGTGCGGATAGGGTTCGGCCTTGCCTCGATGATATTCACTCCTCCCCGCAGCGTGGCGATCCACTTGCGTCCCTGCTCGTCTTCATATACGGAATAGACCGCGCTGCTGTTGACCACCGGCTTTCCCCCCGGCCCAAGATAGGGCCTCGCTTTCATGTCATCCTTGCCTTTAACAAGCAGCCCCCTCCCGTCGCTGGCGATCCACAGCAATCCCTCCCTGTCGATACAAAGACCGCTGACGCGGAAGACCCCGTCTACATAGCTGCCCGTATACGCGTCCTCGCCGATCGAATACCGGTAAAGACCATTGTCGCTACCGAACCACAAAAACCCTCTCCCATCCGCCCGCAGACAATTACCCTGCTTCATACTACCATTCACAACGCTGATCGCCCCCTCCTTCTGCGAATAATGACAAAGCCCTACATTCTCCACGATCAGCCACGTCGTGCCGTCGCTGCTATCCTGGCAGATCGCCGAGACCTTGTAGTTCGCCGTTTCCTTTCCCAGCCTCACCTGCCTCCCTATGCTGTCACCCTTCGCAAAGACCAGCAGCCCCGTTCCACCCGTCGCTACAAGGATGTCCCCCTCCCCGTCCCTGTCTACATTCAGGACCTCGGACGCAACCGGCATGCCCGGCCCGCCATGCAACGGAATATAATTGGGAATAGAGAAGGCGCCCCTGTCCGGATGATAAATGCTCAGTCCATTGCGGCCCCCGACCCAGAGATTGTGCCATAGATCGTCGGCGATACAATAGACCTCATTCCCCTTAAGCGACGTGCTGTCGCCGATCCTGTTCCGGAATATAGTGAATGACCGGCCGTCATACCGGTTCAGCCCGTCATAAGTAGTGAACCACATAAACCCCTTATAGTCCTGGTAAACTCCCGTCACCGCATTGTTCGACAACCCGTCCTCGATACCAACATAGCGTACGGGCGGTACAGGCCGCTCCTCTCCCCGGACGACAACAGCAGTCAATAGCAACGCAGCCATCAATAAACCGAAAATCTTACTCACGGGGGCAATTTCGTAAAAATCCATTAAATTGTCCACCAATTCAATCACACGACTATGCAGTATCGGACCACATTGCTTTCCACCATCGTATTCCTGGCAGCCACCACCATCACACAAGCCCAGAGTGAGACAGACACCATCAAGGACCACAGAACAACCGAGATCTACGAACCCGTTCCCCCCGTCGTAACGCCAGCCGCAAAATTCGGCGAAGCACCCTCAGACGCCATCATCCTCTTCAACGGCAAGAACCTCGACCAGTGGGAAAAAGTCTCCGACGGCACCCCCGCAGACTGGATCGTTTCCGACGGTATCCTGACCGTCAACAAAAAATCGGGTAATATCCAGACCAAACAGAGCTTTATCAACTATCAGCTGCACCTCGAATATCGTATCCCGTCCAACATCACCGGCTCCGACCAGGCCCGCGGCAACAGCGGCATCTTCCTCGCGTCCACCGGTAAAGGCGACTCAGGCTACGAGATCCAGATCCTTGATAACTACAACAACAAGACCTATACCAACGGCCAGGTCGGCAGCATCTACAAACAAAGCGTCCCCCTCGCCAACCCCTGCCGCAAACCCGGCGAATGGCAGACCTACGACATCGCCTGGGTAGCCCCGGTCTTCAATGCAGACGGCACGCTAAAAACACCCGCCCGCGTCACTGCCTTCCTCAACGGCGTGCTGGTACAGGATAATTTCATACTGAAGGGCGAGACCCGCTACATCGGCCTGCCCTTCTACAAGTCGCACGGCCCCTCTCCCATCAAGCTGCAGGCGCACGGAGACAAGAGTGAGCCGATCAGCTTCCGCAACATCTGGGTACGTCCCTCACCTTATTAAAATATGCAAGCCCCCGATAAGGGGGCTTCTTTTTATAACACTATGAAAAAAATTAAAGGTCTCATCTTCGACCTCGATGGCACCATCGGCAATACCCTCCCTCTCTGCATCCAGGCCTTCCGCCAGTCGATCGAACCGCTCGCTATGAAGAAGCTCTCCGACCAGGACATCATTGCCACCTTCGGTCCATCCGAAGAGGGAACGATACAAACCCTCATCCCCGAACACTACGAAGAAGGCATCGTCAACTACCTCCAGTTCTACGAGGACCTTCACGATATCTGCCCCGATCCCTTCCCCGGTATCATCGACCTCCTCGGCCAGCTAAAAGAAAAAGGCATCCGCATCGCCATGGTCACCGGAAAAGGCAAACACAGCACCATTATTACGCTGAAAAAATTCGGCTTGCATGACCACTTCGAGCATATCGAGACAGGCTCCCCCGAAGGACCGACAAAAGAGAAAGGCATCGCCGCAGTCCTCCGGCAATGGCCCGACCTCGACAAAAGCTCCATCGTCTACGTCGGCGACGCCCCCAGCGATATCACCGCCAGCCGCAAAGCGGGGATACCCGTCGTCGCGGCAGCCTGGGCGCCCACAGCAGAGCCCGAAAAGCTGCTGGCCAACAATCCTGACAATATCTTTTACACCCTGTCAGAATTTACCGACTGGCTGCGGCCACTGGTCTGACTCTGTCCACCCATCCCCCAAGGCGCCGGCACACGTCCCCGCGACGACTCACCGTCCACTGCACTTTCTCCCCCCACATTCCCGTCCGCTCCACTTTTCCCCCATATTCCCCGTCCACTGCACTTTTCCCCCACATTCACCTGCACTATATTCACCCCGGGATCCCCCCCAACAGAGGCGGAAAATATTAGCAAAACATTCAAAAAAATTGTAAATTGGAAAAACGATTCCTCACCATCCAAAATACAGACTGTATGAAAAAAGTAAGCGACATTCTTATGCACAAGGGCGCTCGCATCACATCCGTAACGCCCCAAACCACCGTTCTGGACGCCCTTCGCATCATGGCCGATCAGAACATAGGGTCTGTGCTCGTGCTGGAGGGGAATGAATACCAGGGCATCATGACCGAACGCGACTATTCAAGAAAGGTCATCCTGAAAGGCAAATCCTCCACCGACACTCCCGTGTCGGAGATCATGTCAAAAGACTTCCCCACGGTTACCCCCCAGGATACCGTCGAGTTTTGTATGCAGCTGATGTCGGAAAAGAACATCCGCTACCTCCCCGTCTTCGAAAGCGGAATACTCAGCGGGATCGTATCGATCAACGACGTCGTACGCGAGACCATCCTCACCCATGAAGAGACCATCACTCACCTAAAAGATTACCTGCATTCCGGACGTTGATCGCGCGCGAACCGCGTCGTCCACTTCCCTCTATTTCCTACTCACCCGGCAGCGTGAACCGGTCGTCCTCCTGTTCCCTACTCACCCCCGGCAGCGTGAACCGGTGATCCCCTATTTCCTACTCACCCGGCAGCGTGAACCGGTCGTCCCCCTGTTCCCTATTCACCCCCGGCAGCGTGAACCGGTCGTCCCCCTGTTCCCTATTCACCCCCGGCAGCGAGAACCGGTGATCCCCCTATTTCCTAAAATATCTATCCAGGAGCTTCTGCAACCGGTCATGACTCAACGGCTTATTCTCAAACCCCGACACCTCGGGGATCGTCCTCGTCCTGGCCTCATCGTCAGGATTCAGCGACGTGGTCAGCATGATCAACACAATATCCGCCTTCTGCCCATCCTGCAACATCCTGTATTTCTCCAGGAACTCCCAGCCATCCATAGCCGGCATATTGACGTCGAGAAAAATAAGATCGGGCCTGGGCCTACCATCCTGCCCGCAACTTTCAAGATAATCCAGCGCCTCCTGGCCACCCTGAGCGACACGGATAAAATTCGCACACCCGCTCTGTTCCAGCGTCATCTTGTTGAGAAAATTGGTTGGCTCATCGTCGTCGACGAGAAGAATACAGTTCAGCTTCGGGTCCATGTTCCATTATTGTAGATGAGAAGAATATCATGAATCCATCAACTAACTGAGCTTAACCGGGAGAGTCATTTAAAGATACAACATTCACGAACCATTAACCGAATTTGGGAAGGAAAATTGTAAATTTGAGCCTTACTTTTCAATGGTATAATCGACTATGGCCGAAACACTTCAACGGGACGAGATTGTTGTCAGAGAGATCCTCGACACGGCACGCGCCCTATTTCGGCAGTCCGGGTTCAAGAAAACGACCATGGGCGACATAGCCCGGGGCCTCGGCAAAGCAAAATCCTCTCTCTACTACTACTACCCCAGCAAAGAAGACATCTTCGAAGCCGTCCTCTACGCCGAAATGGACGAGCTGCTCCACCAGATCAACCAGGCCATCAGCCAGGCCCGCTCCTCCAAAGAAAAGCTGACCGCCTACTGCCGTTGCCGCCTCAACAAGCTCAAGGAACTCTGCAACCTCAGCGACGCCCTGAAAAGCGAAATTGCTGATTTGCACTGCATTATGACCGACCTGAAAAACAAGTTCGACACCACCCACGTCGAGCTCGTCAAAGATATCCTCACAGAAGGCGTCCACAACGGAGAGTTCAAGCAGATCAGCGAAGACAATATCGAGCTCATAGCCTACCTCATGGTCAGCAGCTTCCGCGGCCTCGCCGTACCCTTGATGGTCGGCCAGCATCGCAGCCCGAGACTCGACCTCCAGATCGATTCGATCGTCGATATAATGGTTGAAGGAATAGGTCGCCCACCGGAGGCCGCTATGCCGGAGGTGAGATCATCGGCCCCGAGAACTTCGTCGGAGCTGGTTCCCCACGCTCAGACCTTCGTCGAAGCGGCGTCCCTTGCTTCTCCTCGGTCGTTCCCTTCGATTCCTCGGGAACGTTCGTAACCTTCGCTCCGCTCTGTTATACGGAAGGCATCGGTACAACTCAGCCAAACGCCGAATGTAGAGTATGGTTAAAATTACCCTTCACTAATTCCCTTGATCCATTTCCCTACCACCCGATTCACCGGTCCAACCCTCTCCGACAAATAATTGAAAAGATAGATCCCCGTCAACCCGCACCCGATCCCCGCCAGCACATCCAGCACATAGTGATGGCTGCTATACACCGCCGCAAACCATATCCCCACCATGATCGTCCCAAACAGCACATTCACCCATCCGCACCTATACTTTATCCCATAAAAAAGCACCGTCAGTGGATAAGCGGCATGCAAGGATGGCATCGCCGCAAACACATTCGAGCTCTTCGCGTACAGCCCCGAGAACACCGACACATGAAAATAGGCATCCCACCTCCCCAGTCCGGCCGTATTGCCCGGCGTATGCGGATCGAACGCAAAACCATGCAGCGCCACATACCACGGCGGCGCCGCCGGACAGGCATAGTACACGACAAAACCCACCAGGTTCACCACCAAAAAGCTAAGCACAAATCTAAAAAATGCCTCCTTGTTCTTATAGAACAGATACCCCGCAAACCCCAGCGGCAACGGCATCCAGCAGAGATAGAAGAAGCCGGCCAGTATATCCAGGAAAGTCCGCCGATGCGCCAGCCAGTACTCATTCGGCGTCAGCACCACCCCTATCGCATCCCTGATCCCAAAAAGCCGCTTCTCGAGATTATAGATACTCTCGATATGCACAGTATTGTACCGGTAGTTCGGAAAAGCCTTCATAAGATCGAAGATGATCCAGAAGATGATAAAGACGCTAAACCCCAGGATAAACCGCCGGGTGCGCCCCGATAAATAGAATAGTCCGTTGAACAGCCCCACCAGGAACAGCTGCTCCGTCTTGAAACCAATAAGTATAGCCGCAACTATCAGGTAAAGCGCCGACACCCCCGTAGCGATCAGCACATTCTTCCCCGTCAGCGGAGTCCCCGTCATCGCAGCACCATCTCCCACCACCGGACCCGCTATCTCTCCAGTTGTATCCATTTAGACTTTTATTCGTTGTACCAATTCCTTCCCGGTCTGCACATCCGTCCCCTTCAGCTCCAGCCACTTGACATTCGGCGACCAGAAAGTCCCTCCCGGATCGATCCGGATATAGACCCGGCTCAGAACAGCCTGCTTCCCGGATATCTCGCAATACACATGATGTTTATTGTCAGCAGGCGACCTCTTCAGATACATCGGTATCTTCTTGTACGACACGAACCGCAGCTCCCACGTGTCATTGCCCATATCTTCCTGCTTGAGGCCATAGGCGAAATGCCGCTGTATCCAGTTCAGCTCCTGCCGCTGCCCCTGCTCGGTATAACGCAGCCAAAGCACATGCGTCGGATCGTCCTTGTCCACAACCCCGTTCTTCTCGTTCAGCTCGACAAGGATGGTATTGGAATTGGGCGTACGCTGCAGATAGAATAAAGAATGCGAATTAGCCGGCGGCACCGGGAACGTCTCCACCGTATCCCTGGGTTCGCTCCCAGCCCTACGGACGGACTCCGCACGACCCGACCCCGTCCCGCCAGGTCCCGGTCCACCCGGTCCCGCACTCGCGGTGCTGCTCGAAGACTGCGCCACACCTGGCATCGCCGACATCGCCGCCAGCAGCAATACCACGATCGCCACATGCGTCGTCGACGACCGCCCCGGAGTCCCGCTCACGGTTTTTCCATCCCCCCCGTTCTTCGCGACTCCTTCAACCCCGCTCGTCCCGACACCCTCCATCCCAGTCTTCCCGACACCCTCCATCCCAGTCTTCCCGACACCGTCCATCCCAGTCATCCCGACACCATCTACCCCATTGCTGCTTCCCGCCAGCGCCACAGCCCTCTCCTCCAGCGTCCTCTTCGCATCCCTCAGCCTCCCTATCGCCGTCCAGTTCGCCAGAAAAGCCATGATCGTCAACGGTATCGTAAATATGGAAATAGTCTCGAATATCGGAAAATTGGTCCCCGGCCAGGCGATCTTATAGTCCCCACCCATCCAGTGCGAAGCGATCCCGCACCCCAGCGCCGAAACGCCGATGATGATCACCCGCTCTGGCCGCTGCATCAGCCCCCCCTTGCACTCGATCCCCAACCCCTCCGCACGGGCCCGCGTATAGCTCACCATCATGCTCCCGATCAATCCTATAAAAGCAAACAGCGAACTCAGAAAATAATGATGCGCCACCAGGTAATAACATATGCCCAGGAACAACACCAGCTCACTATACCGGTCCAGCACCGAATCATACAACGCCCCAAATTGCGAGCTCATCTTTCCCAACCTCGCCACCTGCCCATCCAGCATATCGAAAAGCCCGGCAAAAAGGATCAACGCACCAGCCCACCCAACATAGGACAGATCACCCCTGCGCCCTTCCTCAGCTCCACAGATGAAGATAACGGACACCCCTATGTTGAGCAGCAGACCGATAGTAGTCACCATGTTAGGCGTCAACCCCATCCTGATCAATACCCTGACCAACGGATTGATGACCTTATAGATCCCTAATTGTAGTTGTTTTCTTGTACTCATGGGTCACTTTCACCTCCTTTTGACAATCTGCAAAGATACTATGTTCATTCTGAATTAGCTTTCCTTACCCCCCAATTTTAATCTCCGGTTCACACCCCACCGATCCCCACCAAAATCCCTACCAACTGTTCACATCCCCTGGGACCGCGGTTCACACCCCACTCCACCAAAATCCCCACCAACTGTTCACGTACCCCCGGACCGCGGTTCACACCCCACTCCACCAAGATCCCAACCAACGGTTCACCCCAGGGTCCGAACTTCGGCTCGGGAATCTAAAAATCGAACTTAGCCCTCGCCCTGATCCCCCACTTCGATATCTCCGGGTGATCGGTATAAGTGAACCGCTGGATATAATCCACCCGTATGATCTTGAAAATATTGGCGATACCAAAACCTCCTTCGATGTAAGGCGTCTTGTTGATCGAGAACGTCTCCGACTTCCCATTGGTCAGCGGGAACTTCATCACATCCGGCGACTTCAACGGGTTGTTCTCATCCCTCACCCCGCCATATAATATCTTCGCCTCGATCACCTCCCTCCACTTCAGCTCCTTCAGCAGCGGTATCTTGTTGAAGAAGAAACCATTAAAATAATGGTCCACATACGCGCTCGCGTAGTGGTCGCTCACAAACTCCAAAAAGTTCATCAGGTTATACGACTGCAGCTGCAGCGCATAGGTCTGGTTGGCATGGTGGATGTCCAGCAGCGGGAACGGCACCTTGCCGATCAGATACCCCATATCCGTGGTGATATCCGTATACCCCAGCGGCCCTTCATAGAATCGCTTGAAGAACAGGAACTGCAAGTTATGATAGTTATACTCCCCGCCGAACGGTCCCTTGACACCGGCCGTGTACATCAGGGATATGATCGGATATTTATTGAAGATCGGCACCCGGTAGAGCTTACCGATATAGAACTGCTCATGCGGCGCGTAACGCAGCTCCACGGACGCTTCCGTAGTCGTGATCGACTTGATCGAATCCCCGCCATTGCCACCCGGCTTGATATAGGCAATGGTTCCCGCAGGCTGCTGCTTCCACCACTTGAAATTGAAATCGTAGGAGAAGTGGTTCCGGTATTCCTTGGTATATTCAAGCCGGAAGATATTATTGTACAGCCATTTGTCATTGTTGCCCCGTTTGAAGGACAGCAGGAAATTGTCTTCCTGGACGAACTGCAGCTCCTGCCCCGGGATCTTGGTGTCTTTTTGATAAGAGGCCCGCACAAAGTTCTGCGGAAAACCATAGATCGACTTGTTATTGATCGAATAGGTCCCGCTTAAAAAGTATTTCCATTTCTGGTCCTTGAAACCATATGCCAGATAAGCCTCCGAATAGAACCGCGTGCTGAAATGCGTCGTCGTCCTGCCGCCAAACCTCAATCGAAACCCTTCCACCGGATTAAAACTATAAAAAGTGCTCACCGGCCCTATCTCCGCCCAGTTCGCCTGCTTATACCCCGCTATGAGCAGCGTACTCCAGTCCACCAGCCGCTTGAACGACTTCATGTTCTTCAGGCTGTCCACATTTGCATAGGTCTTCGACTCCGCCCCCGTCAGCGTATCAGCCCGCGAATTGACCCAGAAGCTGTCTGGCCGGGCCGTGGCGCTGTCAAGCGTCACCACCGGCGGCCCCTTGAACAGGCTGTCCGGCAACGGCTGATTCGTCTTGAAGTCGAGATAGTTGACCACCCGCTCCCCAAAAAGCCCCGTCCCCTTCTTATTGATCCCAAAATCCCCCAGCACATCGCTCTTGGTCAGCAGGTACCTCCCATCCTCCCGTTTGGTAAAGTCCTGGTTGATCCACATTTCCCGGACAAAGTTGAAATTGATGCTCTTGCTCACCAGTAGCCGCAGTTTCTGGATAGCATAGTTGCCGTCAAGGGTGATCCACATCGTACCCCTGAAGAGCAGGTCATTGGGGTTACGCGGACGGAAGGACAGCCGGATCAGCTTCGTCCCGTCCACGACCGTCGTGTCCTCGATAAAATACATATAGAAGGTCGGCGCGAGATCCGCGATCGGACTGAGGAATAAGTTGGTGAAGACCGAAATATTGTTGTCGTAGACGTTAAAATCCTGGTAGAGCCGGTTCAGATAAGCGCTGATCCCCTGCATATCGATCAGTTCCCCATAGTCTACCTGCTTCTTGCCCGTGATGACCGACTTGCTCTTCTCCGGATGCTGACGGTAATAGTTATTCGAATAGGTTTCTTCCAGGTATACCGGAGAGAGCCGCCGCCCCTCCAGCTTCGTCGTATCGCTGTTCTCTACAAGGAAATGGTAAGGCCTCAGCAGCCGGTTCCCCTTGATCGCGTCCTCTATCTTATTCAGCTTGTCTACATAGACCACCAGCTTCTCATACTTGCCGTATTGAGCCCAATTGTAAGCCTCCATCCGGTTCTGATCTTTGTGGTCGATAACCTGGCGGATCAGTTCCACCGCCGGATTGCCCTTGTTGCGGTACTTCTGTTTCTTGTTCTTCACCAGCGCGCCTTCCAGCTCTTTGAACTTACGGCTCAGCGTAAACACCACTTCTGTGGATGGGATCGAATCCAAATGGAGCGTGACGGAATTATACCCCACGCTGGATACCACCACATCGATCGCCCGCTGCCCCGTAGTCATGCGGAAATGTCCGTCATTGTTCGACCGCGCCCCGCCCCGGAGCCCCTTGATCGTGATACTGGCATTGTGGATAGGCGTCTGAGAGGCGGAATCATTCACCACCCCCCTGAACACTACATCCTGCGCCTGGCTGCACCAGCTGACAGCCATCGCAATAATAAATAAAGTCCACCCTTTTGTAATAGATCCTGTCTTTGTCATTTGTCCGTTATTTAAACACAAATCTTTTCTGTAGTATATAGTTGTAGCCGACTGCTACCAGTACGGCCGTTATCGTCTTCGCAAGCATCGGCGCTATTTTCGTATATCGTATCAGTAGCCAAAGACCGGTTGTATTCAATACCATATTCCCGATCCAGACCAGCACATATCGATTCAGCTGCCCCGTCCATTTCTTCTCCTGCGCATTAAAAACCCAGGTGCGGCTAAGCATAAAATGCGTTACACCCCCGAGAAGGCTTCCCGTGGCGCCCGCAGCAACCGGCGGAGCACCCGCCAGCTTCAACAATACCCACATAACCCCGAAATCCACTACCGTCGCCAGCAGCGATATCAGCTGAGCCTTTGTAAAAGTAATCATATTCGTCTCTACCAGGGCTTTATCCATACGACGATCTCCAATAATAAGTTAGCATACAACCCGGCAAGCACGTCGTCCATCATGACCCCCCATCCCCCGCCAATACGTTCCATCCGGCGGATTCCCAACGGTTTGGCGATATCGAAGAACCGAAAAAGCACCAGCCCCAGCGCCACATAAGGCCAGCGGACGGGCACAAATAACAGGGTGATGCACATGCCGGCCACCTCGTCGATAACGATCCGGTAGCTGTCCTTCCCCCAGAACGCCTCCATCTTGTCGGCACTGTAAACACCGGCAAAGAGGACCACCAGCGTCACCAGGACCTGCCATGCCCAGAAATGACCATTTCCACCCGTCCAGGCAAAATACCATGCTAGACAACAGACGGCAGCGGCAACAGTTCCCCCGCCTTTTGGAGTATAGCCGATTCCCAGACAAGTGGAAATGAGTCTATGGATCAATACCATCAGGCCGTGATTTCCTCCTCAGCGAAAGTGAGCCCTTCCGGATTCACCTCTTCTTCGCCCATCAGCTTCCTCAGCGTATTCTGCAACACCGTCAGCTGCTTGAAGATGTCGTGCTCGGTACGGTGACCTGCATGCGTCTGCGGAGATTTGAAATAGAATGACAGCCACTCCTGGATACCGCTGAGACCAGCCCGCTTGGCCAGATCGCCAAACAACGCAAGGTCCAGCACCAGGGGTGCAGCAAGTATCGAATCCCGGCAAAGGAAATTGATCTTGATCTGCATGGAGTAACCCAGCCAGCCAAAAATGTCAATATTGTCCCAGCTCTCCTTGTTGTCTCCATGGGGAGGATAGTAATTGATACGGATCTTGTGGTACAGCTCGCTGTACAGCTCAGGAGCCAGGTCCGGACGCAGGATATCTTCCAGCACGCTTAATTTGCTGACCTCCTTCGTACGGAAATTATCCGGCTCGTCCAGCACATAGCCGTCCCTGTTACCTAAAATATTTGTGCTGAACCAACCCTTGACACCCAGCGCGCGGGCCTGCAGGCCGGGAGCGATGATCGTCTTCATCAAAGTCTGGCCCGTCTTGAAATCCTTACCGCCGATCGGCGTATCCGTCTGCTTCGCCAGCTCCAGCAACGCAGGGATATCCACCGTGAGATTGGGAGCGCCATTCAGGAAGGGCACGCCCAGCCGGACGGCCGCGTATGCATAGATCATGCTCGGCGCGATCCTCGGATCATTCTCCCTCAACCCCTTCTCAAAAGCAGCAAGGCTCTCGTGGACGTCGGAAGGCTCGATGTATTTCTCCGTAGACCCACACCATACCATTACCAACCTGTCACAGCCACGGGTATCCTGGAACCGGGCGATGTCTTCCATCAGCATCTCGGCCAGAACCATCTTATTAGCACCTTCCTTGATATGGGTTCCGTCCAGGTTCTTAATGTAATTCTTGTCAAAAACCGCCTTCATGGGTTTCAAAGCTTCCAGCTCAGGACGCAGCTGATCCAGCGTATGCTGCTCCAGCACTTTAGCACGGCTGGCTGCGACATAGACGTTGTCCTCATATACGTCCCACCCGCCAAAAACGATGTCTTGCAGGTTAGCCAAAGGAACAAACTCCTTGATCTTCGGGTAATTTTGTCTGTTCTTACGATTCAAATGAATATTTCCCATCTGGGTCAGAGACCCGACAGGCTGCGCGATTCCTTTCTTAACAGCTTCTACACCAGCAATCAGAGTAGTAGCCACTGCACCCAATCCGGGGATAAGCACACCGAGACGTCCAGTCGCTTCTTTTACTTCCATGTTCGATTTTGGTTTTAAATATGCACCGGGTATGGGTAATGTCGCAAATAAAACCCATCCCCGGTGCACGTAATTATGATGGGCCTATCGGCGGACGGGCCTCTGGACCCGTCATGCAGAGTTGATCGGCAAAGTTGCGAAATAATCAATTTTCGAACAAAATTGTTTTTTGGTCGAAAGAACTGACAACCACGTGACCCTCAATGTGCAAATCCCTTCGAACTTCGGCAGACCCGCGTCATTTCCCCCTTCCGATCCGCTGCCACCCGGGAATCCCCCATATTCGACGGGGTTCTTCGTCCACACTCCTCCCCATGGTCCCTCTTCTATTCATGCAGGGTTGCTAAAACAACAGCTAAAATAGCAAGTCGTTACCAGGTAAAATAGTTAAAGTCGGTAAGGTGCCGGATTTTCCGGATGAAGTGACAATTCAGCAGTGCGAAAAGCTGCATACCGGAAGACTAAACAGAAATGATCCGATCGCGGGCGACATTCCTGATCTCTCCGCTGACCTTCCCCCCCTCGATCGTAAAAGCCCGCTCGTACAAGGCTACAGTGGGACAAATATGGTAAGGAACACCATAAAATATATCTCCGATGCGATAACCATGTCCCGGCCCCGCCTCCACGACCAGGTGCTCCTCGCTCTGCCCCACCGCCTTCAGCTGCGGAGCATTCAAAAAATGGACCCGGCGCCCCAGCTCATTCTCCGGAGCTATCGATTTATGGCCAAGGTCCAGGCAAAGCCGGCTATCGCCGCGCAGCGAGATCACCCGCGTGACGACCAGTGCAGCCGGCACAAAAGGCTGATCGGGAAAACCATCGCCATACCCCTTATCCCAATACACAAATGTCCCGGGACTACACTGCATGCCCACCCGCTGCGCATGGATAGGAAAGGTCGGCGAGCCCCCGGCAATAATGGCTAGCTCCGCCCCAATGGAATCCCGCAACGCAACCACCTTCGCATACGCCTCATCACACTGCTGGCGACGTTCCGCAAGATCTGCCGCCCGGATATGCCCGTCATAAGCATGCAGCCCCACAGGACGCAGCCCACGAAGGCCCGAAACCTCCTTATATAATGCAGCCGCCTCCGGCCCGGGCGCTATCCCGGTCCGGTCCATCCCCACATTCAGATCGATCCATACATCAACCTCCAATCCGGCATCGACCATCCCCCGCGCGGCATCAATATTATCTACCAGGCAACTCCAGCGTACCCCCGGATACCGGCGGACCAGCGTCGCAAACCGCACCGCCTTCGGCCCGATCGGCTGATACGCCAGCAGCACGTCCGACGCACCCGCAAGAGCCAGCATCTCCGCCTCCGCAATGGTCGCACACTTGTATCGGGATATCCCCGCCGAAAGCATCAGCTTTGTCGTCTCCGGCGACTTATGCGTCTTCACATGCGGACGAAGCCGCGCCACATCCCCCACCATCGCAACTGCCTGCCGGATATTTTCCTTCACCCTGTCCGGATAGACGACCAACGCCGGCGTATCCAACCTGTCTACATCCGTAATAGTATACCATTCCATAAATCTAAGTTAATGTGCCGGAGATTCGCTTTCCAAAAAATTAGCGAATCTCCGGCAAAGCGCTAATAATTGTGAACTTCGCGACCCAACCCCGTTGGGTCTCTTGTTCGGGGACTTCGCTACGCTCGTCCCCAGACGAAGCCCTTCCAGGGCTTCCTGTTAATACAATTCGAACAGCGCCTCTATCTCCACCGGTATATTCCCCGGCAACGACCCCATCCCGACAGCGCTCCTGACCCCTACCCCGTTGTCCTCTCCCCATATCGCCGCGAACAGCTCGCTGCAACCATTGATCACATAAGGATGACGCTCGAACTCCGGCTCACACCCCACCATCCCCAATACCTTGATGACCCGCTTCACCCTGTCCAGGCTCCCCAGATTCGCCTTTATCGTCGCGAGCATCGTAAGCCCCACCTGACGCGCCGCCGCCTTCCCGGCATCCATATCCATGTCCCTGCCGACCCGCCCGACGATCAGCGTCCCATCCTCACGGAGAGGCCCATGCCCGGACAGATATAAATATTTACCATCGATAAGACAAGGCTTGTATACGCCCATCGGAGCCGGCGCCGGGGGTAGTTTCAAGTCCAATTCCAAAAAATTTTGTTCTGCAGTGTTACTCATGACAGCTTTTTGCGCGTCCAAGATACTAAAAAAGGGTTTTTTCACTCTACCACCCATCCGTTCCAATACTTATTTTTACAAATGAAAAAGATCACCATCCTCTCTATCGATGGCGGCGGCATCCGCGGCATCTTACCCGCTACCATCCTCGTATACCTCGAAAAAAAGATACAGCAGCTGCAAAACACCCCCCAGCTCAAGATCGGCGACGTCTTTGACCTGATCGCCGGCACCAGCACAGGCGGGATCCTCGCCGCCCTCTACATGACGCCCGGCGAGAACGGCCGGCCCAAATACTCGGCCATGGACGCGCTCAGCCTCTACCTCGACCACGGCCAGGAGATCTTCAACCGGACCCTCCGCCAACGCATCCTATCCCTCGGGGGCGCCGTCAAAGAGAAATTCAGCGACCACAACATCACCAACCTGCTGAAAGAATACTTCGGAGACACCAGGCTCTCAGACTTCGTCAAGCCCAGCCTCATCACCAGCTACGACATCACCAGCCGCAACGCCGTCTTCTTCACCAGCGTCGACGCCCGCCACCACGAAGGCAGCAACTTCTTCGCCCGCGACGTCGCAAGAGCCACCTCCGCCGCACCCACCTACTTCGCCCCCGCCCATATCCAGTCGCTCGACACCCTCCACCACACCCTCGTCGACGGTGGCGTCTTCGCCAACAACCCAGCACTCTGCGCCTACGCGGAAGCCCTCAAGATCGACTTCGCAAAAGAGCTCCCCGGCTGCGGCAAGACCAGACCAGTAGGAGCAAAAGAGATGTTCCTCGTATCCCTTGGCACCGGCTCCGTCAAGAAGTCCTATCACTTCGAGGACTTTGAGCACGCCGGCGACCTGAAATGGCTCGAGCCCGTCATCGACATCCTCATGTCCGGCAACTCGGAGACCGTCAACTACCAGCTGAAAAGCCTCTACGGCACACTATCAGGCGAGGACTCAAAAGACTACCACCGCCTCGAACCGACACTCCTCGAGGCTTCCTCCGAAATGGACCTCGCCACCCCGGAGAACATAACGCGCCTCAAAGACGCCGGCCTCAAATTCGTCGACGACAACATCGAGCTCCTCGACAATATAGCCGCCAGCGTCGCCGGCAACTGCTGACACCTCACCAACCATTCATCCATCCCCCCCAACACACCAACCCAAAACCATCCGGTTATCCCGGATTTTTTCCCAAACAAAAGCCCCGGGCGCTAACCCGGGGCCGTCTGCAATTCACTTTAGTTTTAATTCACATTGGCGCCGATTAACATTGGCGCATACTCACACTAGTGCTAATTCACATCGGCGCTAATTGACTTTAATGCCTGTCCCCCCTGTCCCTGTCTCCTCTATCCCTGTCTCCCCTATCCCCTTCTCCCCAATGCCTGTCCCCCTCCGGCCTGTGCCTCCACTCCTCATTCGCCTCATGCTGATCGTGCCAGTGGTCCCTGTAACGATCCTCACGGCTGTCCCGGATGAACACCTGCCCATGCGGGTCCCCGCGGAAATGATCGAACTGCGCGCGATGCTCGTCATAGCGCAGATACGCCTGGGGCTCGTTGATCACTTCTTTATGACAGTGGTAAAGATCGAAATTACGGTAGCGGGGCGGCAGATCGTTCGAGAATGTCCAGTGCCCCCCTCTCAGATATACGAACTGGTGGTTCGGCACATAATAATAAGCCTGGATATCCGGAATATAATAGTACTCGACGTGATCGTAGCCGACAGGTCCCCAGGACGGCTGCTGCCCGATATTGATCGAAACGCTTATCTGGGCCCTCGCCTCGCCGGCTAACAAAGAACCCGCCGCAACAGCGGCAGCCAACAAAAGTTTTTTCATGCATTAGAGATTTGCGACCAAAGATAATGCCGTCCCAAATCCTATTCAACGTTTCCAGCCCTTAACTCCTGCTTAACAAGCCTCACACAATAACCTCCCCATCCCTCAAAATCCTCCGGTAACCCGCCGCCCCAACCCCCAAAAAGGCCCACACCCCCATCCCCCTTACCCCGCCGACTCCTCCTGCGGCCGATCCTGCACCACCGTGAGATCACTCAGGTCCACCGTAATAGGTATCAATCCCACCTGCACGATCGCCTTCTTCCCCCTGATCTCCTTCACCGTCCCAACCTGGTGATTCTTCTTCATCATCACCTTATTGCCGATCTGCGCCTCACCGGCTATCTCCGTATACTTCGCATCGAACTTCTTCCTCACCTTCTCATTGACCTGCTTCTCCTTCTGCTTGAACAGCAACGCCTGCATCTGCTTGATCACTTCGTTCTTGTCCTCCGCCTTCCTCCAGTCGAATATGATCTGGCGAAGCTTCCGCTCCATCTCCTTCAGATAGGCGATCCGCTCCTCCGTGATCTTATTCTGGTGCTTCAGCAGCTCGACCTGCTGGTCGTGCCGCTCGCGGTGGATCAACGCCTCCATCTCCTTCTTCAGCTTCTCGTTCTCCTTCATCAGCTTGTTCAGGTCCTTCTCCCGTTGCTCCAGCTCACGCAGGTCCTGCTCCGTCCTGTTGAGCAGCTTGTCCAGCCGGAAATGCTCCTCATCCACCAGCGTCCTCGCCCGCTGTATCAGCCGCGGCTCGAGCCCGATCCGTTCGGCAATGCTGAAGGTATACGAGCTGCCCGGCTTGCCGATGATCAGCTTATAAAGAGGCTGAAGATTGGTCTCGTCGAACGCCATAGCGCCATTGATGATCCCCGCCGTCTTATTCGCCATTACCTTCAGGTTCAGATAGTGCGTCGTCACGATGCCGAAAGAGTGCTTCCGCACCAGCTCTTCCAGGATCACCTCCGCAAACGCGCCGCCTAAGTTAGGATCACTACCGCTGCCCAGCTCGTCGATAAAGAACAGGGTCCTGCCATTGGCATTCTCCATGAAATACTTCATGTTCTTCAGGTGCGAGCTATAGGTGCTAAGCTCGAACTCCAGACTTTGTGTGTCGCCGATATGGATCATCAATTGCTTGAAGATGCCCATCTCCGAGTCGGGATGTACCGGTATCAACAACCCGCTCTGGATCATCAGCTGCAGCAGCCCCACCGTCTTCATCGTCACCGTTTTGCCACCGGCATTCGGCCCGGAGATGACCAGCAGCCGGTCCTTCTCATTGAGCGTGATATTCGTCGGCACCGTCGTCTTCCCTGCCTTCCGGTTGTAGAGATATAGTAAAGGATGAAATGCATTTCTCAACACGATATGCGACTTGTCCATCAGCAACGGGTAGTTGCCGTTCATATCATTCGCCAGCCTCGCCTTCGCCCGGATAAAATCATATTCTCCCAGGATATCATGCCATGCCTGCAACAGCCCGGCATGTACCGACAGCTTGGCCGTCAGCTCCCGCAGGATACGGTTGACCTCCTTGCTCTCGGAATGCTCCAGCGAAAAGACATCGTTGTTCAGCTCGATCGTCTCCTCCGGCTCGATAAAAGAGGTCCTCCTCGTATCGCTCTCGCCGTGCAGTATCCCCTTCACCTGCCGCTTGTGCTCCGCAAAGATCGCCACCACACGCCGCCCGTTCAGGAACGACTCCTCGATGTCCGCGACATACCCCGCCTTGGCCAGCTTCGAGAGAATACGGTCGAAGACGCGACGCAGCTCATTGCGCTTCCGATACAGGCTCATCCGGATATTCGCCAGCTCCTCCGAAGCGTTGTCCCGCACCACACCCGACTCGTCCAGCACCTCGTCGATCGACGCCACGATGCTCTTCTCATAGTGCGTATGCTCGATGACCTTCACCAGCGCCGGGTAAGCCGTTCGACGCTCGGCATCGAACCACCGGAAGACGCTGTTCATGCTTTCGGCCAGCCGCCGGATATGCAGCAACTGCTCGCCTGAAAGCGTCGCGCCGGGTATCCCCAGCAGCTTCAGCTCGCGCGAAAGATTAAAGGTATGGTCGTTGGGAAAATACTGTCCGTTTTGAGTAAGCAGCTTAAATTCATTGGTTTGCTTCAGCTCCAGCTCGATAAATTCACGACGCGTATGGATACGGAGGTCCATCGCCTTTTCGTGGGCATATTCCGTCTCACAAAAACCTGCCAGCAGCGTCTTGATCTTGTCAAACTCCAGCTGCACCAGCGCCGAATCGGGAAAAATCTTCATATAAATAGGTCCCGGGACACAAATTCTCCGGGGCCTGCAAAGCTACGATTTTTACACCGCTTTACTAGGCCACCTTTGCCTCCTCAACCTGCGGCTCCCTTGCATTTGCGACAGTCTTCACATTCAGATACGACTTCCAGAACACCGCCACTATGACCAGCGCCGCAATACCCTCGAACAATATGGTCATCGGCGCGCTGATATACTGCGATACCGTCCCGACCAGCAGACTACCGACCGGCATCATCCCAAAATAGGACATCGCAAAATAGCTGATCACCCGGCCCCGCATCTCGGGCGCCACATTGGTCTGAATGATCGTATTGGTCATGGTCGTCTGCGCCATCATGCCAAATCCCGAAATGACCGCAAAAACCATCGCAATCGGAAAAGAGGTCATATAAGAGAACCCGATCAAACCAACCCCGAAGATCAGGGTATTGTTCCGCAGTATCTTCTTCCGGCTCTCATTGGTCCCACCTACCCGGGTCGCCAGGAACAGCGCCCCGCTGATGGCGCCCATCCCGATAAAACTATCGATGAGCCCAAACGTAGACGCGTTCCCGTGGAAGATCACCTTGGCATATATCGGCATCAGGGTGTTATAGGGGATGACCAGCAGGCTCATCGCAGCCAGCATCAATATCGGCCTGGCTATCCCCGGAGTGTTGCGCAAATAGGCCAATCCCTCTCTCCACTCGCCCAGCGCATTCTGCTTTCGCAATGTCTTCACATACGGCGGCAGCTTCATCTGCAGCAGCGACCAGATCACCGCCAGGAAGCTCACCGAGTTCAGCATAAAACAGATGTGCGCACCCAGTCGGTGCAACACCACACCCGCCACCGCCGGACCTACCAGCCGCGCAAGATTCACCATCGAGCTGTTCAGCGCCAGCGCATTCGAAAGATTCTCCTTGTCCTCGATCATATCGTAAACGAGCGACTGCCGCGCCGGAACGTCGAACGCATTGATACAGCCCAATACCACCCCCAGCCCCAGGATCGCCCAGACACTATAATGGTCCGACCAGACCAGGATCATCATCAGCACCGACTGCACCAGCGACGCCGCCTGCGTGATCAGCAGCACCCGCCACTTCCAATACCGGTCGGAGATGACGCCACCCAGGGTCGATAACACAAAGGAAGGGAACTGCGTCGCGAACAACGACAGCCCCAGCATAAAAGGCGACTGCGTCAGCGTATACACCACCCAGCTCACCGCCGTCCGCTGCATCCAGGTGCCGATCAGCGATACCGTCTGCCCGTAAAAATAAAGCCGGTAGTTACGGCTCTGCAACGCTCTGAAAACCGGAAACTTCGACATCTTAACTCTCCTTTTTTTCGTCAATCAGCTTTTCTAATATCTTAAGGGCATCCATCACCAGCTCCCTCTCCTCCGGACTGGCCTTCTCATTCAACGCCTTCGCCAGCCACTCCTCCTTATTATGCCTGCGCTCCTGACCGCAGCGCCTCCCCGCTGCGGTCAGCGACAGCAGGACCTTTCGCTTATCCTCCACCGATGGCGCCTTATGAATAAATCCCACTTCAAATAAATGATTGATTATCTGCGACATAGACTGTGAGGTCACCTTCTCCATCCGGGCGATATCCGACGGCAGCAGCTCTCCGTGCTGGTACAATAACCCCATCGTCGACCGCTCCGTCAACGAAAGCTGCGCCTCATCCTTGGTCTCCCTGCGCAACAGCTTGATCAGCCGCGTCATAACCGTCCTCAATACCCCCGCGACCTCGATATCCCGCTCCAGCCGGCCTTCACCGCCGCTGACAAGGACCTCACCATGGGCCATCCGACCCCTTTTTTCGTCTTTCATTTTGCAAAGGTAAGTAAACTTGTAAAGTTACCTTATAATATTCGCATGTAAAACGTGAAACGTTTTGTTAAATACCATTTAACGTCGCCCAGCCAACCATTTCACGTATTGGCCGTTTGTAAATTGCGAAACGCATGAAATATCTCATGACCATCCTATCTATAGCGGCCTCCCTGGCCTTCACAGCCAGCGCAGCAGCCGCCAAACCATTAAAAAACAGCAGCATGAAGGAAGAAGCAACAATCCCCGCCGGGACCACCAATACCCCGACCGGGGCAACGACAGACACCGCGACATTTGGCACAGGATGCTTCTGGTGCACAGAAGCCGTCTTTCAGGAGCTGAAAGGCGTCATAAAAGTTACATCCGGGTATATGGGCGGACACGTCGCCAAACCCACCTACGAAGAGGTCTGCACCGGTACCACCGGCCATGCAGAATGCCTGCAGGTCATATACGACCCCGGCATCATCAGCTATGACGAGCTGCTCGAAGTCTTCTGGGAATCCCACGACCCGACCCAGCTCAACCGCCAGGGCAACGACGTCGGCACCCAGTACCGCAGCGCCATCTTCTATCATACGCCCGAACAAAAAGAGAAAGCAGAACACTATAAGACCCGGCTCAACCAGGAAGGCGCCTATCCCCGGCCGATAGTGACGGAGATCACCCCCGCCAGCGCCTTCTACCCCGCCGAAGACTATCACCAGAACTACTACAGCACGCACGGCTCACAGCCCTACTGCTACCTGGTGATCCGTCCCAAAGTAGAAAAATTCGAAAAGGTCTTCAAAGACAAGCTCAAAAAGAACGAAAAGACCGGCCACTAGGCCGGTTTTTTTTACTTCCCCGCCCCCTCACTTCCTGACCCTTCTCAACTCCAATAAATTCAGCGCATTCGCTTCCAATCCCAATACCCTCGGATTGACCAGGTGCACCACCTCATCATACCACAGCGGCGCCACCGGCGACGCATCCATCACCCGCTGATCCATCTCCCGGTACAACCCATACCGCACCGAATCATTCTCCTCCTCCAGCGACCGCTCATACAACCGGTCAAAAACAGGATCACTGAACCTCGTATAATTCGGCGGCGACGGATTCTTCGAATAGAACACGCTTAAATAATTCTCCGCATCCGGGTAGTCCGCCAGCCAGCTGCCCCGGAAGAACAGCGCCCGTTGCTGCGCCGTCTCCTCCAGCAAAAGACTCTTTTGCACCACCTCTACCTGGATATGAAACCCCACGTCCTGCAACTGCCGGGCGATATAGCTCGCAAAATCAGCATAGTTAGGTATCGTCATCAGCTTTATCACCGGCATCCCCTTCCCGTCCGCGTATCCCGCCTGCGCAAGCAATGCCCGCGCCCTGTCCGGATCATAGCGATAGCCATGCACCTTCGCCGAATCGAATGAAGGCAGACCCGCCGGCACGAACCCGCTCTCCGCCGGCAGCCCAAGCGAGTTCTTCAGATAAAGGATCATCTTCCTCCTGTCGAATCCGCAGTTGATCGCCTGCCGCACCAATCGGCTCTTCAACGGCGAAGCCTTCACCAACGCATTGTTCGAGTCCACCAGCATCCCCAGGTATTCTGTGTTCAGCTGCGGATACACCGAGAGCACGATCTTATCCTTCCACTCCTTCTTCAGCTCTCCCTTCTTGCTCAACACCTCGTCTTTATAGGAAGGATCGATCTCATTGACAAAATCCAGCTGCCCCTGCCGGAAGAGCAGGAACTCGATCGCCTTCTCATCGGTAAAGGATATCTTCACCGCATCCAGGTACGGCAAGGCTCGCCCCGTGCTATCCCGTTCATAATACGATTGATTCTTCAGCAGGATCAGGTCCTGGTTCTCTTCCCACGACCCAAACCGGAACGGCCCCGTCCCGCACGGATGACTGCGAAAATCCTTCCCATACCTCGTCACCACTTCCCGCGGGACCACCGAACAATACCCCATGCTCAACAGGCCAAGTATCGGATGAAAAGGCCGCGACAGCCGCAGCACGAACGTACTGTCATCCGGCGCGCTAAACGCCGCTCCCTCATCTATACGACCATGAAAAATCCACGCCCCGCTGCTCGCCGTCCCCGGATCAAGCAAGCGATTAAAAGAATAAACAATATCCGAAGCCACCATCTCCCTCCCCCTTCCTCCCGGAAAAGCCGGGTCATCATGAAACACTACCCCCTTCCGCAAATGAAAGGTCCACACCTTCCGGTCAGCCGAAACCTCCCAGCCGCGAGCAAGACCCGGAACGATCCTCAATCGATCATCCGTCTCCACCAGCGTACTATATAGTTGATGAACCGCCCAGATGATCGACCTGTTCTTGGCAAAAGCCGGATCCAGCGTCGCGATCCCATCCGACTCATTGTAATAGAATACCATCTTCCCCGGATCCTTCCCTCCCCCGCAACCCGCCAGCAGAGCCACCAAAAAAAAACCCACCCCACGCTGGCTGCGCCCCACCCAACCACTCGTCCAAATTCCCAGACCCAATAAAAAATGATTAATTACCTTCATAAACATAAAATAAAGATAACCAATGAGTCGTATTCTCCCACTCATCGTCGCATTTTTGATTTTCGGGGCGACTGCAACACGCGCCCAGCTGCTCACTCCCGAAAAGGCTATCTACACGCACGCCGACAGCCTGCGGGGCAGCATCACTCCCGAACGCGCCTGGTGGGACCTGCTGAAATACGACCTGACGGTAGTCCCCTCCTTCAACGAAAAATCCCTCAGCGGGGAGAACAGCATCACGTTCAAGGCCCTCAGCGAAGGCCAGACGATGCAGATCGACCTCCAGGAGCCCATGAACATAAAGGCCATCACCTGGGGCAAAAAGTCGCTGACCTTCGTCCGCGAAGGCAACGCCTTCCACGTCAAACTCCCAAAAACGATAAAAGCCGGTTCCACGGAGACAATAAAGATCACCTGGGCCGGCATCCCTAAAGTCGCGGTACGTCCCCCATGGGGCGGCGGCTGGATATGGAACCTCGACGAAAAGGGTCGCCCCTGGATGACCGTAGCCTGCGAAGGACTCGGCGCCAGCGCCTGGTTCCCCTGCAAGGACCACCTCAGCGACGAGCCGGATTCCGGCGTCGTCATGCACATCGTGGCATCCGACACCCTGGTAGCCATCGGCAACGGACGTCTAACCAACAAAAAGGCCAACGGCAACGGCACCACCACCTGGACCTGGACCGTCACCAGCCCGATCAATTCCTATGATATCATTCCCTATATCGGCAAATACGTCAACTGGACCAGCGTCTTCAAAGGCGAAAAAGGCAACCTCGACTGCAGCTTCTGGGTCCTCGACTACAACCTCGAAAAAGCCAAACCCCAGTTCGCACAGGCCGACACCATGCTCCGCGCCTTCGAATACTGGATGGGCCCCTATCCGTTCTACGAGGATGGCTATAAATTAGTCGAAGCCCCCCACCTCGGCATGGAGCACCAGAGCAACGTCGCCTACGGCAACCACTTCGCCAATGGCTACCTCGGCCGCGACCTGTCCACCAGCGGCTGGGGCCTGAAATGGGACTTCATCATCGTCCACGAAAGCGGCCACGAATGGTTCGGCAACAACATCACCGATAAGGACGCGGCGGACATGTGGGTACACGAAGGCTTTACCAACTACACCGAAACGCTCTACACCAGCTATCTCTACGGTACGGAAGCCGGCAACGACTACTGCATCGGCACCCGCAAGAACATCCGCAATGACAAGCCCATCATCGGCGTCTACGACGTCAACAAGGAAGGCTCCGGCGATATGTATTATAAGGGTGGGAACATGCTGCACATCATCCGCCAGATCGTCGGCGACTCCGCCTTCCGCGGCATGCTCCACGGCCTCCAGAAAACCTTCTACCACCAAACCGTGACCACCCAACAGATCGAAGGATACATGAGCAGCTACGCCCATAAGGACTTCTCAAAAATATTCGACCAGTACCTGCGGACGACAAAGATTCCCGTCCTGTCCTACCAGTCCAACGGCGACGTCATTTCCTATCGCTGGTCCAACTGCGTCAAAGGCTTCAACATGCCCGTGAAGGTGTTCATCGGCGGCGCCCGTGAGCAATGGATCACCCCGACCGACGACTGGCAAACCATTCCCGCCTCCAACGGCGGCACGCTGATCCTCGGCAGCACCGGCGGCAACGACCCGGCCCATATGGCGGTCGGCGCTACCGGCAACGGCATGGCCGGCGACGGCAACTTCTCCGTCGACCGTAATTTTTATATCCTGGTCAGAAAACAAGGCTGATGAATCTTCTCACCGTCGGCATGTTGGTCTGGAACCTTCTCCACTACGAGATATCGATAACTCCATCCATCCCCACCAGGTCACTAAAAGGCGAGAACCGCATCACCCTCACTACCCTGTCCACAGGCCGTGATCTTACGCTCGACCTCCTCCGGCCCATGCGCATCACCGCCGTGAGTCAGGGCAACACCACCCTCACCTTCACCCCCGACGGCGATCGCTATATCATCCATTTCCCCCGCCCCCTCCCCGTCAACTACACAACAACAATAACTGTCCAATTCGAAGGAACGCCCCGCCAAGCCTCCCCCCGGAAGGCGCCCTTCGAAAGTGGCTGGATATGGACCGTCGACGAAAAGGGCCGTCCCTGGACCGGCGTCGCCTGCGAGGGCACCGGCGCAGCGATCTGGCTCCCCGGCAAACGCCAGCTCTACGACAAACCCGACAGCGGCATCTGCTTCCATATAACGGTCCCCGATACCCTGACCGCCATCGCCAACGGCCGCCTCACCAACAAGAAGTCCAACGGCAACAATACCACGACCTGGACCTGGACAACAAAAAGTCCGATCAGCGACTACAACATCATTCCTTACATCGGGAAATACGTCCACTGGGAAAAGACCTTCCCCGGCCAAAATGGCCCCCTCGACTGTCAGTACTGGGTCCTCGACTACAACCTAAAGAAAGCACAACAAAAATTTCAGGAGGTCGACACGATGCTCCGCGCCTTCGAATACTGGATGGGCCCCTACCCCTTCTACAAAGACGGCTACAAATTAGTCGAAGCCCCCATGTACGGCGGAATGGAACACCAGAGCAACATCGCCTATGGCAACAAATTCAAGACGGGCCTCGAAGGCCGCGACCTCTCCGGCACCGGCCTCGGCCTCAAATGGGACTTCATCATCGTCCACGAAAGCGGCCACGAATGGTTCGGCAACAATATCACCGGCCGCAGCGATTCGACCGACGATGACAGTTGGATACATGAGGGTTTTACTAAATATTCAGAAGTCCTATACGTCGAATATGTCTTTGGCCCAAAGGACTCCGAAACCTACTACCAGGGTCTCCTCCACCGCATAAAAAACGACAGCCCTGCAATGCAGGGCTCCTCCGACAAATACTACAAAGGCGCCGCCTTCCTCCACGCCGTCCGCCACCTCATCGGCGACTCCACCTTCCGCGCCCTCCTCCAATCCCTCAACAAAACCTTCTACCACCAATCCATCTCCACCACCCGGATCCTCACCTACATGAATACCTTCTCCCACCACAACCTCACTCCCCTTTTCGATCGATATATGCGCACAACCAAATGGCCCATTAATTAATTTGCGACCTACTCTCCCCCACTCATCACCGCCGTACCGCTCCCACCCCCCGCCTTAGCAGCCCCATCCCCCACTCTCCCGGCCCCGACAAATCGCTGATCATAATACCCATCGCTCATATCACTGATCATCACCCCCGACACGGAAGCATGCACAAACTTATTATTCCGCAGATAAACCCCCACATGCGTCACCGTCTTCCGCTTCCCCAGCGTATGGAAGAACACCAGATCCCCCTCCTGCAGCTCTTCCCTGCGGATATGATGACAGGTCTCATACTGCTCCTTGGAAGTCCGCGGCAGCGTCGCCCCATATACCGACGACATCAACAGAAAGGCAAACGCCGAACAGTCGACCCCATCCTTGGTAGTCCCGCCGTAATGATAGGGCGTCCCATACCAATAATCCATGAAACTCAACAATTTGGGATTATCCAGCTCCTCGACCGAGGCATTCTCCAGGATGGCGAACTTGAACTGCAGCGCCGAATAGTTCTCGATGGCCGACGAAGTCCCATAGCCGCCGGCCCGGGAAGAGGCCTTCGGAGCCGAAACGACCGAACTGCGCGAATCACCCCGACCGGAAGGATTAACAGAAATATTGCTGATGAACTCCACCGAACCATCTTTAGTGGTTGCAGACGTCTGCGAAGGACGCGTCTTCGACGTCGCCGCCGGCCTGACCGAACTGCAGCTCGTCAAAATAAAAATCAACAACGCTATGGGTATGATAGTTTTCAACATATTCCGCACTTACATGGATATTGGCATCAAATAATATCCTACAAATATAGCAAAGTTTCTGCCAAAAAGTCGCAATAATATTGATACCCAAATAATTGGGTGTATCCCCCAACCATATCTGAACACCCACCGTACGAATCCGTACATGCTCATACGTACGGTAACCCGCAACCCCCTGAGTCCCAACGATACAAACTTCTGGCACCGCATTGGCTGCAAAAGCCCAAACACCCGGGAGCTCAAGAACCCACCCACATCGGGAGATCCCACAAAACCAACGGCAAATGCTGACTAACTATTTCAAGGTCGCCTGGCGCAACCTCGTCAAGAACAGGGTCTACTCCTCCATTAATATCCTCGGCCTCGCCGTAGGCCTGACCGTCGCACTGCTGATCAGCCTCTGGATCACCGACGAGCTCGACTACAACAAGAATTTCTCGAATTATAACCATATCGTACGCACCCTCGAGAACAGCACCCACGCCGGCAATACCCTGACCTACAACTCCATTCCTATTCCGCTGGCCGACGAATTCCGCACCAGATATGGCTCGGATTTCAAAAGGGTCGCCCTCGCCTCCTGGAATGGGGACAACATACTGGCCTATGGCGACAGGAAGATCAGCCGCAAAGGCATGTCCGCACAACCCGACTTTCCTGCCATGTTCACCTTCAAAATGCTCAAAGGCGACTGGCACTGCATCGACGACCCCAGCTCAATCGTCCTCAGCCAGTCCCTCGCCACCGCCTTGTTCGGGGACAGCGACCCGATCGACAAAACGATAAAATTCAACAACAAGAGCGCCCTGAAGGTCACCGGCATTTTCGAGGACTTCCCCTACAGCTCCGAATTCAGACAGGTCACTCATTTTACTCCCTGGGCTTTTTATGAAGCGAACCATGACTGGGTGAAGAACTCCCAAACCAACTGGGACAACAACTCCTTCCAGCTGTACGCACAGCTGCAGGACAATGTCAGCGCCGAAAAAGTAGCCGTAAAGATCAAGGGTGCCCTGGAAGGCCACGACAGAAAAGACAAGCCCGAAGTTCTCCTGCACCCCATGTCCAAATGGCACCTGTACGGCGAGTTCAAAGATGGAAGAAATACAGGCGGGAGCGGCCAGTTCGTATGGATGTTCGGCCTCATAGGAGGCTTCGTGCTGCTGCTGGCCTGCATCAACTTCATGAACCTCAGCACCGCCCGCAGCGAACGGCGCGCCCGCGAGGTCGGCATCCGCAAAGCCGTCGGCAGCCTGAGAACCCAGCTCATCGTCCAGTTCCTCTGCGAATCGGTCATGATCGCAGCAATCGCCCTCTGCCTGGCCATCCTCCTCACCGAGCTGGCCCTGCCCTGGTTCAACCACCTCGCCGACAAAAAGATCGTCCTCCCATGGGGCAGCCCCCTATTCTGGCTGGCAACTCTCTGCTTCACCCTATTCACCGGCCTCATCTCCGGCAGCTATCCGGCCCTCTACCTCTCCTCCTTCAGTTCCATCAAGGTCCTCAAGGGCACTTTCAAGACCGGCCGCTTTGCCTCCATACCGCGCAAGGCCCTGGTCGTGCTCCAGTTCACGGTGTCCGTAACGCTCATCATCGGGACCATTGTCGTTTATAGCCAGATACAATACGCGAAGAACAGGCCCGTAGGCTATACCCGCAGCGGCCTCATCACGATCGACATGAACACCCCCGAGCTCAACAGCGCACATTACGCCGCCATGCACGACGACCTGGTGAAGACCGGCGCCGTAGTCGACATGGCCGAGTCCTCCAGCCCCACTACCGACGTATGGAGCAACCAGAGCTCCTTCGACTGGCGCGGGAAGCCCACCGGCATGCTGCCTACCCTCGGTGTCATCTCCATAACCCACGACTTCGGCAGGACCATCGGCTGGCAGTTCATACAGGGCCGCGACTTTTCCAGGGACTTTCCATCCGATAGCAACGGCATCATCCTCAACGAAGCCGCCGTCAAATACATGGGCTTCACCAGCCCCCTGGGCGAAATGATAAGATACTTCGACAACAACCCCGGAAAAAACCTTCGCGTCATCGGGGTGATAAAGGATATGGTCATGGAGTCGCCGTTCGAACCCGTCAAGCCCACCGTTTTCCTAATCGACTACAACTGGGTCAATGTCATCATCGTCAAGCTGGATCCAACCAAAAGTCCCCACGAAACGCTCCCAAAGGTCGAGGCCGTGTTGAAGAAGTACAACCCGGGTTCCCCATTTAAGTACAAATTTGAGGACGACCAATACGCATACAAGTTCGGCTCGGAAGAACGCGTCAGCAGCCTTGCTACCTTCTTCGCCGCATTCGCCATCTTCATCAGCTGCCTGGGCCTCTTCGGCCTGGCCGCCTTCACCGCCGAACAACGCACCAAGGAAATTGGTGTCCGCAAGGTACTCGGCGCCTCGACCGTCAACCTCTGGGGACTGCTCAGCAGGGATTTCATTGCCCTCGTAGCTCTTTCTTTCCTGATCGCGATCCCCCTGGCCTCCTACGCGATGAATAAATGGCTGGAAAACTATCCCTATCACACAAAAATATCTTCGTGGATCATCGTCGCAACCGCAGCGGGCGCCCTTCTGATCACCCTGGCCACCGTAAGCATCCAGACAATAAAAGCAGCCCTGAGCAACCCGGTGAAGAGCCTTCGCTCCGAATAATGATTTGCATCCGAACTCTGTCCGGTTCGGGATGTGCAAAAATTGTGCGTATGGGCGGGACCAGCAAACTATATATATCCAACTTTGTTAGTTAATTGCAGGTCCATAGCACAGATACACATGCCGAAATTCTCACATCTACATACCCATACCCAGTACTCACTCCTCGACGGAGCCGCATCGATCCAAAGCCTCTATAAAAAGGCCATCAAGGACGGAATGCCCGCCCTGGCCATCACCGACCACGGCAATATGTTCGGCGCCTTCGAATTCGTATCCGAAGCCTACAAGCACAAAAATGACGACGGAACCCTGAAGGTCAAGCCCGTCGTAGGCTGCGAGTTCTATGTCGTCGAAGACCGCTCCCGCAAGACCTTCACCAAGGACCAGCGCGACGAACGCTACCACCAGATACTCCTCGCCAAGAACAAGACAGGCTACCAAAATCTGATCAAGCTCACCTCCTTCGGCTATACCGAAGGCCTCTATAGCAAATACCCCCGCATCGACAAAGAGCTCATCCTGAAATACCACGAAGGGCTCATCGCCACCACCTGCTGTATCGGCGCCTATGTTCCGCAGACCATCCTCCACGACGGCGAGGAAAAAGCCGAGACAGAATTCAAATGGTGGCTCGACCTCTTCGCCGAAGACTACTTCATCGAGCTGCAGCGCCACAACATAAAGGAACAGGAGATCATCAACGCCACCCTGCTCAAATTTGCGAAAAAGTACAATGTCCCGGTCATCGCTACCAACGACAGCCACTACACCGACCGCGACGACGCCAACGCCCACGACATCCTGCTCTGCATCAACACCGGCGAAAAACAATCCACCCCGGGCTACGACGACATCGTCAACGACGACCTGAATACAAAGAACAGACGCTTCAAATTTCCCAACGACCAGTTCTACTTCAAGAGCACCGAGGAAATGAGCACCCTGTTCAAGGACATCCCCGAGTCGATCGACAACACCAATATGATCGTCGACCGCGTCGAAGTCCTCAACCTGAAAAAGGACATCCTCCTCCCCGCCTTCCCCATCCCGAAGGAATTTCAGATCCACAACGACAGCAACCTCGACCAGTGGGAATACCTGAAATACCTCACCTATGAAGGCGCCAAGCTCAGGTACAGCGACCTGACACCCGATATAACAGAACGCCTCGACTTCGAGCTCTTCACCATCAAGACCATGGGCTTCGCCGGCTACTTCCTCATCGTATCCGACTTCATCAAGGCCGGACGCGATATGGGCGTCTTCATCGGCCCCGGCCGCGGATCGGCAGCAGGCAGCGTCGTCGCCTACTGCATCGGCATCACCAATATCGACCCGATAAAATACAACCTCCTGTTCGAACGCTTCCTCAACCCCGACCGTAAGTCCATGCCCGATATCGACACGGACTTCGACGACGTCGGGCGCCAAAAGGTCATCGAATACGTCGTCGGCAAATACGGCAAGAATCAGGTAGCCCAGATCGTTACCTACGGTACCATGGCCGCCAAGATGAGCATCAAGGACGTAGCCCGCGCCCTCGACCTGCCCCTGCCCGAATCCAACGCCCTGGCCAAGCTCGTGCCCGAGCGTCCCGGCATCGAGCTCAAACGCGTCCTCCACGCCCCGCTGACCGCAAAGGACGGCGAAAAATCCCTCGAAGAAAAGGACGGCGTAGGCCCCGACGACCTGGTCAACGTCAAGCTGCTGCGGGATATCTACAAAGGCGAGGACATTCGCAGCCGCGTCCTCCACGAGGCGGAAAGGCTCGAAGGCTCCGTCCGCAATACCGGTCTCCACGCCGCGGGCATCATCATCGCCCCGGAAGACCTCATGAACATCCTCCCCGTCTGCACGGCGAAGGACTCCGACCTCCTCGTAACACAGATCGAAGGCAGCGTCATCGAAGAAGCAGGCGTTATCAAAATGGACTTCCTCGGTCTGAGAACCCTCAACATCCTCAAGACGGCGCTTGAATTAATAAAAGAGAACCACAACATAGAGATCGTCATCGACGACGTCCCCCTCGACGACACAAAAACATTCGAGCTCTATCAGCGCGGCGAGACCATCGGTACGTTCCAGTTTGAAAGCCCCGGTATGCAGAAATACCTCAAAGACCTCAAGCCGGACAAGTTCAGCGACCTCATCGCCATGAACGCCCTGTACCGTCCCGGCCCCATCGCCTATATCCCCAACTATATCGACCGTAAGCACGGCCGCGAACCCATCGTCTTCGACCTCCCCGAAATGGAAGAATACCTCGGGGATACCTATGGCATCACGGTGTATCAGGAGCAGGTAATGCTCCTCGCCCAGAAGCTCGCCGGCTTCAGCAAGGGCGACGCCGACGTCCTTCGTAAGGCGATGGGTAAAAAACAAAAGTCCATCCTGGACAAGATGAAGAGCCAGTTCCTCAAAGGCGCCACCGCAAAAGGCTTCGATGCAACGACCCTCGACAAGATCTGGACCGACTGGGAAGCCTTCGCCCAATACGCATTCAATAAATCACACTCCACCTGCTACGCCTTCGTCGCCTACCAGACAGCCTACCTCAAAGCCCACTACCCCTCCGAATACATGGCCGCCGTCCTCAACCACGCAGGCAGCATCGAAAAGATCACCTTCTTCATGGAGGAGTGCAAACGGATGGGGCTAAAGGTCCTCGGCCCCGACATCAACGAATCCCGCAAAGGTTTTGCAGTCAATCATAAAGGCGATATCCGCGTCGGCCTCGGAGGCCTGAAAGGCGTCGGCGAAGCCGCAGTCGAAAGCATCATCGAAGAACGCCACAAAGAAGGCAACTTCACCTCGATGTTCGACCTCATCAAACGCATCAACCAGCGCACCGTCAACAAAAAAACGCTGGAAAGCCTCGCCTACGCCGGCACCTTCGACTGCTTCACCGAATTCCACCGCGCCCAGTACTTCCACATCGCCCCCGGAGACTCCACCACCGGCCTCGAAAAGATCATAAAGTTTGGCAACGTCTACCAGACCAACTCCCAGCAGACCAGCAACAGCCTCTTCGGCGACCTGACCATGCCCGAGATCGCCACGCCCAAGATACCCAACTGCGAGCCCTGGTCGCTCACCGTGCTGCTTGACCACGAAAAGGATGTCACCGGCATGTTCATGAGCGGGCACCCCCTCGACCACTTCAAGTTCGAGATATCCCACTATGGCATCACCCAACTGGGCGAATACAACGAAATAAAAGACGCCCTCGGCCTCCAGAGCAACCCGGGAAAAACCCTCCGCCTGGCAGGCCTGGTCGTAGACGCACAGCACCGCGTCAGCAAGACAGGCAAGCAGTTCGGATCACTCACCATCGAAGACTATACCGGCAAAGCCGAATTCATGCTCTGGAGCGAAGACTACGCCCGCTATTCCAACTACCTGGAAAAAGGCAAGAACCTCTTCCTCATGGGCAGCTTCAAACAACGGTTCAATACCAATCAGTTCGAGTTCAAGATCGACAAAATGATGCTCCTGGAAAGCATAAAGCCGCTCCTAACCAAACAAGTGATCATGGACGTGGAAGCGCGCCATATCAACCAGGAAATGGTCGACTTCATCGAAAAGAACGTTAAAAAGTACCCCGGGAAGTCGGGCCTCAAATTCAATATCGTAGAATCCAAAAGCCAGTCGCGGGTAAGTTTGTACACAATGGGGACCGGCTTCGAAATGAATGACGAAATGTCTGTTTTCCTGGAAAACAAACCAGAACTGGAGGTCCAGGTAGTCACCACCTGACCGCCAATCCGCTGCCAGACTCACAGGAACCCTCGCGGGGGGCGTGGATACCCGGCCGAACTGTCAGGTTCCACCACTTGGAATGATATTGGAATAAACAGTCCGGAATAAGGTCAGCCAACCGGCGAACACAGGACCACCAATCGGACCCATGAATGATCTAACGGACGACAGGATCAAGCGACCCGCCCCTGAAACAACCGAATGGACCTACCCCCGACCAATTCCCTACCGGAACTGTCGGGAAAACGACGAAAAAGTTCACAAAATTGGTTGACATTTGTATTGGAAAAACAATCACATCACATAAAAACACTAATTATGGCTTTAGAATTAACTGACACCAACTTCCAGGAGAAGGTCATCACCTCCGATAAACTGACCGTAGTAGACTTTTGGGCAGAATGGTGTGGCCCCTGTCGCGCAATCGGACCCGTCATCGAAGAGCTGTCTAAAGAATATGCTGACAAGATCAACGTAGGTAAGGTCAACGTGGACAACAACCCCCAGCTCTCCGTCAACTACGGCATCACCAGCATCCCCGCTATCCTCTTCATCAAGGACGGCAAGGTGGTAGACAAGCTCGTAGGCGCACAGCCGAAAGCCAACTTCGTAAAGAAGATCGAATCGCACATATAATATATTCCGCTTTTTTCATAACAGGGGCCGCCTATGGAAATAGGCGGCCCTTTCTAAAATAAAAACCCCGTCATCAGACGGGGCTTGTTTTTTTAATGATGATGCTCTCTCCAGTGGCTCTCCCGTTCATAACGGTCATGGTCAAAGTCCCGGCCATGATAATACGCCCTATGCTCCTTCTCAAAACGAGCATGATAGTGCTCATAATACACCTTATCATGATAGTGCCCATGCCATTTGGGATACTCATAATAAGTAGCGCCGGGATACTGCTTTTCAAAGTTTACCTCAACCTTGACCTGCGCAGAGACCGAGTTCGCAACAAGGCTTCCGCCGACGATCATGGCCAGAATAAGTAGCTTCTTCATACGTTGATTTTTTTGTTAGGAGATCTTAATTCCTACATAATTAGAACGCACCAGATCCCAAAAAATTAACCCCACCTCGTTAAAACAACATTAAAACCCATTCACCCTCAATCTCTTGCGATTCACCGATCCACCCCGTTCCTTCCCCGATTCACCGATCACCTAACCCTGTCATACACCCTCTCCTCTCCAATTCACCGATCACCCTAACCATATCACACGTCCCCCCTCCACCACCTGACCCTATCATACGTCCCCCTCCCCCTCCCTAACCCTGTCATACGTCCCCCTCCACCACCTGACCCTATCATACGTCCCCCCTCCCCTACCTGACCCTGTCATACGTCCCCCTCCCCCTACCTAACCCTATCATACGTACGTGGTATAAAAATTGAATAATTATAACCAAAATATTTACCATGAAGAACCACAACCGCAATACCAATAAATATCGCGACCGCATCGCGCAGCGCGAACCATTCGTTCTGAGATCAGACAACGGCATTCAGAAAATATCCTGGCTCGACAAGGAGACCTTCGAGCGCCTGGCCGAACACCACGAAGCTCCCTGCGTATCCATCTATCTCCCCACCCACAACGCAGGTGTGGAAGTCAACGAACAGGAGGACAAAAAGGCATTCAAAGCCTCCCTCCAAAAAGTACAACAACATCTCATCCAGCAAAAATTCGACGCCTCGATGGCCGGCCAGCTGCTGATACCCGGCCTGCAGCTGCTCAACGACGACGACTTCTGGCGCAATCAATCCTCCGGTCTCGCCGTCTTCCTTTCACCCGTATACAGCGCCTGCTGCCAGCTGCCCAGAAGCCCCGAAGAGAAGACACACATCAACGCCAGCTTCCTGCTCAGCCCGCTCGCGACCATGCTCACGGACACAGACTACGCCTACATCCTCGTCCTGAGCAAACACGCCGCACGCGTCTACCGCGCCGACCGCTTCACGCTCTCGCGCATAGACATTCCCGAAATGCCAAATGGCATGGACGATGTCATCCACTTCGAAGAAAAAGAGGAAAGCGGCCACACTCCCGCCACAGGCTCCAACTTCCGCAGCACAGACGACAAGTCCAACATATCTATTTACCTCAAAGAGGTCGATAAAACTCTCAAGTCCGAGCTCGGCATCGGCAACGCCCCGCTATTCCTCGCGGGCGTCGAATACCTCCTGCCCATCTATCGCTCGGTATCTACTTATAAGAACATAGCGGACCAGTTCATAACAGGCAACTATGACCACGCCGACGACTCGGTCCTCTACCAGCACGTCCGTCCCGTCCTCGAGTCTTACTTCGACGAACAGCAGCAGGAGACCATGACCAACCTCCTGGACCACACATCCCGCGTCAACAGCTTCCCCCAGGAAGTCATCCGCGCCGCATTCGAAGGCCGCGTAGCCGAACTGTATGTCATGAAAGGGACGGAGGTATGGGGACACTACGAACCCTCCGTCAGCGAACCCGTCCTCCACGAGCACGAAGAGACGGGCGACGAGAACCTGGCCGATCAGGCCGTCATCCAGACCGTCCTGCACGGCGGCAAAGCCCATTTGGTGGAAAACATGCCCATGGAGGCAAAGCTTGCTGCCGTCATGCGCTATTAGCGGCGCACGGGGCCACCCTGCCCCTGGCGGGCTTTCCGATCATATTTAATAGCCCCCTCCTTATTCCCCATTAACTGGTAAACCCGCGCAATGGAATCGATCACCCCGGGATTCGCAGAATCCCGGGACAATTCCCCCTGCAGCCTCATCACCTCCATCACCCCAGCCTTCACCGGCCCCAGATCCATCCCCTGCGCATTATTCGAGATCGCATAGTCAAGATATGGCATCGCCTCCGCCGGCCTGTCCTGCTGCAAACACAGCACGAACAAATATCTCGCCCTGTCAAAGCTCGGCTGCAGCCGGAAAGCCTGCCCAAAATAAAAGATCGCCTTATCGTACTCCCCCGCTTTCCCGCAAAGCATCGCCGTCCGCTCCACATATTCGCCTTCCCCCGGATGCTCCAGCATAAGCCCCTCCATCACACCCCTCGCCTTCTTCCAATCCCCCCGGCGGCTATATTCTTCATACAGCCTCCCCATCGCATCCTCCCAACCCAGATGCTCGAACGCCAGGCCGTAAGCCAGCTGCTCCTCCGGCGTCACGACGTGCAGCTCCGCACGCGAAGGCACAGCCGCAACCCCATGCGCCGAATCCAGGAACGGCCACGAACGCCGCAGATGCGCTATCCGGTATACCCCGTTCAACGAATCTACTACTGTAACAGGCATATCGTCGTAGTCGATCTTGCCCTTTCCCCCCATCGCAACATAGAACGCCCCAGCCAGCAACGCATACCCCCTCAGGTTAGGATGTACATGATCCAGTATCAGCGGATCCCCGATGATCCCGTGCTGCGACGCCGAATCAAAAGCCTTCCACGCATCGACCAGATGCGCCACAGGATATTTCCTGACCAACGCAGCAATCACCCCATTGATGCTATCCGGCGCCCGAAAACGCAGCGCATCCAGTTCCTTCGCGCTCGCCAGGTACTTCGCAGCCAGCCCATACTCCCCCCTGCCATAGGCCAGCCTCCCCAGATCATACCGGCACAGCGCATACCCGCTATCCACACTGTCCGCCGAAAGCAGCGCATTCCACGCCGCCACGGAATCCCCCGCCCCCAGCGCCTGCTGACCACGTACCATCTGCTGTTGAGCGACAGGCGCCAGCCGCTGCGCCGAGGACCAGCTCGCCAGCGGCCGCAGGTCCTTCTCATTACAAACCAGGTTGCTCCAATAGACCGGTACACCCGCCCGCTGCAACACAGCCAAAGCCCTGTCCATATTCTCCCTGTACTGATCGATCCCCCTGTAAAACTCCTTCGAACCATACACGATCTGCTGATCCCCCGCCATCACCTCCATCCTCGTCTTCCCCGCACGCGAACCCGACCCGAACATCCCGATCACCCGCGACATCAGCTGCACCACCCTCGACCGCCGGGCCCACAATAAAAACCTCACCATCCCCGGACCACTCCCCATCCGCTCCGTCGACCCAACCCCCAACGCGCCGTAGTATTCATTGTGTCCCGTATAGATCAACACCGCATCCGGCTCATACCGAACCACCTCCTGCGCAAACCCCGCGACTGTATACGAATTGACCGCCGTCAGCGACAGATTCACCATCTCGATCTTCTTATCCGGATGATCGTGCATCAGCCGCCACTGCAGCCAACGGTGAAAAGAGCCGTTATGAAAATAGGGATACCCGATCGTCGTCGACTCCCCCAGCACAAAGATCCGCATAGTCCCCACTTCCTTCACCTTCCGGAAAGGCTCCTGGTTACCCGTCGTAGCATTCAGCTGATCCATAAAATAGAGACGGGACGCATCCGGGTTCATCACCCAATAATCGCTGTTCCCCGGATATTCGATAAAAAGCGAAGTGTCATAGCCCCAACGAAAAAGCCGCAACACCCCCTCCAGCACCAGCAACAGCACCAGCGGCAGCATAACGGCAATTATCCTGAAAAGCGATCGTCTCTTCATAAGATCACCAATTACTATCTCACCCACAAACTCTCCGTCACCCTTATATCATCCGAAGCCCCTCCAACCATAATTTTAAATTCACCCGGCTCCACCACCCGCTTCATATCCCTGTTCCACAAAGCCAGCTGCGAAGGTCCCACCACAAACCGCACCACCTTGCTCTCCCCAGGCTGCAGCGATACCCGCCCAAATCCCTTCAGCGCGATCAAAGGAGTGGTCACGCTGCTCACCACATCCCGCACATACAGCTGCGCCACCTCCACACCCGCAACCGCACCAGTATTCGTCACCGTTACCTCGACGACCGCCGTATCCCCAATCCCGATCGAAGAAGGCGAAACCCGCAATCCAGAATACCCCCAGCTCGTATAGCTCAGCCCATGCCCAAAAGCATACAACGGCGTGCTCTTCTCATCAACATAACGATGTCCCGATGTCGGCTTATGATCATAATACCAGGGTATCTGCCCCTCCGACCGCGGAAAACTCATCGGCAGCTTCCCCGAAGGATTGACCCTGCCCAATAGAACATCCGCGATCGCCAATCCACCCTGCTCCCCGGAAAACCAACCTTCCACGATCGCAGGGACATGCTCGGCCACCCAGTTGAAACAAACAGGCCGTCCATTCGACAAGACCACCACCACCGGCTTACCGGAAGCAGTCACCTTCTGTATCAGTGCCATCTGTCTATCGCTCAGCTGCAAATGCGCCCTGTCCTTCCCCTCCCCGACAACTTCCGGCTCCTCGCCTAGTGCCACCACCACAGCATCGGCCCCGGCGACAATATCCGCCGAGTCCCATTTGTCATACCGGATCTCTATCGATCCACCAGCCCGACGCCGGAGTCCATCCAAAATAGAGATCGCCCTCCCCTGTGTATTTGAGTATCCACCAAGATACTCACTGCTCGCCAGAGGCCCAACCACCGCCAGCACACGCGGAGCACGCAAAGGCAACACCCCGCCATCATTCTTCAACAAACAAATGCTCTCCTGAGCCGCACGCAGCGCCAGCTCCTGGTGAGCAGGCGTATGGAACACCGAAGCCTTCAATCCAACATCCGTATACGGATGGTCAAAAAGCCCCAGCAAAAACTTCACCCTTAAAACATCCCGCACCGCACTATCCAGCCGGCCAGGAGTCAACGTCCCACTCTGCAGCGCGGCAGACACCGCTTCAACAAAGCTGGCATGCCCAAAATCATAGAACTGCATATTCAACCCCGCAGACAGCGACTGAGCCAGCGCATCGGCCGTATCCACAGCAACATGATGATTCACCAGCGACATCTTGATGGCCCCAAGATCCGACAGCACAAAACCCCTGAAACCCCATTCGCCACGCAACACATCCGTCAGCAGCCATTTATTATCCACGCAAGGTATCCCATCCAGCTCGCTATACGCCGCCATCATCGACAAAGCCCCACCCTCGCGTACCGCCGCCTCAAAAACGGGTAAAAAGGAAGACCGCACCTCCCGTTCCCCCATATTTACCGGCGCGGTATTGCTCCCCGCCTCCGGAACCCCATGCACAGCAAAATGCTTCGGCTCGGCCACCACCGCATCGGGATGATCCACCCCCTGCCCCTGGAAGCCGCGAACCATCGCAACTCCCATCCTCGAGTCCAGCCAGCTGTCCTCCCCATAGGTCTCTTCCACCCGGCCCCAGCGCGGATCACGCGGCAGACAAAGCACCGGCCCCAGCAACATATCCACCCCATGCGCCCGCGTCTCCGTCGCAATGGCCCGCCCGATCGAATAGGTCAGCGCCGTATCGAAAGCACCCGCAATCTGCAGCGGTATCGGAAAAGACGTGCTGCCCAACCCGCTATACCCATGCAGCCACTCTTCTATAAATAATACCGGTATCCCTAACCGGGTCTTCTCAACCGCATAACGCTGGATGCTATTCGCAATATCCGCCGTCAGCGGATAAAGATCATGTACCGATCCGATGCCCGTCGTCCCCATAGCCGCAGCCGTCAGCGACGGCGACCAGGCCGAAGCCTCATGCCCCTTCATATCTGCCACCTCTCTCCCCCAATACATATCCAATTGTTTTATCTTCTCGGTAAGGGTCATCTTCGCCAACAGATCAACCACTCTTTGCTCGATCCAGATCATCCGTATCTCCTCCTCGTCACCAAGTCCTTGCGGAACAGCCGCGCTCGGATTATTCGCGTAATACCAGCGGCGACCGTCCAGCGGGGAGCTCTCCGTCCTTCCCCCCGGCATCTCCAGGTGCGCATTGCTGTCCACATTCCGGACCCAGTTCCACGCATACCAAAGCCAGTCCTTGCGATACTGCAGCGGCTGATGCGCAAACCAGCTGATCTCGTCATAGCCCCAGATCCAGTCAAAACCGCCATGCCCCTGCCCCGGCTGCCCCGGCGCCTTGCTCACCCCATAGTTGTCGAACTCCACCAGGTAGGGCAAATGCTCACAGCTCCACCCGCTCGGCGTGATCCCACCCTTGCTCCGGCGATACAACCCGTCCGAAAAACCCAGCTCCAGCACCGCCGGCTGGGCGCCACCCGCCCAGCCCCCTAAAACACTACCCTGCGAACGCGACGGGTCCTCTTTTATCCGCAACGGAAAAGCATGAAAGTCCAGCAGCAAATGCCCATCCTTCACAAACCCACCCCCCGGCGTATGCGCATCACACAACAGAATATGCCGCCGCGCATGCTTGCGGCCATACGCCCGCGCCATCGCAAATACCTGCGACCAATAATCCAACCCTTGATCATTGTGATTCATCAGCTCGACCTGGCCATAATGAATGGCCTCAAAACCCAGATCGATATAGGAAGCGGCCAGAAAATAAAACCACAACCGCGTCTCAGGACGACTCACATCCGGCACCGATCCCCCATGCCCCCACTGCCCCACATGCCGGCCATCGACATAGATCATCGAGTCATATCTAAAATTCCTTCTCTCGACACGAAGCCCCATCGCCTTGAAAGCCCAGCCCGGCACCGGCACCGAATCCACCTGCTTTGTCACGATCTCAAAAATGCAGGCCTCAAGTATCCTATCCGGGTCCGAAGCAAGCACCCTCGGTACCTGCACGCGTGCCCGTGAAAAGTTTGCCAGCAGCTGCCCCTCCCTGCCCCAAAGACAGATGCTCCGCCCGATAAACTTGGCCCCCGTATGGTCTAACATCCGGATATTATCCTCCAGATCACCCCGCCCATTGAGCAGCCCCTCTATAGAGATCGAGCGGTTCAAATAGTTATCCAATACTACCCGCGAGATGCTTCCATCGAATCGATAGTCGGGTCCCGAAGCACCCCACACCTTCCCAACAAATAGAATCAATACAACTACTCCGAAACCGGCATATTTACATTTGTTCCCCATGTCTTATTTGGTTTTGGTCCCATTTCGAGTTCCAGCGTCCCCCCATCCATCAGCTGCTTGTGCGTAAACCAGGGCGAATCAAGCACAGCCCCGTTAAAACGCGCCCATTGCACATACTTATTAATTACCGAACTATTATGCGCCACCAGCGTGAACGTCTTCCCGTTCTCCAGCGCAATAGACACCTTGCTGAACACCGGACTCCCGATCGTATACACCGGCAGCCCCGGCGTCACAGGATAAAAACCCATCGACGAGAACACCACAAAAGCAGACATCCCGCCCCCATCTTCATCCCCCGGTATCCCAAAGACATTGTCCTTGAACCAGGTCGCCAGCAGGAACCTCACCGCCTGCTGCGTCTTCCACGGCGCACCCGCATAGTTATAGAGATAAGGTATATGAAAACAAGGCTCATTGGCCATCGAAAACTGCCCCACCATACCCGTCATATCCGGAAATTTCGCCCAAAGATCCTGCTTCGAACGCCCCAGCTCCTCGCGAAACAGCTGATCCAGCCTCTCCTCCGTCGCCTTCTTCCCACCCATCAATTGGATCAGATCGGGAATATTCTCCTGCACCTGCCACATATAGGTCCAGCCATTGTCCTCGTCATAATAATCCCTCCCCCCGGGGCCCCCATCAAAAACCGGATCGATCGGGATCCAGTTCCCCTTGTCATCCTTCGGCAAAAAGAACCGCCGCGAACTATCCCAAAGGTTCCGGTAATTCATTGCCCGGCGACCAAAACTTGCATAATCCTCTTTCTTCCCCAGCTCCTTCGCCAGCTGCGACAAAGCCCAGTCATCATAAGAAGCGCCCAGCGTCACCGCTACCGCCTGCCGCCGCTCAAAAGGATGTACCTCTGAGACAGTCTCCTTCTCCCCCGGATGCAGCGCCGGGAAATACCCGTGTTCATGAAAGAAGTCGTCCAACGACGTCTTCGGACCATTCCTCCACGGCAACAGCGTAGCATCGGTGGAATTCTTACGCATACCCTCATACGCCGATGACACGTCAAAATTCCGCAGCCCCTTCCTCCACGCGTCCAGGAACACCACCGACGAATGAAAACCGTTCATGCAGGCATAGTCCCCGAACAATACCGGGAAAGTCGGCATCCACCCGCTCTGCTTATACATCCGCACATAGGACTGCAGCATATCCTCCTCCTGCTTTGGATGCAGGATCGTCCGCAACGGATGCAGCGCCAGGTATGTATCCCAGACCCAGTCGTCCACATAAAAAGGACGCTTGTCGGTATTGACCTGTTTATTATAGCCACTATAGTAAGACTCTCCTTCAGAAATATCCACCATCCTCTCCTGGCAACGATAGAGCGCGGAATAAAAAGACCTGCGCTGCGCCTCCGTAGCCCCTTCCACCTTGATCTGCCCCACCACCTTCTGCCACACGTCTTCCGCATGCTGCCGCACAGTCGCAAACGCGCGACCCTCTACCTCCTTCAAAAAATTAGCCTTCGCCTGCTCGGGGCTCACAAAACTTATCGCATACCGCAGCTCCACCACCCCCGCACCGGACGGAAACACCACCGAGGTCCGGGCAACCGTCCCCGCAATAGAAGCCCGATCCGGTCTACCTGCCACATTGAACTCCCCGTACATATATACACGAACATCCCCATGCCATACCTCCATTCCCGTCACCTCCTTCCCCGACAAAAAATGCCACCCGGTCCCGGAACCCCCATTATACACATTCAGCAACAAAGCCCTCGGGCCCGTCGACCCAAAATTAAATCTATAAAATCCCGTCTTCTCCCCCGGCGCAAACTCCACCGTAATATTGTCGTTCTCCAGCCAGGTAGAATAATACCAGGGCCTGGTCACTTCCAGGTCATGATCATAAGGCATCCGCCGCTTCCACGCATCCTCCCCGATCTCCACCTCCCCGGCGGTTCCCGCGCGGGGGCTTCCGGGATATGGCTTTACCGAAAAAGCTTCTCCCAGGCGATGCGACACCATCGTCAGGGGAAAGCTCGAGATACAGTTATCCATATAATCCTTCCGCACAGGATATACCCGGACCATACTATTTGGCAGGAACACCGTCGGCCGCGTAGGCTCCAGCAAAGCCCCCACATTCCCGATCGTCGGATCAATATAGCCCGTCTGCCCAAACGCCCCAATAACCCAAAAGAATAACAGAGGTAAAACAAATCGTTTCATTCAAAAGTCCGTTTAGCAAAGGGTCGTGCCGTGAGGCACGACCCACATAAAATTATCAGTATCCATCATTCTGCTTCCACGCCTGATTCAGCGTCATCTCCGCCAGCGGTATCGGCGCCCAGTACTTCTGGGCATAGTTCACCCCCGCAGGTATCGGATTCTCCGACGCATCCCGCGCCGCCGATATCTGCGGCAACAGCTGCAGTCGCACAATATCGAACCATCGCACCCCAAACTCCTCCGCGAACTCATAGGCCCGCTCATACACCACCGAATCCCTGAACGCCGTCTGCGACAACCCCGGCGTCAGATCGGGCAACCCCGCACGCGCACGCACCTGGTTGATCGCCGCATAGCTCGCCGCAGAAGGACCGCTCCCCGCCATATCGGAAGCCTCCGCATAGTCCAGCAGCACACCCGCATACCGGCTGATCACCGTTTCCATATTCGTCGAAGGCTGTATCGTGAACAGGTGCGTCGCATCTTCATTGACCCCATCCCCTACGCCATTCGTCACCAGACCGGCCCTGAACTTCTTGTAGTATGGATGCTGCGCGTGCGTCGCCGGCGAATTCCAGGGCACCAGCGTAAAGGTCTGCTTGTCCGGGTTCCGCAGCTTGATCGTGTCGTAGAAGGTCAGATAGCTCCGCTGACAGATCGGCCTGTTCTTGTAAAAGTTGATCTCGGGATAGACATCGTCCCATCCGCTGCTGCCATCGACGGCGACCTCATCCAACGGCACATTCGAAGAGCCATAGCGACGGTTGGGCAGATTACCCGCGACGCTGTACTGCAGCGCAAAGATCGTTTCCGGCCCATTCCGGGTCTTGAACACCTGGTCATAGGGAATGTTCACGTTGTACAGATTCGACTGCATCACGATACTCGCCTCATCCGCCGCCGCCTGGTACTTGGTCGCGTCATTCACCGGCCAGCCAGCCATCGTCAGATAAACATCTGCCAGTACCGCGCTCGCAGAATAAATGCTCGGATGCCCCTGCACCTTCGTCTTGCCCAGCATCGCCTTCGCCATGCCAAGGTCGCTGATGATCTGCTTATAGACGTCGGCCACCGCGCTCCTCGGCACACGCGTCGTTGCATCGATCGGCGCCGTCACTATCGGCAGCGGACCAAACGTCCGCACCAGGTAGTAATAACAGAGCCCCCGCAGGAAATACGCCTCGCCCGCCGACTTGTTCCTGGTCACCGTATCTGACCCGGTGATCTTGGTATAATTCTGCAGGATAAAATTTGCATTGTAGATACACTGCCAGGGACCATTCCACTCCGCAGGCAACGAAGAGTTGGTGGAGCTGCCCTGCAGCCGGTCGAACTCCCGCTGGTCGCCTTTGTTCAACCCCGGGTCCGTCGTCAGGTCATCCGACCCGAAATAAGACGTCTCCTTGCTCGTGAAACCCCAGGCGCCATCCCGCGCGATCTGGATATACATACCGGCAACCGCCGCATCCAGGTCGCTCTGTGTCTTATAATAGCTGCTGGGAGTGATATTGCCCTTCGGGTCTTCCGTTAATTTTTGACAACCCGTAAAGACTGCCGCCGCAGCACCCGCCACCAGCAGTCCGGTCGTCCAACCATAAAATCGTGAATGTTTCATATGGAAATAGTATTATAATTATAAGGAAAGTCTGAAACCCATCGTATACGCCTTGGGGTTGGGAATGACGCCGAACTCCTGGCCCTGCGAGATCGCATTCCCCGTAGGTTGCTGATCGACCTCGGGATCATAGCCCTTATAGGGAGTGATCGTCCACAGGTTCTGACCGCTGACATATACTTCGAGGCTGTTCACCCGAAGACGATGCAGCACAGCAGAAGGCAACCTGTACGTCAGCGACAGGTTCTTCAGCTTCGCATAGCTCGAATTGTATACATAACGGCTGCTGCCATTGTAGTTATGACCCGTGCTGCTCCACGCAGGGTTATTGCTGTTCGGGTTCTTGTCCGACCACAGGTTCTCAGGCACCGCCTGTACGGTAGTGGCATTCTTCATGTCCCCGAGCCCGCCCCAGAGATAGGCCAGCGTCTGCGAGAAGATCTGGCTGCCCTGTACACCCTGGAACATAAAGCTCAGCGTAAGATCATGATAGCTGAGATCGTTGATGAATCCATACGTGTACTTCGGCGTCGCATTCCCCAGCAGCTGGTAGTCCGCCGCCGTAAAAGCATGATCGCCATTCACGTCCAGGTACTTGGCGTCCCCCGGCTTGTTCCCGTACAGCGCCGCCTGCGTGGCTTCACCTGTCTTCCACGTGCCGAGAAACCGGTAGCCAGCAAACTCACCCAGCGGCTGACCCACCTTCAGCACCGCGTTAAAGGTATTGTTCCCGCCGATCGCATACAGGTTGTCCAGCCCACCCAGGTCGGTTACCTTGTTCCGGTTCATGCTGAGCGTTAAATTGACATTCCATTTGAACTCCCTGGTCGACACGGGCGAGCCGCCAACCATCAGCTCAAGCCCCCTGTTGGTTACGCTTCCGATATTAGTCTGGTAGTTCTGACCACCCCCGCCATACTGGGTCGACGGGATATTATAGAGAAGATTGGTGATCTTTCCCGTGTAGGCATCCACGGTCACGAAGAGCCGGTTGTTCAGGAAAGCCATATCCACACCCGCGTCATAGGTGGTCTTCGTCTCCCACTTCAGCAACTTCGATACAGGCGCGCCCGCAGAAGTGGCTACGCTGGCGTTGCCCGACTGACCGGGCGATCCGCCACCAAAATAGTAGTTGTTCTGGTTATTGCCCCCGCCGGAATTGATCCGCTGTATCGTCGAATAGGGCGGCACCGCCTGGTTACCCGTCTGGCCATAAGAAGCGCGGATCTTGAACTCGGAGAACACGTCCGAATTCTCCATAAAGCTCTCCTTCTTCACATTCCAGTTGACACCCACAGAAGGGAAGCTGCTCCACTTGTTCGTCAGGTGCGAGCTCCCATCCGCACGGATACTGGCCGACAGCGTATACTTGTCCTTGTAGGTATAATACACACGACCCAGCCAGGACACCAGCGCATCCGCCGAGTAGCTCGTAGACACCTGCTGCGTCGCCCCCAGCCCCAGGTTATAGTACCCCTGCCCGTAAGAGATCAGGTTGCGCGCCGTAGCCGTCGTCGACATATTCTGCCCGTTCTGTAATTCATACAGCGCCGTAGCCGTGATCGCATGATCCCCGAAAGCATGCTTATAGGTCAGATAGTTGCTGCTCAGAAATCCCCGGTTGCGGGCGGATACCGTAAAGGCATTGTCTGAATGATTGTCATAAGCAGACGTATTAGGTCCATCCAAAGACTGTCCATAACCATAGAAAAGATTGTAAACGTTAGTCGAAGTCACCGTCAGGTCCTTCCATATCCGATAGGTGACGATCGCCGACCCGCTGTAGTTATCCGTAAGGGCGCCGCCACCGGCCATATTGTCGTGGCTCTGGCTCAGCGCCTGCGCGATCGGGTTGAACTGTATCGAGGCAAAGCTCGAGTGCTTGATAAAATTCCCATTCGCATCCCGGATCGGACTCGTCGGATCCCACTCCACAGCTTGATTGAATGGATCTCCCAATCCCCCGCCATAATTCGTATTGTGATTCCGCGGAATGATACCCGTCACGATGAACTTCACATTGATCTTATTGTTCACCCTCACATCCACATTCCCCCTGAACGTGGTCTTCCGATACCACTGGTTCAGAATGATGCCCGGCTGGCTCAGATAGCCGCCCGAGAAATAGTAGCGGACATTATCAGAACCGCCGCTGAGACTCGCCTGGTAGTTCTGGACCCAGGGCTCCGTATGCAACGCACGCTGCCAGTCCGTCCCCTTGACCGCGCCCGACTTGAAGTCGGACAGCTGCTGGGCCGAGAAAGGCTGCGAAGCCGCCGATCCCCCCTGCGACACGAACTGCGCGTTGACCGACCCGGCGAAATCATACGGCTGCATCAGGTCCAGCTCCCGCGGGATCTTGTTCTTCTGCACCCAGGCATTCACCGACAGCTTCGGCTTCCCCACCCCACCCGACTTGGTGGTGATCAGGACCACGCCGTTCGAGGCGCGGCTACCGTAGATCGCGGTCGAAGCCGCATCTTTTAATACTTCCAGCGATTCGACATCGGCGGGGTTGACATCCGTCCCGTTACCGATATTCCCATCGATCACATACAATGGCTCCGTACCCCCCGTAATGGAGTTGGCGCCCCTGATCTTGACCCGCAGCCCCTGCCCCGGCTGCCCGTTGGGACTCAGCACCGCAACGCCGGCCGTCGTCCCCTGCAGGGCTTGTTCCAGCCGCACCAACGGACGCTTGGCGATCTCCGCAGCCTTGACGCTGCTGCTCGCACCCGTGATATCACCCTTCTTCTGAGTACCATACCCCACGACGACTACGTCACCCAGGGTATTGGGATCCTGCTGAAGAGCGATGTTCAGCTCCGTCCGCCCCCTCACCGGGTACTCCGCATGGAGATAGCCGATGTAGCTGATCACCAGCACCGGGGCCACCTGGCTACCCGTACTGATCTGATAATAACCCGAACTGTCTGTTTGACTTGAGAGGGTAGTGCCCTTGACGGTGACCGTGGCCCCGGACAGCGGACGATTGTTCTCGTCCATCACCCTTCCCCGAACCACCTGTCCCTGAGCTTCGGCCTTAACGAGGCCGATGACTACCAAAAGCAGTGTCAGTAGTTTTTTCATACACAAGCAATTGATTTTTATGAGATGAATAGACCACAAATTTGGCCGGACCCCATTAACAGGACCTCCAATTTTTCCTTAATTAGGGCATTAACTAACATTTTTTTTAGTCACCCCACCCTTCATCGCCCCTCCTCCCCCCTGCAGCACCTCTGCAGGGACCTTCTCCCCCATGCGCGGTTCACCTTCTCCCACCCAATCCTCGGGTTCCCTTCGATGCCACCAGGTCGCAAGAGAAGACCCCGTAATATTCATCATCGGCCCAAAAACCGCCGGCGCCAACCCCACCGTCGCCAGCTTCCCCATCGCCAGCGCGATCCCCGAAGCCAACCCACCATTCTGCATCCCCACCTCCAGCGAGATCGTCCGGCAGTCTTTTTCTTCCATCCCCAACACCCTCCCCGACCAGTACCCCAGGGTATACCCCGCGACATTCTGCAACAGCGTCGCCACGATCAGCAACAACCCCACCGCCAAAAGACTATCCCTTCCCGCCGCGGTGATCACCACGATAATGGCCGCGATCCCCGTCATGGATACCAGCGGCATCGCCCGATCGAGCCATCCGACCCTTCCCTTTAATAAATAGTTGAAAAGAAGACCCGCTACTATCGGGAGTATGACGATCTGGGTAATATCCCAGACCATGGCCCAGAAATGCACCGCCACAAGCTGACCCGCCAGCAGACGCATTAATAATGGTGTGACAAAAGGACTGAGCAAAGTCGAGACCGTCGTGACCGAGACCGACAACGCCAGGTTCGCCTTCGCCAGCCACGACATCACATTCGATGCCAACCCGCTCGGACAACAACCCACCAGGACGATCCCCGCCGCGATCTCCGGCGGGAACCGGAAAGCATGAATGATAGCAAAACTCACCAGCGGCATGATCGTATAATGACAGACCACCCCGATAAAGATCCCCTTCGGCATCCGCAGCACATCCCTGAACTCCTTCAGACTAAGCTCCGTCCCCATCCCGAACATGATGACCTGCAATAACGGAAGTATCAGCCTCGACAACTTGAAGTCCCCCACCTTTATAAAATATTGCGGGTAATAAAGCGCCAGGCTCACCACCGCAAAAATGATCACCGTAAAAGAAAACCCTTTCAGCACCGGAGACCGGTGAAAAAGCAAAGCCACCACCACAAAGAATCCCATCAACCCCCAGCCGCCCCAACCCGCACCTACCCCCGCGCCGGCGACAGCTCCACCCAGCGAAAAAGCCACATACTCTCCGGAAGTCTTCAACCCCCTTCCCCCACCGGCCGCAATCACCACATACTGTCTTCCATCGATACTATATGTTATAGGAGTCGCAAACCCACCCGCAGGCAGCTTGTACTCCCAAACCACCTTCCCCGTCTGCTGATCAAAAGCCCTGATCTTCTCATCCCTCGTCCCCGCGATAAACACCAATCCCCCCGCAGTAGCCAGCGGCCCCCCATAGCTCTCCGTCCCTGTCGTCGGAACGCCCTTCTTCGCCAGCTCAGGATATTCCCCGAGCGGAACCTTCCATTTATACTCACCCGTATTCAGGTCGATCGCATTCAGCGTCCCCCAGGGCGGCTTGATCCCCGGATAGCCGTTCGAGTCTTCTACCTTCTCCCAAACCTTGCTGATATACGGCGGCACATACGGAAAATCGGAGCGCTTTCCCTTCATCGTATCTTTAACATCATTGTGTTCCCCCCCAACCCTTCGTCCACCCCATCCGCTTACCAGGAAGTCGATGATCGCTTCCCGGTCAGACGAAGACAGCTGATTTTGAAAAGCAGGCATCCTCCCCCTTCCCGTCGCCACAATATGCCCGATCTCATCCTTCTTCAATCTTTTCCCGATCCCCTGCAGACTCGGGACCTCCAGACCATTCCCCTTCCTATCCACCCCATGACAGGGACTGCAGCTCGTCACATACAAGCCCTGTCCCTTCGACAGCGCCGCGATCTCTTTCTTCCGCTCGGCCATCGATACCATCTCCAACAGCCACGGCGCATTATTCGAATTCTGATAAAAAACTCCATTAGTATCAACCGCATTCCCACCCCACTCCGCGCCCCCGCTATACCCTACCAGAACCGTCCCCTTTTCGCTCGGCGGCAGATACGACTGACTACACAACGGCTCAGGCTTCAGCGGAAAAGGCTGCGTCGGCCAGGGCTCCTCCCCCGGAAGATCCGCAACAGGCACCGCCCGCTCCTCCACAGGAAAAATACTCCGCCCGCTATCTCTATCCAGCACAAACACATTCCCGCCCTTGGTCACCTGCACCACCACATCGATCATCTTCCCTTCATGTCGTATCGTCGTAAGATTCGGTGGACACGGAATATCCCTGTCCCACAGATCATGATGCGTCGTCTGGTAATACCACTTCAATCGACCCGTACTCGCGTCCAGCGCCAGCACACAGTCGGAAAAAAGATTCATCCCCTTCCTGTCCCCTCCATAAAAATCCGAAGACGGCGACCCCGTTCCAAAATACACTACCCCGCGACGATCATCCAACGCCATCCCACCCCAGTTATTCGTCCCCCCCGCCCACTTATACGCGTCCTTCGGCCAGGTCTCATAACCCGGCTCACCCGGCTGCGGTATCGTATGGAAGGTCCATAGCAGGCGCCCCGTCTCCGCATCAAAACCCCGGACATAACCCGGCGCCGCATTCCCCGCCTCCGAAACAGCGCTCCCATAGATCAAAATATTTTTATACACGATCCCCGGCGAAGTCGCGGTAACATAAAGATGCTTCACATCATGGTTGATATCCAGCCCCGTCGTAAAAGACACCACACCTTTCTCCCCAAACCCCGAAACCGGCTTCCCCGTTTCCACATCCACCGCTAACAATTCCGAACCCGCCACATAAAATATTCGTTTATTCCAGTACGTCACTCCCCTGCACTCGTTCAGGCGAGGCTCCTTGCCCGCAAAAGGATCGAACTGCCACAGCTGTTTACCACTGCCCGCATCTAGCGCAAACAGCTTCAGCGTCGGCCCCACCCCATACAACACCCTGTCGACAACGATCGGCTGACACTGGATATCATGCCGCGCCGCTCCCGAATTATAGGTCCACGCCACCTTCAGATCCTTCACATTCGAAAGACCGATCTGCGCCAGCGGCGAATAACGATTATTCTCTTTATTCCCTCCATAATTCGGCCAATCGGTCGCATCCCGTCGCCCACTCGTACAACCGACCAACAATACCGCTAACCAAAATAAATTTTTCATCTTGTGTAAAATTCATAGTAGATCGTCCAGGAAAAAGTTTGACCCGGCTCTACCCGGATATGCAGATATGGCTCAGGACAAAGTATGGTGGGCGAACCCCAGTAGACCAGTTTGGACAAAGGCCGGTCACAGCGTATATGTATCCCCGTTGAGTTATTCTCCAGGCGTATATCATACTCTCCTGCCCCATGCAGCTGCCCATACACCTTAGTGATCGGCTCTCTGATAACCACCGAATCCCCCGGCACATCGATCCGGAACCCCGGTCCCGTCATCGTACTATCCATCCGGAAAAAATTATGGTCGAACACATCCGTCTCGATCACCGTATGTCCCGTATTCTTCAAATGATGCACCAGCCGCAACCCTGCGCCGTCCAGCACTACCTCCTTCTCATAATCATACCGCCCTCCGATCACCTGCCTGAACACCACTTTCTTCCTCGAGCACCGAACCGTCCACTTCCCCGGATCGACGATCGGATAATATCGAAAAGGGTTATACCGCATCGTATCCGACTGCTGCAGCACCCCCACTCCGATCTGCACAAACCGGCCCCCGGAAGAACCATACCCCACCGGCGAGAACGATTCCACCGGCCCCACGATCGCATCATGTATCCTCGGCCCATACTTCGGAAACCACTGCGTCACGAACCGATGCCCCTTATACTCCACCACCGGCATCACCCCCGACCAGTCGAACCTCGTCGCCCGATAGTAGCCGACAACCGTATCCGGCAGATACAATCCCACACGCACCAGACCATTATTGATCTCCACGTACGGCGCATCCTGTCCCACAGCCGTCGACCCCATCACCAACGCGAACAATAAAAAACCAAGCTTCATCCCCGATGATTTACGGTCGGATGATCGTCCCATCCCTTTTACGGATAGTCCACCTCCCGGCCTTGTTATTAATAGGATACTTCGCGGCCAGCTTCTCATTCACATCCACCCCGATACCCGGCGCCTCGTTCACATAGAGATAACCCTTCTTCAACTCCGGACTCCCCGGGAACACCTCCCGCAGCTGATCGGAGAAGAACACCGACTCCTGTATACCAAAATTCCAGATCGCCAGGTCGATATGACAGTGCGCCGCGTGCCCCACCGGCGAGACATCCCCCGGTCCGTGCCAGGCCGTCTTCACATTGAAGAACTCACCCAGCCGGGCCACCTTCATCGCCGGCGTGATGCCTCCGATCTGCGAGACATGACAGCGGATATAGTCCATATAGTGGTTCTTTATCGCCCCCACGAATTCATTGGTATTGTTGAACAGTTCGCCCATCGCAAAAGGCACCGTCGTGCTCTCCCGCAGCTGCTTGAACCACTCCATATTCTCCGGCGATACGGGGTCTTCGATGAAGTAGGGATTATATTCCTCCAGCCGCTTGCACATATTGATCATGTCTACCGGCTGTACCCGCTCGTGCGTATCGTGCAGCAGATCGATCTCCTCGCCACAGCGCTTCCGCACCTCACGGAAGAGTTTGGGGACGGCCTGCACATAGGCCACCGGGTCCATAAAATCGTCGGTCGCCTTTCCAAAACCCGCGTCCCTGAAATCCGGCTGCTGCGCCAGATACAGACTGCCATAGCCGCCCTGCTGTATCCGGATATAGCGGAACCCGTCGTCCATATACTTCTTCACCTGGTCCGCGCACTCTTCCGGAGTCTTCCCGTCCGCGTGCGCATAGGCGTCAACGGCGAACCGGGCCTTGCCCCCCAGCAGCTGATACACCGGCATCCCGGCCCGCTTGCCCTTGATGTCCCAGAGCGCCTGATCGAGACCGCTCAAAGCGTTATTCAACACCGGCCCGTTACGCCAGTACGAGCTCACAAAACAAGCCTGCCACATGTCTTCAATGTTGTCGGCGTTGCGGCCGACGCAGAAATCGTTCAAATACTCATTGATGGCCGTGACCACCACCTCGGCGCGCTGGGTGAACGTCGCGCAGCCGACCCCGTATAGACCAGGCTCCGAAGTCTCGACCTTCACAAGGACCAGATTCGCGCCCTGCGGCGCAGTCGCAATAGCCTTGACCGATCGGATCGTCACCGGCGGCATACCGGCTGCATAGCGCGGCGTCTCCGCCTCGGCCTTCACTCCGCCAACAAGGACGCCGGCAGAACCAAGCCCTGCCATCTTAAGCAATTCACGTCTATTCATATGTAAGCTGATTTATTTTCACGTCGCTTGCCCTCGAGGCAGGTGTCACCACAAGCCCCTCCACTTTTCCATGCACGATCCGGCCCGAGACCGTAGTATATCCCTCCCTGCTTCATCCAGCCGTCCATTCCCGGCTCCACCTGGTCCCCCCAGGCGTCCGTCTTGCTGATATAGAACAACAGGTCCCCTCCGGGTTCCGTCCATACATTCAGACCGATATCCCCGTTGCCCAGCGGCATCGACTCCGCAGGCCCTGGTCCGGGTTCCGTCCATACAACATTAAAGGGATCTGGTCGGGGCTGCGCAATACCCCAAAATGGCGAGCTCAATAACAGGGCGCAAAGTAAAAGCGATAGAGTGGGTCTGGTTATATTCACTGGCATGATCGTTAATCCAGCCAGCAAGTAAGGATTCAGACCTTAATAGGACACTTAATTATTACTTAATTTAAAAATTAGGCCACTAATTTCCGGCAATTTGATCCGTTAATGCGCAATAACAGGCGCATCCATCCGAACATGCCTGTATTTGAACGCAAACGGGAAAATGACCCCGAGCACCAACGCATAGCCCGCGAACGTAAACCATATGCTTTGCCAGTCCTTGACACCATTGACCGTAAAGTGATCGACCACCCAGCCGCTGCATTTGGTACCGAACCAGGCGCCGAATCCATTGGTCATGATCATAAAAAGACCCTGAGCGCTCGCCCGCATAGTGATCGGCGATTCCTTTTCGATAAACAGAGAGCCTGATATATTGAAGAAATCGAATGCCATACCATAAACGATCATCGAAAGGACCAGGAATATCAGCCCGCCGCCCGGATTTCCGATGCCAAAAAAACCAAAGCGGAATACCCAGGCAAAGATGCTGATCATCATCACCGTCTTGATACCGAACCGTCGGAGGAAGAAAGGAATGGCAAGAATAAAAAGGGTCTCCGACACCTGTGAGATAGACGCCAGGATATTGGGATGCACTACGGCAAACGTGGTCGCATAAGCAGCATTATTGGCAAAATCGCCGAGGAAAGCCAGCCCGAAAGCATTCGTAATTTGTAAGGCAGCCCCCAGAAACATCGAAAAAAGAAAGAATACCGCTATCTTGCTGTTCCTGAACAGGACAAAAGCGTCCAGCCCCAGCGAAGAGGCGACGCTTCTTTTGATCCCCGTACGGACAGGCGTACAGGATGGCATCGTAAAAGAATAGATGCCGAGGACCAGCGCTGCCCCGGCGCTGATATATAATTGCATTGGGCTGGCCGTCCAGTGCAGAATATCGACGACCCACATGGCGCAGATAAATCCTACCGTCCCCCACACGCGGACAGGCGGAAACTCCTTTACGATGTTGAATCCCTTTTTCTCCATTACGATATAGGATACAGTATTGTTCAGCGCGATGGTCGGCATATAGACCATCGAGTTCAGCAGCATGATCATATACAGCATCGAATAGCTGGTCACGGTAGAAGCCCATACCAGCAGGATCGCGCCAATAAGATGACAGAGCCCCAATACCCTTTCCGCATTCAGCCACCGGTCGGCAACGATCCCGAGAAGACCAGGCATAAAAAGGGAAGCAACCCCCATCGTGCCGTAAATATCTCCGATCTGGCTGCCCGTAAAATGAAGCGTCGCCCCCATATACCTTCCCATCGAGATAAGCCAGGCGCCCCAGACAAAAAACTCCAAAAAATTCATCACAACCAGTCGTAGCTTGATATTCACCACAGTTTTATTTAAGTGGTAAGATAATAATTAATGGTTAATTTTGCTGAATAATTCAACGACAATGGAAACCAACGCCATCTCCACCCTTTTGGCAACCACCAGCCCGGATATACGTTCGATCGGAGAAAAGATAATAGCCCAACAACGCATCTCACCCGAAGAAGGCATCCTCCTGTTCGAAAAAGCCAGCCTCGCCCTGCTCGGCGCCCTCGCCAACTTCGTCCGCGAGCGGAAACACGGCGACAAGACCTATTTCAACCGGAATTTCCATATAGAGCCCACCAACGTCTGCGTCTTCACCTGTAATTTCTGTTCCTACTCCCGCGTCTATGCGCACCGCGACGAAGGCTGGGAGCTCACCCAGCAGCAGATGCTCGACATCGTCAAATCCTACGACGGCAAACCCGTCACGGAAGTCCACATCGTCGGCGGCGTCCACCCCAAAATGAACCTCGAGTTCTTCGCCGAGCTCCTGAAAAAGATAAAAGCCCACCGCCCCGAACTTCATATCAAGGGCTTCACGGCGGTCGAGCTGGACTATATGTTCCGCAAAGCAAAGCTCACCGTCGAAGAAGGCATGAAGACCCTCCACGCCGCAGGCCTCGACTCCATGCCCGGCGGCGGCGCCGAGATCTTCCATTCCGAGGTGCGTAATGTCATCTGTCCCGACAAGGTCGACGCCGACGGCTGGCTCAATATCCATGAGACCGCGCACAAGGAAGGTATGCACACCAACGCCACCATGCTGTACGGCCACATCGAGACCTACGCCCACCGCATCGACCACATGAACCGGCTGCGCGAGCTGCAGGACCGTACCGGCGGCTTCAACACCTTCATCCCCCTAAAGTTCCGTAATAAAGACAACGACATGAGCAACGTCCCCGAACTCTCCGTGGTCGAGGACATGAAATTATACGCGGTAGCCCGCCTGTTCATGGACAACTTTCCCCACATCAAGGCCTACTGGCCAATGCTGGGCCGCAAGAACGCCCAGCTCACCCTCTCCTTCGGCGTCAACGACCTGGACGGCACCATCGACGATACCACAAAGATCTACTCGATGGCCGGCAGCGAAGAGCAGACCCCAAGTCTCTCTACCGCCCAGCTCGTAGGACTCATCAAACAGGTCGGCCGCGAACCCGTGGAACGCGACACCCTCTACAATGAAATAAGGAATTACAAAGACGTGGACCTGGCCGCCATGGAGCTCGACCCGTCCCTTAACTAGGTGTGGGGCCAGCAGCGATACCTTGATGAGACTCCGGTTGCGACGCTCCGTTCGTCGGCAACAATTCTATTTATCTTCCACCAGTCGATCCTATTCAGGCTTCGGGCGGCGTTCCTTGGCTTCTTTAATATTTAACGGGCTATGCGCCAACATCTTACCTTGAAGCGCAGCCATAGCCGCCTTGGCGTGATCGTCTCTCATTTCAACGATCCCCTTCCCCCTGCTCAGCCCAGAGATAGGGTCGATAACGATCTTGGTATATTCCACCCAGCCATAGGGGTTAAACAGTCGTTGCAGATCGAACTTGTCAAAGTCTCGGGGCAGTCCGCTAATAGTCATTCGCATTACGCAAATATATACCGTTTCGACCTCATATCATAATCCGTCCCCCACCCTCCGAAAAAACCACTACCCAACTGCCAAAAAAGGCATTCCCCACCCCCAAAAACCCATTTCCCAGCCACTCAAAAATTAATTCCCCATCCTCAAAAATTCCCCCCAAAAAAATCAGTTAAGATTCCGATACTCGCTCGGCGATTTCCCGGTCTTGGCCTTAAATATCTTCGTAAAATGCGAAGGATGGTCAAACCCCAGCTCATAGGCGATCTCGCTGATCGATCCCTCCGTCCCCCACAACAACGACTTGGCCTTCTCGACCAGCTCGAGGTGGATATGCTCCATCGTGCTTTTCCCCGTCGACTTCTGCAGCAGGTCCGAAAGATAATTGGGCGACAGGTTCAGCTTCGAGGCAAAATGGCTGACGGAAGGTAACCCCGCCTCGATCAGCGTGCTCTGCCCGAAATACTCCTTCAGCAGGACCTCGAACCGCTGCACCACGTCCGAATTCACCTTTGCCCGGGTATAGAACTGCCGGTCATAGAACCGGTTGCAGTAGTTCAACAGCAGCTCGATATTGCTGACGATAACTGACTGTGTATGCTTGTCGATCCCCTGCGTATACTCCCGGGATATCTTATCGACGCAGTCCTTGATGATGGCCTTCTCTTCCTCCGAAATATGCAGGGCCTCATTCACCTCATAGTGAAAAAAGGAATACTGGTGCATCTTCATACCCAGCGCGCTTCCGTGCAGGAGGTCCGGATGAAAGAACAGCGCCCAACCCTCGTCCACCTTGCAATCCGGCCCGGTGCCGATCACCTGGCCAGGCGCCGTGAACATCAACGACCCCTCCCGGAAATCATACTGACTCTTGCCATAGTGCAGCAACCCCTCGAATTTTTTGCAGCTGACGGAATAGAAGCCAAAACGGTACAGTCCGTCGTCCTTCGGCCTATCAGCATAAAAATCCGTATGATCGATCACGCTGATCAGCGGATGCCGCGGCTGCGGCCGCTTCACCAGCGCGTGCAGGTCCCCGATCGCCTCGATCTCCGTAATGGGTTGGGCTGTTCTTTTCATAATTACATACCGGTCTGCCCGGCCATCATCTTTTTAAAATCCACGTCATCCATCTGCTTCCTGGCCTCCAGCAACGGCAAAGCATCATTTCCCACAGGATAGCGCAGCTTCTCCGTGCCGTCGGTAGCGGCCTCATAAATAACATCGGCGACCTCTCCAATGTTCTCCGACATCGGCCAGTTATCCAGAAGGCCAACAAAACGCTCAATGCGGTCCTGGTAGCCATCTCCCCCTCCATACATCGTCATCGAACGACCCGCAAAATTCGTCCTGTATCCCCCCGGCTCCACGATCTTCAGGCGGATACCCAGCGGATTCAGTTCATACTGAAGCGATTCCGTCAACCCCTCCACAGCAAACTTGGTAGCGTGATACAGCGTAGCGAACGGAAAGGTCAACCTCCCACCCACAGACGAAACATTGATTATAACCCCGCTCTTCCGCTCCCTCATCCCCGGCAGAACCGCCTTGGTGACATCAATAAGTCCAAAAAGATTGACCTCGAACTGCTGGCGGATCACCTCGTCCGGCGCCACCTCCAGCGCCCCGAACGCCCCATACCCCGCATTATTCACCAGCACATCGATCCCCCCAAACCGGCTCACCCCGGCGGCAACAGCCTCCCGAATGCTCCCCTTATCAGTAACATCCAACCGGACCACCATCACCCCCTCAATCTTCGACAACTCCTCTTCCTTCTCCGGCGACCGCATCGTCGCAATTACATTCCAACCCTTCTCCACAAAAACCCTGACGGTCTCCCGGCCAAACCCCGAAGACGCCCCCGTAACCAGAACTGTCTTTTTCATAAAAATTTGTGTTATTGTTTTATAACACAAAGCTCGATCACCCCCACCTGACGGATTTATACGATTCTTCGGAACCCTTGCATATTTCTTAGATCATCCACCATTCCCGCCAGAACGAAACATCTACTCCCTTTTCTTCTTAGTAGCTTCGTAAAGTTTTCTTACCTCATCAATGGAAGAAAGATTCTTTGTTGAAATTGGGATTTTCGTCTGTAAAGAATTGAGAAGATCGTCTACCCAATTGAAGCCCGGGTTATAAACGTTGATCACTCCCTTCTCTGCCTGAAGGCAAACCTGACTGATCTCTGTATTATCGATTAACAACAGCTTATCGGGATGCCATATTGCCTTGCAAGCTCCGCCAGCATCAAGGAAGCATGCTGCGTCTTTAGCTCTCTCGCAATAAAATCTGCATTAATATATGGAATAGAAGCCCCTAATAGCTCCTCTCGAATTGTTGATTTACCGACGCCATTAGTGCCACCTACAACGTAGACGGTCTTATGCATGGTATTCACGGGTTTCTATGAGCTGCCCATCAATTTCCTCGACGAGCATTCTTCTACCATCGGCGTATTCTGCAATAAGAAATCCCCCCTCACCATAGTAGACAGGAGACCCCACGGCCCAGGCTCGGTCCCGGATTTTCTTTTGCAAGCGCTTATTGACATCAGCTAACTCGACAGAGCTCAGTTGATCAAAAGGCTTTTTAGCGTGACCGTATTGTATCAAATGGTTAATATCCATTGTATGACTTTAACCAGACAAAGTTACAAAATAATCTTGACCACACTGGAATTATTAACACTGACAATCAACAACTTAAAAAGCTTATTGCACCCTCAGTAAATCCTAAATACCTCATTTACCCATATACCTCGATATCGCGCTAAACAGCGGCAGAGAAATAAAAAAAAGTAAAATACTACCCACCAGATAAGCCAGGACCAGCCGGGTGCCTCTTTTTCGCTGCTGCTCAGATTCACCCCCAAACTCCTCTACATACCCAGCCCACCTTTTATTATTATAAAGTAGCAGGTATAACAGACCCATATACAAAGGAAAACCAAAATAAATAACCTGTTTGGGAACCTTCCAAAACCAGGGTATCCGTATAATTATCCTATCTATAAAATATACAAGGGTCAGCAGCTGAAAGAAATGAACAACAGCCAGCGTCAAAATTGTATTTGCGATAGGCGTATCCCCCCGTTTATTCGCTGTCCAGCTATAAACCTTGTATATTATGTACTTATATTTCACTCCGGAAATATCGGCTATTTGAGCACTATCTCCACCACCGGTATCGCCACATTCGGCTTCCTCTCCGGCAGCAGCAGCGTAACATCATCTCCTTCCACCTTCGTCTTTATCTCCGACGCATCATGCAGGAACTGCACATACCGTATCCTGTCCTTATACCCCGGTAACACCAGGCTATGCCCCTCCGGATACTCCATCAAATGCACATACAGCCGGCGCGTAGCCTTATTATACGTCAACCGCGTACCCTCTGGCACTTTGAATTCCTCCGGCGCATACGTACACCCATAAATTGCCTTACTATTCGCATGCATCCACAAAGAAAGGCTGTCCAGCGCGCTCTTCGCCCGATAGTCGAATTCCCCCCTCGCCGTCGGCCCGACATTCAGGATCAGATTCCCCCCATTAGCCGTCGAAGTGATCAGCAGGTCCAGCAGCTTGTGATCCGTCTTCCACGTATTCTCATCCCTATAATATCCCCACGAGCCGGAGAACGTCTGACAGGTCTCCCAGGTCTTGCCCCTGTACTTGACCAGCTCCGCAGGCGACACCTGTTCGGGCGTGACAAAATCACCCCCGTCTGTATAATCATCCAGCCCAAGCCTGTTGTTGACCAATATCCCCGGCTGCAGCTTCCGCACCAGCTTCAGCAGCTCGACCGCGCCCCAGTCCTCCGCATGCTTGCCGCGTTTGGACTCCCGGCCCCAGGTCCAGTCCAGCCAGAGAACGTCGATCTTGCCATAGTTCGTCAGCAGCTCGGTTATCTGGTCGCGCATGTACTGCCGGTATTTGGCCATATCCCGGCCCTTGTTCAGCCGGTCATAGTTCGCCTGGCTCGTATCCACCTGCGTCAGCGGATGAACGTCGTCCATTGTATAGTCCGGATGATGCCAGTCCAACAGCGAATAATAAAAACCCACTTTCAGTCCCTGTGCCCGGAAGGCGTTCACGTACTCCCGCACCAGGTCACGATGAGCCGGCGTATTCGTGGCCTTATAGTCCGTATACTTTGAATCGAACAGGCAGAATCCATCGTGATGCTTGGTCGTCAGCACAGCATACTTCATGCCCGCGGCCTTAGCCTGGCGAGCCCAGGCAGTCGGATCCCACTGGTCCGGGTTAAAAAAGTCAAAGTACTTCTGGTACTCCTCGTTGGTCATATGCTCATTGTGCTTGACCCATTCGTGCCTGGCTGCCATGGAGTAGATCCCCCAGTGAATGAACATACCGAACCGGTCATTGGTCCACCAGGCCATGCGCTGCTCTTTCGCCGCCGCACTCTCGGAAAATAGCTTTTTGGTCGGAATCGTGGCGTCGTTGTTCTGGGCCCGTCCCTGGGCGGTACCGAGCGACAACGCGACCAATAATATCCCTATCTTATTCATATGTAGAACTTTCCATAAACTTCCGGACGATCACCCACTCTTCGTGCTTCGGAATTACCTTTTTTTTCTTCAATTTTACCAAAATTGCCATATGAGAGTTACCAGGACCGAGATCGCCCTTCTTCACAATAGCAGGCTGTCCGTAATCGACCGGGACGAAGAGGCCTTTAACCCCGCTTTCCACTTCCACCCCGAGCTCGAGCTGGTATTGATAAAGGAAGGACACGGCCGCCGGATCATCGGCAATAGGATCGACCCCTTCGAAAAAGGGGATATGGTCTTCATCGGAGCCAACCTGCCCCATATCTGGCTGAACGACGATACCAGCGGGGGCCACCGGGCCCGTTCCATCACCGTCCACTTCCGCAAGGAAATATTCAGCGACGAGTTCTATGACATGAAGGAATCCAAAGACCTGGCCCGCTTCTTCGAACTGGCCGCCAGGGGCATTCAGGTGACGGGCGCCACCCGCGACAAGGTCAGCCGCAAACTAGGCATGCTGGTCACGCAGCGCGGCTTCGGACGCCTCCTCCTGCTGCTGGAGATCCTGCATATCCTGTCGACCTCCCCCGACTGCCGGTGCATCACGGACGAAGTCTACAACCCGCGCACCAACGAACAGACGGTAGACAGGCTAAGCCAGGTTTACCGGTATACACAAAATAACTTCCACAAGGAAATCGCGCTGAAGGATGTCGCCCTGATCGCGGGCCTCACCCCTCAGAGCTTCTGCAGATGGTTCAAAAAAAGCACGAACAAACAGTTCTTTGACTACCTCAACGAGCTGAGGATCTTCAACGCCTGCGAGATGCTCATCAGCTCCGGCGCCGCGGTCGCCGAAATAGCCTACAGCTGCGGATACAACACCGTCTCCAATTTCAACAAGCTCTTCAAAGAGGCCACAGGACTGACCCCCGGCCAGTTCAGAAAGAACAGCTCCGCCCGCCAGCCAGGCCTGCACTAGTAGGACATCACAGGAATGTTCAAATGCATCATCTGCTCCCTCGCCCAGCCGCTCAGCAGCTCGATCGCCGGCAATAGCTCCCTGCCCGTATCATCGAGACTATACTCCACCCTTGGCGGGACCTCGTGGTACACATGCCGCCTTATGAGCTGGTCCGCCTCCAGCTCCCGCAGGGCCTGCGTCAACATTTTGGGCGTAACATCCTGCAGCTGCCGCTTCAATTCCCCATATCGGAGCGTGCCATGGGATAAATGCCAGAGGATGCGGGCTTTATATTTGCCACCGATCCGCTGGAAAGCGTAATCGACAGAACACCGCTCCGCCGGGCCCTCGATTTTCTGTGTCTTGTACATGCCTAAAGTTACACCGAAACATTATTCGAATTTTTTTGAAAATTTCCCCCTGATCCTCAGCAATAGTATCCTTTTGGTGCCCAGGTCACCATTCGGTGCATACTTGTTTCGGCTATATCAACACGATAGCTTTGAGAAAATTATTCATCTTTATGCAGGCAATCGTTTTTGACAAAGTCGGCTTACCAACCGAAGTGCTGGAGCTCCGTGAAGTGGACAGACCGGCCCCCGCCAAAGGGGAATTGCTGGTGCAACTACTCAACGCACCTATCAACCAGGGCGACTTTCTTTTTATCCAAAATCTCTATCCCGAGCCCAAAAGACCCGCATTCCCCGGCCAGGTAGCCGGCAATTACGGCACCGGCATCGTGATAGAAAAAGGCCCCGGCGCAAACCTTCCCGAAGGGATGCTGGTCGCCGTCAACTACTACAGCACCTGGGCGGAATACGCCGCTATTCCTGAAGAATGGCTGATACCCCTGCCTTCAGAATTCCCCCCGGAAAAAGCGGCGCAGATGATGCCCCTCATCACGGCCTGGGACGTCGTGGAGGCATCGGGAGCAGTAGCCGGAGATTGGATCGCAGTCACCGCCGCCAATTCAGCCAACGCGCTCATGATCATGCAGCTGGCGATACGCAAAGGCATCCGGGTGATCGCCCTGGTGCGAAAACAGCCTTCGCTAAACCTCCATGACTTCGGCGCCAAATCAATCATCGACCTTTCGCTCGACGGAGCCGACATACCCGCGCGCATCCGCGAGATCACAGCAGGCAAAGGCATCAGCGCTATCCTCGATGCCGTCGGCGGCCCCCTCCTGGCCGACCTCATTCGCAGCGCCAGCTTCGCAGCCAGGGTCATCATGTATGGCGGCCTCAGCGACCAGCGCTTCGAGCTGCACAACAACGACATCTACCTGAATGGCCTCACCATCGAACCCTATATCTATCGCCACTTCTTTACACCACCGACAAAAGAAGAGAACACAACGCTCCGAAAGATCATCGACATCGCCAGCGATCCGTCGTTCATCGCACCCGTCAGCGGCCGGTACAGCCTGGACCAATACAAGACAGCGGTCAAAGCCAGCTTTTCCTCCACGCCAGGCAGCTCCTCAGGCAAAGGACTCTTCATCATCGGATAGACCCGGGGGGCAACGGGGCAACGTTATTGATTTAGCATCTTCATAGAGGCCTCCAGGTAACGTTGCCCCTTGATAGAATCCCGATCGAACAACGAATCCAGCGCAGACATATCGGCCGCAGACAGGCTGATATCAACGGCTCCCGCATTCTCCTCCAGGTATCTCCTTCTCTTAGTCCCGGGGATCGGGATAATATCCTCTCCCTTGCCAAGGACCCACGCCAGCGCCAGCTGCGAAGGCGTACAGCCTCTCTCCGAGGCCATCGCCGCAAACGCACGGATCACCGCCTCATTATCGGCAAGGTTCTCGCCGGTAAAACGTGGCAGGCTCTTCCGGAAATCCCCATCCGAAAGATTCCGCACGTCGAGCGCATTCGTGATCAGCCCCCGTCCCAGCGGCGAATAAGCGACCAGGCTGATACCCAGCTCCCGCGTGGTAGAAAGTATCTCACCTTCTACGTCCCTCGTCATCAAAGAATATTCGGTCTGAAGGGCAGCAACAGGATGGACCGCATGCGCCCTGCGTATAGTGGCAGCCGACGCCTCGCTCAATCCGATATAACGCACCTTCCCTTCCTTAACCAGCTGCGCCATGGCGCCCACCGTTTCTTCAATAGGCACGGCAGGGTCCACCCTGTGTGCATAATAAAGGTCGATCACATCCGTCCCCAGCCGTCGCAGGCTCAGCTCTGCCGCTTCTTTGATCCACGCGGGAGACGCGTCAATGAAAACGCCGGGACTTGTGCTAAACCCCCCTCCGCCATCCTTATACCTGAAACCAAACTTAGTAGCGATAAAAACCTCCTTCCGGCGAGACGACAGCACCCGCGAGATCAGCTTCTCATTTACTCCATTGCCGTACATATCGGCGGTATCCCAGAAATTAATGCCCAGCTCCAGCGCCCGGTTCAGCGTCGCGATGCTCTCGTTGTCATCCACCGCGCCATACGCATGGCTCATGCCCATACAACCCAATCCGATAGCGGACAGCATTTCGCCCGTCCTTCCAAGTTGCCTGTATTTCATGTCTTTTGATTTTATTACACAAAATTACGGCAGCCCATACAGTCGGGTCTTGAGGGAATCAAACGGATCCTTATAAAATTCAAACAACCCTTTGCCGGAATGCTCCCGGACTATGGCGGGTGTGCTTCTTGAAGAAATTGTTAAAATAGGCCGGGTCTTCGAACCCCAGACCGTAAGCGATCTGCGCGATATCCCAGTCCGTATGCTGCAGCAGCACCTCCGCCTCCCGGACGATACGCGAAGAGATATGGTGGGTCGTAGTCTTCCCGGTGACCTGCTTGACGCTTCGATTCAGATGATTGGTATGTACAGAAAGATAGTGGGCGTAGTCGTTAGCCGACCGCAGCCGCAGCGCATCGGCCGGGTCTTCGATCGGAAACTGCCGCTCCAGCAGCTCCAGGAACATAGCGGTCATACGGGAAGCCGCATTGGCATGCCGGCTATACCCCTCGGCCGGCTGCATCTTTATACCTTCGTGTATCAGCAGATTCAGGTAGTTGCGCAGCAGGTCATATTTATGGGCATAATCCGATTGCAGCTCTACGATCATCTTCCGGAAGATCGACGAGATATCTTCCACCTGTGCCGGGCTTAAAAAAAAGATATGATCGCCGCCCGCCTTGAAAAGAGGAGAGTCGTTCAAGGCCTCCCTGCTCTGGATGAACGCCTCCGTAAAAAGACAGAACCAGCCTTCCTGGTCCGAAGAAAGGGCTTCCCACGAATAAGGCACCAGCGGATTGGAAAAGATCAGCGCGGGCCGGTCGATGGCGATCCACTTCTCTGCATAATTGACCGTTCCCATGCCGATCACCAATGATATCTTATAAAAATCCCGCCAGGCATACGGGCTCTCCCCCCGTTTGTTCCAGGCGCTGCGCGAAAAGATATTGATATGCCCCGCGCCCGCATTATTCAGCGAAAGCCCATTCGGATTGGCATAAGGGCGTGACCGGTAGAACTCCTCGAGGGTCTCTGTGTTGATCATACCATAAAGTTAACCAATCCTGCTCATATTCATCAGGCCACCGGCACACGCGTCACCGCCTCGCGCTTCACCAGCAGCCCCGCCAGCTCGCTGATCCGGTTCGAGATACCCACCTCATTATCATACCATGCGACCAGCTTCACCATCTTCCCGATGACCTTCGTCAGCCCTCCGTCCACGATCGAAGAATGCGTATTACCGAGAATATCGGACGATACCAGCTGCTCCTCCGTATATTCCAAAATACCCTTCAACGAATTCGAGGAATAATGCTTCAGCTTTTCATTGAGTTCCTTTACCGAAACCTCCTGTTTCAGATTGATGGACAGATCGACCACAGAGGCGTCGATCACCGGGACTCGGTAAGAATAGCCATCCATCTTCCCCCGAAGACCAGGCAAAACATCCCCGATAGCCTTTGCCGCACCCGTGGTCGTAGGGATGATCGAATAGGTTGCGGCCCTCGCCCGCCTCAAATCGCGGTGGGGCGCATCCTGCAGGTTCTGGTCCGCCGTGAAAGCATGTACCGTCACCATATAGCCCGATTCAACACCATACTCCCTGTCCAGTATCTGCATAAGGGGCGCGATACATCCCGTAGTGCATGACGCGGTCGAATAGATCAGCTCGTCACCAATCGTATCGTCATTCACCCCATGCACGATGGTCCTCACCCCTCCCGTAGCCGGCGCCGTGATCAACACCTTACGCGCGCCTGCATCGATATGAGCCATCGCCAGCCCCTTATCCGCAAACCGCCCGGTGGACTCGATCACCAGGTCGACCTCCAACTCCTTCCATGGAAGACGAGAAGGGTCTTTTTCTTTCAACATCCGTATCAATTTCCCGTTCACGCGGATCCCCTCAGCTTCCGCCAGCACCTCACCCGGGAACCGGCCATGCGCCGTATCATATTTGAGAAGATGGGCAAGGGTAACAACATCGGTCAGGTCATTGATCGCCACAACTTCCAGTGAGGTCTTGTCTTGCAGCGCACGAAGGGTCATCCGGCCTATCCGGCCAAATCCATTGATCGCAATTTTCATATTTTTTTGATTTAATTAGGCAGTCACGCCGGCAGGCGCCATGGCCGTCACCCCCGGACCCCAACCATCGCCGTCGAAGTGCTTCCATTCACCATCGAGGTCCGAAAGGCATGACGATAATCCGAAGGGGTCGTCTTCAAATTCCTTAAAAACACCCTCCGCATGGAAACCAACCCTCCCAGCCCGCACCGCTCGGCGATGCGCTCCAGGCTGATATCGGTATCCTCCAGGTATTTCCTGGCCGATTCGATCCTGAGCTTTTCTACATATTTGGCAGGAGAGAACCCAGTCTGCTTATGAAAGACCCGGGTAAAATTTCGGGGGCTCATGCTCAGTTGACCAGCCATCCGGACAACGTCCAGCCGCTCATGCAGATGCTCGCTTAGCCATGGCCGTATCCTTTCGGCGAGACTCGCGGTCTCGAATATGGGCAGCAGGTTCCCGAACTGTATCTGGCATCCCGGCCGGCTCAGGAACACCACCAGCTTCCTCGCGATCTCCCCGGCGATCTCCCGGCCGTGGTCCTGCTCGACCAGCGCAAGCGCCAGGTCTATCCCCGAAGTAACACCCCCGGAAGTATAGATCGGACCATCCTGCGTATAGAACGCATTCGCATCCACCTTCACCTTCGGATAATTGTTCTTGAGCCGCTCACACAGATCCCAGTGCGTGGTCGCCCTCCGTCCATTGAGCAACCCCGCCTTCGCCAGCACGAACGCCCCCCCGCACACAGAACCGATCCGCCGGGTCCTGCGCATCTCGAGCCGCGACAGCCACAAATAGAACTCTTCATATTCCGGACTGTCTAAATTCACAAAATCATTGCCCGCCACCAGCAAGGTATCTATCGGTCCCCGCAGCTCCATTGCACTCTGCGCACACCTGATCTCGATCCCCGAATGAGCGATCATTCTCCCGCCTCGCGTCGGCGATACGACGGTCACCTCATACCCCCGCGACGATCCCGAACGCCGCAGGATCTTATCCGCAAAATTGAACACATCCGCGGGACCCGCCACATTCAACAAAAAACCGCTCGACATCATGACGATGACAACTCTCATACCGTAAAAATAGCACAAAACCGGGCTGTCGCAAAGGACATAAATTATACAATTTACGCCAAGGTCACTTAACCTTCATCCCTATCACCCGGGTGGTATGTGCACTGAAATACCCTAGTGCTCCCCCTGTCCAATTATTCACTGGATTGCCGGGATAAGATCCCCCATTTCCGGTAGCCGCAGCATCCAGACCCGACCAATAGTCATACATCGGCTTATCGAGACATTGCATCTCTATCCGGACACTGTCGCCAACATGCAGCGTGCTATCCGGATCACTTCTCTCTAATCCATAACTATTGGCCTGTCCCGCGCTATACTGGCTATTCCAGTAATACAGGGTCCTATCCAGCGTCCCATTGATGGTCTGATTGAATAGATAATAAGCCACCCCCGGCCCCGCAGGATTTACGAATTGCGGCGTCGCGACCAGCACCGTTTTACCGCTATTCGCCGTCGGCCCCACAACAACACCGTCCAGCGGTACCAACCCCGGCATGACAGAGCTCGCGCTGAACGTATCCGCACTCACAGCAACCTTCAACAAATAACTATTCCCCGCCACACCCCGCAAACCCCGTGTATAATAATTCCCCCCTCCACTGTCAACCAGCACTTCGAGATTCCCCTTATCATCCGAGAGCTCCACCCTCGCCCCAACAACCCCGCGGAAGCTATTACTGTCATAGAACGCCGCCGTCTGAAATATCCTTACCAGGTAAGGACCGGGCAGATCGGTAATATTTCCTTCGATGACATACTGCGCCGGCGCAGTGCGCAGCCCCAATTTCACCACTTTTGTACAGGCCAGGGACCCAATGCACACGATCAGTAGCAGGATTCGAATAGTTGACATATTGATTAGAATTTTGCCGCGATGGTGAAATAAGGTACGATACCGAAAAGGGAGGTCTGGACAGCCTGGGTCTCCGCAGCATTATGCGGGTCCTCCCGAAAGTTGATAAAGTAGGCGTTCTGACGGTCGTAAGCATTGTACACCCCGAATGCCAGTTCCACCTGGTACCATTTCTTCTTTGGAAAGTGCCGGACCGCCCCCAGGTCGAGCCGGTGATAGGCCGGCAGCCGGTAGCCATTACGTTCAGCATAATAGAAGGCGATACGGCCATCGGCAATATATTTCCCGCTGGGATAGCTGACGGGATTTCCGGTGTAGTAGACCCAGTCTGCCGACAACGTCCAGCCCGCGTTCGGCTGATAGATGGCCACGATCGCCGCATTATGGGTACGGTCGGGAGTGGCGCTATACCACTGGCCCCCGTTGATGCCATTTATCTGCAGCTGTGACCTTGACAACGTATAGCTCACCCATCCCGTCAGCCTGCCGCTCGTTTTCTTCAGCTGCGCCTCCACCCCATAGGCACGCCCTTTTCCGAACAGCAGCTCGCTCTCGACGATATCGGTCAGCTCCAGGTTGGCCCCCGTACGATAGTCGATCTGGTGCTGCATCGTCTTATAGTATGCCTCTACATTCCAGGAATAGTCTCCACCCCCGGCCTCCCGGTAATAGCCAAGCGACAGCTGATCCGCGACCTCGGGCCGGATATTATTGTTGGTCAGCGCCCACCTGTCCGTAGGCACGCTGAGCGCCGAATTGGCCAGCAAATGCACATTTTGAACGTTCCGCGCATACCCTGCCTTTATAGCCGAAAGCTCATCCAGCTTATACCCCAGCGCAAGCCGGGGTTCGGCGTCAATATACTGTTTCGCGGACCGCCCCCTGCCATAGTTCAACGTGTCCGTCACTTTCCCATCCGCATCGAGACGATAGAACCTGCCAGGCCCCATAACCGAGAAAGACGTAAGCCTTACGCCATATGAGACCGTCAACCGCTCCGTTGCCTTCCAGTCATCTCCGGCAAACAAAGCGTTCTCCCATCCATACCGGCTTTCATAGCTGGAATCGTTGATACCCGAACCCGGCAAAGCCACCAGCTTCGCCGGGGCGACGACGTGATATACGGACTGCAACCCGAACCGTACAGTATGCGCCGGCCCCGGATACCACTCCCATTCCTGCCTCAGAGAATAATCGTTCAGCGCAGACCGGATGTCGAAAGAGCTATTGGTCACATAGACCGTTATCGCAGTATTATAGTTGCTCACAGCGAGCGTCGTATTAGTGAAAAGCTTCGACCCAAAAAAATGATTCCATCGCAACGAGGCGACCCCATTGCCCCACTGCAACCCAAACGTCTTATAGATGCTCAGCTCGTCCTGCCCGAGATACCCGGCCCCATATAAATGATCCCTGTCACCGAGGCGAAAATTGAATTTCGCATTGAGATCATAGAACCCTATCCTGTCTCTGTTGATGGTGGTATCGTCACTGCTCGACAGTATCTGATCCAGTTTCGTCGCCCGGCCCGCCAGCACGAATGACGACTGCCCCTTTTGGATCGGGCCCTCCACCTCGCCGCTGATCGTCAGCAGCCCTTCACCCGCCCGCCCATGAAAAGCCTGGTTATTCCCTTCATTCATCCGCACGTCTTCTATAGAAGACAGACGGCCGCCATATTGAGGAGGTATGCTCCCTTTATATACCGAGACATCTTTTATGGCGTCTGCATTGAAAGTGGAAAAAAGCCCCAGAAGATGTGAAGGATTGTATACCGTCGTCCCGTCCAGCAGGATAAGGTTTTGATCCGGCGCGCCGCCCCGCACATAGAAGCCGGTATTCCCTTCTCCCGCCGAAGACACACCAGGCAGCAGCTGTATCGTCTTCAGGACATCTGTCTCGCCAAGGAATACGGGCACGTTCCGGATCGTCGTCATCGACAGCCTGTCCGCACCCATCTGGGAGCCCTGCAGCTTGTTGTCCTTTTCATAAGCCCTTACGACAACCTCCTTTAGCTCGCCGCCGTCGCCGAGCGCAACATCGAGTACGATATCCTTATGCAGCCGCATCGTATCTCTCAACGGTTGCATTCCCGCGGTCGAGAATACAAGAACATAGTCCCCTTCAGGAAGAGTGATGGAATAGAAGCCATATTGATTGCTGACAGCGCCCTTGTTCTGTCCTTCCACCACAACAGATGCGCCGATCACGGGCTCGCCGCTCCTGCGGCTGCTGATAGTACCACTAATGGAGTACCTCTTCTGGGCAAAAGAATGGACGGGAATAAAAGCAAGCAACAGAATAAAAAGTCCTGGTCTCATGGCGTTGAATGTTTGCCAGTGTAAGACAAGAACCCCTCCTTTTTCCCCTACTATAAAAGAAGGATACCCGTGCTGAAACCAAGCCAGACAGTATTATTTCCGCCCCATATCCCGGACAGGGGCCCCTTGGCCCATTCAGGAGGCCACGCCGAACCCGAAGGGCTATGCGAAGACGCTACATACAGCGCGAAGCTCGGACCAAAGAATAAGCCGACCTTTTTCGAGACCTTGCATTCGAGTTCCGGCTGGAGACGATATAGAGCACCCAGCCGGGAATGCCAATCGTACAATGCTTCACCCGTCAGCTGTATATACGATCCCCACGCCCCCCGGAAATGAAAGTCCCTTCCTATCCCGTAGCCAAACGAGATCGGCTTTTGTGACGACCAGGGATTGTATCCCACAAGCAGGAGGCTGTTCAGGTTCTTGTTCCCCTGGATATATTCCACGCTGATGCCCGTGACCTCCCTAACTGCCACAGCCACCCGATGTACACCCCCATGCTTGACAGCGCTAATCAGTCCGATGCTGTATCCGGTAGACGAATCGGCTACATTGAAGAGCCCGATCTGCACGCCTTTCAAATACCGCGCATTATTAAATACGCCGCTGAGCTGCAGACCCCGTACCGTATCCCTGCAGATATTCTGATAGCCGGCTACCTGAACGCCTCTGACTTTCCCACCCGCGAGGTTCAGCAGTCCCGCAACCTGGACGGACCGGACATCCCGCTTGTCGATATTGAAGACCGTCCCCAGCTCGAATCCGCTGAGCCCGGCCGTATATCCACCGATAAGATTCAAAGAGAATTTGTTCATCACCTGGCCGCTCATCCTGCCATTCGTGCCCAGGAAAGGCAACAGGCTCAATTGGGCGTTTCCGCGGGAAAAAAAATGCGCCAGGTTCAGACTCTGAATGCGCTGTCTCGAGGAAAGGAGGATGCGCGCCCAGAAGGTGCGCTCTAGCGGGGAATAGGACAGGTAGGCCGGCGGCAGCAGGTCTGGTTTCACAGGGGAAAGGGGAATGCTCAATTGCTGATCATACCCCGGATAGACAAATATGCTGGTGTCCCGGTACCACGCCTTGCTCACCGTTACCACAGGATAAGGGTCTTTGGCCCCGAGGCTCAACCGGAAATACCCCTGCTTATTGGTGAGCGTGGCCTGCAGCTGTGTCTTTACAAAAACGCTGACATTCTCCAGCCCCTCCCCCGTCTCAGGATTCGTTACATAGCCCGATACCTGGTAGATACGTTCGATCGGCGGCTGCCTCGTCGCAGGCCGGAGGATGATCAGGTATCTCCCTTGTTCGATATAGACATAGCCCTGGCCCAAAACGATATCCAGCACACCCCTTACCGTCGCGCCACGCACACTAACGGTCACGAGGCTGTCCTCCGGAATAATGCTGCTATTGTAGGAGAATTCGAAATGACCCTGCCTGGCCACCGTATCCAGCACCCTTGCCAGCTGCATATTCCGCACATCCAGGGAGACACGCCTGTCCAGCTGCTGGGCGCTGGCGCCTGCAGCAGTAATAGCCACAGCAATACACGCGGTCAGTAACGATCGCATAGAATGATCATATCTCCATTTTTTTCTTTAACAAGACCGAAGGTTAAGGTGATCACCGACAGAATACTATCCAGATTGTCGTTATCAAAGGTCGTGGTCAGTAAAAGACCACGGCCGGCATTCCCCCGGAGGACAATCTTCACTCCATACGCCTGGTTAAGTGCCGCCAAAAGCTCCGGCAGGGGAGTATTGTGACAGACAAACTTTTTGGTCCGATAGTACTGATAAAGCTTATCGCCCGTGGTAGTCTTGCTGATCTCCCCATGCCGCGAGCCGATAACAACCTTCTCCCCCGCAACAGCCTTCACGGCCTGCGTGCTGTCACTGACGAGGATCGCACCATCTTCTACGATCACCTCCGTTGTTCCATTCACCGATCTTACGTCGAACGATGTTCCGACATCCCGGATGACCACGCCGCCGACCTCGACGGTAAATGGCCGGTTCGGCTCATGCGCCACCTGGAAAAAGGCTTCCCCCTTGAGCTTGGCGACCCGGCTGCCCCGGCTCCCGGAGAGTTCCAGCGAAGAGAACTTATTCAGCGTCACCCGGCTTCCGTCCGGAAGGGTATCGGTCCGGACAGCAGAACCAGCCTTAATAGACAGCCCCGCACCCTCTTTCTCCTTCAACGCCCACCAGCTGCAGACACCTGCAACCACCAAAACAACTGCCGCAGCCACAGCCCTCCATGGGAATATCCTGGCCGCACCGCCACCAGTGACAGGGATCTTTCCGCTCTGCACGAACCGCTCCCATGCCGCCGCAGCATCCAGCGGCCGGGGAGGCCCCAGCCGTCGGCTCCCTTCCCATATCTCGAAAAGCTCGTCGGCATAGCGCTTGTGGCTCGGGTCGGCAGCCATCCACCGACCCACCTCCTGCGCCTCCTCCGGGGTCGACTCTCCCGTGAGATATCTCACCAGGAGGCTGCTGCTGTATCGGTTGAATGTCGATCTCACGTTAAGGTGTTCAATGGTTCATCAATAATAAGATTCCGATGATAACAAATCCTTTCAGCCTCTTGCGCATGATCTTCAGCGCCTTGCTCAGCTGGTTCTCCACAGTCTTTATCGAAAGGCCCATTCGCTCTGCTATCTCCCGGTATTTGAGCTCTTCGAACCGGCTCAGCTGAAAGATCGTCCGGCACTGCTCGGGTAGCTCCTCCAGGGCAAGCTGCAGCTTTGCCTCCAGCTCCAGGTAACTGTTGCCATCCTGCGGAGGTGGCGCTGGCCCCTGCCCCTCCCGATGCAAAATAAATTTCCGGTAATTTTCCTTTACTTTCTGATGTTTCCGATAATTGAGACTCTCATTGTACACCGACCGGTACAGATAGGCTCCGAGCGAACTGTCGATCCTGATGCGCTGCGCCCGCTCATAAACCTTAACGAAAACCTCCTGAACGATCTCTTCCGCGAGATGATCGTCCCTCAGGATCGTATAGGCATAGGCATACAATCCCTCGAAATGGGTCTTGAACAGCTGCTCGAATTCCTGGCTTTCGTCTCCTGGCACCATCGGTTAAGATAAGACAACAAGGGTACAATTTACCCCTATTTAATTTTATCCCTCCTTTGGCCGATATGGCCCCTTCGGTTCACCCCATCCCCAGACGGGCATCGGCGCCTCATCCGAGATCGGGTTCTCAGCAGAATTCGAATTATTAACGGCGATCCGTGACCCCCATTCCAGGTACGCCACCAACGCCGACCGGAATTCAGGGTCGTCAGGTATCCCGATCTCATCGGCAGTCTCCAGCAACAGCCCGACCCACCGCTTCCGCTGCGCTTCGGTTAAATGCCTGTTAAGATGGTGAGCGACCATCAACGCATGCGACCCCTTTCTTTCACCCGTATATAAGGCCGGGCCCTGAAAAACCTCAGTAACGAACTGAGCCACATGCTTAACATGGTCCGCCGACATATGCTTGAACAGCGGTTCCAGCAGTTCATCCTGCAGCACCTTCTCATAGAAACGCTTCATCAGCTGCTCCGTCCGTGGGAAACCTCCCATCCATTCGCTTAACGTAGGTATATTTTCCATCTTTCAAATTTAATTTCCGCCGGACCACCCGCCAATAACCTACCAAAAAGTAGGTCTCTTTCATTAATTTTAACTATGATTAGCTTAAACAACAAGACCTACACCTGTCCGGTCGACGTCACCCTTAGCCTCATCGGCGGCAAATGGAAACTGCTGATCCTGTTCCACCTGCATTACTTCTCCCGGAAAGGCTACAGCGAAATAAAGAGCAATTTGCCGGGCATATCCGAAAAGATGTTATCCCAGCAATTGCGCGAGCTGGAAAGAGACCAGCTGGTCGCGAAAGAGCCGATCTCGAAAAAACCCTATCGCGTTGAATATTTCCTGACGGAGAAAGGAAAGACCCTCGGCCCGCTATGTGAATTCGTCAGTCAATGGGGGATCGATTACCTAAAGGAACACAACATCGACTACGTCCAGGACCAGCATCTCTATAAGTAGAGGCGCGGAAACCTCCGGAACACCGCCGCAGTTCCAACACCTCCAGGAACCGGCGCCACCCTTTTTGTCGGCGCTCCGAAGATCGGCCACGCCACCGGCGGCATCGCCCGTATATTCGCCGCCTGGTAGCCTTCCCCCTGGCATCCCCCGCGGATGCAACATTACTTCCCGGATCGCGTCTCTTAACACCATATGACCACTACCTCCAGAAAGGACTGGCTGGACAACCTGTGCTCCTTCCTTACCATTCTCGTCGTCGCTCACCATTCATCCCTGGCTTATACGACCTGGGCCTGGTTCAACACCACCGCCTACGCCGCCTCCACCCACCCCGTGGTCGACACCGCCCGCTGGAAGGGAATGGACATCTTCGAAGACTTCAACGACATCTTCTTCATGTCCCTGATGTTCCTGATCAGCGGCATTTTCGTCCCGCGCAGCATCGAAAAGAAAAGTGTCAAAGGATTCCTCAGCGACCGGTTCCGTCGCCTCTTCATCCCCTTCGCCATCGGCGTCACCATCCTCATGCCGGTCGCCTACTACTCTTCCTGGTATCTTGCCCACCATAATAACAATATGGGCGCCTTCTGGCGCGACTACTTCACGACCGAGGGCTGGCCCGCGGGACCACCCTGGTTCATCTGGGTCCTGTTTGCATTCAACGCCATCTATGCGCTGTGCTACCCCTACACCAGCGCCAGGCTAAACAAAATAACCACCTACCTGGCCAGCCGAAAACAACACCCGCTCACAATATTCCTTATCGGCTATCTCCTCACCTGGGTAGTATACGTACCCTTCGTACTATTGGTGGGTCCCGGCGCATGGACCGGCATCGGCCCCTTCGATTTCCAGATCAGCCGCGTTCTCCTGTATTTTGTCTTTTTCCTGCTAGGTACCCTTTTCAGCATCCCGGCACTGGAGACCGGTCTGTTCTCCAACAGCTCCGCGCTCGTAAAAAAATGGCCCCTCTGGTTGATCGGCGCCCTGTCCGCCTATACGCTCCTGAAGCTCAGCGAACCACCGCTGACCCGTATGCTCCGCGAGCACGAATTAACCAGACTGCAGGCTACCCTCCTCTACAGATCAATTTGGGCCCTATCCTGCACAGTCAGTTCCATCGCCTTCCTCACCCTGTTCAAAACCTTCTTCAACAAACATCGCTGGACATCCCTGTCCGACAATGCCTACGGCATTTACCTGGTCCATTACATTTTTGTACTCTGGTGCCAGTTTGCTCTATTGAATTACAACCTGCCCGCCGGAATAAAATTTCTGACCACCTTCATTCTTTCCGCCTCCCTTAGCTGGCTGACAGTCTATCTGTTAAGAAAGAACAGGCGCGTCCGCAACCCTGACACTCAAACAACACCAACAACCGTCCCACCGGGATAGTGACGGCAACTTCTGGCTGATCATCCACAGCCGCTCCCGGGAAGAAGCCCTCGCCCAGCTGCGAACCTTCCCCTACTACGGTCTCGGCTATATCTCGATCAAGCTCACCGAACTCGCCGACAACCAACTCTCCAGGTAGATCAACCCGTCCGTCCCCCGGATCCTTCCCCTCCACCGTCCTCCACCTGATTTTGCTGATCCTCAGCAATTTGATCTTTTGGCATTCCCCCGGCCTCTATCATCTGATCCAGTCATTTTTTAAATATCTGCATCTGTTATCCACCAAAATAAACCCCCACCTTTGTTCCGTCGGGATCGCCCCGGCGCCAACAATGGAAATACACAACAGCACATACAACGACATCGACGATATCTTCAGATTGTATAAGATCGCCACCGATTTTCAAAAGACAAAATTCATCGTCCACTGGCCCGAATTCGACAGAGCCCTCATCGAAACAGAAATTGCAGACAACAGACAATGGAAGATGATCATCGACAATAAAATTGCCTGCGTCTGGGCCACCACATTTGACGACCCGCAAATATGGGGTCCGCTCAACGCCGACCCGGCCGTGTATATCCATCGGATAGCAACCAACCCCCAATTTAGAGGAAACAACCTCGTCGCAGCTATCGTTGGCTGGGCAAAGCAACACGCCATAGAGAACAACAAAAGATACATCCGCCTCGACACCGTAGGCGACAACCCCGGACTCATCGCCCACTACACCAAATGCGGCTTTGATTTCCTGGGCCTGTCAAAACTCACCGACACCGCAGGCCTTCCCGCGCACTACGACAACGCCACCGTCAGCCTGTTCCAGCTGCGATCCTAGGAGATTACACCCGCATTCTTCAGCAATAGACAAGATCTCCGGCTCGCCCGGATGAACTCTTTCGTCCTTTTGTTCAAAACCACACATTCCGCGGATTTCATGCCTTGTATATCCCGCCCGGCCACAATTATTTTGCAGGACCCTGTCACAAATCGCGAGTCTATTTTGTCTCGTGTAATCAAGAACAGAAAGGCATATGACACTAAAGCAACTGGCACTGATCCTCCTATTATTGACCGGCATTCCGGCGTTCGCACAGGAAAAAGGCGCTATCAAAGGCAAGATCATCGAACAATCCACCAAACGTCCCATACAGGGCGCAACAGTGGCCACTAAAGACCATTCCGTCTCCACAGACAGCGCAGGCGTATTCGTCCTGTCAAATATCCCTGCGGGCGACCACACCCTCCTCATCACCAGCATCGGCTTTCAGCCCAAGACCCTCACCGATATCCCCGTCGCCATTGGCAAGACATATTACCTCGAGACCGAGCTCCTGCCGGACGCCGTCCAGCTGGGCGCAGTATCCGTACGGGCATTCAAAGGTGAGAACAATCCGATGGTCCCCGTCTCCTCCTTCTCTTTTTCCCGGGAAGAGATATTCAAGAGCCCCGGTGCCCAGGGCGATATCTTCAGGGCCATCGGCATCCTGCCCGGCGTGGTCAGCAGCGGCGGCCAGTATTCCGCCATCGCCGTCCGCGGCCAGGGAACATCCGACAACGTTTATATAGCGGATGATATTCCGTTATTCCAGGTCTCCCACCTCGAGATCGAAGGCTTCAACTCCGGCTTCAATGACCCCAACGGCGGCCGCTTCAGCATCTTTGCTCCGCGCGTCGTGGACAACGCCACCTTCCAGGGCGGTGGCTTCTCGGCGCAGTACGGCCGGAAAAGCTCGTCTTACCTTGGGCTGGGCATCAAAGAGGGCAACCGTAGCAACGCCTTTTACAGCGGCCAGTTCGACCTGCTCGGCTTTACCCTCATCTATGACGGCCCTTCGGGGATCGACAAAAAGACAAGCGTCTTCGCATCCGCAAGATACCAGGACTTCCGGCTGCTGGAGAAGATGGTCGGCCTGACAAGCGCCGGCTTCCCCTCCTATGGCGACTATATGATCAAGACCAGCACCGAGCTCAACGCAAAGAACAAGCTGACATTCATAGCGATGTTCAATCCCGAAAAATACACCCGCGACATCGACAACGTGCTCGACGCCAAGAACATCAACGACAAGAATACTTCCAGCTTCGTCGGGAAGTCTGTGGTGACCAAAGGAGCCGCCGGTCTGAACCTCCGCACCCTCATCGGCCACAGCAGCTACTGGAAGAATATCCTGTATTTCCGGACGGAAGACGTCGACAACCACCTGGGCAATTCCACTCCCACACTCGACGCTGACGGGAACATCATCAAGAAAGGTCCCGTAACGTACGAGGACGACCTCCGCCATATCCGCAACAAGCAATACGAGACAGGCTATCGCAGCATCTTCTCCACAAAGCTCGGCAGCTCCGCCAACCTCCTCGCCGGCGTCGACGCCGCGCGGGTCGACATCGATTACTCACGCATCCTGAAACACACCGACACCCTTTATACTTTCACCCAAAAAGACTACCGCCCCGATCCTTCCACCTACTACCTGATCCTGAACCCCGCCGACTTCAGCGCCCAAAAGAAAGACTTCGCCTACAACGCTTCGGGCTACCTCGACCTGTCGTTCAAGCTCTTTAGCATCCTCACGCTGAACCCCGGCGTCCGGTACGATTATACCGGCTTTACAAAAAAGAGCACGGTCGCGCCGCGCCTCAGCGGCAGCGTTGGACTCGACGAAAAACAAAGCATCAATTTCGCGGCGGGCATCTACTACCAGGATCCCGAATACCAGGACATCGCTTCCCAGCCGGCCGGCCATCGCCTGTTGAGCGAACGCGTCTATCAATATATATTGGGCTACAAGCTCTATTTCTCCCCCGACCTGAAATTTACCGCCGAGGGCTGGTATAAAAAGCTGGACCGCCTCACCGTGCAGCCCGCCAGCGGCAAGTCCTACCTCAACAACGACGGGACAGGAGAAGCCTACGGCTATGACCTGAGCCTCATCAAACGGCTCTCGAAAAAATACCACGGCCAGATCAGCTACTCCTATATGCACTCGACACGGGACGACCACGACGGGCTGGGAAAGTATAATTACATCTTCGACCTCCCCCACGTGATCAGCCTCCTCGGCAGCTACGAATACAGCAGCAAATGGGTCTTCTCCGGCAAGTTCCGGTATACAACGGGCAGGCCTACCGACAAATTCGTCGTGCACAACAACGTCTTCAACGACCCCGCGTTCATACGATATTCCCAGGAAGTGACCGCCCGCAACGGAGACCGCCTGGCCGACTTCATCAGCCTCGACCTCCGCGCAGACTACTCCTTCACCAGGGCGAGAGTAAGATACACCGCCTTCTTCGACGTCGTCGACGTTCTCAATCGGTTCAACGAAAGCTCGGCGATATTCCAGTCCCTGACCGGAAAAACTTTTTCCCTCGGCCTGGCCGTTTTTCCGACATTTGGGCTAAGACTCGAACTTTAATTCTTATTATTGATCCTCACAGCCACAAAAGACGACTTTACCCAGATCTACGAAATAATCAACGACGCCGCATCAGCCTACAAAGGCATCATCCCCGAAGACCGGTGGCACGACCCCTATATGTCCCGATCCGAGCTACAACACCAGATCAACGACGGCGTCCAATTCTGGTGCTACATCGACAATGAGACCATCACCAGCAACCCGATCACCAACCCACCCATCACAGGCGTAATGGGCATCCAGAACAAAGGCGACGTCACACTGATCCGCCACGCCTACGTCCGGACCTCAGCACGGAACAAGGGCATCGGCGGCAGGCTCCTCCAACACCTCAGCACGCTGACAACAAAACCCATCCTCATCGGTACCTGGGCCGACGCCACCTGGGCGATCGAATTCTATAAGAAACACGGCTTCCGACAGGTTTCCCACCAGGAAAAAGAACACCTGCTGCGAAAATACTGGTCAATTCCCCTCCGCCAGATCGAAACCTCCGTAGTCCTCTCCAATCAATGACCACCTACGTCTCGCGGGTAGATATTTCCACAAATTTCCATCCGTGGAGTCCCACCAGGCCCTCAGCAAGAACATAGAACGCTTTATCCCTCCACGCCTATCTCCCAATCGGACTTAGCCATAAGTCGTCAAATTATCGACATTTGGCCAACTATAACCCCATAATCAGCCAAATCAGCTATATTTACCCCACATTTGGCTAATTACATGGAAAGCCTCATAGGTCGAAAAAGGGAATTAGCGGACTTCCACCGCCTGACGCAAATAGTCTATATCAACTAACTGATTTCTATTCCCTGTTTTATTTAAAGTTCATCAGATCAAAAGACATTCTGGATGAAAACCACTGGCTCTCAGGATTAAACACTCCAAGACAACACGCGTGGGCAGGATATGCCTTCGAACAAGTATGTCTTGCGCATTTACAACAGATTAAAAAAGGATTGGGAATTGCAGGCATTCAATCGACGGCCTCATCCCGGATGGGTACTACGGGACAGGATGCCGCACAGATCGACCTTGTATTGGACCGGAGTGACAGGGTCATCAATCTGTTTGAAATGAAATTCTCCGTAGACACCTTCACTATCGACAAAAAATATGCGGATGCGCTAAAGAAAAAAATAGTTGTTTTCCGTGAGCAAACAAGGACCCGAAAGGCAATATTCCTGACCATGATCACAACTTTCGGGCTGAATAGGAATACCTACGCTATTGCAACTGTCCAGAACGAGCTTACAATGGATGTATTGTTTGAACCGTAAAGATCAATCACATTCGATGCCTGACCTTTTCCCAACACCGAACAAGACCGGTGCCATCTCTCCCGGACCGAACAAAATAAAAAAAGACCATCCCATGATGGTCTTGATCCTTAAAAATCTGTGGCAAGACTGAAGATCCAATTAGCAAACGAGAACCAAAAATCCAGAAATCCAAAATCCAAAAAGTCCAAAACCCAAGAAAAATCACGATCCAAAAAATCCAAAATCCAAAAGAACAAAAACCCGAATCCTGAAAATCTACCGTGAACATATAGTGACCCTGAATAATTTGCTGCCTATATAAAATTAGTACTACCCGATTGTAGTTTTGTAACTACAAATTAGGAATAAGATTAAAATTTAAAATAAAACGATAAAAAATACTTGTTTTACTTTAAAACATAGCTATCTTTGATAAAAAACCTCCATGCGCAAGCTCAACCGCGGCAGCATCCTCATCGGCCTCATCGCCTTAGCAACCGTGCTCCTCTCCCTGCAGGCCGTCATCTATTATATCAGGTGGTTCGTCCCCTTCCTCAATGGCCATCACTCTTATATTGTCCCACCGGGCAAGACCGCCATCATCTGGTTCACGATAAAAATTATTACCAACGCTCTCTTCATGACCGTCGGCATCCTGCTGCTAAGACTCTACCGGCAATTCCGCTCCTCCGGCTACTTCGGAAAAGAAAGCCTCCGCGTGCTGGACTTCTTTGTCCTCTCCTGCCTCGGCCTCGCCATCCTCGGACTTTTTCAAACGATATGCGACAATATCTCCGACCTGCACCTCAATGAGTGGTCCTCCGCCTGGGCGACGGTCAATAGAATATTCCGCTTCATCACCCATCAATTCGTCCTCCGTGAGCCCCAGACCATGTACATCCTCCTCGCCGCCATCCTATGGTCGGTCCGGCAATTCGTGGAAAAAGCGCTAACAGTCAAAAAAGAGAACGAATCATTCATATAGCCATGCCAATAGTCGTCAACCTGGATGTCATGATGGCCAAAAGAAAAATGTCCCTCAACGAGCTCGCCCGCCTCGTCGGCGTCACCAACGTCAACCTCTCCATCCTTAAAACTGGAAAAGCCAAAGGCGTCCGCTTTGATACGCTGGACGCCATCTGTAAAGCGCTGGAATGCCAGCCAGGCGATATTCTCGAATACGTAAAGGAATGACCTGTCAGCCCACTGTCAATTTTTCCTGTCCCCCGCGGTTGGCACTTACTTTGCTTGGAATTTTTTAGACAAAACAACCCAACAATGATCAGCGCTAATTTCCAGATCAGGTTCGATTTCCTGGTCGATACCGAGCGGCTGAACATCACCCTCGAAGCCGACGTCCAGGAACACCACTCCGACACTTACTATATTATTGGCAATTTTCGGATCCCGGGGCATGGCAGTCAAAATATCCTGCCCGAGATCACCATCCGGAAAGAAAAAGGCCTTTGGGTCCATACCGATAGCCACAAAGCCTCCGAGCTCAGCAAGGCGGCCGGAAAGGCGATCGAAGCCTGGAACACACAACCAGCAACCCAGGCTCCTCCGCCGCTTCCCGAATAAACTTTGCCACGGCAGCGCCGTCGAGGCCCTCAAGCTCCATCCAATCAGCTGGTGATACTACTGAGCACGATCTTCCCCGCCACCACGCGCTCATCCATCAATCGCTGCGCCTCCGCCGCCTGCGCCAGCGGCAGCACCTTCCCAACCCTGGTCCTGATCACACCCTTCGCCGCCCAGTCCAGTACCTTCTCCATAATAGCACGATCCAGGTCCGTCGAGACAAAAGACGCCCGTATCCCCGCTGCCGCAGCCTTCTCCGCGGATGGCGGATGCACCGTCGACAACAACAGCCCGCCCTTCTTCACAACACCCATCAGCGCCACCTGCGCCGGCCCGCCGACAAGATCGAGCGCCAGATCGACAGGAGCAACACCATCCAGGTAACCCGCAACGGCGTAATCCACGACGGCATCGATCCCCAATCCCCGCAGCGCTTCGATATCTTCTCCAGTAGCCGAACCAACCACCGTCGCACCCAGCGCCTTCGCCATCTGTACCGCATACCAGCCAATCGATCCACCGGCGCCCAGCAGGAACACCCTGTCCCCCTTCTTAACGGTGGTAAATTTATACAACAGGCTATACGCCGCTCCCGCCGTTATCGGCACCGAAGCCGCCTCCACAAACCCCAAACCCTCCGGCTTGGCCACCACCTGTCCATCACCAGCGACCATATATTCGGCATAGCCGCCCCCGCGCTGAAAAGGCACCCGCGTAACCACTTCATCCCCGGCGGTAAAGCCACCAAGCCTGCTCTCAACCACCACGCCCGACGCCTCCCAGCCCGGCACCAGCGGCAAAGGCAGCGGTATAATGTCTTTCAAAAAACCATTCCTGATCTTGCTGTCCACCGGATTCAGCGCAGCAGCCTTCACCTGTATAAGCACTTCTCCGTCCCTGGGTACCGGACGGTCGATATCGACGAGGCGCAGCACCTCTGGCCCTCCATATTGAGGAATTTGTATCGCTTTCATAATTATGTTTTATGAAGACAAATCTACCTCGACATAGGGCGACAGGAATTGTACGTAGCGGCTGTTCTTGAGCACCTCCCTGGCAGAGACCCCAAATGTCCGGCGGAAGATCCGGGTAAAATGCGCCTGATCCGTAAACCCGCTCTGCACCGCGGCAGTCGACATCGGCAACCCCTTCTGCAGCACCTGGAATATAACATTCTTGATCCGCTTCCACAGCACATACTGCGAAAAGGCCACCCCCATCTCCTGCACGAACAAATGCCGCAGTCGTTCCGTCGACAGGAATACCCTTCCCGCTACTTCCTCCAGCACCAGCGGCTCGTCCAACCGGCTATCAATATACGCCAGCGCCTCAGCGATCCTCCCGTCGACAGGCCGCGACTCCGCCACCCCGGGCAACCCCGGGCCCGACGAACCCGGGCCCGACAAACCCGTCCCCGACAAACCCGTCCCCAACAACCCCGCATCCGGCAGCCCCGTCCCCGACAACCACCCCTCCAGCAGCTCCGCCGAAAAACGCACCATATCCTTACCCGTTACCTCCGGTATCTCCTCTATCGCCACAAACGCCCTCCCGTCCAGCATATTCTTCAGCTGCCAGCCCTGGTAGCTCTCCGCGTCGATAAAATAGACCAGCGCCGGACTATCCTCTGCCCGGCACGAATGCGGGACATACTGGTTTACAAAAAACCCGCATAGCCCCCGGTGAAGCGTCCCCTCTATCGTGCTGTCGATAGGGTTCTTCAGGCTCACAACCACCTGGAAACACTGGTGATAATGCACATCCACCATAGCATGCCGCGCAAGAAATGAGATCAAAGGATGAGTTTTCGTTATTTTTGTCAATACAACATCAATACCATGTCTTATAATATAGAACCCATCGGTTTTGTTCAATCCTCTATAAAACACCGCGAAGATGCCGCAAAACAGGGCTACGAAGGCGCACCCGACGCCTGGCTCGTCCTCAACGACAACATCGCCCCGGCCCTCCAGGGAACCCTCCCCGGCGACGAAATAATCCTCATCACCTGGTTCCATCAATCCAAACGCGACGTCCTCATCGTCCACCCCCGCGGCGACAAGAACAACCCACTGTCAGGCGTCTTCGCCACCCGCAGCCCCGACAGACCCAACCCCCTGGGCCTCCACCGGGTCACCGTCCGTGCGATCAACGGCACATCCCTCAAGGTCGGCCCGCTCGAGGCGATCGACGGTACCCCTATAGTCGATATCAAACCCGTCCTCCGCAACTCAGAGGACGCATAGCCGCAGCCAGCACCCAATTCAATATCCCAATAAATTGAGGCCCCATATTCTTTCTTCCGACAGTTTGGGCTATATTGATCCATGAAAAGAATTTTACTCCCCTTCCTCGTCCTCCTGTCCTGCGCCTGTTTCTCGCAAACCTATATTTCCCTTGCCCCAAGCCTGTCCAACAACCCCGGGACCTTTACCGAAAAAGCCAATTTCGCCTTCGAGGTAGGCAAACAATGGGATGTATTCAGTCTGGGGATCGACTATGGAAGGATCAACCTCGCAAAGGTGCAGGGGAAGGATACGGTCAATTACCTCGAGATCCGGCCCAATCTCAATATCTTTCAGCAAGGGAGATGGACAAATACCTTTACGGCCGGAATAGGCTATATTTTCAATTCACAACAAAGCATGATGACCGAACTGACTTCCGGGATCGAATATACCTGCAATGACCAGCTTCATCTCAATGTCTATCTGGGCCAATATTATTACAGCGGACGAACGGCGGCCAGCAACGAGACGTTTTTCGGCATATCAGCCGCATGGTATTTTGTCCCCACCCATCCCAAATCGCTGATCAGCCAGCCGGCAAAAAAATAGAATTGTGCCCCTCCCCTTCCCATCTATTTGTCATCCTGTTTGTCGTAGCAGGAAAATAGCCTTTTGCTTTCCCGGTCCTCAAACTCCCCACACCCATCCCTCGCCGAAAGATACAGCTGATGCCTCTCACAAAACCCATCCCTGTCCCGCACCGACGCATACCCGGAGCTCATCGCCGTCAACCCGCGATACACGCGCTCCACGACCGCCGGATCACCCGAAAAATACCTGCACTGCGCACAAGCACAAGCCTCCCCCGAAAAACCCGAAACCCCCAAACGAATAACATCAAATATTTTCATAAGATCAATGCGTTATTACACCCGACCAATAATGCCCAAAAACCACCACTGACAACACATACCCCAATAGCACATTAACCACCACCCCCGCCGTAAAAGCGATAACAGGCCTGCTCCCCGCCGCCGCCAGCTCCCTGAACCTCGTCGTCAACCCGATGCTCAAAAAACTGAACGTGAACGCCCATGTCCTCAACGACGTGATCGGCGCAATAAGCGCCGGCTTCACGATCTTATTATAGTCCCCCAGCGTATTCCCATGCACGATCAGCGTCGTCAGCGCCGACGCGACCAGGAAGCCGATCACGAACTTCGGGAACCGCCACCAGATCTGGCCGACCGGCACCTTCGAATTCGTCTCCGAACGTTCCCAGACCGTCACCGCGATCAGCGCCAGGATAAAGGTCCAGATACCGATCCACACATCCCGCCCGATCACCTTGATCAGCGTATACGACGCCAACGCCTGCTCCGGCGTCCCCGCAATACCCGTACTGGGACCAGCCAGATTGCCATAAGACTGCGCCGCAGCCAGACCCGCCGCATCGGCGAACTCCGACGTCCCCACCCATGCGCCGCCCACACCCGTCGGAAGATGCAGGCTGCGCGACACCAGCGGCAGCGCAAAGATCAGTACGATAGCCCAGAACACCACCAGGCTGATCGCAATGGGCGGATCTTCTTTCCGAGCCCTCACAGCTCCCGCCACCGCGATCGACGCCGATACCCCACACACCGCGCCACCCGCTCCCAGCACCGCCGCCAGCCGCTGATCCAGCCCCAGCCGCCGGGCGACAAAGAAGATCACCAAAAAAGTCACAACAGACACGATCGACGCCTGCAATATCGCCACCGGCCCCGCCCAGATGATCAGCGTAAATGGCAGCGTAGCCCCGAGCAACACAATCCCTAACTTAATATAAAATTCCACGCGAAAACCCGCATCCAGCCAGCGCGGCAGTCCCACAACATTGGAGAGCACCAATCCCAGCACCAGCGCCACCAGCGGCGGCTCCAGGTTGTACTTGCTGGCCTGATCCCAGCTGCCACCTATATAGATGATCGCCGAGACCACAAAGACAACAACGAACGACGCCACGAATTGCCTCGGCTTCTGCCCGATAAAAGAGACCACAACGGAAAAAAGTGCCGACAACACCGCCAGCAACGCCAGGTACCGGATACCCGTCGCCGACAGCTGCTTCGCCAGCTGCGAAAAATTCGACCATTTAGCGGGAGCCACCGCGATCCAGGCAATGCTCGACCCGGCGAGATAAAAGATATATGCGAGAATGACGATCCCCAAACCCAGCCAAACCGCCCACCAGTCCTCCTTCAATATAAATTCCTTCCACCCCGGCGCCTGCTGTATCCTGGCAGTATCAGTTGTAGCAGCACTCATATGCAATTTCTTTATTGCAATATAAGCAAAATCCGAACATTAGTCCATAAACTTAATAGGATAAACAATACCCCCTATTCGGCGCGAAGACTCTTCGTCGGATTGGCGCTCGCCCCCCTCACCGCCTGCCACCCGACCGTCACCACAGTGATCAGCAGAGCCACCATCCCCGCTTCCAGGAACACATCGACCCCGATACCGATCCTATACTGATACCGCTGCAACCATCCATGCAAAAAATACCAGGCCACCGGCGAAGCCACCACACAGCTGACCAATACCAGCACCACAAAATCCTTCGACAGCAGATACCACAGCTGCCCCACAGAAGCCCCAAGTACCTTCCGGATACCGATCTCCCTCGTACGCTGTTCCGCCATATACGCCGCCAGCCCGAACAGTCCCAGACAGGATATAAAGATCGCCAGCGCGGCAAAGATCCCCGCCAGACGACCGATCAGCTCCTCGAACTGGAACTTCTCCGCATAGCTGGTGTCCGCAAAATGATAGATAAAAGGAAAACTCGGGTTATACTTGTTGAATATAGACGCCAGCCGCGCCATCGCATCATGCACCTCCACCGACGGAGACAGCCGGTAAATGATATTGCTGGCGTCACCAGGGCTATACGTAAAAAAGGTCGGCTCCGGCGGCGAGAAAGGCGAAAGCATCAGCGCATCGTTCACCACCCCGATCACTTTGATGCGGTGTCCCCTGCGAAACGTGATCACCTGCCCCAGGGGGTCCTTGAAGCGCATCCGCCTGACCGCCGCCTCATTCAGCACCACGGAAAGCGTATCGGCCCCTAAATTCCCGCTGAAATTTGTCCCCGCCATAAATTGCATCCCCACCGTGTTGAAATAGGTCTCGTCCACATCGACCGTAGCCATCGGTAAGGATTCGTTGGGATAACGGCCACTCCAGCTCTCGATATTCGACCAGTTCAACAAATTGCTCACAAAAGAAGACGCCCTCGTTACCTTATCCACCAGCCGGCTCGAAAGCAGATCATCTCGCAGCGATGCATAGTTGCGCGACAGGTCATCGCTTCCGTCCGTATAGACCAGCCGGGCAGCGTCATAACCCGCGGGCCGGTTCTTTGCATACTGTATCTGGCGGTAGATCAGCAGCGTGCTGATGATCAGCGCAATGCTGCACGTGAACTGCAGCACCACCAGTATCTTACGGGGCCAGCTCGCCGCGCGGCCGACGCTAACCCCCTTCAGCACCTTCACCGGCCTGAACGACGAGAGAAAGAAGGCAGGCCTGGCTCCTGCGAGCAGCGCCGTCCCCAGCACATAGCCCGCCATTACCGTCCAGAACAAACCCGAGTCCCATGGTATGCTCACCGCACACTGCGTAAGCGTATTAAAAGGAAGCAGTGCCGCCTCCACCAGCGCCAGCGCGATCAACGCCGCTATCAGCGTAATGACCGTCGACTCCACCAGGAACTGGATTATCAGATCACGCCGCAGCGACCCTACCACCTTGCGAACTCCTACTTCCCTCGCCCGTTTCTCCGACCGCGCCGTCGACAGGTTCATAAAATTGACGCACGCGATCAGCAGCACCAGCACGCCGATGATGCTGAAAAGCCGGACGTATTCTATAAATCCGCCCTCGGCCCGTCCATTCTTAAAATCAGAGTAAAGATGCCAGTCGCTCATCGGGTGCAGGAACAGCTCTTCATGAGACGACTTCCACGACCCGGGGTTATATTTCTTTACGACTGCGCTCATCCTGGCCTCCACCTCGGCCATGCTCGCACCGGGCTCCAGCTTCACGAACGTCTGGAAGGAATAATTGCCCCAGTTGGTCTGCGACCTTCTCACCCAGTCATTGGCCTGGATATCGAAGGCGAACGGCAACACATAGTTGATATTAAAAGTTGAATTAGGCGGGAGATCGCGGATAACGGCCCCGACGACAAAATCCTGCTGATTGTCCACCCGCACTTTCTTCCCCATGGGGTCCTCGTTGCCAAACAACGCCCGGGCAGTCGACTCCGTCAATACGATCGAATAGGCGTCATGGAGCGCCTTATTAGCATCCCCACGCAACACAGGATATGGAAAAATGTGAAAGAAATCCTCCTCTGCCTCTGCTCCCGCAATATATATCTTGTGCTCACCCGCCGTGAGTCCGTGCGAGATCATCCAGTCGGTATGCGCCACATACCGGATACCCGGCACCTCCTTCCGCAGCGCTTCTGCCAGTGGCAGCACAGTCCCATTGAACTGCGAGATATCTCCGTTCCGGACCACCCGTGAATGCACCTGCGCCACCTGCCGGTACCCGGGCAGCTGCCGGTCGTAGGAGTATTGGTACACAACCCACAGACCGATAAGAAGAGCGACGGCCATCCCGATGGCCAGACCCAGAATATTGATGACGCTATAGCTGCGGTTGCGCAGTAGATTCCGCCAGGCGGTGAGGAAGTAATTTCTAAACATACTCTATCCACCATCAATAAAATGCCATATCTCCAACCATTTAAAAATCAACCGGCTACCCCTTTCACAAACCCCAAATTTGTCCGCTTTCGATACACCCACTGTCCACTTTCCCCAGACCGGGCCCCTGGCCTGCGCACCCCGCGACCCACGACCCGCAGCCAGCAGCCCGCGACCCGCGACCCGCAGCACCCCGCCATCCGCACCCCGCGACCCGCGCCCCCCCTACTCCGGCTCATCCGGCCTCACGAACGGCCGTATGATCAGTCTATTCCCCTTATCGAACGTAAAATAATTCCAGATCCAGTTCGTGAACACCAGCAGCTTGCTCCGAAAGCTCATCAATCCCGTGATATGCACGAACAGCCAGATATACCACGCGATCCTTCCCCCAAATCGGATATTCCCCCTCAGATCCGCCAGCGCTTTCCCCCTTCCCACGGTCGCCAGCGCACCCTTATCAAAAAACTTGAACGGCGCAACGCTCTTCCCCCGAACCACAGCATTCAGGTACTTCCCCACGTAGTGCCCCATCTGTATCGCCGGCTGTGCCTGTCCGGGCAGTCCATTCGGCCACTTCTCCGATTTCTGCACTGAGATATCCCCGACGGCAAAGATACCCTCTGCCCCGATCACGCGGCAATATCCGTCCACGATATAGTGCGCCCTCTCATTCCACTCCGGCTTCATCCCTTCAAGCACATTCCCCGTCACACCCGCCGACCAGACCACCGTATAGCTCTCGATCGTCTGCCCGGACCGCAGGTGCACCGTCGTCCCGTCGTATTTGTCGACAAAGGTCGAGGTCATTACGATGATCCCCAGCTTCTCCAGGTACTCACGCGCCTTGACGCTCGCCGTATGCGACATCGCGGCAAGCACCCGTTCGTTGCTCTCTATTAAATAGATCTTCATCTGGCTGAGGTCGAGATGAGGATAATCTTTGCATAACACGTGCTTGCGCAGCTCCGCGATCGCTCCAGCCGTCTCCACACCGGTGGGGCCGCCGCCAACCAGTACAAAGGTCAGCAACCTCGCCCGCTCCGCCGGGTCCCGCGTCATATCGGCCCTCTCAAAAGCCTGCATCAGCTGGCTCCGGAAATTCAGCGCGTCGGGTATCGACTTCAGTCCGAAAGAATACTTCCGTATCAGCTCGTTCCCAAAAAAATTCGACCGGCTCCCCGTCGCGATCACCAGGTAGTCATACCTGAGGCTCCCCGCGTCGGTCTCGACAACCTTCCCGACCGGGTCCACCCTCTTCACCTCCAACGCACGAAAATGAAAATCCTTCCGGTCCGCAAACTCCCTCCGCAGCGGCGTCGCGATCGCATCCGGCTGCAGCCCCGCCGTCGCCACCTGGTACAACAAAGGCCAAAAACTATTGTAATTGCTCTTGTCAAAAAGCACCACCTGAAACAGCCGGTCATCAAGAGCTTTTATCGCATTAGCGCCGCCAAACCCTCCGCCGATCACAACCACCCTCGGCTTATTCGTATCGGGAATATTGAGCCGCAGCTCGCTTACTTTATCCATATTCCAAATTTTCACCAAAGATACCCACTTTCCTCCTGCTGCGTCACCGCAGCACCCAATCCTGCAACATAACCGATAGGATATACATCACAAAAACTTCCCGTCCCCACCCACCGGCCGGTAATTAAATATCACCTTTATATGCGTCCCCTCATCCGTCTCGATACTAAAGCTCCCCCCGAGATCATCCGTCAATCCCTGCAAAAGCTCCATCCCCATCGACGCCCCCTTCCTCGCATCAAAATCCATCGGAAGACCCCGCCCGTTGTCCGCAATGCTCAGCATGATCTGCGAATCCGAAATATGATTGAGCGAGATCGATATCTTCCCTTCTGCCCCCTTTGCAAAGGCATATTTGATCGCATTCGTGATCGCCTCATTCAGGATCAGCCCCAGCGTAATGGCGGAAGCGTGATTCAGCTCGATATTCTCTATCTGCAGCGAAAAGCCTATATTCTCCCTGATCGAATAGCTCTCCCGCAGATACTCCACGAGCTCATAGATATACTCCGGCATATGGATCGTCGACAGCGTCTCCGACTGGTACAGCTTCTGGTGAATGATCGACATGGAATGGATCCGGTTCTGGCTTTCCTTTATGGCGGACAAAGCCTCCTTGTTCTTCAGATAGCTCGACTGTATCTCCAGCAGGCTCGCCACGACATGAAAATTGTTCTTCACCCGATGGTGGATCTCTTTGACCAGCCATTCCTTTTCCCTGACAACCTGCTCGAGCGCCGTATTCTTTTCATGGATGGCCCTGTTCGCCTTTTGCTTATTCCGGTATCCGGCATACACCAGCCCCGTAATAACCAGCATCACCACGATTCCGGCCAGCGTGACATTCTTGATGATACCCGTCTGATGCAACGCAGACTGCTGCAATTTATCCTTCTCAACGAGCAGCTGCATGTTCTTATCCTTGGTCTCCGTCTCGTATTGCACCTGCAGCTCGGCGAATTTATTCGTCTTCACCATGCTATAGATGCTGTCCTCGGCGATCCGTCTCAGCTTGTATTCTTTCAGCGCCTTCAGATACTTCCCCTCGCTCGAGTCGATCCGGTATTGAACATCGTGGACCTTGGCGACATTGAATATTTTGTTGGGATCGAAATATTTCACGCCTTTTGCGAAGTACTTCTTCGTGAGATCAGGACGGCCGGCATCCATATAGAAGTCGGCAAGATCGAGATAGGCCGAGAACAGTCTGTCGTTCTCCTCGGGGTCATTATGCACCGAATCCATCAGCGGCAGCATCATATCATAGTATTTCTTCGAAAGCCCCAGCTGCCCCAGCTGGCGGTAGGTATAGCCGAAGAAATTATAAATATGGAATTTATGATCCGCAGTCAAAGGCGGATAGTCGCGGATCGTGCCCAGCACCGCATCCAGCGCCTGTCGGGGGTGCCCGAATTTCGAGACATTCAGCGCAATGACACACAGCTGATGATACCAAAGCCTCTTCACCTTGTTGGCCGGCTCCTGGCGAAGGCTTTTCGTCAGCCATTCCAACGCCTTATCGTAATTGTCGAACCGCGCATAGATATTGGCCAGGTTCCCGTAGAAAAAACTCGAGAAAGCCATATCCCGGTTGGCCTCCATCACCTCGATAGCGGTCTTCGCATTGGAGAATACATTGACATAGTCACCTTCCGTAAAATAAAGGTAGGACAGGACATAATAGTTATAGTGGATATGCCTGTATCCGATCGCATGCTCCAGCTCCGTGACGTGCAGCAGCTGTTTTCGGACAGTGTCGTACTTCATCTGTACGAAATGTATCTCGTAGATACGCGTCAGCATCTCGATCTCTCCCACCGTGTCCCTCAGCCGCTGCGACAATCGCAGCGCCTCGTTCAGGTCCTTTTCCTTCTGGGGATCCTTATAGCCCGCATAGGTGCCGCGGTTGGCCAGCGCCCTGAACAGCAGTTCCTGGTCATTGCTTTTTCTGGCGAGCTCCACAGCTTCGCCAAAACATTCCTTGCTCTTCGTCGGTTCATTACTCTGGAGATAGTACCGGCCGAGCAGGGCCAGGGACGCGTGCCGGAAATAAATAGCATTGGCCGCCTCCGCTTCCCGTCTCGCAGCAAGAAAAAAAAGCAGCGCGCTGTCGAGATCGGCCTTCCGGGTGCCGGATCTGAACAGATAATGACATCCCTGGATCAATGCCTTCTTCATTCAATTGTCAGGCCCTTTAAAAAAATCCTCATCATAATACAGCGAATACGGCAGACGTTCTCCTTCGCTCACCAGGATGGCGGCGCTGTCCATATCCAGCTGACCCTGCATCCCGAAATACAAAAAGGAGGTCGTCAGCTTCTGCTGCAGGCGCTGTTTTGCGATCGAATACCCAAAAGAAGGCTGTTGCCCGAAGGAAGGCGTTTTGACGGCAAGGCTGATTGCGCTAAAGAGGATCAGCAATAAAAGATACCTTGATCTCATTATTATGAATGCTGGTATTATTTCCGCTCGATTCCAAGCTTTTTGATCCTTGAGTTCAGCGTGCTGACGTTGATCGCGAGTATCTCGGCTGCGCCGCCCTTCCCGGCTATCTTCCAGTTGCAGCTTTCGAGTACTTCCAGTATATGATCCCGTTCGTTCTCCACGATGGTCTTAAATCCGTCCTTGCTGTTCTTATCCGGTTGGAGCGTTCTTTTTGAGGCGGGTATTTCCACGGATTCGATGACGGGGCCCCGGGTGAGCACGATATTCCGCTGTATCGTATTCTCCAGCTCCCGGATATTCCCCGGCCAGTCGTACTGCGTCAGCGTGTCCATGGCCTGTTGCGACAGCGTAGGAGGCTGTCTTCCTTCCTCTGAGGCGTATTTCTTTAAAAAATGATTGGCCAGTGGGACAATATCTTCTTTTCTTTCCCGCAGCGAAGGCAACAGCAGCGGGAAGACGTTGAGCCGGTAATAAAGGTCGATCCGGAAACGTCCCGCTGCCACCTCTTCTTCCAGGTCTTTGTTGGTAGCCGCGAGTACGCGCACGCTGATCTTTTTGGGCTTACCGCCGATCGGTTCGATCTCCCGTTCCTGCAATACCCGCAGGAATTTGACCTGCAGCTCCAGGGGCAGTTCACCGATCTCGTCGAGGAAGATCGTTCCCCCGTCTGCCAGCTCGAACTTTCCCTCCCGCTTATTCGCCGCGCCGGTAAAGGAACCCTTCTCGTGTCCGAAAAGGTCTGATTCGATGAGGTTGGAGGGTAGTGTTCCGCAATTGACGACGACGAACGGCTTATTCCGCCGGGTGGAGACCTTATGAATGGAATGGGCGATCAGCTCCTTGCCCGTACCGCTTTCTCCCAGTATGAGCACGGAGGTATCGGTTGGGCCTACCAGTTTTGCCTGTTCCAGCGTATGGAGGAATTTGGGGCTCCTGCCGATCAGGTGGCTGAACTCATAGGGGAGCTTCACCGTCTCGGGTCTCTCCGGCACCGTGGCGTCTACAGGCTCAGCAGGCCTGTTCTTATGGAGGTACAGCGCGACATCAAGCATGATCAGCACGTCCTTTGCTCGAAAAGGCTTTACCATAAAGCCATACGGCTTGGTTGGCTTTGCCTCTTCCAGAATTTGTCTGTTCGAATTCGCCGACAAATAAACAAAGGCCATATTTCGTTCGTTCAGGATCTTCCCGAGGTCGATGCCGGTACCTTCTCCCTGCAGAAAGATATCGACCAGTACCAGGTCGGGCTTCTCTTCTTCAATGATCGCCAGCGCGCCGGCGACCGATCGGGCAATAGAGCAGGTCATGTATCCCGCGTTCGTCAGGATAACCTTGAGGCTCTTGGCTTCGATAAATTGATCTTCTACTATAAGGATCTTAGCTTTCAATGAAAGGGTTGTGTTTTACTATTTGCAAATAAAATTACAACAGATATTTCTCTAAACCATAAAACATGGTCTTTCGACACAGCACCCGCGACTTCCCTCAAGGATTAGCGATATATCGCTACTTTCCTTCCCTCCATAAAAATTAAAGTATTGCAAACCAGCCGTCTCCAAATACGGCACGGCCTTGGTGGAACGCCTTCCCGGCACAAATACAAAAGACCCCAAAAAGCCGGGTCTGCCGGAGTCTAATGGTCGGCTGTCTGTCGGAACGAAGACGACGGGTGTCAGTTTGCCGAGGCGGTTGTAATGGGAGTGCACTTTCCACCAGTTCGTGCACAAGGGTATCCCTACGCCGGCGTATTATCCTTACGAAAACCGGTCAACAACACGGCAAGCCGACAGGCAGCCAGCCAATTCTCTTTCTTTAATTATTAAACAACAAAAAAACTCCAACATGAACACCACAGTCACAACGGGACTAAAGAACATCGTCCTCGTCCACGGCGCCTTTGCCGACGGCTCCTCCTGGGCCCGCATCATTCCCCTTCTTCAAAAACTAGGCTACACCGTTATCGCCGTCCAAAACCCGCTCACCTCCCTCGAAGACGACGTCGCCGCCACCACCCGCGCCATCGCCTCGCTGGACGGCCCCATCCTGCTCGTCGGTCATTCCTATGGCGGGATGGTCATCACCGCAGCCGGCAACGATCCCAAGGTCGCCGGCCTCCTCTACGTCGACGCGCTGATCCCCGACGACAACCAGTCCGTCGCCGACGTGATCCAGCCCTATCCCCCTTCCCCCGGCAACAAAGAGTTCCAGCAGGACGCTTCGGGCTTCCTCACCATGTCCTTCAAAGGGATCGACTCCTACTTCGCACAGGACCTCCCCCCCGCCGACCGCTCCGTCCTCCACGCCACCCAGGTCCCCTGGGCCGCCAAAGGCACCCTCACAAAGATCTCCACCGCCGCATGGAAAACCAAACCGTCCTGGTGTATCATCGGCCTCGACGACCAAACCATTCCCCCCGTCCTAACCCGCGCCGAAGCAAAAATGATCCGCGCGACCACGCTCGAGCTTAACTCAAGCCACGTCCCGATGCTCTCCCAACCCGGTAAAGTAGCCGACTTCATCATCAGTGCGGCGCAAACGCTGGCCATCAAATAACAGCGCCCCCAATTCACCCTTCCTCCGGCACTACGCTCGTTGTAGTCCCGTCTCCCCTGGCCCTGGCATAATATTTATCTATATCCTCATATGCCCGGACGAAAAAGAACCCAATTATTGATCTTATCAGCGCTGGCCGCCGTCATACTGCTGGTCATCATCTGGCAGTTTTACAAATATCATCTGGTCGAAAGGCGGCTGGCCGATGCCGTAGCGGCGAAGACAAAAGGACTCTATCTCCTTCATTATGAAAACCTAACGCTCGACGAGGCCGCCGGCATGCTTCATGTAAAGAATATCGATATCCGGCCCGATACCGCGGTCTATCGGCAAATGGTCAGAGAGAACAAAGACCCTCACTTACTCCTGCAGATACAGGTCAACGCCCTCGATATCGCCCGCGTAAAAACGCCAAAAGCCCTTCTCACCAAACAGCTGGAAGGAGGAAAAGTAGAAGTGACAGGCGCCCGGATCAGGATCATGGTCAACCACTTCAAAAAGGACAGCTCCGTATATAACCCGACGCCGGACCTGACCAAACAATTGCTGGGGAAGTTGTTAAAAATAGCCATCGACAGCGTACAGATCAACGACGCCGCAGTCCTCGTCGGTGGCATGGATAGCAGCGAAATATATTTCCGCGGCAATAAGGTATCCGTACTGCTGTCCCACCTTCTCATCGACAGCAGCGCCCAAAAGGACAGCTCCACGATACTGTTCTCGCGTGACCTGACCCTCGACTGTAAAGAGCTCGCGCTACCGGCTGGTAAGAAAAAATACACCATAGGAGTAGACAGCCTTCGGTTCACGAGTACGGACAATACCCTGCGGGTGGGGCAATTCAGCCTCAGGCCCCGTCTTTCAGAGACGGCATTTGCCGCCTCCTATCCCGTCCAGAAGGACAGATATGATTTTGTGCTAAAAGACATAGCCCTCCACCACATCGACAGAAAGGAATTATGGGCAAAGTCCATTCGGTGCGACAGTCTCATCATCGCAGAGAGCGCGTTCAGGATCTATCGGGATATGACCCGCCCGCCCGACACGACCAGCAAGGTCGGGAAATATCCGCAACAGCAGCTGATGCACCTCCCATTCCCCCTGACCATCGGCAAGATCACATTCACCCGCTCCTTTATCGAATACAAAGAGAGGAATGCCAAAACCCACAACAGCGGCAGGGTCCAATTCCACAACGTCCGCGCCAGCATCCGGAACGTCACCAACAGGCGGGCTAACCTACAAAAAGACAACCGCTGTATAGTGGACTTCCATGCCAGATTTCTCAACAAGGTTCCCGTTGATGCCAGCCTCGTCATGCTCCTGAAGGATCCCAAAGGCAGGTTTACCATCGAAGGCGACTTCGGCAGCCTCGACGCCACCTCCCTCAATCCGCTGACCCAACCGATGGCGCTCACCCGCCTGGAGAAGGGAAAGATCGAACACCTGCGTTTCGCCATTCACGGCACCGATTCCACCGGCGATGGCAAGGTCGCACTATCGTACCGGGATATCAAGGTCTCGCTGTTGCGGCAGGACAAGGACGACACCGGATATGATAAAAAAGGTCTCGCCAGCCTGTTCGCCAATTTCATAGTAAAGAATTCGAGCAGGCCCGACGACCCTGGCACGAAAGAAGTACATTTTCAGCGTATCCTCAACAAGTCGTTCTTCAATCTCATCTGGAAGACCCTGTTTACCGGGGTCAAAGAGTCGGTGGGAATGAAATAGACCAATGGATATAAAAAAACATAGATGGATAACCGCGACCCATCGGGTCCTGGGGGCGGCCTACCGGCGGTTCCGGCAGAACGACCCGCTGCGCATGGCGGCGGCCACCTCCTTCTTCGTCAGCTTTGCCCTGCCCCCCATACTCTACATCCTGATCGTCATATTTGGGTTTTTGGGCGACCGCAGGACCATCCGCCGTGACCTCTTCCAGCAGCTGAGCGTCGGCCTGGACAAGGACATGGCATCGCAGGTACGCGAGGTAGTTAGAAATATACACCGCCTGCCGCTCAACCTGGGCATGCGCATCGGAGGTTTCGTTTTCCTGCTGTTCGTCGCCACCACCCTTTTCGAGATCGTAAAGAATTCGATCAACCAGCTATGGAAGATCAGGTTAAAGGAGCGACAGAGCCCCGGTTTCGCCCTTCTCAACCGGATACGCAGCGTCGGGATAATTCTCCTGGCAGGAGTGCTGTTCACCGTTGTGCTGCTTGGCGATGTCAGCGGCTGGATGCTGCCCTTGCAGGTCAACGCTTTTTTGTACCGTCTCATAATGCTGCTCGCCGTGATCGTCTGGTTCTTTGTGCTCCTGAAATATCTTTCCTATGGCCGTCCGCACACGAAAATAGCCTGGGAAGGCGCGTGCTTCACGGGTCTCCTGTTCACCGCCGGACAGCTGGTGCTTCACCGGCTCTTGAATTATAACAATATGAAGATCATCTACGGGGCAACGACCTCGCTGGCCCTGCTGCTGCTCTTCGTATTCTACTGCTCGTTCATATTCTATTTCGGGGCCTGCCTGACCTGGGCGCTCGGGGAAGAGCGTGGAAGACCGATCCGGGCAGCCCGCCGGGCAGAAGTATTCGAGTGATCAAATTAGAGCTTTAGCCCTCCTCCCCCCTTATTCCCCCCTCGGCCTCACCGCCTGCTCCACCGGCAGCACCACCCTGAACTCCGTATGCACCATCTCTATGGAACTCGCAAATATCCTCCCCCCATGATTCTCCACGATCTTCTTGCACAAGGCCAGCCCGATCCCCGTCCCCGGATACTCATGCCTCGCATTCAACCGCTGGAACAACACAAAGATCTGCTCCGCGTATTCATTGCTAAACCCGATCCCATTATCCTCCACAACGACCTCCACATACTCCGCCATCCGGTCCAGTCCCTCGATACCCGCCACCTCATCCCCGTGCAGCCGCCGGCTGCTGACCTTGATCACCGGTGGCGTCTTCTCCTTCGAGAACTTCAGCGCATTGCTGACCAGGTTATGAAATAGCTGCTCCATCTGCAGCGGGATAGCGTCGATGACCGGCAGCTCACCCGTCACGACGATCGCATTCTTCTCCTTGATCTGCAGGTCGAAATTCGAAAGCACCGACTGCAAAACAGCCGAAAGATCGGTCGGCGTAAAACGGTCCATCGTCCTCGTCGCCCGCGAGAAATCCAGCAGGTCATGTATCAGCTGCGACATCCGTTGCGCAGAATCCGCGATCTTGTCAACATAGCCCCGCCTCGTCTCCGGCTGGTCATCACTATTCGTCAGCCGGTCCGAGAAGATCATGATCTTCCTCAAAGGCTCCTGCAGGTCATGGCTCGCCACATAGGCGAACTGCTGCAGCTCGCTGTTCGACTTCTTCAGCTCTTTATTTACCTGCTGAAGATCGAAGGTCCGCCTGTTCACCATTCGCTCGAGCTCCATCTGCGCGACTTTGGCGTCATGTATCTCCGTACAGATCCCGACAATGCCTGTGAACTGTTTGTCAGGCGAAAAGGTCGGCCTTCCCACCGCCTTCACCCACCGGTATTCTCCGTCATACCTCCTCAGCCTGTAGTCGATCGCAAACGGCGTCTGCTCTTCGAACGCCCGGTTATATATCGACATGAACATCTCCTTGTCGGCGGGCAGCAGGTCGTTGATCCAGCCGTCCCCCATCTCCTGCTCCATAGTACGCCCCGTATAGCTCAGCCAGGTCACGTTAAAGAAATTCCTCATCCCGTCCGGGCCCGCCGACCAGATCATGACCGGCGCATTATTCGCCATATTGCGGAACCACTCTTCCCGCTCCGCCTTCATCACCTCCGCCCGCTTCCGGTCCGTGATATCCTCGAAGGCCAGCAGCATCAGCTCCTGCTTGTTCGCCTTCTGCACCACCTTCCTGCCGTTCACCATCATCGTCCGGGTGCCGACACCAGGAATATGATACTGCATCTCGTATCCGTCGAACTGGTGATCGTGCAGCAGTATCTTATTGATCAGGTCTTTTATATCCGGCTTGTTCCACTGCCCCTCGCCGATCGTATAAAAGAGCCGACCCTCCGTTTCTTCTGCTTTAGTGTGAAAAGCCTTGTAGAAGGCCGTGTTGGCCATCTTCACCCTGAAGTCCGTATTAAGTACGACTACCCCTTCCCGTATGGTCGCAAAGATCGCCTCCGCATACTCCTGGGACTCGAGCAGCTGCTCATTGCTCATCTGCAGCTCCGCATTGATAGCGGTCAGCTCCTCATTGGACGACTCGACCTCTTCTTTCGACGTCTCGAGCTCCTCGTTGATGCTCTGCAGCTCCTCATTGCTCGATATGATCTCTTCATTGGCGGACTGCAGCTCTTCTTTATTGGCCTCGTGCTCATCGATGATCGCCTGCATGTCATTGCGCACCGTATCCAGCTCTTCCTGTAATCTCCGCACGGCGTCTTCTTTCGAATAATCTGCCGGCTCCGTACCTCCCTGCTTATGCTGCTCTTCAAAAACGATAAGCAGCAACCCTTCATCGCCATTGGACACCAGCGGGATCACTTCGATCGCAACCTCGTGGTCGCGGTCTTTTACGTTAAATACGATGCCTGTCTTCCGGATAGGGGTATGCGTAGACTGTGCCTTATGGATACAGTTCCGCAGGTCGAAGGCCAGCCCCGGCCTTGCCATCTTCATCAGGTTAAAGCTCGCCTTGCCCCTCGCAGGCTCCAGGAAAAGACCGGTCGCACCGCGAAACTGGAGGATCTCCATCTCCTGGTTGATCACCACAGCGGCAGGGACATACTTGGCATACAGAACGTCGTCCACAGTTTTCTCCAGTCCTACTGGTTCCGGCTGGACATCGCTGACAGTCTTTTTGCGCTCGGCCGCATCTTTTGATTCCGGCGCGGGCAGCCGGTAGCTCACCTCCGACATTATCTTTGGAGAGGCGCCCGGTTTCTTCCGGTACACCTTGAACCGCTTCTCTGCCTGGGTAAAAAGCTGCAGGCCGTTAGCGCTGATCGTCTCGGACTTACCAAGGATCAGGAAGCCGTTCGGATTCAGCGCATAATAGAAAAGAGCCGTACACTTCTGCTGGAGGACATTCTCGATGTAAATATAGAAATTGCAGCAGCTCACTAGGTCGAGCCGGGAAAAGGGCGGGTCCTTGAGCACGTTGTGCTGCGCGAACACGCACAGGTCACGGATCCGCTTGTCCACCCGGTAATTATTGTTCTCTGCCCGCACAAAGAATTTCGACAGCCGCATCTCCGGCATATCCGCCAGATCGGCCGCTGTATATACCCCCAGCCGGGCCTTCGAGATGGCGACCTCGCTCAGGTCGGTGCCGAATATCTGTACCGGGACCTTGCTGCCGCTTTCCTCCTGCAGCTCGGTCAATAATATGGCCAGCGAATAGGCTTCCTCACCCGTAGAGCAGGCAGGTATCCAGATCCTTACCTGGTCTTCGGACGACTTGCTCTTCAGTATCTGCGGAAGTATCGTCTTTCGCAGGTATTCCATCGAATCCCCATCGCGGAAAAAACAGGTGACGTTGATCAGCAGATCGTGGTACAATACAGTTATCTCGCTCACATGCCGCTTCAGGTATTCATAATAGCTGCGCAGATCGACCAATTTGTACAGCAGCATCCTCCGGATGATCCGTCTTTTGATCGTACTCATTTTGTAGTGAGTAAAATCGATACCAGTAGCCTTCTTCAGCAGCTGGATGATGTTCTGTAGCTGCTCGTCACTGTCGCTGACGGCATTGCTGCCGATCTGTATCTCCTCGAAAACATCCTCCTGCTGCGTGATCTTGCTCAGCTCCTGTCCGATCTCGGCGGGAGACATGACCAGGTCTACGACTCCGGCAGTGATCGCCGCCCTGGGCATAGTGTCGGCAACGGCCGTCTCATCCTGGGTAATGGTGATCCCTCCCGCGATCTTTATCGCTTTTAGGCCACCGGTTCCATCCTCGCCATCGCCGGAAAGCAGGATGCCGATAACGCCGCCCTTCCAGCTCTTCGCAAGAGAGGCAAATAGCCTGTCTATCAGGCGCCGCTCCCGCTGCCTGGGGACCTGGCGGTTGACAAGCAGCAGACCGTCGGAGAACACCATCTCCATCTCCGGCGGAACAATATACATGCATGCAGGTAAGATCGGCTCTTCGTCCCTCGCCTCTTTCACCGGCATAACCGTGACCGCAGCGAACCGGGCCACCAGTTCCGCCACATCTTCCTTCTGTCCATGTTGTAAATAAATATAGGCAGCCTTCGTCTCCGGCGCCAGGCTTGCCAAAAGCTCGCACATAGCGTCCGATCCACCGGCCGCCGCCCCTATGGCGACTACCGGAAATTCCTTTGAACCCTGCTGCCGGGGCTTGGAGAGTTTATCGTTCTTCATTTTTTGCTAACGCCGGCGATCAGCTGTTTTAACCGGCACGTGACAAATCTAATTAAATAAAATATTCGATATATTGCACCCTATACAATTCTTACCTCAGCAATGACTATTTTGATTGTCGACGACGACGCCGATGACCTCCAGTTCTTTTCGGACGCTATCGCAGAGATTGACTCTAATGTAAGTTGTATCACCGCCTACAATGGGATCGAAGCGCTCCAGGCCCTTGAAGCCGCCAACCCCAGGCCGGACTATATATTTCTTGACCTCAATATGCCGAGGATGGGCGGCAAGCAGTGCCTGCGACACATAAAGAAGAATCCCCTATTCCAGTCCATTCCTATCATTATCTATTCCACCAGCCGCCGGCCGGAAGACGTGGAAGAGGTCCGGGAAGCAGGCGCAACTGCCTTTATTATTAAACCGAATAAATTTCATCTCCTCCGCGCAGAGATAGCCGACATCCTGAAAAACAAAACATTCGCCGGCTGAGGATTTCTTTACACACTGCCGCGACCATATACCACGCGATTTCCCGGAATCCATCCGCCAATTCCCCACTATCAACCTATAGCGTATCAATAAATCCGCATAATCGACTATTTATCAACAGGTCCGGATATTGCTCCGGTGTTGATAGGCTTTAAATAGGATATTGAGATTTAGCAACGGCCCGGATGTCCATCTGGGCTTTTCTCCATCCTCCACCCGTCCGGAATGTAACTCCAATGTCATACCCTTATAATGACTTGCTCGACAAAGCCGCCCTCGAAGACCTTAAATCTGCCGTTAACCACCAGACAACAGACCCGGACCAAAAAATTGTCTTAATTTCGGTGAAAATCGATCAGATTATGCCAAGCGCCACTGCCATTCTCGCCGGCGGATGTTTCTGGGGAGTTGAAGAGCTTATCCGTCAGTTGCCCGGCGTCACCAATACGACCGTCGGCTATACCGGTGGCGACGTACCCAATGCGACCTACCGCAATCACGGTACCCATGCCGAAGCGATAAAAATAGAGTTCGACCCCGAGCGCCTCACCTACCGGAGGCTCCTCGAATTCTTCTTCCAGATACACGACCCCACCACCCTCAACCGCCAGGGCAACGACCGCGGCACCTCCTACCGTTCCGCCATCTTCTACCTCGACGAAGACCAAAAGAACACGGCACTCACCCTCATCCGCGAGCTCAACGCAGCACACATCTGGGCGTCACCGATCGTCACCGAAGTGGTGCCCGCCTCAGACTTCTGGGACGCCGAAAAAGAACACCAGGACTACCTGCAGAAGAACCCGCACGGCTATACCTGTCACTACGTTCGCCCCGACTGGAAGATCACGACCCCGGGTCAAAGTACAACAGTCTAACATCAACCCTCCGACAACACCACTGCCAGGTCACGCAATACCATGACCTGACCATACAATACCACGATTAATTTATTTGATCGCGTCCCATTTATTATCTTTGTAATACTTCATACTTACTTTCCAACCTACGCTTTACTTTCCAACCCAATCTTCTGAATGGAAATGCATTTAGCGCCAGATCGCATTCCTGCGCGCGAAAGCTATTACTTAACAGTTAATGGGCAAGACATGATTAGACCGAAATACGACATGCTCTGGAAAGGTGTTCTGGAAGAAGTGATAAAAGACCTATTGCTTTTTGTGGAACCGGAGATTGGAAAGGAATTGGACCTTGACCGTGGCTTTCAATTCCTTGATAAGGAGTTGGCAGACTTATATCCTGAACCGGAAAAACCAACACGCAACAGGGTAGTCGACAAGTTGGTAAAGGTATATCTCCGCAACGGGACCGAACGCTGGATGCTGCTACATTTAGAGGTGCAGGGAAGCAACGGAAAGGAATTCCCGAAGAGGATGTTTGAATATTACGCGAGGCTATTCGTCAAACATAGTCAACCCGTGGCCGCAATTGCCGTCTTAACAGGAAAGGACGGTAACAAGAGACCCGGAGTGTTTGAGGATAGCTGTTTATGGACTCATACGCGGTATGAGTATAAGACTATTTGTATCGCTGATTATTCCGACGAGGAATTACTGGCCAGCATGAATCCCTTTGCCGCGGTGCTGATGGTTGCAAAGGAGGTGCTTTTGAATGCCAAAGGGACCGACGAACAGCGCGACAATATGTTGTTCGAACAAAAGATATTGATGGTCAGACTGTTGAAGGAAAGGATGACAGTATTCGGAGAGAAAAAGACCAGGGTATTAATGAGCTTTTTAAATAATTATGTGGTGTTTAAAACACCGGAAATAAACCGTAAATTTATGGCACGAACAGACGAAATTTTTAAGACAAAAAATACTATGGGGTATTTTGAACAATTGGCCGAAATAAAGCACCAGGAGGGCATTCAGGAAGGCATCCAGGAAGGGCTCGGGAAAGCCGTCAGGTCTTTGCTTCTGAACACGGAACACTCCCCCAAAAAGATCGCCGGGATGCTTGGAGTTCCCATTTCCATGGTGCGGAAATTAAAGGCGGAATTGCAAAAAAATAACCAAACCCCGGCCTAACACTCTTTGAGACCCAACGGTATCTGCACCGCCAACCCCCCGTCCGAAGTCTCCTTATACTTGCTGTTCATATCCTGAGCAGTACTCCACATCGTGCTGATCACCGCATCCAGCGACACCTTCGCAAAATCCGGCGTACTCTGCAAGGCCAGCTGCGAAGCAGTGATCGCCTTTATCGCCCCCATCGTATTGCGTTCAATGCACGGTATCTGCACCAACCCCCCGATCGGATCACAGGTCAACCCCAGGTGATGCTCCATCGCGATCTCCGCCGCCATCATCGCCTGCCGCTGCGAGCCGCCCACACACTCGGTCAGCGCCGCCGCCGCCATCGCCGACGAAACGCCGATCTCCGCCTGACATCCACCCATAGCCGCAGAAATAGTAGCCCCCTTCTTGAAGATGCTCCCGATCTCCGAAGCCGTCAGCACGAAGGGCAATATCTTTTCATTGTTAAATCCGTCGCAAAATACGACATAGTACAACAATACCGCCGGTATCACCCCCGCCGCCCCATTCGTTGGCGCCGTCACCACCCGCCCAAAAGACGCATTCTCCTCGTTGACCGCCAGCGCAAAACAGCTCACCCAGTCCAGCGTATACTTGAATCCGTTACCGCCCTGCCGGATCGCCTCCACCCAGCCCTCAAAGTCCTCATACTTCCTCCCCCCGATCAGCCGGTGATTCAGCGCCGCAGCCCTCCGCTTGACATTGAGCCCCCCCGGCAGCATCCCCTCGGCATGACAGCCACGATAGATACACTCGCGCATCGTCTTCCATATCTTCATCACCCCCGCGCGCGTCTCGGCCTCCGGACGCCACGCCGCCTCATTCTCCATGACCACTTCGCTGATGCTCATCCCCGTCTTGCGGCACCAGTGCAGGAGGTCGTTATTCGTATCGATAGGAAATGGCAGTTGCACCGCAGTATCCGCCGACGGCTCCTCCCCCTCCTTCCGCACAAATCCCCCTCCGATCGAATACCAGGTCTCCGCCATCTGCCGACCATCCTCCCACTGCGCCAGAAAGGTCAGCGCATTCGGATGATAAGGCAGCGTCTCAGTATACAGGAACTCGATATCCTTCTCCGGATCGAACCGCACCGCCACCCCGGAAGCCGCCCCCCCTGTCCTGATCACAATCTGCCTCCCTACACCAATTCCCTCGATCGTCGTCCCGATCATCCCCACGTCGAACGTCACAGGGTCCTCTCCCATCAACCCCAGCTGAACGGCAATATCCGTCCCGTGCCCCTTCCCCGTCTTGGCCAGCGAGCCATACAGAAGCACCCGGACAGACACCAGTCCCCGCAACCCAACCTTCCTGGCGATGCTATCGACGAACCGCTGCGCCGCACGCCACGGCCCCAGGGTATGCGAGCTCGACGGCCCGACCCCGATCTTGAACATATCAAATACGGAAATGCTTTCGTGTGGCAATGACAATGATTTTCAGCAAAGATACAAACAAGCCCCATTCCCCCCAGACCGTTTGTACCACGAGGCATCGTCCCGCCGCCTGCCGCGTCCGTCCCCCTGCAACGGGGCTACGTACATCCGTCACCCGCAAAAAAAACCTTCGGCCCCAACGAGCCGAAGGTCTCATTCAGAAAAATATATCTCAATATACTCCCACCGGCATCGTCTTCACCTCACTGCCAGTCCTGATCTGCAGCATATAAAATCCCGAACGCACCGGCAGCTGCAAGTCCTTTGTATTGATCCCCTTCTCCAGGCTCACCACCATCGTCTTTACAACCCTTCCGCTCATATCGATCACATTGACCACAGCAGTACCCCTGACCGACGAATTGATCTGCACATGCACAAGCCCTTTCGACGGATTGGGATAAAGGGTCGCGCCGCCAGGCATGCCCGAAAGCCCCGGCTGAGCCCCGACCGCAGACCGCGCACCCACCGCAACCGAAGCAGGCGCGGAAGACGAGACGTCGATCACGAACGACGTGCTGCCCTGGCATCCATTCGCATCCGTGACTACGACCGTATACTGCACCGGTATCCCCGACCCCGGAGGAGGACCACACAGATTATCCCTCGTATTCGAGCTCGTCGTAACCCCGTCGCTCCATACGTAAGTGAATGGCCCCACACCACCGGTGACATTGATCGTAACCTTCCCATCACACAAATTCTGGAAATCGCCATTGACCACGACGGCGCTGACCTGCACAGCCCCGCTGCCCCCCACCGTCACGCTACGATCTACCGAACATCCGGCAGCGTCGGTTATAGTGAATGGGTATGCGGTACCCGGCACCAGGTTATAGAAGGTCGACACCGTATTGGAGGTCTGGAAGAATACGCTTCCATTTGCCGAATAGGTACAGGGCGGCGTCCCCCCCGTAACAGTGACTTCCACAGACCCGAGACCGCCGCCATTACACGTGGCGTCGTGTGGAACCAGCGTGGCGCTCAGACTACATCCCGTCTGCTGCTGACAGGTCATATAATTATCCGTAGAGCTGTTCGAGCCGGTAAAATTGCTGCCACCGCCTCCCGAACCGCCGGCAACCAGGAACGCCTTCTCCGGTATCGGAGTCCCCGCCTTCACACCTCCACCAATAGACGCTACCTGTCCGGGACCGCCGATCGCCGAATAATCGAACGGAGGCTGATAAGCCCCGATACCATAGAACCAGGACTGCTTAAAGGAAGGCCGGTTGCTAAAGAAGGAGCCGGTGATAGTAGAGGACTTCCCTGCCCCAACCTTAAAGCCTGTCGAAGATGTAATGATCGCTCCCGAAATAAAGATGTCGCTGCTGCTGTACCCGGGCGGCACCTTCGTGATCCAGGTATTCGAGCCCATATCATAGCTCGTCGTCGGGCTGGCGACCGTGTTGTCGGCAACGATCTTCCCGCTGGGGATCGCAAGACCAGACACCGCGGGCGTCGAGGTCACCCCGTTCAGCGTGATCGTCCCACCCGAATACAAGAGAAAATCCCCGTTGTTTGGAAGATTCGTGCTGGCCAGCTTCGTGTGAATGTTCAGCCACAAGCTTGACGGTGTTGGGGCATTGGGGGTGGAATTAAAATCGGTAAAAGGATTGTGCGTGAGAACCGGGCAATTCTGTGCGATGCAGAAAGAAGAGAGCAGCACTGCCACCGACGCGAGAACCAACGCGGGTAGATGTCTTTTCATAAAAGGAAAAAATTAGGTTTGACAAAAATTAAATGACCTGGACAAGAAGTGGCAGGAGAAGTAAGTGTGATGCAGTAAAATAATGAGAGTTGAAATAGACCAGTCAGAAAAGGGAGACGATCCGGATCGATCAGCGAGAGTGAAATTAGCAAAAAAACCCTTACTTCCAAATGAAAGGCAACACAATACGTAGCACGTATGAAAAAGGCCCGGCAACTGATCCCGGGCCATAACAATTTCAAATTTATATCTCTCACTTCACTTCCGCCACAAGGCGAAGAGACTCCGAATTGATACAATATCGCAACCCGCTCGGCGGCGGCCCATCCGGGAACACATGCCCCAGATGCGCATCACAAACACTACACTCTACCTCCACCCGCACCATCCCGAACGACTCATCCTTCGAATACTTGATCACATTCTCCTTCACCGGCTGCGTAAAGCTCGGCCACCCCGTCTTCGAATCGAACTTGATCGTAGAGTCGAACAGCTCCGTATCACAACAGATACAATTGTACTTCCCCGGATCATACCGGCTGCAAAGCTCCCCGCTGAAACGCGCCTCCGTCCCCTTCTTCCTCGTTATCCGGTACTGCTCCGGCGTCAAAATAGCCTTCCATTCTCCATCGGTCTTCTCCACCCTCCGATCGGGCGCCAGATTCCCCTTAGTTGCAAAATTCAGCACATCATTCCAGTTGATCATATATCCGTATTTACTTGCTTAAATTTACGAAATCTCCCACCAAATAATTCTAGTCGGTTCTCAGACTATCCACCGGATTGGCCATCGCCGCCTTCCCGGCCCGAACCCCCATGACCAAAAAAGCAACGCCGATCATCGCCACCCCGCTCACCGCAAATATCCACCAGCTCAGCTCGGTATGATACGCAAAATTCTCCAGCCAGCTATGCGTCTGCCACCACGCCACCGGCACAGCGATCACCACCGCGACCAAAAGCAGCCGCACAAAATCCACCGACAGCAGCCCAACGATCTGCCGCACCGACGCCCCCAGCACCTTCCGCACACCGATCTCCTTCACTCGCTGATTGGTCACAAAGATCACCAGCCCCAGCAGCCCCAGACAGCTGATCAGTATCGCGATGCCCGCCGACCACGCCAGCAGCGTCGACAGCTGCTGATCCTCGGCATAAAGATCGGCGATCTTCTTATCCATGAATGAATAGTCGAAATCCTCCTCCGGGTAGACCTGCTTCCACGCCGCTTCCATCCGCTTGATGACCGAAGGCCATCTCGATGGCTCCCGCGGCATCGCCACGTGCATCACAAAGCCATGTTTCAGGTCGGAAGTATAGATCATGGGGTTGATAAAAGACCGGAGACTGGCCAGATTGAAATCCCGGATCACCCCTACGATAGGCAGCGGCGTGCTGCCCAGATTGACAAAATGATTGACCGCTTCCCCCGGATCTAAAAAGCCAAGCCTCCTGGCCAGCGTCTCATTGACAAGCACCTCATTGGCAGTATCCGAATATCCGATATTCCTTCCGGCGATCAGGGGAAGACCATAAACGCCGATAAAAGACGTGTCTCCCCACCTCGAATCGACATCTAAATTCAGATCCTGCTTCTTCTCTTTGAACGTAAGCCTCGAAGCCATCCTCCCGCCGAAGGCAGGAGATTGCGAAGCCAGGCTCACGCGCTCTATCCCTGGTATCCTCGCTATCTCGTCCCTCAGAACATATTTCTTCCCGTTTGGATGCTCAAAATCGAAGGGCACATTAAAATTGACGATAGCGTCCTTCTTAAAACCCATATCCTTTTCAATAGAATAATGAATTTGTCGGTCTACGACAAAAACCGCAACGATGAACACCTGGGCCACCGCAAACTGCAGCACGATCAGCACTTTCCTCAGCCATACACCCCTCGTCCCACCCGCAATAACGCCACCCTTCAGCACCGACACGGGCCTGAAACCGGAAAGCACCAACGCAGGATACAGACCGGCAATAACGCTCACCGTTACGACCAGCAACAACAAAAAACCCCATACCAGCGGCTGGATAAGAAATCGATCGATCTTCAACCCTTCCGGCACAAAACCCGAAAAAGCACGCAGCAACAGCGGAGATATAAGCACGCTGACCACCGCCGTCGCCGCCGTCAGCACAAAGGTCTCCGTGAGAAATTGCAGGATCAGCTGCACCCGCTGACCCCCAAGCGTCTTCCGGATCCCAATCTCCTTCGCCCGCTCCGCAGCATGCGCCGTCGAAAGATTGATAAAATTGATAGCCCCCAGCAACAGCAGGAACACCGCCAGCCATATCAGATTCCTGACAGTGGTCGCATTCACCTTGCCGTCAAAATCCATATTGGTATGAATATCGCTCAACGCCTGCAGACGATGCACCTGCTTCCTGACCCCATCGTCCTTATGCAACCCGTAGACCGCCGCTATCTGTTTGTCGATACCCGCAACCCCGACACCGGGCGCCAGCTTCACAAGCTCGGTCGTGTTCGAATTGATGGAACCCCACTCATCCCAATTATAAGAGGCCGCCAGACCGCCCGACGATACAGTCGACAACGAAATAACCCCCGAAAAATCAAAATCGCTGTTCGACTTCAGATCCTTCACCACACCCGCAACCGTCGTAATGATCGTATCGCAGAATACAACCGTCCTCCCAACCACCTGTGACACCGGGATACCCGGAAAATATTGCCGCGCCCGGCTTTCGGTCAGGACCAGCCGGCGAGGCTCCCGCAGCGCCACGGACGCACTCCCCTCCATCCATTCATGCGGGAATAGATCGAAATAACCGCTATCGGCAAAGACGATCTGCTCTTGCGCCTTATAAAGCACCGGCGCCTTACCATTACCTTGCGGAACAGCGACCTTTGTACGCCCATTGCTGCACTGTAAGACCAGCGCCGCCTCCTGTATGCCGGGCGTGCTCCGGCGCACCGCCTCGAGCAAGGGAACCGGCGCACCCGAATTATTAAACACATCACCCTGGGATACGATCCTATAGATCCTGTCACGCCCCGGCTCCCACTTATCAAAACTATAATCGTATTCGACAAGCATAAAAATGATCAGCGCAGCGCTGATCCCGATCGACAAGCCAAGTACATTGATGCAGGTTGTGATGGTATTCTTCCTGAATGCCCTCACCGCAGTCTTGAAGTAGTTTTTGATCATGACTATTTACCGCTAATAAAATGCCGTTTTCATAAAAAATTAACAATCATAAATTTAATGTTTTATACTTACAGGTAAGTGTACGAATATGATACGAATGATGTTCGATTTCAACGGAAATTCCCTTAAGTTTACATCGTAAATCGCTCGCTAAAATTATATCCTCTTCTCAGTCCACTCCAATATTCCCCTTTAAGTTTCGACTTCCTTCCATTAAATCATTGTCAAACGTTTTTTATGAGAACAGTTTTAGCCGTAGCCCTTTTTCCAACCTGTCTGGTCGCCCTTTTCCTGACAACCGCTTGTGAAAAAGCCCGCGTGAACGACCCTCTCCCTCCCTGCCAGGTAACAAGAATAATCATCCCCAGCAGCGTCCTCGTCGCCGCTAACCGTGCCGGACAACGTACCTACATCCCAAAGAGGATCGCAAGCCGGCCGCAACATCCCACCACCAATATCGCCCCCGGCGTCGGCGACACGATCGACTTCACCTACAACCTATACAACAACCCCGTCACCATGACGCACAGAAGAGACATCGGCGAGAACGCGCTCTTCAGATACGACGCATCCAACCGGCTGACGGAATACATCAACATCTACTCCAACGGCGCCGGTGACTTCTGGCACAAATACACCTACGACCCGGTAAAGACCAACCTCATCATCGCAGACACCGCCTACCGCGACTTCATCAGCTCCAACGGCCAGATGACCAACTACAACGACATCGACGTCACAACCTTCAAATACGACTCGCTGAACAGGGTCTCCCAGACCGTCGAATACGTCAACGGCGACGCCGTCCTCCGGTCCTACACCTACGACGCCAACGGCAACCGCCAGTACACGGGCGCGATCTACGACAACGAGCCCAATCTCCACCTCACCAACCCGATATGGATGTTCATCGACCGCGAGTACAGCCTGCACAATCCCATCGACAACGAATCCTACACCTATAACAGTTCCGGGTACCCGGCAACGATCAACAACACGCAGTTCGTCGTCCCCGGCTTTGGCTTCATCACCGTCGGCTATCCCTTCGTCATCACCCAGGCCAGCTTTGACTACTCCTGTTCGATAAGCCCCACCGACCAGGGCAACAACAAAGACCAGGGCAACCACTCCGGCCAGAACAACCAGGGCAACAACGGCAACCACAACGGTCAGAAATAGCGATTGTGACCTACATCACACAATCCACACTACCCACCACCGTAGCTTTGTGTTGTCAATTCGATCCATCGCAACAAAAAACACAAAGACATGCAACGCTTTATCGCAATAGTCGAAAGAAAACCCGGAGCCACCGACGCAGTCGTCGCCCCTTATTCAGAGCAGGAGCTCCAACGGTTCAAAGAGCTCTTCGACTCCGGCCTCATTCGGGAATACTACAAGCAGATCGACGCGGGCAACTTCTGGCTGATCATCGAAAGCCCCTCGCTCGAAGAAGCAAAGACCAAGCTGCAAACATTTCCCTACTATGGTCTCGGCTACATTTCGATCACTCTCCGCGAACTCGCCGAAAACAAGCTCACGAGGCAAACTCCACACCCCGACTCTAGCCCATCACCGGCGCAGCGCAGAACACAACCCTGATCATAACCCCGTCCGATCCGATCACCTCGAACCGTCCATCCAGTTGTCTGGTCAGTCCACGCATCAGGCTCATTCCCAGCGATTCGGTCAGCTGCCAGTCGAAATGGTCCGGTAGTCCGACACCATTGTCGACGATATGCAGTTCGATCTCGCCGATATCGGACCTGAACAGGTAAATATTGATCTGCCCCTTCCTTCCATCCGGGAAAGCATATTTGACTGAATTGGTAACCGCCTCATTGATGATAAGGCCCGCAGGCACCGCCTGCACCACGTCCAGCTCGATCGGATCGACGTACAGCCCAAAGCCCACACGATGCCGGTCATCCAGGCTATCCGCCAGATATTCCGTCACCTCTTTGATATATACTCCCATATCGATCACCGTCAGCTGACGGTCGCTCTGGTACAGCTTTCGGTGTATCAGGGAAATGGCATGTATCCTGTGCTGGCTTTCCTGGATGGCGCTGAGCGCCGCCTCATCCTTCAGGTAAGCGGTCTGGGTATGGAGCAGGCTCATCACGACCTGCAGGTTGTTCTTTACGCGATGGTTGATCTCCCGCATCAGCCAGTCCTTTTCCTGCAGCAGCTTATCTTTTTCCGCCGTGATCTTCTTTTCGTCTTCCACCATCTTTTCCAGCACCCGGTTCTGTTGGTTGATCTCGTCCTGTTTTCCCTGCAGCGCTTTATTAGCCCTTTGCTTCACACGATAGCGGCTGAAGATCACCACTAGCAGCAGCACAAGCAAGGCAGACGCAACGATCATGATATTTCGCAGCCTCCTCCCCTGGCTGATCGTCTCCTGCTGCAGCGCAGCCCGGCTGTTCAGCAGGGAGAGCTCGCTGTTCTTCTGGTCCGTCTCATATTGCACCGCCAGCTCGGCCGCCTGCCTGCCCGCAATATCTTTTTGAACCGAGTCTGAATACCGCTTGTACTCCCGGTAGTGCATTATTGCCGCAGGATAATTTCCTTTCGCCGAATCAAGCAGATAGGAAGTGAAGCTGTTTTGCATCCAAAGCTCCCGGGACTGCAATGTATCCGCCAGTGCCTGGGTGCTGTCCCGGTAACGAGTTGCTTTATCAAAGTTTCTCATATTGAAATACAGCTGTGCCGTCCGGTTGTAGAATTCGGCTCTATATGCGATATTGAGTTCCGGGAAATACTTATACATGTCCTGCACATATTTTTCAGCTTGCGGATAGTTGCCGGTCTCATTATAAATGTCCAGGTAGAATAGGATCGCGTCGGATGATCTCATATCTTCCAGCTGCTTTTCTTTTAAACCGGCTTTATAGACGGTCAGCGCCTCGGCGTATCTTTTTTCTTTTACAAGACATTTGGCCATCCCGGTCAGATAGGCGATATCTACCATTTTTACCTGATCGGAGGGATTAGGAAAATTGGACAAGAAAGCCTTTCTGTAGTACATGAAGGATTTCTCGTAGTTGCCCATATCGAAATAGATGCCGGCAAGCCGGGAATAGTAGGTGCGAATAAAGGTAGTGTCATTGGCCTTATAGGAAAGATCGAGAGTTGCAATAGCGCTTTTCAGCGCTTCTTTGTGATTGCCCACAACGGCATAAGCATAGGTAAGCAGATCTGTCGTAAACATCATTTCATCCGGTTTCCCTCTCTGCATCTCCAGTGCCTGGTTCAATTCCTTGAACGCAAGGGAAAATTTGCCTTGCTGCAGATGGAGGTCTCCAATGGATTTTATGGCAAGCGCTTCTCTTTTAAGATCACCACCCTCTTTTGCGAGTTTAACAGAGCTGTCCAAAAGACTGATCCTTGTATCAAGCGTGCCCCCGGTCATCAAAATAGCTGCCTTATAAAAATACGCCGCCGCCATTCCTGCTTTGCTATTGGCTGCCTTGAAAACGCTGCATGCCTCTTGGAATAACTCGGCGCTCCTGGGTTTTCTGCCGGTGTTATAACAAAAGTTGGATTCGAACAAAATAGCGAACCCGACCCCATAGGGATAGTCGACTTTTCTCCCGATCGCCTGGCAGGCTTCAACTGTTCGCAGGAAGGCGATGGAATCTGAAGGACTTTTACCTCCCCGGATAAAGTAACGTTTATAGTAGTCGCCGACTAGCAATGTGTAGATTCGCGCCTTACCGGTATCCTCAGGCAACCTCGAAGCCAGCTTTTCCAGGCTGTCGATCCTGTAATCTATTACATGCTGGGCGCATGACTGGGAAGCAATTGCAGCCAGCAGCAGACACAAGAACACATGTCTGAGAACATGCATAAGCAGCCGTTTCCTTAAAGATACGGCTATTTCCCCTTTCGCTCCGCGCCCGGCCTGTACGCTTCCCCGCCGAATCCGAACGTCTCCCCGGCTCCGCCCTTGACCCACAGCAACCGCCCGCCTTACCTTCGCGATACAGCCAAAAAATTATTATCATGAAAAGTTTACTCACCGGAATAGGGGTTGCCATAACCCTTGTTCTCGCTGCCACCGCCGGCCGGGCCCAGTCAGACCCCCTGATCCGACGTGACCCGGACGAAGGCATCCATCCATTCCAATACCACGCCTCCGAAAAAGACCTCGCCGACCTCAAACACCGCATTGCGATGGTTCGCTGGCCCGAAAAAGAGACCGTCACTGACAACTCACAGGGCGTGCCCTCGAAGACCATCCACCAGCTGGCCGACTACTGGGCTACAAAATACGACTGGCGAAAGGCAGAGACAAAACTTAACGCCTACCCTCAGTTCATCACCAACATCGACGGGCTGGACATCCATTTCATCCACGTCCGCTCGAAGGAGCCCAACGCCCTCCCCGTTATCATCACGCACGGATGGCCGGGCTCCATCCTCGAACAGATAAAGATCATCGACCCGCTCACCAACCCGACCGCCCATGGCGGCAAAGCCGAAGACGCGTTTGATGTCGTCATCCCCTCTATGCCGGGCTTTGGCTTCTCCGGCAAGCCCGCCACCGCCGGCTGGGGCCCCGATCACATCGCCCGCGCCTGGGCAGTGCTAATGCAACGGCTCGGCTATACCAGATACGTAGCGCAGGGCGGCGACTGGGGCGCGGTTGTCACAGACGCATTGGCGGTGCAGGCGCCCCCCGGCCTCATCGCGATCCATACGAACATGCCGGGCGCCGTTCCCCTCGATATTGATATGGCGGCCCACGCGGGCGCCCCCACCCCCGAAGGCCTATCCCCCGAAGAAAAGCACGCCTACGAACAGCTCGTCTTCTCCTACCAGCACGTCTACTACGCCTACTACATGCACTCGAGACCACAGACCCTGACCGGCCTGTCTGACTCCCCCATTGGCCTGGCCGCCTTTCTGATCGACCACGACGCTCCCAGCCTCGCACTGATCGCCCGCAGCTTCGACGGACAAAAAGAAGGGCTGACCCCCGACGACGTCCTCGACAATATTACCCTGTTCTGGCTGACCAACACCGCCGTCTCTGCAGCCCGCCTCTATTGGGAGAACAACCGCCCCTACCTTACGCCCAAGGGGGTTAAGATACCGGTGGCCGTCAGCGCCTATCCCGACGAGCTCTACCAGGCGCCCCGGACATGGGTGGAGAAAGCCTATCCCAATCTTATCTACTATAACAAGGTGGATAAAGGCGGTCACTTCGCGGCCTGGGAACAGCCGAAGACCTTCACCGAAGAGCTGCGCGCAGCATTCCGCACGCTCCGCAACTAGCACGATTTCCAAACACTCAAAACAATACACAATGAAACAAAGCGCAACTACCACCGCACCGGCACTCGTCAACTCCGACATGATGAGACCCTTCGAAGTACACATCCCTCAAGCCGATCTCGACGACCTACACCGCCGGATCCTGGCCACAAAATGGCCTGACAAAGAGACGGTCTCGGACTTTTCGCAGGGCGTACCGCTTGACACGATCCAAAGCCTCGCTCAGTACTGGGCCACCGAATACGACTGGCGGAAAGTGGAAGCCCGGCTGAATGCCCTGCCCAATTACATCACGGAGATCGACGGCCTCGACATCCACTTCATCCACGTCCGCTCCAAACACGAAGACGCGCTGCCGATGCTGGTCACGCACGGCTGGCCGGGCTCTGTCATCGAACAGCTCAAGATCGTCGACCCGCTTACCAACCCTACCGCCCACGGCGGCACCGCCGACGACGCTTTTCACCTGGTGATCCCATCGATGCCTGGCTACGGCTTTTCCGGCAAACCCACTTCGACAGGATGGGGTCCCGACCGCATCGCACGCGCATGGGTAGTATTGATGAAGCGGCTCGGCTACACGGAATTTGTCGCTCAGGGCGGCGACTGGGGAGCCCTCGTTACGCAGGTCATGGCCGCGCAGGCGCCATCCGAGCTCCTCGCCATCCACACGAACATGCCCGGCGTCGTTCCTCCCGAAATAGACAAGGCAGTCCTGGCCGCCGCCCCAACCCCCAAAGGCCTGTCCCCCGAGGAAGAGCACGCCTATGAACAGCTGGTCTTCTTTTACCAGCACGTTTACTACGCCTACTTTATGGCGACAAGGCCACAGACGCTGACCGCCCTGGCCGATTCTCCGGTGGGCCTCGCAGCCTTCATGATCGACCACGACGCCCGGAGCCTCGAGCTCATCGCCCGCTCGTTCGACGGCAAAGCCGAAGGCCTCACCCGCGACGACATCCTGGACAATATCACCCTGTTCTGGTTAACCAATACCGCGCTGTCCGCGGCGCGGCTCTACTGGGAAAACAAATACGCCTTCTTCACCCCCAAAGGGGTCACGATCCCTGCAGCCGTCAGCGCCTTTCCTGACGAGCTGTATTATACTCCCCGGACATGGGCAGAGAAGGCCTATCCCAACCTGATCCACTACAACAAGCTGGACAAAGGAGGACACTTCGCAGCCTGGGAGCAGCCTAAGCTGCTCACTAATGAGCTACGAACAGCCTTCCGCTCGCTCCGCTAACGGCCCAAAAAAGGCCGGCCCGAAAGGATCGGCCTTTTTCCTTAATTTTCGTGTACCGCTACACCGCGGCAAACGCCTATGAACGAGAAGATACTTATTGTCGAGGACGAGTTCATCGTAGCCAATGACCTTCGTATCATCCTCAAAAAGGCAGGCTATAATGTCTGTGGCGTCGCTATCTCCCTCACCGAAGCAAGAGCCATCCTCCAAAAAGAATCGCCGCTCCTGGCCCTGCTGGATATCCATCTCAAAGAAGAGCTGGATGGCATCGAGCTCGCCAGGGAGCTAAGGGAAAAAGACATCGGGGTCGTATACCTGTCGGCCAATTGCAGCCAGCAGATACTCGAGGCCGTAAAAGCCACCGAGCCATACGGCTTCCTCGTAAAACCCTACCGCGAAAAAGACCTGCTGGTAACGCTGGATATAGCCCGTTACAGACACCGGCACGGGCTTGAATCGCGCTGGCGGCGCGAGCACAGCCTGCACGCCCTTCTCGCCCGGATCATTCACGGGCAGGCGACGCGGGAGAAAAAGTTCCGGGAGATAGCGGTCGCGATACAGTCTTACATTCCCTTTGACTATGCCAGCCTGTCGACGCGAACCAACGGATACAAGCAGCCGGAGCTCGCGCTTCTGCGAATAGCCCCGGACGAATACCAGCCGATAGCCTTTAGCGAGCTGCTGACCATTACCAGGTTGACGGCGACCCAGCTTCAGCAGATACAAAATGCTTCCCCACCCGTCCTCCTCGCCTCCTGGTCCAACGACCGGGATTTCTCACATGCATGCGGCCTGGACCCGATGAAGAAACTGCTCGCCGGCAGTTTTCAGCTCGCATCGGTTCTCGAGATGCCGGTAACAGCCGCCAGCGGGGCGACACAGGTCTTCTCCTTCTTTAGCCGCCGCAGCGATAGGTACGGGCAAGATCACCTGTCCCTGCTCTTCCGGCTGCAATACCTGCTTGCAGCTTCCCTCGACCCATCCCCCTCCGCCTCCGATCCCCTTTGTGAAGGTATACTTGGTACAAGCGATGCCTTTCTGAACGTCCTCGAGCTGGCATCGCAAGTCGCGGGCGTCGACACGTCTGTCCTCCTGCTGGGAGAGAGCGGAACAGGAAAAGAAAAGATCGCCGACTGCATACACCAGTCCTCGCCCCGTAAAAAAGGCCCTTTTATAAAAATGAATTGCGCCGCGCTGCCCCTTTCCCTGGTGGAATCCGAACTGTTCGGTCATGAGAAAGGCGCATTTACGGGCGCGGTCGATCGTCACACGGGAAAGTTCGAGGCGGCAGACGGCGGAACGATATTTCTCGATGAGATAGGCGAGCTCCCCCTCGAAGTGCAGGCAAAGCTGCTACGGGTGTTGCAGGAAAAAGAGATCGAACGGCTGGGCGGTCGGGTACCCATCAGGGTTAACGTCCGTATCATAGCCGCCACCAACAGGAACCTCGAAAAAGAGGTCGGAGAAGGGCGGTTCCGCCTCGATCTCTACTACAGGCTCAACGTATTTCCTATTACACTGCCGCCATTGCGCCAAAGAAAAGAAGACATTGCGCTGCTGGCCATTTCCTTCGCGGGCAGGTGCTGCGAGAAAATGAAAAGACCCTTCCATGGCATAAGCCCGGAAATGATGCAGGAAATGGAAGCCTATGACTGGCCGGGCAATATCCGCCAGCTGGAAAACATCATCGAACAGTCGGTCATCCTCAACGACGGCAAGTCCGCCCTGACATTGCGACGCCCGCTGTCAAATCACCCCCCAACCCCGTCACCAACCATTCTCCCAAACTCACTCGAAGAAGTAAGAGACCTCCAAAAACAGGCCGAGATCGACTATCTCTCCTCTATCCTCAAAAGAACCAACGGCCGCATCAGGGGCAAAGGCGGCGCGGCCGAACTGACAGGCCAAAAACCAACAACGCTCGAATCCCGCCTCGCAAAGCTGGGTATAAAAAAAGAAGATTTCATCTAACAGGGCGCCCTCTGGAGCGACGTGCCTCTGATATTTTCGGAGCCTCATCAATCCGATCTCCAAATTTTTCGGAGTCCTATCCCCTTGGCGCCCCCCCAATCCCCTAATAATCAATGAGCCTTCCCTCCTCAGTACAATTGGCACACAAATCGAACCCTCCATCGTAAACCAACTACCATGGAAGCGCTATCCCGCCAATGCAAGAATAGTTTCCTCGTCTTCAGGCATAACAAATACCAGACGATTCCCATCGATACCGTCGCCTTCTTTCGTCTAAAATTCGAATGCTGCGTCATGGCCTGCTTTGACCGGCAGGAGTACACCATAGATTATTCGCTGGACCAGATCTTCCACCTCCTCCCGGAAGACCGCTTCTTCCGCCTGAACCGGCAGTTCCTCGTCAACTTCAGTGCGATAAAAGACGTCGAGCACTACTTCTCCCGGCGCCTCCTCGTGAATCTGGTCGTCCCCCTTCCGGAAACCCTCGTCGTCTCAAGGGAAAAAGCGACCAGCTTTCTGAGGTGGTTGGAGAACCGGTGACATAAGAACTCCGTGATCTCACAAAGGCGCAGGCTCACAAGGATCGCCGCAATCTGAAAACCATTAACCAGGAAAAAAAGGACATGCGCAGCCATGACAATGGTCACCTGACCAAGGCCGATCAGAAGGCATTGAATCAACAGCTCAACGATAAAAAGAGATGAGCTGCCGCCGTTCATTTACTATACCTGTTCCTATACTCCAGCGGCGACATCCCCGTCACCTTCCTGAACATATCCCTGAACGTCTTGGTATCCGAATACCCCACCTCATACATCGCCTCGTTGATAGTCTTACGCGTCGTCTCGAACAGCTTCTTCGCCACCTCGATCTTCACCCGCTGCACATACTCGGCAGGCGTATTCCCCGTAGCCTTTATAAACCTCCTGTCGAAATTCCTCCTGCTCACCGCAAACTTCGACGACAGGTCCTCCACCGACACCCTTTCCCCCACCTTGCTCTCGATAAAGGTCTGTGCCCGTTTGACCATCTCGTCATCGTGCAGCTTCTGCCCCGAGAATATGGCGAACGCCGACTGGCTCTGCCTGTCAATCTCCACCTGGAAGATCTTCGAGCAGTAAATGGCCGTCTGCCGGTCAAAATACTTCTCCACAAGGTAGATCACCAGGTTTAAGAAAGAATAGGCCCCGCCGTTAGTATAGATACCGTTCTCGTCGGTGATAAGCTTCTCCCGCTGCAGGTTCACGTTCGGGAAAAAATTCCGGAACACATCCGCCGCAGACCAGTGCGTAGAGCAGTTCCTCCCGTCCAGCAGCCCCTCCGACGCCAGCATGAAAGTACCGGTACACATCGAAGCCAGCTCCGCGCCTTCCTTATACTGCTGCTTCACCCATTCCGCGAGCAGCCGGTTCCCCTTCATCGCCTTCTGATAGCTCTGCACCAGCGAGGGGATGATGATTAGGTCCGTCTTGTCGATAGCCGAAATATGGGTGTGCGGCTTCACCGTCAGCAGGCCGTTATCGAACTCGGCTCTCTTCGACACGCCCGCCAGCTCGATGGTATACATTTCCTTTCCCTTCGCCCGCATCCAGTATCGGTTTGCAGCAACAAGTATCTCGTAGGCTCCAACGATACACGCCACCGTGCTCAGCGTGGTCTGCCCGTCAGGAACTATAATGGTAAGGTGTTTCATCCAATGAAGATAACAAATATCCACGTCCAAAAAAGACCCGCAGATTGTCTAATTACCCCACCCTACAGGCCATATTTAGACAATAGCTTTGTTTCATGAAAAAGTTAAACAAAAAGATCGCCGTCATATACGGCAACGGCGCGATCGGCGGCGCAGTCGCCCGAACCTTCGCAAAAGAAGGCGCAGAGATATTCCTCGCAGGCCGCACCCCTGCAAAGCTGGCAACCATACAAAACGACATCATCTCCAGCGGTGGAACCATCGAAACCACGATCCTCGATTCCCTCGACGGCAAGGCCGTGGAACAGCACATGACAGAATTAATAAGAACGACAGGACGGATCGACATCTCCTTCAACGCCACCGGCCTTTCCCAGATCGGCATCCAGGGCATTCCCCTGGCCCAGCTCTCCGAAGAAGCCTTCCTCATGCCCATCAACTCCTACCTCAAGACCCACTTCATCACCGCAAAAGCCGCCGCAGCCCGAATGATCAACCAAAAAGGCGGAGGCGTCATCCTCATGCACACCCCAAACGCCAGCCACATCAGCCCTCCCTTCGTCGGCGGCATGGTCCCCGCCTGGTCCGCAATAGAAGGCCTCTGCCGCTCCCTCTCCGTAGAATACGGCCAGCAGGGCCTCCGCAGCGTCTGCCTCCTCACCACCGGCATCCCCGAAACACCCCTCATCGACGAGGTTTGGGAGATCCACGGCAAGGCCCACGGCATCACCTTCGAACAATTCCACGAAGTAATGACCGGCGCCACCCACCGCAAACGACTCACCACCCTCAACGAGCTCTCCGCCGCCGCCGTCTTCGCCGCATCAGACGAAGGCAGCGCCATCACCGGCACCACCTTCAACCTCACCGCAGGCATGATCATCTGATCCTCCGTGGTCGTTGTCTGATTCCACCTTTTTGTTGCCAAAACCGTTTCTTACAAGATGTACTACGATCGACGAGCGTTAGGTTTTAAACGGTCCCCCATTCGACTTACAACTCGCAAACGGGAAGGTCATAGACCTTGCCCAGCTGCCAGACAGCCTCCACCATCATCTTCAGGCAGAAAGAACCAAATATTTCCGCCCGCCCTCGCCCTACTCCTCCCGAATACCGCTGAAATAATAATTCCCCCCTTCATCATGCAACTCTTCCCCAACAGACAATCCGGAACCCAAAATGAGCGCCCTGTATTCCTCCGCGCCCAAAGACCTCGATAATTGCCCCGTCATTATATCCTTCCATTCCACTCTATCAAAAGGAGCAGTGAATAATAATTTCCCTCCCGGCCTTAAAGCCATAGCCATTTTAGGAATTAATGCCCGCTGACTTCCCTCGGAGAGCAGGAACACCAATCCAACCGAAATAATGCCATCGAAGCTGCGATTAAAAAATGGAGACCGCTCAGCTGGTTCACAAACAACAGGCACATCGGGAAAATTCTGCCTGAAGTCCGCAACCATTTTCGGGGACGCATCCACCGCATATGCCTTCAACCCCGCCTCAAGCAGGATCCTGGTAACCGGGATACCGGTTCCGCACCCAATATCCAGCACTTCCGATCCTGCCTTTAAAGTCTGAGCCCATGCACGGGCTGTTGCCGATCCTATCCCATTTATCGCTCGGCCCCTCATTTTAATATAAAGCTCTGCGACGCCGTCATAGCCATTTGATTCGTCAATCATAAGTTAGGTTATACTAAAAACATAACAATCTATATCGTCCATATCTTTATCGTCCCATCATACGATGCGCTGATTATCCTATTCTCATCCAGCCGCTCGATCGCCTGCACAAAGTTCTGGTGCATCAGCTCCGCTAGAAGCTCCCCGTCAAAACTCCACAGTTTTACCTTATTATCCTCCCCTCCCGTAGCGAACCTCTCGGCGTCGATAACTTTTATCGTTCTTATAATACCACTATGCGCCGCAAGTACCGAAACCTTTTTCTCCTGCCACTCGTCACACAACCTTCGTATAGTAATCTTACCACTCAGACTACCACTGATCAATTGTCGCCTCAACGGATCAAAGACGAGGCTCATGACCGGCTCGTCATCAAAAAACGTAGCAACTACCACATCCCTTTCAATATCCCACAATTTGATCGAATTATCTTCCGAGCAGGAAGCAATAGTATTCTCATTCAATTTTATTACCTGCCACACCCAGTCAGTGTGCCCGAAAAATGTCTTCAGAATGGTCCCCTCAAGGTCAGCAATATGGATCATATTATCTCCCCCACTCGAAGCAAAAACGTTATCCGCCACACGGCACAGCGAAAGGACAATAGCAGCATGTATCTTTATCCTCTTTACAACCCGGCAATCCCTCCAGATAATAATATGTTGATCCCTCGATCCTGAAATAAAGGTATCACTACTCATTTTCTCTATACAAAGAATAGAATTCCGATGCTCTCTGAGTGAATATTTCTCTTCCCCATCAAGAGTCCAGGCCTTAATGCTGGTATCCCGTCCACCGCTTAAAATTGTATTATCATCAAATTTCAGCAACGACCATATATACCCCAGATGCGCCGAAAACGGCTCACTCTCCTGTACGCCGCCGGATATCCTCGAATACAGGATATCGCTTCTCAACACAAACTTCTCGCCAGCCGACAGCACCTCACCCTCATGCCATACATTATGATCAAAAACGATCAGGTCACCCTGTCTTGGAACATAGTCGGCCCAAACCTCGCTGGTTTCCTTTGTCTTGAAGAACAACGTCCTGCCACCTTTGAATTCCTCAGCACCGTTCAGATAGATCATGAAGGTGAGCTTGGATTGAACCGTATCGCTCCTGTAGTGTACACCATCGAGGTGACGGTGGAAATACTGGTTAGTAGAATACTTGCAGAACCTAAGTCGGCTATTCAATCCCATTAACCGCCAGACGCCCCTTTCCGCCGGAATAGTAGTGTCGACCTCAATCGTCTCCGGCAAATACGACCTAACCTTTTGGAACAGCCCATCCGCCAGCCCGTCGTCATTGATCACAAATCGGTCATTATTCCTGTAATAGGTCGGATAATTCGCATTCGCCTTCTGAAACGAACTCTTAATTTCAGGCGTCAACAACGCCTCACACTCCGCCTGCGTGAACAACGAACGGATTACAAAACAGGTAAAGGTCGAATCGGGCAAAATATCCTGTACAGCTTTTTCTGGATTCACTGGAGTATTATTTCATGTAGAAAGTTCGGATACCATAAAGAATTTCACCAATGCGACAACATTTGGCAGGCTATTTTGCATAAAGAAAGACACCGCAGCTCCGTTTACAGAAGCTGCGGCATCACTAATTGTCAATAGTGATAAAAGGGACGCATTCCCGATCATGGTAAGGGTTTAAAGTGGTAATTTACTAAAAAAGCAATGAAAGGTCTTTGCCAATCATCGTACACTCCCTGTATCACAACCGTACACCCCCACCCCCTCCCCCCGACAAACACCACTGATAATTAATCAATTCCGACACCGGCACCAAATATGTACCTACACCATGATCTCCAACTAAATCAACTACCCATGTTCAAGTCCTACTGGACCAGCGCCTGGCGCATACTCACCCGCAACCGCGTATACACGCTGATCAACGTCCTCGGCCTCGCCCTCGGCATCTGCGCCTGCCTCGTCATATCAACCATCGTCCGCTATGAGTTCAGCTTCGACCGCAATCACCCCGACGGTCAGCGCGTCTACCGGATAAACTCCTACGAGCAGCTCCTGAAGGACGAGCCCGGGCACATGATCCCAACCGTACTGGCTGATATCCCCGACGCAGTACAAAAGGATATCCCGGGTGTGGAAATGGTAGCCCCATACCATGTCCTCGATAAGGACACCGCCGTGATCGATCAATCCCGATACCCCGCAGCATCGATCGTCGCGACGCCGGAATACCTGGAGACCATGGGCTATACCTGGCTGGCGGGTAACCCAAATACCGCCCTCAGCCGTCCCTTCAGCGTCGTCCTCACTGAGAGCAAGGCAAAACAATACTTCGGAACAACGGCGCTAACCACCATCATCGGCAAACCCATGACCTACCAGGACAGCCTGCGCGTCAACGTCAGCGGCATCGTCCGGGACTGGCCAGGTAGAACAGACTTCCCCTATACAGACTTCATATCCTTCTCCACTATCGACCACAGCTTCCTGCAGGAGGAGTTCGGGCTGGTACCAGCGAACAAATTTCCGGCAATGGCATCGGCCCTGATCAGGCTCGCCCCTAACGCCGACCCCTCCAAAACCCAAAACTCTGTCGCAGCCCTCTATCACCGCATTCACGACAAGCAGCGACTGTACCCCCGCATTGAACTCCAGCAGCTCAGCGACGTACACTTTGCCGCTCCCGGCTTCGACAACGGCAGCATCAGTACCGCCCAGCTATCAACACTCTACGCGCTGCTGAGCATCGCGGCCTTCATCCTGATATTGGCCATCATCAACTACGTCAACCTCGCAACGGCACAGTCGCTTACAAGAGAGAAAGAGATCGGTATCCGGAAGGTCATGGGCAGCGGTAAAAGCCATCTTATCCTCCAGCTCATGACGGAGACCCTGCTCCTCACCTCCGTCGCTGGCCTGATCGCATTCCTGGCGACAAAACCCGTGCTCAAAGCCTTCCACGAGATCGTTCCCCGGCAGCTGAGCTTTACCCCCTATGCCCCGTCCAATCTCCTTTTCCTTGCAGCAACCGTCATGGCCGTAACCCTGCTGGCCGGCCTCTATCCCGCAAAAATGCTTTCGACGCATTCCCCCATAAACAGCCTCAAAGGCAACGGCGCGCCAAAGACCAGCGGCAAATGGCTGCTAAGAAAAGGGCTGATCGTATTCCAGTTCACCGTTTCCCTGGTCTTCATCATCGGCACGGTCGTGATAGGCCGCCAGATCAGCTACATGCTGCACAAGGAGCTTGGCTTCAGGTCCGACGCCATCATTCTCTTTAATACGGGCGAAGGCCGGGACAGCGTCTCCAAGGTAAAGGTCCTCGAAAAAGCCATCCGCCAGCTGCCGGGAGTAGCCGACGTCTCACGTTCGAACATGCCTCCATCCGGTATGGACCGGGGAATATTTACTATAAGATACCTGGCAAAAAGCGACGACCCCATCCCCGTGGAAGCCATCCAGGCAGACGAACGCTACCTCCCCTTATATGACATCAAAATACTGGCCGGCCGCAACCTCTTCCCCAGCGACACGATGAAGGAAGTCGTGATCAACGAGAACCTTTCCAAAGTCCTCGGCTTCAAAGACCCTAATGAAGCCATCGGCAAACAGCTCACCACCTGGCACCGCAACGTCTCGATCGTCGGCGTAGTAAAGGACTTTCATAAATACTCTTACAAAGAGCCGATCCGGCCTCTACTGATCGCTGGCATGGCCTGCACCGACCTCGCCGTGCGCCTCGGGACCAAGGGGAAGTCCACCGACGAAGCCCGGGCGACGATCGCAAGAGTAGAGCGCCAATGGAAAGCCATATATCCCCACAAACCCTTCGAATACGATTTCTTCGACGAAGAGCTGGCAAAATTCTACCAGCGCGAGCAGACAATGCAATGGCTCCTGAACATCGCCACCGGCCTCACCCTCCTCATCAGCTGTATCGGCCTGTTCGGCCTCACCCTCTTCACGACCCAGCGGCGGACCCGCGAGATTGGCATCCGCAAAGTGATGGGAGCCGGCGTAAAGGACATAATCCTGCTGTTGAGCCGGGACTCCATCCGGCTCGTCCTCTTCGCCTTAACCATCGCCTCGGCCGCCGGCTGGTGGCTCACCCACCGCTGGCTGCAGGACTATGCATACAGGATCACGATCGGCCCGGACGTCTTTATAATAGCCGGAGCCGCCCTGATGCTGCTCACCATCCTGACCGTCGGCCTGCAGTCGCTAAAGGCGGCGTCCGCCAACCCCGTCGATTCCCTGCGCACCGAATAGCGCTGGAACAGCTTTTGCATACCATGTCATGTCAGCTCTTTATTGTTTTAACCACACTTAAACCCTTCTTTATGACAGACAACCGACTACTAAAAGGAACACAGGACCGCACCAGGGTCAACGGACGGGAGTCCTACGAAGTGGAATACCTGCATCAGAAATTTCCCTGGCTTTCGCACTCGACCGTCAAAGAGGCCGTGGATAAATTCGGGCCGAACCGTGACAAGGTCGAAGCCCAGCTGAATAGACTCACCCGCACCGACCATTAATATTTTCGACCCAAAAGAAAAAGGGGAAGCAAACCTGCTTCCCCTAAAACTATTCTATGACCAAAGCTTAAGCGACGTTGGCCTCTGCCAGCTCAACCATCTGCGCTTCAGCGGACTTTACCGTCTTGACGATACGGGCCGCAACCTTATACGGGTCTGCAGCGCTATTGGGTCGGCGATCTTCCAGCCACCCCTTCCAGCCCCTCTCGACCGTGCCAATGGGGATACGGATCGAGGCGCCGCGGTCGGACACGCCAAATTTGAACTCGTGGATAGCCGCCGTCTCGTGCTTGCCCGTCAGGCGGAGATGGTTATCCGGGCCATACACCTCGATATGCTCTTGCACCACCGGGCGGAAGGCTTCACAGATCTTCACATATACATCACTGCTGCCGCAGGTTCTCAGCAGCGTGTTGGAGAAATTGGCGTGCATGCCGCTGCCATTCCAGTCGAGGTTGCCCAGGGGCTTACAATGCCAGTTGATTGCGATGCCGTATTTTTCACCTATCCGTTCCAGTAAGTAACGCGCGATCCACACCTGGTCGCCGGCCTCCCTGGCCCCTTTTGCAAAGACCTGGAACTCCCACTGACCCGTCGCCACCTCTGAGTTGATCCCTTCGATGTTGAGACCCGCATCCAGACAGGCATCCAGATGCTCTTCCACCATCTCGCGGCCATAAGCGTTGCGGGCGCCGACCGAACAGTAATAAGGACCCTGCGGCCTCGGATAACCCCCTTCAGGGAAACCCAGCGGCCTATCGGATTCCGGATTCCACAAGAAATATTCCTGCTCAAATCCGAACCAGAAATCGTTGTCGTCGTCTTCAATAAGGGCCCGGCCGTTGCTCGCATGCGGACTTCCATCAGGACTCAACACCTCGCACATCACAAGATAACCGTCCCGCCGCTGCGGATCCTTCGCAAGATAGACAGGTTTCAGCAAACAATCCGACGAACCGCCTGGCGCCTGTTCAGTAGATGAGCCGTCAAAACACCACATCGGACAATCTTCCAGTTTCCCGGAAAATTTTCTTTCGATCTTAGTCTTGCTTCTCAAGCTTTGAATGGGCTGATATCCGTCGAGCCAGATATACTCTAATTTTGCAGTTGCCATATACGTTTGGTTTTAATGTAGATTGACTATTTAATAAAAAGTACTGCCAGCAATATCCGGCGGGATACAGCCGGCAATACCCTAATTGTGACTTTCCAAGCCATACGAAGATACGGCAATCATCATTTACGACGAATACAAATTATATTTAATATATCATAAACTGCGGTATTCAGGTCTGCTTTTATAGCAAAAGATAGAAAAATTCAAATACAGACAATCCTAAGCGAAGTATTTTTACAAGTTTTTTCTAAATTCTCATATACAAATAGAAAATATTTGAAAATCAAAGCACCGGCGTAAACACCCCATTCGTGTTCTTTATAATGGAACATACCCCCTTTCCGGCTCGATAGACGAAGAGGTAATCCAGCTTCCTCGAATGGTCATAATCATAGGCTATCACCCTGTCATCTTCGTCCTTAAAATCCCAGCCGCCGAGCCCCTCACCATTAACGGCCTGATACACAGTCGTGAACGTGCCATCATTATTATTCTTCAGAATATAGACCCGGGGGGAGTAGGGATTGGGCATGACAACCAGCAGATAATCGGCCTTCCCGCTGTGCTCATAATCGAATGGGATACATTGACTTATTATAGCTGCATAATTGTTTGTATTCGTATCGCTATTGTGCTTTACGATCCCGACATAGTGATCCCCGAACTGCGCGATCAGCAGATAATCCAACTTTCCGCTTTGCTCATAATCAAAGGCTGTTACCTTGGTCGGGTTCCAGATGCCAACACCCCAATGCCATCGTGACCCGGGTATACAGCTGTAAAACTGGCAACCGGATTGGTAACCGACCAATTACTCCTGATAATATAGATTTCGCCTAATACAGCCAGTCCCCCTCCTTCCTCCAAAAAAAATATTTGTTTCCTTAAACGTTTAAGGTATATTTGTGCTTAATCGTTTAAGGTTACTCTACTAACGCACTGTAAAACACGTCGGTAAGAAATCTGAAACGTTTAAGCAACAACCAGCCATATCCTGACAAACAACGATTGTTTAACTCTTTCTAAAAAACCAAACAGACATTTATGAGACGATTGCTGGCTCTCCTCCTCGGCCTTGCCATGCCGTTCCTCTCCGCAAACGCCAACGCGGACCCCGGGAACACCTTCTTCAAAAAGATCACCGGCAAGGTGTACAACTCCGACGGCTCCCCCCTATCGGGCGCAACAGTCAACATCAAAGGCTCCACAACCTCCGTCACCACCGACGCAACAGGCACTTTCTCCATCGATCTCCCCGACAACAGCCCCAACCCCATCCTCGTCATCACCGCCGTCGGCTACAGCTCAAAAGAGATCTCCGCCAAAGGCGCCTCCCACTTCGACATCGTCCTCGACATCGACATCAAAAAGCTCAGCGACGTCGTCGTCGTCGGCTACGGCACCCGCCAACGCAAAGACCTCACCGGCTCCATCGCCTCCGTATCCGCCGCACAGATCGAACAACGCCCCGTCAGCTCCTATGAAGACGCCCTCGCCGGAACAGTCCCCGGCATCGACGTCGCCCCACGCAGCGCAAAACCAGGCAACATCTCCGAAATAACCATCCGCGGCATCGGCACCATCTCCGGCGACCGCGAACCCCTCTTCGTAATCGACGGCTTCCCGACCGACGCCAACAACGCAGCCGCGATAAACCCCGCCAATATCATGTCCATCGACGTCCTCAAAGACGCCTCCTCCACCGCTATCTATGGATCCAGAGGCGCCAACGGCGTCGTGATCATCACCACCAGATCCGGCAGATCCGGCCTCTCCAAAGTCGATGTCAGCCTGAAAACGGGTTTCGCCAAAGCCAACCGCCACGATTTCTATAAAACCCTCAACGGCGCCGAATACACCGAATGGTACAAAGAAAAAGCCCAGTTCAACGGCGACCCCATCCCCTCCTGGATCACCAACTGGGACGGCACCAACACCAACTGGCAGGACCTCATCTATCGCACTGCCCCATTCCGCGACTACAACCTCACCGTCTCAGGCGGCAGCGACAAGCTCAGCTATATGTTCTCCGGCGGCTTCCTCAACCAGGACGATATCCTCGTGAACGCAGGCTACGACCTCTACTCCGCCCGCATAAAAATGGACTACCACGCCTCCAAAAAGATCACCATCGGCATCAACCTCGCGCCCAGCTTCACCGTCCAGCGCCTCAGCGCACCCGAGGACGACTTCTCCGCCCTCGCCGGCGCCGCCCTCCTCCTCCCCCCCATCATCCCCGCCTACAACAAGGACGGCACCCCATCCGACCCCAACAGCTTCGGCATCCTGAACAAAGCAATGGCCAACCCCCTTACCATCGCAGCCAACTACCACCAGTCCAACAAGAATTTTTATCTCCTGTCAAACGCCTATGTCCAGGTGGATATCCTGAAAGGACTGTCCTTCAAAAGCTCCATCGGCGCCGACCTTACCGACGCCAACTACCGACTCTTCCAGGCCCAGGGCCTCAACGGTCAGGCACTCTATCCCGTCACCGCCCTCGAGCTCAACAACGCCCGGACCATCAACTGGCTCAACGAGAACACCCTCAACTATAAAAAGACCTTCGCAGAGGACCACAAGCTCGAGCTGCTCGCCGGCTACACCGTCCAGAAAGTCGACTTCACACAGACAGGCGCAAACGCCAACACCTTCTCCAGCAACCTCGCCCAGACCATCGGCTTCGGCGCCAACCAGAGCGCCTGGTCCGCCGCCACCGGCAACACCCTGCTCTCCTACCTCGCCCGCGCCAACTACTCCTATAAGGACCGCTACCTCCTCACGGCTACCATAAGACGCGACGGCAGCTCCCGCTTCGGCGCCAACAAGCTCTGGGGCGTATTCCCCTCCGTCGCCGCCGCATGGAACCTCTCCAACGAAGACTTCATGGCCAACGTCAAAGCCGTCGACCACGCCAAGATCAGAGCCAGCTATGGCATCTCCGGCAGCAACTTCATCGGCGACTTCACCTCCAAATCGAGCCTCGTCTCCATCAACCACTCCTTCGGCGCCAACAACGTCGTAGGCTACGTCAACGGCGACCCCGGCAACCCCAACCTCTCCTGGGAAAAATCCAAACAGCTCGACCTCGGCCTCGACCTCGGCCTCTACAACAGGGTCAGCGCCACCTTCGACTACTTCAGCAACACCAGCGACGGCCTCCTGCTGAACGTCAACGTACCCACCTCCACCGGCTACAGCGGCGACCTCGAGAACATCGGGAGTATGCGTAAATGGGGCCTCGAACTGTCCGCAAACGCCAATATCATAAAGAAGAAAGACTTCGGCTGGGACATCGGCTTCAACGTCACCCACCTGAAGCAAAAGGTCCTTAAGTTAGGCCCCTCCGGCGCGCCGCTATACCAGTTCTTCGCCGTACTGGTGACGAAGATCGGCGGCCCGCTCGAACAGGAACATGCCCTCCAGCAGATCGGCATCCTCTCCCAGGCCGACATCAATAACCCCAAAGTCGCCAAAAAAGCCGTCGGCGACAAGGCTGGCGACTACAAATTCCTCGACGCCAACAACGACGGCTCCATCGACGCATTCAACGGTAACGACGGCGTCCTCGTAGGAGACAACAACCCGCGCTGGCTCTATGGCATCAATACCACCGTCCGCTATAAGAGCTTCCGCCTCACCGCCCTCCTCCAGGGCCAACAAGGCGCCAAAATGCTCGACTTCGTCTACCAGATCATGAGCCTGCATACCTATAATACCAATATGGACCACTTCTTCTACGACGGCCGCTATATCTCCGAATCGAACCCCGGCAACGGTCGCACGCCAAGGGCAGGCTACAACGACGTAGGCGCCGTCTCCTCCTGGGAAGTACAAAAGACGGACTACCTCCGCATCCGAAATATCAATCTGTCGTATACCTTCCCCACCGACCTCAGCCACAAGCTCCTGGTCAACGACCTGCGCGCATACGTCTCGGTCGAAAACCTCTATACCTTCAAACAATATCGCGGCGGCAACCCGCAGGCGGTCCGCAACGGCTTCGACACCCAGATATTCGGTGATCACAAGACCCTCGGTCTTAACTCCGTCGCTACCGCTCCCCTCCCCCGGATATTCACACTAGGTATCAATTTCTCATTCTAATAGTAACGACCATGCGAAATATAATCATACTACTGATATGCATAACCGCGATATCACCCGCCTGTAAAAAAGACTTCCTCGACGTCGTCCCCGTCGACCGCATCCCCAAAGAAGAGTTCTTCAAGAACGAAGCAGACATGACCGCCGCCATCTACGGCGTCTACGCCGCCCACGAAAACCTCTACACCGGCTCCGAGCTCGCGCTCTACAACCTCGAAGAGACCCGGTCCGACAACACCAACCAGGACTTCGGTCGCCAGGCCGAACACAAAGCCGTCGATAATTTCACCGTCCAGTCCGGCAATACCTCCATCACAGGCATGTGGGCCCTCGCCTATAATGTCATCAACCTCTGCAACGCCGTCGTCGACCGCGCCCCCGGCGCCACGATGGACGCGACAAAAAAAGCCGGCATCGTCGGCGAAGCACAGTTCATCCGCGCCCAGGTATACTTCCTGCTCCTCCAGGATTATGGCCCTGTCCCATTAAGGCTCCATGAAACCAGATCCCTCAGCGGCGACAACAACCTGACCCGCGCCACCGCCGACTCCGTTTACGGCCAGATCATCGCCGACCTGCAGTCCGCCGCGACCAACCTCCCCCCCAGCTACACCGGCGCCAACATCGGCCGCGCCACAGCATACGCCGCCAACGCCCTGCTCGGAAAAGTGCTCCTGCAAAAAGGCGACGCCGCCGGCGCCCAGCCCCCCCTGCGCAAAGTCGTCTTCGCCGGAACTCCCTATAGCCTGCTCCCCAACTACGCAAGCCTCTGGACACCCGGAGTAAAGAACTCACCCGAATCCATATTCGAGATCCAGTTCCTGCCGCCACTCAACGGCTGCCCCTTCTGGAACTTCTTCGCGCCCCCGAGCCTCAACGTCCCCGGCGGCACCAATGGCAGCACCTCGCCAAACACACCAACACAAGACCTGATCAATGCCTACGAACCAGGTGACCGACGCCTCGCAGCCTCCATCGGCTATGACGCCAACAACCAACCCTACATCCTGAAGTTCAAAGACCCCGGCGTAGCAGTCGGCAACGACGCCAATACCGACTTCCCGATCATCCGCTACTCCGACGCCATGCTGCTCCTCGCCGAATCCCTCGGCGAAACACCAGAAGCCTACTCCCTGATCAACGCAGTCCGCGCACGCGCCGGCCTCCCAGCGATCAGCTCTGCCACGCCGGGAACATTCACCGCCAAACTGATGCACGAACGCCAGGTCGAATTCGCATTCGAATGCCACCGCTGGCATGACCTCCTCCGCATGGGCCAGGCCGCCGCAATATCCATCATGAACGCCAACCTGGCCCACGAATTCCCGGGCAACAATATCAGCATCGACGCACACAACCTGGTGGCCCCAATACCCAACACCGAACTTCAAACCAATACCCGTGCTGTACAAAATCCCGGATATAACAATTAACCTTATTCTTGGCATCTCGTCCCTGGTCCTGTCGGCGCACCACGCCGCAGGCCAGGCGACAATACCGGCCGATCTTCAACCGTTCGTCAGCAACATCACCCTGCCACGGCTCGGACAAACCACGCCTACCATCCACTACAGCCAGACACAACCCGGGATCACCCACGTCCTCATCACCTGGGACCTGAAAGACTCCGTACAACAGGACGACCTCGAGGTCAACATCACTCCGGCCTTTACACCGACCTTCCACTGGGCCCCGCACCTGACACCCTCAGACAGCAATATCATCGCCCAGCACGTCTTCCGCGCACCTGCCCTGATCGTCCAGTCGGCAACAACGCAACTCGTGCTCCTGCCCGACCTCGACCTTTTAAAAACCGAGGCGGAAACAAACCCCCAAAACGACGCACCATGGTACCTCGACCTCAACGCACCAGCGAACCTCCTATCCATCGGCCTCAGCCGATCCCACATAAAAGAGCACGTCCTCTACTATAAAAAACCCGGCGCCAGATACGCAACAGGCAAACACACCCTGGGCTTTTATCTACTAACATCAACCGACCCCACCCACCTGTCCGATCCCTGGCGGGCGCCGCTCAGCTTCTACTGGCAAAAAGAAGGCGCCCCCCTCTACGCCAAAGGCCAGCCGCTCCCCGCAGCCAACATCCCCGGATACGTCGATCAGACCTACACCTGGGCATTCGACACCTGGAAGAAGAACGTCTGGCAGGAGTTCACGCTCAACGGCAAAAAGGTCGGCGCACCCGTTTTCATCGTCAACGTGACCCAAAGCCCCAACTACAAAGGCGACGTCAACGAACGCGAAACCCGCTCCATCTGGAATCAGGCCTGGTTCAGCTCACTAAGAGCAGCCGCCGGCCTCTATCGCTACGCAAAAGAAAAACACGACACCACCCTCCTCCGCTACGCCGAGGCAACAAAGGAACTATCCCTGTCATTCCCCCAAACCAACGGCTTCTTCCCCGCCGTCATCGCCACCCCCATGGCAACCATCACAAAAGACGGCAAACACCTCAGGCGATCCACCGGCTGGGACCACTACTATTTCGGCAACTCCGATCGCAACCCCTTCACCAACGACCTCAAAAACTCCCCCTACCACGTCCTCGACATGAGCTACACCGCCCTGCTCATGCTCCGCTGGTACGACGAGCTCGAAAAAGACCCGCGCCTCCTGGCTTACGCAAGAACCTACGCCAACGCCCTTTTAAAAACCCAACGCCCCGACGGCTTCTTCCCCGCCTGGCTTTCCCTCGACAGCCTCCGACCCATGGGCTACCTCGACCAGTCGCCCGAAACGTCCATGTCCGTTACCTTCCTCCTGCAGCTTACCAAAGAGACCGGCAACCAACAATATGCAGCAGCCGCCAAAAAAGCCATGCAAGCCGTCATCGACAACAATATCATGCAGGGACAATGGGAAGACTTCGAGACCTACTGGTCCTGCAGCCGCTACGGCTCCGACACCCTCGTAGGCAGCAAGGTCCCCCGCAACGACATGTACAAACAGAACACCCTCTCGATGTACTACACGGCAGAAGCCCTTTATGCCTGCTTCCAGTCCACCAACCAACAATCCTACCTCCGTCTCGGCCGCCGCGTCCTCGACGAAATGCTCATGTACCAGGCCACCTGGCAACCCCCATATATGTACGTCAACGTGCTCGGCGGCTTCGGGGTGATGAACGGTGACGGCGAATGGAACGACTCGCGCCAAAGCCTGTTCGCCGAGCTGATCCTCCAATACGGCAAAACACTAAGCTCGGCAGAATACACCCAGCGAGGCCTCGCCGCTCTCAAAGCCTCCTTCACCATGATGTACTCCCCGTTGAACCCAAAAACAGAAAAACAATACCAGCGGAAGTGGAGCTTCTTCGGAAAAGAAGACTACGGCTTCATGATGGAGAACTATGGCCACGATGGCACATCCAGTTCGAAAGGCATCGGCATCGGAGAATTCACGATCTTCGACTGGGGCAACGGCGCAGCAGCAGAAGCCTGGCTGCGCATAAAAACCCATTTTGGAAAACAATGGCTCGCCGAAAACCTAAAATAACTACAACATGAAAAAAGCTTGTCTTCTCTACCTCACTTTATTGAGCCTCACCACAGTCAACGCACAGACAAAATTCAACGGCATCGACGCCGACATGAGCAACATCTATCGCCTCTCCGACGCAAAGACCCGTTCCATCAGCCCTGAGAATTTCAACGGCGCGAAAGGCGCCGGCGGCATGGCCGAAAAAGGAACAGGCGAACACGCCGCCCGCGACCTGGGCAAAGGATGGAAGATCAGCCCCAGCGTCGTCATCAAGGCAAAGACCACGTTCACCATCGCCGAGATCAACGGCCCCGGCTCCGTCCAGCACATCTGGATGACGCCCACCGGCGTCTGGCGGAATTCCATCATCCGCTTTTACTGGGACGACGAGTCCACCCCCTCCGTCGAAGCCCCGGTAGGCGACTTCTTCTGCATGGGCTGGAATCAATACTCCCCCCTCCAGTCGCTGGCCGTCTGCGTCAACCCCGGCAGCGCCTTCAACTGCTACTGGCCGATGCCCTTCCGCCGCAAATGCCGAATCACCATGGAGAACATCGACGACAACGACATGACCCTCTACTACCAGGTCGACTATATTCTTACCGAAGTCCCCTCCGACGCCGCCTATTTTCACGCCCAGTACAGACGCACCAACCCCCTGCCCTATAAGACAGACTACACCATCCTCGACAGCGTCCAGGGCAAGGGACAGTACGTCGGCACCTATATCGCCATCGGCGTACACAACAACGGCTGGTGGGGCGAAGGCGAGATCAAATTTTATATGGATGGCGACACCCAATACCCCACCATCTGCGGGACAGGCACCGAGGACTACTTCTGCGGATCCTATGACTTCGATACAAAGAAGAAGAACGACGCAGGCGTAGAACAGATCGGCTACACCGAATTCTGCACGCCCTACACCGGCCTCCCCCAGGTCATCCGCGGCGACGGCCACTACGGCGTCTCTCAGCGCTTCGGCCTGTATCGCTGGCATATCAAAGACCCCATCCGCTTCGAAAAGAACCTGAAGGTCACCATCCAGGACCTCGGCTGGCGCAGCGGCGGCAGGTATCTGCCCCTCCAGGACGACATCTCCTCCACCGCATTCTGGTACCAGGCCGAACCACACGCCAAATTCCCCGCGCTCCCCAACAAGGACGCCCTCGAGGTCAACTAAATAAAGTCACACAGCCGGATAAAATGAAGAAAAAGGTTTTGCTAAAAGACGTGGCCGAATATGTTGGCGTATCCACCGCCCTCGTGTCCTATGTCCTGAACAATAAGGAAAAACAGGCAAGGGTCGGCAACGAGATCGCCAAAAAGATCCGCAAGGCCGCGGCCGACCTCAACTACCAGCCAAATCTGATCGCCAAAAGCCTCCAGAGCGGCAGGACGAATACCATCGGCCTGATCGTCGCCGATATCTCGAACCCCTTCTTCTCCAGCATCGCCCGCATCATCGAAGACGAAGCGATGCGCCAGGGCTACGTCGTCATCTTCGGCAGCAGCGACGAGAGCCCGGAAAGATCCATGCGCCTGATAGACGTATTCAGCAACCGCGGCGTTGACGCCTTCATCATCGCCCCCTCCGAAGACGCAGAACGACAGATCAAAAGCCTGCAGCGACAAAAGGTCCCCGTCGTCCTCATCGACCGGTATTTTCAGAATATCCAGTCCGACTACGTCATCATCAACAACCACGACTCCGCGTATAACGCCGTCGAACACCTGATCCGCAACGGCTGCCGCCGCATCGCCATGATGGCCTACGATACCCGGCTCGAGCACATGCAACAGCGCATCAGCGGCTACCGCCAGGCGCTAAAGGACAACGGCATCGAATTCCGGGAGAGCTGGCTTCCACGCGTATCCTATAAGGACGTCGCTAACCAGGTCGACGGCTATATAAAGGCGCTCACCCAACCCGGGCTCAAGGTGGACGGCTTCTTCTTCGCCACCAACACCCTCGCGGTCGAATCGCTCAAGCCGCTCACCCGGATGGGTATCCGTATCCCCGACGACCTGGCCATCGTATCCTTCGACGAAAGCGACGCCTTCGACCTGTTCTATCCGCCCGTCACCTACGTCAGCCAGTCCCTCGACGCCATCGGAAAAGGAGCCGTCGACCTCGCCCTGGCCCGTATCCTCGACAAAAAGAAAAAACCAGAACAGCTGATCATCGCCTCAAAGCTCGTCATCCGTGAAAGCTCCATTAGAAAACGATCAAAATAAACGCCACTCATGAAAAGATCATTCATCCCACTACTCATCATTATGACCATGATTTCCTGCCACGAGCCCACCACCAGCCAAAACAATACCCCCGAAAAAGGTACCTTCGCCTACGACCAACAGTTCCTCTCCAAACACGACAGCATCGTCGTACTGCAACAAGGCAACGCGAAGATCATCGTTTCCCCGAAATACCAGGCGAAAGTCTTCACCTCCACCGCCGCCGGCGACTCGGGCCGCAGCTTCGGCTGGGTCAACTACAAAGCCTTCGAGGCCACTCCCAACGAACACATGAACGCCTACGGCGGCGAGAACCGCCTCTGGCTCGGCCCCGAAGGCGGTAAATTCTCCCTCTTCTTCCCACCCGGCAGCAAGATGGAATTCGCCAGCTGGAAGACCCCGCCGGCATACGACAACGAACCCTGGGACGTCCTCAGCAAAAGCGCCGACTCCATCGTCCTGCAAAAAGACATGCACCTCCTCAACTATGCCGGGACCAAACTCAATGCCAATATCCGCCGGTCCATCACCATCCTCGACAACAACGGCATCACGAAAACCCTCGGCCTCACCCCCGACACAACAATTTCCGTAGTAGGATACACTACCCACAACACCATCACCAACACCGGCGATACCGCCTGGACCGAGACCACCGGCGCACCCTGCATCTGGCTCCTCGATATGTTCAACCCCACCCCCGAAACCATCATCGTCGTGCCCTTCGACTCCCTCCCCGGAGACCATTTCGAAAAAACCGTGACCAGCGACTACTTCGGAGCCATCCCCGCCGACAGACTAAAACACGCCGATAGCGTCCTCTTCCTGAAAGCCGACGGAAAAAGCCGGGGCAAACTGGGCATCCGCTCCACAAAGTCAAAACCCGCAGCCGGCAGCTACGACTACAAGAACCATATCCTGACCATCACCATCTTCGACACCGACCACAACGCCAAATACCTCAACCAGGAATGGAGCACATCAAAACCACCCTTCCTCGGCGACGCGGTCAACGCCTACAACGACGGCCCCCTCGCCGACGGCACGCAGATGGGCCCCTTCTTCGAGCTCGAAAGCGTGTCCCCCGCGGCATTTCTAAAACCCAACACATCCCTAACCCACACCCATAGCGTCTTTCATTTCAGCGGCGCTCCCCGGGCCCTCGACGCGATCGCTCAACAACTACTCGGCGCATCCCTCGCCACCATCTCCGAGACCTTTACAAAATAGACGACCATGAAAAATAATTATCCAAGGATTGGTATCAGACCCATCATCGACGGCCGCCTCGGCGGCGTCAGAGAATCCCTCGAGAACACGACCATGCAGATGGCCCGCAACGTCGCCGCGCTCTACACAAAAAATCTGCGCTACCCCGACGGCAGCCCCGTCGAATGCATCATCGCCGACACCTGCATCGGCGGGGTCGCAGAGGCCGCCGCATGCGCCGCCAGATTCAGCACTCAGGACGTAGGCGTATCCCTGTCCGTTACCCCCTGCTGGTGCTACGGCAGTGAAACGATGGATGCCAACCCCCTCCTCCCCAAAGCCATCTGGGGCTTCAACGGCACCGAAAGACCCGGCGCCGTATACCTCGCCGCAACCCTCGCCGCCCACAACCAGCTCGGCCTCCCCGCCTTCGGCATCTACGGCCAGGACGTACAGGACCTCGGCGACGAAGCCATCCCCCGGGACGTCGAAGACAAGCTCCTCGCCTTCGCGCGCGCCGGCCTCGCGGCAGCGATCATGCGCGGCAGATCGTATCTGGCCATCGGCTCCGTATCCATGGGCATCGCCGGCTCCATCGTCGGCCCCGACTTCTTCCAGGAATACCTCGGCATGCGCAACGAATACATCGATTCCACCGAGCTGATCAGGAGAATAGAAAAGAAGATCTACGACGAAAAAGAGTTCCAAAAGGCCATCGCCTGGACCCGTCAGCACTGCACCGAAGGCGAGGACTATAACCCGAAAGAAAAACAGCTCAGCCGCGAACAAAAGGACAAGGACTGGGAATACGTGGTGAAAATGACCATGATCATCCGCGACCTCATGACCGGCAACCCCGCCCTCGCACAAAAAGGCTTCGGCGAAGAAGCCCTGGGACACAACGCGATCGTCAGCGGCTTCCAGGGCCAGCGCCAGTGGACCGACTTCCTCCCCAACGGAGACTTCTCAGAGGCCATTCTCAACTCTTCGTTCGACTGGAACGGCATCCGCCCTCCCTTCATGGTCGCCACCGAGAACGACTCGCTCAACGGCATCTCAATGCTGTTCGGCTATCTCCTCACAAACACCGCGCAGATCTTCGCCGACGTCCGCACCTACTGGAGCCCCGACGCCGTCCAACGCGTCACCGGCTGGCAGCCCGACGGACCCGCAGCCGACGGCTTCATCCACCTCATCAACTCCGGCTCCGCCACCCTCGACGGCTCCGGCCGCCAGCGAAAAGCGACCACCCCCGGCAGTGAAACCACCCTTGGCGGCACCCCCGCCATGAAACCATTCTGGGACATCACCCCCCGGGAAGCCATCGACTGCCTCGAAGCCACCACCTGGTACCCCGCCAACACCGGCTACTTCCGCGGCGGCGGCTTCTCCAGCAAATTCGTCACCGAAGGCAACATGCCGGTCACCATGTGCAGGATCAACCTCGTCAAAGGCATCGGCCCCGTCCTCCAGATCGCCGAAGGCACAACGATAAGCCTCCCCCAAAAAGTCCACAATACCCTCGACGAACGCACCGACCGGACCTGGCCCACCACCTGGTTCGTCCCCCGTCTCACCGGAGAAGGCGCCTTCACCAGCGTATACGACGTGATGGCCCGCTGGGGCGCCAACCACGGGGCGATCAGCTACGGCCACATCGGCGCCGACCTCATCACCCTCGCCTCCATTCTTCGCATCCCCGTCTGCATGCACAACGTCCCGAAAGACAAACTATTCCGCCCCTCCGCCTGGCAATCCTTCGGCTCCGATCCGGAATCGTCGGACTACCGCGCCTGTACCACCTACGGACCACTCTACAAATAATACGAAATGAAAAAAATCACCTCCAATATGTCCCGCGCTGCGGGCCATCCAGGCTCCCTGTTCCGTTCACCCAACGGATCAAGCTTCCTGCTCCCCTTTGCGATGGTAACCTCCCTCTTCCTCCTCTGGGGCTTCGCCCACGGCCTCCTCGACGTCCTCGACAAACACTTCCAGAACACCCTCCACGTCTCCAAAGCGGAGTCCGGCATGGTCCAGTTCTCCCTCTACATCGGCTACCTCGTCATGGCCGGCCCCGCCGGCTCCTTCATGAAAAAATACGGCTACCAGAAAGGGATCATCCTTGGCCTCCTCCTCTTCGCCGCAGGCGCATTCTTATTCTACCCCGCCGCAAGATTAGGAGCCTACATCCCCTTCCTCATCGCCCTCTTCATCCTCGCCTGCGGCCTCGCGACGATAGAAACCGCCGCCAACCCCTACACGACGACCCTCGGCCCACCCGACGGCGCCGCCCGGCGAATCAACATCGCCCAGTCCTTCAACGGCATGGGCTGGATCCTCGGCCCCCTCATCGGCGGCATGCTGATCTTCGGCGCCAACGAGCTCGTCACCCCCTATCTCTGGATCGGCGGCCTGGTTCTCCTCGTCTGCGGCAGCTTCACCATCGTCCGCCTCCCGGTCATACAGGAACCCAACCAGGAACAAATAGCCGAGAACGCCTCCCTCGCCGAACTCTTCAAACACCGCGGCTTCGTCCTCGCCGTCATCGCCCAGTTCCTCTACGTCGCGGCACAGACAGGCGTCAACTCGTTTTTTATCAACTACGTCACCGAGACCACCGCCGGCGTCCAGGCCACCGTCGCCCACGGAATGCAACACCTCGGGCACTTCGGCGAAATATTCATGCCCCGCAACCCCGAACAGGCCGCCTCCCTCATCCTCGCCCTGGGCGGCATGGGCTCCTTCTGGATCGGACGCCTCTCAGCTGCATATATCATGAAATTCATTTCGCCAGCCCTCCTCCTTGCCCTATACGCCACCGTTAACACGATCCTGATGGTGCTGGTCATCATGAAACTCGGCTGGCCCAGCGTCATCGCACTATTTTCTACCTACTTCTTCATGTCGCTCATGTTCCCGACGATCTTCGCCCTGGGCCTCCGCAACCTCGGGCCCCTCACAAAACGCGCCGCATCCATCCTCGTGATGGCCGTGGCCGGCGGAGCCTTCTGCCCTCCCCTCATGGGCGCCATCGCCGACCATTCCGGCATGTCGGTAGCGTTCATCGTTCCACTGCTCTGCTTCGCCTTCATCGCCTGGTTCGCCGCCGGCGAGAGCAGAAGATCCATCCCCATCAATTCACTAGCCATCAACCATCACTAATGACAAACGCTAATTTTTCCATCGGCGTCGACTTCGGCACGGATTCCGTCCGCACCATCATCGCCGACACTGCCAACGGCCACGAGCTCGCCTCAACCACCTTCGAATATCCCCGCTGGAAGTCCGGCGCATATAGCAATGCCCGCGAACACCGCTTCCGCCAGCACCCTTTGGATCACCTCGAAGGCCTGACCCATACCATAAAAGAATGCCTCGAAAAAGCCGGACCCAAAGTCAAAGCCGGCATAAAAGCCATCGGCATCGCAACCACCGGCTCTACCCCTATCGCCGTCGACAGACGCGGCACTCCGCTTTCCCTCACCCCCGAATTCGCCGACGACCCCGACGCCATGTTCATCCTCTGGAAAGACCACAGCGCCGTTCGCCAGATGGAGGCCATCAACGACCACTCAAAAAAATTCCCCGTCGACTATCTGAAATACTCTGGCGGCATCTATTCCTCCGAATGGTTCTGGAGCAAGCTCCTATACGTCATCCGTACCAACGAAATGGTCAGACGCTCCTGCTATTCCTGGGTCGAACACTGCGACTGGATACCCTTCCTCCTTACCGGCGGTACCGACGCCGAAGAGATCAAACGGTCCGTCTGCGCCGCCGGCCATAAAGCCCTCTGGTCTCCCGAATGGGGAGGCCTCCCTCCGGCGGAATTCTTCTATTCCCTCGACCCCTTTCTTACTATATACTCCACCTTATACGATCGCACCTGGCCCGCCGACGCCCCCGCCGGTACCCTATGCCCCGAATGGGCCGAAAGGCTGGGTCTGAGCACCAATATCATCGTAAGCATCGGCGCCCTCGACGCCCACATCGGCGCTGTCGGCGGCCAGATCGAACCCTACTACCTCAGCAAGGTCATCGGCACCTCCACCTGCGATATGCTCGTCGCACCCCCGCCCGAGGTCAAAGACAAATTCGTCCCCGGCATCTGCGGCATCGTAAAAGACTCTATCATCCCCGGCATGATCGGCATGGAAGCAGGCCAGTCCGCCTTCGGCGACATCTTCGCCTGGTTCAGGAACCTGCTCACCTGGAACAGGGCACAACAACCCGCCGACGACCTGCTGGCCGAACTCGCAAAACAAGCCGCCGCAACCAGCACAGACGACAGCTCCGAGCTCAGCATCGACTGGTTCAACGGCAGACGTACCCCCGACGCAGACCCCACCCTCAAGGCGGCTATAACCGGCCTGACCCTCGCCAGCGACGCCCCCTCCATCTTCCGTTCGCTCGTAGAATCCGCCTGCTTCGGATCAAAGGCGATCATCGAACGCTTCACGGACAACGGCATCCCCATAAAAGGCCTGATTGGCGTAGGCGGCATTTCCCGCAAGTCCCCCTTCGTCATGCAAACCATGGCCGACATTACGGAAATGGATATCCGGATCAGCGCGGCCGACCAGACCGTAGCCCTCGGCGCCGCCATGTTCGCCGCCACCGCCGCGAAGATCTTTCCAACCGTCGAACAGGCCATGGCGACAATGGGCCGCGGCTTCGACAAAACATACTCACCCAACCCCGCCAACGCCCGCCGCCTAAAAAGCCAATACGCCCGGTACAAAGCCCTCGCATCAACCCAATCCACCCAAACCCAAAAAGACACTATCTTTGACCCGTGAATAGACGGGTCTCTCTCAAAGATGTGGCACAGCACGTAGGCGTCTCCATCGCCCTCGTCTCCTATGTCCTCAATGGACAGGAAAAAGAAAAAGGCGTATCCCCGGAAATGACGGTCAGGATCCGCAAGGCCATCGCCAAGCTCAACTACCAGCCCAACTTAGTCGCCAAAGGCCTCAAAAGCGGTAAAAGCCACACCATCGGCCTCATCGTCGCCGACATCTCCAACCCCTTCTTCTCCGCCATAGCCCGCGTCATCGAGGACGCGACGACAAAGCACGGCTACGTCCTCATCATCGGCAGCTGCGACGAGAACGCAGCCAAATCACGCCACATCGAAGACGTCTTCCTCAACCGGCAGGTAGACGCGCTCATCATGACCCCCGCCATCGGCTCGCAGCGCCAGATAAAAGACATCCTCAAAAGAAAGATACCCGTCGTCCTCATCGACCGGTACTTCGACAACCTGAAGGTCGATTCAGTCCGCGTAGAGAACTACGAGGCCGCCCTCACCGGAGTCCTCCATCTCATCGACAACGGCCGCCGCCGCATCGCAATGGTCACCTACCGCACCGACCTCCTCCACTTCCGCGACCGCCAGGAAGGCTACAAAGCCGCGCTCGCACAAAACGCCATCCCCTTCAACCCCGGATGGATCGTCGAGGCCTCATACGAAAACCTCGACCACGACATCGCCGCCGGCCTCGGCCAGCTCCTCCGCACCGCCAACCTCGACGCCATCTTCTTTGCGAACAACACCCTCGCCGTCGCCGGCCTCAAGATCATCAACTCCCTGGGCATAAAAGTTCCCGACCAGGTCGCCGTCGTCTCCTTCGACGAAAGCGAAGCCTTCGACCTCTTCTACGCCCCCGTCACCTATATCCGCCAGCCCATCGAAGCGATCGGCAAAGAAGCCGTCCGCATGGCCATCGAACGCATCGGCGGCTCCACCGTGGAGACCCGCATGCTAACCATCCCCGCTACCTTCATCGTCCGCGAAAGCAGCGGAGCAAAATAATAGAATGGAGCTCGATACCATCATCGACAATATATATCCCCTGCCACCGCAGTCAAAAGCATTATTAAAACAGCACATCTACGAGATCAATCATCCAAAGGCAACTAACTTATTTAAAGTGAACAGGATCTCGAAGAAGGTCTATTTCATAAAGAAAGGAATAGTCAGGGCCTACGCCAGCCAGAACGACGAAGAGATAACGTTCTGGTTCGGAAAAGAAGGCGACGCCGTCATCTCCATGAAGAACTACGTCGAAGACCAAAAGGGCTATGAGACCATCGAGCTGCTCGAGCCCTGCGACCTGTATGAGATAGGGATCGAAGAGCTGCGTGCCTTGTACAACACAGATATACAGATCGCCAACTGGGGAAGAAAATTTGCGGAGCAAGAGCTGGTGAAGATCGAAGAACGCTTTATCTCGAGGCAATGCCAGCCCGCAGTAGAGCGCTACAAAGAACTAATGGATAAAGACCCCGACCTGCTCCAAAGAGTACAGCTGACACATATAGCCTCCTACCTTGGAATAACACCGGTCTCCCTCAGCCGGATACGCGCTGAACTAAAATAAGACGCCATTTCTTATCATATGATAATTCTTTTCGCCCCCCGGCGCACGACCTTGCACGTATAAAATTGAAAAGATATGAGCTGGATTATCTTGATCATCGCGGGCTTATTCGAGGTAGCTTTCACCTCGAGCCTGGGAAAAGCAAAGGCAACGACAGGACTGGAAATGTATATATGGTACGCAGCATTCGTATTTTCGCTGGTGGCCAGCATGCTCCTATTGATGAAGGCAACCCAGACCCTCCCGATGGGAACAGCCTACGCGGTATGGACCGGCATCGGCGCTGTCGGCACCGCGTTAGTAGGCATACTGGTATTCAATGAAGCGGCAGGCTTCTGGAGGATATTCTTCATATTCACACTAATAGCCTCCATTGTTGGTCTGAAATCCATGTCACATTAGCCACCAAACCCCGAGCGCCAACACCCTTCGGGGCAAATGGCGGAATCCACCCCTAAACTGTCGTTTTTACACCGTGTCATATTCTGAATTGAATTATAGTTTTGTTTGGTCAAACAAAAATTCAACCAGCGTTATGAAAAAATCACCAAAAACACGGAATCCCCTCAAGGCACTGCTTTTACTCGCAACCCTATTCATGGCAACCCTCTCCAACGGCCAACAGCTCAAACCTTCCGCCAGCGGCTACGCCCCCGTCAATAGTATCAAGGTCTATTACGAAGTATTCGGCGAAGGCCGGCCCATCGTTCTGTTACACGGCGCCTTTATGACGCTGGACGCCAACTGGAGCCAGCTGATCCCCGAGCTGATGAAAACCAGAAAGGTTATTGCCATCGATTTTCAGGGACACGGACACACCCCGTACTCAGACAGACAACTAACCCATGCTATTCTGGCAAGCGACGTAGAGAAAGTAATGGACTACCTGAAAATCGACAGCGCCGACGTAGTGGGATACAGTATGGGTGGCTCCGTGGCTTACAAATTTGCTATACAAAGCCCCAAAAGGCTAAGAAAATTGGTGATCATCTCTTCTACATATAAAAGTACCGGCTGGCTGCCCGAGGTCAACAACGCATTCAAATCATTCAAGCCCGAATTCTTTGCTAACAGTCCGCTGCATACCGCATACGACGCAGTGGCGCCCGATAAGACGAAATGGACGAGCTTCCTCGGGCAAATGTTCGCTTTCGCGAAAGAACCCTTCGACTTCGGCGACTCCAATATTGCAAAAATTTCCTCGCCCGTATTGATCATATCCGGCGACAACGACGGACTGGACAAGATCGAGCTGATAAAAACCTACAAATTGCTGGGAGGCGCTATCTCTGCCGAAATGGCGCCGATGCCGGCATCGCAGCTCGCCATCGTCCCCGGCCAGGGCCACGTCAGCCTCATGATGCAGACCGCAACGATACTCAACTACCTTAACAATTTCTTAAAATAACAACACAATGAGAAAGATAATTGTCATATCGATGATCACGCTGGATGGCGTATTGCAGGGACCCGGCGGCCCCCAGGAAGACACGGAAGGCGGCTTCAAATACGGCGGCTGGTCCGCCCACTATGGCGACGAGGTCTTCAATAAGGTCATGATGGAAGAGCTGAAACCGGCCGACTATCTCTTAGGCCGAAAGACCTTTGAGATATGGGAAGCCTACTGGCCCCACCATGCCGACTTCTGGTCCGGCATCAATGAGGGCGCCAAATACGTCCTGTCCCAGACCAGGGAAAGATCGGACTGGAAGAACACCTCCTTCCTCAAAACACCGCAGGATATCAAAAACCTGAAGGCAACAGACGGCCCCGACATCCAGGTCTGGGGCAGCAGCAAGCTCATCCAGCTGTTGCTCAGGCACGACCTGGTCGACGAGCTCCGCCTCAAGACCTACCCCTTGACCCTCGGCAAAGGAAAAAAGCTGTTCGAAGACGCCGCTATCCCGGCAGCATTTACACTAACAGAAAGCACCGTGACTTCAAAAGGCGTCATCATAGCCAACTATCGGCGGGCCGGCGAAGTCACAACCGGCACTATTGAAGTTTAGACCCAACTCACGTACCTTTGTAGCAGCTATGGCAAACAACCAACAATACAAAGAATGGGTCAAAACCCGTCCCGGCGTCCTCGTAGAACAGATCATAAAAGAAGTCATCAGCAAAAAGGCCGTAGACGTGTCATTCGAAGACGAGGACGACCCATACGCAATGGTCAAAATATATAAGGACAACGACGACCAGGAAATGGCGATCCGTCTCCATCCCGGCGACAAATGGGTCCTCCAGTTCGGCTACTACGATGACGACGACGAGTTCATCGAGCTGCTCCAACCCCTTACCCAGCCGGAAATAGACACCATCCCCCAGGGCCTCCAAAAAGTCATGCGAAAAGTCCTTTCCAGCGAAGAAGGCCTCCGCGTCCCCGGCAACTTATTGACAAAATAAAAAAAAGGGCCAGCCCATCGGCTGGCCCACCAAAAAAATTCAGAACGCCGGATCCGGCGGCGTATTCGGATTCCCATTCCGCTCCACGAATGGATACGGCAACCACGTCCTCTTCCTCTCCCCCACGGGCCTCCCAAATCTGCGCTCATCAGCAAGCCTTAGCCCCCCCATGAACAGCTCTATCCCCCTGTGCTTATATATCTGGTTAAGCAGGTCATCCTGTCCCGTATACGTCACCGGCGTCGACAATCCCGCCCCAACCCCAAAAGGATCCTTCGCGGGGGTCTTCAGCACAACACTATCCAGCCAGTTGGCGCCATTCACAAGGTCCCCCTGCCGGGCATAGCACTCAGCCATATCAAGCATCACCTCCCCGGGCAGGTACACCGGTATCGGACCATCGGTAGCATTAAAGAACCCGTTCAGCCGATACCGCGGCAACGTGCCGCTGATCGCAATATAAAAAGGCTCCCGTTTGTCGCCTGCATCCGGCTGCAGCCCGACAGGCAGCCCCATGGTCGAATCGACCGGCTGGAAGATATTATTGGTCGAAGTCGCCAGTGTAAAGATCGGATTCGTCACCACCTTGTCGTACTTAAAAAAGGATCTAACCGACCTGTTCACCTGCTGCGCCGCCGTCAACGCATCAGCATACTGACCCGCCATCAGCGAATACCTCGCCTTCAGGGCATACAACGTATTGACGATGTCCACAGAATTGGGGGTGTTGGCGAAAAACGACGCGCTGATCGGATTCGCGCTCACAACAGACAAAGCATTGTTGATAACAGCAAGCGCGTTCTGATACCCCTGTTGCGAACTGACAAAACCCACATTCGAAACACCCAGCGTATCCGCTACCCCGTTAGGCACATGGTCCCAGAAAGTAGCCATATCCGCAATAGCCAGCGCCTTGAAGATCGACGCATATGCGATAAGACCGCTGGCATAGCCGTTATCCTTCACGATACGGGGGGTCTGGCCGATAACGCTGTCGGCGTCGAAGATGATCTTATTGCACACGCTCCACATCCCCGCTCCAATTCCGTTGGTGTTTAACACAGCAGCCCCGCCCGAGCCCAGCTGCGCCTCGTCGGTATTACCCGCGTTGACGCAATACAGCTGGTTGGTCAGCAGACCATCCGCTACGATCGTGTTGTATACCAGGCCGCCCCGGCCGGCAGTGTACCAGTTCTGCAGGCCCACGGACACATCCGTGAGTGCATTCGGAGAGCTGAAAGCCTGGGAGGAAGAAGGTCCTGACGGGTCGGTATAGTTCTTCTTGCAGGCCGCAACAACAACCAGCAGGATGCCGATATATAAATGAATTCGCTTGTTCATGTTTTCGGTGTTTGATAGTTTTAAAATTTGGCGCGAACGGTGGCGGTGAACGTCCGCGGTATCGGTACCGCGCCGAAATCGATGCCCCTCAGCAATGTGCTCTGACCGGCCGAGTTGATCTCGGGATCATACCCCTTGTAGTGATCCCACGAGAAGAGATTACGGCCACCCAAGCTGACACTCAACCCCTTCACACCTTTGAGTATGGCGCCAAAGTCATAGCTGAGCGCAACTTCCCTTAGCTTGACATAATTGCCGTTATCGACCCTCCACTGCTGGATATTATAGACACCCGCGATATAGCCGCGGGGCAGCTGGCCCAGGTCTTCCTGCTGTGCCACCGTTCCATTGTCTACACCCTGGCGCGTTCGGAAGTCGGCGTTGAAGACATTGACCCCGTGCACGGCGTCCGCCTGCGCGTGTAGGCTCAACCGTTTCCACGTCAGGTCCGTGCTGACCGTCGCCGTATATTTCGGGTTCGGATTGCCGATGACCTTCTGCAGGACCGTTCCTGTGGGCAGACCCGTCGCCTGGTTGCGCTGAGGCGTATAGCTCAGCGGGCCGTTCTGGACCCCGGCCTCCGTTACGGGAATGCCCGCAGGATTCTTCAGCAAAGCACCCCCGGCATCCGTCGCGAAAAAGCTGCCGTAGAACACCCCTATCGGCTGCCCCCCGATAATAGCCACTGGCGCGCCGCTTGTCGTGCTGAACAGCTGTAGGGACTGACCGATGTTCAGGGCCTTGTTCGCGTTGTGGTTATAGATGCCCGTGATATCCCAGGTGAAGTCCTTCGTCTTTACCGGCTCGAGATTCAGCACCAGCTCATAGCCATTGTTCTCCAGTGATCCGATATTGTCCGTCAGGCTCGAATAGCCGTTGGTAGGTGCGATAAGCCGGGTGATCAGCAGGTGGTCGACCGTCTTATGATACACATTCACACTAAGACCAATGCGATTGTGCACGAAAGACAGATCGGTCCCGAATTCCAGCTCCTTCTGCCGTTCCGGCTGAACATTGGGATTGGTATAGTTGGACTGGCCCTCGAAGGATGAGCTGCCGACAAAGGGCGCAGCAGTATAGGTATTATAGCGGCCATAGGCTGGAATGCCTGTGAGGTTGCCCGATTGGCCATAGGCGGCACGCAGCTTGAACAGGTCCCACCACTTGTCGACACCCAATGTCCCCCAGTACTTCGTGCCCGAGAGAACATAGCTGCCGCTCAGCTTCGAGTACCGTTGGTTGCGATGATCGGGGCCGAAGACCGAAGACCCGTCATTACGGAGGGCGCCGGTGATAAAGAGTTGGTTCTTATATTTGAAATTCTGCTGGATGAACTCGCCATAGATAGACAGTTCAATGCGCTGGTCCGCGCCGGGGATGGCGGTGCTGGCGCCGCTGACGATCTGGACAAAGGGCGGGAGACCACGTCCCTGCTGCAGCGAGAAATGCGATCGCTGGTATTGCTCGGAATAACCCAACTGGGTTACAGAGCTGATATCGTCGGTGATCTGCCAGTTATAGGTCAGGTTCAGGTCATGATTGATGAGAAAGCTGGTGTTCGTGCCCGCGCTGGCGTAGCCGTTCTGCGTCGGGTCCAGCGTGGCGCCGCCCGCCGAAGAAGGCGCTGCTGACATTATAGGCGTATGGCGGAATAAAGGTCGTCCCGTCCTGGTTATAGTTATCGATCCCCATATGGTAGTCGACCGTAAGATTCTTCAGCGGCGTCAGCTTGAGACCGACCCCGGAGATGATGCGGTTGGTCTGCTGCTGCTGCCTGAAATCCTCGAGCACGGAGACCGGATTCACACGGCCGCGTTCGCCGACCGCGAGCAGATTGCCATTTGCGTCCCGCTGCCAGATATTATAGTAGTTGCCGATGATGGTAACCGAGTTGGTAGGCGAAAAAAAGCTGTTGCCGTCCGGTTTCTCGTTCGACTTGTCATAGATGTAGTTCATCGTAGCATTGAAGCTCGCCCAGCTGTTCAGCACCTGGTCCAGGTTCAGCCGGAAACTATACCTCGAGAAGTTCGTATTCTTTACGATGCCCCCATTATAGAGATAGGAGGCGGAAGTATAATATTTTGTCTTATCCCGCCCGCCGCTGACCGAGACCGTATTATCCGTGCCGTAAGCGGTATTGAAGATATAGTCCTGGTAATGGTAACGCTGCACCGGCGTCGTGTTCGTGATCGAGGGGGTTAGGATCGTCTGCGTCTGCACCGAAGGAAGACCACCAAACTTCACCGGGGCTTCGTTGACCGCCAGTTTCTTGCGAAGCGTGTTCGCGTTGACGGAGGTGCTGAAGCTCACAACAGGAGCGCCCGTGCTGCCTCGCTTGGTAAAGATCTGCACGACGCCGGCATTGGCGCGCGAACCATAGATCGCAGCCGCAGCGGCCCCGTTGAGAACCTCGATACGTTCGATATCGTCGGGGTTGATGTCTACCAGGCGGTTTTGGCCCACGCTGCCGACAAAGTTATTGCCAGCATAGGTGGCGTCGGTATTCGTGACACGGGTCGTGGAGTTGTCGATGATGACCCCGTCGATGATATACAGGGGATCGGTAGACCCGCCGATAGTGCTGATGCCGCGGAGCCTGACCGAAATGCCGCCCGCCGGGTCGCCGGAGTTCTGCGAGATCTGGGCGCCGGCGGTCTTACCCTGAAGGGCCGCCAGGACATTGCCCGTCGAAGCCTTGGACAGCTCGTCCGCCTTGACGCTGGCGACATAGCTGCCGAGCTGGCGGCGGGTGGTTCCCGCAGACGTCCCGGTGACGATCACTTCGTCCAGGTTTCGGGCGGAGGGCTCGAGCTGGACGTCGATGGTGTAGCTGTCCGAATTTCCGACGGCGACCGGTCTTTCGAGCGTCTTAAACCCTACGCCGGAGAAGACCAGGACCAGGTTGCCGCTACGGGCAGCTGTCGTGATCGCATAAACGCCGTTGTTGTTGGTCGAGACGCCGGTCACGGAGCCTTTGATCTGGACTGTAATGGACGGGGCTGGCTTGCCTGTGTTGTCGGTAACGGTGCCGGTTATCTTCACCTGGGCGCCGGCGGACAACGAAATGAACAGCAGGCAGCCTAAGAAGAGCTGGATGTTCGTCATAAGTAGATGTTTTGGAGCGTGAATGATTACATAACCTTGATCCCTTTTTTAATATAAGGCCTGAGAACTTCAGCGTCGGGAGGGAGTTCGGTGATCAGCACGTCGATCTCGTCCACCGCGCAGACTTTTAGTTGTTCGGATGTATTGATCTTTTCCGAGATGGATAAGGCGACGACCTTTTTTGAATGGTCGATCATGGTGCGTTTGATCTCGACGACGCCAAAATCATTGTCGGTGAGCCCTTTCGCGATGTCGATGGCGTTGACGCCTAAAAAGCAGAGGTCGGCCTGGATAGACTGTATCTTCTTTACCGCTTCGCCGCCGACGGAGATCTTGGCGTTCTTGGAAATGCGATCTCCGACGATGACAACTTCCAGGTTAGGGTGGTTGGAATATTCCAGGGCCGCGGGTAGGCTTGGGGTGATAAAGGTCGCATGCAGCTCCTTCGGCAACAACCTGGCCAGTTCGATGATCGTCGTCCCGCCGGTTGTGAATACGAACATGCCGTCGTGAATAAGCCGGATCGCCTTCAGCGCGATACGCTTTTTTTCTTCTACGGAGTATACGTCCTTCGACGTTATCCCGACATGAAATGAGTTGGACAAGGCTCCGCCATAAACTTTCGTCACCTTCCCCTCCTGCGCAAGCTCGTGCAGATCGCGTCGGATGGTGTCTTCCGATACCTGCATCTGCTCGCTCAGATGCGAAGAGAGAACCTTATTATGAAGGTTCACCTGGTGAAGAATGTACGCCTGACGCTCTTCCTTTAACACAGCCGCTTGTTTTGGTCTTAACCAAACTTAAGCATAAAAACGCACAAACAAAAATAAAACCGCACCGTCCATTGCAGGTTTATGCGTTTTCAGCCAGCCCGCGCCCCAATTCTATCGCGCCGCGCACACTCTTGGTCTGACTGAGCAGCCGCTGGGCAGTGGCATGATCAACGCCAAGCTCCCTCATGACAATACCCGCGCCGCGGTCCAAAAGCTTATTGTTGGAGAGCATCATATCCACCATTTTATTACCTTCCACCCTACCCAGCTGGATCATCACAGTCGTAGAGATCATATTAAGCACCAGCTTCTGAGCCGTCCCCGCCTTCATCCGCGTGCTCCCCGTGAGGAACTCCGGACCGACGACGACTTCAATAGGATATTCCACCGCCTCGGCCAAAGGAGTATCCTCGTTGCAGGTGATGCACCCCGTGAGCAACCCTCTTTCCCGGAATGCCTTTACCCCCCCCGATCACATAGGGCGTGGTTCCCGACGCGGCGATACCGATAACAGTATCGTCTTCATTCGGAGCATACTCCGCAAGATCTACGATCGCCTGATCCGCGTCGTCCTCGGCAAATTCCACCGCCTTGCGAATCGCCCCATCCCCACCGGCGATGATACCGATGATCCAGTCATCAGGCACTCCGAAAGTCGGCGGACATTCCGACGCGTCAAGTATCCCGAGTCGCCCGCTGGTTCCCGCGCCGATATAGAACAGGCGCCCGCCTCTCTTCATCCTTTTTACGATCTCCGTCACGAGGAGCCCCAACTGCGGAAGACTGCGGGACACCGCCCGGGCAACAGTCAGATCCTCTTCATTAATAGCCCCGAGTATCTCCCCGACAGTCATCTGTTCCAGGTGCTCATATCGTGAGGTCATTTCCGTGGTTAGCATATTTTCGCAAGTTTTGCATCATTTCACAAGTCAAAAACGCATAAACAAGCATGAAAGTACATAAATCCGCCAATATTCCGGCCAAATACACGCAAAAAACCGCAAACACTAGTAATAGTTGGAGTCTCATAGTAATAAAAAACGGAAACCCAGCTGTCACTCCCCGAATTAATCTATTATTGCATAGGTCACGCGTCCCTGCCTATGCTCCTACACTCCTCAAGGATTTTATTACTCTCTTTTTTCTACCTGTTGGCATACCCCCCAGCCAATGCTCAAACCGGCGCCGGTCGGTATACGCTGGTCAACTATAACAGCGACAATGCCCTGTCACAGAACAGTATCAACGGCATGGCTTTCGACCGCAACGGCTTTTTGTGGATGGCCACAAAAATGGGTATCGTCCGATTCGACGGCAGAAATTTCAGGGAATACAACCAGGCCAACTGCCCGGCTCTAAAGGAAAATGAATACTCTCTTCCCCAGACAGACGCATCCGGAAGGATACTTCTCAAACCTGTCAACAACCATCGCCTTATCCTGGCCGTCAACAACCGCTATCAAATTGAGACCGACAGCATACTTTCAGCCATTCCATACGAGTTTACCACATCCAACAACCACCTGTTCTATTGCAATAATATCCGGAAAACACTGGCGTCTGAAAAAGACACCGCCAGGTACATCTCCCTGCTGGATAAGCTGAAATATTCAAAAGGCTTTGTGACGATGAATGAAAAGCAGGCCTATTTTAAAGACGGCGATGACGCCTATTTTCTTAATGAGAATACCGCCGGAATTAGCAGCCTGCCAGACATAGCAGGCCATGGCCTCAAGCTGCAATTTGCAGTGGACGATCTCTTTATTTTCATAGACAGCCTCTATCACCTGTATGTCTATAAGGAAGGCATGCTGCAAAAAAATATAACCGCCAGCGCCGACCTTCGACGGCTATTCAGAGAAGCCGCGGCCGTAGACCCGGACCCTGTCCAGGCTTCACTAAAAATAAGGAGGGATGGCAGCCATACACTGATGATATGTCACGACACCATCAGGCTGATAAGGTTGGAGGGTAGCATCCTGGAGGACGTGATACTGGTGGCAGGCGCCCCCATCAGGGATATCAAATGCATGGCATACGATGAAAAAGTGCAGATGCTATTTATAGGCACAATAACTAGCGGCCTGTACGTATTGAAAATGCACCAGTTCGAACGGCTTTTTTTTGACAGCGCGCGATTTATGGCCAATAGCCAGTTTGCACAGATCGACCTTTCGGGCAGCATACTGACCAGTACCGGATTTCTAAGCCGGACCGGCAAGGGGAACCGGCCATTTGCTCCGACGAACAATCCCGACAAACAGGCGTGGCTGAAAGCGTCCAACGGTTTCATCTGGTATTCCGACAACGGCTTCTTGAAAAAGGCCGACACCAGCCTCCACAAGCCTGTCAGCATACGACGTATCGAGGGCCCACTCACCGGGATCATGGAGCGGGCAAATAAGGATATCGTCTACAGCACCCTTCACCAGCTGTACATGAAGCCGGCTAATGGTATAGAAGATACGGTCTTATTCGACAATCCCCCTTTGCTCCGGGAGTCGGAGATCCAAACCATTTGTGAGCCCGTTAAGGACATCATCTGGATCGGAACCACAAAGGGACTGTTTGCTTACGATCTGCCGCGTCACGCATTGCGCAGACTGCCTCTGCCGGATAATGCCTCAGTGGCGATTGCCTTTGTTGCAAGCGACAGCAGTATCTGGATTGGCACCTATGGCCAGGGATACTATAAATATTACCTTGGCCGTTTTGTCCGGATGCCCGTAGATGCACAAAAAAGCCTCGATATAGTGCATTGCATCATGGAAGACAGGAAAGGCTTCTTCTGGATTACGACCAACAGGGGACTATTCAGGGTCACCAAAAAGGAACTCGACAATTACGCCGCCGGCAGTCCCGGCCAGGTATATTACTACTATATTGATAGAACCTGGGGATTCAGCACCAATGAGTTCAATGGCCGTTGCACTCCCTGCGGGATTACCACGAGAGACGGCCATTTCTATTTCCCGTCCCTGGACGGGCTCGTAGGCTTTGACCCCGATAGCCTGCATATCGGACTTCCCGACAAGCCCATTATGATCGAATGGGTTACGGCCGATGATAAGAAAATATTGCTACAGGACAACCTGGTGGAAAGTCAGGATTCCAACCAGCTGGTCTTTGACATTTCTTCGCCTTTTTTTGGCAGTAAGAACAACCTTCAGCTGGAGTATTCTATCAAAGAGATCAGCGAACAATGGTATCCCCTGGCCGAGAACGGCCGGCTGATATTGACAAGGCTCGGCAAAGGGGACTATACGCTTACCGTAAGAAAACCGGACCATTACGCGCACTACACCTGTCGAATCGTGCATTTGACCATTCTGCCCTATTGGTATGAGACGCTCTGGTTCAGGTCTGCCTTAGCCATTATGGGGCTCGGCGCCTGCTGGCTTTTCTTCCGGGTACGGTATAATATACAGGTCAAAAGAGCCGAATTGCTGGAGCAAAAAGTTGCCGAAAGAACCCTTCAGCTCTCCGAAAGCAACAGGGTGAAAGAGCTGATGGTATCTGTCATCCTGCATGACCTGCGTTCGCCGCTGCGGTTTCTGCAAGTGCTGTCCGGCCGTATATATGAAGGTTACAGGACGAAGGTCAGCGAAGACCTGTCCCGTTTTTTGCTTCAATTCCGGGATGCAGCCAACGACGTATACGCTTTCACTCAAGACTTTTTTGTGTTTATAAACATGCAGAAAAAAGGCTTCACGATCAAGCGGCAAAGTGTCGCGCTGCGACAGCTGGTTGACGATATCGTCGCCTTGTATGGATCAAGCGCCCGGATGCGGGAAAATACCATTGTGAACCTGGTCCCGGGATCGCTCACCCTTAATACAGACCCCGACCTGCTGAGCCTGGTGATAAGAAACCTGGTAGACAATGCCAACAAATATACCGGGGGAGGCGAAATAAAGATCGAAGCGTCACAGGACGCCCTGATCACCCATATTATTATAACCGACGCGAGCCAGCCCATGGATGAAACCCTGGTAAAGCATATTGTTGACAAAACCTACAACCCGGTAGACTCAATACATGGTTGGGGATATAAAATTATTATTGAGATCCTGGACAGGCTCAATGGCATGCTGGCCATCGACACGTCCGCCGGCAAAGGCAATAAGATCACTATTCTCTTGAACAATTGACCAGCTATTGCCTGGCAAGCCATTCCTCCAGCTGGCCGAAAGTACCGCCTCAACCGCTTTACCGCCTTCGACACGTTGCTCCGGCGGCGCCACAAGTCCAAAACGCCCCCCTCTTTTGTCCACTTTATATCCCCTCAAGGGGTCATTTGTAAAGTAAATTTGTGTAAAGCACACCCGGTTATGAATACTTACGAAAAATTCCTACAATTACACGATCGAAAAGAACCACTGCTCATTGCGAACGCATGGAACGCCAAAAGTGCGCAGATAATTGAAAAGAACGGCTATGATGCAGTCGCCACCTCGAGCGGCGCGATCTCAGATTCATTAGGTTATCCGGACGGAGAAAAAATACCGTTCACAGAATTGCTCTATATCATCCAACGCATTCGCGCCTCCACAAGCATTCCGTTATCCGTTGACCTCGAAAGGGGATATACCGACAACCTCGACCACCTCAACGAAAATATTCAGAGATTGCTGGACATCGGCGTAGCCGGAATAAATATTGAAGATACCCTGGGCGAAGACCTCTATTTGAAGAAATTGAATAGTATCAAAAACTACCTTGACAAGACCGGTCAGCACCTCTTTATAAACGCCAGGACGGACGTTTTTTTGTTAAAGATGCCCTCTCCCCTCGAGACGACCCTGAAAAGAGCAAAATTGTATCAGGATGCTGGTGCCGACGGCCTATTCGTCACTGGCGTCCGGGATACAGACATCATTAAAAGGATCACCTCAGCCACACCACTGCCGGTCAACGTGGTCGGCACGCCCAACCTCTCCTCAATTGCAGCACTGACCGAATGCGGCATTCGCAGGATAAGTATGGCAGTCTTCCTGTACAGATCTACCTATAATTATATGGAAAACCTGGCAAAGAAAATCCGCTCGGAAAATTCGCTTGCCCCCCTATATTAACGCAAAAGTCAGTCAGCGTTCGTTGCCATTATGTCGATCACATCACGAGCACGGCCGCACCGCTGACCCTGCCCTTTCGGAGCGCATCCAGGGCCTCATTCGCCTCCCGCAACGCATAACGCTGCGTTTCCGCTCTGACAGGAATAGCCGAAGCAAGCCTGAGAAAATCCAGACCGTCTTTCCTGGTCAGGTTGGCCACGCTACGAATGACCCGCTCTTCCCACAATAATCTGTAAGGGAAGGAAGGGATATCACTCATATGTATCCCACCGCATACGACAACGCCTCCTTTATCGAGCGAACGCAGAGCCGCAGGCACCAGTTCACCCGCGGGCGCAAAAATAATTCCTGCGTCCAATACGGCAGGTGACCCCGAGGAGGCGTCTCCCGCCCAGGTCGCACCCATCCTAAGCGCAAAGTCCTGCGCCTTCCGGTCGCCATCTCTCGTAAAAGCATAGACTTCGATGCCCTCATGACGCGCTACCTGGATGAGAATATGAGCCGCCGTTCCAAATCCATAAAGACCCAGCCTCCGGACATCCGGGCCCTTCATCATATAGCTGCGGTAGCCTATCAGCCCCGCGCAAAGCAGCGGCGCGCCTTCCGGACCCGCATACCGCGCATCCAGCGGCAGGCAATATCGCTCGAACGCCACTATGTACTCCGCATACCCGCCGTCCATCGTATACCCGGTGAACAACGCCCTCTCGCAAAGGTTTTCCTGTTGTCTCAAACAATAGCGGCACACCCCGCAAGTATACGCCAGCCAAGGTATCCCCACCACGTCACCCACTTTTACGGACCTACACCTCTGGCCAGCAACAACCACAGCGCCTACGACCTCATGTCCGGGCACAAGCGGCAGCTTTGGGTGGGGCAGCTCTCCGTCGATGATATGAAGATCGGTACGACACACACCACAGGCCATGACTTTTACCAGCACTTGCCCTTCACCAGGTTCAGGGACAGGCAGCGAGGCGAATCGCAAAGGGCTTCCCGCCCTGTCCATGACCATCGCCTGCATAGTGGCAGGCACCTTTCCCTCTGTAATTTCGTTAATCATATTTGCTTATTGATCCTGAAAGAAAATACCCATTCACCCTTCAAAGACCGGCGTTTCAGCGTAGAGCTGATATCTTTCTCCGGCATGCGTCGTCATACGGAAAAGCCTCAAATGAAATGCCAGCGGTCCGCCGGCTCCTGTCACCCTATCCCAGACACCATATACTGCCCTGGTCCCCCCTTTTCCTGTAGCCGCCTTTGTTTTACTCGAGCCCGGGAAAACGATATTCATTGAATGTCACATTAATGAAAAAGGACCATCCTTGGCAGCCAACTCCTCGTTATTGCTGCAAAAACGCCGATCGCCATCCCAACTGTTATCAGCAACAGTAGCCCCAGACTAACACCTGTGGAAATACATAAACCAGCAAGCCCAAAATTGTCAGGAACGGCCCGGTAAAGGTTTCGGGATCAAAACCAACTGGTCTGGCGTAAATTGTCAGCCATAGCATCAGAAATACCCTGAATAGCCAAACGCCACTCATCGCCAATAATAAATGGACGGCCCACCGGTTATGGGCAGGTATATCTCTTTTCTTTGCTGTTCGAATCGCAAATAGCGCGCAGAGCAGTATGATCAGGGCATTGATCGATACGATCAAATGACCAAGTCTATCTCCAATGGCCCTTGGCCGCCATGCGAGAATGATTCTCGGCGCCCTCTGCTTCATTCCAGGCTGCTCTGAATTCCTGGGGAGACATAGCTTATCTTAAAAGTACGCACCACCGAGCGGCTTCGTAAAAAAAGCCGCCAGGATACTGACGGCTCAGAAGAAATTAGAAAATAAACAGGCCGTTTGAGATACCAACGGCCTACCAGTCAATAGTAAAATGACTTCTGTTATTTTGTCCTCAGCTCCCTCTTTACCTTCTTTACCAAGGCCACGGGAACCTCCATCACTTCGGCGACCTTCTCCGGGGAAAAATCCGTCTTGGCCAACAGATTTTGCACGGCTTTTTCCAAACCCTCCTGAACGGCTTCCTGGCGCCTTATTTCCGCAAGTTGTTCAAAATACCCCATAGTATTCTTTCTTTCAAAAATTTGATCTGTTCGTCCGGCCTACTTTGTTCCCAGGTCCTTCTTTACCTTCTTTACCAAGTCCAAAGGAACCTCCATCATTTCGGCGATCTTTTCCGGGGAAAAATCCGTCTTGGCCAACAGCTTTTGCACGGCTTTTTCCAACGCCTTCTGGACACCTTCCTGGAGACCTTCGCGGCGACCCTCCTGAAGACCTTTCCGGCGACCTTCCTGAAGACCCTCCTGGAGACCTTCGCGGCGACCTTCCTGAAGACCTTCGCGGCGACCCTCCTGAACGGCTTCCTGGCGCCTTATTTCCGCAAGTTGTTCAAAATACCCCATAGTATTCTTTCTTTCAAAAATTTCATCTGTTCGTTGCATAAATTTAAGATTTATTTCCGGTGTTTTAAATACCACATAATTATTTAAAAAGCTCATCATTACTCTGGTTTTCTTCTCTCCATATACAGCCATTCTTTCCTTTATTAATTTGGCTACCAATTCCTTATGCTCATACAATATATTATCCCGGTCTTCCTTCGATCCTTTAACCCACAGCAGGACCTCCTTTGCTACCAGCAGGACCGCTGCAAAGGGGTTCATGCTAGCCAACAATAACTCATCCGGATAATCGGTAATACATAAAGTTTTGTACTCATATCGTGTATACATCCACAAGCAGCGATCCTCGTACGCCGACGGAGATTTATTGCCATCCTTTCCTGTTAACACCGCTATGGCCGCTACCGGGCTACTATACTTGAAGAGTATCCGTGTATAGTATTCATACATCCGACGTGCAAAATCCTTATTGTTATTCCCCTGCACTTCGATATGCAATAATATCCAACGCTCCGACCCATCACGCAGGAATACCTTTACCAATTTGTCAACCACTTTGGTATTCGACGGTTTCTCCGGTTTGGGAAACATGTCCACGAGTTCTTTATCGAGATATTCAAAACCCCGTTCCAGATCCAATTCCTTTTCGATCTCAGGATCCACGAAGAGAAGAAAGTCCTCCATTAACTCTTCCATTAAGCCCTTCCATAGCATATCGTACTTCGGTCTCATAAACTCCCCTGAAATGAATATTTGATTACCGCGCTGGCAAATGCACCAACGCACAAATGAATGTCTTTGATCTAAATGTTTGGGTGGAAAGTAAGTAGTGAAGTACTACAAAGGTAGGTAATATGAGATAGCAAAAAAATTATTCTATCGGGAACGCGCAGCTGGAAATTATAACTTAAAGTTCTTTGTCGGTGACTTTTATTAGGTACCAGCAAGGCCCGTACATTAATACGAAAGTCCGGAAATACATGACCAGACGGCTATCTGGAAACCTGACTTTTCCGAGACCATGTCATACTTTCGAGTGCCCTATTATGACAGTTCTCATACCATGATCGGCACTGTTCTGTACTTTAGAGATCACGATATGATGAACCCGGGTTTGCCGGAAAGGCAGAGAATACCACCTTAGAGGTTCATTTGCAAATCGAATCGTTACATTTACAAATGATATTTACACCAATTTTTCCGACAGAACTGCACCAGCGAACTGCTGAATTAACAAGAGATTATTTTTTAAATATTTCGAATGTAGACACTGTTTTAGTTGTAAATTCCTGTGCCCGGGGACAAGCAGTGCCGGAAAGCGACCTTGATTTTGCAATACTCGTGAAGCCTGCCGCCACACCCACTGAAATAAAAAATATTGAAACTGCCTGGCAAAGCTATTCTGAAACACATCCTCTGTTTTTAAGCTATAGGCGGTCAAACCCATACGCCCATTTACACTTAGATATAATTAACGGAAATTATAATCCAACCATCATGGAAGACGGGGGAGGACCGGATTATTTTGAAATCGAAATTGGAAATCAGGTTTGTTATTCGGCGCCGATGGGGGAAGCAGGCCCTCATCTCAAAGAATTACAGAATAAATGGATGCCATATTACAGCGAGGACTTGCGGTCACAACGGTTGGCGATGACGCGAAATGCCTGTAAATATGATCTCGGACATATTCCTTTATATATAGAAAGAGGCTTGTATTTTCAGGCTTTCGACAGATTGTATGTAGCATTTCAAAAGTTTCTGCAAGCAGTGTTTATCGCAAATAGAACATATCCGATAGCGTATAATAAATGGATCAGGATGCAGGTCGAAACATGGCTCAATATGCCGGATCTGTATTTCAAGCTCCCGCCAATCATTTCGGTAAGCGATATTGAAAGCGGCGAGGTTTACATGAAAGCCGAGACGCTAAAAGAAAAGTTGGACAAGCATACCTCCTCCCTGTAAAGTGGGCAGTTTGTCCGGAATGCTGAAGCGGCAGGCTACTGATCCGGCTGGCGCCGACAATGACCACTTCGGTGGACGAAGATCTCCGGCGAAGATCTGAACGTGGCGAAGCAGCTCCGACGAAGTTCTGGGCGCGTCGGTTGGACAGATGGTGGTCTTGCTGCAGGGGAACTTCTTGTTGCTGGTGGGCGTGAGCAGCGTGATCGCGTCGCCAGTGCCTTACTATTTTTTGCATCATTGGTTGGCCGGCTATTATTATAGGATAACCATCAACCCTGTGGTGTTTGTTGTAGCGGCTGTCCTTGCCCTTGTTATTAGGGCGATAACTGTCGGATTCTAATCGGTGAGATCGGCCATGAAGAACCCGGTGACCGCCCTGCATAGCGAGTAAACGGCAATTTTGCGGGACCACAGCCCTGAATGCTCAAGGAGTAGCCGGCTTCTGGATATTGTTATCTGAGGGGTTCGATTCTTCCATCTCGGTCGACCTGTCAGGAATCGAACTTGACCATATCGTCTTTGAATGGATTAAGAGAGATGGGAATTATATCTTAAAAGCGAAACCCGCTACCGGAGTGGGTTTCATACTTTTGCACCGGACTGGAAACTTCTCGAACCATTTCCTGACCTGATTTGAGGCTAATTGCGGAATTAAGTGCCTAATATTCTTAACAATACGATTGAGTTATATTTCCCAATGCGGCGAATTTGTTTAACATTCCTTAATCTTACCAGGATGACCGGCTATAGGTGCTATGCCCGTTTAAAGGAACAAAAGAGGAAGTTTTGGATGGTATGGAAGGGCGTCTGATGGTCTTCGGTGATACATTTGATTTTATTGAAGCCGTTGTGTAGTTCCCTAGTAAGGGTTTCCTCCGTGTAGCGATGGACAGGAAGACCACTGCATTTGTCCGGTCCTTTATCCGAGAAGGTGCCAATGACGAGATAGCCGCCTGAAGGGAGGGCAGTCCGGGCATGGCCAAGGTAGTTAGATACCTGGGGTGCAGTAGTTAGAAAGTGGAAGGTGGCGCGATCATGCCAAACATCGTAAGGATGCTGCGGCTCGAAGTCAGCGATGTCCGCAACGATCCATTGTACAAGGGCGGCTTTTTCGCCAAGCCGGTCTTGTGCGCGTTTGATGGCTTCTTCGGAAATATCCAGGACGGTGATGTTGTGATAGCCTTTTTCTAAAAGCAGCCCCGCAAGAGGGCTTTCCCCTCCGCCTATGTCGATGATCCGGGCATCCAATGGGAGCCCGAATGTGTCGATGAAATGGAGGGAGGTGCCGGGCGTTTCCTGGGTCCAGCTGAGCTGATCCGGGGTCTTGTGCCGGTAGATATGGTCCCAATGTTTGCGCTTGTCCATAAGGCAAAGATAGACCATCTGGGCAGTGGTTTGGTCGGTTTCGATAATTTGGTTATTTTCCACACGTAAAATTGGATTGGATGCTGCCAAAAGCGGGAACATATTGAAGGAGTGCCAGCTGAGCTTGAATTGCTGTTAGCTACCGACGCCAAGGCGAAGGCCTTTTTTGAGTCGTTGTCAAAGCCTTATAAGCAAGGTTATTGTGATTGGGTGGGATCAGCGAAGCAAGAGGCGACCCGGAAGACCCGCGCAGAGAAGGCATTAATAGTACGATGGGAGAGATCGTATCGTTGACAGAACTCATCCTGGCAGATTACAAGCAACTGCTCCAGGACAGTGCGCTGTTCAACTCCCTGCTGGATATCCTCGATCGATTCCTAGATGCTGGCATCCCGCAGGCAGTAGAGTTAACCTTCCGCTTAAGAGACATTTCTTAGAACATATCGAATTTTGAAAATAATATACAGCCCTCAGGAACCATCGCTAGGGAGCGCCTTTTTCCAGTTGAAGTGCTTTCATTTACTTGGGTGCAGGTTGCAATGATTGGTCCTTAGGTCTATATCTCCTATAAATATCATTGACGTATTTGGAAGTGGTATGCCCTAAGAGCAAAGCAACAGTGGCTGTATTCACATTTGCGTCCTGCAGCAAAATGGAGAAGCTTAGTCGGGCGCAATTCCAGGTAATGTGTTTCGATAAGCCTGCCTGATTACACCAGGTGCGGAGTGCTTTATTGGCCCCCTCTGCCGTGGGTAATCGAAATATCATTCTATCACTCGATGTATATGATTTTCGCAGCTGGATAATAGACTGGGCTATGGGATGAAGGGTAATAAAAGCTTCCCCTCTTGTCTTGCGCTGATCCTTCAAAACAGCATTTCCGTCCATGATATGTTTCCATTGTAAGGACTTAATATCGCACCACCTCAATCCCGTGTAACAGCAGAAAATAAAGGCCGCCTTTACTTCACTGTTTAGGCAAGGTGTTTCCAGGAGCCGGATGTACTCGGCTGATTCCAGATGATCTTTCCTTGCTTTGTTACGATTTCCTTTTGCGGCCAGGTCTTCGGCTGGGTTGATGCGAAAATACCCCTGCTTTGTGGCAGCCTTTATTACTTTTTTAAACCTTGAAAAATAATTGGCTGGAGTATCCCCGTTAAAGCAGACCAATAGATATTTCCGGAATTGAGCACAGAGCTCTCCTGTGATTTCAACAGGGGGCAGGTATTTTTTACTCAGGAAAGATTTGAAGTGCCGGAGACTACCCTCCAGATGCCTATTCCCTGATTTCCTATTAGAGTTGACAAATTCCTCGTAATAGTCCAGGAAATTTTCTTTATGCCTGTAAGAAGGCAGCAATCCCGTTCCCAGGGCATAGATATCCAGGAGTAATTGGGAGCGCTTAATTTCTAAATTTGAAGCGCCTCCTTGTTGTGAAGTCGTTCGCCGTTTGTCGTAGGCGCTGTGAAAGTAAAAATACCTGTCGCTCTCCGCTGACCAGGGTCGCTTCCACAGCTAACGGTATAGTATACTCTTTTTTTTTTATTTCGTGATAATCTCGGCGTTATTTTGATGTCCATTTTTTAATAAAAATGAACCAAAACGTGTGCCGTGAGGCGTGCTGGTTGTGTGCAATTCTTGCGGTGCGATAAGACGTTAAAAAGGAAGAATATATAAAGTAGACAAAAGAAAAAAGCGTTGTAATTAATCGAATTACAACGCTTTACAAAGTGCACCAAACAGGAAGTTTTTCGAACCACTTTTTAGCAGACTTGAATTGGATAGTGCAATTAAGTGACTGATTTACTTGCTCTTATGTTAATGACCTTAAACCGTATTGTTTAACAAGAGGGGCAAGGAGTTGGCCCGACGTAGACCTTACCGTTATTCAATCAGCTATCGGTAACCCCATTGATAGTTTAAGAAGCAAATGAACGTTCCCTATTCCCGGCTGGCGTCCTGGTTGACGCTGCTTTCAGCAAGCCGGGTCAGGGTTTGATCGGTCTCTTTCTCTTCCCGGAGCGTTGTTTCCAGGATCTTGGCAACATCATCGTGGTTCAGGGTCCTGGCTATCTGAGCCAGGCCACCGTAGGTGGCGATCTCATAATGCTCGGCTTTCTGGCCGGCGAGGATCAGCGCTACGTCCCGGGTGGAGGTGCCGTCTTCGGTGTCCTCGATGACGCTGGCGCCTTCCTCGGTAATGCCTTCCATGGCGTCGCATTTCTTTGCCTGTGCCTTGTGGCCGAGGAGCTCAAATACCTGTTCGAGGCGGGAAACATGCTCCTTGGTTTGAGCAAGATGGTCGGTAAAGGCGTTCTTCAGGTCTTCGCTGGTAGCCGCCTTGGCCATCTTGGGTAGTGTTTGGACGAGCTTCTTTTCTGCCCAATAGATGTCCTTGATCTCGTCGTGGAAGAATTCTTCGAGCTTAGGATCATTGGCTTTAGCGGTGCTTGCTTTATGGGTGCCTTTAGCGTTGCTACTTTTATGTGCTGTTGTAGACATAATGATGTTTTTCTAAAATATAGGAATAAGCATGCCAGTAGCCAAGGGCCCATTTGACAGACGGGAAATCCCGGTTTCGGGAAATTTCGCAAGAAACCGTGGAGAAAAGGTAGCAGTTGGGTCCAGCCGGTCTAAGGCTTTTTACTCTCTTTATCCGGCAGCAGCGATCTCAATTCGCTTTCGAGGACCTTTTTCATCTCGTGGGTCTGTTCCGCCTCATCGATAGAATGTGATTGTTGCAGACTTTCCTCTTTTTTCGCGGCCAGGCTGAGATGGGCATAATATTTCTGAATGACCTTTAGTTCTTCTTCACTCATGTTCTCTACATTGACCAGCCGGTTGCTGGCGAATTCATGGGCCGCGACTAGCTCGTTGAGCTTGAGCTGAATAGCCAGCGAGTCCTTGTTTTGCGCCTTCTGGATAAGAAAGACCATGAGAAAAGTGATGATCGTTGTCCCGGTATTGATCACGAGCTGCCAGGTTTCTGAATAATGGAAGATCGGACCGGTGGCACCCCAGGCGATGACAAGGACGAAGGCGACAATGAACGCAGTCGTACTACCCGTGGCCTGGGAAACCCTGGCGGCGAAACGCTCGAAAGGATTAGCCTTCTTTGATGGATCTGAAGTAGACATAACTGTTTGTTTAATAAGTTATCTGCCAACAGTATGCCTTTATGAATACTGTTAAGTTCGGGAAACTTGCAGTGGCATGATTTTTAAATCGATGTATTGTTAACCTGTGAATTCGTTTACCATTAAAATCGCCGATATGTATATAGGAATTGGAACACTTGTGCTTATTATTATCCTTTTTCTTATTTTCAGAAGAAGGTGATCGTTTTCACGGCCCCATCTTTCCGATCGTCTGTTCCAGCGCCTCCCAGGTCTGGTATCCCTGAAGCATGACGGTATTGTTGCCGGATCTAAAAAGAAGAGTAGGGCTACGGCGTATACCCAGGTATTGTGCTTCCTGGAAGTCGTGACGAAAAAGCTCCCTGCCGTGAGGACCCATCAGGGATGCCTTGAATCTTGTAAGATCAAATCCAGGAGGGGAGGAGGAAAGACGCTGGGCTATGTCCAGCAGGACATGCGTTTTCGCGACGTTCCGCCCATCAACCATTACGGCTTCCCGCACGGCGCGAAGATATCCGGCGCCGAATGCGCGTGACTGGTCGTCCGCGCATTTCACTGCGATACAGGCTGGAAAAGATGAAGCCGGTGGATCGGTGATCCAAATCTTATGAGCAACGGGCTGGCCGGCGACCCGCGCCGCCTGCATCCATTCGGGCCCCATTTGCGAGGGACGGGATAGCGAATGAATGGAATCATTGAAGCGGTCCCAGGAAGGCAACAGCCCGATCATCCGGTAGGATACGGACAAATGTTTGCCATATTCGTTTTGCAGCCGGCACCACTGCGGTTCCATGGCCCAGCTCCAGCAGCAAAGGGGATCAGTGTAATAGATGATACCCGCCAGAGGGCGGGTTTCCGCTGGGCTATCGTTTGGTTGGCTTGCGGCCGGCTTTTTGTCCATTCCGTTCGTCTTTTTGGGGCCTGCCTTCGCTGCGTGTATTCCGGCTTTCCGAGGCTCCCGGCAGCGGCTTGTTCCATTCCAGGACGCCTTCGGGGACAGCCTGGCTGATCTCTGCACTTTTTAGCTTGCTCATCTGGCGATCAGCCTTTGTGACGCCGTCCGTCGTCCGGTCTGTGCCCTGTGCTTCGTGGGTGAGCAGGCCGTTTGTTTGTAGTACATAATCGATGGGGTCCTCCACATAATTTATCTCTTCGCCCAATTGGGTCGTTCTGCCCTCATTCCACGGACCCGTGAAGTCGTTTCCGGACGACATATTGAAATACACATTTGTGAACCGTGGATCGCTCTGCAGCACGCCGGGTGGGAAATTCGGCTGGATGGTGGAGAGTGCTGCCTCGAACATTTGGTAGTGGGCTACCTCGCGGGCCATGAGAAAATGCAGGGTTTCCTTTACGTATGCATCGGTGGTGAATTGTAGAAGATACTCATAGACCATCTTTGCGCGCGTTTCGGCGGCAATATCCGAACGCAGATCGGCGCTGAGATCGCCTTGGGCGTCGCCGTTGATATAGGCGGCGGTCCAAGGCACTCCCTGGCTATTTGTATAGCAAGGCGTACCGGCACTGCCTACGAGAAACTGCGGTGCGACCATCCCTTGATGGATGACCTCCTCTTTGGCGGCCTTGCCGTTCAACAGCTTCATGATCTCTGACTGATCGGCGGCGTTCTTTAGATCGCTGTTGATGCCCGTAAGAAGCATCTGGATGGTTGCCCCGACGATCTCAAGGTGGCTGAACTCTTCGGTGGCGATATCCATCAGGAGATCGTATTTATCCGGGAAAGGGTTCCTTGCGCCAAAAGCCTGGCCAAAATATCTCAGGGCGGCAGCCAACTCGCCGTTGGCGCCACCGAACTGCTCGAGCAGTAGGGTCGCAAAAGCCGGGTCCGGCCTTGAAACCCGCGCATTAAATTGAAGGTCTTTTACGTGGTAGAACATGGTAAATGATTAAAAAAAAGAAAAGGAATGCAAGTTTCAGTACTGAAAAAACCATACCATTGCCGGTCAAGCCCTCTGGTATAATAACTGCTACAGTGGTAATCAAATAACTTATCAGGTGCCAACTTTTCGTCTCGTCCGGGCAGAAACACTTAAAAGCGTCTGCATCGCGTTAATAGCAACTTCAGGCATCCGCATAGATAGCATAACTCCCTATCGGATCGTCGCCTTTATGGTAATTGTTGCGGGATTTATCTTTCACAACCTGGTTGCCAATCATTGGTCTTACCAGATGATCCTCTGCTATTTTTCGGCTCTTTTCCTGATACGTTATTTCTATCTTTTCGGCGGATTTGGGAAAAGAGGCTTTTCCAGGGCGATGATCGCGAAGCATGGCGAGTCCAAGGCATGGGACCGATATGAGTTGATCACCTCCTTTCTTTTTTTTCAGCGTGGCTTGTGCTTTGGATTGCTTGTCTCCGTCAGCAGAGGGTCTCACCCACTATGGGACATTCTTACCCCCGCCTGGCTCCTTGGCGTGGGTATTTTTTTCGTCGCTGCCGGACTATGGATCAACGTGGCTTCCTGCCAGGTTATCGGTATCGACACCTACTTTTATAAAGACCTATTTTTGGGGCGAGCGCTTGGACCCTTTAAAGCAGAAGGGCCCTATAAACATTTCCGCAACCCCATGTATGGAGTAGGCCAACTGAGCGCCTATGGCGCAGCATTAATGGCCGGGTCTTCCATCGGCCTGCTGGCGACGATCCTTAACCAGGTGGTCATGTATTTCTTCTATTACCGGATCGAGCGACCCCATGTCCGACTCCTGCTTCAGACTGCCACTTTTCCCTCCTCCTCGATCTCCTCTGCTTCGTCTGCTAACCCCAAGCGGCCCGCGTCGTCTACGAACGACGTATAGTATTCCTGTGCCTGGCCGGCGTAGCGGGCGGCGTAGGTCAATACGGCCTCCTGCCATCCTTCCTGCGCGCTAAAGGCCTTCAGGTCGTCCGTCGTAGCGGAACCATCCTGACCGGAGCTCCGGAGCTGGGCTGAGGCGGTCAACATTGCCATGTTGTCGATCACGCTATACATATCACGGTATCTGTCCCGGAGCAACCGAAAGTTTATGCTGTCCTTAGCCGGTTGCATTTCCTGCATGATGAACGGCTTCCCCCGGAATATGCTTGTGCTAAGGAGGGCAGGGCAGCGGTTCTGCATCCGCCTCTGTGCGCTGATCACCCGGTCTGCTTCCGACAGCCAGGCCGGCTGGGGAGTATCCAGAAAGGCCGCTAATGACGACGGTACCGCCTCTTTCATATCCAGTAAAATATACTTAAACCCCGTGTCATTGACGCTTTTCAGTAAGAAAGCGTATCGTTCAACGCCGATGCTTCCGGTTCCGGCTAATCTGAATACGGCATCGACAACCCTGTAATTATAAGGACTGTGATCGTCGACCTTAAGCCAGGCTGTGACATGATCCATTAGGGCGAGCCTGGTCTCCCGATTCAATTTGAAATGCTTTGGAGAGTCAGTAAGGATCTGGACTTTCTTTTTCCGCAAGCTGGCCTTTTTTTCCAATATGATCCTTTGCTTTCTTTTAGCCACTCCCGCCAGAAAATCGCAAATTATGCCCTTTGCCATCGCGGCCTCCACGTAGTCTGTTTTCCCCGTAGACAAAGTAGCCACGTAGGACTTGAGAAAAAGCCTTGCCATTTTTTCGGCCCTGCGAGGCTCAATACCCAATGATCTGAAGCCTACGAAAATGCTCGTGACCAGGCGCACCAACTCCCAGGTTACAGGCGCAAGCATGGCCTCATCGAAATCATTCAGATCGAAATAGACCTGGTTGTTGTCGCTCCGATAGCTACCGAAATTCTCCAGGTGCAGGTCCCCGGAGATCCAGCCCAATGGTCCTGAAGGAAACTCTTTGTCGCTGGCCAGATCTTCATAAAATAAATGACAGGTTCCCCGGAAGAACCGGAAAGCATTCTCCTGCATCAACCGGTATTTCAAAGGCCGCATTTTCGGTATCCGTGATTCGTTAAAAGCAATGATCCTTTCGGTAACTGTATTCATATAGACGCTCTCACCGATCGTATGCAACTCCTGGTCCAGGGTTTAGAATTAAAACCTGTGAATTTTGAAACATTTGCCACCTCAACCCGGCAGGCGTGGCAATTGCAGATGTAATAAAAAGATTAAGTTATGGAAAATGCATTATCAAAAAAATTAGAAGGCACCCTGAAAAATGGGTCAGTGGAAGAAGGACCGGTGGCCAAGGGTATCGAAAAGCAAACCGCGAAGATCCCTTCCGATGTTTTCTTGTGGGCAGCTTTGGGTTCGATGGCCAGTTCATTGACCCTGAAGATCGCGGGGAAGAAACATACTGCGCTTTTTGTCGGTCAATGGGCCGCCCCTTTTCTGCTGCTGGGAGTATATAATAAGCTGGTTAAACTGTCGGGACACGATAAAAAGAATCCGGACCCCGGTCAGGAAGACTGGCAGCTGCCAGATGGTGAGCAGCATTGATTCATCCTCAATTTGTGGCATTCTCAACCGGAAAGCAAGATCGACAAGACCAGGCGGGTTGCGGTTCTGCCGCCGATGATCCACGGCGGCCCGGAAGTCCGCGCCGCAGAGTTACCGGTCTAAGATCTAACCAGAGCAGGTTTGACGATACGCACAACGTGTATGAAGTGTAAAAACCTGATACAATAATATACCGGATCCATTTCATGCCATAGCCGGCCGAAATTCACCGATGACGGGTTTTTATGGTGATTGTTGTGATAAGATTCACCCAGCATCAGTATGTCGACGTAAAAGAGATTGTGCGAGGTATTTTTCATCTTAAAGTTGGTGTATCCAAATTTATGCGCAAACCAATTGATGATCGCGCCATGGAATGCACCCATTGCAAAGATCACGGGCAATAAAAGGTACAACCAGGGAGATGTTGCGAACAGGATAAAAATGGCAATATATCCCAGCATCCACAATACGCGGGACAGCGTGGAAGTAGCCCACCTTTCAAAACCGTTCCATTCGGGAAGGTTTTTGGCAAACCTGGGCTCGATCGGGAACTTCCCCTCATATATTTCTGCATAGATCGTACGGGTGCGCCACATCATGGCGAAGATGTTCTTGGAGTAAGCAGGTGAATGCGGGTCTTTTTCGGTATCGGCATAGGCGTGATGCATACGATGCATGACGGCATAGGCCCGGGGGCTCATGTAAGAAGATCCTTGCGCGATATAAGTGAGAACATGAAAAACGCGTTCCCAGGTCTTGTTCATTTCAAATGCTCCGTGAGCTGCGTATCTATGTTGAAAGAAGGTTTGAAAAAATAAAGAAGAATACCAAAGGGCCAGGAAAAAAATCAGGATAATCATTGAACGAAGCTTTGTGTTAAAAATTCGGGTAATAATAATTAACGCAGAAACCGATTTTAGAAGTCCACTGAGGATAGAGCAAAATGTGGAGCCAGAAGAATGGAGTAACTGTATCCGATTATTATGGTTACAAGGTAGTCGATCTAACGTTAAGAAAGATACAATGCGATCTTACATGATTTACAGGTCGCAGCCAATAATAAGCCAGGGAGGCAAACTGCTAGTGTAAATATGTAATAATATACCCCGCAAGTTCTTTATATCCTTCTATTGAAAGAGGCTTCTGGTAATATTGTTCACACCCATGGCGAAAACACACTTTTTCATCTTCAACTTTGGATGAGGCAGTAAGTATAATTATGGGGATGGATCTCAAGGATTCGTCTGATTTTACTTCTTGTAAAGTATCGAAACCATTTTTTACCGGCATATTGAGATCGAGCAGTATCAAATCGGGATATGCCATCGGATAAGATTTGAGATAATCCAGGACTTTTTGGCCGTCGTCGAATTCCATAAACGTCCCGAAAAGGCCGATTGCCGACAAAGCCTGCATAATGAATTCCCGGTCGTCGGCGTCATCATCGACAATGTATATAATTGGGTTTTTAATGGTTGTCATTTAGTTATGCAAATTTTTTTTAAATTACCCCAAAATTACCAATCAAAGTCATGAAATCCTCTGTGATTAAAAGAAACAATGTTCATTTTAGCGGAAAAGGGACTAAGACGATGCTTTTTGCTCATGGATTCGGTTGTGATCAGAATATGTGGAGGTTTATTACCCCTTCCTTCGAGGAAGATTACCGAATTGTATTATTTGACTACGTGGGGGCTGGGAAATCGGATCTGGAAGCTTATTTGGAAGACAGGTACAGTACGCTCGATGGCTACGGAGATGACATTTTGGAAATTTGCAGTGAACTTGGACTGAAAGACGTCATTTTTGTAGGGCATTCGGTTAGCAGTATGATCGGGCTCATCGCGGCCGTTAAAAATCCAACTATATTTTCGAAACTGATTTTTATCGGCCCTTCGGCAAGATATATTAATGATTACGGCTATTTAGGCGGATTTGAACGTAAAGATATCGAAGATTTGCTTGACACGATGGACAAGAATTACATAGGCTGGGCTAATTTCCTTGCACCTGCGATTATGAAGAATCCCGAGCGTCCCGAATTGGCAGCGGAGCTTACGGAAAGTTTCTGCTCAACGGACCCAAAAATTGCGCGAAAATTCGCTGAGGTAACGTTTTTATCGGATAACCGGAAAGACCTGCCTAAATTAAAGGTTCCTTCGCTGATCATGCAGTGTTCTGATGATCTCATCGCCCCCTTGGCGGTAGGGGATTATTTAAACAGCCAAATCCCCTTCAGTACATTGAAGGTGATGACGGCAACGGGCCATTGTCCCCATATGAGCCACCCGGAAGAAACGATCCGTCTGATGAAAACCTATCTCAACGAACATTCCTAATTTCGATGTTATCGATGCAATGACGATACATGACCTGGACACGGCTCCCTGCGGCTACCTTGTCTTTACGGATGACGGTATAATTTCTGACGTCAACAAGACGCTGACCGCAATGTTGGATTATGGCGATCGTTCTATGGTATCAGGCCGGCATATCGAATCTTTATTTACTACAGCCGGGAGGATATTTTATCAGACCCATTTCTTCCCGCTGCTCAGGTTACACGGCAGGGCGGACGAGATATTTTTCACGTTAGTGGGGAAAGACAAGAAAGAATTGCCTGTGATTTGCAACGGGGTAAGAAAGGGGGAAGGCGATAAGGCGGAAAATCATTGCATTGTTATTCCTGCTTTGCAACGCAGTAAGTATGAGCAGGAATTGTTGTACGCCAGGCGGGAGGCGGAACAGGTGCTTTTGCAGAACCGGGAGTTGAAAACGGCAAAGGAGCAATTGGAAAAACAGGCAATAGATCTGGACCGGCGGTTGAGCGAGGTAGAACACATGAATGCGGATTTAATTCAGTTCGGAAAGGTCGTTTCGCATGATTTGCAGGAACCGATCCGGAAGATCGCCGTGTTTGCAGACCGCATAGCCCTTGAACAGGAAAGCACGATTGGTTTATGGGCAACGGAACAGTTGCGAAAGATCAACAGGGAATGCGTGCGATTGCGCCATCTGGCCATGAATCTGGATCGATTTATTTCGTTGAACTTAAGTATGGCGCCGGTAGCGCTGGTGGACCTCAATGAATGCATCAAAATAGCTCTGACACTGGCGAGGGAAACCATTCCGGACCGGGAAGTTTTACTTTCGGTGGAATCCTTGCCGCAGATCGAAGGATTCGAAAAACAACTGGAGCTGTTGTTCTATCATCTGTTCAAGAATTGTTTGCAATTCAGCCCTTCGGGCAGAGCTGTAGAAATAGGCGTGAGCTATACCTCTTTCCGCCAAAACAGCTACAGACATATAAAGGAAAGGTACCGCTATGTGGATTTTATCCGTGTTACCGTTTCGGACAATGGGGTCGGGTTTGATAGCAGCGAGAGAAGAGAACTGTTCAAAATTAGCAGAAATCGTTCGGGTGACCTTGCAGCATTGAGCTTTGGTTTGGCTTTTTGTAAAAAAATTGTAGATAACCACTATGGTATAATATCAGTGGAGAGCACTGTGGGGTGCGGAACACTGGTTCATCTAACCTTGCCAATGCGACATGATTGAATAGTAATGCAAATGGATGTTAGGGCGACCGATAATATTATTAATTTTTTTTTTTTGCATTTTCTCTAATAGCGCAATTTTCCTCTCTCATTTAACAAAGCCTCGTGCAACCTTTTATTTTCTTCCAGCGCTTCCAGCCATTTTTCTATAGGGTTGAAGTTAAAGGTGCGTAATTGCCGATGATGTGGCTGGTACTATGGTCATGAATGGTATTGATATAGCTGACAGCCGCCTCTTCGTCGAAGTTTTTTTAGGCCTCGACTGGAACTTTCAAGACCCCGGCAACCCGTTCCTATATGGAGGGTCGATAATATCTTTAGTTTCTAAATGGGAGACCTTCGATTGGGCCCAGTCCTAGCCCAGCTCCGGGGCTAGCGTCTCTTGTTTGATCCCCAACATTTCCCGGAAGCGCTTAATATTCCGGCCTTCATGCCGGAAATACTTTCCTACTTGCGGGATATTTCTGCGGAGCCGGGGATACTCCTGGGCGATTCCCTCGATTTCAGGCGGACGGTCAATGTCGGCAAGATCGTCAGGTTTGATCAGGACCAATTGCCCACTACCTTTATCACCGTCCTGACGGCCGAAATAGCCCATCCTGACCAGATCATTGCGGAATTTTTTTCGGCAGCGGGCCTCGACGCGAACCGGAACAACCTTCGCGGGACTACCTCACATTCTCATCCAGCACCCGGTATTGGTCGTCACGATATGAATATGTTGGTGGCCAGCGTCTTTATGCTCATCACCAAATAGGGCTGATTGCCGAAACCGATCATCTGCATGTAGGTATCCGCAACGGCTTTTAACTTCTCCTGGTCGAACTTGTCGGCATCCGCAAAGTTCAAACTGATATGCACGCTGTTGGCAGTGATCCGTTCATTAAGCGCCGCCTGGAGCTCCAACCGGTGCAGCTTATCGTAAAAACTCAGTTGATCCAGGACCTTTGGATAGCCCCCGGCGTTGATACACTCGGCTGCTCCGTGTTTAACTTTTTGCTCGTTGTAGTTGAGGGCGCGGGAGAGATGGCTACCCCGTATTATGCGCGCAACCATTTATCTGAAAATTGATTGATACGGCCTTTGATTTCTTCGACGTCTACAAATTCGCGCAAACCTCCTGCATCCCTTGGCGCAATAGGGCGGCATACCCCGCCACCTTCTCCGCCTCGAAGTAGCCGATCAGCCATTCCTTGAAGGGCGTTTCGAAGCTGTCCAGCACGCATTTGTTAAACACCTTGTACCAGCCCGGGAAATCGGCCAGCGTAAAGCGGTCTGAAAATCTGGCAGTCACAAAATCGATCACGCGGCTTTCGAGGGTATCCATCTGGTCGATGGTCATGCCGATGTAGTCGTACCTGGGTTGAGAGAACACATCGAAGTAATAGCTCTTGAGGGAAGCTGTCTTGCGGTCGTAGGTGATTTGGACGTAAAGGGGGTAGGTCTCCCGCCGCCGATAGAGCACCGGTTTTACCCCCTCCTACATGGTCAGAACGAAAAGCCAGCGGGAAGATATAATGTCGCTCAGTGAGCAGATCGACGCGGCGCGTAACGAAATCGTCAGGGGTCGGAAATTGCTGTTGAAAGAAGAAATAGACGCCCAGGACTTCCGGGATATCAAGGGGAAGCGAACTATCATTGGTTCGATATATCCCGAAAAACTCATTTTTGGCGGATTTCAATATCGAACCACAAGGATCAATGTAACTGTGGAGGCGTTGTGGAGATTTTTCCTCAATATTGAAAGCAATTCAGCTTAGGGCCGCCCAATCCGGAACTAACCGGGCAAGAGCAACAGTTTATCGACCATGCTTGTGATTGATTTATTTTAAGTCCATTTGACAACTCACTACCACTTACTTAAATGATACAAAATCGTTAACCGCTGATCTTCAGTTGGTTGTATTTAATTGATCCAACATTCGTCAGCCGACGAGCTAAAGTACTTGCCCAGGTGGTGAGATGACAAAGGCGGCGATCATGATATAGATCACATCGGATTGAAGTTTGCCTTAATATTGGCATTTATCTTAATAAGCTAATCATCACATTAAAAATTATGACAGGACAAAGTACAGTTACCATATGCGGAGAAATGCTAACTGGTCCCCTGCACATTTGCGCTTTTGTGGATTCACGGGAGGAACAATATGAAATATTGTTACCCTGGTTAAAAGAAGGTATAGATCACAATGAGGAAGTTTTGACGATATTATCAAGTTCCTTACACAGTGACCATTGCTCAAGGTTGTCGCAAGCAGGTATTCCCCTACAGGAAGCTGTCAAAAGAAAGCAGCTTAAAATTGTTTCCACGGAGAAATCTTACCTGCAGTGCGATTGTTTCGCAGCGCAGAGAATGTTTAATATAATTGAACAAGCGCTAATTGAGGCAGACAAAGGTCCCTATAACATTCTGAGAGCATGTGGTGATATGGAATGGGCATTAAGAAATCTGCCCGGTACTGATGAGTTGATTGAATATGAGGCGCGTATCAATTTTTTGACGCCGAATCACGATTGCTGTATAATCTGTAGTTATGATACTAATAAGTTCAGCGGGCGGACACTTGCTGATGTTCTTGCAACGCATCCTTATGTAATTTTGAATGGCAAGATTCACAAGAACCCGCATTTTGTGGACCCCGTTGAATACTTAGCACAACTTATCAAGCGCCCGAAAAGGCCCCTGTCAAATGACCTAATTAAGAGATAATTGGCGTTTCTAAGCATGAAACAACATTCCCAACACCAGTGTCTGATTTATGAGGGGTCTCCCTCTCATAAACTTAAACTCGTCGCCACTATATTACATCAAAATCTAAAGGAAGGCTACCGATGCCTGTATCTCAATAGTGCACCCATGGTGGCTGGCATGCGCTCTACTCTTGCTGCAATGGGGGTAGACATTGTGTCCGAGGTTGCGAAAAGCAGCATCATCCTATCTTCTGATTCGGTGTCAGAAGGGGAAGAATTCATTGCTGATGTAATGATAGCCAAACTTGAAGATTTTTTAAATCAGGCATTGAAAGATGGATACAAGGGCTTGTGGGCCTCGGGAGATATGACATTTGAATTCGGACCACGAAAGGATTTTTCAAAATTGCTGGAGTACGAATTGAAGTTGGAAGAAATGATGCATAGGAGAAAGGAACTCTGTGGTGTCTGTCAGTATCATAGCGACAACTTACCAAAGGATGCCATGCGTCAAGGCCTGCTGGTCCATTCTCATGTTGTCATTAATGAAACCCTGACAATGTTCAATCCGCATTATCTGAGCTCCTCATGGCCTGCTGATCTAAGCACAAGTAGCAAACTGGATGAAATGATAACAAACATCTGCAGGTAATGTTTTCTTGTGGATATTTGTGGCGGGTTACAGGGAATCGGAGAGAAATTAATATTTTTATTATATACGCGATTTCGTGACATTTCTTCATTACAATACCGGATACAAGACCTGTTTATTGGTGGATGACGATCTGGACGATCAGGAAATATTTGCCATGGCATTAGGTCAGGTAAATGCCGCCATACGGTGCGAGTTTGCCAACGACGGAATAGAGGCACTTGACAAACTGCGGAATGAAAATGCTTCTCCTCCGGATTATATTTTCCTTGATCTGAATATGCCGCGCATGGATGGCCGGCAATGCCTGATTGAGATCAAGCGCCAATTTCACCTAAAGGACATACCTCTTGTCGTCTATTCAACTTCATCGGATGAAGACTTCCAGGCGGAGATGAAAAGGTTGGGCGCAACGGCATATATCGTAAAACCAGCGCTGATCTCGATTCTAAAAATGAACCTTTTGGAATTTTTCAGCCAATATTGAACAATCTATGCTCAATAAATCCATGAATACGGAGCAGTTCCTCGCGGGAGGTGGAGAAATGGGATCGCTGATCCGGGAATTCGACTGGACGGCAACTTCCCTTGGAGCCTCTTCCGGCTGGCCGCTCAGCCTTAAAACCTCTATTGCCATCATGTTGCGGTCCGGCTATACGATCTTTGTTTGGTGGGGGCCGGACATGATCATGTTCTACAATGACGCCTACCGGCAGGTGTTAGGAAAGAAACACCCATTGGCATTGGGAAAGCCTGCAAGCCTTGTATGGTCGGAAATCTGGGGTCAGATTGGACCCATGATGAGTCAGGTACTGAATGAGGGCCGGCAATTTTACGCGGAAGATCTCTTATTCCTCATAGAGCGGAAAGGGTTTATCGAAGAATGTTATTTTACCTTTTCCTATAGCCCGATACCCGATGACGAAGGTGGGGTCGGCGGCATCTTCTGCGCTTGCAACGAAGAGACTGCGAAAGTATTGAGACAGCGAAGACTGAAGACGTTGAATGACCTGTCCGCCGCCACCAGGGAACTAAGGAACGTTGGCGATGTCTTCGACGTCTGCACCCCAATACTTGCGGATAATGCGAACGATATCCCTTTTTCGCTCCTCTACCGGTTTCACCCGATGGCGAACGAGGCAAAACTGGCGGGGTATACTGGCTTTACCGATCATCGGCATCAGGCGCTTGTCCAGGTCATCAGGCTGGATGAATCTAATGGTTCGGGCTGGCCATTGATACAGGCGGCGGATGCAGGTAAGCCGATCACCATAGAAAATGTCAAGAACCTGTTCGATTTCCTTCCGGCCGGGCCATGGGACTTAGGACCCGAAAGGGCCGTCATCCTTCCGATAAGTCAATCCGGGCAGGAGCCGTACGGATTCCTGGTTACCGGCATCAGTCCGAAACTCGAATTCGATGAGGAATATCGCAGTTATCTGGATTTGATTGCCGGGCAGATATCATCCGCTATTGCCAGCGTACAGGCCTTCGAGGCAGAACGCCGGCGGGCGGAGGCGCTGGCAGACATCGATCGCGCAAAAACAGCGTTTTTCAGCAATATCAGTCATGAATTTCGTACTCCTTTGACGCTCATGTTGGGGCCATTGGAGGAACTGCTCGGCCAGTATAGTGGCGATCTTTCGCCGGTGACGTTGCAAAGCCTTCGATCCACGCATCGCAATGCCATGCGTCTGCTAAGGCTGGTAAATACCCTGCTGGATTTCAGCCGGATCGAAGCTGGCCGGATACAAGCGCAATACTATCCTGTGGACATCTGCGGGTTTACCAGGGATTTGGCGAGCGCTTTCCGATCCCTAATTGAAAATGCCGGGGTGGATTTTGTGGTTGACTGCACAGAGCCTGCGGATCCTGTGTATGTAGACCGGGAAATGTGGGAAAAGATCGTTCTCAACCTGGTGTCGAATGCATACAAATATACGTTGGCCGGTAAAATAACGGTAACGTTGCAGCAAGAGCGGGACCGGGTTTTGTTGCAGGTGAGTGACACGGGAGTAGGGATCCCCGAGAAGGAGCTGCCCCGGATGTTCGAACGCTTTCACCGCGTAAAAAGTTCCATTGGACGTACCCACGAAGGTACGGGTATCGGCCTTTCGCTGGTTAACGAGTTGGTGAAGATGCACAAGGGAGCGATTTCTATTGAGAGTAAGGAAGGAGTTGGAAGCACTTTTACCGTATCGATACCTATCGGAAAGACTCATCTGCCCCCGGAACAGGTATTCAGCGGGGCAGATGGTAAATACGACTCGCTCATAAGAGATCTTTACATCAGCGAGGTGGCCAGCCTGTCGGGAGAGGAGGCACGGAGCCTGGGGGACGGCCTGCCGAACGAGATGGCCATTGAAAGCAAAGGGGAAAGGGTGTTAGTGGTTGACGACAATGGGGACATGCGGGCGTACATAAGCACACTTCTCAATAAGAGCTACCTTGTCGATACGGCGATCAACGGTAGAGAGGCCCTTGAAAAACTTCAGCTTTGGACTCCTAGTCTCATCATTAGTGACATTATGATGCCCGTGATGGACGGTATCCAGCTGTTGGATGCTGTAAAAAGCAATCCTGAGACGGCTGGCGTACCGGTGATCCTGCTATCCGCCAGGGCAGGCGAAGAGGCTAAGATAGAGGGATACAATGTGGGGGCAGATGATTACCTGGTAAAGCCCTTCTCGGCCAAAGAATTGCTGGCAAGAGTGCAGGCGCAGATCAAGACAGCCAGGATACGGGCGATGGCCGAAGCGCATTTGCGCAACTTATTTATGCAGGCTCCGATAGCTATCGCGATATACCGTGGGCCGCAACTGTTGATCGAGCTGGCTAATGAAAAGGTCCTTGAATTGTGGGGCAGGACAGCCGAACAGGTATTGAACAAGCCGCTATTTGAGGCGCTCCCTGAAGTGAACAGGGAAATTTTTGAACCGCTTATCATGGGTGTATATAACACCGGTGAGCGGTTTTTTGGCCCTGAGATACCAGCCACGCTGCAACGGAATGGAAAGATCGAGACTGTATACGTAAATTTTACCCTGGAAGCCTTAAGTGATGTGGACGGAAAGATCAGCGCAGTGATGGTTGTTGCCAACGAGGTCACCGACCTAGTGAACGCCCGCCGGATGGCGGAGAACAATGCGGCTGAGTTGGAAAAAAGGGTAGCTGAAAGGACTGCAGAGCTTGGACAATCCAACAGTCGGCTGGTGAACGCGAATAAGGAACTGGAAGAAATTGCTTTTATTGCCAGCCATGACCTTCAAGAGCCGTTGCGGAAGATACAAACGTTCGCCGACCTGCTGAGGGAAAACCTCGGCAACCCGGCCAATGCCGAAAGATATATCGAAAAGATCATTTCGTCAGGCAGCCGCATGATGCAACTGATCAAATCGGTGCTAAACTACGCCCGATTATCCAGGCAAATGGTTGAATTTGAACGGGTCGATCTGAATGAAGTATTAGAGGAGATCAAGACGGATTTCGAGCTACCCATAGCCGAAAAAAAAGCGGTCATCCGCAACAACGGACTGCCAGTGATCAAAGGCAACCGGCTTCAGATGAGCCAGCTTTTTGCGAATCTGCTGAGTAATTCATTGAAATTCTCGATCACCGAACCCCTGATCGAAATCGGGTCATCTTCTTTCAGGCCGGCGCAGTCTGAAAAATTCCCATCGCTTGAAGCGAACAGGAAATATGTGGAAATCTTCTTTAAGGATAATGGCATTGGATTCGAGCCAATGTTTGCCGAACAGATTTTTTCGATGTTCCAACGATTAAACAAAGAGTACGGCGGAACGGGCATTGGTCTTGCGCTTTGCAAGAAAATCGTCGACAACCATCGAGGAGCGATTCTGGCCAAAAGTGAGGTCGGCAAAGGAACAGTATTTAGCGTGATACTGCCGTCCGAAGAATTATGAAATTCATCTGGGACATAGTCGAAGAATTGGAGCAAATTCTCCCGATTAATTTAAATTAAGCAGGTTAGTTTCCGCGAACTCCGGACAACTACATCAATTTCCCCATACCTGCGGCTATGTTTCGTCTTGCCTTTCAAACAGTAACAACGTCATTCATATGCTGACGAAGCCGTTTGCCTGCGGTCGCTACCGGAGAATTCAGATCCCGAAAAGCATTGTCAACTCCTTTCATCACGTAGTATTTTGAATAATTCCTCCGCCTTCAATACGGTGCCTAATTATAATATGCTTTTGGGTTATTTTAATCGTCGGCTTAGCAGAAGTTATGTGCCCATGGTTATCATTTTTGCTAAAACTTGTACTGATCTTCCAGTCTCTACCGTCCACTTTAATCAGGTCTGCATTAAATGCGCTTGCCAAAAATTCAGCAAAACAACAAAACAAAATGCCAGCCTCATAATGCGATGATTTGGTGTTGAAAATCTCTCCAAAGCTAAGCTTGGCGATCTTTTCGTCTTTTTCCTTTAATAGCGCCTCGTACTGGAGTATCCCCGTTAAAGCAGTCCAATAGATATTTCCGGAATTGAGCACAGAGCTCTCCTGTGATTTCAACAGGGGGCAGGTATTTTTTACTCAGGAAAGATTTGAAGTGCCGGAGACTACCCTCCAGATGCCTATTCCCTGATTTCCTATTAGAGTTGACAAATTCCTCGTAATAGTCCAGGAAATTTTCTTTATGCCTGTAAGAAGGCAGCAATCCCGTTCCCAGGGCATAGATATCCAGGAGTAATTGGGAGCGCTTAATTTCTAAATTTGAAGCGCCTCCTTGTTGTGAAGTCGTTCTCCGTTTGTCGTAGGCGCTGTGAAAGTAAAAATACCTGTCGCTCTCCGCTGACCAGGGCCGCTTCCACAGCTAACGGTATAGTATACTCTTTTTTTTTATTTCGTGATAATCTCGGCGTTATTTTGATGTCCATTTTTTAATAAAAATGAACCAAAAGTGTGCCGTGAGGCGTGCTGGTCGTGTGCAATTCTTGCGGTGCGATAAGACGTTGAAAAGGAAGAATATATAAAGTAGACAAAAGAAAAAAGCGTTGTAATTAATTGAATTACAACGCTTTACAAAGTGCCCAGGACTGGATTCGAACCAGCACACCTTACGGCGCTGCTACCTGAAAACAGTGCGTCTACCAATTTCGCCACCTGGGCATCATCCCGATTGAAACTCACCACAACAAGCAGCTTTATTTCGTTCGGGGCTGCAAATATACGAAAAGATCAACTCCCCGATCAAAAACCGGAAAAAAATTTCCTACCTCCCTCCCCAAACCCACCCTCACTCCAGCCCCACCTTCCCAGACTCCGTCACTTCCACCTCCGCTTCCTTCCTTCCCCCCTTCCAACCAATCAATAACACCCCCACAACCACAAGCGCGGTTCCTAGCAACTGCTCCGCAAAGATCGCCTCTCCCAAAAAGAAATGCGCCTGCAATATCGTCGACACCGGCCCCACGCTCGTGACGATAGCCGCATTATTCGCTCCTATCCGCTTCATCCCCGCCGAAAGCATAAAGGATGGCAGCACCGTCGCGATCACCGCCAGCAGCACCCCATATCCCCACAACGCCCCACTCCCCGGCCCCACCGGCAACGCCGGCTCGCGACCCGTCGCCTCGCGAACAAAGAAGTGGATCAGGATCGCCGTCGTAGCCGACAGCATACTATAGGTCGTAAACTTCGCCGCGCCCAGCACCGGTACCATCCGGCCCGTCCCCGACAGGTAGCAGGCATACGTGATCGCGCACAAGAACACCAGAAAGCTTCCCCAGTAAAAATTCGGATTGCCCGTATCGATGCGAAGCTCTCCAAAATAGGCGATCCCGATACCCGTATAAGTCAGCGCCAGCGCCCAGTACTGCGCCTTGCTGATTCGCTGCCTGAAAGCAAAAGAATTGATCAGCACCGAAAAGCTGGGATAAAGAAAAAGGATCAGCCGCTCCAGCCCCGCCGAGATATACTGCAGCCCCACAAAATCAAAAAAGCTGCTCAAATAATACCCCAGTATTCCCAACACCACCACCCACCCCCACTGCGTCCGCGTCATCCGGACATTTCCTTCCTGCCGCGAACCCCAAAACGCCGCCGCCAGATAAAAAGGCAGCGACAGCAGCATCCTCAAAGTAAGCAGGGTCAGGGCATCGGTATGTGTCTCACGGAAAGCGAGCTTTACCAGGATCGCCTTGGTCGAAAAAAGGATCGCTCCTGTAAATGAGATCAGAAACCCCTTAAATAATGTAGAAGATGAACGCATTGACTTAATTGGTCATATGGCAACCCGCCGCGCTAAAAGAACAAAGCCTCCGTACGGAGGCTTTAAAGTTATTACACCGCTACGTTAAAGTCTCTCAACGCGTCATTCAGACTCGTCTTCAGGTCTGTGCTCGGCTTTCGCTGGCCGATGATCAACGCGCAGCTCACCCCATATTCACCCGCAGGAAATTTCTTTTGATAGCTACCGGGGATCACCACGCTCCGGGCCGGCACGCGTCCCTTATATTCGACCGGCGAACTCCCGCTGACGTCGATGATCTTCGTCGACTGGGTCAGCACCACATTGGCGCCCAGCACCGCTTCCTTCTCCACGATCACGCCTTCCACAACAATGCTCCGGCTGCCGAGGAACGCACCGTCCTCGATAATTACCGGCGAAGCCTGCAAAGGTTCGAGCACCCCACCAATTCCAACCCCACCGCTGAGGTGAACGCCTTTTCCGATCTGTGCACAGCTACCCACCGTTGCCCAGGTGTCGACCATCGTTCCCTCGTCAACATAGGCGCCGATATTCACATAGCTCGGCATCAGCACCACATTCTTCGCCAGGTAGGCGCCATAACGCGCCACGGCATGCGGCACCGCACGTACTCCCAGCTCTTTATAGTTCTTCTTCAGCAACATCTTGTCATAAAATTCGAAAGGAGCCAGGTCCCATGTCTGCATCTGCTGGATCCCGAAGTACATCAGGATCGCCTGCTTTATCCACTCATTCACCTGCCAGGAAGAGCCCTCCGCCGGACCGGTAGCGCCCTCTGCCCTGGACGCGCGTCCGACTTCCGCAGCCACCCGCTGCCGGCCCTTGTCCACTTCTTCGATCACGGCCCGCACCGCATCCGCATATCTGGCGTCTTTCAATAGCTCCCGGTTTCCCCAGGCTTCCGCGATCAATTGTTTCAATTCCATTGCTGATTTTTCCGCAAACATACGTCATGTCGTCCATTTTCTTGGACGTCTATTTTCGGGGACATAGTATATTTGCAGCGACCATGAACTTTGATCAAGACATAGAGCAGGCCCTGTCCACCCTTCAATCCGGCGGCCTCATCCTCTACCCTACCGACACCATCTGGGGCATCGGCTGCGACGCCACCAACCCATCCGCCGTCGCAAAAGTCTATTACCTCAAACAACGGGTAGCCACCAAGAGCCTCATCGTCCTCATGGCCGACGAACGCGACATACTAAAATATACCAGCCAGCCCGACCTCCGCGTCTTCGACTATCTCCAAACTACCACCAAACCCACCACCGTCATCTACGAAGGCGCAATAGGCCTCGCCGACAACCTCGTCAACGAAGACGGCACCATCGCCATCCGCCTCGTCGACGACACCTTCTGCAAACATCTTATAAAAAGGTTTCGTAAACCCATCGTCTCCACCTCGGCCAACATCTCCGGCGACCCCTCTCCCTCTTTCTTCAAACAGATCGATCCCCGCATCACCCAGGGCGTCGACTACATCGTCCACCACCGCCGCGACGACGATACCCCCAAAGAACCCTCCGCCATCGTCAAATACAACGGCGACGGCACCGTCACAGTCATCCGACCCTGACCCATCGGCATTCGTCCTCCAAAAAATCTGTAAGTTTGCCCCGTGCAGAAATTTCTCGTAATACAAACAGCCTTCATCGGTGACGTCGTCCTCGCCACCGCAATAATTGAAAAATTACACCAACACTTTCCCGACGCCCGGATCGATTTCCTCGTCCGCAAAGGCAACGAAGCCCTGCTCACAGGCCACCCCTGGCTCAACGAAGTCCTTATCTGGGATAAAAAAGAAGGCAAGCTCAAGAACCTCTGGCGCATGGGCCGCCTCATCAGAAAAAAACACTACGACAAAGTCATCAACGTCCAGCGCTTCGCCGCCACCGGCCTCCTCACCGCCTTCTCCCGCGCTAAAGAGACCATCGGCTTCGACAAGAATCCGCTCAGCCGCTTCTTTACCAAAAGCATCCCCCATATCGTCGGCGGTTCCACCCCCCTCCACGAGGTCGACCGCAACCAGCTCCTCATAAAAGATCTCACCGACGATCGACCAGCAAAACCCCGCCTCTACCCCACCAAAAAAGACGAAGAAAAAATATCATCATACCAGACCCAAACCCCCTATATAACAATATCCCCCGCCTCCGTCTGGTTTACCAAACAATATCCGAAGGAGAAATGGGCAAAATTCATCAACCAGCTCCCCGCCAACTACCACATCTACCTCCTCGGAGCCCCCTCCGATACCCCCCTGGCCCAATATATCCTCCAGGAGACCCAACCCCAAAACCCGGCCCAAACCCGAATCACCGACCTCACCGGCCAGCTCACCTTCCTCCAGTCCGCCGCCCTCATGCGCACCGCCGCCATGAACTACGTCAACGACTCCGCCCCCATGCACTTCGCCAGCGCAGTCAACGCCCCCGTCACCGCCGTCTACTGCTCCACCATCCCCGGCTTCGGCTTCGGGCCCCTGTCGGACAATAGCAACATCGTCGAGATCCAACAACCCCTCGACTGCCGCCCCTGCGGCCTCCACGGCTATAAAGCCTGCCCAAAAGGGCACTTCCATTGCGCTTACAAAATTGAGGAGTCACAATTGCTCCAAACTTTAATAACTTCGCGTCCCGATGGACATTAATGTAACAGAACGCGAACTGTTCGTATTTCAAAAGGTCGCCCAGGCAGCAGCAACACTCCGACAACCCGCCTACCTCATCGGCGGCTTCGTACGCGACAAGCTGATCGGCCGCCCCACCAAGGACGCAGACATCGTCACCGTGGGCGACGGCATCGTACTGGCCCACCGCGTCGCCGACCTGCTCCATCCCAGGCCTACCGTCGCCTTCTTCAAGAACTTCGGCACAGCCCAGATAAAATGGAACGACTGGGAGATCGAGTTCGTCGGCGCCCGGAAAGAAAGCTACCGCGCCGAATCCCGCAACCCCGACGTCTCCCCCGGCACCCTCGAAGATGACCAGCTCCGCCGCGACTTCACCATCAACGCCATGGCCATCAGCCTCAACGTCCAGGACTACGGGCGGCTCATCGATCCCTTCCATGGCCTCAATGACCTCAAAGAAAAGATCATAAAAACTCCTCTGGATCCATTAAAAACCTTCAGCGACGATCCCCTCCGCATGATGCGCGCCATCCGCTTCGCCACCCAGCTGAACTTCACCATCGAAGAAGCGACACTCAACGCCATCACCGAAGACGCAGGCAGAATAAAGATCATCTCACAGGAAAGGATCACCGACGAGATCAACAAGATCATCCTCGCACCCAAACCCTCCATCGGCTTTGACCTGCTCTATCGCACCGGCATCCTCAAGATCATCTTCCCCCAGATGGTCGACCTCGCCGGCGCCGAATACATCGACGGAATGGGACATAAGGATAATTTCTATCATACGCTGCAGGTATTGGATAACATCAGCGTACATACGCCGGACCTGTGGCTGCGCTGGGCGGCGATCCTCCATGACATCGGCAAACCCCCGACAAAGAAATTTGAAAAAGAGCACGGCTGGACCTTCCACGGACACGAGGTCGTCGGCGCCAGGATGGTTCCAAAAATATTCGCAAAGCTCAAGCTGCCGCTCAACGACAAAATGCGCTTCGTCCAAAAAATGGTAGAATACCATCTACGCCCTATCAGCCTCACCAAAGAGAATATCACGGACTCGGCCATCCGCCGCCTGCTCTTCGATACGGGCGACGACATCGACTCGCTGATGACCCTTTGCGAAGCCGACATCACTTCAAAGAATAAGCAAAAGGTCCGGCGCTTCCTCGAAAATTTCGAGCTCGTCCGCCAGCGCCTCAAAGAGGTCGAAGAGAAAGACCGTATCCGCAACTGGCAGCCACCCATCACTGGTGAAATGATCATGGAAAAATTCGGACTGCCACCAGGTCGCATGGTCGGCGAGCTAAAAAACGCCATCCGCGAGGCCATCCTCGACGGCGTCATCTCCAACAGCTACGACGCTGCATACGAGTTCATGATGAACAAAGCCAGGGAGCTCAACCTCTCTCCGGTAAAATAAGTGCGGGCCGGCCCCCCGTCCCTCGAAATCCGTCGATTAGTAGAATTAATGAATTTATGTATCTTGTGAGCTAAATTGCATATTAGTCATGGCGATATTGAAATTCCGGGTATATTTTGAGGAAGACGATAGCATTTACAGGGACGTGGCAGTTCGGCATACGCAGACTTTCCTACAGCTGCACCAGATCATCCTGAAGGCTTATGAATTCGACACCAAGCACCAGGCTACCTTCTACCGCAGCAACGACAACTGGCAGAGAGGCAGAGAGATATCGCTGGAAAAATACGACAAGGCCTACAAAGCGCCGCCACTGCTTATGGCCGAGACCAATATCGGCTCAGAGATATTCGACCCCAACCAGAAATTTATCTACGTATACGACTTCGTCAAGAACTGGAGCTTTCTCGTTGAGCTCATCAGCGTTTCCAAAGAAGAAGGCGGCAAGCTGGAATATCCCGCCGTCATCAAATCAGAAGGCATACCACCCTCCCAATACGGTACCAAAGGCATCGTCGGCGACAAGCTCACCGAGATAGAAGAGAAATACGACCTTACCAAGGGTACGGAAGGATTTGGCGAGGAGGGTGAAGAAAGCGGCGAAGAAGGTGAAGAAGAAGAAGGCGCCGAAGAAGAAGGAGAAGGAGAACCCGAGCTGTGACAAGGCCGCACCACTCGGCGGACCCCACAAACCCGCTCCACCCCGAAAAACCCACCGTCTTCATCATCGTCGGTCCCACAGCCGTTGGGAAAACCGCGGCCGCCATTCGTCTGGCCCTCCGGCTCGGCACAAAGATCATCTCCGCCGACTCCCGCCAGTGCTTCCGCGAACTCAATATCGGCGTAGCCAAACCATCACCGCAAGAGCTCAGCGCCGTACCCCACTATTTCATCGACTCACACTCCATACAGGAAGAGGTCAACGCCGCCATCTTCGAACGCCTTGCCCTCCAGTGGACCGAAGAGATATTCAAAACCTCCTCATCGGTCGTCATGGTCGGCGGGACCGGACTATATATCAAGGCCTTCACCGAAGGACTCGACCCCATCCCCCCGGCCGACGAGTCCATCCACTCTCACATCCAGCAGCAATACGAGCTCCTGGGCATCGCCTGGCTACAGGAAGAGATAAAGAAATACGATCCCGGCTTCTACGAAAAAGGCGAGACGCTCAACCCCCAGCGCCTGATGCGGGCCCTCGAAGTAAGACTCACAACGGGACAGTCTATCCTCTCTTTCCGCAGCCGCGAACCCAAACCCAGGCCCTTTGATATCCGGACCATCGGCATCGAGCTCCCCAAAGAGCAGCTCCACGAACGCATCCACAACCGCGTCGACCAGATGATCAAAGACGGCCTGCTCGAAGAGGTCAGATCCCTCCTCCCCTACCGCGAACACAACGCGCTGCAGACCGTCGGCTACCGCGAGCTGTTCGAATACCTCGACGGTAAATGCACCCTCGACACCGCCATCACCAACATCAAAACCAATACCCGCCAATATGCCAAGCGCCAGCTGACCTGGTTCCGCCGTAATCGCTCCACCCAATGGATCGGTCCCAACGACCCGTTCCCCCTCCCCCCACTATAATTCTTCCCTCCTTCCTATTGTCCATTTTATATTTATTTTCGCGACCCTCTCCATCCAAAACATAACCATAAGGTAACCTTGCCGTAACATAGATAAACCCAAATTTTGCGGTCACAACAACAAAAATTGCCCGCGTGGTTCAAAACCTGCACAAACTGATAGCCAGGGAATTCGGAGATGATTTTCAATGGGGAGTGGCCATGGCCGCCGCACAGAATGAAGGAGCCTGGAACAGCTACGGCAAAGCCCCTTCCATCTGGGACGCCTTCTCCCGCCGCCAGGGCAAAATAAAAGGAGGCGGCCGCCCAACCATCGCCTGCGACTTCTACCACCGGTACAAGGACGATATCCTCCTCGCCAAAGCCCTCGGCTTCTCGGTGTTCCGCTTCTCCCTCTCCTGGGCCCGAATACTCCCCGAAGGCATCGGCCGCGTCAACAAGGAAGGCGTAGCCTTCTATCACCGCGTCATCGACGAATGCCTCAAGCTGGGCCTTACCCCCTACGTGACCCTCTATCACTGGGACCTTCCCGTTACGCTGGAAAAAGAAGGAGGCTGGACCAGCCACCTAATGCTCAAATGGTTTACCCGCTTCGCTACCTTCTGCGCGGAAGAATATGGGGATAAGGTAAAGGACTGGATCGTGCTCAACGAACCCTTCGGCTTCACCAGCCTCGGCTATATGCTCGGCCGCCACGCACCCGGCAGAGTAGGACTCGCCAACTTCCTGCCCGCCATCCACCACGCCGCGCTGGCACAGGCCGAAGGCGGTCGCATCATCCGCGAGAAGGTGCCCCGGGCCCACATCGGCACCAGCTTCTCCTGCTCGGAGATCGTTCCCTATACCAATTCCACCGAAGACATCCAGGCCGCCAAACGCATGGATATTCTGATGAACAGGCTCTTTATCGAGCCCGCGCTCGGCCGCGGCTATCCCCGCGAAGACTTCAAGTTCCTCGAAAGGCTCGAACTCCACAACCGCAGTTGGAAATATACCGAGCGTATGCAATTCAACTTCGACTTCATCGGCATCCAGAACTACTTCCCGCTCGTCATCCGCCACAACCCGCTCATCCCCATCGTACAGGCCTCCGAGGTACGGGCGGCTACCCGCAAAGTGCCCCACACCGACCTGGGCTGGGAGATCAACGGCGACAGCTTCTATCGGCTGTTAAAACGATTTTGGCTATACGGCGGCGTAAAAGAGATCATCGTCACCGAAGGCGGCGCCGCATTCCGCGACGAGCTCGTCAACGGCTCCATCAATGACCAGCGACGCATCGACTACTACCAGGAATACCTGCTGGCCGTCCTCCGCGCCAAAAAAGAAGGCGTCAACATCAAAGGCTATTTCGCCTGGACGCTCATGGACAACTTCGAATGGGCAGAAGGCTACAAAGCCCGCTTCGGCCTCATACACGTCGACTTCGAAACCCAGCTCCGCACCATCAAAAGCTCCGGCTACTGGTTCCGCGACTGGCTCAGCCAGCGCTAATCGCCCCTTGCTCAAAAATAAAAAACCGGTTGCGCCAGCAGCCGGTCCATATCATTCACTCCCTCAATTAGTGGAAGTCTCTATTAATTGCGTTGCTGAACGTCTTCAAGCTCCACCCCCCGCCAACAATGATCCTCCGGATCGTCATCAGCGGATCGGTCGGGTCCATCTTATCAGCCAGCTGAAAAGCGGCGATAAAACCCCTCTTCCTCAGCTCAGGCAGCGCCTGCCGGTTCCACAGCCCGAAAGGAAAAGCAAAATACCGGATAGGCCCACCCGTAATAGCCTCCAGCTGCTTCGTCGGCTTCTCGATCTGCGTCACCCAGTCCTGACCCTGGTACTTCTTCACATTGTGGTGGTCCCAGGTATGGCTGCCGATAACGTTTCCGGCATTGTATAATTCTTTCACCTGCTCCTTCGTCATATAGTGCGGCATCCGGCCCAGGCTAACGGTCATGATAAAGAAAACGCCCTTAAAGCCATACTTCTTCATCTCCGGCCAGGCCACCGTATACTGATCCTCGTCGGTATCGTCAAAGGTCAGCATGATCGGCTTGCTCGGCAGCGGCGCCCCCTTCGTCAGGTAGGCATACAGCTGATCAGGCAGTATCGTATGGTAGCCGCTGTCGTGCAGCATCTTCAGCTCCGCCTTCAGGTCGGCCGGGGGCATAATATAGTCTTTTGAAACTTTCGAGTCCGTCGCCTTCCAGTCCCTTATCTGGTGATAACACAAAATGGGCACTTCCTTACGGCCCATGATCACGGAAGGCGAAGGCACCTTCTCAGAGGGCTGAGCCTCGACACTCATTGCAAAACATAACAATCCCAGGCTAGCGATAGCGAATTTTTGGAACATAGCTTTAATAGTAAAAAAATTGAAATTTGAGTAACTAACGGGTATTCCGCTAAATTATTATACAATCCACCACTTCCTCCAGCCACCCCTGATCCTCCTCGTCAAAGGCGCCCGGCTCGACGCTGTCCACATCCAATACACCCAGCACCTCTCCATTTCGGATCATCGGCACCACGATCTCCGAACGCGACAGGCTGCTACAGGCGATATGTCCCGGAAAAGCCTCTACGTCCGGCACGATAAGCGTCCTTGCCTCGGCCCAGCTCGTCCCGCACACACCCTTTCCCTTTCGGATGCGGGTACAGGCGACCGGCCCCTGAAAGGGTCCCACGACCAGCTCGCCGTCCTTCACAAGGTAAAATCCTACCCACAACCATCCGAACTGCTCCTTCAGCGCAGCAGCCACATTGGCAAGGTTCGCCACCAGGTCGGTCTCACCCTCCAGGAGGGCCTTTATCTGCGGCAGCAGCGAGCTATAGCGCTCCTTTTTGCCACCTTCAACAATAACCAGATCTTCTGCCATTTGCTAAAAATATCCTGCAAAAATACAGTGCAATTATTATATTTAATCCTTTTAAACACGTCACATGCTAAAATCAATTGTCCTGACAGCGCTGCTGTTGAAAGGCGCCTTATCCCTATCCGCACAGTCCGACTCTATTTATCTACTCCACCCCGATCGGGTCTTCGATGGAGAGCAAATGCACGAAGGCTGGTCAGTCCTCGTCCGCGGCAAGACCATCGAACAAGCCGGTCCCTCATCTACAATAAAAACTCCTCCGAACACCATCACCCTTGACCTCAAAGGCGCAACCCTGCTGCCCGGGCTGATCGAGGGCCACAGCCATCTTTTCCTTCATCCATACAACGAGACACCGTGGAATGACCAGGTCCTGAAAGAGTCCCGCGCCGAACGCACCGCCCGCGCCGTCGTCCACGCCCGCGCCACCCTCTTGGCAGGCTTTACGACTACCCGTGACCTGGGCACCGAGGGCGCCCTGTACGACGACATCGGGCTAAAGCAAGCCATCGAAAAAGGCGTGATCCCTGGCCCCCGTATCCTCGCCGCGAGCCGCGCCATCGTAGCAACGGGCAGCTACGGCCCGAAAGAGCTGAGCATTGACTACGACTCCCCCCATGGAGCCGCCGAAGCCGATGGCATCGAAGGCCTCACCAAAGAGATACGGACCCAGATCGGCAAGGGCGCCGACGTCATTAAGCTATACGTCGACTATCGCTGGGGCATCGACGGTAAGGCAGCCCCCACCTTCACGGTCGACGAGCTGAAAAAAGCCGTCGAAGTGGCTGCCAGCGCCGGCCGGCTCGTTGCGGTACACTCGTCCACCACGGAGGGCATGAGAAGAGCTATCGAGGCAGGCGTCACCACCATCGAGCATGGGGAAGGTGGCACCCCCGAGCTCTTTGCAGCTATGAAAGCAAAAGGCATCGCCCTCTGTCCCACCCTTGCCGCCGGCGAAGCTATCGCCCAATACCGCGGCTGGAGAAAAGGCGTCGACCCCGAGCCCCACAGCATCACCGAGAAAAAAGAGAGCTTCCGCCTGGCGCTAAACTCAGGCCTCATCATTTGTATGGGGGGTGACGTAGGTGTTTTTACCCACGGAGACAACGCGCGCGAGATGGAAGACATGGTAGAATATGGGATGAAACCCTTAGACGTCCTGCGCTCGGCAACCTCCGTCAACGCCGACGTCTTCCGCATCGGCAACACGGTGGGTCGTATAAAACCGGGCCTCCAGGCCGATATCCTGGTCGTAGAAGGCGACCCCTCGGCAAATATCCACCATATAAAAAAGGTAAAGCTCGTGATGAAAGAAGGGATCATCTACCGCTAACGGCCCACTACAATCCGGGCCCGCCCCAGCCGCCGCCACGTCCACCGATCCCCGTCACCTGGGTCACCACACTCACACCCGCGTCAACCGCCGGATCAGTTCGCCATGCTCGGGATACTGCTGAACCAGCGCGTCCCGGTCCGCGAGCTCAAAATCAGTAAAATCGAATCCCGGCGCGACCGTACACCCCACGAGTCCATACTCTCCACCCGGCGCCGGCTCCGAAGCAAACCAACTACCCGCCTTCACCACCGTCTGAAAACTCTCCCCCCGCGTCGGATCCCCGCCAAGCCGATGGACGATCAGCCGCCCGCTATGGCTGATCTCGTACACAACGATCGGGTCGCCATAATAAAAGTGCCACAGCTCATCGGCCGCAATCCTATGAAACGCCGAGAACTGTCCCCGCACCAACAAAAAATAAATGCTCGTGCAAACATTCCGGTCGCCCTGGAAGAAAACCGGCAGACTGTTTCGTGGGATCGTCAGCTCCGACCGGTAAACCTCCCGGAAAGAGCCACCTTCTACATGTTCGGTTAACTGCAAATGATTGATCCAATAAGAGGCATCAGGTCGCATATCGAGATAAGATCGTGAGTGATTACCGCGGTTTTATTTTTCGATCGACACCTGCGCCGCATAAACATCGGCCAGCGAGTCTTTGATATGGGTCGTATCCCTTATTGCCGCGGCGATAGGGAAGTACAGCTTGAAATAGGCAGAATCCTTCTCGTCCATATGTATGTTCAGCTGGTAGCCCAATAGTTGGTTATAACGGCGAAGCGCCCGATTCTTATTGGCCGTTTGCAGGATGACAAAACGGTACAAGCTCTGTCCCTCCCCCGGCACAGGCACGCTCGCAACCACAGGCGCAGCAGCCGCAGGCGCGCCGGCAGCCTTACCCGCCGTATCCGCAACCTTCACCACACTATCTCTCTTCACCGCAGAAGAGCTATCGGTCCGGACCACCGAAGTAGCATCGCTGTCGGCAGGACGCCGGGCAGAAGTCGTATCAGGCAGCACCGTCGCCTTGTTCTCTGCCGTCGGCTCTATAATATTATTCCTTTTATATAGGTAGTAGCCTCCCCAGCCGATCACGACAAGACCCGCAACCAGACCAAGCAGCAGCAGCACCTGGCGGCTGGAGCCACCACCGCTTGCAGGCTCAGAGGGCCTTCCCCCCGTTTCCTCTAGGCTGACGGCCTTCCGCTCCGGGCTCAGGTCATCCAATCGGGAGACCACGTATTCCCCGGGTGTAAAATCGAGCCGGCCTTCTTTGTTCTTAAGTAGCGTACCGATCCCCTCCAGGTGAAAGGGCTTGCCGATATTTAGCAGCTGACGGCCGGTGGTGAGATAAAAATCCAGGTCCGCCGAAGCGAGGGATTTCATCTTACCCGTATGCTCTTTGATAAAGAGGACGAGCGCCTCATCAGCAACGGCAATACTAATCTCTTTAAAGGTAATACCCGCGGCAGGCACATGCCCCATCCGGTCAGATTCCTGCGGAAGAACCGCTGCAGGGTCAAGTTGAAAGCTTCCTATTCCGGGTAGATCCAGCTTTTTCGTCAGATACAAATATTGCGAGAGGAGTTGTGGTAGTTTCAAACCAAAGGATATTTGAGTCAGGCTAAGGTAAAAAAACTTCTTCGTAAAACATTGGAAATGAAAATTTCTTCTCCGCACAGACTACCTTTGCACCATAATTTCTCACCCACAGACCACCTTTGTACCATAATATCTCCCACCCACCATCTATCTTTGCACCATAATATCTCCCACCCACCATCTATCTTTGCACCATAATATCTCCCACCCACCATCTATCTTTGCACCATAATATCTCCCACCACCAACTACCTTTGCACCATGTTGAGCAAGGACGAAGCAGCGTTCATTAAGTACTGGGAAGCCAACCGGCTCAAAAGAAAAAAATTATTCCGCCAGTTCCTCGTAGGCATCCCCCTCGGCCTCCTGATCGTCATACCCACCGTCGTCAGCCTGACCTCCGGCTGGTACAAAAGGGCCGAAATGGAAGCAAACAGCTCCGACTTCAACCCCATGGTCCTCTTCATCGCCCTGCTGGTCATCGTCGGCTTCACCGCCATCTTCCACCAGCGCTGGAAATGGGAACAATACGAACAACGCTACCTCGAGCTCCTGGCGCGCGAAGACCGCGCAGCCAAACAATCCGCCGAACTCCTTCACACCTCTGAGTCCCACGCTAACCCCGATCCCCCCACTCTCACCAACCCCAATCCACCCACTCCCGACAACACCCCCAATTCTCCCACCAACCCCGGTTCTTCCCAATCCAACACTCCCGATCACGCTACCAATTCCACCCCCTCTTAATCTTCCCCCTGCGACCCCCGATCACCCCACCAAGTCCACCCCCCTCTTAATCCCCCAACACCCTCGATCCTCCCCTGCACCCAGTCACCCTACCAATTCCACCCCATCTCAATACCCTCGATCACCCTCTACCCCTTCTTAACACCCCCGATCTTCCCCCTGCGCCCCGCGATCACCCCGGTTCCCCACCCCAAATCCTCTTTTAAAATAGTCTCCCCGCACCCAACCCGCGGTCTTTCTCACCCAAAAGAATCGAAGAAATTAAAAAAAACCAACTTTTTTTAATTCTCTTGCAGCAATTCCAAACAGCGAGTTGTCTAATTTATCGGGGACTATATTTGCGTAAAAAATAGGGATGAGGACTTTACTCTGGTGCTTAGTACTGATTTTCTTTTGTTTAGGTTCGTGCTCGAAGAAAAAATGTGATTACGTCGACGATGGGCTGATAGCACCACAATCTGAACAGGCCGCAGTAAAGAAATATCTGGACTCCCTTGGCATCCAAGCCGTTTTACACCAAAGAGGTTTCTATTACAAGATTGATAGTGGAGAGAATGGAACAGGTCCGACACCCGGAGAATGTTCGCCGATCACCGTAGCTTATAAGGGGACACTCACCAACGGAACTGTATTTGACCAACAGACTAGCTATGCCACACAATTATCTAACCTTATCGATGGCTGGCAACAGGGCGTACCCCTGATCAAAAAAGGCGGAAGCATTTGGTTATATATACCGCCTTCCCTGGGTTATGGTTCACAAGCCGTAACCGCAGGAAACGTAACAATCCCGGCTTCTTCCATCCTGATTTTTGACATACATCTGCTTGATGTGCAGTAACCATGAACTACCTGCTAGAGCCCTGGATCACCCAGGGCTTTTTTTATTCTTCTCCCCTCACCAGTCCTCCCTGATCCCCCGCCCCACAACCAACACCTCCATTCCTCCCTCATCACCGACCACCGCAAAATCCTCATCACCGACCACCCCAAATCCTCATCACCGGTCATCCCCCAAACCACCACCTCTCCCTCCTCCCTCTACTCCCCCCTTATCTTCCTAAACTCCTCCATCAACCAATTCAGTCGCTCCTCCATCGCATCCAACCGCTCCCTCACCCCATTCCCCTCCAAAATACCCTTCCTCCTCTCCCGCATAACCTCCACCTCCGGCCCAACGACAGAATAGAACCGTCTCAGGAACGACCGCGTTATCGGCAAATGCCCGTTAATATAGCTGCTGAAATTGGACCTGTCCATCCCCATCCGCCTCGCTATCTCGGCATCATTATAAGGAAGCAGCTCCCGATCCCGCAGGAACTTCCCTAAACTTTCTCCATCCGCGCGCTGCGCCATATATAAATAGTTAAAGTATTTCTGACACCCCCCGGCCCCATCACCTACCCAGTCCCCCGACTCTTATTCCTTCCCGCTATCCCCGGATTTTGCCGCTCTCTGCACCAGCTGGGAAACCATCGCCTCGATCTTAGAAAAGTTCGCATGCATCAACGAAGCCATATTTTCCTCGAACTTCTTTATCCGCCGATCCAACCTCCGCTCCAGCTCATCGATCGTCTCAGTAATATCGACCGGCTTGTCCACCCCTTGCCTCTCCTTCAGCTCATCCCCGAACGCTCCATAGAACTTTTGCAAGAATCCATTGGTGATCGGCCCACTATTCACCGCCTTGCTGTAATTCGATCTATCCACCTTCATGCGCTTGGCGATCAAAATATCATTATAAGGAAGCAGTTTCCTGTCTTCCCTGAATTTTCTGATCCGATCTTGATCGACTACATGGCTCACCTGGTTAAAACTTAGTGTGGTAATTTGTAATTTAAAATTTGGCAATTTGAGGTTTCCTTTCTACTTTTGGCCGAATTGGACCACAAACGGTTCACACAAATTGCACACCTCCTTGCTCTTCCGATCTGCTATTATTAATCAACAGATCGAGACATGAAAAAACGGATACTTTGCCCGTCATGCAAACGAAACATGACGGCCATTTACTGGTCACGAAGACAATCCAGTCGGAACTTTCTAAAAAAGGATCTCCGAAAATTTCAGAAATTTAATCGCTGGACACAAAGACACGGCCTCCGGCACCCGCGACTGCAATTTTGGATTTGCAAACATTGCCGTACCAGAAAACGAAAATGAGGCCTTATTAGACCTCAAATTTATAGCTTCTTTATAATATTTTCGAAATATTTTTATAACATTTTGGCACGCCCATCCTACAAGGAAATAGCCCAGTTTTATCTCGACCTGGACCTCCTCAACGAGGACGCTACCCTCATTGCCGAAAAAATGAAGATGGCAGACGGCAATTTTAGCAGGTACATCGGCGGCTCGATACCCATAACCAAAAAATTCCTGCAACGATTTTACGAAGAGTTTGAGGACAAACTAAAAGATATTAAAGATCGATTCCCACAATACCCCAAACCCGACAATATCCCCCAGGGCATTACAACCCTGCTCACTAACTTCGAGAGCCGGATGACAAATCGCATCGATAAGCTCGAACAAAACCAGGCTCAAATGTTCGGGGAATCGCTCCGACAAATAGAGAGACTCATCCTCCCTCTAATTAATAAAGCAGACAAAGAAGTATTCGAACAAACGATCGACTATGCTATAAAAAAACACTTCGAAAATAAAGCGCTCGAAAAAACCCTCAACAAAAAAACGACAAAAAGATCCCCTCCCAAAAAACGCAAACCCAAATAACCTCGCAACCTACACTCACTCCATATACACCCCCCTCCTCATCCTCACATCCCCCTCAGGACTCCTCACCGTCACATAATATATACTCCTACCCATCAACCCTCCGATCGCCATCGTCCCCACCACTCCAGCCACCTTCCTCAACACCCTACCCTGACTATCATACACAACGATCGAACAACCCTCAAACCCACCCGGCAACACCACATTCAAAACCCTCCCCGCCACAAAAACATTCCCCGCCACACGCGGCACGCTCACATACACCACCGAACTATACTCATACTTCCCATCCAGATCCTCCTGCCTGATCCGGTACGACACCCGATCAACCCCACTCACCCAAGCAATCCCGTAAATCTCTCATCATTTGACCTCACAGACGAAACATCCCAAAACTCTAAAACTGAACATAGACTGTGCGAAAACGAACACCCACCAAAACCAAATAAATCGCAACCAATTGATTATTAAAATGCAAAAAAACAGGTACTTTTCTCGCTACTGTACTCTTAAACCAAGAGCATGTTCAGGAACTATCTCCTCCTCGCCCTCCGCCTCCTTCGCAAGAACCGCGGCTACACCCTGATCAATGTTGTCGGCCTCGCTATCGGCATGGCCGTCGCCCTCGCTATCGGCGTCTGGATCGCCGGAGAGGTCGCTGTCGACAGATCCTATCCCGACCGCTCCCGCATCGTGGAGATCATGCAGGACCAACGCCCGAAAGGCACCCCGCCAGGTTCGCCCATCACCTATAGAGGAACAACCGTCTCCTCCGCCCTCGAACCTTTTCTGCAAAAGAACTATAAAGACGTCTTCGCCGCGACGGCGATGTTCGAATGGCCCAACGAATGCCTGCTGACCAACGGCGACAAAAGCATTTCCCGCCAGGGATCCTGGGCGGAACATAGTTTCCCCACCATCTTCGGCTATCACTTTTTGAGTGGCAACGCGGCATCGCTGCGTGACCCTTCCACGGCACTGATCTCCCGGTCCACCGCCATCGCCCTCTACGGAACAGAAAATGCGCTGGGCAAAACCTTTAAATACAACAACCAGCTGCTGTTCACCGTCGGAGGTGTATATGCCGACCAGCCCCAAACCTCCTCCTTTCATGATATCGACTTTTTCACTCCTATCACGCACCAACGGATGGACTGGCTCACCCACAACACGAATTTCAATGACCATAGCTGCCGCATCTTCGCCCGCCTCGCCGGCAATACCACCCCCGAAGAAGCCACAGCCCGGATAAAAGACCTCTGTACACCCTTTGTCAAATACAATATCGAGACCTATACCGTGCTTCCTTTCGATCAGCTGTACCTGCACTACGACGAATCCGGCAGCGTCTCCGGCAGCGGGCGCATCGGCTTCGTCCGGCTCATCGGGATCATTGGTGTCTTCGTCCTGTTGCTGGCCTGCATCAATTTCATGAACCTCTCTACCGCCCGCAGCGAAAAAAGAGCAAGAGAAGTGGGTATCCGCAAAACCCTGGGCTCGCTGAGAACCCAGCTGATCTCGCAATTCCTGGGCGAATCCCTTCTTGTCGCCTTCTTTGCCTTTGTCCTCGCGATCGGCCTTGCGGCACTAAGTCTCCCGGCGTTTAGCCAGCTCTCCGGCAAACCCATGGCCCTTCCCTGGACCAGCCCGGTCTTCTGGGGCCTTTCCCTCGCCATTACGACGATCACGGGCCTGCTGGCCGGCAGCTACCCTGCCTTTTATCTCAGCGGATTCCGACCCGTAAAGGTCCTGAAAGGCGCTTTGAGAGCCGGCAAAGGCGCAAGCCTTCCCCGAAAGGTCCTGGTGGTAGCACAGTTCTCGATCTCGCTGAGCCTGATCATCGGCACCCTCGTCGTTTTCCGGCAGCTCCGGTATGCCATGGACCGCCCCGCCGGCTATGACCGCGCCGGGCTCATCAATATTCCTATCAATACAGATTCGCTCGATCGGCATTATGAGGCCTTCCGCACCAGCCTCCTCAACACCGGGGTCGTGGCGGGCGTGGCGAACTCTTCCACACCTCTGACAGCATTTTACCAGAATAATTTTATGGAATGGCCGGGCATGACCGAGGAGCAGAAGAGCATATCCTTCCGCGATATAGTGGTCAACGCCGATTTTGGTCCTACTATCGGCTGGACGGTGCTCCGGGGCCGGGACTTCTCCCGGGCCCATCCAACGGACAGTACAGCCGCCATCGTCAACGAGGAAGGCGCCCGCGCCCTTGGATTTAAAGACCCCATTGGCAAAACCTTCCGATATAATAATACGGATTGGACGATCATCGGGGTGACAAAAGACATGATCTCCAACAGCCCCTATGACAAGGTCCAACCCGCCGTCTTCCTAGGTCGCGGTGGACACTCAATTGACATTGTCCGCGTTAAACCCGGCACTCCCATCCGTACCGCGCTCAATGCGATCGCAGCCGTGTACAAACAATACAACCCGGCCAGTCCCTTTATCTATCATTTTAACGATGATGCCTATGCGCAAAAATTCATCACCGAGACCCGGATCGGCAACCTTGCCGCCGTCTTTTCCGGTCTGGCGATCCTCATCTCCTGCCTCGGCCTCTTCGGTCTCGCGTCCTTCGTCGCGGAACAACGCACAAAAGAGATTGGTGTCCGCAAGGTCCTCGGCGCCGGCGTCGTGCCCCTCTGGGCGCTGCTATCGGGCGACTTCCTGAAGCTCATCGCCCTCTCGATGGCGATCGCCATGCCGTTGATCGGGCTGGCCATGGACAAATGGTTGCGGAATTACACGATCCACACCGATCTCTCGCCCTGGATCTTCGTTCTGGCCGGCGCCGGCATGCTATTCATAACTTTGTGTACCGTTAGCTTCCAGGCCCTGAAAGCAGCTCTGATGAATCCCATTAAAAGTCTTCGCACCGAGTGATACCCAACCACCATCTTCCCGACCCCTGGCTGAAGAGATCCGTCATATGTAAAACAAAAATTACTTCGCAACCTTCGAAAGGCGGTAAAGCCCCGCCCCATGCCACCGCACCATCGGCGCAAAGCTCCCCGAAAAACGTCCCAGCCGCTTCCCGGTCCACAGATCAGTGACCTTACAGGAATCAACCCCAACTTCACTCAGCTGCACCGCCACCGGAACCCCAACACCCTGAACCGAACCACCAACAGAATCCACACCCCCATTGTCTTTGCTATTGAACAGCGCCAGATACTTATCCCCCGTCTTCGGATCATCCGCCACCCAGGCCACCAGATCATCCTTCATAAACAGCTCCCTGTTGTTAATGCTATACTTCAGCACATCCATCACCCCCTTATTCGTCAACAACGACAGCGTAAAGGCATCATTGCCGGGCAGGTCCCCGCCAAAGAACATCGGACTCCGGAAGATCGCCCACAAGGTCATCAGCGTATACTGCTCATCGTGCGTAAACCGCGTCATCCGCGGATCACCCCGCTCCGCACGTATCCCGATCCGCCCCATCGGCAACATATCCCCATCCGGATAAGCCCCAAACGCCCGATACCCATTCCACCGCTCAAAAACGGTAAAATGCTCCTTCAGCTGCTTCCAGCTATCCCAGAAATCCCCCACCGTCCTCCACATATTCGCCTTACTTTGCACGTCCTTCGCCTGGTCGATCGGCGTCTCCCCCGGCGACGTGCTCAGCACAATGTCCCGCCCACACTTATCGATGGCCTTACGTATCATCGTCAGCTCATCCCCATGATACGGCTGCGTCAGATCGTCCACTTTCACAAAATCAAGCCCCCACGACGCAAACAGCTTAAATAGCGCGTCATAATACGCCTGCGCCCCTTCCTTCGAGGCATCGATGGTATAGTTATCGTGCAGCCAGTCACACTGCCCCTGATCACTGTAAATATCACGCGCCGTCACCGCCGTTCCATACACCGGCAGTCCCCTTTTTACCGCGGTCACCGGCACACCCCGCATCACGTGCACCCCGAACTTCAGCCCCCTGGCATGCATGTAATCCGCCAGCGGCTTGAACCCCTTTCCATCCGCAGCCGACGGGAATCGCGCCACCGACGGCATATACCGCCCGTAGTCGTCGATATTGTATTCGGCATTGGTCTCATTATATCCATGCGCCTTGTCATTATTCACATACCACCGGATGTCCACTATGACATAATTCCATCCATAAGGCTTCAGATGTGCAGCCATATAGTCCGCATTCGCCTTTACCTCCGCCTCCGTCACCGTAGGGCCATAACAGTCCCAGCTATTCCATCCCATCGGCGGCACAGGCGCCCACTTATGAAAACCTGCCGACCCCGATGAAGCAGAAATACCTGACGAGGCGGAAATACCCGACGAGGCGGAAGCACCGGACGTCTGCCTCAGCACGGGCCGTCCAACCATCAGAACCATAACACCCGCCAAGGCAAGGCGCCGGCCTCGGGAAATAAAAGTCACCATGACATTTTTCCGCTAATATCCGGGATTTTGCGGAAATTTCGGCCCTTACTTCCCCACCTTCACCCTTATCCCCTTCTTTCCCATGTCCTCTCACTTCCCCCCTTCACCCGTACCCCCTCCTTTCCCATGTCCTTTCACTTCTCCTCCTTCACCCTTATCCCCTCCTTTCCCATGTCCTTTCACTTCCCCTCCTTTCCCATGTCCTTTCACTTCCCCTCCTTTCCCATGTCCTCGCACTTCCCCTCCTTCACCCTTATCCCCTCGTTTCCCATGCCCTCTCACTTCCCCTCCTTTCCCATGTCCTCTCACTTCCCCTCCTTCACCCTTACCCCACGCGTGTCGAACATCCCCATCAAACTCCCCTTCACGCTGTCTGCAGGAACCGGCTCTAAATACACATTCACGTCATATCCTTGCGCCGTAAAATAAACCGTAATATTCTTCTCCTTCTCATCGATCTGGGAAAACTTCGTCATCTCCTTATCGGTCGAATCCCTCACCGTGCCAATCAGCTTTCCCTCCTTTCTCTCCAATAAAAAGAACATCACCGCATCCCCATTCGGCGTCCCAAATACAGTCACCTTCCATTTCCCGGGAAAATAGTCGGTCGTTGCTTGCGCGCTGGCAGGTCTCGCCCCCAAAAACAAAAGGCCAAATATGCCGATGCCAACTAAATACCTCCCACCCCACAGGTCCGCACACCTCCTCCACTTCATCCCCCGCCAGTCCCCGGAAAAAACGATTCTTTTCATAATGTTGTTATTTATCATTCCGTATATTTTACGTATTAAGTTATCCAACAAACCCCATAGGTCCAAACTTTATTCCGTAATTTCAACGCATTAAGGATTAACCATTACTATGGAGCAAACAGGACTCGGGGACATCTTTACTGACGCAGATCGGTACCTGCGCAACGTCGCAGTAGATAATGTAATATTTGGGTATCATGAGAAAGAGCTCAAGGTGCTCTTGCAACAGCCCTTTGTCCTCGACAAATGGACCGTCACCGGCGGTTATATCTTAAAAACAGAGCCCATCGAGGAGGCAGCCAGCCGGATCGCCTTTACCCGAACGGGGTTAAAAAACCTATACCTCCAGCAATTCCGCGCCTTCGGTAATCCCGCTCGGACCCGCGACAGCGGTTTCACCCCCCGACAATTCCGCGAGTTCGCGGGCATCAAGCTAGCCGCCGATCACTGGATATTTGACTATTTCGTCTCGGTCGGCTTCTACACGCTTACCGAGTTCTCTAAGGTAAAGGTCAAAAAAGCCTCCTTCGAAGCAGCCTGCCGTTGGTGGCCCGTGAATTACCTTCCCCCCATGATGTTCGATCACCAGCTGATCGTCGCCGAGGCCCTGCGAGCCCTCCGTCTGCACATCGCCCACTATCCCATCGGCTACGAGCTGCTCGAAGAAAAATTCACCCTCCCGGAGATCCACAGCCTCTACGAGACCATCCTCGAAAAACCGCTCGACGAACGCAACTTCGCCAAAAAACTCCTGGCCTCCGGCATCATCATAAAAACCAAAGAAACCCGGTCCATCGGCGCCCACCGCAGCCCCTTTCTCTACAAATTCGACAAAATGCGTTATCAGGAAGGTCTGTCAACGGGCGTCCAGCTGGTCTTCTAACCCGTACCACCACATCTTTACGTCATATCTATTTCCACCAAACACCGATTTTAGGTACTTTCCCCTATTCCCTCCTGAGTTAAGTAATGAAAGATGCACAAAGGTCTCCAAAACCTCAGGCTCGTCCCCAGATCCGCCCCATCTTTACATCATCAAAGCAGCCGTTGCTAATCCAATAACCATCCAATATCCAAGCCGCCCCAATATCCTGGATCGCTTCACCCCTAAACCGGTCCAATATCCAAAGTCGTCCAATATCCTAAACCATCCAATGTCCTAAACCGTCCAATGTCCATTCTACCCCTGAACCAGTCCACAACCCAGCTCTTACACCCTGAACACTAACCCCCACCCGAACCCCCAATACCTCTGTCGCAACCCTAAACCCTACCCGCCAGTCTCACCCCTGGCCCCCAAACCGGTCCAATATCCGAAGTCGTCCAATATCCAAAGTCGTCCAATATCCTAAACCATCCAATGTCCTAAACCGTCCAATGTCCATTCTACCCCTGAACCAGTCCACAACCCGGCTCTTACACCCTGAACATTAACCCCCACCCGAACCCCCAATACCTCTGTCGCACCTCTTAAACCCAAACACATTCGCAACCCCTGATCCCCGGCCCCTACACCTCTATTCTCCACCCCTACCCTCACGCGCTCCCGCCCAACCGAACAATTACCCCGTCTGACCCGCGGGTTTTTGTTTTTATCCGTGTCCCCAATCATTCTTCCAGGTACGTGCTTGTCAGCTAGAATCGTTTATACATGTCACTGGTTTGGAATAATAAGCCGGCAATTTCCCTTACAATATCCAGTCGCGCTCAGAAGGAAATCGCCGAAACTAGATATCCAACCCGGTTCAAATCATAAAAAGAAAGGGATTGTAAATTAAACTGTGTCAGTTCTTAATTCAGAAAACACGCTGAGCTCATTGAGTAGTGAATTTACTTCTTACTTTTTCAACAATCGTTGCACCTGCCCGTTCGAGCAAAATAGCTAAAATTATTACAGGCAATAGATCAATTAATAAGTTCAAGAAATTAAAGTCTGAAGGCCTCAATGGACCAGCAACCTTCCCGCCATATTGGGTTAGGAAGATTAGTGGAAAACCATAGCCATCGTTCCCATCAACCGGTCTTTCAATTTTAGCTGTTAGTGTCACAACCAACGCGAAAAGAAATATTACGATGATCGATATACGAAAGGCTCTCTTCATGAGTTAGTGAGATTAAATTAAAAAGTGCCAATTCTTAATTCAGAGAACAATCTGGTGTCGTTGGGAAGCGACTATCCATTATCCTTTCCTCGACTCTCCACTCGTGCCATGCCCGCAAATCTTTTCCAACTGCCACACGCCACCCGATATAGTCGCCATCAGGATGGGCCTTAATTCCCGTTCGCTTTTCCATAAAACGAACCGAATGCTTGAGCGCCGCCGAAGTATCGTAAGCATTTCCTTTTGGTGTCCCACGTGTTATTAGGTACTTCTCCCTACCAGCTGGTGAGTTTATCGATGATAGATCGACAAAGCCCTTCAAAAACCTTGGATACCCCTCCGATCCTTCGCATCTTTACATCAGAAACACAGTCGCAAAACAAATCCAATATCCAGCTTAAGGTTCTGATTGAATGTTAACGCTCTGATTGATCACTAAACCCTGAACACTGACTAAACCCAGGCTCTGATCGCCCCCTAAACCCAAAGTGCTGATCGCACCCCTATACCCGGTAGCAGAAAGATCCGATACCACTGAAAAACAGCTGTAACCCATGCAACACCCATTACAGTAAAACGAATTAACCCGCCAGACCCGCGGGTTTTTGTTTTTACAGCCTCCGGCGCCTCAACCAGCCAGCAGCAACCCGGTCCAACCAACAAGACCCTCAACCCTCCAACACCTTCCGCAGCTTCTCGAAAGTGCTCGTCCACCCGGCCTGGTAGTCATGCGCCGACGCCGTTCCCACCTGGTCATGCGTAAAATGCATCCGCGTGCCTTTCCCGATCTTCTCCAGTCTCACCACAACCTGCGAAGTCACTCCCGGCTCGCTCTTCCAATTCCACGAGAATCCCAGGCAATTCGGCCTGTCGACGATAGAATAAATACCATAACAGGTATGCTCCATAGTATCCCGAAATGAGACCAGATAACTACCACCGACCCTCACATCCAGCTCGGCCTTCAGCCCGACCCCGTTCGGATTGGAACCGAACCAGCGGAGCACGATCTCCGGCTCGGTCCAGGCCCGCCAGACTTCCTCAACGGGCGCAAGAAATTCAAAATCGATTGCAACATCCATATTCTCTAAGATCGACCATTTTAGCCAAATCCCCCATCTTCAATCCACAAAACAGACCTGTCTGTCAGTAAAACTCGTAACTTTACAAAATATATGCGTAAGGAAAGAAAAAACGCCGTCCGCCAAACGGTCATCGACACCGCTTCCCGCCTGTTCTACAAACAAGGCTACGCCAATACTGGTATCAACCAGATCATCGAGGAATCCGGCGTCGTCAAATCCTCCCTGTACACCGCTTTCCGCACCAAAGAAGATATACTGATGGCCTACCTCGAAACGGCCGGCGCCGCCACCGACGAAGCCCTCCAGACCGCAACCAAAAAATTCGACAACCCCAAAGACAAGGTCCTCGCAGTCTTCGACTACCTGATCGACCTGGTCCAACAGAACGAATACTACGGCTGCAACTTCCTCAACATCATCTCCGAAATACCGCTGGAAGCCGACCGCGTCATCCAACAGATCCAAAAACAAAAGGACAACGTCCGCAACCTCTTCTCCAGAATACTCGAACCCATTGGCAAACAAGATCTTGCCGATGAGATTTACGTCCTTTTCGACGGCGCCCTCGTCGCCAACAAAGTCCACCACAAGACCTGGCCGGTCGAAGCCGCCAAAAAGATCGCCGCCAAGCTGCTCTAATACCCCGCCCGCTCCCTCACCCATCCAACTCCAATCCCCACCCGACTTACCCACCAACACCCCCTATCACCAACCCCCTCAAAATCACCCTCTTACCCTACCAAGATTATAATTAACAAAAATCCTTAAGAAAAATTGAAAACAGACTTGTTTGTTTTTACAAAACCCCCTAGCTTTGACTCATGAAAAAAGCAACAGCCAGAGACGCCATCATAAACACAGCCTCCCGCCTGTTCTACAAACAAGGCTACTCCAACACAGGCGTCAACCAGATCATCGAAGAAGCCGGCGTTGCCAAATCCACCCTCTACCAACGCTTCCGCTCCAAAGAAGACCTGCTGCTCGCCTACCTCGAACACACCGGCGCGTCAACAACCCGAGCCCTGACCCAAGCTGCCGAATCCGCCACCACCCCCAAAGAAAAGCTGCTCGCTATTTTCAGCTACCTCGAAGAATTAACCACCAACCCCGAATTCTACGGCTGCCATTTCCTTAATATGATATACGAGCTGCCCGAAGGCGAAGAAAGAGCCCGCCAACAGATCAAAAAACAAAAAGACACCGTAAGAGACCTCTTCTCCCATATCCTCAAACCCATCCACCAGGAACACCTCGCAGACGAGATTTACACGCTCTTCGAAGGCGCACTCATCGCACACAAGGTCCACCGAAATGCCTGGCCGATCAGCTCCGCAAAAAATACGATCAGCCGCCTATTGAAAAATTTTGACTAACAGAAAACAAGTCAGTCTGTTTCACCAAAAAACGATCCGAGCCCTTATCCACCATAACCCAAACCCGACATCCGCAATTCCGAATACAAAAACCCCAAATCCAGCATATCCAAATCCCCCACCCCAAAAACCTAACAAAACCACCAAACGTCAAACAAATATAAAAATCATGAATCCCAACACGATCCAGTACAAAACAATCTCCGTCGACGGCATCAACATCTTCTACAGACAAGCCGGCGACCCGGCCAAACCAGCGCTTGTCCTCCTCAACGGCGTACCCAACGCCTCCAGCGCCTTCCAGCAGCTGATGGAAGACCTCAAAAACGACCTCTTCCTCATCGCCCCCGACTTCCCCGGCTTCGGTAACAGCGACATCCCCGACAAAACCAAATACGAATACACCTTTCACAATATATCGCTGACCATCGAACACTTCATCGACCAGCTGGGCCTCAAACACCCCCACGTATACGCGCTCGGCTACGGCGGCCCCATCACCTTCCGGATAGCCACCCGCCGCCCCGAACTCTTCGCGACCTACATCCTCCAGAACTCCAACGCCTACGAAGAAGGCCTCGGCCCCGCCATGAAAGACGCCGCCCCCTTCCTCGAGAACCGCAACGCCGTAACAGAACAGCTCGTCCGCCCCCTGCTGACCCTCGACGGCATCAAGCTCTTCTATCTCAACGGCGCCAAAAACCCGCAGTCCATCAACCCCGACGCATACCACAACGCCCTGCACTATCTCAGCCGACCCGGCCAGGAAGCCATCCAGCTGGACCTCCTGTACAACTACCGGACTAACTTACAGGAATACCCGAAATGGCAGCAATGGCTGAGAACGACCCAGCCCCGCCTGCTCCTCGTATGGGGAAAGAACGACGTCTTCTTCCCCGTCAGCGCCGCCGAAGCCATCAAGCGCGATGTTCCAAAAGCAGAGCTCCACGTCTACGACACCAGCCACCTCGCGCTCGAAGAACACCACAACGACATCGCCCAAAATATCAGATCATTTCTTAAAAAATAAACACCATGAACACTCAAAAAGTCAACTACCACACAACAAAGGTCCACGACCTCAACGTCTTCTACAGAGAATCAGGGCCAAAGGACGCACCGACGATCCTCCTGCTCCACGGCTTCCCCACGTCCTCACACATGTACCGCCAGCTGATCCCGATCCTCAACGGTAACTACCATGTGATCGCCCCCGACCTCATCGGCTTCGGCTTCTCGGACGCGCCAAGCCACAAAACGTTCACGTACACATTCGATAACCTGACCAGGTATGTCCAGGGATTGATAGATCAGCTAAACCTCAAAAAATTCGCTATCCAGGTCTTCGACTACGGCGCTCCGGTAGGCTTCCGCCTCGCCATGGCCAACCCCGAAAAGATCACCGGTATCATCTCCCAGAACGGTAACGCCTATGTCGAAGGCCTCAGCGAAGCCTGGCATCCGATACAGAAATACTGGGCCGACCCCTCCGAAGCCAACCGCAACGCCCTGAAAGCCTCTGCAACCGCCGACGCCACAAAATGGCAATACGTCCACGGCGTCAGCGACCCGACCCTCGTAGCACCCGAATCGTACACCCTCGACCAGTTCTTCCTCGACCGCGGTGACAACATCGAGCTCCAGCTGGACCTCTTCAAAGACTACGCAAGCAACGTAGCCCTGTACCCCAAATTCCACGACTATTTCAAAAAATACCAACCACCCTTCCTCGCCGCCTGGGGCGACAAAGACCCGTTCTTCATCCCGCCCGGCGCAGAAGCGTTCAAAAAGGACCTCCCCAAAGCCACGGTGAAATTCTTTGACACCGGCCATTTCGCCCTCGAAACACACGTCCACGAGATCGGCGCGGAGATCCTGAAATTCCTTGCCACCCTTCCGCGCTAACCGCGACCGACCGGAAGCAACCGTGCTACAAACAAAAAATTTCAAGCACATGAAAAACGAAATGCATACCACCGATACGGCAAAGGAATCCAGCTTTGAAAGGGTCAATGCATTCTCCGACGGCGTCTTCGCCATCATCATGACGATCATGGTGCTCGACCTGAAGAAGCCCGAAGAGCCGACATTCGCCGCCCTGGTCCGGCTCTGGCCGACATGGATCAGCTATCTCGTTAGCTATCTCTCCATCGCGATCATATGGATAAATCACCACTTCCTGTCGAGGCATATCCGGCACGCGACCCCAAGAGTGATATGGGCTAACTTCGGGCATATGTTCGCCGTCGGGTTGATCCCCTTCCTCACGGCCTGGATGGCCGGGACAGAGCTGGCCCCCGTCCCCGTAGCCTTGTATGCATTCGTTTTTGTCCTCGTGAACATCACCTACCAGATCCTCGTGCATGAAACCTTCTTCGCCAACGCAGGCGACCACTTGCCTGGCAAAAAACGGCACCTTCTACACCGGCGTTCAAAAACCACCTTGCTTCTCTTCACCTCGGCAATGGTGCTTTCCTTCTGGTTTCCATACGCAGGATTCGCTATCATAACTTTCTGTCTCGTGCTCTATACGCGACCGGACATCTCATCAAAACAAACAACCCGCAAAACATGAACAGGACCGCAATCGTTACAGGGGCAAGCGCCGGAATAGGCGCAGCCACAGCCATCCGTCTCGCAAAAGATTTTCAGAACATCGTCCTCGTCGCCCGGCGCGAAGCCGAACTCCAGGCCACGGCGACAACCATCGGCGCCACAGGCGCCACCGCCCTCGTCCTCCCCGCCGACCTCCGCCAACCCGACGCCGCCGAAGCCGTAATAGCCCAGACCATCCTCCGCTTTGGACACATCGACGCCGTGGTCAACATCGCCGGAGCCGTCCCCCAGATCCATCTCTTCGAAATGACCGACGAGCAATGGAACGACGGCGCGGAAATGAAACTGCACGGCGCCAGAAGACTCACCATAAAAGCCTGGCCCCACCTCAAAGAGACCAAAGGCTCGGTCATCTTTACCTCGGGCAACTCCGCACAGGAGCCCAAACCCGGCTTCGCAGCCGTCGCAACGATCAACGCCGCCATCGTCGCCCTCGCAAAAGCCTTCTCCGAACAAGGGATCATCGACGGAGTACAGGTCAACAGCGTTCTGCCTGGACCGGTAATGAGCGCGAGGCGTATCGGCTTCCTGCAAAAATGGTCTGCTGCTAACAACATGACTCCCGAAGAAGCACAGCAACAATTCCTGAAAACTTCCCACATCGAACGCTATGGTCAGCCCGAAGAGATCGCCGGGCTCATGGCGTTCATACTTCAGACAAAATGGATGACCGGTGCCGCTATACGCATGGATGGAGGAGAGATAAAAACCGTCTGACCGGCAGTTTTTTCTTATCTTGGGTACATGTTGCAGGAGCTCTATCCCAATATATTCATCTACCAAAGGATCGTCCGGGCCAAGCTGTATATTGACGAACACTATGCCGAACCGCTCGAGGTCAACGACATCGCCGGGGCGGCATATTCCTCCCAGTTCCATTTCATCCGACAATTCAAAGAGGTCTACGGCAAAACACCCCACCAGTACCTGATCCACGTCAGGATCACAAAAGCAAAACAGCTCCTCAAAAGCGGAACGCCGGTCGCACAGACCTGCCACGCCGTCGGGTTCGAAAGCCTCGGCTCATTCAGCAGCCTCTTCAAAAGACTCGAAGGCAAAACCCCATCCCAGTATCTGAGAAAACACCGCCAGACCAAAACCCAAATGAAAGAGTCGCCCCTCAGCTTCATCCCCGCCTGCTTTGCCCACAAATACGGCGTCATGTAAAAAACAGCAATTTTCGAGAAATTCCATTTTCCTTTTCCCCCGTTCTTTACAAAAAGAAAATATGCTTACGGTAGCCGACACCGCAACACGTGCACACCTCATCGCTCGCATCACGCAGCTCAACGCCAACAGCCCTGCGCAATGGGGCAAAATGTCGGTCGACCAGATGCTCAAACACTGCCGCCTCTTTGAAGAAATGGTGCTGGGTCACCTGAAATGCAAACAAAGCTTTATAGGCCGTATCTTTGGGAAGATCGCGCTACGGAACATAATGAAAGATGATCAACCGCTGACGCCAAACACGCCTACCGCCAAAGAGATACTCGTCACAGATCACAGCAACGTCGACTGCGAAAAGGCAAAATGGATAAGCCTGCTCGAAGAATGGTCCGACCCCGTGAATACGCATATAATCCACCCTTTCTTTGGCAAAATGACCAGGGAACAGCTCGGATACATGTCGTACAAGCACGCAGACCACCACCTGCGCCAGTTCAACAGCTAAAACAATAGTATGATCACCAAAGTCACCCACTTCAACATCAACGTGCTCGACCAGGCCAGGGCCTGCGACTTCTATACCAACAAATTAGGCTTCACGATCATCACCGACGTCCCAATGGGAAATGGCCATCGCTGGCTGACCGTAGCCCCTCCGGGAAATCCCGGGCTCGAGATCAACCTCACCCCCGTTGTAGAAGGATTCGGACACACAAAGGCATCCGCCGAAGCCCTCAGGGACCTGATAAGTAAAGGGACCTTCGGCGTCGGCGTCCTCACCTGCAACAACGTCTACGCGACATACGAGGAACTGAAGACCAAAGGCGTCGAATTCACCAAACCGCCAAAAGAAGAGTTCTATGGTACAGAGGCGCTTTTTAAGGACGACTCCGGCAACTGGTGGTCACTCGCGCAGCTAAAACAAGTCTAAGGCTTTCCCGCCCCCACCATATCGGCCACCTTGCGGATCCTCCCGTCCATGGCAATATATTCCCCTTCATTCAGCTTAACGACGTGGCCGTCTGATAGATTGATCGACCCATCGGGATGAATGGTCGTTCTATTGGGCAAGGTCACATCCGCGGTCACCTTCGACAGACGGCCGTGATCGTACTCCGTTAATTGCCCGTTCTTCATAACAAAATAGACGTACGGCGTATGAGCGCCGCTTGTATGTGTGGTACTGGCCGCGGGCGCGGCTTTCTTATTCCCGGCCTGCGCAAATACGCCAAGCGTCAGGCCGCTCAGCAATGCGATGAGTAGAGGTTTCATATGACAAACATTTGTAGATTATACATACAAAAATTTTGCCTGAAAACCACCGCCCGGCCCTGACCGCTATCTACCTTAAATACCCCTTGCAATTATTCTGCCCCAACCCCATCCTATCCGTCCCCAACCGATATCCTCTCCTTCCCGATGTTTACCCCTCCTCCACCGATATCCTGAAAGTCAGATTGATCCTCGGCCCCACACCCCTCGTCGTCTTCGGCACATGATGCTCATACAGGTACTGCATAGTCTCCCCCATCAATAAAAAGCTCCCATGAGTCAGCGGAATGCTCAGCTGCCCAACATCCTTCCTGGTCTTATGTCTTACTTTGAAAAGACGGGTATCCCCGAACGTTACCGACGCAATAGCATGGTGCTTCCCGTCGGCCGGCAGCGTATCGCTATGCCACGAAACCGAATCATTCCCATCCCGATAATAATTGAGCAACACCCGATTAAAAACGACCCCCGACTCCTTCTCCACCACCGCCTTTATCTCCAGCAACACAGGCGTCCACTCCAATCCGTTCAGCCCTCCATACCAGGCCGTCAGCCGGGGATCAAGAACGACCTTATCATACATCTTACGCGTACGCTGCTGCCACGGTGTTTGCTCCCTGAGCATCTTGAAATAACCATCCGAATCAGCTTTTGTAAAGAACTGCTCCCACAACCGCAGATCGGTCCCCGGTAACTGAAAATCCGTAAACCTTCTCCTTCCCTCATCAAAAAGGGCTATATCCTCAAACAGATTCATACCTGCAAAGATACGAAAAAACTAATTTTATTAGCAATCTTCACTGGCCCTTCACGCCCAACAAAGTAAACAAGATCAGCAGCAACCCGATCACAACCAGCCCCCAGTATACATACCTAAAAAAATCAGCGCCATGCAGCCTGTGATTAAAATATCTCCCCAGGAAAATAGCAGGCACCACCGCCGGAAGACAGACCAGAAAATCCCCCAAAACCGTCCACCCCAACAATCCCTTGACACCATAACCTATAACTCCCACAAGGCTCGCCGGCAAGAAATAAGCCTGCAGCGTAGCCCGGAAATGTCTCGGGCTCCATTTCTTCAAATTACCATACACCACCAGCGGTGGGCCGTTAAGCCCATACGCTCCTCCCAGTATCCCCGACAAAAAACCACAGACAAATAGCACCAGGCGATCACCCCCCTTTAGCGTCAGCCGGTCCCTGAACAGCATCGAGTAGCCGCTATACGCAACGATAAGTATGCCCAGGACGATCTTTACCCAGTGTTCATTCCCATAGCTCAATACCATCAGTCCGATGGGTATTCCCAAAAATGCATAAAGGATAAGCCACTTCGCGCTATATACCTCGATATGGCGATGATCCTGTATCACCACGACCAATGCGACCACCACGGAGATGAGCACCGACAACGGCACCGCCACCTGCAGCGGAACAAAAAGCGCAAACAGCGGCACGGCAACCAGCGATTCCCCAAACCCGAACGTAGATCGGACCAACGTAGCTACCAGACTTATAGCGACCAGAGATAAGGTGATCAATTCAGTTATTATTTAAAGGAAGTCAAAGATAACCCATTCTCCCCCAACCCCTTACCGCCCTCCATTATCTTCCCCAAAATATCCCGTATATGTAATTATTCTCCTAAATTGCACGTAGTCCAGCACCAATTACCAAAATGGCGAACCTGCTATGACGATTATTGCCCGAGGCCTGCTCTCTATATTCTTAATGATCTCCTGCACCGCCTCCGCGCAATCCTACGGTCTCGGCTTTCACAGTCACACCGAAGTCCAGGACCGACGGACCTCACTGGACCTCTTCCCAAACACTCCCTGGTGCCCCAAAGACAGCTTCACCCTCTCATTCGAGCTCAGCTTCCTGCCCGGTCACCACGAATACTTCGGCTATATATTCCGGATGATCGACAACGACCGGAAGAACATCGACTTCATCTACGACGAGCGCTCCAATCTGCACCGGCGTTTCAAAATGGTCCTCGGCGACGACCTCACCCATATCGCCTTCGACCTCGACAGCAACCGTATGTTCCGCACATGGAATAAGTTCCGGATAACCTTCGACCCCGCCAGTGATCGGATCATCTTCCGCAATGACAGCACCTCCTTCGTCCAGGAAAAGGTAGGCCTCTCGACAAATAGCTGCTTAAAACTCTTCTTCGGAACCAACCAGTACAAACAGTTCCAGGTCACCGACGTTCCGCCGATGAAGATCAGGAACGTGCAGATCACCCGCAGCGACAGGCTCCGGTTCAGCTGGCCCCTCGACGAACGGGACAGCCTATCCGCGCACGAGCTGATGTCGGGCGCCGACGGCAGGGTCCTTAACCCCATCTGGATCCGCGACGAACACTACTCCTGGCGGCAGCAGCAGGACCTGCTCCTCAACGGCTATGCCAGCGTAGCCTTCAATCCCCAAACCGAACAGCTCTACATCGCGGACGGCGATTCCCTCCTCATCTGGTCCGCGTCCTCCGGCGAGCTCTCCGGCATTCGCTATGCCGCCGGTCCTCAGCCTTTCAACCGCGGCAACCAGTCCCTCTATGCGCCATTCACTTCAACTCTATATAATGTTTACATCGACCACCAGCTGGTCACCGCTTTCGATCTCAAAAAAGGAGCGTGGGACCAGGCCCACAAGCCGGGACCGGTAACCGACTTCTGGCATTTCAACAAATTCTTCTCTGCCGTCGATACCTCGATCTATCTCATCGGTGGCTACGGCCATTTCCAGTACCGCAATGTCATCTTCCGTTATCATCTTCCGACCCGTCAGTGGGATACGGTCACGGCGACCGGCGACCACCTGGTGCCCCGGTACCTCTTCGCCCTCGCTGCCACTCCCGGTGCCGACTCCGCCTATATCCTCGGCGGCTATGGCAGCCAGACAGGTCAGCAGATACTCAATCCCCAGAACATCTATGACATGATGGTCTTCGACGTAAGACAGAGGAAGTTCAAAAAATTATTCGAGATAAAGCCCAACGGCAGGGACTTCGCCTTCGCCAATTCCCTCGTCCTCGATCCGCATGCCCGCAGCTACTATGGCCTCATCTTTCCCAACGGGCGCTATGCCAGCCAGCTCCAGCTGATAAAAGGCTCCCTCGACGCGCCCACCTACCAGCTGGTCGGAGATACTATACCTTATTCTTTCCACGACGTCACCTCAGCCGCGGACCTCTTCTTCGCGCCAGCCTCGGGCAAGTTCCTCGCCGTCACGCTGCTGATCGATACCCTGAAAAGGACCCGTCTTCGAATCTATTCGCTGAGCGGGCCCCCTGTCACGGCAGAGAGCCCCTATCCCGTAACCCCAGCCCCCAAACAAACGGGCTGGCTTAAATATGTTCTCTCTACACTATTCGTCACCCTGATCATCGCGGTCACCGCTATTCGCCGCAAAATCAAACCCGTCTCCTCGGCCGCCCACCCAAAATCAACCGAGCCACCCACTACCGTCACAACCGCGCCACCCCCTACCGTCACAACCGCGCCACCGGCCGAACCCACACCCCAACCCTCCACACCGGCCCTTAACCCAACCAACCAGATCTACCTCTTCGGCGAGATGCAGATCTTCGACAAGGACAGCATCGACATCACGCGCCAGTTCACCCCCTTGATCCGCGAGCTCTTCTTATTAATATTATTGTACTCCGTCCGAAAAGGCACTGGCGTCAGCTCCGACAAGCTCACCGAGATCCTCTGGTCCGACAAATCCACTGCCGCTGCCCGTAACAACCGGTCTGTCAACATCGCCAAGCTCAAATCCCTCCTCGACCGTCTCGGCCACGTCCAGCTCTCCAAGGACACCGGCTACTGGAAGATCGAGCTCGACCCCGCCACCATCCACCTCGACTACCAATCCTACCTGGCCATCGTCAAAGACCGGCGCCAGCTAAACAAACAAAAGATCAACGAGCTCGCCGACATCACCCGGCGCGGCAGCTTTCTCAGCAACATCGAATTCGAGTGGCTGGACGAATACAAATCCGACGTCTCCAACGAGATCATCGACACCTACCTCCACTTCGCCCGCACCGTCCCCATCAAGGACGACCCCGACTTCCTCATCCGCCTCGCCAACTACATCTCCTATTTCGACGCCGTCAACGAGGAAGCCATCGCCATCAAATGCAAAGCCCTCGCCATCATGGGCAAACACTCCCTCGCCAAAACCGCCTTCGACACCTTCGTCCGCCAGTACAAAACCATCTACGGAGAAGACTTCGGCAAAGACTTCCAACAAGTCGTCGAATCCTGGCCCGACCCCCAATAGTCGCTCCAATCTCCCCCGAATTCGAGGGATTTACCGGAAACCTAACCGTCCACAAACTCCGAGATTTTGCCCAGTATAAAACCTACTCTCCTCTGCTCATTATAATCCAAATGAACACTAATCCATTCGTCAATATATTTTTGACCCAACAGTTTGGCAAACTCCCCTTTCAAGTATTGCTTCAGTTGTCCATCCGCATCCCTCATCTCATCCCAGACCTGTTGCCGGTTATTCAACACGTGAACGATGTCTTCAAAGTCCGAGCTGAATCTCCCTTCATTTTCCCCCCGATCTACAAAAGCGTCCAACTTTGTTGCAAGAAAATAGGGAGCCGAAAATATCCTCACGGATATACCTTCACCCAGGTCTAGAGACACAGACCGGGCAAAAGCCTCAGGATACCATTTATTTGAGAACCCCAAAATATCTTCCGAAGTTGGCATTACGTCAACTGTGATCCCGTGAATAGAGTAACGACAAATGACTCCAGACTGCACATCGTTGATAAACCCCTTACTCCTCAATCGTTCTTCGATAGCAGCATAATCTTTATAATGTAATATCTCAACGACAATATCGACGTCGTCAGTTGGCCTTGTCTCGACCTCTGGCCGCGAAGAATATAATGAGACAGTCGCTCCGCCAACGAATACGACTTCCGATGAAAGCTCTTCTAATGCAAAATATATGGCTTTAATTCTTGCAATATTCTCTCTATTACTCATAGGATCGCTTTTTGCAATTCTTCAATAGCAACCTTTAGCTCTCTTGTACGACCGACCCGGATTATATCGATGCTAGCCAGCAATTTATAGAGCATCTCGTCATTTTTGGCGGCTTTCACCACAGTTTTATACAACGGTTGGATTGCCAGTCCCCTCATGGTACCTTCGATGTCGGGCCACACATAATTCAATTCACTTGCAAATATTCGGCTATAGAACGGATATGAATGCGCAGTCGGAATTCCCGTTACCATTGTCCCTGGGAGCTGAGGGAAAACATAAGGTAACCCATAGCGGATAAATTCCATCAATGATTGCCGATGAACCTTCCTCTTACCTTCATCTATAAGTCCCGCAATATGGCTTCTGTGCAAGGACTCGGAAATTTCTGAAACACTAACATAAAGGGAGGCGGCAAGATCCCTATACTGCCAGTCTTTTTCCGGGATAATCAGAATTTTGAGGAGTACAACAATGTCCTGCGGACGCATACCATTGTGAGATTTCATAATGCAAATATACAAATTTGTTTGCTGTTTGCAAATCGCGAACAGAAAACAATTTAAAGGATCACTCCCAACCCCTAATTTCCCCCTAACAAACCCCTTAATCCCAAAAAAATCCCCCCAATCCACCCCCCTTAATTTTTTATTAATCATTTTTTATTCTCCCCCCGGATACTTTCACCGCATAAAAACACACCGGATCCTTCCGGCCTAACACTCCAAAACTTAACGATTATGCGATTTGTCTTGCCATTGCTAATCATCTATTTAGCATTCACCACCCTACCCACCCGGGGCCAAAACACAACCCAAAACACAACCCAAAACCAAACCCAAAACACCACCCACGCGCAGCGAACCACCATAAGAGGCCGCGTCAATGACGACGACGGCAAACCCCTCGCCGGCGCCTCGATCACAGTAAAGTCAGAAAAGTCCTCCACCCTCACCAAAGACGACGGCTCCTTCTCCATCACCATCAACGACCCCCAAAAAGCCATCCTGGTCATCTCCCACGTCGGCTTCACCACAAAAGAGGTACAAGTAAAAGGCAACCAAGACCTAACCATCTCTTTAGTCCAATCCCAGGACAAGCTAGGCGACGTCACCGTCATCTCCGCCCTCGGCCTCACCCGCAAACAAAAATCAGTCGGCTACTCCAGCCAGACCGTCAACGTCGACCAGCTGACCGAAGCCCGCGACGTCAACGTCACCAACACCCTCGCCGGCAAGGTCGCCGGCCTCCAGGTCACCACCACCGGCCAACCCGGTTCATCCTCCCGCATCGTCATCCGCGGCGAGAACTCGATGACCGGCAACAACCAGCCCCTTTGGGTGGTCGACGGCGTACCCATTAACAATGATCCCGGCGACGCCCCCGGCAGCTATGCCTCCAACAGCAATATCGACTACGGCAACGGCGCAGCCGACCTTAACCCCGACGACATCGAATCGATCACGGTCCTCAAAGGCCCCAACGCCGCCGCCCTCTACGGCTCCCGCGCCGCTAACGGAGCCATCCTGATCACAACAAAAAAGGGCAAACAAGGCGACAAAAGCCTCGGCATCTCCATCAACCAGAACACCCTCTTTAATACCATCACCGAGTTCCCCGCCTACCAGAACGAATACGGCGAAGGCGCCAACGGCGGCATGATCACCAACGGCAACCAGATCGTTCCCGGCACCGGAACCGTCAACATGGGCTTCAACGGCACCAGCTGGGGCATGCCCATGCTCGGACAACCCTACAACGACTTCAGCGGCCACCCCATCCCCGGCGGCTACTCACCCCAACCCCTCAACGTCCGCAAGCTCTACCAGACAAGCATCAGCAACACCTCTAATATATCCATCAGCAAAGCCGACGCCCTCGGCGCCTTCCGGCTGTCCTATACCAACACATATAGCAATGACGTGATGGACAAACAGAACCTGATCCGAAAACACAACCTCAGCCTCACGGCCTCGCGGAAATTTGGCAGCTTCATCACCATGGACTCCTGGATCCTCTACACCAACCAGGGCACGAAGAACCGTACTCCGCGTAACCTCGACCCCGCCAGCCCCATGGCGGCCTATGTCTATATGCCCCGCAGCACAAACATCAACTATCTCACGCCCTGGGCCAACTCCGTCGGCAACTCCCTCGTCCTGGGGTCGATCAACAATACCGAGAATCCGCTGTGGGCCATCAATGAGAACACCAACGAGGATAGCCATAACCGTCTCATCGGCGGCCTCCGCGCCAATATACAGCTCAGAAAACCCCTGAGCCTCCGCCTCCAAGCCTCCACCGACATGGACTTTATCAGCTCGTACGTCTATAAAGAGCTCGGCGGCCTCAAGAACCCCAACGGCTCCTATAGCAACTACAACCAGAACCAGGCCAGCTGGGACTACCAGGCGATCCTGACCTACAACGGCCGCCTAAGCAACGACCTCACCCTCACCGCCAACGCCGGCGCCGAGCTCGTCAACTTCAAGAACACCATCCGCAGCGCCTCGATCAACGCACTGCTGGTCCACAACATGCCCTCCATCTCCAACAGCAACTCCGTTCCCAGCGTGCTCGAGGCGGGGCAGACGACCCAGACGCAGTCCCTCTTCGGCAACGCGACCTTAGGCTTCCGGGACTTCCTCTTCCTCGACGTCAGCGCCCGCAACGACTGGTCTTCGACACTCCCCGTGAATAATTGTTCGTTCTTCTATCCCTCCGCCACGGGCAGCTTTGTCTTCACCAGCTTCCTGCCGCAAAACAGCATCATCAGCTACGGTAAGATCCGCGGCTCGGTCGCCCAGGTCGGTAACTCCGCGCCCTTCGGCGCCCTGCTGAACACCTATGGCGGCAGCGTACTCTTCCTCGGCACCCCATATATTACGTATACATCCCGTCTCAATAACCCGAACCTACGACCCGAACAAACCGTCTCGACCGAAGCCGGCCTCGACCTCAATTTCTTCCACGACCGCATCGTCTTCAGCGGCACCGTCTATCGTTCGACCGCCACCAACCAGATCATCACCGCCAGCACATCGCCCGAAACAGGTTTTACCTCCCGTTTCCTCAACGCCGGCAAAATGACCAACCAGGGCATCGAACTCTCGCTCAACGCCAAACTACTACGCACCAACCGATTCACCTGGAACCTCCTCGCCAACTGGTCCATGAACCGCAACAAAGTGGTCGCCCTCACGCCCGGCGTCGACCAGCTGACGCTGGGAACTAACTTAGGCGTCACCGTCGTCGCCAAAAAAGGATACGCCTACGGCACCATGCTCGGCAACGCCCCATACAAGGTCGGCGACACCGTGCTCGTCAACAGCTCCAACGGCCGGACCATCGTCGACCCCAACGTGATCGTCGGCAACTTCCACCCGGACTGGATCGGCTCCATCGGCTCGGAGTTCCGCTACGGAGGCTTCGATCTTTCCTTCCTGGTCACCGCCAAATGGAAAGGACAGATCTATTCGGCATCCTACGGCCGCGCCAACTTCGCGGGTGTTACTCAAGCCAGCCTCTACGGCAGGGACGCCTGGCTCTTCAGCAACCTCGTCCTCGGCGAGAACGCGCAAGAGCAGATGGGCAACGGTCAAACAGTCGGCAGCACAGTCACCCCCTACCGCGACGCAAACCGGCCCAAAGGCGCCGCCTACCCCAACGCCTACTTCCCCAAAACCAACCCTGACGGGACACTCGCCACGGATAAGAATGGCCGTTATATCCCCGGCACAAAAAGCAATATCTGGATGAACCCAACGACCTACGAGTCCGACATGGTGCTGAACAACGTCCCGGCCATCACCTATGACGCCACCAGTATCAAGCTCAGCCAGGTCATCTTCGGATATACCTTCCCGCAACAGTGGTTCGGCCGCGTACCCATCCGCGGACTCCGCCTCGCCTTTGTCGGGAGAAACCTCTGGACCCTGCTCAAACACACCCCCCAGGGCATCGACCCCGAAGCAGCCAACAACTCCGGTAACGCCCAGGGCATCGAGGCCGGTGGCTCCTTCCCCTACGCAACCTATGGCTTTGACTTAAAAGTAAATTTCTAAACCACCAGCAATGAAAAGACACATCATCATATACGCGCTCCTCCTCGCAGGATGCACAAAGAGCTTCACAAAAAAGAATACCGACCCCAACCAGTTCCTGAGCGTCAGCCCCGAAGCTACGATCGAGTCGGCCGTCCGTAGTCTGAACAATCAAATGGTCAACTACAACGCGACCAAATTCTGGGACATCTCTAACCAGGTCACCACCGGCTCACGCTACGACGTCACCGACGGTGGCCTCTGGCAGACCGCCTATGTCAGCGTCCTGGAAAATCTCAAACAGATCGAGATCAACTATAGCAGCGACTCGTCCTATAATAACCGGGTCCAGATCGCTCGCATCCTCAAGTGCTATACTTACTCTATACTGACCGGCGTCTATGGTCCGATCCCGATCAACCAGGCCAATGACCCGAACTATCTGTCCAGCATCCTCTTCGATAGCGAAGACTCGGCGTACTCCTATATCCTGAGCAACCTCAAGGACGCAGCCAGCAAGATCAAACCTACCGGCGACAAATTAGCCTACGATGTCGTCTATCCCGGCGCCTCGGTCACCAGCTGGGTCAAATTCGCCAATACGCTAAGACTCAAGATCGCCCTCCGCTGTATGCGCATCGCAAGCACCAATGCCACAGCCCACATCCAGGACGTCATGGCCAACGAAGCCAACACCATCAGTTCCGAAGCCGACGCCGGTAAAATGTCCTACGAGAACGTCACCAACAACTACAACCCCAACTGGAGCCGGTACGTGCAGCCCAACAACATCTATCCATTTAACCCTACGGCCACCAATCCTCCACCCAAAATGGTCGACAACTTCCAGGCCTTCCTGCGCAGCTACAACGACCCGCGGATGACCGTTTTCTTTGACTCCGTCCCCCTGGCCAGCCGATATATCATAACGGATACCCTCACCAGCACCGCCGATGATTCATTAAGGATCGTCACCTACCCGATCCCCTATCTGGGTCAGCCCGTGTCGCCACAAGGTATACTTGGCAGCTGGGTCACGCTCAACGGCATCGCCAATCCCATCGGCGGTCTCAACAACAAGGCCTATTCCAATCTGATGCCCGCCTTCCTCTCCAACCCCGCCCGCCCCATCACCATGCTCGGCTACGCCGAGACCCTGTTCATGAAAGCGGAAGCCGCCATGCTCGGCTTCGGCGGCAGCAAAACACCCGAACAATACTATACGGCAGGCATAGACGCCAATTTCGCCTACTGGGGTATTCCGTCAGCCGCCGCAACAGCCTACAAAGCCACCAACGGCATCAAGTTCGGCACCACGGGCGCAGGCTTCAACAACTTCACCGGCCTGGTCAATTTTTCTATCCCCGCGGCCGACATCAACAAGATCTGGATCCAGACATGGATGGCCTACTTCCTCGACGAAGGCTTCGACGCCTGGTGTCTCGAACGCAGGACCCGTTTCTTTACCTTTTCACCCAATACCAACCCCGGCGGCTACAGCAGCTACACCTCCCACCCGACCTATATGGATATCCCGGGCAGAGGCTCCTATCCCAACTCGGCAACGCAGTCGGTCCAGACCCTCAACCCTAACGGTTACCAGAGCGCGCTGAGATCCCTGGGGACCACCCGGCCCGACGACTACGACCCCGACCAGTCCCTGCATTTTGCGGCGCCCTACACCATGCCCAACTGGACCAACCCCAACGCCTTCTATGATCTGTCCTACCTCCGGAAATGGTACGGCACGACCATACAGTCGCTACAGGCGGCATCGGCATCTGGCGGCTTCAAATACACCACAACACTCACCTATCATCCATAATAACATGCAACAGATCATATACATCGGGATTCTATCCACGCTTCTCTTCGCCTGCAAAAAATACAATGCAGGTCCTTCTCCCAAAGACAACTTTCTGGACTACAAGATCGACGAGATACCCGTCACCCAGGACTACACCGTAGGTGCGTTCTATTATAACTTCGGCGCCTTCAACGCTAACATCACCGAGGTCCCCGTCGTCGGTAAATACGCGATGCCCGGGGGCGTGCTCACACCCAACGTCATGAGCCAGCACATCGCCCAGGCGACAACAGCGGGTATCGACTATTTTATATTTTCCTACCGCAGCGCCAACAAGGACGCCAACAACTGGAAGTCGGACTCCGCGCTCATCCGCGGCTTCCTCAACGCCAACACCGGCGGCATGAAATTCGCCCTGCAGTACAACTTCTCCAATACGTCCTACGGGATATCCAACACGGCCCCCCTCGAGAAGAACCCGACAACCCTCAACCAGTTCTTCAACGACATCACACGGACCGCTCCGTACATGAACGACGCCAACTACATGAAGGTCGGCGGCAAGACGCTCCTGCTCATCCAGAACGCACAGCTGCTCTACTCCAACAACAACAAGAGCATCTATGACACCCTCCGCAGCCGCCTCTCCGCCCTCGGCTTCACCATGTATCTCGTCGGCATGCAGGACCGCTGGACGCCACCCGCCCGCTATCCGTTCCGTTATGTCGGCTGCGTCGACGCCATCTATCACCAGTGCTTCAGCACACAGCTCTCTTCGTGGGACCGCTGGTACGTCCTGCCCCAGGCGATCGACCAGAACTGGGAATACTCCCGGAAATACTTTGCCGACAGCATGCACGTCTCCTATATCCCCAACATCAGCCCCGCCTACAACTGGCTGATCACCAACCCGACCTCCCTGAACCCCAGCTATCCCCGTACCGACAGCGGCGCGATGTACAAACAGCTCTGCAACGTCGCCAAGATGAACGCCGACAACAGCACCCGGCTCGTCCTCATCGACTCCTGGAACAGCTGGGCAGACGACTCACAGCTCGAGGCCGCAACCGACTACCAGAACCGCTACCTCGACATAACAAAAAAGGAATTTAAAAAATGATGAAAAACCACTGGCTCACCCTTCTGACCCTATGCACCGTCCTGACCGCAGTCACTGCCGCAACAGCCGCTCCGCCGAAGCCCGCCCGGTCAAAACACAGCGCCACCTCGATGTTCCCATCCTACAAAGGACTGGTCATGGCCGGCTACCAGGGCTGGTTCAACGCACCCGACGACGGCGCAGGCCGGGGCTGGAACCACTACGTCGCGCACGGCGACTTCGCTCCCGGCAACTGCAAGATCGACCTCTGGCCCGACGTCAGCGAGTACAAACAAGTCTACAAGACCCCGTTTACAACCGCCGACGGGCAGCCTGCCTACCTGCCAAGCAGCTACGACGCCTCCACCACGGACCTGCACTTCAAATGGATGCGGGAGTACGGCGTCGACGGGGTATTCGTCCAGCGTTTCATCGGAAGCACCCGCGGCGGAAAGGCCCTGCAGCACAACGACAAGGTCCTGGCACAATGCCTCGACGCCGGGCGCAAATACGGCCGCGCCATCGCCGTCATGTACGATCTCTCCGGGATGAAAGACGACGACACGGACCCAGAGACGGTCATCCGCGACTGGCGCCACCTCGTCGACAGCCTCAGGCTCACGGCTCGCGGCAACCACCAGACCTATCTCTACCACAACGGCAAGCCCCTGGTAGCCGTATGGGGCGTGGGCTTCCCCGGCAGGTCCTACGGCCTGAAGGGTGCGGAAAAGATCATCGACTTCCTCAGGAATGACCCCGTCTACGGCGGCTGCTCCATCCTCCTCGGCGTACCTACCTACTGGCGTACCCTCGACAACGACGCGATGAAAGACCCGCACCTGCACGAAGTTCTCCGCAAGGCCGACATCGTCCAGCCCTGGTTCGTCGGGAGATACAACGAAGACAGCTACCCGAAATTCAAAGCCCGCGTAGCCGATGACCTCCGCTGGTGCAAAGAGAACCAGCTCGACTACGTCCCCGTCGTCTTCCCCGGTTTCAGCTGGCACAACATGTACCCCAAAAGCCCGCAGAACCAGATCCCCCGCGACCACGGCCGCTTCTTCTGGCAACAGCTGCAAGGCGATATCGACGCAGGCGCCCAAATGCTCTACATAGCCATGTTCGACGAGATCGACGAAGGCACCGCGATCTTCAAGCTCTCTAAAGATCCTCCCGTTGGCGCCAGCAGCTTCGTCACCCCCGACGCCGAAATCCCGGGAGACTATTATCTTACACTCGCCGGCGATGCAGCCCACCTCCTGCGCCACGAACCCTTCGACACGGCAAAACTCCCCCGCCTGCCGCCCCAATTCACGAGCCCCGATCCCGCGGTCACCACCCCCGACGAACCCGTCAACCACGTCGATCCTTTGATCGGCAGCGGCGGCCACGGCCACGTCTTCGTCGGCGCCAGCACCCCCTTCGGCGCCGTCCAGCTCGGCCCCGAAAACTTCTATAAGGGCTGGGACTGGTGCTCCGGCTACAACTACGGCGACTCCGTCTGCATCGGCTTCGCCCACACCCACCTCAGCGGCACCGGCATCGGCGACCTTGGCGACATCCTCATCATGCCCTACACCGGCCCAACAAAAACCACCAAAGGCGCCGAAACGATAAAAAGCACCGGCTACTCCTCCCGCTACTCCCACGCCACCGAGACCGTTCGCCCCGGCTACTACGCCGTCACCCTCAGCGACTACAACATCCGCGCCGAGCTCACCGCCACCGACCGCGTCGGCTTCCACCAATATCATTTCCCGGCGGACCCCGACCGAACTTCCCGACCCGGCCAATCCTCCCAACCTGAAAAACACCTCATCATCGATTTACAGGAAGGCATCAACGACAGAACCACCGGCTCCTGGATACGCCAGATCGACCCGACCACCTTCGAAGGCTACCGCCGCTCAAAAGGCTGGGCCAAAGACCAGAAGATCTACTTCGCGATCCAATCCTCCATCCATATCAAATCCTTCCACGTCTTCCAGGACACACTAAAAGGCCTCATCGACCTTCCCGAAAACACCACCATTCTCCAGCTAAAAGTCGGCATCTCTCCCACCAGCGCAGAGAACGCTCTAAAAAACATCGAAGCCGAACTCCCCGGCTGGGACTTCGAAGCCACCGCCAACGCCGCGAAAGAAAAATGGAATAAAGAGCTGTCGAAGGTCGAGCTCATCACCAGCGACGAAAAAGCCCGCCGCATCTTCTACACGGCGTTATACCACACCATGATCGACCCCGCGCTATTCAACGACGCGGGCAGCCCCTCCCACACTTCCAACACCCCTCGCCCCTCCAATACTTCCACCCCTCACCCCTCCAATACCTATTCTGTCTTCTCTCTCTGGGACACCTATCGCGCCGAAGATCCGCTGCTGACCATCCTCCAGCCACAACGCGCCGGCGACATGATCAATACCATGATCGAAATCAGCCGTCACCAAAAGCTCCTGCCCATCTGGCACCTCGAAGGCAACGAGACCGGCACCATGGTCGGCGTCAGCAGCCTCCAGGTCATCGCCGAAGCGATCCTCAAAGGGCTGAAAGGCTTCAACAAGGACTCCGCCTGGGCCGCCATAAAGCGCACCACCAGTTCCGATACCCTAGGCTGGCAATACGTCCGCGACGGCAAACCCATCCCCGCCAACATCGAGCGGAGATCGGTCGCCCGCGCCATGGAATACGCCATCGGCGAAGGCAGCGTCGCCCTGCTGGCAAAAAGTCTCGGCTACACAAAAGACTATGAATACTATCGCCAGCGCGCAAAAGACTACCGGCTCTACTACGACAGCACCACCGGCTTCTTCCGCGGCCTGCCCGCCGACTCCGGCCACTTCAGCACGCCCTTCGATCCCTTCCGGACCACGCCGCCCTGGAGCCGCGACTACGCCGAAGGCAACGCCTGGCAATACCTCTGGCTCACGCCCCAGGACCCCTACGGCCTAATGAGCCTCCTCGGCGGCGAAAAATCCTTCCTCAAACGCCTCGACTCCCTCTTCTCCGTAGAGTCCCCCACACCCGATACCCACGGGCTCGCCGACATCACCGGCACCATCGGACAGTACGCCCACGGCAACGAGCCCAGCCACCATATCGCCTATCTCTATGCGTACGCCGGGCACCAGTGGCAGACAGCGGAAAAGACCAGATACATTTTGAAGGAAATGTACCACGACAACCCCGACGGCGTCATCGGCAACGAAGACTGCGGCCAGATGTCGGCCTGGTACGTATTCTCGGCGCTGGGCTTCTATCCCGTCTTCCCCGCCAGCGGCGTCTATGTCATGGGAAGCCCGCTCTTCGACAAGGCAACCCTTCACCTCGACAACGGCAAGACCTTTACCATCGAGACCACCAACAACGGTCCCGACAACAAATACATCCAGAGCATGACGCTCAACGGTAAGCCCTACAGAAACTCCTATATCCTTCACACCGATATCATAGAAGGAGGAACACTAAACATAACCATGGGCCCGGATCCAAACCCATCCTTCGGTCAGTCCCAAAACCAGCGTCCTCCCGACAGCCTCAATAAATAAGATCATGAAAAGAGTCATACTAGTTTCACTTTTCCCTTTCCTGGCCAGCACGCTCCCGTCCATCGCCACCGCACAACCCCTCAACACCACCGCGAAACCGCTCAACATCATCGGCCGCGGCGAATGTACCACCACCAACGGCATCCTCCGAACTAAAGACGCCTATGCCACCTTCGGCGACAGCGCCGCGCGCGACTACGAATTCAGCTTCCGTGCCCGTACCCCAAAAGACCAACCCCAGGTACAAATATGGGCCGGCTTCCACGTCCGCGACCGCGAAGACTTCTATTCATTTGGTTTCCGCGGTGGCGAACAGAACAGCCTCTACCTGGCCAGAAGAGGTGATATGGGCCGTGACGAATTCCTGGCCCTCCGCCCCCTCGGCTTCCATCCCGTTGCCGGCGCCTGGTACGACTTCCGCATCAGTATCACCGGCGACCGCATACGCGTCTGGCTCGGCAACGAAAAGCTCCCCCGCATCGACATAACCGACAAGAACAGCCGCCTCCTCCCTTCAGGACAGGTCTTCCTCGGCGGCGGCTGGCTCGAGACCGAATACGCCAACCTGAAGATCAACCCAGCCTCCAACACAACGACCGCGTCCAATCCAATCACCCTCCCTGCAACCGACAAAGAGCATCAACGGAAGACCGAACGCGCCGCATACTTCCCACTCAGGCTCACCACTCTCGCCGGTCCCCGTACCGAGCTCTCCCTCGACGGCCGCTGGCTCTTCTATCCCACTTATGAAGGGATAGCAGACGCAAAAGCAGCCTCCAGCACAACCAACGACGACACCTGGCACACCATGCCCGTCCCCTCCTTCTGGAACCCCATTCGTATCTGGCTGCACGGCGAAACTTTTGGCCCCCACGCCAAAGGCGCGTCTGATAATTATTTCCAGCAGGAGACCGACCGCTGCGAAGGATATACCTTTGACTATAAAAAGATCAGCCAGGCCTGGTACCGCCAGTGGGTCGAGCTGCCCGCGGGCATCAAAGGCAAATCCTGCGAGCTCATCTTCGATGCCGTTTCCAAAGTCGCAGAAGTATACATCAATGGCAAAAAAGCGGGTAGTCATATCGGCATGTTCGGCGACTTCCGCATCGACGGAACAGGCTTCTTCGTCCCCGGCAAAAACCTCATCGCCGTCAAGGTCTCCCGCGACTACGGCAAGTCCATCGCCGACGCCGACAAGATCGTCGACGTCGCAGTCAGCGTGCCCGTCACCAACAAAATGGTCCACGACCTCCCCCATGGCTTCTACGGCGGAGACCCCGCCGGCATCTGGCAGCCCGTAAAGCTCGTCATCACCAACCCCATCAGGATCACCGACGTCTTCATCAAACCCTCCCTGACAGGAGCGACCATCGACGTCACCATCAATAACACCACCGGCCACCCAACCAGCCTAAACCTAAGAACCATCATCCCCGACCTCTACGACAATACACAACCCGTCACCATACCTGCCACCACCGAAAAGACCATAACCCTCCATATCACCAACCTCCACCCCAAGCTCTGGAGTCCGCAGGAACCCAACCTGTATAATTTCACATTCCAGCTCCTCGCAAAAACCACCCCCCTCGACCAAACCACCGTCACCTCCGGCTTCCGCACCTTCGAATCGCGCGACGGCTATTTCTGGCTCAACGGCCGAAAATACTGGCTCCGCGGCGCCAACCAAACCCCATTCGCCCTCGAACCCGACAGCCCCGCGATAGCCGACCAATTCTTCCGGCTGATGAAAGCCGCCAACATGGAGATCACGCGAACCCACACGGCTCCCTATAATGAGACCTGGATGGACGCCGCCGACCGCAACGGCGTCGGCATCAGCTACGAAGGCACCTGGCCCTGGCTCATGCTCGCCGGCTCCATGCCGGACAGCTCCCTCATCAACCTCTGGGCCGACGAATTCATAGGGCTGCTGAAAAAATACCGCAACCACCCGTCCCTCCTACTCTGGACCGTCAACAACGAAATGAAATTCTATGACAATGACCCCGATCCGACAAGGGCCCGCATCAAAATGCGCATTATCTCGGAGGTCGTAAAAAGAATGCGGCAGACCGACCCCACCCGGCCCATCTGCTTCGACTCCAACTACCGCCGCAACACAAAGAAATTCGGCTCCGACTTCTTCAACACCATCGACGACGGCGACATCGACGACGTCCACGCCTACTACAACTGGTACGACTACTCGATCTTCCGACAGTTCAAAGGGGAGTTCCAGACCCAGTACCGCAACGAAGGCCGTCCCCTCATTAGTCAGGAAATGTCTACCGGCTATCCGAATGCCGAGACAGGGCATGCCACCCGCTTCTACACCATCGTTCACCAGACACCGCAATCCCTCATCGGCGACCTCGCCTACGAGAATGCCGACCCCGCCTGGTTCCTCAGGACACACGCCTTCATCACCGGTGAGCTGGCCGAGGCCTTCCGCCGTTCCGATGACAAGGCCTCCGGCTTCCTTCACTTCGCGCTCATCACCTGGTTCCGCAACGTCTACGACCGGAAGACCATCGAACCCTACCCCGTCTACTACGCGATGAAACGCGCCCTCCAGCCCGTCCTCGTCAGCGCAGAGCTCTGGGGCCGTCACTTCTACGCCGGCCGTCCCCTCCCCGCACGCATCTGCATCGTCAACGACGCGACCGACGGCAAACCGATCCCACCTTCCACACTCGAATGGCAGCTGACAGACACCAACGGTCTCACCCTGACCACCGGGCATATCGACGTCCCGGAAACACCCTACTACGGCCGCCAATGGCTGCAACCCGCGATCCCTATTCCGACAAACCTCCCCAGTCCCCGCACCGGGGCGCGACTCGTCCTGACGCTGACACAGAACAATAAGATCCTATCCGCCAATCAATACGACATTACCCTGGCAACCCAACATTGGGCCGCACCTACAACAACCACGACCCCCATCCTCGTCGACTTCACAAACATCCGCAATACCTTCGACAGCCTCCACATCCCCTACACGATATCCACTCTCGACGAAGCGCTAACCAAACACGCCGGGACCTACGTCCTTTCCGGCCTCAAACCCGACACCAACTGCACTACGGAACAGCTGACCAGGCTCAAAACCCTGATCACGGAAGGCGCTCACATCCTCCTCCTCGACGCCCCCGCCGCCGCAAAGCAGCTATACCCCAACGTGATCCGCGGCTGGATCGTCCCTACCGAAGGCGACATCGTCAACATGGAAGTCCCCGAATCACCCGTATTCGACGGCATCGAACCGCTCGACCTGCGCTACTTCAACGACAACCGCCGCGAAATGCCCTCCGTCTGCAACGCCGCCCTCCAAATAAATCCCAACTCTCACACCCAACTCCTCGCCACCCAGCAAAAGATCCACGGCTACGTCGAAGGCGATATGGACAAACGCACGGCCTTCATGGAAAAAATAAAAGGCTTCCCCATCGTAAAGATCGATGACGGCGGCACGCTGCTCATCTCTACAATGTCCCTGAAAAAATCAACCACCGACCCCATCGCCGGGCGTCTCCTAAGCAACATGATCAAAAGCCTGACTCCCGAAAACCACCCCTCCCACGCCGGCGTCTCAAAAACACCCCGAATAACCATACCCCCCGATACAACCTCGCGCCTCACCCTATTCCCCCACCTCATCATACCCCCCGATACCATCCGCATCGACCTCAACAAACGCAGCCTCCACCCCGGCGACACCCTCAGCTTCTCCTGCGAAGTCCCCTCCTTCGCCAGGGACAGCACCGTCGGCTCCCTCCACCTCATCCTCGAGAACATCCACAACAGCCGGCGCTGGCATTATCGATATCCGATCATCAACGGCTCCGCAGCTGGCGACTTAATAGTCAGCGGCGGCATCGAAGACGGCAACTACGCGGTCAACTTCGTCGTCCAGTCCCGCTTCTTCCGCGTCGAAGGAAAAGTAAAAGACTACAGGGCAAAGCTCAGCCCCCTCACCTACGTGGTGATGATCCGCAACAAACCCGGCTTCATGGAAAGGATCGTCCCCGATCCCGACGGCAGCTTCCGCCTCAAACCGGCCTACATCGAAGACACGGCCTATTACGTCTTCTCACCGGCAAAAAAAGACCAATCCCCCACCCTATGGCTCGACATCCGCACTCCAATGGATTCCACCTTCGTCCCTTTCGCAAAAGCCACCAAATTCATCACCGTCTCCGCACAGGGCGACAGCATCCCGCTCCTCGCGCCGTCGAACTATCGCTTTGACATGAACAGGCTCGCCGGTCCCGGCGTCCTCCGGACCGTCACCGTCACAGGCACAAAGAAAAAGGCCGTCGACCGTTTCAACGAAGAATACGCCACCGGCCTCTTCCGCAACAACGCCTACATGGTCTTCGACGGTCTCGACAACGACGCCATCGCCAAAAGCTTCACCATCTATGATTTCCTGCGATTCCAGATACCGGGCTTCACCGCCACACCCAACAACGAAGGCGGCTATACGCTCCGCTGGCGCAACACCGGCGTAAGCATCTTCCTCGACGAATTCCCGCTGCTCCATCCCGAGGACGTCTACATCGACCCGGCCGAAGTGGCCATGATAAAGGTCTACCAGCCACCAAACTCCATCAGCACCCGCACCGGCGTCATCGCCATCTATACCAAACGCGGCGAATACAATAAGGATCCCCGTCGGAAAAATAAATTCAAAGTAGCCGGCTACACCGCACCAGTCGCCGACTGGCAATAAAATTCAAAAGAACATGAAACACCCGATCTTATATCTCGTACTTCTCCTGACCCTGACCGCCCGTGCCCAACCCGTGCAAAACACCAAAAGCACGCAACACACCGAGCACCCGCAGTCCGCCCAGCACCCACAGTCCGCCCAGCACCCGCAGTCCACCCAACACCTCCAATACACCGACATCTTCGCCCCTTCCACCACCCACCTCCACCCCTCCGAGTCCCCCTACCGTCAATCCATCTGCCTCAACGGCCTCTGGCAGTTCCAACCCGTCCCCCTCCCAACAGGTTACAAGGAAGGCATCGACACCACCCCCACCCTCTCAAAACCAACCAACGACTGGGACCCGACACCGATCCGCATCCCCTCGCCGTGGAACGTCAACAGCTTCGCCGACCGCCAGGACCAGGGCGGCGACTTCCGCACCTACCCCAGCTACCCCAGAAGCTGGGAAACGATAAAAATGGCCTGGTTAAAAAAATCCTTCCCAATCCCCCCCGACTGGAAAGGCAAACGGATCAGCCTCTATTTCGAAGCCCTCGCCGGCGATGCAGAAATTCTCGTCAACGGCAAACCCGCGGGGCATAAATTCGATATCTTCCTCCCCTTCTCCATCGACATCACCGACCTCGTCAACTACGGCAAAAGCAACGAGTTAAGCATCGGCATCCGCAAACCCTCGCTCTTCGACCGCAAAGGACAATACGGTCGCCGCCCCTACCAGGCGGGCTCCTTCTGGGGACAACACATCGCCGGCATCTGGCAGGACGTCTACGTCGAAGCCCTTCCGCCGGTCCACATCTCAAACACATACATACGACCATTCCTCGACTCCAACAAGCTCGAGGCCGATATCACCATCACCAATGAAACCACAACTACCCAAACCCTGACCCTCAGCGGCGACGTCTACCGCTGGCTCCCCGGCAAACTCCCCGAGCCTTCCACCAACCTCGAAGCAACCCCCTCCCTGACCTTCCCCACCCAAAACATCACGATCCCACCAAACTCAACCATAAAACAGACACTATCCATCTCCGTTAATGACCAACTGCAAAAATGGTCTCCCGACACCCCCACCCTCTATGGCCTGATCACCCACCTCTCCGCCGCTCACTCAAACCCATCCACCCGGCGCCTCGACACCCACTACACCCGGCGCCTCGACGCCCACTACACCCGCTTCGGCTGGCGTCAAACCAAATTACAAAACAACCAATTCCTCCTCAACGGCCAACCCCTCACCCTCAAAGGCGACTCCTGGCACTTCCTCGGCATCCCCCAGATGACCCGCCGCTACGCCTGGGCCTGGTTCACCGCCCTACGCGACGCCCACCTCAACGCCGTCCGCCTTCACGCCCAACCCTACCCCCAATTTTACCTGGACATCGCCGACGAAATGGGCATCCTCGTCCTCGACGAGACCGCCGTCTGGGCCAGCGACGGCGGACCAAAATTAGACGACCCCGCCTTCTGGCAGGACACGCGCGACCAGCTGCAGCAACAGCTCCTCCGCGACCGCAACCACCCCTCCGTCTTCGGATGGAGCGTCTCCAACGAGGTCAAACCCGTCATCCGCAACGTCATGCACGGCCCCCAATCGATGATGGATACACTATTAAATAATTTCACCCAGTGGGCGACGATCTGCAAACGCCTCGACCCCACACGCCCATGGATATCCGCCGACGGCGAGGACGACGGCGATGGCAGACTACCGCTATATATCATCCACTACGGCGGCACCGACGCCATGGACCGCGCCCGCCGCACCGGCAAACCCTGGGGCGTCGGCGAAGCGGGTAACGCCTACTACGCCACTCCCCAACAAGTCTCGGAAACCAACGGCGCCCGCGCCTACCAGTCCTTCCTCGGCCGCATGGAAGGCGTAGCCACCTCCTCCTGGTCCTCCCTCATGGCCCAGCGCAGCCGCGACGCCGTCTACCGCAGCGTCTTCAACCTCGTATGGTACGGCCTCCAGCCCCTCCCACTCGGCATGAAAGACACCACAAGACCACCGACGGCCGACGACGGCATCTTCTTCACCAGTTTCAAAGAAGGCCAACCCGGCGTCCAGCCCGAACGCCTCGGTCCCTATTGCACCACCCTCAACCCCGGCTACGATCCTTCATTGCCGTTATACATTACCTGGCCGCCCTTCGACGCCATCAAAGACGCATCATCCGCATCCCCCCACTTTTCCCCCCGCCCCTCCTCCGACCTCACACTCCCGTCCGCATCCCCGCACTTCACCCCGCAACCGGCCGACACCGCAACAACAACACCAATCCCAACCCCCAATACCCCTACATCCCTCGTCATCGACGCGACCCGATCAATACCAACCGAAAAGATCAGACAAACCCTATCCAAAGGCGGCACAGTCCTGATCCTCGGCCTCAACCCCACAAACCTCGCCGAAGTCAACCACCTCCTTCCAACTCCCGTCACCCTGACACCACGAACCGCTTCCTCCCTCGACCTAATAACCGCCGACCCCATAACAAAAAACATCACCGCCGCCGATCTCTATTTCTCTGAGCTCCGTCCACCCGAGATCATCACCAACGGCATCGACGGCCCCTTCGTCCGGTCCGCCGCCTCCAACGGTCCACCCAACCCCGGCGGCGTCCCCAATACCACCATCCTCCTCCAGTCCTCCAACACCGACTGGCTGAAATGGAACAAACAACCCGAATACGCCAAAACCGCAATGGTCCTCCGCTCCGAACGCGAGTCAAAACCATCCGGCGCCGCCCTCATCCGAATCCCGACCAACGGCGGTAACATCCTCCTCTCCACCCTCCCCGCCAACCCGCACCTCCAAAAAGCGCAACAGCTTATAGACAAGCTGGCGGCCAACTTAGGCGCCGGCACCGAGACCTCATCAACCATCCTCCTCCAACCCAACGGCGACCTGACCCCTGACCTGCGAAACCTCCAACCCGGAGCCGAACCAAACCAGGCCTGGCTCGACTTCTGGATATCCAGCCCCCGATCCCTCGAAGACCTCCTCTCCGAACCCGACATCCCAATCGTCGACCTGCAAATAGCAAAAGAGACCCTCAAAGTCTGGCTCAACGACAAACCCGTTACCGGACACCTCCGCCTCCAACAAGGCTGGAACCATTTTCGTATCCTGTTACAACAAACCCCCGACGGCTACACCTTCACCGGCCGCCTCACTACCAACCACCCCGAGTTCCTAAAAACCCTATCCGCAACAACCACCCAACCCTAACCCCACCACCAAACCATAATCCGACAACCAAACCCATAACCCGACAAACCAACCCTAACCCATCCACCAAACCATAACCCGATCATCAAACCCGACAACCAAACCCTAACCCCACCACCAAAACCAAACCCGATCACCAAACCCTAACCCATCTACCAAAACCAAACCCGACAACCAAACCCGACAACCAAACTACCAAACCATAAAAACCATAAAACCAAAAACCATCCATATGAGACATCTGACATTCCTTTGCATCGCAACAACCATCCTCTTCACCAACTGCAAAAAGAACGAGCTCCCAAACATTCAAACCACCCCAACCACCGCCCGCGCCGTCTCCCCCACCGGCGACGTCGTCGGCAAGATCATCGCCGGCTACCAGGGCTGGTTCCAGGCCGCCGGCGACGGCGGCCCCTTCAACAGCTGGCAGCACACCAACCTCGAATGCTGGCCCGACATGCGCCAGTACACCAGGTCCTACGGCAGCGTCCGCTTCTACCAGGACTCCATCTTCGAGCCCCCCTTCACCGGCACTCTCGGCAACGGACAGCCGGTGACCATGTTCTCCGCCTGGGACCAGTCATCCGTCAGCCTCCACTTCCTCTGGATGCAACAGTACGGCGTCGACTGCGCCGCCCTCCAGCGCTTCGGCGCCCACTTCAGCGACCCGCGCGTCCTGACCAGCAGCAACACTATCATTGCCCACGCCCGCTCCGCCGCCGAAACCTATGCAAGAAAATTCTACATCATGTACGACATCAGCGGCTGGACCAACTTCCAGACCGAGCTCAAAACCGACTGGACCAACACCATGAGCGCCCACACCTCGTCCACCGCCTACGCCAGACAGAACGGCAAACCCGTCGTCTGCATCTGGGGCATCGGCGTCTCCGGCCGGCCAGGCAACCCCACCACATGGATCGACGTCATCACCTGGTTCCAGTCGCAAGGCTGCTACGTCATCGTCGGCGGACCAGGCAACTTCGCAACCGACGCGACCAATCGGTCTGCCTACCTCGCCGCCAACATGCTCATGGGATGGCGCGTAGGCGCAAGCCCAACCACCGATTTTGTAAAGAACGATTCCACAGACCGCAACTTCTGCAACTCCAACAGCATCGACTACCAGGTCGACGTCTATCCCGGCACCAGCTTCTTCAACACCAACAAAACTAAAAAGAACATCATCCCCCGCCAGCACGGCGACTTCATGTGGACCCAGTTCGCCGCAGCCCGCTCCACATCCCTCCCCAGCGTATATATATCTATGTTCGACGAAATGAACGAAGCCACCGGCATCCTCCCCTGCGCCGAGGACAGCAGCATGATCCCCTCCGGTCAGTACTTCCTTACCCTCGACTACGACGGCACCCACGTCTCCGCCGACTTCTATCTTCGCCTGACCACCGACGGCCGCAAGATGATAAAAGGCCAGATCGCCTATACACTGACACACCCTACACCCCACGTCCTTACCCCACCGACCAGCCTGACACCCCATGTCCTGTCAAGCAGCTCGATCCAGGTCAACGTATCTGCCGTCACCGACGCCCCCTGCTATAATTTCAAAAGGTCCACCACCCATGGCGGCCCCTACACCACCGTAGCTTCCGGCCTCACCACTCCAACATTCACCGACACCGGCCTCTCCCCCGGCACCACATATTATTATGTCTGCACCACCGGCCGCATCAACGCCGGCGAAAGCGCCATCAGCCGCGAGGTCAGCGGCACTACCAATCCCTAATCCCGGTGGTACCCCGGACCCCGCCCCGGCGGCGACACCAGAGCCCCCCCGGCGGCACTACCACCCCCTAACCCCTCCGCACCCCCCAAAAAAACAAAAAGAGGCAGGACTCACTCCTGCCTCTTCGTCATTCCACGAAATATCGTTTCGATAATTCACAACCCACAATTCAAACACCTCAAAACCAAACCCTTAACTAAATGGCATAAATCTTGGCTATCCACCCCCTTACAAACACGATCCATTGAACACACACACCACAATAAAACCCCTCCCCGCAAAAACGAACGTCAACGCCTCCGCGAACAACATCACTTCAACCAACCAACCGATAAGATCGTCAACACCTCCCACAGAAGAGACAATCCACGCGCTCAACCAGCTCGCCCGCACCCACCCCTTCTGCCGCCCGCACAAAGCAAAAAAACACGATTTCCTATAACCTATTTCTTATCATTTATCAAGCACCAGCATAAAATTCTCTTCTAATTTCGTCCCATGCAAATCGGGATACTGGAATATGAATTTGCCCTACCAACAAGCGTCACAGGCCCTGCTGACATCTTCGCCTTACTGGCAAAGAATTATTCATTGGTAACCGGCAAGCCACTGAATATAGAATTCAACATCGACCTCGTCAGTGAGGACCAGGACGATGGCTCACTCCTCCGTACACCCCTCGGCGAAAAAACTCCCCAACCCCTTACAACAAAGGAAAGATACGACCTCGTCATCATCCCCGCGATGTACCCCAATAAGATCGAGATCGTGATCCAAAAAGAGGCCCTGCTGATCGACTGGCTGAAAGCTCAATATCAAAACAACACCGACCTCGCCAGCATCTGCCTCGGCAGCTTCCTCCTCGCCGCCACCGGCCTATTAAACGGTAAAAAGGCCACAACCAACTGGCTATTCGCCGACAAATTCCGTCACCTATACCCCCGCGTCCTCCTCGAAGACTACAAGATCATCGTCGACAACGGTCGTCTCTACACCTGCGGCGGAGCCTTCAGCTTCACCAGCTTCATGATCTACCTCATCGAAAAATTCTGCTGCCGCGAAGTCGCCGTTGCCGCCTCGAAGATCCTCATGATCGACCTCCGCCAGCAACCGCTGAAGGCGCACTGCGACGACGCAGTCGCCAGGATCCAGCAATACCTCGAGAATAATTACAATAAGCACATCACGCTCGAAGAAATAGGGGCCCTGAGCCACATGAGCCCCAGGAATCTCAGCCGCCGGTTCGAACGCGCGACCAGCAATACCCCCCTGGAATATCTCCAGCGATACAGAATAGAGAACGCAAAAAAAATGCTCCAGACCCCCAACGACAACATCGAAACAATAGCCATGAGCTGCGGCTATGAGGACATAAGCTTCTTCAGAAAGGTATTCAAACGTCACGTAGGCATGACGCCAAAAGAGTACAAACGTAAACATTGTCCCTAACCCCGATTCTTCCTTATCCGGCTCAACGACTCCGGCGTCATCCCCATCATCGACGCCAGATACTTCAGCGGCACCTGGTTGAACAGATCCGGGTTCTGCGACTGCAGATACTGATATCGTTCCTCACCCGTCATCGACAGCAGCGAAAACACCCGCACCTCCATAAAATCAAAACACCGCGCCATCAGCACCCGCTCGAGCGCCGGCCAGGCAGGAACAACGACCGGCAACAATTTATAATCCTTTTTCTCGATAGTATATAGTTCACAGTGAGTCAACGCCTGCGCGCTACACCGGGCCGGCGCATCGCAGATAAGCCCGTTCAGATCGGTCATCATGCTCCCCTTCGGACATATCCACGTAGTCACCTCCCTGTCATCATGGACGGAGAACAGCCGGACCAGTCCGCTGCGCTGAAAGCTCAGCTTATCGCATACCCTTCCCTGTTTGAAAAAATAATCCCCCTTCTTCAGCTCAGTGGGGTGAAAATAGGCCACGAGGGCCTCCATGTCCTCGTCTGCCACATTCATATACGTCCGAAGATACTGCGCCAGCTCAGTCATATAGGTGGGTCATAGGATAACAAGATAGCGCCCACGCGGGTAAAATTCTTACCATTTATCAAGAAATCGCCCCGGATCCCACCCTATTTTTGGCAATCTAAAACCCAATCTCATGGTCCTCGGTCATTTCGGCGTCGGCCTCGGCGCAAAAAAATTCGCCCCAAAACTCTCCCTCGGCCTCCTCTTCCTCGCAGCCCAATGGGTCGACCTCCTCTGGCCCACGCTCCTCCTCCTCAACGTCGAACACGTCGACATCAACAAGACCGATCCCCACTTCCCCCTCGACTTCACCTCCTATCCCATCACCCACAGCCTCCTCATGGGCATCGTCTGGGGCGCCTGCTTCGGCCTCATCTACTTCCTCATAAAAAAAGACCGGCGCTCCGCGCTCACACTTGCCCTGTGCGTCCCCAGCCACTGGCTCCTCGACCTCATCGTCCACAAACCCGACCTCCCCCTCTTCCCCGGCGGCGATAGCCCGCGCCTCGGCCTCGGCCTCTGGAACTCCCCCCTCCTCACCGCCATCGTCGAAGGCGCCATCTTCCTCATCGGCCTCATCCTCTACCTCCGATCCACCCGGCCCAAAACGATAAAAGGCCAATGGGGCCTCTACCTCCTGGTCTTCCTCCTCGTCGCCAACCAGGTCGCCGGCGCACTCTCCCCCCTTCCCCCATCCGCACACGCCATCGGCTGGGCCGCCCAATACCAATGGATATTCATAATCCTCGGCTTCTGGGTCGACAAACACCGTTCGCCGATATCGGAACAGCGATAATAACTTTTATTGGGTCACCGGTAGTACTACTATTGAACATCCTTGCGTCGCACATTTGTACGTCAACAATCCTATTCAACATCAACAGCCCTTCCAAGGTTTAACCTTCTTCACTACCCTTTTATCGGGTTGTCCTGTACCGATGGCTTCGCCATCTAGCAGGGCCAATGTCTGCGCCGCTAACGCGGCGCGAGACCTTCGGCGGACCTGCTTCACCACGGTCCTTCTCGGTCGTTCCCTTCGCTCAGCTCGTGAACCCTCCGGTCGGTTCGGCGTCCATATCTCCCTTCCACAAAGTCTATATCACCCCCGTCACCCCAACCCTATCCCCCCTACCTTCGTCTAACAAAAGTCAACGACAGTGAAAGCAATCCAGCTCGACGAATTCGGCATCGAACACCTGCAGCTCAAAGACATCCCCACACCATCCATCGGCGAGAACGAAGTCCTCGTCCGGACCACCGCCACATCCCTCGAATTCCACGACCTGCTCGTCGTCGAGAACAGGATCCCCTTCGGCATCCCCCTTCCCTATATCCCCGTATCCGAAGGCGTCGGCGTCGTCGAAAAGGTCGGCAGCAAAGTCTCCAGATGGAAAAAAGGCGACCGCGTCATGATCCCCTTCATCCCCCGATGGGCAGCCGGCCAGAACACACCCTACAACGACCAGCTCCGAACCGCCTTCTCCCTCCCCGGACTCCTCGCCGAATACAGCGTACAGCCGGAGAACACCCTCGTCCGGACACCTGACAATCTAAAAGACGAAGAAGCAGCCCCCCTGCCCGTCGCCGGACTGTCGGCCTGGGCTTACCTCGAACAAGCCAATATCCGCGCCGGACAAACGATCCTCACCCAGGGCACAGGCGGAGTCTCCCTGTTCGCGATACAGATCGCCAAAACATCCGGACTGAAAGTGATCGCCACCACCGGCAGAAAAGACAAGGAACAAAGACTAAAAGCCCTCGGCGCCGACGAGGTCATCAACTACAAAGACTATCCCCGGTTCAGCACCGAAGCCAGACGACTCAACGGCGGCATCGGCGTCGACCTCACCCTCGACGTCGCCGGAACAGACACCATCGAACAAAGCATCCTCAGCGTCAAACAGCACGGCTTCGTCGGCCTGGTCGGCCTGCTGACAGGCACCCGCCTCACCATCGACATGATCCCGCTCATCACCAACTATATCCGGCTCCAGGCCTACTCCGTCGGCAACGCCGAACAGCTGACCGCCCTCGTCAACACGATCGAAAAGAACAGCCTCCGACCCGTCATCGACCGCGTCTTCCCCGTCGAAAGGACGCAGGACGCCTTCAACCATTTCAAATCCGGCGACGCATTCGGAAAGGTCATCATTACCTTCTAGCAAAAATCACCTGGGTATCCCCGACCGCTACAAACCCGGATGATCCCCCGACCACTACAAAAATCACCTGGATCATCCCCCTACCGCTACGCGGTGCGCGCCGCGATATTTATTGGGCGTCGATTTTACGACCGCCCTGAACATCCGGTTGAACAACGAGATATTATTGAACCCGACCAGCGACGCAACCGTCGCGATCGGCATATCGGAGTTCAGCAGCAGCTCACACGCCTTCTGTATCCGCGCCTCCGTCAGCGCCTCCTTGAACGTCTTGCCCGTAGTCGCCTTGAAAAATCGGCAGAACGAGCTATCCGTCATCGCCAGCTCATCCGCGATGCGACGCGTAGTAAGGTCATTCTGATACTCTTTCTGGATGATCTTATATACCTGCTCGATCCTTCGAAGATGCAGCGGCTCGACCGAAAGCAGCGTCCTCGCTCCCAGCACCTCCGTCTCCCGCGACAGCTCCATCTCTCGCAATACCTCGAACAGCCGCAACAACCGCTCGAACGACCCCATCCCCACCATCTCCCTGATCATACCACCGATACGATGCTTCGACTCGCCGTCGAACGACAGCCCCGTTTGAGCACGATCCAAAACAGCGCTGACCCGGGCAAACTCCGGGAAAGGATCCGCCAGCCTCCTCACCTCCTCGCCGCGAAACTGTATTACGTACTCCTCATAGCCCTCCGACTCAAACCCAAAATTGAAAGCATAGTGCTGCACATTCGACCCCAGCAGCACCAGCAGCCCATCGGCAAACACCCCGGCCTGGTGCCCTACCAGGCGGCGGCCCTTGCCATGCGGCACATACACGATCTCAAATTCAGGATGGAAATGCCACCAGTCCAGGTGACACAAACAATGATCCTTGTGGTGGTGCAGGGAAAAAAAGGACCCCTCCGACGGCTTTATCTTTTCGAAACTTGGCTTCTTCATTTACCGGACCAGGAGATTTTCGGACAATTTAGTGCAATTTTTGGAACAACGGGTGAAAGCCACACCCGCCCATAACCCGGAATTTTGTGTTATGAAAAACAACAGCAAGACCAGCTACCGCCTCGCAGTCGTTATATTCTTCTTTATCAACGGCTTCCTCTATGCCAACCTCACAGGCCGCCTCCCCGAGCTCAAAGCCTTCTTCGGCGTCTCCAACAGCACCCTCGGAACAATGCTTTTCATGACCGCCATCGGTGCCCTCGTCGCCATGCCCCTCACCGGATGGCTGACCACCCGCCACAGCAGCGGCAAGCTCACCATCTGGACCGGCCTCCTGTTCTGCTGCGCCGTCCCCCTCATCCCCCTCTCCAATGAGGTCTGGGCCGGACGCGCCTTCTTCTTTTTTACGGGCTTCTTCTCCGGCGCGATGGACATCACCATGAACGGCCAGGCCGTATTCGTCGAGCGCGCGTACAACAAGACGATCATGTCCTCCTTCCATGCGGCCTATAGCATCGGAATGGCGCTCGGCGCCGGCTCCGGAGCCCTATTCGCCACATGGCACCTCGCCCTGCGTCCCCACCTGCTGGCGGTGGCGCTGCTAAGCCTCATCGCGCTGGCCCTGGTCTCCCCCCTCATAACCAGCAACCAGCCACCCCGCCTGCAAACACAAAAAGAAAAACACGCAACCCGGCGAATACCGACCCTCATCTGGCTCATCGCCATCATCGCCTTCTGCGGCATGACCGGCGAAGGCTCCATCGTCGACTGGTCGGCCATCTATGTCAACACCGTAGTCGGCACCTCAAAAGCCTTTAGCGCACTCGCAGTTGGCGCCTTCGCCACCGCCATGACCATCGGCCGTCTCCTTGGCGACCGCATCATCGACCGCTTCGGAAAACGCACCGTCCTCTTCACAAGCTGCGCAGCAGCCATCGCCGGCCTCTCGCTCGCGCTCCTGGTCGTATCCCCCATAACAGCGCTGGCAGGCTTCTTCCTAGTAGGCGCCGGCCTGTCCAACGTCGTCCCTGTGATCTATTCCACCGCCGGCAATATCCCGGGCATCGAGCCCGCCGCAGGCATCGCCATTGCCAGCACGGTGGGCTACACCGGCTTCTTCGTCGGCCCCCCGTCGATCGGCTACCTCTCCGACAGCTTCGGCCTGCGCATCGGCCTCTGCTTCACGCTGCTGCTATGGGTCCTCATGCTCGCCTTCATCTCTATCGTCATGCGGCCCTCGACACGGCGCGGCCTCAGTCTAACCGCTTCACATCCACACCCCCAAAATGAAGCCCTTTGACGATCTCCGGATTACCCATATAGCGCAGCTTCGCTTCCCCAAAAGACGTGATCGCGATCCTGTCCGATACATTCAAATTGAATTCCGCCTCCCCATAAGCCGTGATCTTACTCTCCTTACCCTTCGTCGCAGTCATCATCACCTTACCTTCTCCATAACAGACATAACGCTGTCTGTCGATGGTCCCCGACCTTACCTCGAGCCGGCTCTCCCCATAAATATGAGCATCCATTTCGCGCACACGCATCTCCGTGAATAAAACCCTCGATTCACCATAAATACTTAGCGTAAACTTATCCGTAACGACCGGGCTTGAAACAAGCTCCGTTTCATCACCCCTTAGCGACAGCTCGTCCAACGACCGGAAGGTCACCGTCGCAACCACCGCATGTTTTGGATAAAGGGGGTATCTTTGATTGCCGTCCTTCTGATTCTTCGGTATCTCCTTCGCCCCTTCGAGGTACAGTCGCAATGTCCCGTGATGAACCTCTACATGGAACTTCCCGCTATCTACAAGAATACTGTTTATCGCGACGCTCTCCGCCTCCCCCTTTACAAACTCAACCTGTATAAAAGGACTTACGATCACTTTGGTAAATGGAGCCACCGCTCCGCCCTGCGCGCCGCAGGATAGGCTCAGCACCACCGAAACACCAGCTAAAAGGACGTTCAATATGCGCATAACAAAGACTTTATGCATAATACGCAGCTTCCCGTCCTAATGTTACAACATTCCTGGTGTTTCTTCCCCGGCCCATCAATCCCCCCGATCTACCTTCCCTTCCCCCGATCTACCTTCCCTTCGTTTCTTCTCTCGGGTCCACCATCCGTCTCCATCTTCCCTTTCCACCCCCTGATCCACCTTCCCAGTCTACGTTTCTTCCCCATCTATACTTTCCCTTCTCCCCGGGATCCCCCATCCTATTGTTTCTTCAAATATCCAAAAAGTCCATGCTGCTCTTCCCCCGGCCCGGCGGTAAAATACAGCTTCCCCGGGTCAAAGGTCTGGTCCTCATTAAAAGGAAAGTCAAGAGCCCACAACCCCGGGATCACCACCGGCTGCCCGTTCTTCTGCAACGCTCCCTTATAAGCCCCACTGGCATCATACACATTGATCCACCCGTCCCCAAAATTCCCGACCAGGATCGACCCCGTCGGTATCCCGCTGCCGAACGGCGCCTGCGTAATTCCCCAGGGCGAGTTCAACGCTCCCTTCGAAGCAAAATTCTTCACCAGCTTCCCGTCGGGAGTATAAATATCGACATAACCATTCCCCGGCCCCGCCAGATCGTCCTCGTTATCCGGTCCTTTCTGCATCGCATAGGTAACATAGAGCATCCCCCCAATATTGGCGATATTGAATGGGCCAAAACCCGCCGGTATATTCGGGTCCTTAAAATCCCTGCCGGTCGTCAGCTGGAAGGTCTTGTCGAACACGTCGATCCTCCCCTGCTTGAAATTGGCCGCGTACAAAAAATTCGTTCCCCCGTCCGAGGCAAGCGTACAGCCCTTATACACCGCGTGCGCAGACGAAAGGTCAGCCACCGTCGTAGTGGCCATATCACCGAGCCCCCACGCAGAGATCGTTCCATCTTCGTTGACAAAAATGAATTTCGCCACTCCCCCCGTCGCATGTATAACAAAATCACTGGATGGGCTGAATACAACACCCGTCGGCGACCCGCCCATCGGATTGCCCATCGACGGAATAGGTATGGGCCCCAGCAAGGTCTTGCCCGTAGAGTCATACACGTCCGTCACCCCACCATGATTCGATGACAACCAGATAATATGCGCAGAAGGATTGATAGTAAGTCCCCAGGGATTCACCATGCTGCCGTCGGTCCTCGCCGCGCCGCCATCGGCATTGTCCGCCACAAGATTCGTCTGCTGAAAGCTGCCGTCCACCGCAGGAGGCGGAGGATTATTCCCATAGCCGTTGTTGTTGTTGTAACCGTTCTTCTTACAGGCGACCGCGCCCCCAAGGATAAGTGCTAGGATGAAAACATTTCTTTTCATAGCTGTGCGTTGTAGTTTTAAATGTGATACGGATAAGAAACGCCCGCTCAAACACGCCGGTTGCCCATTTTCCCCGGCGCCTCAACGACATTTACACCATCCTCACACCTCACTACACCAACTATCCGGCTTTACTCCACAAACTTCTCTCTCTTCTTTCCAAACACCTTCTTCTCCACCACCGGCCAGACCCAGTACGCCGCCTTCGCCGCCAAAAACCCGATCCCCGCCCCCGCAACCACCTCGCTGAACCAGTGCTTGTCATTATACACCCGAAAAAAGCTCGTTCCTACCGCTGCCGTATAACCGGCAACACCATACCACACGCTCCGGTCCTTGTACTCCTGTCTCAAAAACTCCGCCGCCGCAAACGCCGTCGCCGAATGCCCCGAAGGAAATCCATCATCGCCCGACCCATCCGGCCGCTCCGCGCTGATCACATGCTTCAGCCCCAATACCCCCGCTCCCAACACCGCATTCGCCATCACATAGATGATCGTCCGGTCCCTCAGATCATGCCTCCCCTTCACCCCAGCAGCATTCAATACATAAACCGTCAGCGCAGGAGCATACTGCAAATAGTCATCGACCGGCAGCTTATGATGCGGATTATCCGTCCACACCGTCTCCCGCACCGTATGATCAAAAGACACCAACGGCTTCCACTTCAACGCCGCAAAACCATACCCCACCATCAGGCCTCCCGCCACCAACGAAGCCACCGACGGTCTATAGTGATCCGTCACCAACGTATCCACAGACTTCACATCCCCGAACTGCGTAACCCTGAACCGCACATCCCCGGACTTCATATCCGCAGACTTCATATCCCCAGTCCGCGTATCCACAGACTGCGAATAACTACAAGTAGACATTAATAAGAACAACAACGGAAGAAAACTTCTCATAAACATAGGCACCACATCAACAAAAAGCTTACCAACACAACAAAAACAGGATTAATCCAGATTTTCAACCGAAATTACAGATACAAAGGATCAACAGACAGGACATGAACTATAGCCAGATCATAACAACTACCGAAGCCTACATCAAAGACCTCTACGCCAGACACCCCGACAAACAATTCCCCTACCACAACCAGGAACACACCATCCTCACCGTCCTCCACGCCCGCGAAATAGCCCGCCACTACGAGCTCGATCCCGACGACTGCTTCATCGTTACCATCGCCGCCTGGTTCCACGACATCGGTCACCTCTTCGCCCCCCTCGAAAAGCACGAAGAAAAAGGCGCGGAGATCATGACCGAATACGCAACCACCACCACCGGCCTCCCCCAACAGTTCATCCCCGCCATCGCAGGCTGCATCATGGCCACAAAATGGCCCTCCCACCCCAAAAACCGCAACGAAGAGATCATCTGCGACGCAGACACCTACCACTTCGGGACTAACTACTTCCGCCAGACCGACAACGCCGTCCGCCGGGAAATAGAGCTCCGGACGGGAAAAACCTTCCCCGACTGGCACAAAAGAACGATCGCCCTCCTCCGCATACACCACTACTTTACCGACTACTGCCAACACCTCCTCAACCCCGGCAAACAACAAAACATCGCCTGGCTCCAGTCCCTCCCCGACTAACCCCCCGCGACCCGACAAGGACCATCCCCTTGTCCCCGCGACCCAACCAGGACCATCCCCTTGTCCAGCCACTCCCCGGAATCCACCACTCCAATCTACGGTTCACATTCTCCCGACCCCTTACTCCTCCTGCGGCGGTCCCAACCCCGCGGCTCACATTCTCCCGACCCTTACTCCCCCTGCAGCGGTCCCAACCCCGCGGTTCACATTCTCCCGACCCCTTACTCCTCCTGCGGCAGTCCCAACCCCGCGGTTCACAGTCCTCGCTCCGGGACCCTCCCCGCGGTTCACAGTCCTCCGGTCGCTTCGGACCCACCCTTCGGTTCACAGTCCTCCGACCCCTCCGCAGACCCCACCCTACAGAATTCCTCCAGATTGGAGTCCTTATTTTACCCCAAAAACCACAATGAAGATCCTCATCGTCGAAGACGAGCAGCGGCTGATGGAAAGCATGGTGACCTATCTGAAAAGCGAGAACTTCATCGTCGAAGAAGCCCCCGACTATAAAACCGCCCGACAGAAGGTCGAAATGTTTACCTACGACTGCATCCTCCTCGACGTCTCCCTTCCCGACGGCGACGGCCTCTCCCTCCTCCAGGAACTAAAAGCCAACAAAAAGACCGACGGCGTCATCGTCATCTCCGCCAGGAACTCCATCGGCGACCGCATCCAGGGCCTCAACTTAGGCGCCGATGACTACCTCACCAAACCCTTCCACCTCTCCGAGCTCAACGCCCGCATCCTGGCCGTCATCCGCAGACGCCACTTCCAGGGCCAGCAGGTCCTCGTCTTCAACGAGCTCACCATCGACCTCATCGCTAAAACTGTTTACGTCAACGAAAAGACCGTCGAGCTCACCCGCAAGGAATACGACCTCCTCCTCTACCTCGCCTACAACAAGAACCGCGTCATCTCCAAGAATGCCATCGCCGAACACCTTTCCGGCGACGAGGCAGAGATATTCACCAACTACGACTTCATCTACTCCCACATGAAGAACCTCAAAAAAAAGCTCCAGCAGGCAGGCTGTAAAGAATATATCCGCTCGGTCTACGGCATGGGCTACAAATTCGACGTCTGACCATGCGGCTCAACAACAAGACCATACGAAATTATCTTTCTTACTCCTCCGTCATCTTCCTGCTGACCATCCCAGTCTTTTACTTCGTCGTCAGAAAAGTGCTCCTCCATTCCGTCGACAGCTCGCTAAAGGCCCAGCTCCACGAGATACGCGAAAACCTCGACCAGATACACACCAGCGACGAGCTCGAAGCCTGGGTCAAAATGGATAAGGACATCTCCCTCAAGCCAACCAGCCAGCAAAGCAAGGACAGAATATACAGCACCACCCGCTTCAGCCCCAAACACAGGGAAGAGGAACCATTCCGCGAAATAGCCGGAAATATATCCATAGGAGAACGAGGCCAGCTCTACCAACTCATCATAAGCAGCAGCCTCGTCGAGAACGAAGACCTCCTGGGCAGTATACTCTTAGTCCAGATCAGCGTGCTCCTCGTCCTCATCGGCGGCATGCTCTGGATCAACCAGAAAGTATCCCGCCGCCTCTGGCAGCCCTTCTACATCGCTCTAAAGAACATGCAGACCTTCGAGCTGAACAAACAAAGCGACCTGAATTTCAAAACCAGCACCACCGACGAGTTCAACGAGCTGAACAAGGCGATCAACAACCTCTTCAGCCGCAGCACCCGGCTCTACCAGCACCAAAAAGAATTTACCGAGAACGCCTCCCACGAAATGCAAACACCGCTCGCCATCTTCCAGAGCAAGCTCGAGCTGCTCATGCAAACCACCCCGCTGTCCGAAGAGCAGGCAGGCATCATCAACGCCCTCGACGAGACCAACCGACGCCTCATCAAGCTCAACAAATCGCTCCTGCTCCTGACCCGCATCGAGAACAACCAGTACCAGACGACCGAAACTATATCCATCGCCCAGCTCTGCCAGAAAATGATCCGCCAGTTCCAGCCCTACGCCGAGAACAAGAACATTACCATCCACACCCGTTTCAATGCCGACATCACCGTCAACGTTAACCATACCCTCATAGAGATACTCGTCGCCAACCTGCTCACCAACGCCATCCGCTACAATCGCAGCAACGGCGAGATCGTCGTCACTACCGACAACAATACCCTAACTATAGAAAATACCGGCGCCCTCGCCGCCCTCGATCCCGACCGCATCTTCGACCGCTTCCACAAACAGAACGGACAGGAAGACAGCACCGGCCTGGGCCTCGCCATCGTAAAAAATATATGTACTCTCTACAATTATGACGTTAACTATAACTTCACCGACGGCTGGCATTCCTTCACCGTTATCTTCAGAATAACCCCAGAATCTTCTTCTACCTTTACGGCCAATTATTATCACTAATGAAGATCCTGTTTCTTATACTTATAATTTTTCCCTCATACATATGCGCCGTCGCACAGGACCGCGACCTGTCCTTCTACCTAGATCAAGCCCGGACCAACAGTCCCCTTTTAAAAGATTACCAAAACCAGATGCTCTCCCTCGGCCTCGACTCCCAAATGGTAAAAGCCTCCTACAAACCACAGGTCGTCGGCCTCAGCAACGACCTCTACGCCCCCACCCTCAACAGCGGCTGGGGCTATGACAACGCGGTCACCAACGGCGGACAGCTCTCCGCCCAGGTCCAGGCCTCCAAAAGCATCGTAAGCCGCAACAACCTCGCGACCCAATACCAGTCCATTTCCCTCGACAGGACCAGCATCGGCAACACCGCAGCCATCGCCAGAAGAGACCTCAAAAAGACCGTAACCGCCCAGTACGTCCTCGCCTACGGCGACCTAACCACCGTCAACTTCAACAAGGAAAGCCTCGACCTGCTGAAAAAAGAAGAGACCATACTCAAAGGCCTCACCGAGACCAACGTCTACAAACAGGCCGACTACCTCACATTCTACGTCACCCTCCAGCAGCAACAGCTGCTCTACCGCCAGTCACAGATACAGTTCAGGAACGACCTCAACACCCTCAACTACCTCTGCGGCGTCGTCGATACTAGCGGGACGGCAACCCTGCCCGACCCCCAGCTCCAGCTGTCCATCGTACCAGACGCCTACAGCTCGGAATTCTACCGCCAGTTCACCATCGACAGCCTCAAAAACCTCAACCAGCGCTCGGTCATCAACTATAGCTACAAACCAAAGCTCAACGTCTTCGCCGACGCCGGCTACCTGTCCAGCCTCCAGTTCGAGGCGCAAAAGAACTTCGGCACCAGCGTCGGGCTCAACCTGACCGTCCCCATCTACGACGGCAAACAAAAACGCCTCAAATTCCAAAAGCTCGACATCGCCGAAAGGACCCGCACCGACTACCGCGACTTCTTCCTCCGCCAGTACGGCCAGCAGATCGCCACCCTAACCCAGCAGCTGCACGCCACCGAATCGCTCATCGAAGAGATAAAAGGACAGATAAAATATTCCAACGCGCTCATCGACGTCAACGCCAGGCTCCTCGAAACAGGCAATATCCGTATCACCGACCTCGTCATCGCCATCAACACCTGGCTCAACGCCCGAAATCTTCTTAACCAGAATTATATAAACAGGCTCCAGATCATCAACCAGATCAACTACTGGGAAGCACAAGCACAATAAACATGAAAAAATATCTTTTCATACTCCTCGCTGGACTCGCCGCCTGCAACCACGGCGCCGAAAAAGCCGCCCCAACCCCCGAAGACTCGACAACAGCCACCGTCACCCCCGTGACCACGGCCAACGTCACCGTCGGCGACCTCGCCGATTCCATCCAGCTGAACGCTACCTCTACTTATTTACAAAGCAGCTACGTCCGCTCCATAGCGACAGGCTACATAAAAAGCGTCAACATAAAGCCCGGCGAGCTGGTCACCACCGGCAAACCCATGTTCACCATCGAGACAAAAGAATCCATGGTCATCGGCAACTCCATCTCAAAGCTCGACAGCTCCTTTAAATTCACCGGCATCAGCACCGCCAAAGCCACCCTGTCCGGCTACGTGACCCAGCTCAACCACCAGATCGGCGACTACGTACAGGACGGCGAACAGCTGGCCGTCATCAGCGACATCAACAGCTTTGTCTTCCTCCTCAACCTCCCCTACGAGCTGCGCCCCTACGTCCTCAGCAAAAAGAACGTCGACCTCGTCCTCCCCGACGGACTACGGCTAAAAGGCTATATCAGCCAGGTCATGCCAACCGTCGACTCCGCCTCCCAGACCCAGCCCGTCGTCATAAAGGTCCCTGCCAAAACACCCATCCCCCAGAACGTCATCGCAAAGGTCATCGTCATAAAAAGCCTCAAACCCCACGCACAGACCGTTCCCAGATCCGCCGTCCTCTCCGACGAGGCGCAGACCGACTTCTGGGTCATGAAGCTCATCGACTCCGCCACCGCCGTCAAAATACCCATCAAAAAAGGACTCGAACAGAACAATACCATCGAGATACTCGACCCCGTCTTCTCGAAGACAGACCAGGTCCTGGTCACCGGCAACTATGGACTGCCCGATACCGCCAAAGTCATCGTTGAAAAACCGGAAAAACCGTAACAGCAAATGAAAAACTTCTTCGTCTCCTACAAGAGTCCCATAGGCGCGCTCCTGTTCATCGTCCTGCTCGGCGGCCTGTTCGTCTACGGCCGGATGAAGACATCCCTGTTCCCCGAGATCACCTTCCCCAAGATAAAGATCATCGCCGACGCCGGCCTCCAGCCCGTCGACAAGATGATGGTCACCGTTACCAAGCCCCTCGAAGCCGCCATCAAGCAGGTCCCCGACCTCCAGACGATCCGCAGCACCACCAGCCGCGGCAGCTGCGAGATCTCCGCCTATATGGACTGGAGCGCCAACATCGACCTCGCCCAGCAACGCATCGAGTCGAAGATCGCCGAGGTCTCCAATAACCTCCCGGCCGGCGTACAGATCACCGTCGCCAAAATGAACCCGGCCATCCTCCCCGTGCTCGGTTATTCGCTCGAGACCAGCAACAACCTCCCTGCGATCGATATCAAACAGCTCGCGCTCTATACCGTCAAACCCTTCCTCTCCCAGGTACAGGGCGTCTCCGAGGTCCGCATCATCGGCGGCAAACAAAAAGAATACTGGCTCACCCTCGACATGCAGAAGATGAGCTCGCTCGGCATCACCCCCGACATGCTCACCAATACCCTGGCCCAGACCAATTTCATCCGCAGCAACGGCTACCTCTCCGACTATCACCTGCTATACCTCACCGTCACCGACGCCACGGTAAAGACCCTCGACCAGCTAAAAGACCTCATCGTCAGCAACAACGGCAAACGCATCGTCCACCTCCAGGAGATAGCGGGCGTCTCCATCCAGGAAGCCGTCGAATACACCCGGATCAACGCCAACGGAAAGGAGAACCTCCTCGTCGCCGTGATCAAACAGCCTAATTACAACCTCATCGACCTCTCCAAAGAAATGCAGCAGAAGATCGCCGACCTGCAAAAGATCCTTCCCAAAGGCGTCCGGCTCAAGCCCTACTACGTACAGGCCGACTTCGTCAACGACTCGGTAAAAAGCGTGACCGACAGCCTCTGGATCGGTCTCGGCCTGGCCATCCTCGTCGCCATCGTCTTCCTGCGCAGCCTCAAAGCCAGCGCCACCATCCTCATCACCATACCCATCACGATTGCCCTCGCCCTGATCGCCATCTATGCCTTCGGCTATACGTTCAATATAATGACCCTCGGCGCCATCGCCGCCTCCATCGGCCTGATCATCGACGACGCTATCGTGGTGGTCGAACAGATACAGCGCACCCACGAAGAGCACCCCGAGGAATCATCGAAACAGCTCGTACAGAAAGCCATCAAATACCTCTTCCCCGCCATGGTCGGCTCCTCGCTGAGCACCATCGTCATCTTCATCCCCTTCGAGCTGATGAGCGGCGTCGCCGGCGCCTACTTCAAGGTCCTCACCAACACCATGATCATCACCCTCGTCTCCTCCTTCATCGTGACCTGGATCGGCCTGCCCGTCATCTACCTGCTGCTGAGCTCCAACAAGCCACCGCGCAAAAAACCCAAAGCCCACGACGTCAAACAACAAAAATGGGTCGGCTTCTTCATCCATAAACCCTACTTCAGCATCGCCATCATCATCGGACTCGCGGCAGCCATCTACTTCATCCTTCCTCAGCTGGAGACCGGCTTCCTCCCCGAAATGGACGAAGGCAGCATCGTCCTCGACTACAACTCTCCCCCCGGCACCTCCCTCCAGGAGACCGACCGGATGCTCCAGCAGATAGAAAAGCTCATCGTCGCAACCCCCGAGGTCGCCAGCTACTCCCGTCGCACCGGCACAGAAATGGGCTTCTTCATCACAGAACCCAACCGGGGCGACTACCTCATCAACCTGAAAAAATCCAGGACCCGCACCACCGACGACGTCATCGCCGACCTCCGCCGACAGATCGAGTCCTCACAACCCGCCCTCCGCGTCGACTTCGGCCAGGTCATCGGCGACATGCTCGGCGACCTCATGACATCGGTCCAGCCAATAGCCATAAAGATCTTCGGCAACGACGTAAAAACCCTCCGACAGCTCTCACAGCAGGTCGCAGAATCCATCAAAAAGGTCGAAGGCACCGCCGACGTCTTCGACGGCATCGTCATCGCCGGCCCCTCGGTCAGCGTCGAGCCCGACTACAACCGCCTCGCCCAGTACGGCCTCACCCCCGCCGGCCTGCAGACCCAGCTGCAAACAAGGCTGGAAGGGAATATCGTAGGCAGCATCCCCGAAAGAGAGCAGCTCACCAACATCCGCATGGTCTACCCCAACAGCCGCACCGCATCCGTCAGCGACATCCAGAACCTCGATATCTTCCTCCCCTCCGGCAAGCTCAAGCCCATTACCCAGCTGGCCGACGTAAAGGTCAACTTAGGCGACGCCGAGATCAATCGGGAAAATCTCCAGTCCATGGGCGAGGTCACTGCCCGCCTCGAGAACCGCGACCTCGGCAGCACCATGAAGGACATCCAGCAAACCATATCGAAGAACATCGTCCTCCCCCAGGGCTACCATATCGAATACGGAGGCTCCTACGCCGAACAACAACAGTCCTTCAAAGAGCTGCTGACCATCCTCATCACCGCCAGCCTCCTGGTCTTCTCGGTCATCCTCTTCCTGTTCCGCGACTTGAGAGTCGCCCTGCTGATCATCGTCCTCGCCGTCCTCGGCATCTCCGGCAGCTACATCGCCCTCTACCTCACGGGCACACCCCTCAACGTCGGCAGCTACACCGGCCTGATCATGATCGTCGGCATCATAGGTGAAAACGCCATCTTCACCTTCCTCCAGTTCCGCGAGTCCCTCCAGACCAAAAGCATCGACGACTCCATCGTCTACTCCATATCCACCCGCCTCCGGCCCAAGTTGATGACCGCCCTCGGCGCCATCATCGCCCTCATGCCCCTCGCCCTGGGCATCGGCACCGGCGCCCAGCTCCACCAGCCCCTCGCCATCGCCGTCATCGGCGGCTTCGTCGCCGCCCTCCCCATCCTGCTCATCGTCCTCCCCTCGATGCTCCGGATCCTCTACAGAAAAACCAACCCCCGAACCGCATAAAAAATAAGCCCCGGAGATACAATGATCTCCGGGGCAACCCTATAAAGCGTAACTCCTTACTGCTGCTTATACACAAACACCGTGAACGTCCCCGGCACCGGTGTCCTCGTCCCCGGCTGGAATTCCGGCGCGCTGAAATACACCTTCTTCGTCTTCTTATCAAATGCCATCGTCTTCGCACGCGGCGCCGTAGCGATCGTCTGCACAACCGAATACTTATCCGCCGACTCCTGACGAATAACAGTAGCTGTCGCATCTCCGTTGGACGCAAAGATCAGCTTATCAGCCGCATCGTAGATCACCGCATCCACACCGGCCCCGATCGGCACCGTAGTGATTACCTTCCCGCTGGTAGCATCCACTACACTCATACCCTTATTCGCACGACATACCGTGAACAACCGCTGGTTCGCGGCGTCATACGCGATCCCCGTCGGCTGACCACAAGGCGCCAGCGGCCAGGTAGCCTTCACTGCGAGCCCGCGGGTGTCGATCACTTTCAAAACACTAAGGTCTTCAATATTATTATACAACAACCCCTTCCCGTCGGAAACCGCAAACTCCGGACCACCACCCAGATCGATCGTCTTCACCAGTTCCAGCGTATGAATATCGATCACACAGCTGCTCTTGCTGTCCCCATTAAAAACAAATACTTTCTTCGAAGCGGGATCATAAACAATAGCGTCCTCATCCGATGCAGGCAGCTTGATCGTCTTAATGACCTTCAGCGTACCCAGATCCACCACAACGACCGCATCCCCCTTCCCATCGCTGATAAACCCCTTGTTCACCTCATTCACAACAGCGATCCCATGCACCCCCTTCATCCCGTCGATGACCGCGATCGGCTTCTCCGTCGCCAGGTCGACCACATTAAAAGCCGTCCCATGCGACACGAACAAATGATTATTCACCTCATCGATAGCCATATAGTCGTACCCGCCGTCACCCGGCAGGGATATCTTCTTGTCCAAAACATACTGTTGCGCCTTCAGAGGCTGCGAGGCGACGATCAACGCGATCAACCCCGGTAATACAAACTTCATGGTTTTTATTTTAGTCGGCTAAGATGCGAACAAATACTGAGGTAAATCTGGATACACAAAAACTTTACATTCCATACCGGTTCTCTACAGAATTACATCTACACCCCCATTCTGGACCAATGCTGTAGCGATTCTGGAAATTGCGTTAAATAAAAATTAGCGAATGTTTATCAAATCGCTAAATGCGCCGCACGCGCACCATCCCGTCACTTTTTTCGCAACTTTTGCCACCTCAATTAACTACCTATGCTCTCCAAAGCTAACAGGACAAGGCTCTTATTTAGCCTCCTCCTTATACTATTCTCATTCCTCAGTCAAGCCCAGGCCCTGCGCGGCGTCGTCCTCGACGCCAAAACCGGCGAACCCATGAGCGGAGCCACCGTCGTCGTCAAGAACACCAGCGAAAAAGAGTTCAGGCAGCTCAACACCCGCTACAGACAGTTCGTCCAGCTCGACGGCTATTTCACCTTCAAAGACCTCCCGGCCGGTGAATACGAAGTAGAGATAACCTTCGCCAACTACAAAAAACACTCCGAACACATCAACCTCGGAACCGCACGCCAGGACCTCCGCATCATCCTCGAACCCTCGATCGTCGAGCTCTCCGCCGTCACCATCTCCGGCGGCAGCGAGACCGACCACACCACCCGCAGCCTGGAAAAACACTCCAACCAGCTCGTCAACATCGTCTCAGCAAGGACCATGCAGCTCCTCCCCGACATCACCGTCGCCAACGTCCTCCAGCGCGTCAGCGGCGTGACCATCGAACGCAACAACTCCGGCGAAGGCCGCTACCCCATCATCCGCGGCATGGAGAAACGCTATATCAACACCCTCGTCAACGGCATCAAGATCCCCAGCCCCGACGACAAGAACCGTTTCATCCCCCTCGACCTCTTCCCGTCGGAAATACTCGAGCGATTGGAGGTCAGCAAAAGCCTCACCCCATCGATGGAAGGCGACGCCATCGGCGGCACCATCAACCTCGTTATGAAGGACGCTCCCTCCACAAAACTGTTCCAGGTGAACGCATCGGGCGGCTACAACAATATCTTCAACCAGCAGGACTATCTGAAATTCAACAACGGCAGCATCAGCAAGTCCTCACCCGCCGAGATACACGGCAGCGACTACCACGCCGTCCCCGCCGACTTCCAGGTGAATTCCCTCAACTATACAAAGAAGGGCACGCCCATCAACACGGCCTTCGGCCTCACCGCCGGCAACCGCTTCGGCGCAAACAAAGAATTCGGCGTTCTCTTTTCCGGAAGCTACCAGAACATCTTCAGCGGAACACAGTCGACCTTCCTGCTCCCCAACGCCCAACCCGGACTCAACAATAACCCGCAGTTCGTCGACCTTTATTATCGCAGGTATTCAACGGACAACCAGCGCCTCGGACTCACCGGCAAATTAGACTACCACATCGGCCGCAACAACAAGCTCGCCCTGACGAATACTTACGTCCGTCTCAACATGTTCCAGACACGCCAGTCCTTCGATACGATAGCGCTCAACTCCCTCGTCGACGAGTCCTACCGCACAACCTGGCAATACCAGTCCATCAACAGCACCAGCCTGCAGGGCATCCACCTGCTGAGCCCCACCTGGACCATCGACTGGACCGGAGCCTATTCCGTCGCCGCCAACCATATCCCCGACCAGGCGACATTCACGCACGAATACCCTGTCCTCTACGATCCCGCCACAAAGACCACGACCCGCGGCGCCCCGGACATCACCCAGGGCATGACCCGCAACTGGGAACACAATACCGACAAAGACTGGTCAGGCTATCTCAACGTAACCAAACAGACCCGCCTCCTCGGACGCTCCCTGGAAATAAAACTAGGCGGCATGGCCAGAGATAAACAACGCGACAATTTCTACAACGGCTATAGCCTCAGCCCGCAGCTGACCACCGGAGGCAACCCGCAGCAATTTACGTCGGTCAACGCCGCACAATATACCTTCAAAAGCGGCAGCGACCAGCCCGCCCTCAACGGTCTCACCTATACCTTCACGGAAGACATCTACGCCGGTTATGCACAGGGCAAATGGAAGCTCTTCGACAAATTAGAGCTCCTCGGCGGCCTCCGCATTGAGCACACAATGCAAAAATTCAACACCCAGCTCACACCCGATAACCCCGCCCGCTCCGGAAAGATATGGTATGATGGCTGGCTCCCCTCTGGCCAGGTCAAGTACGACCTTACCGCCCGTCAGTCCTTCCGTCTGTCCTACTACAGAGCCCTCGCCCGTCCGCAGTTCGCCGAGCTGATACCCGATGGCCCGGACAACTACGAGACCTTCAAGCAGATCGGTAACCCCTACGTAAAACACGCTACATCCGACAACCTCGACCTCCGCTACGAGCTCTTCGCAGGCAAGGCCGACCAGATTCTGCTCGGAGCCTTCTATAAGAACATCCAGGACCCCATCGAATACACCGCTTATAAGGCCGGCGCAACCAACACACAGCTCAGACCCCAGAATATCGGAACCGCCACCAACTATGGATTCGAAGCCGTCTTCACCAAATTCTTCGGCGCCTTCGGCATATCTGCTAACTACACTTATACCCACTCCAAAGTCACTAGCGACAGCATGTTCTATACCTATCGCGACGACCAGGGCAGACCCAGCTCGAAATACGTATCGGAGACCAGACCCCTCCAGGGACAGTCCAACCACTTCGGCAACCTCTCCCTGCTCTATAAGAGCGCGAAATATGGCCTCGACCTGCAGATCGCCTTCACATACACCGGCGAACGCATCTCCCTGGTAAGCCCATACGCCGGACTCCACTACTGGCAGCAACCCTTCGCCGGACTGGATGCCTCGTTCGAAAAACGCATCTTCAGAGGATTCAGCTTCTACGGTAAGCTCAACAACCTGACCAACACGCCGACGACCGGCAGCCTGCACGTCCCCTATAACACCTACATGTCAGCTCCTGGCGCCAGACCCCTGTCACTCCAGTCCGATCCGGCCCACAAGATCATCGTGCAAAAGGACTACGTCAGATCATCATTCCTATTCGGTTTCCGCTACAAACTCTAACACTACCAACATGAAAAAATATTTATTCGGTTTAATAGTCATCATCTCCTCCTGCCAGAAGACAGAGCACAAAGACCTCTGGCAGGCCGTCATCGTTCCCGCCTCTCCCGTCAGCGATTCCGTTCCGCTCAAAGGCACCATCAAAGGCACCATGCTCGCCGGCAAGACCTATACCATCGGCGGCGACGTCATCATCAACGAAGGCGATACGCTCAGAGTCCAGGAAGGTGTCACGGTCAACATCACCGGCAAATACGGCATCGGCGTAAAAGGCAGCCTTATCTGCATCGGCACGAAAGACAAGCCCAACCGTTTCACCTTTCCCGGCCTCACAAAGACCGACCAGTACGGCGCCGACCCCTCTAAGGACTCAGCCTTCGTCGGTAAATGGATCGGTATTATCGGCGCGACTACCTGCCCGATGATGATCATCAAATGGACGCACATCGAGTTTGGCGGCGCAGCCATACCTTCCTCCAGCCCGATCAAACAGATCTTCGCCAACCCCTACCCCGTCTTCTTCCAGAACCCCGGCGGCATCTTCGTCCTCGAAGACTCCTGGATTTACGGCAGCGTCGACGACCCCTTCCGGATCCTGGGAGGAAAGATCGGGGTCTTCCGTAATACCTTCGAAAAATGCGGCTACACCGGCGGTGAAGCGATGAACGCCAAGTCAGGCACCATCGGCAACTTCGCCTACAACCTCTGCATCGGCATGGCCACCAACGGCCCCAAGTTGTCCAACTCCGGCGCCCCCATCGGCGTACCCGGCTCCAACGTACGGATGTATAACAACACTATCGTCAACTGCGGCTACAGAAGACTGGCAGCAGGCCGCGGCGGCTCCATCAACTTCGAAGAAGGCGCCGGCGGCATGGCCTACAACAACATCATCGTCAATTGTAAATTCGGTCTTCGCGTAGTCCAGAACCCCATCGCCGACACGGCCAACCTCCGTTATGGATACAATTGGACCTACGCCGACTCGCCATCAGTCGCCAACAACATCTATCCCTCGTTCAAGGTCAGCGTCTGCATCACCCAATCCATGCCCACCGATATCCCGGCCCCGTCTTCCTTCCTGCCCGCAGGCTGGCAGCCCGGCGACACATACACCGCCCCCGCCTCCATCCTGGGCGCCAACAACCCCCAGTTCATCAGCGGACCCATACCCATGCCCGCAGGCCTGCACCTCGCCGACATCTCTACCGTAGGCAGCTACAACTTCCGGCTCAAGACCGGATCACCCTGCATCGGCAAAGGCTATACCGGCTTTGCGCCCCGCACCGACGTACCCGTCGACCCCATCCACGGCGTCACCGAGATCACTCCACCCGGACGCGACCTTGGCGCCTACCAGTTCGACGGCACCGGCAACCAACACTAAAAACAACACAATGAAGAAACTCATAGCCATCATCTCGCTCCTGACCCTAACGCTCGCATCCTTTTCCCAGGATAATATTTTCATCGCCAAACCCTATCTCAACCTCGGCCGCCAGCCCTCTCCAACCACCCTCGACCTTCTCTGGCAGGTTCCGGAAGGCAACGCGGACTGGACCGTGGAAGTATCAACGGCTAACAACAAATGGATGAAGACCGAAACCCCACAATGGGTTCCGATAGCCGTCGACAGCCTCACACCCCGAAGGGTCTATCATACTACCTTGAAAAACCTCATACCAGGTAACCCCTTTTCCTACCGTGTCTCAAAAGCAGGTAAGATCGTCTTCACCGCGGAAGGCCACGCCCCAAAGACCGAAAGCCAGCCCTACCGCTTCGTCGTCAACGGCGACATCGGCGCCGGCACGACCGACGCAAAGCTCCTCGCCAGACAATCCTTCCTCAGCCACCCCGACATGGTCGTCATACCCGGCGATATCATCTATGAGAACGGCCGTGCCTCGGAATACGACCAGAACTTCTGGCCCATCTACAACGCCGACCAGACCTCCGACCAGGGCGCGCCCGTCATGCGCAGCATCCCCTATATCGGCGTCCCCGGTAACCACGACGTCGACAACCGCAGCCTCGACCAGTACCCCGACGGCCTCGCCTATTTCTACTTCTGGCGCCAGCCCCTCAACGGCCCCGAAGGAAAAGAAGGCAACGCCTTCGTACCAGTCATGAAAGCCACAGACGCCCACCGCGCCGCCTTCATGGCCGCCGCTAAAGAAGCCTATCCCAATGCCGTCAACTATTCGTTCAACTACGGCAACGCCCACTGGACAGTCATCGACTCGGACCCTTATGTCGACTTCTCCGACAACGACCTCCGCGCCTGGATAGCCAAAGACCTCGCCGACGCACAGAACGCTACCTGGAGATTCGTCGTCTTCCACCATCCCCCCTTCACCTCATCGCTCGAACACTACGAACAGCAGCAGACCCGCCAGCTCACCACCCTGTTCGAGACCGGTAAAGTCGACGTCGTCTTCTCCGGCCACGTGCACAACTACCAGCGCACCTTCCCGATGACCTTCAAGCCCTTCAAAAAACCGGCCACCATCACCGGCGGCAGAGACAACAAGACCATCCGCGGCCGCGTCGTCAATGGCTACTGGCAACTCGACAAGAGCTTCGACGGCAAGACAAACACCCACCCGAAGGGCGTCATCTACATCATCACCGGCGCCGGCGGCCAGGAGCTCTACAACCCCGAACAGACAGACAACCCCGACACATGGCAGAAATACACGGATAAATTCATCGCAACCGTTCACTCCCTTAGCGTCGTGGACATCGACGGAAAGAACTTCACGCTCAGACAGATCTCTCCTGACGGAACACAGGTAGACGAAATGAAGATCACTAAATAACGCGCACCGCACTGCTGACCCTCGCCACGATGATCACCGGTGCCGCCGATAAACATACGGTACATTGTTGAACACACCATTGCTCACAACCAGCGAGTCTACCTTCAGACTGGTAGAGTCGATCGTCAAGACGCGGGCCGTGAAGCTGAACGTCCCCGTCACCTTCTTACCCGTAACATCATCCGCCGTCACCGTCGCCTGCCCGCTATGCGCCGTCCCTACATGCTGCCACACCGAATCCCCGCGGAAAGCGATCTTATCCGCCGCATACGCAAACCCCGCAGCAGTCCGCCATCCGCCAACCAGATATTGTTTAATATCGACGCTGCTATCCGCACCCGTGGCAGACGTCGTATCCAGCAGACTCACCGTAATGAATTTGTCCTTCGAAAAACCTGTGATCGTAAGCACTTTGTCCCAGTCGTGGTCGCCCTGCACAAGCACGGCCATCACCGAATCGGCCGTCCAGGCCGTCCCCCCAATAGAGGCAGAAAATACGCCCGACGTATCGGCAGTCGACCCGTGATTCGTCGAAGGCCCCGTCTTCCGACAGGCAGTGGTAAGAAGTAACGAGAGTCCGGACAATAAGAATACCGGCAAAAGAATAGCTCCTTTGTACATAAAATTCACAGTTTGATAATGGGGAAATATGTTGCTATCCATCGATACGAAGGATCATTGCAGTTGGTTGCCACCGCCCCGGTCCACCCAATTCCCTATCCCGACCCCTCGATCCACCTCCGGTCCACCCAATTCTCTATCCCGACCCCTCGATCCACCCCCGGTCCACCCAATTCCCTATCCCAACCCCTCGATCCACCCGCCGGTTATCCCAATTCTAAAGAGATTTTGGGGAAATCGTGATAAAATCATTATCCTACAATTACTTAATTGCTAAGTAACCAGTCAATAGGAAATTATATGGCCTTATTCCTTAAAACTTTGCAAAACTTAAATCAAAGCTTTTATGCGAATGAGACAACGAACGAGCCTTTACAGGACCGTCTTCCTTTCCATCTTGCTGATCACCTTCCACGCCTCGGCATTCTCCCAGATCATAAAGGGTAAGGTATACGACCCCGCAACAGGCGAACCCCTCGTCGGCGCAAACGTCCTGCTCACCCACACCAAATTCATCTCCATCGTACAGCTCGACGGTAGCTTCATCTTCCACCACCTCCCCGCCGGGAAATACGAGCTCGTAGTCTCCACCATCGGCTATGCGCCCTCCGCACCTCAGACGATCGAGATCACGAAAAGCAGCGACGTCAGAATAGTCAACATCGCGCTCTCCTCCAAAGCCACGCTCATGCAGGAAGTGCAGATATCCACCCTCGCCAGCGGCGACATGGGCTCACGCAGGGCCGAACAACGCGCAGACATGGTCCAGAACCTCGTCTCCGCCCGAGCCATACAGCTCTCACCCGATATAACGGTCGCCAACGCCCTCCAGCGCGTCAGCGGCGTCACCATCCAGCGCGACAACACCGGCGACGGCCGCTACGCCATCATCCGCGGCATGGACCAGCGCTACAACAATACGCTCGTCAACGGCATCAAGATCCCCAGCCCCGACGACAAATACCGCTTCGTCCCCATGAACATCTTCCCCGCAGAAATGCTCGAACGCCTCGAAGTGATCAAAGCGCTTACCCCCAGCATGGAAGGCGACGCCATCGGCGGAACGATGAACCTCGTGATGAAGAACGCACCGGATAAATTCCTGCTCACCGCCAACGGCTCGGCCGGCTATTCCACCCTTTTCTCTTCCAACCCCTTCACCGCCTTCGACCACTCGGGCATCAACCGGCTGTCGCCCGCCGAGATCCACGGCAACCAGTACGCTGCCCCCGTCACCGACTTCCCGCTGGGCAACCTCCACTTCCACAAAAAGTCCAATCCCATCAACAATACGCTCGGAATGACCATCGGCGACCGCTTCCTCAACAAAAAGCTCGGCGTCATCCTCTCGGCGAGCTATCAGAACCTCTACAAAGGCTCCGAATCCGAACGCATCGTCCCCGACGCCCAGCCCCAGACCACTCCCGGCCCCAACACCCTGAACCCTACCGACGCCTACGTCCGGCAGTTCAGCACCCAGACCACCCGCATCGGGCTGCAGAACAAGATCGACTATATCATCAACTCCCGTAACAAGCTCTCCCTTTTTAACCTCTACCTCCATCAGGATGAATTCGAGACCAGATTCACTCCCGATAGCACCGTTGGGCTTAATTCTTCGGGGAGCCAAACCCACGTCGAACCCGAATACCGCAGCCGCTGGCAGATACAGAACATCTACAACGGGACCCTCCACGGTGACCACGAGCTGAGCAACCAGTTCAAAGTCGACTGGACCGGCGTATACTCCGTGGCCGACCAGAAGATCCCCGACATGGCCTCCTATAAATGGGTCGAGTCCGACAGCACCAGCAGCGGAAAGACGGTCAATACAAAAAAGACCATCCCCTACGGCACCGCCAACGTTATGACCCGCCGCTGGTCGCACAACAAAGACCAGGACTGGTCCGGATACGGCAACGCCAGCTATACTCCCACCCTCTTCGGACAGACGGTAGACTTCCAGGCAGGCGGCATGTATCGCTACAAGACCAGGGACAACTACTACAACCAATACGATATCCAGTCGCCCGCTCCATCGGGTACGCCCTTTACCTCGATAGACGCCACACCGCTGTACTTTCAGGCCCAGGGCCAGAACCAGGGCAGCACTACCGCCATGACGTCAAACACCTATACCGCCCACGAAAAGGTCGCTGCCGGTTATATCCAGACGAAGTTTACCATTTTCCAGAAACTCCAGGTCCTCGGCGGCGTCCGCGTAGAGAACACCAAAGACGACTACAAGACCGCCCTGCCCCTCACCGCACCAGGCGGCCCGATGGGCGACGTCCACTATACCGACGTGCTCCCCAGCGCACACCTGAAATACAGACTGACCCACAACCAGAGCGTCCGCCTGTCCTATTTCAAATCGATCAGCAGACCCGGCTTCGGCGACCTCGTTCCGGTCGACGACAACTCCAACGACGAATTCGAGTTCCTCGGCAATCCCTATCTCAAACACGTACGCGCCGATAACCTGGACGCCCGCTACGAGCTCTTCCCCGGCCTCGCCGACCAGGTGCTGATAGGCACGTTCTACAAACACATCACCAACCCCATCGAATACTTCGTGATCAACGCCAACGGCCCGAGCAAGCTCTATATCAAGCCCCAGAATACCAACGAGGCCACCAACTACGGCGCCGAAGCGGTCATCACCAAATACTTCGGCATATTCGGCATCTCTACCAACTATACCTACACGCACTCCGAAGTGACGACGCCCAAACTCTCCTATGCCTTCATCCCCGGCACAGGCAACCAGACCCTGCCCACTACCCAGACCCGCCCCCTCCAGGGACAGGCCAACCACGCAGGCAACATCTCGCTGCTCCTCAAGGACCACCGCCTCGGCCTCGACGCACAGCTGGCCCTCGCCTACACCGGCGACCGCATCGTAGAAGTATCGCCCTATAAAGACCTCGACATCTGGGCCAAACCCTTTACCCAGCTGGACTTCTCCCTGGAAAAGACGCTCACCGGGCACTTCACCTTCTTCGGCAAGGTCAACAATCTCCTCAATTCCCCGAACAAAGAGTACATCAAGTTCCCCTATAGCGTAGTCAACCAGAACGAGCCCAAAGGCTATAGCCTCCCCTTCCAGGACGCAGGCAGCAACTACACCGTGGCACAGCGCGATATCTATAAGATCAGCTTCCTCGGCGGCATCCGCTATAAATTCTAAACACAGGACCAAGAAATAAAAAATATGCAACATTCCATCTTTCTCATACTCATCGCCACCTTCTTCCTCGGCAGCTGCAATAAATGGGCACAGGACAAACAGAATATCTATAAATATGTGGCGCCGCCGCCCCCCGACAGCATCAGCTCGACCACCCCGCTCTGCGGCTCCATCAAGGGCACCATGCTCGCCGGCAAGACCTATACCCTCGGCTGCACCATCAACGTGCCGGCAGGAGATACCCTCATCGTACAGCAAGGCGTGACCATCAACGCCGCCAGCCAGACCGGCATCGTGGTCCACGGCACCTTCATCAGCCTCGGCACAAAGGACCACCCGAATACGTTCACTTACCCCGGCCTGGTAAAGGACAACACCCCCGGACTCCCGCTCAACAAGGACTCCGCCCACGTCGGCAAATGGAGAGGCATCATGTGTGACACCTCCTGCCCCCTGCTCGTGCTGAAATGGACCCACATCGACTTCGCAGGGCAGACCTATGGCAATATCGACGGCCCCTCGGTCGAACAAGGCTCCGGTACTTCTTTCAACATCCTCTTCCAGAATCCCAGGGGCTATTTCATCATGGAAGACTCCTGGGTCTACGGCGGCACCGACGACTGTATGCGCATCTCCAACGGTAAGGTTCATATCTTCCGCAATACGTTCGAAAAACCCGGGGGCAGCGGCGGTGACTGCGTTAACATGAAAGGCGGCACCATCGGCACCGTAGCCTACAACTTCTTCATCGGAACAGCCTACAACGGTCAAAAACTATCCAATAAAGGACAGCCCATCGGAGCGCCCGAGGCCAAGGTCGTCATGTACAACAGCACCTTCGTCAACGGCGGCGTCCGCATCAACGCCGGCGAACGCGCAGGCGGCATCAACTTCGAACAAGGCGCCAGCGGAGCGTTCTACAACAACGTCTTCGTCAACTGCCGCGTAGGCTATCGCGTCGTCCAGAACCCCCTCGCAGACACGGCTAATCTCTTCTATGGCAACAACTACCAGTGGGCCGACTCCCTCGTCATCGCCAACCAGTTCTTTACGTTCGGTACCGTCTGTACCAAACCCATGCCCACCGACCTGCCCAACCCCTCCACTTATCTCCCCGCGGGATGGAACTACATAAACCCAAATCCTAACTCCTACGACGGCTCCAAAGTGGTACAGGTGATGAACCCCCTGTTCGTCAACTACCCGCTGCCCGTCCCCAACGTTCCCCTCTTCGCCATCACCGCTGTCGGATCATACAACTTCCGCCTGCAACCCAACTCCCCGCTCATCGGAAAAGGCAACACCAACGTCACGCCCTACACAGTCGTCCCCCTCGACCCCGTCTACGGCGCATCAGAAGTGACACCCCCCGGAGCCGACCTGGGATGCTATCAGTACAACGGTACCGGCAACCAGCACTAAAATAAAAAGACCCGTTGCAAATGCGACGGGTCTTTCACTACAAATTAATTCTTTAATTCTCCACCGGCGGCCTCCCCAACAAATTCTCCTCCTCCTTAGGCTTGGTGATCTTGATCCTCCCAAACTTATACATAAAGTTTATCCCAAACGACCGATACGGTATCTCCAAACGATTATCCGTCACAAAACCCACCCCTTCAATAGTCGAATGCTGCACCAGGTAATTCCCGAACGCATTCACCGCCACCAGGCCCAGACTACCCTTCCCACCCCACAGCTGCTGACGCAACGCCAGCGTATAGGTCAGAAAACCCGCCTGCCTTCCCTGCCAGCGTATCCCGCTGCGATAATTCCCAAACCCTTCTACGATCAGACCATGCTGAAAAACGTAATTCGCATTCACATTCCACCGATACTCAAACCCACTGATCCGCGCCGGGATCGAATAGACATTATACGTGCTCCGCTCATACAGCTGAATGCTCGGCCGCAAGGTCAGACGACCAAAAGGCACGAACGACCCGCCAAGCACCACCCCCCACCTGTCCTCCGAAGCAATATTATCCCTCCGCGTAACATTCACATTCGTATACGTCGAATCCCCCACCTGGAAGACCGGGTAGAACGTAGTATACGACTTGATATCCGGATTATTGTGGGTATACACCAGCAGCACATTCAGGTTATTGCGCTGCCCGAAATTATAGTTATACCCCAGCTGAAGATCATGCCCGATCTCCGGCCTGATATTGGGGTTACCCGTCGTGATATTCTGCGGATCAGCCAGGTTGAGAAAAGGATTCAGATCCCTGTACTCCGGCCGCTCGAGCCGATAGGCATAGCTGAACTTCAACGTCTGGTCGGCGTCGAAGGAATGCGACAACGTTACCGATGGCGCAAGATTATTGTAGTCCGGTATCTTCACATGCCCCGAGTTGCTATAGTACGCCTTATTTACTGTATACTCCGACCGCAGCCCCGCGATCACATTCACCCAGTCGAACAGCCTGAAAGAGCCGGCGACATACCCCGCATACACCTCCCGCCTGAACGTCGAAGTATACGACTGCGTGTTGTCGTACAGATAAGCATACTTCCCGGCATCGAACGTATACACATTCGCATCGCTCACCAGCGACTCGATCTCCGTCTTCGCTCCCATCTCCAGCAAAAATCCTTTGCTGACAGGATACGCATAGTCTATCTTCAGCGACGTCAGCCGGTCCCGACCCGGATTGCTGCTCGTAGAGCCCCCAAACAACGAATCATTCGTGATATACCCCTGCGACTGAAAATAGGAGGTGTTGTTCTGACCCGCGCTGTACTGGAAAGAAATGCCCAGCTGCTCCTTCTCCCGGCGGAACTTCCGCGTATAGTCCACACCAAGATCTGCCGAATTGTTCCGGAGCTTGTTGGTGGCGGACCGAAGGCTCAGCTCGTCATAGAGCGATCCCCCCGCCACATCGGACCCCGCATTATGCTGGTTGAACAAGCCATCCGTCGAATTTCCGAACTGGTTAAACCCAAACGACACCGCTATATTATCCCTTGGCGTGACATCCCAGTCCAGCCCAAGCCCCGCCCGATAGCCATACCGGTTGAAATCGCTCGTCCCCTGCTGCCCGAGAAAATACTTGCTGCCGGTGGCCGTATCCACAGAGTTGCGTTGATTATTCGTATTGGTCCTGACACTCAGCTGATCCGTGCCGCTGAAATAACCGCTAACAGTCACATTGTTCTTCTTATAAGTAAGATTCACCGACCCGTTCTCCTGCCGCGTACCCGCCGTAGCATTGACGGTGCCGCTGAAGCCCTCCGACTTGCTCTTCCTGAGAATGATATTGATCACACCACCCGTCCCTGTCGCGTCATACTTCGAACCCGGGCTGGACATGACCTCGATGCTCTGTATCTGCGAGGCCGGTATCGACTGCAAAGCGTCCACGATACTGTTCCCGAAGATCGTCGACTTCTTCCCGTTGATCAGGAACAATACACTGGGATTCCCCAGCAGCTCCACATTCCCGTTGACATCCACGCTCACCTGCGGTATCTTCCGCAATACATCCGTCGCCGCCCCGCCCTGCGACGTGACATCCCTGTCCACATTATAAACGATCCTGTCCACCTTATTCTCCAGCAGCGGCCGCGCCGCAGTCACAACAGCCGCCCCCAGCATAGCCGTCTTCGCATTCAACACGACCACCCCTAACGACAGATCCGACCGGTCCACCACCAGACCAGGCAGCTGATAGCTCGCATACCCTACATAGGCAATAACCACCGAATACGTACCCGGTCCTACATGGGGGATCACAAACCCTCCGGCACGATCCGTCAGCACCGTATAGCTTTTCACACCCCTCAGCGTGACGCTCGCCTTCTCCAACGCCATCCCCGTAACCGAATCTTTTACCGTCCCAGCCACACTCTGCGCGCGGACCAAACCACAACAAAAAAGAAAAAATAGACAACAGGTCAATCTGGACATAGCGCAAAACTACGAGCCGATTCTGGAGTTATTTTGGAGCAATACGACCTCACCGGGACCGATCCACATTCACCCCCGCTATACGTCATACCGAACCTCACATCCCCCCGCAATACGCCGTACCGAACCTCACATCCCCCTCGCAATACGTCATTACCGGACTACATTCACCCCCTCGCAATACGTCATAGTGCGTAATATTTCGGGAATGTGAAACCTTTATTAAGTCTGGATTACCACATCATTAACATTGTGATTTTGGAGCATTTATCCAATCTTTCCTCAGATTTCAACCGGTTTTTTGCCTGAAAAGGAACTGCCATGATCAAAACTTTCTACTTATTTACGGTGCTATTCTTTAGCATCTCTTACTCATTCGGTCAGCAGGCCATTCTTAAAGGCCAGGTCGTTGACGAAAAGACCAGGGAGCCGCTAAGTGGCGCCTATGTTCACTTCGAGGACCAAAAAGGCGGCGCCATAACTGACGCCTTCGGTTATTACACTATCACCGGCATCACACCCGGTGAGTACAAATTAAAGGTCAAATACGTCGGCTACGCCGAATACGAGGAAAATGTACACATCTCCGGCAGCCAGCTGCTGAACATCCGGCTCACGGTAAAGCCCGAGTCGCTCCGACAGGTCAGGGTTTACGGAAAAAATACAGAAGAATCTGAAGCATCGTCGCGCCATGCCGAAAAGAACGCCGACAATATCACCAACGTCCTCTCTGCACAGGCTATGCAGCGGTCGCCGGATATAAATGCCGCAAACGCCTTGTCCCGCGTCTCCGCAGTGACGATCCAGCGGAATAGTGGCTCGGATGAGGCCTATGCCATCATCAGGGGTCTGGAGCCGCGTTATAACAATACCCTGATCAACGGCGTAAAAGTAACCAGCCCTGACCCGGTATCCCGGTTCATTTCATTGAGCATCGTTCCATCGGACCTGCTGGAAAGGATCCAGGTCAGCAAGTCTTTAACGCCCGAAATGGAAGCCGACGCCATCGGCGGAACGGTGAACCTGGTATTCAAAGATGCACCCGAATATGAGTACTTCAAAGCAAATGGTTCCATTGGCTACAGCGGCCTGTTCTTTGACCGTAAATATGACGATTTTAACCACGGCGCCGTACAAACCAAAAGCCCCGTTCAACGTTTCGGCCCTTCTTACCTCGCTACGCCAGGTTACTTTTCAAGAGCCAACCTTGACTTTACCAGGAAGACAGCACCACCTACCGGGCTGTTGGGCTTCACCTATGGCCGCAGGTTCTTTAAGAACAGGCTGGGCTTTATCATCGGGGACAGCTATCAGAATCAGTTCTACGGCGATAACTCCCAGTTCAACAACGCACAATTGGACACCCGCCCCGGCAAAGGCTTCCAGCCGGTGATATCCGATGTAGCGAATCGTACTTATTCCACCCAGCAATTGAACAACGGCCTGTCGGCGCACCTGGATTATAAGTTTGACGACAATAATAAGATCGGTCTCGACAACGTCTTTCTTTACACACGCATCGCGCAAAGCCGGTTGAGCATCGACACCTCCATCCTGGGCGGCAATGGCGGCAGGGTTGGACCCGGCACCGGCACAGTGTTCAACGACAACCGTTCGTCCATCGAGAACAACTACGTTGAAAATCTTAAGCTGTCCGGCAAGCACGTAATATCCCAACACTTCCTGTTCGACTGGGCCGGCGTTTATTCCAATGCTACGCAGTCAGCGCCTGACAGGGCGGATATTACTTATAACCATTTGATCAATCCTGATCTTTCCAGTACACCCGATTATTTTGACAACGTATCTCGCATCTGGAGGAAGAATGGAAATAAAGACCTCAGCGGGATGGGTAGCCTGGGCTATAAGACCGGTCTGGGCGCAAATAATTCATTGGAATTAAAGGTTGGGGGCCTGTACAGACACAGTACCCGCTATAACACCCAAAACGAATATTCATTGCGCCCTACTGCAACTTCCAACGGCGTCAAAAGTCCATTCACCAATATTTACTCGGCCGACTGGCTGGTTTATGATGTTACCGGCTCGCTGGCCAGCGACAAAGCCAACTACACCGCTTATGAAAATATTACCGCCGGGTACGGCGAGCTCAAGCTGACGATCGATGACCTGGATATTGTAGGCGGCCTGCGCGAAGAACATACAGAACAAGGATATGATACACACCCGGTGGTGCTGGATATCAGAAGCAATGCCAAAAAGACATACACCGACGTTTTGCCGAGCATACAGTTAAAATATAAGCTCAACGAGGTTTCCAACCTGAGAGCCGCATACTTCAAATCCATTTCGCGCCCCGCGCTGTATGAATTGGTGCCGACCCCCACCCTGGGTGAAAGCACGGATGTGACCGGCAATCCATTGGTACAGCATACCGTAGCAGACAATTACGACCTCCGCTATGAATTGTTCCCACGAAAAGAAGAGCAATTCTTTATTGGCGGATTTTATAAGAACATCGTCAACCCGATCGAGTTTGCGCTCGACGCGTCCAACAATGGCCAGCTAAGCACCTCTCCACAGAATTTCGGCACGGCTAAGGTGGCCGGCGGCGAGGTGGTCTACACAAAATATTTTGGAGACCTGGGCGTATCGGGCAATTATACCTACACCTATTCAAACATCAGCACCACTAAAATATATACGTCTACCGACGCCAACGGGGTGACTACATCCGTGCCCAAACTACAAAGCAGGCAGCTGCAGGGCCAGACCGGAAATGTGGTGAATTTATCATTATTGTATAAGAATGACAGGCAAAAGGCCTTTGTCCAGCTGGCATACACTTATATGGGCCGTACGCTGACCCTGGTTTACAGCAACTACGGCTATGACTATTATCAGCAGCCGCAGTCTCTGCTGGCGCTCTCGGCGGAAAAGCAGGTAAGCAGACATTTTACCGTGACGACGAAAGTGAATAACATCCTGAATACCCCGACCACCGTCAAGATCAATGGCCTGATACAGTCCAAAGACATTTACAATGTAAGTTTCAATATCGGTTTCCGCTACGCACTCTAAAATACATACGAACATGAAAAATATTCATAGACTTATAGCCGGCTTGCTGCTCGCCTCAACCTTCGGCGCCTGTAAAAAAGCAGAAATTACCACCTTCGACCAGATCAAAATACCCGCTTCCAGCCCCATTACACCGGGCGATATCAGCGGTTTTGTAAAAGGAACACTGGTGACCGGCCAGACCTACAACATCACTGCAGATATCACCATAAAAAAAGGCGACACCCTGGCCGCCCAGCCCGGAGCCATCGTCATTGTCAAAAACAACGCCCAGATAACAGTGCAAGGCGTGCTGCAGCTGATCGGCTCTAAGGACCAGCCGATCTCCTTCAATTCAGACAGCCAGAAGCCTGGCACCTGGGGCGGCCTCCAATGCGATACGGCCCAGGCGGTCACCATCAAATGGACACATATCGACAACACCGGCGGTCCCGATGCATCCGGATCGGCTCGCGGAACGCTTAAGGTCAAAAAAGCGATCAACGTGGATATAGAAGACTCCTGGTTCACCAACGGCCAGGACGATATGTTTGCCATCAGCAATGGCGCCCATGTAACCATTTTAAGAAATACCATCAGCTCCTCCGGCAGCACCGATGGCGAAGCGATCAATTTGAAGACCGGTGTAACAGGCGTGGTCGCTTATAACGTGATCTTCAGCCAGGCAGGTTCGGGCGTCAAGCTCGAAACAAGCTCCAGCAAGCCCTTTCCCCAGACAGAGGTCAACGTCTATAACAACACCTTCGTAGCGATAGGCTGGCGCCGCGGTTCGGCAGAGCCAGGCCGGGCCGTATCGGTCGGCGTCAACGCCATTGGTCATATTTATAACAACATTATTGTCAACTGCTATCACGGGATCGAGCTGTTCACCGACGGCGACTATGCGCATACCACCTATGGCAACAACCTCTTCTACGCGACGGTCGATACCTATGCCGATCTGGTGGATCCCAGCCAAAAGATCAATATCCGCGATAACTTCTACCCCGCAGGAGCCATGGGAACACCACAGCCTTCCGACCTGATCTCGAAAAAAATAGGCGACCAGGATCCGCTGTTCGTGCGTTTTGACGGGACGGTAGCCGCACCCAACGGCTTTCCAAACACCAATGATTTCCATCTCCAGACCGGCTCGCCGGCCTTCAGCGCAGGAAATTCCAAGATCAATAACCTGGACATCGGCGCTTATACCTCCGATGGTAAAGGCAACCAGCACTGATCTGACCTTCCCGGGATATTGGCCCAGGCAAACGCAACGACCCGATCGGCCAGCGGTCTGCCTGGGCCTTATTTTAATCGCTCTTTATAATTATATCATAACAACTCAATTATAAATAAAATAATAGTAATATATTGTCAATTCGACAGCAACTTTCCCTCCTATCCATAATTTGGCATGAGTTTCGCGCGTTCTTACCTTAAATATAATTACCTAGCAGCCTGCCTGATGGAAAGCCCCATAATCATTCTTGTCGACGACGACCCTGATCACTTGCTTGTCTGTAAGCTCATCTTTGAAAGGCGTAACTTCCGCGTTCATACGCTGAACGGCTTTAATACGACGGACGAGCTGATTGACCAGATTAAAGATCTCGATCCCCACCTCATCTTCATGGATCACGAAATGCCCGGCATACGGGGTGACGCCGCCATCAAAGCGCTCAAGGCCGCCCCCGACACCAGCCATATCCCGATCATCTACTTCTCGGCTACCCAGGACATCGAAGAGCTCGCCCGCCACGCCGGCGCGGACGCCTTCATCCAAAAACCCTTCCTGATCGAAAGCCTGGTCTCCCTCGCACACAAATACAACCTCGCCGCCCCAAAACTCTAATACAATACCTCTATCTTTCTCCTTTCCCCCCATACATAATAGAAATACCGATTGCAACGTTCTATATTCGTAGAAGAAAGCCCAACGGTAGGCCCGTGATACCGATGCAAGCTGTCCGCGTAAAAACACGCTGGTCCGCACCCTATGGATTGGGACCCGCAGGCAGCCATCAGTATCCGCCACGAACACGTCAAACAAGCTGCTCAAATGATCTATTTATATCTGATATAATATAAGTTTCATTTGATCCGTGTCCGAAATCACCCCAGGGCGACCCTTGCCAGTAAAATGAACTGATCCACCACACGCAGTGACTACCTCCGGCCTCAACCGGAGGTATTTTTTTAATTCCCCGCCCTGCCCCTCTCCTCCTCCGAGCTCGACCGCGCCGCACTCCTCGTCAGCTTTCCCCTCCCCCAACGGTAAGAAAACCCCATACTCACAAACCTCGTATAAAACCTCGCCTCCGTCAGCTGGTAAAGCCCCGAGTAGCGATCGACCGAATTTTGCCCCTCGCTCTGAAAAATATTATGCGCGTTCAGCGTTACACTGCCTCTGCCACGCCACAACGACCGCCTCACGGCCAGGTTCACCAGATAGTACGCCCCGAACTCCGAGCTCACAAACTTCCGCCTCGACGCATACTCACCCCCTGCCTCAGCCGACCAGCGATCATCCAGCCGCAGACTATTGTTCACCGTCCAGTCCACCGACACCATCCCTCCTTCCGAAAAAATGTTCTCATATACCGATACCGTATTATCCATCGTCCACCACCTCCCCACCCTCCCGCTGTATGCAACGTCGACATTCCACGATCTGGCGTTCAAATTCGTGGGCCTTCGCGTGATCGTCGCCCCTCCGGAATCCGGATACGGCAACGTCCGCATATAGTCATGGTCATCATCCGCACCAACCGTCACGGACAATAGATTCTTCCACGACCACCCCAGCTCCCCATGCCAGGTCAGCTGCGGACGCAGATAGGGATTCCCCTGGAAATACAAGGTCGCCGTCAGCGGGCGCCTCCACGGTATCATCTCCGAATAATCCGGCCGCTCCGTCCTCCGGCCCAACCGCAACAGCACCGTATTAAAGCTATCGATCTTATATCCCGCGAACAGGGTCGGGAACAATTGAAAATACCGGCGCTCCCTCTTCCACCACTCCGCCCTCACTCCACCCTGCAGCTCCATCCGTCCCACGCTCCGGTTCAGCTGACCATATACCGCATCGACCCGCTCGGTAGTCACCGTGTCCAGTGCATCCACCGTCACCTTGCTCGACTTCCACCCCGCTTCCAATCTCCCTCTGCGAACCGGCTGCGCGTAGTCCGCCTGCGCCGAATAGATATGCAAATGCCGCCACATCGAATAAATACCATCATCATCACCGATAGCCTTCCCGCTCGTGTCATAGACGATCCCTTGATTCACCTGCACCAGCCGGTTAACGAACGTAGAATAATCCAGATCCACGGTCAATGTCCTTCCACCCATCTGCTGCACCCACTGTACCGTGCTCATATAGTTGTAGGGCCTGTCCCTTCCCAAGCTGACAAGATCCTCATGATTCACCACCGTCCCCTTCCTGTCCAGCACCGACCCGAGCTCATCCCTCGACATCCCAAAACCTGCCGTCCCCGAAACACTCAGCGTAGTCTTCGATGACACATACCAGTCGACCCCCGCCGACATTCGATTCGTCCTCCTCCACGACACGGTCCGGTTCTCCGACACCTGCTGATCCCGCAACAGATCACTCGTCAGCCGCCGGCCAAACAAACCCTTACTATAATTATAAGTATCTCCAAAAGAAAGGTTCACCCGGTCATTCTTATAGCTGCCATTCACACCCCCGTTGTATCTCGGATAATACCCACCTACCAGGCTGCCATTCACATTCCCGTTGAACCCCGCAGCGGAATTCTTCTTACGCACTATATTGATGATCCCCGCCGTCCCCGTCGCGCCATAGCGCGCAGGCGGATTGGTCATGATCTCGATCCGCAACACCGTCGTCGACGACATCCCGCTCAAAAGAGCCGCCAGGTCCTCCGCAGCCAAATAGGTCGGCTTCCCGTCAAGATAGACCTGCACCCCCTGCCTCCCGCCCAGCGACACCGCCCCTTCCTCGCTCACCTGCACCCCCGGCAGCCCCCGCAACGTCTCCAGCACCGTCTCCCCCGACGCGGTCAGCCGCTGGTCGACATTGATAACGGTCTTATCCAGCCGCCGCTCGACCAGCGGCCGGCGACCCGTGACGGTCACAGGAGCGAGACTGTCTTTCTTCTGCCCCCGGACACCGAGAGACATAACCACCATCAACAAGGCTGTAAATCTTTTCATACCCCAATATTCGGGGCAAACCCATCTCCAATTTTTTCAACTCGTCAAACCCCCACCCAAAATCGTCATACCCGGTTCAGGGGGCAGTTTTGCCGTTCCGTCGACAACCCTCTCTTTTCATCTGCAAAAAACCTAATATTACATGGTCATTTTACACCGCCATGTTCAAGATCGATCATATTCTCGCCTACCAGAAAAAACACAGGCTCGCCAGCCATATCCTCTTCTGGCTGATCGTCTATCTCCTCGGCCTCAGCTCCAGCAAATACTACGACAGGGAAAAATTCTCCATCGGCTTCTCCCTCATCACCGACGGCCTCTACATGAGCACAGAGGTCATCGCAGCCTACTTCGTCACTTATCTCATCATCCCGGCCTTCTTCTACCGGAAAAAATACCTGGCCGCTTCGGCCGCCTTCCTCCTCGGCAGCTACGGCATCTGCCTGCTCGCCCGCTACTTCATCGTCAGAATAGCAGAACCCCTCGCAGGAGTCAAGCCCAAACCATACGAGGACAACCACGAGCTGCTCACCGACATCCCCAAGCTCATCTACGTCTACTTCTTCGATATCTTCTCCGTAGCCCTCGTATTCCTCATCATCAAGCTCCTGATAGAGCACATCTCCCACCAGCAACGCACGCTCACCCTCGAAAAAGAAAAGATCGCCACCGAGCTCCGCCTGCTCAAAAGCCAGCTCAACCCCCACTTCCTGTTCAATACGCTCAACAATATCTACGCCCTTTCCATCCTCAACTCCCCCGTCACCTCGACCTGCATCGGCAAGCTCTCGGAGATACTCGACTATATCCTCTATCGCTGCGACAGCACCCTCGTCCCCCTCTCCGGAGAGATAACCCTGCTCAACAACTACCTCGAGCTCGAACGCCTCCGATACGACCAGCGCCTCCACCTGCGCTTCACCAGCCATATCGGACAGGAAGCCCTTATACCGCCGCTGCTGCTCCTCTCCCTCGCAGAGAACGCCTTCAAGCACGGCGCCAGCCATGACCCGGGACAGCCATCCATCGAGATAGACCTGCACGTCACCCCCGACACCCTCCGCTACTCGGTATTCAACACCATCGTCAACCAGCCCAACCCCAACACGGCTGGCAACCGACCTTCCCCCGATACCCCCGGCAACATCGGCTTACCAAATATCCGCCAACAGCTGGACCTCCTCTACCCCAGCCGTCACACGTTCTCGACCAACAGTGGCAACAACCAGTTCACCGCCCTCCTCACCCTCAACCTAAACCCCGCCTGATGAACATCCGTTGCCTGCTCGTCGACGACGAACCCCTCGCCATACAGCTCCTGCAACGGCACATAGCGCAGCTGCCCTTCTTCGAGGTCGCCGCAGTATGCTCCAACGCCATAGAAGCCCTTGAAATTCTCAACCACCAGCCCGTCGACCTCCTCTTCCTCGACATCCGCATGCCCCGGCTCTCCGGCCTCGACCTCCTCAAAAGCCTGCGCAATCCCCCCCATACCATCCTCACGACGGCCTACCGGGAATACGCGCTGGACGCCTTCGACCTCGACGTCGTCGACTACCTCCTCAAACCGGTCACCTTCGACCGCTTCTTCCGGTCCGTCGAACGCTATCTCCATCACCAACCCCTCAACCGGGTACTCTCCTCCTCCGAACCACAGTTCATCTACCTCAAATCGGGTTACACCTACTTCAAACAAGACCTACAGGAAATACTATTCGTAGAAAGCAGAAAGGACTATATCCGCGTCGTCACAAAAGAAAGGACGATCGTCTCCAAATACAAACTAAGCGACATGGAAAAAGAGCTCGAAGGAAAAGGCTTCCTCCGCATCCACCGCTCCTATATCGTCAACCTCCGCCACATCACCTCCTTCACAGCCGCCGACCTCGACGTCGCCGGCCACCAGCTGCCCATCGGCGACAGCTATAAGGCGCTGGTAACTGCAACCATCATGCGCTAAATAGTTTACTCCGTCCTGAGATTCTTCACCGGGTTCGCCATCGCCGCCCGCACCACATGAAAACCCACCGTCAGCAACGCCAGCCCGATCGCGGTCGCCCCCACCATCGCAAACATCCACCACTCGAGCCGCACACGATAAGGGAATTCCTCCAGCCACTTGCTCATGACCAGCCACGACACCGGCGTCGCGATTACCACCGCCAGCGCCACCAGCAGAACGAACTCCCGCGATATCAGCACGCTGATCTGGCGAACACTCGCCCCCAGCACCTTCCGTATCCCGATCTCCTTCACCCGCTGGTTGACGATCAGCAGCACCATCGCCAGCAGTCCCATACAGGAAAGCACGATCGCGATCGCAGCAGCAATGCTGAAGAACAGCGACATCATCCGCTCTCCCGTATACCAGTTATTGATATTCTCGTCCACAAAGCTCGCCCTGAACTCCTGCCCCGGCTCTATCTCCGCCATCGCCTTCTTCAGCCGGTCCATCAGCCCGATAGCCCCCGCCGCCTCGGTCTTTATAAAGCAGTAATCGAGTCCGCCTTTAGCAAAGCTCAGCGTCAGCGGCCGCATAGCCTGCGCCATAGAATACAAATGAAAATCGGCAAAGACCCCGATCACGTGCATCCCCTTCGTCTCTCCATCAGGAATGATCGTCTTCCCCACCACGTCCTTCTCCCGCAGCTGCTCCGCCATGCTCTCCGAGATCAGCACATTGTCCGCCGTATCCGTCCCATAGCTCTTGTCGAACTCCCTCCCCGCAACCAGCCGGATGCCCAGCGTCTTCAGATAGTCGTAGTCGACCCAGGCCCTGTCCGTCGATATGCTCCTCCCCTTATAGTCAAAGCCCGTGCTGATCGACACGCTCCGCCGGTCCACTCCCCGACCCAAATTAATATTGCTCCCTGTCACCGACAGGACATGCGGATCGGAAGCCAGCATCGTTCGCAGCTTCTCCACCGACTCGCGCCCCTTCTCCGGATCACGTAAAGGTATGCTGACCAGGAAGCTCTTGTCCATCCCAAGGTCCGCCTCCTCCAGATGCCTGAACTGCCGGAAGACTACGAACGTACACCCGATCATCACGCACGCGATCACGAACTGCGCAACGATAAGGCTGCTCCTCACCCCGCTCTTCCGTTTCAGCCCCAGCCGCCCCTTCAGCGTCTCCACCGTATTGAACCGGGACATCATCCACGAAGGATAACCTCCCGCAACCAGCGAAACCAAAAGCAGCAACACCAGCGCCAGTCCCAAAAACTTGGGGTTCAACAGTATCTCTGCGAACGGGATGTTCATCTTCTGAATGCCATCTATCGAATGCATCAGCACATTGGTCAGCAGCAGCGAAAGGACAAAGGCCACCGCACAAACTATAAAGCTCTCATACCACAGCTGCCCGAAAAGCCTGTTCCTCCCGGCCCCAAGACATTTCCTCACCCCGATCTCCCTGCTCCGTGTAAACGCCATAGCCAGGTTGATGTTCACAAAATTAAAGCTCGCGATCGCGATCACCAGCAGCCCCACCAGCAGCAACGTATAGATCATCATATAGCTCGCAGCCTTGTGCCCGTTGACCCTCACCGAGAAATGCGCCTCCCGCAACGGCAGCAGCCGCGTCGCGAACAGATCCCCATACTGATCCGGCCTGGCCCCCTTCTTCACCAGGTCCGTATAAACATCCGGCTGATAACGGTGGTCCACCAGCCGCAGCTGCCGCTCGGCCTCCTGACGCGTCGCGCCCTTCTTCAGCTCCACATACAAGGCCAGCTTGTGACCGTCCCAGTGATTGGTAGCCGTCGAATAATCACCCCTGTTCTCTATCCTCGCCAGTATGTCGAAATTCACCGTAGAAAGCTGCGGGTCCTTTATGACCGCCGACACCGTATACGCCTTCAGCTTATCCCCCGCCGACGCCTGCAAGGACTTCCCGATAGGGTCCTCATTCCCGAATATCTTCTTAGCGGCATCCTCCGTCAATACCACGTCCGTCAGCTTCCCCAACGGATTGGACGCATTCCCCTTCACCACCGTAAAAGTAAACATACGGAACAGGTCCTCGTCCGCCATCATCACCGGGATGTCCAGCGACTTGCCCTTATATAGCAGATGATTCCCTCCATCGATGAACCGCGCCATCCGCTCCACCGCCGGCACCTCTGCCTTAAAAACAGGCCCCCCGGAGTAATCGAACTGGTTGTTGATCTCCGGCCCGTCCACGCCATTGGTGACCGAATACGCCTCAAAGATCCTGTTCGCATTCTCATGCACCGAATCAAAGCTCAGCTGACTGTATACCACCAGCAGCACAGCGATACCGATCGTAAACCCGATGACAAGACCACTCACATTGACAACAGTATGCAGCCTGTTCCGCGTCAGATTCCGCCAGGCGGACCGAAAAATAGTGTTAAGCATAGTTTGGAAAAATTTATTCCGTTCGAAGATTTTTTATTGGATTGGCCATCGCGGCCCGTATAACATAAAAGCTCACCGTCACCAGCGCAACCGCCAGCGCGCCCACACCCGCCACCACGAACACCCACCAGCTAAGCCCGGTCCGGTAGGCAAAATCCTGCAGCCACCGGTGAGAAAAATACCAGGCGATCGGCGTAGCAACAAGGAAAGCAACCCCCACCAGCCACACAAAATCCATGCTCAGACGCTTCGTTATCGATCCGACACTGGCCCCCAGCACCTTCCGGATGCTGATCTCTTTGGCGCGCCGCTGCGTGGTGAACAGCCCAAGACCAAACAGCCCCATACAGGAGATAAATATAGTTACACCCGTAGCCATATTCACCAGCCAGGCGGTCTTCCGCTCCTGGCCAAACAGCTGCGTGATCGACTCGTCCAGAAAATCCCGGCGAAACTCCCTGTTGGGAAACTCCCGCTTCCACTCTGCTCCCATCAGCGCAAGCACCGCTTGCACAGCCTTCGTATCCCGCTGGCCCGCCGTCAGCCGGACAGCAATATTCTGCTCCCGCTCCGGCACATGTTCAATAACCACCGGTGGTATCGCATCATGAAAAGAGGCGATATGAAAATCCGACACCACGCCGACTACCGGATATCCATGCTTGCCTTGCTGATACAATACCCTTCCCACAGCTTCCTCCGGCCGCTTACAGCCCATCAGCTTCGTCATCGCGACGTTGACGACCAGCTCGTTCAGGCTATCGCTATGCAGCATATTCCTGCCGGCCACCAGCTGCATCCCATAAAAAGGTATAAAACCTTCATCACCGATCTTCGCCGACACCTGCAGCATCTCCTTGTCCGTCGGCCGCAAGGCAAAAAGCTCCATATCCTGCGCAAATCCCATCGGCGGCGTCCCCTGCAGCATCGCCTTCTCTACTCCGGGTAGATGCCCGACCGCGTTCACAAAGACCCGCAGCTTCGACGGTGGATCATTCCAGTCGGTGACCGTAAGCACCCTGTCCATATTGAAACCTTTATCCACTCCCTGCATATAGGATATCTGCTTGCCGACAACCAGCGAAGCAGTGATAAAGACCAGCGCAACTGTAAATTGGAACACGATCAGCGCCCGCCGCATATTCGAACGCTCCTTCCCTGCCACTCCCTTCAGACTCAGCACAGGTACATAACCCGAAAGCACCCACGCAGGATAAAAACCCGCCAGCAGCGTAGTCCCCACAACAAGACCAACAAGGAACAACAGCGTCGGCGGCTCCCACACCCGGAACGGCAACCCCTCAGGCACATAGTCGCGGAACAACGCCAGCACCGGCTCCACCAACAGCACGGCCAGCACAACAGCCAACAGCGTAAGCACACCCGTCTCAACGAGCATCTGTATCCGGATATGGACCTTCCTGCCGCCGATCACCTTCCTCACCCCGATCTCCTTCGCCCGGCTCATCGCCTGCGCCGTAGCCAGGTTGATAAAATTGACAGCCGCGATAAGTAGTATAAATATCGCCACCCCGATCATAACATACAACGTCGGCAGATAGGGTTTCCTCCAGCCATCTCCGTCATCGCCCCTGTGAAATTCGTGCGTAAAATGAAGATCGCTCAACGGCTGCAGCCACATCCTCAGCTTGGAGTCGGCATAGTACAGCCGGACATTCTTTTTGATATAAGCCGCCATACTGGCGTTCACCTGCTCGGGGCGGACACCCCGCCCCAGCTTTACAAAAGCCATGCTCCGGTGCGGGCTGAGACTCTTCCAGTCCTCCGTGGGTATCCGCTCACGCAGCCAGCTATGCGTCGCCGTGCTGATTGACAAAAAGTCCGTATACCCCAGGTCCGTATGCCCGGCCGGATCCGCAACGATCCCCGCAACCGTCACCGGCAAAGAATCATCATAGATGACCGTCTTTCCGATCATCCCCTCAAGAGAACCAGACCCGAAATACAACCTCGCCCGGCTCTCTGTCAATACCACCTGATTGGGCTGGGCAAGTGCCCTCGCCGTCCCCTCGAGCCACCGGTATCCGAATACAGAAAAATAATCCGGCCACGTGAACACAGCAGTAGCCTGATAGGAGTCGGGTATTCTGTTGTCAAACTCCTTCGCCTGCTGACCGGCCTGCGGGACCGCAATCTTACCCCCATAGCCAAAAATACCGGACGCAGCGGCAAAACCCGGTATCTGCGTCTGAAAACCCGCAACATCCCCGTCCGGGCTGTTCATATCATGCGTCTCCCCCGAAGGCATCACTATCTCCCCCACGATCCGGTAGATACGGTCGCCGTCTTTATGATAGCGGTCAAAACTAAATTCGTAGCTGGTGATCAGGTAGAGAACAAGACAGCCGCAAACGCCAAAGGCAAGCCCCAATACGTTAATGGTGGCGAACAGCTTATTCCTGGCAATATTCCGCCAGGCAATAACCAGGTAGTTCCTCAGCATGGGAAGGTTAGTTTCATTGACCCGAACGAAACCAATGCCAATACCCAAACCCATTGGCCCCCAGCCATCTAACGGTATGCTCCATCCACCAATTGTCCGGTTTTGATACGGTCACTGTCCGGAAAACATACGCATTCGACCACACCCCAATTCTCATAAACCTGATAATCAATCCATTTATTTTCTGGACCCAATGTTGTAACTTCTGCCCAAACACTTGACTACACATGCTGCTCAGCTATATAAGAATTGCCCTTAGGAACATTCGACGCAACCGCCTGATCTCCTTCATCAACATCTTCGGCCTCGGACTCAGCATGTCCGTCGGACTGATGCAGCTGGTGATTCTACAGGACGCCCTCAGCTACGATAAGTTCCACCCATACCCCGACCACACCTTCAGGATCATCAGCGAATACCGGCAGAACGACGGACAACACTGGCGACTTGCCAGCACTCCCGTACCCCTCCGCAATGCCCTGGCCGCCGACACCGCCGATATCCAACAGATCGTCACCATCAACACGAGCCTGAGGGGACCAGCCACCGCCGCGGGCACTGAGCTCAACCTCAACGCCGCCTTCACCGAACCTTCCTTCTTCCACGTCTTCGGCTTTACCCTCTCCTCGGGCGACCCGCAGACCGCCCTGGATCATCCCGGTTCCATCGTCCTGACCAGCACAACAGCCCGAAGGTTCTTCGGCGCCGCCAACCCCATGGGCAAATTCATCAGCTTTGGCAAAAAAGGTCAATACCTCGTCACCGGCATCCTCACCACCCCGCCCGGCAAATCACATATCGACTTCGACGCCTACGCATCCGGGCCCGCCATCCTCTCCAACGACTGGGGCGACTGCCTCGCCACCTACACTTATGTAATGGCCGGCAACGCAACCACGCTAAAAAGCCAGCTCACGAGCATAGCCGCCGGCGTGAACAAAACCGACAAAAAAGGCTCCCTCTCCTTCGACGTCCAGCCGATCACAAAGATCAGCCCATCTGCCTCAGATATATATAACGACATCGGACGCGGCACCGCCTGGTCCAAACTATGGACAGGCATAGACATCACCCTCCTGCTCCTCATCGCCGCCTGCTTCAACTATACCAACCTCACCGTCTCCAGAGCGCTCACCCGCGCCAAAGAGGTCGGCGTAAGAAAGATCAACGGCGCCCGTCGCTACCAGATATTCATTCAATATATCGTCGAGGCCTGCATAACCGTCTTCCTCGCCCTCGCCTTCGCCTGGTTCCTCTTCTCGCTGATCATCCGCTACGCCCCCTTCAACGACGGCTACGAGATCATCCCCTCTTCTTTTCATTATAATATCCCGTTCGTCGGGATGACCCTGGCTTTCGCACTTTTTACCGGCCTTCTCGCCGGCGCAGCCCCCGCCTGGATGCTGTCTTCCTTCCGCCCCCTCCGCGTCCTCAAAAATCTGACTACCGCCAGACTCTTCGGCAGCATCGGCCTCCAAAAGACCCTCATCGTCTTTCAATACAGCCTCTCGCTGATCCTCGTCATCTTCCTCTCCGCCTTCTATCGGCAGTTCGCCTACCTTTCTTCAAAAGACCGCGGCTTCAAAAAAGACAACGTCCTGGTGGTCCCGCTGAATGGCGCAGACAAGGAAAGGGTCGCAAGCGCGCTCGCAGCCACCAGCGGCGTCTCGTCGGTCTCGGGCCTCTCCAACGCCATGACTCCCCGCTACGAAGGCGCCCGCGGCCCCGGATGGATCGACAAGAACCAGAAAGGCCAGATCAACATCAACTATTTCTATGCCGACCGCGCCTTCATCCCAACTATGAAGATCGACCTCCTCGCAGGCACAAACTTCACTGCGGACGACAGCACCGAACGTTCAGTCATTATTAATACTAAAGCCTCCCGACTGCTCGGCTTCAGTCGACCCGCCGACGCCCTGGGCCAACGCCTATGGGTCAACGACAGCACACAGCTCACCGTCATCGGCGTGACAACGGACTTCATCTACGAAGGCGCAGGCCGTCCCACCGACCCCACCGCCTTCCGCAACAAAAAAGGAGCCTGCAGCTATCTGTTCATCGTCGCCGACGCCTCCAACAAAAAAAGCATGACCCAACGGCTCGCCGCCAGTTGGCATCGCGTAGTTCCCCAGCAACCCTTCACCGGCTCATGGCTCGACGACGACATTGCCGGCATGGACTCGCAGCGCGCCAGCCTGTCGCTCCTCGGATACCTCGCCTTCATGGCCATTACTATCGCCACCCTCGGCCTGCTCGGCCTCGTAATCTATAGCGTAGAGACAAGACGCAAAGAGGTCAGCATCCGCAAGGTCATCGGCGCCAGCCAGACCCAGCTGGTCCGCCTGCTCTCCCGCCGCTTTGTAAAGCTCCTGCTTATCGCCGGCGCCATCGGCCTGCCCATCGGCGGGATACTTAGCTTCCTGTTCCAGATGAACTTCGCCGAACGCCCATCCAACGGCTGGCTCGCGGCGACCGCCTGCTATATTTTCCTGCTTTGCATCGGACTTATCACCGTCCTGTCACAAACCTATGCCGCAGCCCGGCAAAATCCGGCCGCCGCACTAAAAAATGAATGATATGCTTCACAACTACCTGACCGTCGCCTGGCGCTATATCCGCCGCAACCGGTTCTACACCGCCGTCAATATCTTTGGCCTCTCCCTGGGGCTTACAGCCTGCCTGTCCATCTATTTCATTATCCACCACGAGCTCAGCTTCGACCGTTTCCACCCCGACCGCGACCGTATCTACCGCCTCATGGGCGACCTGCCGGAAAACTCAGGAAAAATATCCCACTTCGCCCGTATCCCCCTCGTCATTCCCCGGACCGCACGCACAAGCCTCCCGGGACTCACGACCATCGCAGCCTGCGTCCCCTACCCCTTCAAGCCAGGCGCCTTATTCGCCGATCCGCAATATTTCTCCATCTTCCCCTATGAATGGCTGGCCGGCAACGCCGCAACCGCCCTGCAGGCGCCGCATAACGTCGTCCTGACAGAATCCCGGAAAAAATATTATTTCGGCGACACCGCTCCGGACCAGGTCATCGGCAAACAGATCGTCTACGAAGACTCACTACGACTAACGGTATCGGGTATTATAAAAGACCGGAACCAAAACACCGACTTCGCCTTCACCGACTTCATCTCCCCTGCCACCGACACCTCGACCGCTACCAACGCCTGGACCCAGCGCGACATGTCCGCCTGGACCTTCGTAAAGCTCGCCCCGAACACAAATCCCGCCGACATCGACCGTGAGCTCGCGGGCCTCCTGCGCCCGCACCTGACACCAAATTTCAAGCTGGCCCTCTGGCTCCAGCCCCTGTCCGCCATCCACTTCGACGCCGACGTGATAGAGAACCCCGTCCACGCCGCCCATATGCCGACACTCTACGGCCTGCTGATCATCGCCTTCTTTATCCTCGTGGTAGCCATCATCAATTTCATCAACCTGTCCACGGCCCAGTCCCTTCGCCGGGCTAAAGAAATAGGCATCCGCAAGGTCCTCGGCAGCACCAGGACAAGCCTGCACCTCCAGTTCCTGCTCGAGACAGCCCTGATCACCGGCTTCTCCATCCTGATCGCCATCGCCGCAGTCAACCCCACCCTCCGCCTCTTTCATTCCTTTATTCCGGCCGGCCTCAAAGCCGACCTGCTTGCCCCGCCCACGCTCACCTTCCTCATAGCCACCCTGCTGGTCACCACCCTGCTCGCCGGCTTCTATCCCGCAAAGGTCCTCTCCTCCTATACCCCGGCACTCAGCCTCAAAGGTGGCGCAGAACAAAAAGGCGGCGAACAATGGCTGCTCCGCAAAGGACTCATCGTCTTCCAGTTCACCGTATCCCTCGTCTTTATCATCGGCAGCTTCGTCATCGCAGACCAGCTCCGCTTCGCCCGCTCGATAAACCCCGGCTTCAGTACCGACGCGATCCTCACCATCGACGTCCCTCGCGGCGACAGCGCCGGGAAGGTAAGGGTCCTCGCAGAAAAATTCCGGCGCCTGCCCGGCATCGACCAGACCGCACTCCAGTGGGTAACCCCCATGACCGACAACACCAGGGGCATGGCATTAAAAACTTCCCTCGCCGACCAAAAGCCCATCGGCGTAACCCAGGTCGTAGGCGACGAGAACTTCATTCCCCTCTATCATATTACCCTGATCGCCGGCAAGAACATCTCCCCCGCAGACAGCGTGCGCGAGCTCGTCATCAACGAGAGCCTCTCCCGTCTGCTCGGCGACAGGACACCCGACCGATCCCTCGGACGGATACTCTACTGGAACGATAGACCCTACCCGGTCACGGGCGTCGTCGCAGACTTTCATACCAGATCCATGCACGACCCGATCCTCCCGACCTGCATCATCAACAGACCCGACAGACAGGGCTCCATTGCCGTGCGCCTGGCCACCAGCAATCCCCATCCCACCCTCGCGGGAATGGAGACCGCCTGGAAAGCCATCTACCCCGGCCACCCATTCACGTTCCGTTTCTTCGACGAATCACTGGACCGCCTATACGAAAAAGACCGCCAGACAGCCACCCTCGTCAATACCTCCATGGCCATTACCATCCTGATCTCCTGCATCGGCCTCTTCGGCCTGGCCCTCTTCACCGCCGAAAAGAAAGCGAAAGAAATAAGCATCCGCAAGATACTCGGCGCCAGTGTCAGCAGCATCATCCTGCTGCTCTGCAGGAACTTCCTCAGCCTCGTCGTCCTCGCCTTCATCATCGCCATCCCGGTAGCCTGGTACTGCTCCAGCAGCTGGCTCGACAACTTCGCCTACCACATCGGCCTGAGCCCCTGGCTCTTCCTTGCAGCGGGAGCCGCAGCCATCGCCATCGGCCTGATCACCGTAGGCTACCAGTCGATAAGGGCCGCCAAAACAAATCCCATAAAAAATCTAACGAGGGAATAACTCGCCGATACCCATCCCCTATTCACCTAGTCCTAAGGAAAAATCCGCAGGACAAGGCTAGCTTTACCTCCTTATGAGGATCCTCGTATTCATGTTCCTTTCCTGTCTTTCTCTATACTCCATGGCCCAGCCCCATATCCGCGGCAGCGTAAAAGGCATTGTCATCGACTCCTCAGCAAAACAACCCCTTTCCGAAGCTACCGTATCCCTCACCCCCATAACCGATACCACCGACTCCCGGTTCGTGATCACCGATAAACACGGCGCCTTCAGTTTCAAAAACCTCGAACCCGGCGCCTACCAGTTAATGATCACCTTCGAAGGCTTCCACCATATCAGCAAACACCTCACCATAAGCTCCACAGCAAAAGACATCGATCTGGCCAGCTTCTATATGCAGAGAACCACCGACCTCCTCCAGGAGGTCGTCGTCCAGAGCCCGCCCATGCGCATCAGGAAAGACACCATCGAATACAACGCAGCCAGCTTCGCCACCAAGCCCAATGCCGTCGCGGAAGACCAGCTCAAAAAGCTGCCCGGCGTCCAGGTCGACGCCAGCGGCAATATCACCGCACAGGGCGAAAAAGTGCAGCGCATCCTCGTCAACGGCAAGCGCTTCTTCGGCGACGACCCCAAGCTGGCCACCCGGACCCTTCCACCGGACATCATCGAAAAATACGAGATATTCGACGACCTCGACGACCAAAGCAAATTCTCCGGCTTCGACAACGGCAACCGCATCAAGACGATCAATATCGTCACCCGCAGGGACAGACGCCAGGGGTACTTCGGCAGGGCCATCGCCGGCGGGGGAACCGACCAGGCCTACAACAACAGCTTCAACTTCCACCGCTTCAACAACAACCAGCAGATATCCGTCCTCGGCGAAGGCAACGACATCAACAAGCAGAACTTCACCGCCCAGGACGTACTGGGCTCTTCCGGCAGCAGACGCGGCAGCGGCCGGGGCCCCTCTCCCGCCACCAATGGCAGCGGAGCCGGCGTCACCACCGTATGGGCCGGCGGCCTCAACTACCGCGACTCCCTCGGCAGAAAAGGCGAGATTTACGGCAGCTACTTCTATAACTTCACCCACGTCTCCACCAGCAGCCAGAGCCTCACCCAGAAATTCTTCGACGCAGCGGAGGATACGTCCAATACGACCGCCCGCACTTCCACCGGCTACCAGCGCACCACCAACCAGCGCATGAATCTCAACATCGAGGAGAAGATCGACAACGCCAGCTCATTCGTCTTCCGGCCCAATATCACCTTTCAGACGAGCAGGCCCAACTCGTCCTCGATCTCTTCCACCGTCGACCAGCACGGAGCTCCTATCAGCACCTCCGTCGGGAATACCAACAGCACCAACCACGGCTTCAACGTCAACGGGTCCAATATCACCCTCCGTCATAAATTCTCAAAACCATACCGGACCCTCTCCCTCGACATCAACGGGACCGTCAACGTCAACAATGGCTACGGCTACAACAACGCGCTCAACAGCTTCGTTCTGCTCGATTCGACCCAGAACCTCCGACAGTACTACAACGATTCGCTGCACTCGGTAACCCTCAGCCCAACCCTCTCCTATACCGAGCCGATCACAAAAAATTCGATCGTCGAGCTCAACTATAACCATACCTATACACATCACACCACTACCAACAACACTTACGACTACGAGGACGCGTCCAAAGGCTACACCAGCTACGACAGCCTGTTCAGCAACTCCTATAAGTTCGGGTCCAATTCCGACCGCATCACCCTCAACTACCGGGTACAGAACGCCAAATTCAATTTCAACGCGGGCTCCGGCGTCCAGTTCACCACCTACAACAGCCTCAACACCACAAAAAACATCGACGTCGCCCACACCTATGTCAACTGGACACCCGCCGTCAACTTTATGTACTCTTTCACGCACATGCAGCGTATTCGGTTCTACTATTCCGGTAGAACAGGCCAGCCCACCGCCTCGCAGCTGCAGCCGCTGACCACTACCAACGACAACATTAATTATACAACGGGAAACCCGGCCCTGAAACCACAGTTCACGCACAGCATCCGCCTTCTCTATCAGTCCTATAACCCCTCCACCCAGAACGTCCTCTTCGCCACGATCAATGCCAGCACCACCGTCAACGACATCCAAAGCGCCATCGTCCCCAATAAAAAAGGCGGTCAGACGACCACCTATGTCAATCTCAACGGCACATACAGCGTTTCCGGCTCTTTCGACTACGGCTGGTCCCTCAACCGCCCCAAATCCAACCTCAACCTCATCAGCAATATCAACTACGGGCAGTCCCAGACCCTCGTCGACTCCACTATTGCTGGCGTCAACGGTTACCAGCACGACTACTCCCGCAATACCACGTTATCGGAAACAGTCTCCTGGACAACCAACATAAAGAAGAATTTCGACATGAACCTCAGCGCGACCTCCAACTACAACATCGCGCGCAACAGCCTCCACCCCCAGCAGAACTTCGACTACTTTTCCCAGGTAGTGGACGCGGAGATAACCGCCTATACCAACTCCGGCTGGCTCATCGCCACCAACTTCACCTATACCTATACCGACAACCGGGTGCCCGGCTACAACGCCAGCATCCCGCTGATCAGCCCCAGCATCGCAAGATCATTATTCCGTAAAAAAAATGGAGAGCTCCGCCTCACGGTCTTCGACCTTTTAAAAGAAAATACCTCGGTCAGCAAAACTGTATCCCTCAACCGCGTATCCACCAGCCGTACCTCCACCCTCCAGCGCTATGCCATGCTGACCTTCACCTATAATTTAAATAATTTCTCCGGCAGGAACCAGCGCCGGATGCCCGGCGTCTTCCCCGGCCGTTTCCGCGGCAACGGCGGTGGTGGCGGCTTCCGAGGCGGTGCCAGCGGAGGTCGGCACTAATCCCCGTTCCTTACAAACAACAAGGCGATCCCCGGCACTAAGATCCCTTGCAGCCCCCAATATTTCCCAACCACAACCCCCAAAAAACACCCCGCCAAAAACCCAAGCAACACCACCGCATCCCTTCCCTCACCCATACTGTCCCTCTTCAACAAATTCAACGCCGCCTGCGTCACATTCCCCGTCATCATCGTCGTAGGCGCATAAATATCCTTACTATAAAGTTTCCCGAACGCATTCTGCAGCCCCATCCCAAAGACCACCATCAGCGCCACCCAAAACTTCGCCCCCGGTAACAACCACACAACCAACCCTCCCAGGATCAAAAACCCAGCTTCCACCCTCAATATCCTCGTCCCTCCTGTACCAGGCACGCGCCCCCCGCCAATCCATCCCCCCACCAACACCGCCGCAAAAAACACAGGAAAGGTCAGCAGTCTCACCCACGTCACAAAATCCGCCGCATTCACCAGGTCATAGGCAAACAAAATAAAATTCCCCGTTACGTGCGCCGAGAATAGCTCATCCGCCTTCGTGAACGTGATCGCATCACAAAACCCCGCGCTCAAAACCAGTAATAAGGTATTGGTCCTGGTACTCATTTCTTAAACACCCCCTTTGGCAACGAACAATGTACGCCCACATTCCCATCCACCAGCTCCGTTATATTCACATCCACCGCCACGCTGCACAACATATACGCATCCGCCTGGCTCATCCCCTTCTCCTGCATCAGGTAGGCGATCATCTCCCGCACCGCAATATGCGTAGCCGCATTCAGATCACGGTCACAACCCATCGTAATAATATGCGTAGCCGTCTCCGCACGCGGCCACTTCAAACGCTGACCCTTGTGTACCGTAAAACGCAGCTTCCCGACCAGCGAGGTCTCGATCGCCGTAATATCCACCTCCCCATTGCCCTGCGCCGCATGCCCGTCCCCGATCTCAAAAAGCGCCCCCTTCACAAACACCGGGATAAATAACGACGAGCCCTCCACGAGGTCCTTATTATCCAGGTTACCCGCATTGATCCACGGCGGAGCGCTGTTCCACCGACCCGCCTCTGCGGGAGGCGCCACACCCGCGCTGCCAAAGAAAGGATGCAGCGGTATATCGATACCCTCAGCAAAATGCCCGATCATGCTGGAACGATCTAACTGGATTATCCTCGTCTTCCGGTCGAAGATCTCATCCGACAAAAAACCCGCCTGCCCAATGGCGTTATATCCATAGGGAATCGCCAGCCGGATCGAATCATAGTGGACCTCCAGCACATCCCCCGGCTCCGCCTCCTCGATATAAATGGGACCTGTCAGCACATGCCCGCCGGGCCCCCGCTCCTTCACGGCCTGCACATCCCGAAGCTCCTGCTCCACCTGGTCCGCCGGCACCCCCGCCGCCTGCAGCCGCTCTGGATTCGACGTGATCAACGTCTTCACCCGCACATAATCCCCCGAATGAACAGAAAGCACCGGCTTGGCCTCCGACCAGTAATACCCCCAGGCCACCGTAGCAGCCGTCGGATTCAGCACGTACGGATTGGCAGCCGACCCCGGCTTCCCATCCACCGCCCGCTGCGCCGCAGCAGGCCCCGCCGTCACGAGCGTCACACCCCACCCTACAACTAAAATTCGGAGTAATTTCACAGTCATATTTTTGCTTTGGCTAAATATACATCATCCATCCCTTCCTCCGCGTCCCCCCACTCCCTGATCCGTCCAAAAAACCACCGCCCTCACCATCATCTCTTTCTTTAACCTCACCCAATACCCTGTTCCCTCTTCTACCTCTTCCTCACCTTCTGCGTCGCAACCTTCATCCTCATCCTTAGCCGCACCGAAAACCTCCGCAGCGCGCTATAATACAAGCCATCTAAATGGTCCAGCAACTACAAAAAGACCAATAACAGTTGGTGGATGAGCTATATATAACTGCAACCATATGACAATCAATGACCAGCACCCCAAATCAGGGGAAATGGGTATAATTTTAACAATCCCATAAAAAACTATTATCTTAGGCTTGGTTATTAACGAATTAACTGCAAAATCTACTCTACTACCGCGCGTCACATGCCTTCCGTTGCAAAACGGGACGGAATAGAATTATTTTTTATCAAATTAAAAACCCTTGGTTCAGCTTATGAGATTGGCCAGATTTACCCTTTTTCTACTATTGGCATTTTGCATCCGGGTTTCAGGACAGGGTGTCAGTCAAAGTGTGACAGTACACGTGACCGATAGTGTCGGTCAGCCGCTGCCCGGAATTACCGTACAGGTGAAAGGGACACCAAGAAAATACGTCTCCAACGCGGCAGGTGACCTCACCATCAACAACCTCCCGGCGGGCGCAGTGCTCATCTTCTCCGGCGTCAACGTCGAAGACCTGCAAATGATAGTCGGCAGCAAAACCGAGCTCACCGCCCACCTCAAGACAAAAGTCGCCGCCCTCGAAGACGCTGTGGTAACAGGTTTCCAGCGCATCGACCGCAAAAAGTTCACCGGCGCCGCCGTGACAGTAAAAGCAGACAGCATCCGCCTCGACGGCGTCAATGACATCAGCCGCATGCTCGAAGGCCGCGCCGCAGGCGTCTCCATCCAGAACGTTTCCGGCACCTTCGGGACAGCCCCCAAGGTCCGTATCCGCGGCGCCACCTCCATCAACGGCGAGAACAAACCCCTCTGGGTAGTCGACGGCGTCGTCCTCGAAGACATCGTCAACGTCTCCAACGAACAGCTCACCAGCGGCGATGCCAGTACCCTGCTCGGCTCCTCCGTCGCCGGCCTCAACATCAACGACATCGAAACCTTCGACATCCTCAAGGACGCCTCCGCCGCTGCACTCTATGGCGCCCGGGCCATGAATGGCGTCATCGTCATTACCACCAAGAAAGGACGCGCCGGCGCAAAGCCCGTCATCAGCTATACCGGCGCCTTCGGCCTCCAGATCCGCCCCTCCTATACCAACTATGACATCATGAACTCAGCCGACCAGATGTCGGTCAACGCGGAGATGGAGCGCAAGCAGGTCCTCAACTACCCGCAAATGGTCAACGCCCAGAACTCCGGCGTATATGGAGAGCTGGCCCGCCTCCTCCAGACACCGGACGCCAGCGGCAACTTCGCCGTCCAGAATACACCCGCAGCCAGACAGGCCTGGCTGATGAAATACGCCAACGTCAACACCAACTGGTTCAAGACACTCTTCAAGAACTCCGTCAACCAGAACCATTCGCTCAGCATCTCATCCGGCAGCGAAAAAGCAACCACCTACCTGTCCACCAGCTTCTACAACGACCCGGGCTGGACCGTCGCCGACAACGTAAAAAGCTATATCCTCAGCCTCAACCAGAACTATACCCCGTCGAACAAGCTGTCCTATGGCTTCCTCATCTCCGGCAACGTCCGCCAGCAGCAGATATCGGGGACAGAGAACCGCAGCGTAGACCCCGTCATCGGCACCTACAGCCGCGACTTCGACCTCAACCCCTTCACCTATGCGCTCAACACCTCCCGCACCATGCCGGTCTACAACGACGACGGGTCATACAACTACGGGATCAGGGACTACGCCCCCTTCAACATCCTCTACGAGCTGAAGAACAACACCACCCACCTCAACGTCCTCGACGGAAAGATACAGGGCAGGCTCAGCTACAAGATAACGCCCCACCTCACCTACGACTTCACCGGCAGCCTCCGCTACGCCAAGACCACGGAAGAGCACGACGTCCTCGACAATACCAACGAAGCCAACGCCTACCGCGTCGGCGACGCCAGCGTCTGGCCCGGCTCCAACAGCATCGTCCGCGAGAACAACAAATTCCTATATCAGGACCCGAGTCTCCCCTTCAACCAGGCCGTCTCGGTGCTGCCCTACGGTGGCTTTTATAAAAGGACGGACCGACAGCTCTCCAACTACTCCGTCCGCAACCAGCTCACCTATAGCCAGAGCTTCGACGACAAGCTCCACCAGGTCACGGCCCTCGTCGGACAGGAATACATCTCCACCGACCGCCAGACCGCCAGCGACGTCGGCGTAGGCTACCAATGGAATTCTGGCGGCACACCCTTCGTAGACTATACCTACTTTAAGCAGCTGACCCAGACCAACGGCGTCTACTACGGCATGCTCAAAGAATACGACCGCAACGCCGCCTTCTATGGCAACGTCCAATACACCTATAAGAACCGCTACACAGTCATGGGGACAGCACGCACCGACGGCTCCAACCGCATGGGCAATACCTCCCGCGCGCGCTGGCTGCCGACATGGACATTCGCCGGCGTATGGAACGTCGACCAGGAAAAATTCATGGAACCGCTGTATCCCACGATCAGCCACCTCATGCTAAAAAGCAGCTATGGCCTCAACGCCAGCATCGGCAACGCGGTCAACAGCACCACCATCCTCAAATCGGCCATCACCAACCGCCAGTACCAGTCCGACCAGCAGACAGCCATCAACATCCAGGACCTCCAGAACCTCGACCTCACCTGGGAAAAGAAATACGAGCTCAACGTCGGTACCGACATCGGCTTCATCAACGAACGCCTGATCGTGACGGCCGACTACTATAGAAGGAAAAGCTTCGATCTCGTCGGTCTCGTCCGCACCTCCGGCATCGGCGGCGAGGTCAACCAGTACGCCAACTACGCCGACATGAGGTCCCACGGCGTCGACTTCTCCGTCACAGGCAAGATCATCCAGGAAAAAGGCTGGGGCATCACCAGCACCCTTACCTTCGGATGGAACATCACAAAGATCACTAACCTGAAGTCTTCGCCCAATATCTGGTCCCTCGTCGGCGAAGGCGGCGGCGCCCAGCAGGGCTTCCCGGTAAGAGGCCTCTTCTCGATCCGCAACCGGGGACTGGATCCCACCTATGGCTATCCGCTGTTCCTCAACGACAGCGGCCAGGTAAGCCCGGTAGTCAACCTCGCCAGTCTCACCACCTCCTATCTGAAATACGAAGGACCCACGGACCCGACCATCACCGGTGGCTGGGCCAACACCTTCCGCTACGGCCCGTTCTCGCTCAACGTGCTGATCACCTATCAGGCAGGCAACAAGATCCGGCTGAGACCCGTCTATCAAAACATCTATTCCGACCTGGACGCCCTGCCCAACGAGTTCAAAAGAAGGTTCGAGCTACCAGGCGACCAAAAGCTGACCAATATCCCGTCGATCTCGATGTACACCCAGGCAGGCTACCTGCTCTCAACGCTCTCAGCCTTCCCCTATAACAATTACAACTACTCGACCGACCGCGTCGCCGACGGCGGCTTCGTCCGCATGAAAGCGGTAACCGTATCCTATCAGCTCCCCAACGAGCTGATCAGCAAAATAGGCATGCGATCCGGTTCCATCTCCGCGGTGGCCAACAACCTGTGGCTGATCTATTCCGACAGCCGCCTTCACGGACAGGACCCCGAATTCTATGCCACCGGCGGAGCCGCGCTGCCAGTCAACAAACAAGTAACCGTTGCGCTCAGACTTGGGCTTTAACCGATAATATTTCTCAGTATGCAAAAAACGTTCAAATACATATACCTCCTCTCACCGGTCCTTCTCGCAGCCGCCTGTAACAAGCAGCTGGAAAAGCTGCCGGACAACAGAGCCGTCATCACCAACGTGGACCAGGTCACACAGCTGCTCGCCTCCGCCTATCCCCACGCCATGTACGCACCATTCACTGAACCGATGAGCGATAACGCGGAAGACAAAGGCACCGCCCCGCAGGGCACCGACCCGGTATCCTACCAGATCAACTCACAGGCCTACAACTTCCAGAACATCACCTCGTTCCGCTACGACTCACCGACAGCCTACTGGGACTCCTGCTACCACGCCATCGCCGTAGCCAACGAGGCCCTCACCTACTGCAACGGCCCCGACTCGGCCAGCTATGCCGCACAAAAAGGCGAAGCCCTGGTATGCCGCGCCTACGCACACTTCATGCTCGCCTGCCTCTTCGCCAAGCCCTATGACCCGACGACCTCCGGCTCAGACCCCGGCATCCCCTACGTCACATCGGTACAGACCTCCGTCTTCCAGCAGTACAAAAGAGGGACCGTCGCCCAGGACTATGCCAGCATCGAAAGCGACCTCACCCGTGGCCTGGCCCTGATCCAGGACAAGATATACGGCAGCGCACCCAAATTCCATTTCACCCTCCAGGCCGCACACGCCTTCGCCTGCCGCTTCTATATGTTCAAGCAGGACTACAACCAGGCGATCGCCCACGCCAGCGCCGTCTTTGGCACCGCCAACCCCGGCACGCTGATCCGCGACGAGGTTTCGCTCTACCAGAACCTGCAATATCAGCAGGTGGCGCTCGACTACAACTCTTCTACCAGCAATGGCAATATCCTATTGCAGGAAGCCCAAAGCAGCTATTTTGACTCCTATTACCAGTATCGATATGGCCTGGGCCAGGGGATCTTTACCAATATTATCAATACGTCCAATGTCACTCACGGCCAGTATATCCAGGCCAGGTACATATACGGCGCCACCCCGCAATACTTTAACTATCCCAAATGGACCGCTTATAACGTCGGGCCCGCCAACCTCAACGTCAGATACGGCCTCATGCCCCTCTTTAGCATGGAAGAGGTACTGCTCAACCGGGCCGAAGCCTATGCGTGGATCGGCAACTACAATGCCTCCGCCGCAGACCTCAATACCTGGATCAGCAAGAACGTCTATAAGTACAACCCGGCTACCAACAATATCGACGCGGCTTTGGCCTCGCAATGGTATGGAGCGCCCTCAAATATCTCACTGGTCCTCGCAGCCCTCGACTTCCGACGGATCGCATACTTCCAGGAAGGACTCCGCTGGTTCGACAATATCCGCCTCGGCTTCTCGATATACCACTACTCCGGCAGCGACTTCTCGTTCCCGATCGACTCGATACCATACAACGACAAAAGAAGGGTCTTGCTGCTTCCCCTGGAGGCGGTTGCCGCAGGCCTCGAACAAAATCCAAGATAAAACCTTCAATCTTTAGAAAATGAAAACATATTTTAATATATTCCTCGTCCTGACGCTGCTGACAGCAGCGGCCTCCTGTAAAAAGGATAAATTTACGCCCCTGACCACCCCGCCGCCGGGACTGGGCGGCGACACCTGGGCGCAGGACTCCACAGATAAATTCATCCACGACAGTCTCACCGTCCCCTACAACGTTGCCGTCTACTACAAATGGCTGCCAGGCCAGCTGGACTTCCCCAGCGAGATCACCCCGCCCGACGAGGCGAAGGTCATCCCCATGCTAAAAGCCCTGCTCAATGTGGCCTATGCTCCCTACAACCAGCAGACCGGAAGCACGGCCTTTCTCCGGAAATACCTACCCAAAGCGCTCGAAATGGCCGGTAGCGCCGAATACCTCGCCAATGGCGCTATATTCCTCGGACAGGCCGAAGGTGGTACCGCTATGCTGCTCTACCAGGTCAACCTGTTCAGCCGCCTGAAAGCAGACTCCAACACCTTCAAGCAGACAATGCATACCATGCACCACGAATTCGGACACATCCTGCACCAGAACGTCCTCTACCCCGCCAGCTTCAAAACCATCTCGACCGGCTACACCGGCCAGTGGTACAACGTCAGCACCATAGACGCGCTGCAGAGCGGATTTATCACCAGCTACGCGATGTCCGCCCCCGACGAAGACTTCGTGGAAATGATCAGCACCATGCTCGCCGGCGGCCCCAACGACGCAACCGGCAACTACGACGAATACGAGGCGCTGCTCGCAGAGGCCGGCGGCCCCGGCTCACCCGGCTATACCACCATAAAAGCCAAAGAAGCCGTCGTAGTCGACTACTTCGCGCGCGTATGGAACATCGACTTCTACTCCCTCCGCACCAAATGCCGCACCGCCTTTGTGAACTATCTGCAATAACCGCCAAAACACAGCAAAATGAAACCGAGCACGCTGCAAAATAGTTATCTAAGAATGAAAAAAATATCGATCTATATACTGGCTGTGATGACCATCGGCGCCGGCTGTACCAAGTCGTACAACGACACCATCAACGGCCAGACACCCGACCAGCGCATCGCCGCCGCAATGACCGCCTATCAGAAAAAGCTCACAGGCGCACCCTACGGCTGGATACTCATGGAAAGTACCACCGGCGTCGCCTACAACCAGGGTACCAGCCAGACGGGGCCAAAGATCGTCCTGGCCTACTATATGTCGTTCACCGACAGCAACAAGGTCACCATGTTCTCCGACTGGGACCCCACCATGGCCGCAACACCGAAATCATCGAGCTACAACGTCAAGGAGCTCACCCGCCCTGCACTTATATTCGACACCTACAGCTATATCCACGTCCCCTGCGACCCCGATCCCAACGTCTCCCACAGCCCCTATGGCTTCGGCTATGGATGGGGGACAGACTTCGAGTTCTCCTTCTCCGACTCCGTCACGGCTGACAAATTGGGCGACACCATCCACCTCACCGGCAACCTCAACGGCGCCCAGGCCGTCCTCATAAAAGCCACGCAGGCGCAGCGCGACGGCTACTACGCCGGCAACGTCCTCGCCCTGATGGGCGGCGCGCTCAGCCTCAACAATATCCTGGAGTACTTCAAACGCCTTTCCATCGGCGGCAACAACTACGAGCTGCGCCTCGACCTGACCAATCGAACCGTCACCTTCACCTGGGTCGACGGCTCCGGCAAAATACAGACCCAAACAGTGAATTACTATATCACCGGCTCAGGCATCCAGTTCGCTACACCCATCGTCAACGGCAGCCAGACCATCACCGGCATCAGCAACCTCACCTACAACGCCGGCAATTCCACCGTCACTGTCACCATCGGCTCGCAGACGGGAACGATAACAGGCGCCGCCGCTCCCCTGAAAGCCGACGCCACAGCAGGGTCCCGCTGGTGGAACTACGGTGCAAGCAATGGTTATTTCTGGGCCTCAGGATACGGCTTTCACGTCAATGGCGTCGACGACGCCTATGGAATAAGGAACCAGACCGACACAGCCCAGGGCGGCGGCACATTTTATTACCTCGCCTACTGGCCCGCCTATTACTCGAACCCCGCCGACCGGCTGAGCTCGATCATGGTTTACACCAACCACCTCGGATTCGCCTCCTACCACTGGGCCGCCTTCCCACCCCTCTACCCCTCCAACGGAACCACCGTCTTCCAGGGCGCGGGCGAAGACGGCAGCGCCCCCACACCCTCCGGCAGCGCCTTCGACAAGACCAGACAAACACTCTTCAACCCCGCCGGCTTCTACGTCGTACAAACCGGCGAAAAATCTTACGACATGGTCCTGGCCACCGACGGACGTACCTGGATATCCTGGTTCTGGCCGCAATGACCGGCCACGACACATCCCATACGACCCCGCCACACGCGGGGTCATTTCTTTATATCCGTTCTCACCCGCTTTAGCTCCATCCCCTCAAAATTGAAACCCATACCCTCCGCAATGCTCTTCATCACCAGCCCATCATGTTCAAAACTTACAAATGCATCCGCATCTATCTCCGCATTATCCCAGCGTATCACGAACCGCCCCTTTTCATAAGGCCTCAGCACGCCACGCAGCTGCGGACTGCGAACAGCGGCAAACCGCAGTTCACCACCCCTGTAGCTGATGACCACATCGCCAAACCACCGGTCCCTATAGGTCCCGGCGTACCTCCCGGCATCCGCATCGGTTTGTTCCCGTCCTACCCTTTTCCAGACTTCCCTCTTGACCGAATCGATCCTTTGCATATAACCGGCTAACCGGTCCAGTTTCCCCTTCGACTCATCATTTTTAATCCCCAGATAGCCATCGACGATCTGATCCGTTATAGCCATCGCAACATTCGTTTCACTGTTGGCAAGTACAACGATGCCAAGACCAAGCTCCGGGATCATCGCCACCTCCGAGACCATACCCACATCCTGACCGGTATGAAAGATTTTTTTGTAGCCGCAGACATCGGACATGAACCACCCCAGACCATAAGCCGCGAAATGTGTTCGGTATACGCCGCCGCCTTCGGTAGGGATCAGCACCTGCGGCGAAACCAATTCCTTTATAGTCCGCCGGCTGAACCCCGTCCCTTCCAGGGACCCGCTGTCCAGGAACAACCGCATCCACCGGATCATATCGTCAACATTGGAATAGATGCCCCCAGCCGGATCGTCTACCATCGAAGCATATCGGGTCACCGTACGCAGTACACCGTCGACCTTCTTGTGCGCATCGATGACATTCTCACGGTCCCTTACACCGCGATAGGACGCCGAGCTGGCCGTCATTTTCAAGGGCGCTAAAATATGTTCCTCAACGAATTCTTCCCACAGCTGCCCCGAGACCCTCCTGACCAGTTCTCCTGCTACAAGAAATAGATTGTTGTCGTACGCAAATCGGCTGCGAAAGGAATACGCAGGCTTGATATACCTGAGATTGTATATGATTTCCCCCACACTGAAGGTTGTCGAATCAGGGTCGTGCATCAGGTCACCGGCGCCCGTCGCCAGCCCGCTTCGGTGACAAAGAAGATCTCTGACCGTCAGCTCCCTCGTAGCCAGGGCATCATAGAGCCGGAATCCCGGAAGCCGGTCAGCTACCTTATCATCCCATTTTATTTTGCCCTCTTCCACCAGCAATCCCAATGCCGCCGCCGTAAAACCCTTGGTATTGGAAGCAATCCCAAAAAGGGTACGATCGTCCACCGGCAATCGGCTGCGCAGCGACCGCACACCAGCCCCCTTTGCATAGACCACCCGTCCGTCCTTCACAATTCCGACAGCTATACCCGGTACCTCGAACAACCGAAGATCCTGCTGGACAAGACTGTCCAGCTGCGGCCCGCTCAACGGCTGCGCATCGCTGCCACGCGACATCAACATCACGACCCATGCTCCAATAAGAATACGTAATTTTTTCACTGGTGTGAAGATACAATATGTCACGGCCCCGCACAACCACCAACCACCCACAAAAAAAGACCGGCGGAGTAGAAACTCCACCGGGGATATCACATGAGAAAATCTACAAGGGAATAAAAACGATCACACCAGCTCCACGTCCTTCCTGCCATACGCATAAGAAGAATTCGTCAACACTGTCACCTTATCCATAAGGTCCTGCAGATAGGACTCCCCTATCGGCAGATAACGCTCGGATAAATAGACGGTATGATTGTCAAATGATCTGATCTCACTAACAGCAACAACAAATGACCGGTGTATCTGGCAGAACTCCTCCTGCGGCAGCGCCGCTACGAGATGCTTCAATGCCACGTGTACCAGGTACATGTGATCGGCTGTGTAGATCTTGCAGTAATTCCGGCTGGCTTCAACGTACTGGATAGTCTGGATGTCTATCCGTTGGTAACGGTGTTCTGAGCGGATAAAAAAGGCATTCATACGGCTGACAAGCAATAATTTTTATCAAAATTTAGAATTATGGCGTAAAAAACCAAGAGAAACGAAAATATTAATAAAAATAACTAGTTTTGGTCGGCTATCTGACAGTTTTGACTATAAAGAAGGCCCGACCCGGCCCGATTTAGCAAAAACAACTACCATGACCGACCAGCTGGACCCCATCGACCTGCGTATCCTCGACTTCCTGCAGCACGACGCCCGCGTCACCACCAAGGAGATCGCAGACAAACTCGGCCTGACCATCACCCCCACTTCCATCCGGATCCGCCGCCTGGAAGATACCGGTTATATCCGTCGCTATGTCGCCATCCTGGACAAAGAAAAGATCGGCAAAAAACAGATCGCCTTCACCATGGTCCAGCTGCTCGAACACTCCCAGGCCGCACTCGCCGCATTCGAACAGGCCAGCATCAGATTCAGAGAGGTCATGGAAAGCTACCGCCTCACCGGAAAATTCGACTTCATACTAAAGGTCGCCGTCCGCGACCTCCAGGAGTACAACAACTTCCTCACTGATCGCATCGCCTCACAACCCAATATCGGCGCCGTCCAAACCTCCTTCGTCCTCTGGGAAGGCAAGGTCGAGACCGCCTATCCCCTCGATTTCCCCGCTCCTCCCACAAAGTCTTCTAATTCCCGCCGTTCATCCTCCTCTGACACTCGTAAGCCCGTAAAAAAGAAACGTTGATCCCTTCATCTGCCGTATCTTCATCGCATGAATAGGACGATTGTAACATTTTTATTTTTTCTAATAGGATCATTTGCGAAAGCCCAAAACGGTAAAACCATCCCCGGCGCTACTATCAACATCCTAAACACCAGCTACACCATCATCGCTGACGCCAACGGCCAATACACGCTGCCCGCTACGCTCGGCCCGGGCACCTACACCCTCGAGATCAGCGCCGCCGGCTACGCTACGACAACCCGGACCATCCACAACGGCGAACACCTCGACATCCCGCTGACCTCGTCTGCCAAACAGCTCGACGAAGTCGTCGTCACTGCTGAGAAGAGACAGGAACTGCTTCAAAAAGTACCCGCCTCCGTCACAGCGCTCTCCTCCCGCCAGGTCAGCGACTACCGCCTCTGGAACAGCCACGACATCACCGCCATCGTTCCCGACCTCTACTCCGCCGACCCCGGCGACGGCCGCAACGCCACCGGCATCCGCGGCATTGCCACGACCTCCTATACACCCGCCGTAGCGACATATATCGATGGCGTCAATCAGTTCAGCCTCGACAGCTATATCTTCCAGCTCCTCGACATCGACCGCATCGAGGTCCTTCGCGGTCCGCAGGGCACCCTCTATGGCCGCAACGCAATGGGCGGCGTCATCAACATCACTACCAGGCAGCCCTCCAACGAATTAAGATCCTTCGCCGAAGTAACCGTCGGCAACTACGGCCGCCAGCGCTACTCGCTCGGCTTCCGCGCCCCCCTCATCCCCAACAAGCTCTTTATCGGCGCAGCCGGTCTCTATGACAGCCGCAACGGATATTATCATAACGACTTCAACAACCACTCCTACGAAGACCAGCACAGCTTCACCGGCAACTACTACCTGCGCTGGCTCCCCGCCACCAGCTGGGACGTCACGCTCAACGTCAAGCACGTCGACAACCGCAACAACGGCCCCTTCCCGCTGGTAGCCAGCGATCCCTTCCAGGACCCGTTCCACCTCAACCAGAACGCGGTCACAAAAATGATCGACAACACCATCAACTCCAGCCTCTCGGTCAGCTACAAAGGCCACGGCTTCATCTTTACCTCGCAGACGGCCTGGCAGCAGAACTACCGCTACTATACCCAGCCGATCGACGGAGACTTCTCTCCCCTCGACGCCATCACCATTATTAATAACTATGGCGGCGACTACAACAAAACAAAGACCTGGACCCAGGAATTCAAGTTCGCCTCCCCCGCTGGCCGCAACTCTCCCTGGAGCTGGACCGCAGGCGCATACCTCTTCCACAACGACGCCCCGGTAAAACAAGCCACACACTACGGCAAGGACGCCGCCATGCTCGGCGTACCCGACAGCAACTTCGCAACGATCAATACGACCAAAAGCACCAACAAAGGCATCGCCTTCTACGGCCAGGCCTCCTATCAGCTGACACCACAGCTCGAGCTCACCGCCGGCCTCCGCTATGACTACGAACACCAGTCGGAGAACGTCCTCGGCCAATACCAGCCCGATGGCGCACCCGCCTTTACGACGACGCCCGACACCAGCGGCAAGACCAGCTTCCACGCCTGGTCGCCCAAGGCAACCCTCAGCTATTTCCTCTCGAAGAGTCAGACAATATACGGCACCTACAGCCGCGGCTTCCGCACCGGCGGCCTGACCCAGCTGTCCTCCGATCCCTCACAGCCACCCTTATACGCATACCAGCCCGAATATAGCAACAACTTCGAAGCAGGCTGGAAGACCAACGTCATCCGGGGTAAGCTCCAGGCTAACCTCGCGGTGTTCTACTCGACCATCCGCAACGCGCAGGTACCCACGCTGGTCCTCCCCGACGCCATCACCGTCACCAGGAACGCCGGCCGCCTCAACAGCAAAGGCTTCGAAGCCGAGCTCGCCGCCACACCCGCAAAAGGACTCGAGCTCAACTATAGCTTCGGCTATACCCGCGCCCTCTACGACCAGCTCAAACTATCCTCCAACGGTTCCGTCGTCGACCTCAAAGGCAAACACCAGGTCTTCACCCCCGAATACACATCCATGCTCGCCGCCCAGTACAGCTACCCGCTCAGCCACCGCGGACAGCAACCCGGCGACCGACACAGCGGCGTCAACCTCCACGACCAGCGCCCATCTCTAGTCGTGCGCGGCGAATGGCGCTACCTCGGCAATACCTGGTTCGACCTCGCCAACACCATCCAACAATCCCCCTATAGCCTGTTCAACATCAGCGCTGGCATAAAGACAAAAAATTTCAGCCTTCTCTTCTGGGAAAGGAACCTCACGAACAAAAAATACATTGCCTATGCCTATGACTTCGGCGCCGCCCACCTCGGCGACCCGCAGACCTATGGCGTAACCCTCGGCTTTAACCTCTAAAAAAACAAGCATCACCATATGAATAGACTTTTCTCCTTAGCCCTCGTCTCGATACTCGTCGCGACGACCAGCTACAACATCCAACAACCCTCCCCACCGGAGGAGGACCGCTTCACCAAGACACCACTGGCCATGGGCGAGTTCTTCGAGCCCACCGAAATGACCATCCTCCCCAACCTGGACATACTCGTTGCCCAGCGCCGCGGTGAGATCATGCGCTACGACCACCTCACCAAAAAAGTGACGCAGGCAGGCTTCCTCAACGTCTACTTCAAGACACAGCACACCCCCGGCGTCAACGCTGAAGAAGGCGTACTCGGCATACAGGCCGACCCCAGCTTCGCGACCAACCACTACGTCTATATCTACTATAGTCCCGCGGATACTTCAGTCAACCGGCTCTCCCGGTTCACCTACGTCAACAACAAGATCGACCTCAAATCGGAAAAGATGATCCTGCAGCTCTACTCCCAGCGCGAGATTTGCTGCCACACCGGCGGCTCCATCGCCTTCGACAATAAGGGTCTGCTCTATGTTTCTACCGGTGACAACTCCACGCCATTTGACGAGCCGCGCACGCCCTACCCCAGCCACGGCTTCGCCCCCCTCGACGACCGCCCCGGCCACCTGCAATACGACTCGCGCCGCGGCGCCGGTAATACCAACGACCTGCGCGGAAAGATCCTCCGTATACAAGTGAAATCGGACGGGACCTACAGCATCCCCGAAGGCAACCTCTTTCCCGTTGGCGAAGAAAAGACCCGCCCCGAGATATACGTCATGGGTGACCGTAATCCCTACCGTATATCCGTAGACAAAAAGAACGGCTACCTCTACTGGGGTGAGGTCGGTCCCGACGCCAACAACGACAGCCTCTCCTCACGCGGCCCCCGCGGCTACGACGAGATCAACCAGGCAAGAAAAGCCGGCTTCTTCGGCTGGCCGTATTTTGTAGGCAACAACTATCCTTATCATATTCACGACTATGCAACCGATTCCAATGGACCTGCCTTCGATCCGGAGCACCCCGTCAACGAATCCCGCAACAATACCGGCCTCCGCGACCTCCCGCCGGCCCAACCCGCCTTCATCTGGTATCCCTACGCCAGCTCGCCCGACTTCCCCGAGGTAGGCAGCGGCGGCCGCTGCGCCATGGCCGGACCCGTCTTTTATTCGGATATGTATCCGAAGACCACACGCCTCCCGGACTACTACGACGGAAAGGTCTTCATCTATGACTTCACCCGCTGCTGGTTCAAGGTCGTTACACTAAAAGATAATGGCGACTACGAAAGCATGGAGCCCTTTATGGAACACACCAAATGGAACTCGCCCATCGACGCCGAAATGGGCCCCGATGGACGGCTATACGTCCTCGAATACGGCAGCGGCTGGTTCAGCAAGAACCCCGACGCGGGCATCTCCCGCATCGACTTCAATGCCGGCAATCGTACCCCGAAGATCACCGAAATCCAGCTCAACAAAACATCCGGCGGACTCCCCCTCCACCTCAACGCCAGCATCGAAGCGAAGGATCCCGAGAACGACACGCTGACCTACATCTGGCACATCGGCAAGACCCTCCGGAGAAGGACGACCACACCCAGCCTCAGCTATACCATCACAAAGGCCGGCGACTACCCCATATCGGTAGAGGTCAGGGACGGCAAAAGCAGGCCAGCGGTCAGCAACACCGTCGGCGTCTACGCCGGCAACGAAGCCCCCACCGTCAACATCGCCCTCAATGGAAACAAGACATTCTACTTCCCCGGGACACCCGTCGCCTACAGCGTCACGGCAAAAGACAAGGAAGACAGGACGATCGTCAAAAATAATTTGATCGTAACGGCCGACTACCTCGAAGGCACCGACAAGGCAGCGGCCCCGCAAGGACACCAGGTCCTCAGCTCCGCCGCCACCGGCAGGAACATCATGATGTCCCTCGACTGCAAGACCTGCCACAAACCCACCGAGAAATCCATCGGACCGGCATTCAGGGACGTCGCTATCCGCTACCAGAAGGATCCCAATATGGTACCCAATCTCATACAGAAGGTCAAAAAAGGAGGCAGCGGCAAATGGGGCGAGGTCGTCATGCCCGCCCACCCCGACCTGAAAGAAGAAGACATCCGCCTCATCATCGGCTATATCCAGTCCCTCGCGGCGCCGAAGATCAAGTCCCTGCCCGCGACCGGCACCCTCAAGCCCACGCTCGACAAGCCGGAAAAAGAAAAAGGCGTCCTGACCATCACCGCCACCTATACGGACAAAGGCGGCCCCGGCATCAAGCCCCTGACCGCCACCGAAGCCCTCTCCCTCCATAACCCGAAGATCAGCTTCGGCAGAAGAGGCGGCGAGCGCATAATCTCCACCGATAGTATCGACCTCACCGGCGTCAGATCGATGACACTCTCTTTCACCCCCGGAAAGGACACTACCGGCAACCGGAGCATAGAGTTCCACCTCGACGCCCCATCTGGTCCGGCCATCGGCCACATCGACCTCGGCGATGGCTACAAATCGTCCGCAACACTGGACGCTGCTCTGGCCCCCGTCACCGACGGCCAGCCCCACCGCCTGGTCATCACCCGTTCACCCGACGCGGCGAACATCCGGATCCACTGGATCCTCCTGAAGGACAAATAGGCATCAGCCGAACACATACTCCGAAGCCGGGCCTCGCGCCCGGCTTTTTCTTTACGGTGGCACCCTTCCGGTGGCACCCTCCCATGACACCCTTCCGGTTGCACCCTCCCATGACACCCTTCCAGTTGCACACTTCCCCATGCCACCCTTTCGGTTACACCCTCCCATCACACACTTCCGGTCACACCCTCCCCCATGACACACTTCCGGTTGCACCCTCACATGACACGCTTCCGGTTGCACACGCCCCATGACATGGTTCCAGTTGCACACTTCCCCATGGCACCCTTTCAGTTGCACCCTCCCCATGGCCCCCTTCCGGTCGCACCCTCTCCATGGCACACTTTTTTCACAAGCCACTCCCATGGACACTACCAAGACCTTCCCCCTCGAGCTCGACTACGATGGTAACCACTATTCTGGGACCATCCTTCCGTCAGACGAACTGGACGCGAAAGGACTACCTGTCTTTTATCGCGTCGAGCTCGACGGCAAGCTCTTCGCCTATATCTGCTGCGGCGAGCTGGGCTGGCAGCGACGCGACGAACCCCAAGCCCAAAGCGGTCTCATCAACGCGATCGGTAACTATATAATGGAATGGTATGAATAAAAATTTATCAGCTATCTTCCTCCTGTCACTAGGCATCGGTGCGACACGCCTCCACGCGCAGGCAACGCATGACCACCAAAAGGCGATGGAACATCACTCCCGCGACACGACCATGCAAACGCATACCGGTATGCAAACGCCCAACATGCACACCACTGGGAACATGCACAAGTCCACGAACATGCACACCTCCATGCCCATGAACATGCCCAGCGCCCTTTCCCTCAATCTTCCCATGAGCCGCAACGGTTCCGGCACCAGCTGGAACCCCGACGCCTCCCCCATGTATGGCTACATGCTCCACAAAGCCGGCTGGATGTTCATGTTCCACGGCGACGTCTTCCCCAGGTACAACCACCAGGACCTCCGCGGCAAAGGCAGCCGCGGCGGAGAAAAATGGGACGCACCGGACATGCTGATGGCAATGGGACAGCACAAGGTCGCGACCAACGGCCTCTTCCACTTCAACATAATGGTCTCCACCGACGCGCTCATCGCAGGCGGCGCAGGCTATCCCCTCCTGTTCCAGACCGGCGAGTCCTGGCAAAACAAACCCCTCGTGGACCGGCAACACCCCCACGACCTGTTCTCCGAGCTCTCGGTCAGCTACGCCCAGGCCCTCTCTCCAAAGACCGACGTCTTCCTGTACCTCGGCTACCCCGGCGAACCCGCCCTCGGTCCCGTCACCTTCATGCACCGCCCCTCGGGAATGTTCATGCCCGATGCCCCCATCAGCCACCACTGGGCCGACGCCACCCATATCACCTTCGGAGTTGCCACCGCCGGGATACGCTACCAGGCCTGGCGGCTCGAGGGTTCCTCCTTCACCGGTCGCGAACCCGACGAACATCGATACGATTTCGACAAACCCCGCTTCGACTCCTGGAGCGGCAGACTTTCTTTCAACCCGTGCGATAACTGGGCCCTCCAGGTCTCCCACGGCTATATCAAAAGCCCCGAAGCCCTGCACCCCGAAGAGAACATCCACCGCTCAACCGCTTCGGCAACCTATACCTCCGCCCTGAGCCCATCCTCCTGGCTTGCCGCCACCGCACTCTGGGGACAAAACAAGCTTGCCGGCCAGGCGCCCTCCAATGCTGCCCTGCTGGAAGCCACTTTTAAGCTCGACAAATGGGCTTTCTATACTCGCGGCGAGTGGGTTCAAAAATCGCTCGAAGAGCTCAACCTTGGGGCTGAATACGGCCCTGCGGACGATCTGGTGCGGATCGCCACGGCCACAGCGGGCCTGGCCTACGACCTCTTCACCTGTCACCACCTCACCCTGGCGGGCGGAGCCCAGCTGTCCGTTTACAAGCCCGCCCGCCGCCTGCAGGACCTCTACGGGAAAACCCCGCTCGCAGGCGAGCTCTACCTGCACCTCTACCCGGAAAGAATGCGCTGACAGCTTATCGGGCAAATGCCGGCTTCCACATCATCAGTCGAACAAGTTACCATATCCCAGTCCTCCGCACTACCACATCCCCGATCTTCCGCCGGCTTCCACATCATCAGTCGAACAAGCTACCATATCTCAGTCCTCCGCACTTCCACATCCCCGGTCTTCCGCCGGCTTCCAAATCATCAGTCGAACAAGCCACCATATCCCAGTCCTCCGCACTTCCACATCCCCGATCTTCCGCCGGCTTCCACATCATCAGTCGAACAAGCTATCATATCCCAGTCCTCTGCACTACCACATCCCCGGTCTTCCGCCAGCTTCCATATCCCCGGTCGTCCGCACAACCAGACGATCAATCGTCAACCGGCTTCGGCAGCACCTCCTCACCGTTGTCATACCGGTCATGACCAGCCAATTTCACGAGCTTATTATAAATACCGAGAAGGAGAAAAGGGGCAGCCCACTGTCCAACGAACAAGGCGTCGTGCTTTCTGCCGCACATCTTCAACGTCGCCGAAATCGCCATTGAACCCATAGCCGCCCAAAGGAAAGTATCAGAGGGGATCCGGGATGTATGTCTTTCGATCTTCTTTGCAACTGGACCTTCTACATTTTCCATTTCCATAAAAAAATTTATTGGAACGGCCGCAATTCTCAGACCTCCTAACGGACCCCAAACCCTAAAATTAAGAGCATATACTTAGTATTGTCCTCTCCATTTCCTCAAACCTCTTCAAACCCCATCCAATTATTTCAACACCATTCCAAAACATCCTACTTTTGAGTCAGGATAAGGTTAAATGGTTAATGGTATTTGATTGAGTGCACCCCCGGCTGATACCGGGGGTTTTTATTTCGGCCCGGCGCATCTACGCATCATCACCCGCCCAACACCCGTTCCCCATCAACCCCCTCCCCAATTCCGTTCATGACCTGACCATTCGTCCCAATGCGACCATCCCTCCCAATTCCGTTCATGAACCGACCATTCTTTCCAATGCGACCATCCCTCCCAATTCCGTTCATGACCGCGACCATTCATCCCAATGCAACCATCCCTCCCCAATTCCGTTCTTGACCCGACAATTCGTCCCAATGCGACCAACCCTACCCAATTCCGTTCATGAACCGACCATTCTTTCCAATGCGACCATCCTTCCCCCAATTCCCGTTCATGACCCGACCATTCGTCCCAATGCAACCATCCTTCCCCAATTCATTCCCCGATCCGGCCCAATTTTGGCATTACCCACTTCATGCCTTCTTCCGTTGTAAGAGCCATAAAATACGATGAGCCATCGCACACCCTGCGGGTCGTCTACGTCTCGGGCAACATCTATGACTACAAAGAAGTGCCCCCAACCGTTTACGAAAAAATGCGATCGTCCTCCTCCAAGGGCACATTTCTCAACACGGAAATAAAAGGGCACTATGACTTCCAAAAAATCAAATGATTATGCCAACACCATCCGCTCACTTCCAGCCCGATGACCGCAATATCGTCATCGTAGAGAACTGCCGCGACATCCGCGACGCCGAAAAAGCCGCTGACCAGTTCCTCCAAGGCGAAACCTCCTGCGACGAAGCCGGCTCCCACTACCAGCGCATCCAGGTCAGCGGCGTCCAGCGCGAAGGAAAATACTTCTTCGATGTAGTGGTCGTTCACTAGAACGGCGTCTCCAGCCCACAGGCCCGCTAACGCACTTTATACCTCAACCACAGGACGTCGTTCTCCAGTTTCTTCACCTTCAGCAATTCCAGCTTGCTGACGGGCAGTTTATTCCCCACGCTATCCTCAAATATGGAAGGAGACCCCATATTACAATCCGCTACCGGCAGATGCAGCACGCTCAGCTCATCGATCAGCCCCGCCTTCAGGAACGAGCCATTCAGATGTCCCCCGCCTTCCAGCAGCAGCTTCCGGATAAAAAACCCCTCCCATAATTTTTCCAATACCAGCTTCAGGTCCAGCTCCCGCTTCCCTCCAAAAATATAGCTGATCTTCTTATCCCTCAGGTGCCCCAGATAAGCGCTGCTCACCCCCTCATTCAGCACCACCACCAGGTGGTCTCCGCCGATCGAAGCCTTCTCCCAGTTCAGCTTCCCGTCCTTATCGACCGCAATAGCGAACGACCGGGCATCGAGCGACGCCAGATGATCGGTCTTTGGCAGCGCCTTCCCGTTCGACCTCAGCTTCAGCGGCCTGCTGCTCGCAAAATCCCGCTCCATCGTCGTTCTCCCGCATATCCAGGCATTCGCCTTATAGCTGTTCGCCGTCTCCTCATACGCACCCATCCCCTTAACCCTGCCCCAATTTTCCGTCAGCGTGCGGCCGTCGACCGAGCTCATCATATGACAAATCACATAAGGTTTCATAACAATTCATTTGCAGGTAAGTTAACACTCTCCCCTCACATCATAAAACCTCTCCTCTCTCGATCAACCGCCCCTTTTCTCCCCTCACATAAAATTCGTCCTCCCTTGATTATACCGCCCCTTTCCCCCCTCACATCATAAAACCCCTCCTCCCTCGACCATACCCCCTTTCTCCCCTCACATCATAAAACCCCTTCCCCATACCTGAAAACCACCCCATAAAAAAAGCTGTACTCCTTTCGGAACACAGCTTTCGCGGATGCTTATTCCATTTACTTTTTATAATAGCGTTTTTACTCGCTTTTATAATTGTTCAGCTGGAAATCACCATCCTTGTTACTTCATTTATCTCTAAAATCGTGCCACCCGGCTCCCCGCCTTGATCGCCGCCCCCGCGGCCAATCTTATCCACACAACGGGGACCAGGTTGTGGAATTATCCGACCAATCTACAGCTTATCGATCCAGTTCTTGATCTCTTCCTTGGTACGACCTGTCTTCTTCTGCAAACGGCCATACAGCTCATCCTCCTTCCCTTCTTCATACTTCAGGTCATCGTCGGTCAGATTGGCGTACTGCTGTTTTATCTTGCCCTTCAGCTCATTCCAGTTGCCTTTCATCTTAAGGCTGGTGCTCGAGTTATTAGGTCTGTTTTCCATGATCGTCATATTTAAAAGTGAATAATCGTTTTCTTCACTCGCCTCAAAACTCCTGCCAGGCCACTTGCGACCACACCCCCGAACTCTCCCGGCGCCGGTAATGCTCACCGGGTACCAACCCTGCGAAACCCTGCTCCGCCTTAGCGGAGCCTTATCCCCTTCACCATCATCAGATGATGACGCAGCTTCGGCAGATACTTGCCCGCATATCCCTTCGCCATCGGGTCCTTCCCCGATGAAGCCTCCTCCTGGAACAGCTGCACGGCCACCTGGTGATCCAGCAGCTGCATATGCAGATATACCGAATCGAACCCCGGACCGGAAAGCCGCGAGATACGTTCGATCATCTTCCCATGCTCAGTATCCGGCGACCGCGACAGCGTTACGCTTTCCTTCTTTGCGATCCCGATCAGCTCCTTCTGCGCAACGCCATGATCGATCACCATGCTGTCTGCGAACGCCTTCAGCTCGGCGCTCGCCCCCTTCTCCGTTGCCAGTTGCCCCGCCTCGATCTCCGCCATATTCGCCTCGCTGGCCTTCTTTATAAAATCCTCGTCCGCACTGCGCAGCCTCCCATGACTCATCAACAACCCCACCGCTGCGATCAGTATAAATTTTATGTCCATAACGACGTTTTCCCTATCGCCGCAACACACATGCCATCCGCTACACCGTCTTGATCCCCTTTTCTTTGAACTTCTGATACAACAAGCTCAGCACTTCGCTCTTTATGGTCTGTATCTGCCCGATATTCGACACCCATACCAGCACCGTAAAGCTCGTCGACTTCTCCGTAGCCGTATTCAGCAGCACGCTCGGCTTCTGCTCACCCGAAAGATCGGAATTACCCTCCAGCGCCTCCTGCACAATAGCAACCAGCGTCTGAAAGGAAGGTCCCGCCTCCACCGTGACCGGCACCTCGATGCGCACTTCCCTGTTGCGGAGCGTCCAGTTGATGACCTCTCCCGCGAGCAGATCCCCGTTCGGCATGATGATCTCCGTACCCGTCTCCGTCACCAGCCGCGACGAACGGATCCCCATATCCCTTACGATCCCTTTCTTCCCGTTCAGCTCGATATAATCGCCTATCTGCCATGGCCGCTCGAAGATCAGGATGATCCCCGACATCAGGTTGTTCACGATGTTCTGCAACCCCAGCCCGATACCCACACCAAGAGCCCCAAGCACAATGGTGATCCGGTCTACCGGCAGGCCGGACCCCGCTATCGCCAGCAGAAAACCCGCAATAATGACCACCAGCCGCACCATGACCAGCCGCGAACCCCTCTGCCCCGCCTGCGGAACCGACTGCCCCTTCGCTGGACTGTAAAGGAAACCGATATACTTCTGCAACAGGTTCGAGCAATAAACGATAAGTACGAACAGCAGCACATTCCCCACCCTAAAACTTATCGAGCCGATCCTCACCACATACCCCATCGCCCTGCTTACCAGCCCGAATAATGCATCATAGACATTCAGATTGATGCTGAACGCCACCACCCAGGTCAGAATAATAAAGACCAGCAGGCCCCGCTCCACACCCTTCTGCATCCTGTCGAACAACGCCGCCCAGTTCTTCGTCCCGTCCCCAAGACGGCTGACCGCCGCCTGCAGCCTCAACGCCTCCAGCACGCAGTTGACGAACACCGACAGCACCACTATCTGAACCAGCCCGAAGATGGCGCTGCTGCTAGCGATCCTCGCCAGCGTAAACCGTCCCGTGACATTACACACGATAGCCGCCCCATTCAACACCAGGTACACCCACCAGACCACTCCGATGATCCGCTTATAAACAAAAAACGCCGTCACCCCCCTTATCGACCTCCACGCCAGCACAATGCTTCCCGCATTCAGCAGCAGCAGCCACAGTCTCCCCTCCCTGTCCGGAGGGATCAGCGCGCCTGCCGCCATGAACAGCACATAGAGCACGATCAGCATCACCCAGGAAAAGAAGGACCTCCTCGGCCACCGGTACCAGAACAGAATGCTCACCACCAGCAACAACATCAGCTGCCCCAGCTGGTTGAACAGCGTCGGCGTATTGATATTGAAAAATGGAAGGATATTCAGAACGACCACCAGCACGGGCAGCACCGGCGGGGTCCGCACATACTCGAGCTTCAGGTCCCTTAATTGCCCCTCACCACCCTTGGCCGCCTTTATCCGGCGGAAATTCCCAGCCATCCATATATAAAAGAATACGCCGATGACCAGCGCATAGAAATAATAACCCCAGTTCCTGTCCAGGTAATAGCCCATCAGCTCCCGCTGTGCCCTGAACGAGCGCCCCGTAAGTTCCCCCTGCCTGTCGCCACCCGCATACCCGCTGTCCCTGGCCCATAGATATCCATACTCCCGTCTCAAAAGACGACCCGCGATCTCCTCCTTTATTCGCCCTATCCTGCCCAAAAGATCGATCGTGAGGAAATAGGGGGCCGATATCGCAGACTGAAGACCGTTCACCTGCTTCAGACTCTCAGCCGTTGCCTTCCGCGCCGAATCCCATTTATCGCTCAGCGAAAGCAGCTCATCCAGGTACATCTGGCGGTACAGGCTATCGGCGACCGTCGACCGCAACACCGAATCCTGACGGAACGACTGGATCTCGCTGTTCATCTTCACCAGCTCATTATTATACAGGAACAGCTCGGACCTCCTCGCCTGCAGCCGCTCCTTGATATCCTGTACCATATTCTGATACAGCAGCACCTTCTTGTATTCCGGAACCGGCTCCGCATCCAGGTCCTCCCTGATCAGCCGGAGGCTCGCCGTCATCTGCCGCAGCTCCTTCCTCGTTCTCGCCGTATCCAGACCCTTGCTCTGAAAATCATTGATGCTGTTCAGCGTCAGGTAAAGATTGTCCAGCCGTTGTACGACGGTGTCCAGTGAATATTCGATCGGCGTCTTCTTCGGCTTCTTAACCCTCTGTCCCGGACAGACCCCAACCACCGACACCTGCAACAGCAGCGCCGCCAGCACCCGCAACAAAAAAATGGACCCGCCAGATCTCCTTAACATGTTTGATATTCAATTGTACAGTATAACCACGGTCGCAGATCACCGTCGGCCCCATATTACACGCAAATCTCATTCTCCCGGTCAGATCACCTGCTTCGCCATCATATCCTTCACGAACCGCTTGCTAAAAACCTTCGCCGGCGCGCTCGCCCAACACCGCGCCACCAGCACTAAATAAAACCCTGATTTTTTAAAAAAATCTTCCCCGCTGTTCATATATGAACACTATTACCGATCTTCGGGTAGCGACAGCTGACCGTTGCTAATATTCAATTATCCGATCTCTCCAAATTCCGCTGTCTCGACGCCTCTGAAACCTAAACCCCTGCCCAATAACCGTTACTGCACTGCACGCCTGCCGTACCCCCAAACCCCGGCCCCCTTCCGATCACCGAGCACCGTTTTCCACCTCACTTCCGATCACCCTCCGCCTCACTTCCGATCACTGAGCACCGTTTTCCACCTCAGTTCCGGTCACCCTCCACCTCATTTCCGATCACCCTCCACCTCGACTTCCGATCACCCTCCACCTCACTTCTCGATCATCCTCCACCTCACTTCTCGATCATCCTCCACCTCACTTCTCGATCATCCTCCACCTCACTTCTCGATCACCGACCGCATACTTATCCTCTCCAGGTCTTTGTCCGCAGGTCCCGTCAACACCGTCCCGTCAATCCCATACCGCGCCCCATGACAGGGACAATCCCAGGACCGCTCCACCCCGTTCCACGTCACATGACAACCCATATGCGTACACGTCGGAGCCAACGCCTTCATCTCACCCTCCTCACTCCTGTACAGCGCGATCGTCTCCCCCTCGAACCGAACCACCTTGCCTTCCCCGGGAGCCAGCTCAGCCAGCTCCTCCAGCCTGTCCGCCGGCAACAGCTTGCCCGCCCACCGCTTCGCGACATCCATATTCTCCTTTATGAAATTCGAAAAACCAGCAACCGGCTTCACCCGATTGGGGTCGAACAGCTTCACATACCTGTCGGATGAATTCAGCAAAAGATCCCTGAACAGCAAAGCCGCCACGCCGCTATATACCATCCCATTCCCGCCAAAACCCGTCGCCACCAGGACGTTCCCCGGATCCCCCGGCTTATGCCCGATATACGGCAGACCATCCACCGGCTCATAATACTGGGATGACCACCGATACCGGATCGACCTCACCGGAAAATGCTCCCGGATATACGCCTCCAGCTTTAAACAACAGGTCTGCGCATTCTCCGCATGCCCCGTCTTATGATCCTCACCCCCGACTATAAGATACGGGTCGCCATCGATCACCTGGGTCCGGCAATAATGGAACGGTACCTCCATGTCATATATCAGTCCCTCCGGATACGCCCCTTCCAGCTCCACCGCCATCGCATAGCTCCGGTACGGGGCGCAACGCGTATCCAGGATATTTATCCCCGGCGGAATATGCGTCGCATAAATAAGGTACCGGCACCGGACATCCCCCGCCTCGGTCCGAACCACAATCCCGTCCCCTTCCTCCGCCTCCCTCACCCGGCACTGCTCGACGACCCTTCCGCCCATATCCTGAAAAGCTCTCGCCATACCAAGCACATAGCGGGTGGGATGCAACTTCGCCTGCCCCGGAAAAACCAGGACTTTCTGCATACCGGGCATTGCACTATGCACCCCCGGCGGCACCGGCAAAGCATCCGAATACCTGACCTCCACACCCGCGTCGGCACTCGCCTTTCTGATCTTCTCCAGCTCCGCCGACTGCTCGTCCGTTTGCGAAAAAAGATATCCCGTCTGCTCCTCAAACCCCGCATCGATGGAATATTTTTCACAGTTCTCCCGCACCAGCCCGATTGCTTTCCCCACCGCCTCCGCCACCAGCACGGCATTCTCCTTTCCAAAATTATTCTCGATAGTTGTATAAGGCACATCCAGCATCGTGTTCAGGTGCGCCGTCGTGCCCCCGGTTGTCCCAAAACAAAGCGTATTGGCCTCGATCAGCAAACACCGGAAACCCGCCTCCTGCAACAGCAACCCCGTGCTCACACCCGTAATGCCTCCTCCGACGATCACCACATCAAAAGGCTCGTCATTCGACAGGATGCGATTCGATATGTAGCTCTCCTTCGTCTTGGTCGTCGTCGCCTGCCAAAGACTGGTCATTGCTCCGTCCCGCTGTATCATAAGTGATGGTTTTATTACGAGATTACGAGCTTGCAAAAATTAGTCCGTCCGCCCCTGGCATGAAATTCACTATCACTACCAAAAACTGATTTATGCCTATTAAAACAGCACCTAAAAAAAAGACCGCCCGTAAGACCAACACCGCCCGTCCTGCATCCGGCCCGCGTCAATCCTCTACCAGCCCACGTCAATCCTCTACCAGCCCACGTCAATCCTCTACCAGCTCGGGCCCGCGTCAATCCTCTCCCTCATCCCGCGCAAGCCAGTCCTCCCGACTGGAAGAATTCTTCATCGACGAGCTCAAAGACATCTACTGGGCCGAAAAACAGCTCGTTAAAACCCTCCCCCGACTAAAAAAAGCCGCCACATCCGACGAGCTCAAACAAGCCTTCGACAACCATACGGCCGAGACCGAAGGACACGTCGAACGTCTCGAACAAGCCTTCGAAATGCTCGGCAAAAAAGCCCAGGCAAAAAAATGCGACGCCATGCAAGGCATCACGGAAGAAGGCCAGAGCGTCATAGATGACACCGACAAGGGTACCTCAACCCGCGACGTCGGCCTCATCATGGCAGGCCAGAAAGCCGAACACTACGAAATAGCCACCTATGGCGGCCTCATACAGATCGCCAAAACGCTCGGTCACGACGACGTCGCCCGCCTGCTCCTGCAGACACTGGAAGAAGAGAAAAAGGCCGACCAGCTCCTGACCCAAATAGCCGAGACCACGAGCAACCAGCAGGCAGCCGGCGAAGAAAAAGAAGAAGAAGATTAAAAGGAATGTCCACCGGCAAGCTGTACATCGGCACCTCCGGCTGGAGTTACAAACACTGGCGGGGTAGCTTCTATCCCGCCAGTCTTCCTGTCTCCCGACAGCTCGAATTCTATAGCCAGCACTTCAACGCCACCGAGATCAACAGCAGCTTCTACAAGCTGCCTCTCCCCACAACGGTCCGGCACTGGCAGGAGACCGTACCAAAGAGCTTTCGCTTCTGTCCCAAGATCAGCCGCTTCATCACCCACGCCAAAAAGCTCAACGACCCCGAACAGGCCTGCCCCCGCTTCTTCGACGTCTTCGACCCCTATCGAAAAAGTTGCGGTCCCATCCTGGTCCAGCTACCGGCGATGCTCACCTTCAACGCCGAAAAGACCAACAAATTCTTTTCTTATCTCAACGCTAACTACAAAGGCTGGTCCTTCTCCCTCGAAGCCCGGCACGAGACCTGGTCATCCCCCGAAGCCCTCGCCCTTCTGAAAAAACTTCGCGTCGGCTGGGTCATCGCCGAGTCGGGCGACCGCTGGGCCTCCTCGGAGATCGTCACCGCCCGGCACATCTACCTCCGCTTCCACGGCCCGGACGGCAGCTACGCGACGTCCTATACGACCCCAACGCTAAAAACCTACGCCCGAAAATGCCGCAGCTGGCTGGACGCAGGTCACGATTGTTGGATATTCTTCAATAACGACGTCCACGGCTACGCCATCGACAACGCTACAACACTCGCAAAGCTTTTGAAATAAGCGCCACTCCCCGACAACCACCATTTCCAAACACCTCTCCCCATAAATAGCACTTCCCGACGTTTCCCGATAGATAACCCTACTTCACAACCATCACTCCACGACGATCAGCTTGCACGCTTCCTTCGAGTCCATCTGCTTCAACGCCTTAAATTCCTTCCCCTCCAATTTATTGTAGTCGACAAAGAATTGCTCCAGCTGGTCCATGATCTGCCTGGGCAGATCCTCCATTGATTTGATGTTCTGAAAAATATTGGAGAACTTGGGTATCACCAGGAACCGGTCATTTCGGATCAGCTTCCCCCCTCCCTTCTTCGCAGACTGCTCGGCCTTGATCCCTCCGATGATCCGGCACTTCATGATAACACCGGGAAAGCTCATGAACTCCGAGATCACGATCACATCCAGTGGGTCCCCATCCTCTCCTTTTGTGTGCGGAATAAAACCAAAATCATAAGGGAATACCATACCCGATGGCAAGATCTTTTTCATCCGGAAAAAATGCGTCTCCGGATCGTAATCGTATTTCTGGACGCTACCCTTCGGCGTCTCGATAACTACATCGACTGTTTCCATTTCCATGGTTATTTTCAACCACAAGTCAAAAAACTGTGCCACCTCTCACCCCGCGCTAACCCCCAATACTCACTCCCCTCCGACATCGTCCGGCCCGCACGCGCACAGGAATGCCCCGTCCACATGGAGGCGCAGCTGATGTCCACCCACCCCCTCAGCAGTCCCCCAACCTCCTCAGCAGTCCCCCAACCCACTCAGCAGTCCCAACCTCCCTCAACAATCCCTCAACCTCCCTCAACAGTCCCCCCAACTCCATCAGCAGTCCCAACTTCCCTCTGCAGTCCCCCAACCTACCTCAGCGGTCCCCCAACTCCTTCAGCAGTCCCCCAACCTCCTCAGCAGTCCCAACCTCCCTCAGCAGTCCCCACCGCCCTCAGCTGCCCAACCCCCTCAGCAGTCCCTCAACCCCCATCACAGGCAGCCCAACCCAACCCCATGCGAATTTCCAAACCGACAATCCCCTTCACCAGGCCCCCCTCCTAAATTTCTTCCCCCCAACACGTGATCACCAATTCCCTGCTCCCCCCATAATTGCGGTGCTCGCACAAATAGATCCCCTGCCACATACCCAGTGCCAACCTCCCGTCAGCAACAGGTATCAGCACAGAGGACCCGAGGATAGCCGCCTTCAAATGCGCAGGCATATCGTCGGGCCCTTCGTCACTATGTACATAATCCGGATCATTCTCCGGCACCGCCTTGTTGAAGAAAGTCTCGAAATCCCTCCTCACCGTCGGATCGGCATTCTCATTGATGGTCAGCGAGGCTGACGTATGCCGGATAAAGACCTGGCACATCCCCCGTCTGAACCGCGCGATACCCGGCGCCGCCCGCAACACCTCCGGCGTAATAAGATGAAATCCCCTGCGCTTCTCCGGAAGCGCCAGGCTATATTGTTGCATTTCCATAAACAAAAATATACCATTCCTTCCGCGGGCCATAATTTGCATACAACATCCAAAAACAAATGAGAACCGCGGCCCTCCTCCTCCTTCTGACTATCCCTTTCCCCCATACCTTCGCCCAAACCCCAACACCCCATACCCTCACCCAAAACCCCACCCCCCTCGGCATCTGCCTCGAAAACTACACCTACCCCTTCCCCGTCCACTACATCACCCTCCGCCTCCAGAACGAGGACCTTAAAATGGCCTACATGGACGTCCAGCCCACCCAGCCCAACGGCCACACCGTCCTCCTCCTCCACGGCAAGAACTTCTGCGGCTCCTACTGGGGCCACACCGCACAAACCCTCGCATCAAAAGGCTATCGCGTCATCATCCCCGACCAGATCGGCTTCGGCAAATCATCCAAACCGGACCACCTGCAATATTCCTTCCAGCTGCTCGCACAAAACACCCTGGCCGTCCTCGACAGCGCGACCTCCGGTCACCCCACCCCGGCGTACCCCACCACCACGCAACCCACCCCGGCGTACCCCACCACCGATCATCAACCCCCCACCCAAAAATTCATTGTAATTGGTCACTCCATGGGCGGCATGCTCGCCACCCGCTTCACCCTGATGTTCCCCGAAAAAGTCGAGCGACTAATTCTCGAAGACCCCATCGGCCTCGAAGACTGGAAGATAAAAGTCCCCTACCAGGACGTCGACGCCTGGTACCACAACGAGCTCGGCCAAACCTACGCCAGCCTGAAAAAATACGAAATGGACAGCTACTTCCACGGCACCTGGCGCCCCGACTACGACTCGGCGCTCAACATACCCGCCGGCTGGCTCCTCAGCCCCGAATACAGCCGCATCGCATGGAACAGCGCCCTTTGCTACGACATGATCTTCACCCAGCCCGTCTGCTACGAATTCAGCCAGATCAAAGTCCCAACCCTCCTGCTCATCGGCGAGCTCGACCGGACCGCGCTCGGCAAGAACCTCGTCCCCGACAGCATCCGCGCAACCCTCGGCAACTACCCCGCCCTCGGCCACCAGACACAGGAAAAGATCCCCCACTGCCAGCTCATCCTCCTCCCCGGCATCGGACACGTACCGCACATGGAAGACTTCGAAAAGTTCATACCACCCGTGCTCGAATTCCTGAAGGGCTAGTTTATGGTACCAACAGTTGTACAACGATTGACCTTCCGTTGCGACGCTCCGTTCATCCACAGCAACCCTATTCATCTATTACTTTTCGGGAACTTTCCTCCACTTGGAATTACTCAACGTCCCCACCCTCCCCTCACACGGATCATCGATCAACGTAAACCCCAGCTGATCGCTCATCACCCCGATCTTATAGCTCCCCTTCATATCCATACAGGCATACTGCCCGTCATAATCCGTCAATGAAAGCGTGTCCCCCGACATCTTCCACAACGATCGGACCACCACCGATCCATCGCTGGCGGTGACAAAAGAAGAGTCCGCTCCGATGTGAATGGTAAGACTGTCGTGCAATTGGTCGATAAACATCCTCCAGCTGGTATTCTTCAACGACTGGGCCCGCGCGCCCATAGACATTCCAGTTAGGATGAGGCCTAAGATAACGATAAGTTTCATACTGGTGTTTTACCAGTAATTTACTCCTTTTTTCAGGACTGAATTGGGTAATTCGTACTGATATGGTATTTATCCTCCAGCTGCCACAGCTTTGCCCCACCCTTGATCCCGTCCTGGTTGGAAAAACGGATCATACCCTCCTCCAGCTGAAAATTCAGCTTCTGCGCTTCCCCGCCGCCAATATACAGCCGGTCGTAGTTAAAGACCACCTTCAGGATCTCCAGCACCTTCTGGACCCGCCGGTTCCATTTCTCCTTCCCCACCTGCTTCTGCGCCTTCTCCCCGATATAAGCGTCATAGTCCACATCCTTACGGACAGGGTGATGCGCCAGCTCCATATGCGGCAACAGATAGCCGTCGATCAGGAAAGCCGTCCCAAAACCCGTCCCCAGCGTAATCGCGATCTCATAACCCTTTCCGCTTACAACGCCAAGACCCAGCTGATCGGCATCGTTGACCAGCCGGACAGGCCTGACCAGCGCATCGCTGATCAGCTGACCGAATGGTACGTCCTTCCAGTAGGGATTGTCCAGGTTGGGAGCGGTATGCACGACCCCATTTCGGACGTAACCCGGAAAGCCAACCGAAACCCTGTCATACTCAGGAACGCCCTGCACCAGCTCCTTTATCGTGGCAAGCACCTGCTCCGGCCGCGCAAGCCGGGGCGTATCTACCCGCCTGTATTCCGTCTGCATAACTCCCTGCTCGTCGAGGATCGTACACTTGATATGCGAACCGCCGACATCGATAGTTAAAATATTGCCCATGCCGGAAATTACAACAAAAACCTAAACCACCCCGTCAAACGCCCCCATCCCCCCTTCCGCTTGGAAAAAAGGCTCCCCAAACATCCTTCAGTGTGGAAGCTAAACCACACTATTACCGGCTCACCGCACATCGCAGGGAAATTTTTTAATCGTCTGTAACTCACGTTCCCCGCTATACCCGTAACCGGACATCCATTACCGTCCCGCCAAAACCCAATTGGCCCAAAAATTGTTCATTCTGAACACAAACTGATGTATGAAGAAAATCCTGATACCACCCTCATTCTATTAGACAACCGCCTCCCTCAGCCTTGTCACACGAACCCCCTGTCCCTTCCATTCGACGCTAACCAATTCCCACCGCTAACGATTCCGCCAGGGCCTAATCATATTTATTCATTGCTTACTCACGAGTAAGTCCACTGTTCAAAACAAATGGCAGTACATAACACAATGCAGGGCGTCAGCACCAGAGACAAGATCATCAAGCTCGGAAGAGACTTCATCCAAAAAATTGGCTATCACTCCTTTAGATATCAGTTGATCGCGAAGGAGCTCAACATCAAGAACGCCGCCGTCCACCACTACTTCCCCGCCAAAGAGGACCTCGGCGTCGCCGTCATCGAAAAAGACCGGTCAGACTTCCTCGACCTCATCGAGGCAGGTAAAGAACAATCCCCCAGGGAAAAGACAGAGCTCCTGCTTACCCTGTACGCCAACTATTGCCTCTCCGGCAAAAATCTCTGCATCATCGGCGCCACCACCTCCATCTATTCCGAACTTCCCCCCAAAATGGAAAAGGCCGCCAACGAATACATCGCGACGGTCGAAAGCTGGCTCACCGACGTCCTCCGCGAAGGCCAGCAGAAAGGAGAATTTCGGTTCGAAGAAACACCCGAGAACATCGCCGCCCTCTGGATCTCCACCCTGCCCGGCGCACTCCAGGTCGCACAGGCAAAAGGAGCCGGCTTCTTCCGCGCCGTCCTCGAACAGCTCAGACGTACCCTTCAATCCGCGTGAAATACCCGTCATTTTCCACTATTTCGCGGACCACTCCTCAATTCGGCGAAATATCGTCCCCCCATCTCCACATCCTTTACTGGAGTTCAGCATCTTACGATCTGGCATAGTATTTATAGATATTACACGCACTAAATTCAAAAACCAAAAAACAATAACCACTATGTCAAAGAAAGCTACCCACGCCGTAGTAGACAAGATCGCAGACCTCCAAAAACGTGGATTCTCCTCAGACTTTGTCGTTATGGACAACCAGCTCTTCTGCACACAACAGAAAATATTCCTCGACCACGATGAATTCGACATCAACGAAGTCTATAGCTTCCCGCACCCCAGTTCCCGCAGCGAGACCGTCCTCTTCGGCATCACATCCGAACAGCACGCAATAAAAGGCATCCTGCTGACACAGCCGGCCCCGCAAAGCCCATCCGTGCCCAACGTCCTCTTTAAAAAAATGGGGAAATTCTGGCTATAGGCTCCTTCTAACTAAAATAAAGGGTCGCTTCAGCCTTCCGGCGCTTGAGCAACCCATCGCTCATGACTAATTTCCCATCGACGTGCAGCTTGTCCCACATCTGAAAAGCATCGCTGATCGAAGGATCCGCAGGATTCGCCTTCACCAGCCTCAGCAACGTGCTGCCATGCAACGCACCGGTGCCCATATTATAGGCAAAGTCCACCAGCGCGTCGAATTGGTTTTGCCCCAGCTGCTGCGGCACCATCGCATTGACCGCCGCGACAGTATCCTGCAGATCATTGCGTAAATAATTCTCCGCCTGCTGCTGCGTGATCGGCCCGTCCTTCATGGTCACATGCGCCCCGCCCGGATATCGGGTAGTGCCATATCCTATGGTCGGAACGCTCGCCTGGTCGAGATAAGGATGAAGTACACAGCCTTCCTGGGATTTGATAAGGCCTATACAATTGTCGGAAGGAGCCATAGAGGTTGTAGTTTTATGTCCGGAATTTACGATTTACCGGACCTCCGGAAGATACGATTTACCCAACTGCGGGAGCATACCACTTACCGGGAAATCTCGTACTTTTACCCCATGCTGAAAGACTCTTTCCTCATAGAAAGACTGGACGGACCGGCCCTCCAAACCTCCCAACCCCTTCGGCTCGACGACCACCAGATCTTCCTGATCACCAAAGGCGCAGTCCGGGCCCACATCGACCACACCACCTATACGCTCTCGCCCGGCAGCCTCCTGCTGATCTCCAAAGCCCGGGTCCACAAATTCCGACCCATCGATACCTCCGAACCTGCACACCCATCCAAACCCGCCCTCCTTCGTAAAAACCACCTCACCGGCTACCGCATCCAATTCGGCGACTGCTTCTGGCAACGCACACCCGCCAGCGCCAGCAACTGTAAAGCGGTCCTCTTCGACGACCCGAACGCCAGCTGTCTTTACCAACCCGTCCAGGACGACCTCTCATCCCTCGAAGCCCTCCTAAACACCACGCTAAAAGAATACGGATCACCCGACTACTCCAACAAGTCGGACGTCCTCGCCGCCTATCTCAAGATCATCATCATCAAGATCGCCAATATCCATTCCCTGCTGCAAAAAAACTTAGCCAGATTCGACAGCCACCTCTACCAGGATTTTCTCGTCCTCGTTCGCAACAACTATAGCAGCGCCCACGACGTCTCCTTCTTCGCTCACAAGCTGGGCGTCACCCCCCGCAAGCTAGCCGCGATCTGCAAAACCTACGGCGCCGGCGCCAAAGAGCTGATCATCGAACAGCTGATATCCGAAGCCAAACGGTACCTGCAATTCACTTCCCATAGCATCAAAGAGATAGCCGCCGACCTCGGCTTCTCGAGCCCCTATCAGTTCAGCAGCTTCTTCAAGACCTACACCCGACAATCCCCGCTGGACTATCGCGACGGATCATCCACCCCGGCCGCTCCCGCCCCCACTGTAAATATTCATATCTGATTCGCCCTTTTTGACATTTCCCCCCACTCCCCGCCTGCATAGCTTTGACAAAAAATCAAAAGCATGTCAGTACAACGTCCTTCCTCCATCGCCGGAATTAAGATCCCAGACAGCAGGATAGCCAAAGAAGCAACTGAACTATTATTGGAACACGGAACCGAATTCATCTACAACCATTCCCTTCGCGTCTTCCTCTTCTCCTCCCTCAACGGCAAACGCCGCGGGCTCGACTTTGACCCCGAGCTCCTCTACGTCAGCTCTGTCTTCCACGACCTCGGGCTGACACCCCACTACAGCAGCCCCGATAAACGCTTCGAGGTCGACGGCGCCAATGCCGCCCGCGACTTCCTCAAAAGCCATGGCCTGCCCCCCGCGACCCTCCAGCTGGTCTGGGACACCATCGCCCTTCATACCACCATCGGCATCGCCGAACACAAAGAGCCCGAGGTAGCCCTCATGTACTCCGGCGTTGGACTCGACGTAATGGGTGAAGGATACGAAAACCTCTCCACGCAGGACCGCGACGAGATCACCGGCATCTTCCCCCGCACTGGCTTCAAACAAAAGATCATCCCCACATTCTTCGACGGCTTCCGCCACAAGACCGACACCACGTTTGGTAACATCAAAGCCGACGTCTGCACCTTCATGATACCCGGCTTCCGAAGTAAGAACTTCTGCGACCTCATCCTTACTTCTCCGTGGAGTGAATGATCGCCGTCGCTTCTACTTCTATACCACCCCACCCCGCGCGGGCCCACCTTTTGCTTCCCCGATCACATGCACCTCCTCTCAACATCCAACGACCTCACTCCCCTTCTCGACGACATCAGCGACCGCCCCGTCGTCCTGCTTGGCGAAGCCTCCCACGGCACACACGAATACTATACCTGGCGGACAGCCATCTCCAAACGGCTCATTCAGGAAAAAGGCTTCCGCTTCATCGCCGTAGAAGGCGACTGGCCCGACTGCTACCTGCTCAACCGATATATAAAAGGATACAACGACGCCGGCCCCGACGCAAGAACCATCATGGAAAAATTCGACCGCTGGCCCACCTGGATGTGGTCCAACTGGGAAGTGCTCGCCCTCATCGAATGGCTGCGCGAATACAACAGCCACCTCGCGCCTCAGCACAAGGTGGGCTTCTACGGACTCGACGTCTATAGCCTCTGGGATTCCATGAAGGTCATGATCGACTACCTGGACAAAGAAGACCAGCAGGCCGCACAATGGGTAAGAAATGCTATCACCTGCTTTGAACCCTACCGCGACAACGAGCAGCTCTATGCCCGCCACTCCATCTCAAAAGGCTGCCAGGAAGAGGTCATCCGTATGCTCAAAGAGATAAGGTCGAGAACCCGGTTCCTCGACGGCGACCGCGAAGCAGGCTTCAACACCGAACAGAACGCCCTGATAGCCGTCAACGCCGAACGCTACTACCGCAGCATGATGAGCTTCGACAACGAAAGCTGGAATATCCGCGACCGTCACATGATGGAAACCCTCCGGCGCCTCCTCTCCTGGCACGGCGAAACCACCCATCCCCCGAAGGGAATAGTCTGGGAACACAACACCCACATCGGCGACGCCCGCGCCACCGACATGGCCGCCGCCGGAATGGTCAATATCGGCCAGCTCGCCCGCGAACACTATGGCGCAGACAACGTCTACTCCGTCGGCTTCTCCAGCTTCCGCGGGACCGTAATAGCCGGCGACGCGTGGGGCGCCCCCATGGAAGAAATGGAAGTACCACCGGCAAGAGAAGAAAGCATCGAATACACCCTCCACCGCATCTCCGGCCGCGATCACTATGTCCTGTTCAACGAAAAAAAAACTGACATCTTCGACGCCCGCATCCGCCACCGCGCCATCGGCGTCGTCTATCACCCCGCCCTCGAAAGACGCGGCAACTACGTACCCTCCATCCTCTCCCAACGCTACGACGCCTTCATCTACCTCGACGAGACCCGGGCCCTCCACCCGCTGCACCTGGAGCCACACAACCTGAAAACACCCGAGACCTACCCCTTCGGACTCTGAGCCACCACCCTCGCACGCCGATCCCCCACTACATCATATATTTTTTGTAACTGCCACAAATGCCGCTTCGTATGATATACCTGGAAGCTGATCCATTCCAGTCTCGTCAGCTTTCCTACCACCGGCATTTCAAAATCCACACAGGTCTCGTTCATATCGAGCGTCTCCACCGCCTCGCCAAAACGATCCCACACCCGTCTCAGCTGCTCCACGATCTCTGTCTTGTCATGGTACCCCTCTGACGGCACAATAAAATCCGGCGACTTCATCTTGATCGAAAAATCCAGGAACATCCGCAACACCGGCAGCTTCTCATCCGAAGCCCTCGAAGTCGGTTCCACCCGGCCATAGACCACATCTGCCACACCCCCCGACTTAACCAGGTGTTCCCCCACCTGCCCCGCCGTCCAGCTGCCTTCATAGGGAACCTCATTCAGGTCCTCTTCGCTAAAACGACTCAAGCTCTCCACGATCGCCGCCCCCGTCTTCCTTACCTCTTCCTTTAAATTCTCCATAGCTTTAATTTTTCATAAAGGTGAAAAATTCCCCGGCAACCCTTGGGGGGCACACCTGACATTCAAGAGGGGCAATCGCGACAATCCGCGTCCGGGGCGCCGCCATTCCCCGCGATATCCGCCAATCGGCATTAGCTAATAGCTGATCGTCAACCCGGCCCCATACCCCATATCACTATCATAGTGCGTCGATATCCCAAAATACTTCGTGATAATATACCGCGCCCCCACCATATACTCCTTATCCGTATTCACCATGAAGTTCAGCCGCAGCCTGCTCGTCACCGGTATATCCTCACGTCCCAGCTGCAGCCGGACATATCCCTTCGAGTCCAGCCGCCAGTCCGCCACCACCAGGTAAGGCAGCAGATACTGAACCCCAAAACAGAACACATTCCGGTGATCCTTCGTATCGCTCTGCCCGAACAGACTCTTCTCCCCGGCGTCTGAGATACGACGATACCGGAAATCCCAGCCCACATACGACATCCAGTACTGCATCTTCCCCAGGTACCGCCCGATATGGCTCTCCGTCTCATACCCTTTCCGTTCATCGGTCCCGACCCTCCACTCGGCGTGCAGACGATACCTCGTATTGGCCAGCATCGCCTCCCCATCGCTTCCATTGCTTTCCAGCCCCACCGTCGCCGCAGGCCTGATCTCCCGGTCGTCCGAGTATATCTTCCGGATCGAGCGTCGCGGGTCCGCAATACCGGGTATCGCAGAGAACGCTGACCCGCTGCTGTCGGTATAGTGAAAGATCCGCCCCATCCCGCTCATCATATGATAGAGGATATGGCAGTGAAAGAACCAGTCCCCGCTCTCCGTCGCCGCGAACTCCAGCGTATCCGTCTCCATCGGCATGATGTCCACTACATTCTTCAGCGGCGCATAGTCCCCCTGTCCGTTCAGCAGCCTGAAAAAATGACCATGCAAATGCATCGGATGTCGCATCATCGTCCAGTTGGTCAGGACGATCCTCACCTTCTCTCCATGCCGGATCAGCACCTTATCCGTCTCTGAGACGGTCTTATTGTCCACCGTCCACACATACCGGTTCATATTACCCGTCAGCGTCCACCGAAAGGTCCGCACCGGTCCGTCAGGCAACACCGTCTTCTGCGGAGCCCGCAGCATCCCATAGTTCAGCGTCACCAGGCTGTCCGTTTTCTCCTGGTACATTACCCCGTTCATATCCATCGTCTGGTTGGTCATCGCCATCCCCATTTCCTTCATATCCCCGTTGCCCTTCATCATCTCATTCATCATCTTCATCCCCTCGAAATACTTCAGCGCCGGCATCGGAGCCAGTCCCACCTTCTCCCCATCTCCCAGCCACACTGAGGTCCTTCCCGTCCTGTCTTCCGAGGTCGCCTGAAATTCGTACCGTTTATCCGAAGGCAAGGTCACTATGACATCATAGGTCTCCGACACGCCGACGATCAGCCGGTCCACTTCCACCGGCTCCACGTCCTGCCCGTCATTAGCCACTACCGTCATCTTCCCCCCTGCCCACCGAAGCCAGAAATAGGTCGACGAGCTGCCGTTGATAACGCGCAGCCGCACCCGCTGACCCGCACGATACCCCGGCACATCCTCGGCCGTCTTCCCATTGGCGAGCATCCGGTCATACGCCACATCGCTCACGTCCATGGCCAGCATCCGTTTTCTTTCATTCGTCAGCTTCGTCCCTAAATGCCCTTCTTTAATAGCCGCCCAATAGTCCTGCACGCTCCCCTTCCGGATGCCATACCAGTCCGTAGCATAGTGAAGGCTCCGCTGCACCTCATACGGCTTCTCATTGGTCCAGTCGCTAAGCAAAACCGTATGCTCCGCGGTGTCACGGGACGCTGCTTTCTTATGTATGATCAACGCTCCATACAGTCCCACCTGCTCCTGCAGCATCGTATGCGAATGGTACCAATAAGTCCCGCTCTGCACGATTGGGAACCGCGCCACATACTCACCCATCGGCGGTATCGGCGGCGATGTCAGATAAGAAACACCATCGTATTGGTTGGGAACGATCAGCCCATGCCAGTGCACAGACGTCTCCATCATCATCTCGTTATGGATATGTATCTCGGCAGTATCCCCTTCGGTAAAATCCAGCTGCGGACCGGGCAGCGAGCCATTCACCGCGATAGCCGGCCTCCGCTTCCCGGTATAGTTGACCGTCGTATCCGTAATATACAGGTCATAAACCTTCACCCCGGGCCGCCCCTGCACCGGCGCCAACCCGGACCGCACCGGCTCCACCCCCGGCCGCCCCTGCACCAACCCGGACCGCACCGGCTCCACCCCCGGCCGCGCAGGCGCCATCCCGGACCCCATATGGTGCATCTGGGCATACCCATGCCCCGCGCTGCCAGCCATCAAGGCCAGCAACACAAAAAAATATCGAAACTTCATCTTAAGGTTTTAATGTCCCCGTTACCTTCCCGCAGGTAAGCATGCCGCTGCCATAATAAGGATTCCTGATCGACGAATCGCTGCTCAGCCAATACGACTTCTTCATCGGGCAGTACTCCTGGTAAACAGGTTCCGCCGACAGATGCGCCTGCTTGGCAAAAGCGCTCATGTTCGCAGACAAAGCCGCAAAATGCTCGCGCTGGTGAGCGATATCCGAAGATTCCGAGATATGCCGGGCATCAAAAGAAAGCTTGTCCTTCAAAGACATATAGGCCATATGATCCTTCATCGGGAGCGACTTCATATCGACCCCTTCCACGGCCTTCTGCATATCCGCCGCCTTAGCTGCGGCGGCCTTCGCATCCCCGGCAACCAACGCATCTTTGACACCATAATAAGAATTCAGAATAGGAGAAAGAGAATTAGCCTGCTGTGCATTTACAGGCTGTATAGTAGCAAAACCTACCACAAAAAATGCGGCTAAGAAGATTATATTTTTCATTGCAAATGAATTGAACGTTAAAAAAGGCGCGCACGCCAAATACCCCCAACCGTCCGATCCACGCGGCAGATCCGCGCGGCTCGGAACCACGCAGGCTCAGATCCATGCAGGCTCAGATCCATGCAGACTCGGAACCACACAGGCTCAGACCCATGCAGGCTCAGATCCACGCAATAAACCCGCGCAAGGATGGTTCATTCGAACATCAATCCATCAATCAAATGCGAAAATTGGAATACAATACCTGGAGATCGGGAGGACCGTATTTATAAACCCACCAGTCATTGCGACGAAAACCCTTCTCGACCGTCGCAACCGGGGCCTCTACATAATCAATTGTTAAGATCGTCACCAGCGGCTCACCAATAGCAACAGGAGAAGACACCTGCTTCTCCACCAGGTTGAACCGCAACGCCTGCATACCCTGGCAGTCCGAATGCTTCGACCCCTCCGGCAACCCCCTCCGGGGGGAGTCGGCGCAAGCCATCTTCTCACAACACGAATGATGACCCTTCAAAATCTCCGCCCTCGCCGCACAATGGCAAAACACCGTGAAGTTAGCGGCAAATACCACCAACATCAGCAACGCCTTCCATCGTATCGCAGAACGTCCAGACATCTGGTCACAAAGTTATACAAAAAATATTACCCCACCGCCTCCACAAACGCCTTCGCCCGGCCCTTTAACACTTCCAATTCCACCTCACTAACCCCCTGCGCAGAAGACACCAGCGCGCTCCCCACCCCAAAAGCCACTACACCCGTCTTCTTGAACTCTTTTATATTCTCCAGGTTCACCCCACCCGTCGGCATCAGCGGTATCTGCGGCAAAGGGCCCCGGATATCCCGAAAATAAGCAGGCCCCACCGAAGCCGGAAACACTTTAACGATATCAGCCCCGCCACGCCAGGCCGTCAATATCTCCGTCGCCGTGAACGCCCCCGGAACACTCACCGCCCCCAACGCCTTCGTCACCCGGATCACCTCGAGGTCCAGCGAAGGCGACAACACAAACCGCGCACCCGCCCCCACCGCAGCCTTTACCTCGTCCTCGGTCAATACCGTTCCGGCGCCCACGACCATCTTGTCCCCGAAACGCCCGGCAACCGCGGCTATCGCCTCCAGAGCTCCCGGCGAGTTCAGCGTTATCTCCAGCAACCGCACCCCGCCACTATGCAGGGCCGTTGCAATATCCAACACATGCGCAGGATCACACCCGCGCAAAATAGCCACGATCCTGTAACGGAATATTTCTTCCAGCGTAGTCATCATTTCTTTTTCTGGATCACAACAGAATCGACATTGCAGCAGCTCCTCAGATAGTCACCCAGCGTCGACAGACCCATCGCCGCCCGCCAGACATCGACACTGTCGCGATTCTCCAGCGGCAACACTTGATATCCCGGGTAGCTCAGCTGCGTACCGTATCGCTGCTTACGCCCCTGCCTGATCGCTATCCTGTCCTCCAGCAACGCAACCCAGCGCAGCTGGGCCTTCCCCTCCTTCGCAGCCTCCACGATCACCGGCAGATAACGCAGCTGCACGTCGAGACCCGCATGTTGTATCACAAAGAACTGTGCGCCGCTCTCGTCGTCCCCCACCTGGTCCGGCCCCAGCCAACCATATTTATCCAGCATCGCTTCCACCTTCTTCAGATTGACCGAATCCTGGGCCGCCATCTTAGACAGCAGCCTGTTCACGGGTGCAGAATTGGAGCCGTACCGGCGCGTCGTATCGTCCAGCTGCAGCCGATACCGCTGGTCTTCATAGTTGATCCTGCCCAGCTCGAACGACAACGTATCATACGCCGTTAATCTCCGCGACGTATCCACCCGGGCATCGCGCCCCTCCCTCACTGTTGGCCCAAACCCTTCCCCGGCCACCCTCATCGAGGCAGCTACCACCATTACGAAAAAAAGTATGTGTTTATCCATTTTGCAGAACGCCGTCCAAAACATGTTTCAGCTGGTCGGCCCTCGCCACCCCGCTCTGCCGCCACTTCACCTGCCCATCCTTAAAAACGATCAGCGTAGGCACGCTCTGTATCTGATAGGCACTGGCCACAGCCGGATTCTTATCGATATCCAGCTTCAAGATCGTAACACTATCCCCCACCTTATCCTTAAGCTCTTTTAAAATAGGCGGCATCATCTTACACGGACCACACCACTCTGCGGAAAAATCGACCAGGACCGGCTTGTGCCCCTTGATCAGCTCGCCAAATGAAGGTTTTACGCTTGTTTCCATACTTCTCCGATTTCTATAAAGTTACCGAATCTATTCCTTCACCCGATCAAAAAATTCCTTCTGTAATTCAAGCGTCTTATTATCAGCCTTCACCGCCTTCAACGCCTCCACCAGCTGCCCGATAAAGTGCTCATTCACCAGCTGCCCCTCCGCACGCGTCGCCTTCGAACCATCCCCGGCATAGTGATTCGGATAGTCCGCATACCACCAGATCGCCGTATAGATATTCGGGATATTCAGCCGGTGCTGATTGGCCCCCGACTGATTGTTCGCGCTGTCCATCTGCACCAGGTCCGGACGCAGATACAGCAAAGAGGACGTCTCCCGTTCCCCCGCATGCGCATCGTTCCCCATATCGGACTTGTGCATCGCCGTCAGCTGCTTCTCATACACACTGTCATTATTCGGCTCAAAAAAGAACACCGCATAGTCCCTCCTCTTTTCGAGCCGCGTCTGTATAAAATAACGGATCAGCTGCGGATTCCCTCCATGCCCGTTGATGATAACGATCTTCTTGAATCCGTTCCGTCCGATCTCATCGCAGGTCGCCTCCAGCAGATCCCACACCACCCGCTCAGGCAAAGAAAAAGTCCCCGGCTGATGCCGCGCCTCATTGATCTGCCCGTAAAAATAGTCGGGGAATACAACCGCATACTCCTTCTTCGTGGCCCTCGCCGCCCACTCCCGCACCTGGATAAGGTCCGAACCGATAGGCACATGCGGACCATGCTTCTCCAGTATCCCGATCGGTAATATGCAGGTCTGATTCGACTTCGCCAACGCCTTCGGCCAGTCGCTCGCGGTCAGCTCATCCCAGCGCGAATGCAGCTCCTGCCCCTGCGCGGCGGAACGTCCCCCCTCCTGCGCCCACACCCCATGAACCAGCAACATCACAACGATACTAAGTAGATTCTTTTTCATATGACGATAAGTATTAGTCCTTCGCAAACTTCACCGCCAGCCCCACCACCTGCATACAGCTCCTCGCCGGCTTCTTCTCCCCCGGCACGATCAACCGAAAAGGCCCCGTACCCTCCGGCAACGGCTTCCCCTCCATCTGATCAGCCAGTATCACCACCCTTTCCGTAAAGCTGCTGTCCAGCTCCGCCAGAGAGAACACCACCTGGTAATTATCCGCACAGGTCACCAGCAGGTACTTCGCCAGGTTCTCCCCCTTCAGCTGCTTCCCAGTCGTCACCCCGGCTTTATTCAAAATATCCGCTATCGCCACCCCACTAAAACTATGCATCTCCCCACGCCTGTCCTTCGCCGTCGCACTGGTCCGCGGCATCGCGCTGATATCCGCAGCCGTCAGCGTCAACGGATTCGTCACCTCCCCCGAAACCTTCACACTATACGCAGCCCCACGCGCGGCGCTCCCTTGCACACTCCCACCCTGCGCAAACACCCCACTCCAAATTACAACCCCCGCAACCAATCCCAAAAACTTTTTCATATCATTATTTTTTTAGTACCCCATCGCCAGTGACCCGCCCCGACCTTCCCAAGCCGACGGCCCCTCGCCATCCACCCCCGACCCGCAATCCTCCCGAGCCTGCAGCCCCTCGCGATCCACCCCCGACCCGCAATCCTCCCAAGCCGGCAGCCCCTCGCGATCTACCCCCGACCCGCAATCCTTCCGAGCCCGCGGTCCCTCGCGGTCCACCCCCCGCAAACGGATCCGAAAACCTCGGATCATGAACAAACCCCGAATCCGTCAATGTCTTCAAAAATGCCACCAGATCCCCCTTCTCCCCCTTCGTCAGCCGCAGCATGGTCGGCACATTCGCCGTATCCTTCAGCGTCGGGCTCAACGTCGCGCTCGGCTCGATATGCTCACTATAATGATCAACCACCTCCTCCAGCGTCTTGAACCGCCCATCATGCATATAAGGCGCAGTCAGCGCTATATTCCGCAACGTCACCACGCGAAAACGACCCTTGTCATAGTCAAGCCCCGTCACATCATACCTCCCCGAATCGGCAAAAGCTCCCCTATCCAGTCCATTATTATGATAAGTCTCATTGAACGTCTTCGGCCCCCCATGACAATTCCCGCAAACCGCACGGCCAAAGAACAGCCGCAATCCTCTCATCTCCGCCGGAGTCATCGCATACTCACCCCTGATATATTTGTCATACGGCGCGTTCGCCGACACCAGCGTCCTTTCGAACTGCGCCAGCGCCCGCACGATCCCATCCTGCGTCACCTCCGGCGACCCGAAAGCCGCCGCGAACAACGGCCCGTACATCCCCACCGCAGAAAGCTTTGGTATCAGACTATCCATCCGCTGCCCCATCTCGTGCGCCTCCGTCAGCGGCACCATCGCCTGCGCCTCCAATGTCGACACCCGCCCATCCCAGAAAAAATTCCTCACCCATAGCAGGTTCGCCAGCGACATCGAGCTCCGCCGCGTCAGCACGCTGTCAAAGCCCACGCTGAACCGCCTCCCATCCGTGAACGCCAGCGCCTGCTGATGACAGCTGGCGCAAGACACCGTACTATTCCTCGACAGCCGCTTATCATAAAATAAATACCTTCCCAGCAATATCCCCTCCTCCGTTAATGGATTGTCCTCCCTCAGATTGACCCTGTTCCCGAAATAAGACGGATACGCCAGCTTATACGGCTTCGGACCGGGCGCATTCCACGCCCCAACACCCAGCAACAGACAGATAAATACCACGCGTCCCATCCCTTACAATTTAATACCTGTAACGCAGGCTTACAAAATAGCTCCTCCCCCCGGCGCCACCGCCGGTCACCTGGGCGTAAACACCCAAACAAAAGGACTATTTTCTCGCCCTTTCCGTTTCCTCGTCAAGAAATTTCTTGAACCGCAGCCTTAATTGTCGATAATACTCGATCAGCTCCCTCGCCTCGTCCGAAATAGTGGACCCGCCGCCTTTTTCGCCCCCCGTAGCAGTAATGACCAGCGGTCTATGCGTAATAGAATTGAGATGATTCACCATCTCCCAGGCCTTCTTATACGACATCTCCATCTTTTTCGCAGCCTGGTTGATGCTCCCCGTTAGCTCGATATACTCCAGCAGCTCCACCGGCCCCGGCCCGAACCAGCGCTTCCCGCCACTCTCCAGCCAAAGCTTCCCGCCAACGGAAAGCTCCGCCGTATTTAAAATGGATGAGATGTCTTTCATCACTCGGAAGTTAAAGCAAGTGACTGACGGGCATTGCCCAATAAGGCGACCAGCCTGTCCAGTTTCCGCAGCTGGTCCGTCGAGAACTCCCGCCGCTGCGCATCCATATAAAGGTTATTCTTAACGAGCGGAACAGAATAAGGGATCACCCAGGCCCGCAGCGCCTTTGCCACGGCATCCATCGCGTTGATCCCCTGCATCGCCTGCCCGCCATCCGCCCAGCACACCAGCCCCACCACCTTATCCGTTAGATAAGGCTTCTCATGCCGCGCCGTCAGCTCGAGCCAGTCCAGGCAGTTCTTCATCGCACCCGTCATCCCGCCATGATACAAAGGCGTCAGCCATATCTGCAGATCAGACTGGATAAAAGCCTCCACCATCTTCTCCACCGCTTCCGGCGGATGCGGCAGCCTAAGCTGAAAAAAGGGGATATGCCCCTCTGAAACATTTATTTGAGTAACGGTATAGCCCCTTGCGACCAGCTGCTGATGCAGATAAGAGGAGAGCTTGCGACCGGTGGTCTCCGGCCCGTTGTCGCTGCAACCGTTGAAGAGTAGCACATTCATTCCATAAAAATACGAAAATTCCCCGTCACCGTCCACCCACAGAAACCGGCCCCGCGGACCTTCCCTTAATGGCCCGCCAGCGCCACCACCGGCTTTTTCCCCCGCCCACGCGAAGAAAGCAGCAGCAGCGGCAAACTCACCAAAAATATCCCCCCCAACAACAAGTACGCGTCGCCAAAACTCAACATGCTCGTCTGTCTCGCCACCCCAGCCTCCAGCAACCCCAACGCATGGTGCTGCGCATCCTCCACCCCAAACCCCTTACCCGCAAAATAGTGCGTATACCCCGCCAGCCGCTCCGCCACCTGCGGATTCCCTGCAGTCACATTCGATACCAGGTCGGTCCGGTGTACCGCACTACGCCGCGTCAGATAGGTATTGACGATCGCTATCCCGAACGAGCCCCCCAGCTGCCGCATCATATTGTTCAACGCCGTCCCCTGCGGAATATCTTTTAATTCCAACCCGCTCACCGCAAGCGTCGACAAAGGCACCGTAATGATAGCGATACCGATCGCCCTCCAGATCAGCGGCAGATAGAAATCACCCCTCCCCGCATCCAGGTCAAGTCTCGACATCATCCACGAAAAATAGATGAAAAGCAGCATCCCTGTCGTGATCATCACCACCGGCGGCACCCCCCGCTGTAACAGCCTCGCCGTTATGATCAGCCCCCCGATCGCAACAAAGGACCCCGGCAGATACATCAGCCCCGACTGCGTCGGCGTAAACCCCAACAGCCGCTGCGCAAACACCGGCGTCAGATATACGCTGCTGAAGAGCCCGATACCCGACACAAAGGTCAGCACAGCCGCAATGCTCAGATTCTTGCTCCTCAACACCCGCAGATTCACCACCGGCTCCTTCACCCGCAGCTCCCACCAGACGAACAGCACCAGCCCCAGGGCCGCCACCGCCGTCAGCACGATTATATAATTGGCCGCAAACCAGTCATCGGTCTCCCCGCGCTCCAGCACCGTCTGCAGCGAACCAACCCCCGCCATCAACAGGAAGATACCCGTCCAGTCGATCTTCCCGACCTTAGGCTTTATCGGCGGCTCACCCAGCAGCCGGCTACAAATAATGGCGACCACGATACCGATAGGTAAATTGATATAAAAGATCCAGGGCCAGCTATAGTTCTCCGTGATAAACCCGCCCAGCGTCGGCCCGATCGTCGGCCCCACAAAGATCCCCACTCCAAACAAAGCGCTCGCCACATTCTGCTTCTCCTTCGGAAACAGCTCATACACTATCGCCGCGCTCACCGACAGCAAGGCTCCCCCGCCCATCCCCTGAAAAAAACGGCAGGCCACCAACGTCCATATATTGGTAGCCTGGCCGCATAACAAGGAACAAACGGTAAACAGCACCACCGACCCGATATAATAGTTCCTCCTCCCCAGCTTCCCGGAAAGAAAGCTCGTTATCGGGATGATGATCACGTTTGCGATCGCATAGGCCGTAATGACCCAGGACGTATCTTCCAGCGTCGCCCCCAGATTCCCGCTCATGTATGACAAAGCCACATTGACTATCGAAGTGTCGATCAATTCCATGATGGCGGCCGCTATGACCGTGATCATCAATACCGTTCGTTTCATGATATCTTATCTTGCTGAGTTCAGTGCCATGAACGCCTGCTCCGGCGACTGCAGATACAGGTTATAGATGTCAGCAGTATTCCCCACGAGCACGTCGTAGCTATCGGTCTCAAAAGCCTTCAAAAGGTCTGCAGCCACCACGGAAGCCGGTATCCCATTCTCCAACCCGCCGATCTCGGAAGAGAACTCCGTAGCCACCAGCGGCGGACGCAGCTCATAGACCTTCACCACAGTACCCGCCAGCGCATGCCTCAACGACAGCGTATAAGAGTGCAGCGCCGCCTTGCTGGCCCCATAGGTCGACAACCGCGAGCCGGGAACGATCGAAACAATCGACGAGACATTCACGATCGCAGCCTCTTTTTGTTTCTTCAACAAAGGCAGCAGCTTCTCATTCAGGCGTATCACCGACAGATAGTTCGTCAGCATCTCCTGCTGTGCCTTGTCGAAAGCATTCACACCTTCATCCGCCAGGCTATACACACCTGCCGCCGCCCCCGCATTGTTGATGACCACATTCAGATCAGCATGCTCCCGGCCCAGCCGTCCAACCAGCGCTTCCACATCAGCAGCATTCGAGACATCCCCTGCGATCGCCGTAACCTTTATTCCCAGATCCGCCAGCCTCGCAACCGCTTCGGCGAGACGCGCTGCACTACGACCCGTAATAATTACTTTGTTGTTAGCCCCAAATAGTTTTGCGAGCTCGTATCCGATACCGGCACTCCCGCCAGTGATCAGAATAGTGTTGTTTACCGTTTTCATTTTGTTCTTGTTTTTATATTATACCGATCGGTATATTTTTAAGCAAAAAAAATTCCTCCCCTCCCTACAATTCGCGCCCACCTCTTACAATTCTCCCTCCCCTTACAATTCTTTTATCAGTCGCGTCAGCGCATTCACCAGGAACTTCCGATGCGTCTGCTTCCCCGTCGCCTTCACAAAAAGGACGATCCCCTCCAACAACGCGATCATCGTAACCGCCGTCTCCTCTGCATCGATACCCGTCTTAAATTCTCCTGCCTTTATCCCCTCCCCGATCAGCGCGGTCAACCTTTCCTTCCAGGCCATCAGCGCATCGACCGCCCTGGCCTTCAGCTGCGGGTGCGTATCATCCGCTTCCGTGATCGTATTCAGAATAGGACATCCGCCCTCCAGCGACGCATTCTGCGTAGTAAAATTTCCGTAAAGCTCCACATAGACCATCAGCTTCTCGCGGTAAGAAGAACGCTTCGCCATCTCCGTCCGCACAGCCACACCCATCAACGACGAATTGTACGCAAAAGCCGCCAGCGCCACCTCATCCTTATCCGCAAAATTCCCGTAAATGCTCCCCTTCGTCAGCCCGGTCGCCTCTGTCATATCAGACAACGAAGTCCCGGCGTAGCCCTTCTTGTTAAAGATCGGCGCCGTCTTCTGAATGATAAACTCCTTGGTTCGTTCTGCTTTGCTCATGATCTGCTCTCCTTTTCGTCAAAATCTACACGAATTGCAACCTCCGCCCCATCATCCTCTCCCCTCATTTGAATCCTTTCCCCTCGTTCGTCCCCTTCCCTCATTTGAATCCCTTCCTCTCGTTCGTCCCTTTCCCTCATCCTCTTTCCTCATTTGAATCCCTTCCCCTCGTTAATCTCTTTCCCTCATCCCCTTCCCTCATTCGAACCCATTCCCCTCGTTCGTCCCTTTCCCTCTTCCTCTTCCCTCATTTGAATCCCTTCCCCTCGTTCGTCCCTTTCCCTCATCCCCTTCCCTCATTGAACCCCTTCCCCTCGTTCACCCCTTTCCCTCATCCTCTTCCCTCATTCAACCCCTTCCCTTTTTTCACCCTTTTCCCATCATCCTCTTCACTCATCCAACCCCTTCCCCTCGTTCGTCCCTTTCCCGTCATCCTCTCTCGTTTCAACCCCTTCCCCTCGTTCACCCTTTTCCCAACCTCGATACCATTTTGACTCCCCAAAATTATACCAATCGGTATTATCCACCAAATTTTTCTTTTCCTTTCCTAAATTCGCTCAAAATCAAGCCCATGTACGAGGCCATCGACCGTTTTGTCGCAAAATACATCACCCTCACCGCGGAAGAGCAGGCCTTCTTCCACAGCCTTCTCAAACACCGTAAATTAAAGAAGAAGTCCTTCCTCCTGCAGGAAGGCGAGATCTGCGACTTCGAAGCCTTCGTCCTCAAAGGCTGTATCCGCAGCTACTACATCGACAAAGAAGGTGTCGAGACCATCCTCCTCTTCGCCGTCGAAGACTGGTGGGTCAGCGACCTGACCAGCTTCTCGGAACAAAAACCCTCCAACCTCTTCATCGAGACCATCGAAGACTGCGAGCTGCTGTCTATCGACTACAAGAACAAATCCCTTCTCTTCCAGAAGATACCCGCCTTTGAAAAGATGTTCCGCCTCCTCGTCCAGCGCGCCCTCGGCGTCCTCCAGCAGCGCTTCTACGCCTCCGTTTCCCAAACGGCCGAAGAACGCTACCTCCAGTTCATGGAGAAATACCCGCTGGTCGCACAACGGGTACCCCAGCACCAGATCGCACGCTACATCGGCGTCTCGCCCGAGTTCCTTTCCAAGATCCGCAGCACTATGTATAAAAAACACTAGCCGCGTTCCCCCCGTCCTCTCCTTCCCCTATCACCCGCCCGCGCAGAACCTTATCCCCAAACCCCTGCGGCGACTGCGTCCCGGATTTCCTGCTGCGTTATCGTATGTCCCATCCCGGGATACACCTTCACATTTACCTCCGCCCCCAGTTCCTTCAACACCTTCTCCGTCTCCAATACCCGCTGCACCGGAACATGCGGATCCGGATCACTCGTGCCGATAAACACCGGCGTCCCCCCAAAGTCACCTTTATACTTCTCCCGGTATATCCTATCCCCGATCAATCCCCCGGTAAACGCTGAAACTCCCCCATACTTCCCCGCATTCCGGGCAATATATTCCAGGGTCAAACAAGCCCCCTGCGAAAAACCCGTAAACCATATCTTATCCTTCGGCAACCCTATCTCCTCCACCAGTTTCCCCACCACCTCCACCGCCGAAGACAGCCACGGCTCATTCCTTTCCGGCGGCATCAAAAAAGAATACGGATACCACGAATTGCTCACCGCCTTCGGCGCAAAAAGCGTAAAGTCCCCAACCGGCAGGGCATCGGCCAGCGAAAGGATATCCTCCGCCGACCCACCCCTCCCATGTATCATAATAAGCGCCTTTCCAGTCTCCTCCACCGGCTTCCCGGCAGTCAAATATTGTAGCTTATGCATAGTCTTTTTTTTATTGTACACTATCCCCGTTCCTTCTCCACAATTTCTCTCCTTCCCCCATTTCATGACTTCCTCCCATTCCGCCCTTCCGTTTCCATCTTTCTCCTTTCCGCCGTTCCCCATTCCATCCTTCTCCTTTTCATCCTTCTTCTTTTCATCCTTCTTCATTCCACCATTCTTCTTTTCATCCTTCTCCATTCCATCCTTCTTCTTTTCATCCTTCTTCATTCCACCATTCTTCTTTTCATCCTTCTTCATTCCACCATTCCCGTTTCCACCCTTCCGCACTCCCCCTCACTCCATCCCTTCCCCCATTCCGCGGTTCACACGGTTCACCCCTTCAACACCGGTAACACCTTCTCGATCTCCTTTCTCCTCGGTTCATGCTGCACCGGCAGCTTCAAATGCGTCCCCAGCTCATTCAACGGCTCATCCACCGTAAACCCCGGATTATCCGTCGCGATCTCGAACAACACCCCGCCCGGCTCCCGGAAATACAACGAGAAAAAATAATCCCGATCGATCTTCGGCGTAATATTCAACCCCTTCTTCACTATCTTCTCCCTGAACTCCATCTGCACCTCCTCATTCGGAACCCGAAAAGCCACGTGGTGGTTCGTTCCTCCCCCCTGGTGTCCCCTCGCTTCATCGGGAGCCTCTACCAGGTCGACGACATTCGCCGTCGGGACCGCCGAAGTGACGAAACGATATCTGCTCCCCTCCTGCTCCTTCAACTCATATCCGAATATGTCGGTCAATATAGTCGCCGTAGGCTTGATGCTCCGCAACGTCAGCGTCACACTGTGAAAACCCTGTGTAGCAGCGGCAGCCGGCACCTCAGGCGTAACCCACGGCTGACGATCATCACCATACTTGCTGGCGATCAGCTCGAGCTTCAGTCCATCCGGATCCTCAAAAGGCAGATAAATTTCTCCCAGTCGCTCGGCTATCTGCCCTTGTCTTACATTCGTTTCTTTAAATCGATTCACCCAAAACTCCAGGCTGTCCTTCGGTACCGAATAACCGATCTCCGTCGCCATGCCCGTACCCGTCCTTCCACCCACGATCCCCTCCCAGGGAAAGAAGGTCAGTATCGTACCCGGCGTCCCGGTCTCATTCCCATAATAGAAGTGATAGGTGCCCGGGTCATCGAAGTTGACGGTCCGCTTGACCATCCGAAGCCCCAGAACGTTCGTATAAAAATCATGATTGCGCTGCGCATTGCCCGCTATCGCGGTGATATGATGTATGCCTTGTATATTATTTGCCATAATTGTTATTATTTAAAATTGACAATATTTCGTTTTCCAAAAGCCCGCTGCCACCTCCAAAATGCCGGGAGACTACGACCCCGGGATACCGGTCCCCTACCTTCCGCCGCAACCCTTCCTCCTCCTCAACCGTAATCCCGGCGGCGACAAAAAGGATCCTGTACTCCCGCTCACCCAGTGCAGTAAACACCTCCTCTTTAGTACTGACCACGGTAGCCTTCCAACCTTCATGTGAATTGATCAACCGTTCTACCACCTCGAGGATGGCCTTATCCCGGCCGAGAACCAGTATATGAATTGACATGGCTAGTTGATTTTATTTTCCATAGGAACATCCATGATCAGTATCTCCGACTCGGGCGACAGCGACCGAAGCTTTATCGTACTGCCCCCCGTGATCCCCAGTCCGTCCCGGCTTTCCAGCGTCTGTCCATCGGCCACGAACGACCCCTTTATCACGAACAGGTAAACCCCGTTCCCTTCCTTTTTCCTCTCATACGTGAACTCCTTATCAGCATCAAACCGCCCGCTGAAGAACCACGCATCCTGGTATATCCAGCTACCTTCCTCGCTCATATGCGGCGATATCAATTGCTGCAGGCTGTTCTCTCCCTTCCCTATCTTAACCTGATCATACCTCGGCGTCACATTCAGCTTATTCGGGAACAGCCAGATCTGTAGGAACTTCACCGGCTTATCGGGCGAGTTATTATACTCACTATGAAAAACCCCGCTCCCCGTGCTCATCACCTGTATCTCGCCGGCGCTCACCACTTCCTTATGCCCCATATTGTCCTCATGCACCAGGCTCCCTTCGAGGGGAATACTGATGATCTCCATATTGTCGTGCGGATGCGACCCAAACCCCTTCCCGCCCGCAACGATATCGTCGTTGAGGACCCGCAGCACTCCGAACTGTGTGCGCTCAGGGTTATAATAGTTAGCGAAAGAAAAAGAATGATAACTATCCAGCCAGCCATGGGCTGCATGTCCCCGGGTAGCCGCTTTATGTAAGTTGGTATTGGTCATATATTCTGTTTTTAATACCACAAAGCTACTACCCCACGGGGCCCCCGTCCATTAACCTGGATTAAGATTTTTGACCAACAAAATCCTGCATTTGTACATTTTTTGGGGGTTCTTTCGACCGATATTTGCAAGTATGAGAAAAGCATTCACTCTACTGACTGCCACCCTTTGCGTTTCCATCAATCTCCTGGCCCAAACCGGCGCGGATACCTCTGTCTACACCCTAACATCCACCACCTCCCCCTCTCAAGGCACCCCCGTCTACACCCTAACATCCACTACCCCCTCCTCTCAAGTCACCCCGGTCTACACCCTAACATCCACTACCTCCCCCTCCCAAGACACCCCGGTCTACACCCTAAGACCCAAAGTCGATATTCCCCTGATCGCCGCAGGCGCTGCCTGGGACGTCTACGGCTTCTCCCGGATATCCAATAAGGACGGGCTCACCGAGGCGGAGGTCCTGGCCACGGACAAGAGCAAGATCAACTGGTTCGACCGCTGGGCCGTCCACCCCTATTCCCACAGCATCGACCGGCTGAGCTATATCCCCTTCTACGTGGCAGTCCCCCTCCCCCTTGCTGTTTTCGGTATTGACAATAAAATGAGAAAAGACTTCTGGAAGCTGACCTGTTTGTATGGAGAATCCATGATCCTTACAGGTGTGCTATATACTTCGGCGGTACACTATGTCAGAAGAAGCCGTCCGCTGGTCTACGAATCGTCCAGTCCCATGGACAAACGCCAAAGCTCCAACTCGCAAAATTCATTCTTCGCCGGCCACGTAGCGCTGGTAGGCACTTCGGTGTTCTTCATCGCCCGGGCCTATGCCGACTATCACCCCGATTCCCGGTACAAATGGGCCTTCTACACCGGCGCCGGCGTCGTCACCGGCCTCACCGCCTGGTGGCGCAACAAGGCAGGAGAACACTTCCCGTCCGATATCGCCCTCGGCTCAGTGGTCGGCGTGGCATCCGGCCTCCTTACCCCCATGCTCCACCGTACAAAGATCATCCGCAACAAAAAATTGAGCATCTCCCCCTTCACCAGCACGGGCCAGGGGCTGGCGCTACTCTATCATCTTTAACAGTCTCCCCGTTCGTCGTCTCCCGCGACGTCACCCCCTTCCCGATCAACCCCTTCCCCGGGGCGTCACCTCCGTCCCGATCAACCCCTTCCCCCGCGCGTTACCCCCTCCCGGCGGCCCTACATGTCGTCCGACTGACCCCCATTCCCCGGTCCGATCCCTATCTTTATAAAATGTCATCACACAACATCCTCGCCATATCCGGCAGTACGCGGGAAACCTCCGTCAACAACGCCATCCTCCACCATATCCAAACCAACCAGAACATCACGATCTACAAGGGTCTCACCACCCTCCCCTATTTCAACCCCGACCTCACCGACCCGGAGAACCTCCCCGCCCCGGTCCGCAACTTCCTCCGCCAGGTCGAAAACGCCGACGGCGTCATCATCTGCACCCCAGAATACGTCTTCAGCCTCCCGGGCATCCTGAAGAACGCCATCGAATGGTGCGTCTCCACCACCGTATTCCAGGACAAACCCCTGGCCATGATCGTCGCCTCCCTATCCGGTCAGAAGGCATTCGAATCCCTCGACCTGGTTATGACAACGGTCGGAGCCCGGACCACACCCGGCACAAAGCTGCTCATCTCCGGCGCATACAGCAAGCTCGACAAAGCCACCAATACGCTGGACAGGCACACGATAACCCTGCTTGATAGTCTGATGAATTCCTTTCTAAGCCTGCTTCTTCGGCGGTAGATCGAACGCCACCGCCTCATGCTCGAAATGCCCTTTATGCGACCCATCGCAAAAAGGCTTATTCTGCGACCGCCCACAGCGGCAAATGCTCACTACCTCCCTGCCCCCGAGCCCATAGGCCTTCCCATCCTTGTCTACGATCTCAAAATCCCCTTCTACCTTGATCGATCCATTGTTGTTGACAGTAATCTTCACCGCGGCCATAATTATCTGATTTTAAGCGGCAAAGCAACGTAAAAAACCACACTAATCGAAGAATCTGTCAAATTAGTCGAAAACTTTTCCTAGCCCTGCCCACCGCAGCTAATTTTACCCAACTCATAAGACTATGGAATACGACAACGACCGGCTCCGCAAACGGCCGCCACGACTTGAGATCTCCTATTGGATACTGCTGGTTCTCCTTGCCCCCCTGACCAACAGCATCGCTCTGTTCCCGCACAGCCCATGGATGTGGCCGGTCCTTTTGCTGATCAATGCCCTTCTGCTTCCCGCATATATTGTCTATTCGCGGATCATAGGAACCGTGCTGACCACGACCAATGGCACTACGATCACCCTCCGAAACAGCCGCACCATTCGCAGCAGCCGGACCACCTTTACGATACTGCTCTCCATCCTATCCTTTCTCGTCATCCAGGCCTTTCTCCACGTCCTCTATTCCCTGATCCTCAAATTCGACATAAGACCCGATGAACGCGCCTATTTCAATTTCCAGGGCGGCCCCAGCTTGGCCCGGGAGATCTCGTGGACGCTCGTCAACATGGCCCTGTCAATTGCCCTTTTTTACATCCGCCGGGCCGACGACGAAAAAGACCTCCTCATGGCCATGCAGCGCAAGAACACCTACTACCAGTTGCGCTACCTGCGGTCACAGCTGAACCCACATTTTCTCTTCAATACGCTCAACAGCATCTACTCCCTCTGCCTGCAAAAATCCGACAGGGCCCCGGAGGTGGTCGTCCGCCTGGCCGACATTATGCGTTATCTGATCTATGAATGCAACGAAGAAAAGATACCCCTCGACAAGGAGATCGAGTTCATCCGCAACTATATTGAGATAGAAAAGCTAAGACACAATGCGGACATCCGCTTCACCGTCGATGGCGTCACGGACGGCATCCGGATCGAACCCTATATCTTCATCTCGTTCATCGAGAACGGCTTCAAGCACGCCATGGATCACAGCTTTGGCGATCCCTTCATCTATATCACGCTGAAAGTGGGCGACGGCCTGCTGACCCTCAACGTCATCAATAGCACCGACGCCGACCTGGAAATGCAGGCCAAACGCATCAACGGCAAAGGCATATCACATAGCCGCAGCCTCCTCGAGCTGCTCTACCCCGCTTCATACGACCTGGACATCATCCAGACCGAAAAGGACGAGACCCGGACCAGCGAGCTTCGGCTGCGCAACGCCCGGGAAAGACTGGAAAACCTCTATCCGGATTCTCATACCTTAGACGTAATTTTGAACAAAAGCACCTTTACCGTATCGTTAATCCTAAAAACCTCCAAGGCTTGATAAAATGCATCATCGTCGAAGATGAGACCCTCGCCCAGGACGTCATCCGCAACCACCTGGCACACTTCGACCAGTTCGAGCTGGTCGGCATCTGCCGCAACGCCCAGGAAGCCGCAGAAACCCTCAAACAGCAGGAGGTCGACCTCATGTTCCTTGACATCCGCATGCCGGGCATGAGCGGCCTTCACTTCCTACGCAGCCTGACCGACCCGCCCCTGGTGGTCCTGACCACCGCTTACGCAGAATACGCCCTCGAAAGCTACGACTTCAACGTCATCGACTATCTCCTCAAACCCATCTCTCTCGAACGCTTCTCCCGGGCCGTGACCAAGCTCCTCAACGGGAGACTCTATCCCCTTACCAGCAAAGAGCCGGCAGCCGGCAGCGACCATATCTTTATAAGATCGAACAGCAAATTCTTCCGGGTCAACTTCTCCGAGATCCTATACGTAGAAGGCATGAAAGACTATCTGAAGGTCCACACCCCCGAATATACCCTCATCACCCACCAGACCATGAACGAGCTGGAAAAGACCCTTCCCCCCCGCCAGTTCATCCGCGTCCACCGCAGCTACCTCGTAGCCGTAGGCCATATCAGGTCCATCTATGGCAATTCCATCGAGCTGGGAAAAACGACCATCCCCATCGGCATCAACTATAAAGAGTCGGTCATGAACCTCATCGGCCGCCGGCCCTAACTCTTCCCTTCCTTCAACACATAAGTCTGGCTCCACTGGTCATGCCATCCATCCCCCTTTCCTAAAAAAGAAAAAGGCTCAAAAGGCACCATCCGGCTAAAAGTCCGCGACAAAGCCTGGCTAAAAACTATCTTCTGCCCATAAAAGTCCGCCACCCTCGTCCCCGTCAGGAACTTCCCCGGCGTAGCCTGGTATACGGTCTCAAAAAAGAGATAATAAGATACCCTGAACAGCACAAAATAGAGGATCACCGCATTCCTCTCCCCAAGCAATTCCGTCGCCTGCTGAAATAAAAGCATCGACCATATCCGCCCGGCAAGAAGAAAATACGTGCAGCAGACAACCATGTCGATCAGCAGGTTTAAGAACCGGACACCCCGGGCGCCATGCACATATTCACCCGCCAGATCCCCCGATTCGCTGAGCACCTCCCGTATGGCCAGGCCCCTGTGACGCTGCGTCTCCTTCAGTAGCAGCACCGCGATCGCACACCAAACAAAGCCGCCGGCATACCTGATCCACGCCGCGCCAATGAGATATTTGATCCAATATCGGGGGCTGAACTGTAACATATTCGTCAGGTCTCCCGACACAAGGCTCAGCAGGCCCACCAGATGATCGAGCAACAGAACGGCGGCGACAAAACCGACGAGCTGACCGTTCCCCCCGCCCTTCACCATCTGCACAGCGCCGATCAGCAACAACAAACAAAGGAATAGAGAGATGAACCGTATGACCGGGTACATCCCCGGCGAAAAGCTAAAGGTCAGGAGCGCATAGCCGATCGAATCTGCCACGCCGCCCGGTATCGCCCGTCTGAATACAGGCGTCAGCAAGAACGAAAGACAACAACAAATTGTGGTAAATAAGCTCAGGACAACGACAAGACCCTTCCCGGAAAATGCGCGGGATAAAGAGGATAACGGATTCATAAGGCCAATATAATACATCCACCGGTCAAATGCAAGCGCCGCCCCTACAAAAAGAACAACACACTCATCCCGATCATCAGCGCATCCTCCACGATCGTCACCGTGCTCATCGGCAGGTTGAACACCGCCCCCAGACACGCGCACTTGATCTTCCGCTTATTCAGCACACTCTGCAAAACCCCTATAATACTAACGGTCATCACCACCAGCGTGATCAAATTGACCCAAAACGGCGCCACACCCATCGCAAACCCCACGCCCAGCCCCAGTTCCACAAATGCATACACATACCCCCATCCCCTCCAGCGCCGGGCGACGATATCATACATCGAATAGCTGTCGGCAAACGCAGGCAGATTTAATAGCTTGAAAAAAGAAAAGCTCAGAAAGAACCCGGCCATGAACACCCGCATAAAATCACCCTGGATCACCGCGATCAGTGCCACATAACCCAGGATCAGCAGCACCGGCTTATACGTCGCCAGCCACGAACGCCTTTCTTCCTCCGCGGCCATTTCAACCACCTGCTCCGTCAATTGATACTTAGGATGATCCTTCAACGCCGCCTTCAAAGTCCCCGTCCGCACATGCTTCGTCATCTCAACTGTCGCCTTCCCATTCTTCAGATCTATCTCCACCGAAGTCACCCCATCCACCTTCCCCAGCAACCCCTTCACCTTCGCCTCACAACCCGAACAAGTCATTCCCGAAATAGCATATTCATGTGTCATATTGATTCCTTTTGACACAAATTTACCCCCGGTCCGCGCCGTCGCCATTATGCAATTTTGAGAATGATTTACAAGATTTACAGGTCCACCCCGCGCCCCCGCTCAAAGGTCCTCTATATTCTTCCTCTTATGATCTTTCAGCGACTTGAAATACGTCGGCGTCAACCCCGTCACCTTCTTGAACTGCGTCGACAAAGCCGCTACGCTGCTATACCCCAATACATCCGCAATCTCAGACAATGTCATCTCATCATACACCAGCAGCTCCTTCACCTTCTCTATCTTCTGCGCGATAAAATACTTCTCGATCGTCGTCCCCTCCACCGCCGAGAACAGATTGCTCAGATAGGTATATTCGTAATGGAGCTTGCCTGCGAGAAGATCCGACAAATTCACCGACCCCATTTCCCCCGTCCCCTGCACCAATTCGATAATACTGGTCTTTACCTTCTCTATAATCCGGCTCCGCTTGTCATCGATCAGCTCAAACCCCAGTTTCCGCAGGCTCTCATCCAGCGCGCTCAGCTGCTCCTTCGTCGGACTGACCCCGATCTCTACCTCTCCCAGCTCCACCGTCAGGGGATGCAGACCGGCCTTCTCCAATTCAGCCTGCACCACCATCCGGCACCGGCTGCACACCATATTTTTGATATACAATCTCATTTCTTCAGGTATCGTTCCAGGAATTCAAATCCCACCGTCGCGATCAGCAGCGAGCTCTGCGCATTATAGGCTGCTCCGTGTGCCCCGGGCGGGTATATGCGAAGATCGGCGTCCTTTCCGGCGTTGGTCAGCGCAGTCAGCAGCTGCATGGTATGCGCAGGATGCACATTATCGTCGCTCATCGAGTGGATCAGCAATAAATGGTCTTTCAGCGCTGCCGCGTGCGTGACGCTGGCGCTGTTGCGGTATCCGTCCTGGTTCTCAGCCAGCGGCGCCATATAACGCTCCGTATAGACGTCGTCATAAAGCCTCCAGTCGGTCACCGGGGAGTTGGCGATACCCACCTTAAAGACGCCCGGATGGGTCAGCAGGGTATAGGTCGTGCTAAAACCACCATAGCTGGTGCCCATGATCGCCATATTGGCGCCGTCGACATAAGGCAGCTTCGCCAGCCAGTGCGCCGCCTCCACAAAATCATGGCTCTCCCATTTTCCCAGCTGCTTATAAACGATCTTCATAAAATTGCTGCCGTAGTTGGCGATCCCCCGGTTGTTGATATTGACGACGATATAGCCGTTCTGCGCCAGCCACTGCTGCCATCCGCTCGCCGCCCACCGGTTAAAAACATCGTGCGACTCCGGTCCGCCATAGACGGTCATAACCACAGGATACCGCTTCGAGCTGTCGAAATTCAACGGCTTGACCATCCATCCGTCGATACCCACCGCGTCGCTGGTCGTGAAATGAAACAGCTGTTGCGGTGCATAGGCATGCTTTGCAACGAAGTCCGTCACCGCCTGGTTGCTCTCCAGGTGGCGCAGCTCCTTCCCGCCGCCATCGTAAAGCCCCACCTGCAGCGGGGTCTTCACATTGCTATACTCGTCGATATAGAATCTGGTGTTGGTCGACATATTGATATCATGGTATCCTTCCGCCTGGGTCAGCCGCTTCTTCCCCGTCCCATCCCAGCGGATGGAGTAAAGCTGCTGTTCCAATGGGGAGGCCTCCGCAGAAAGATAGTAGATCATTTTCTTTTGGGCGTCGATCCCGGTCACCTTGATGAGGTCCCAGTTCCCCTTGGTGACGGTATTGATCAGCTTGCCGTCATAGCCGTAATGGTAGATATGATAATAGCCGCTGCGATCGGAGACCCAGAAAAGATCCTTCGTTCCTTCGGGGAAATACACCATATCATTGACGTTGGTGTAGAAATTAAAGATGGCCACCCAGGTGCTGTTCTGCTCTTCCAGCACGACGCGATGCTCGCCCGTCTTCACGTTGAAGAAATAGAGCTTCATATGGTTCTGGGCGCGGTTCAGCGTCATCACCGCCAGCTGGTCCGGATCGCTCGTCCAGTAAATGCGGGGGATATAAAAATCGCCGGTCTCGTCAGGGCTCAGCCATATCTTCTTCCCTGATCCTACGTCGACGACCCCGATCCGCACTTTCGGGTTAGCGTCGCCGGGCTGCGGAATGGCGATCTTTACCTGCTCGTCGTGGAAACCTTCGTAATTTGTCATTTGAAAGATGGGAACCTGGCTGTCGTCGAACTGCCAGTAGGCAATATAGCGGCTATCCTTTGACCAGCTCCAGGCCTGCGCCTGACCAAACTCTTCTTCATACACCCAGTCATAGTGTCCGTTAAAGACGCCGTTCTCGCTCGTCGAGTCCGCTGTCAGCTGCACCTCCTTCCCGCTGCCAAAACTATACGCGAACAGGTTCCCGTTCCTTTCGATGCCCACCTTCGTCCCGTCCGGCGACAGCTCCGCCGACCGGGCATCCTTCGCCGCCTGTTTCAGCTGGCGACCCTCCACGTCATAAATATAATAGTCCGAAATACCGCTATGGCGGTAGATATGCCGGAAATTGCTGCGGAACACCAGGTGTTTCGAATCGTGCGACCACTGGAAGGAGAGGTAGTCAAAGGGCTGGCTGCTCCCCGGGAACCTCATCCCGCTCTTGCTAAACACGGTCTTCTCCTGCAACGTCGCCGGGTCCATCACATGTATCTCATCTCCCGAAATAAAGGAATACTGATCCCCTCCATTGATCCAGTTGACGCTCTCCGGCCCCCCCTTACCCTTCAATTGTGCCCCACCCCTCAACGCGTCCACAAGACTCCCATACTCCTGCTGCGCCCTCACCTCCGTCCCCACAAACAAAACAAAAAGGATTGCCAATGATACTCTTACCATGTTACCATAATTAAGGGGCTAAAAGTATCGAATTAGGGCAACATTCCCTGACCGTTCGCACACATTAAAATAAATCTCCATTCCCCTACCGTTCACGCACATTAAGGTAGATCCACATCCCCCCGTCCACACACATTAAAATATATCTACATCCCCCCGTCCACACACATTAAAATAGATCTACATTCCCTACCGTCCACACATATTAAAATAGATCCACAATCCCCTACCGTTCACACCCATTAAAATTGATCCACATTCCCCTACCGTTTACGCACATTAAAATAGATCCACATTCCCCTGCCGTTCACGCACATTAAAATAGATCCACATTCCCCTATCGTTCACGCACATTAAAATAGATCCATATCCCCTCGGTTCGCACACATTAAATTGACCGGAAAATAAGAAGAGGTGAGGACCACCCCCTATAAAACGAAAAAACCCCCAAGAGTTAGTCAGGGGCCTTTCAAGAGAAATTGGAATTTGGTTGCTTTCTTTGATCCGTTGAAAGCGTTGGTTTTTCTGGATTTTAGTTGGCGTTCATTGGTATTGGACAAGACAAATCTACATCACAACCAACTGTTAAAAAAGAGTGAATGCCCTCGATTTTTATCGTAGATCTACGATTCCGCCCTCTTTCTAATCGCATTCTAACCCCCGCTTTATATTTTCCCTTTTAAATTTATAGCAGCAAAATCCACTCAGCTTGAGAAAGTACCTTTTCGTCCTGGCCGCCGCCGGTTCCACGCTGGTCGCCACGTTATCCACAACCACTCTTTTCGCCCGGGTCACCAATACCGACCAGACCATCAACACCTCCGCCCCCTCCCTTTCCGCCCAGGTCACCGGTCCCGACAAGATCACCAACACCCCCCGGACCTCCAACACTACCCCAGTCACCGGCACCGACCAGATCACCAACACCCCCCGGACCTCCAACACCACCCCAGCCACCGGTCCCGACCACACCACTAACACCCCCCGGACCACAGACACTACCCCTCTCACCAATCCCACGCCAACCTCCGACACCACCCGGCTCCCTGACTCCTCCCTGGCCTCCGACAAAAATATCCGCAACAAGGTCCTCAGCGATATCCAGGATAACCTCGACAAAAAGACAAAGAACATAGACCAAACCCTCTCCCGGCTGGACCACAAGGTCGATTCACTCGACATCGAGATCGCCGCCTCGCGCGACGCCCGCGACAAAGCCGACAAGCTCCTCCTCCGCGTTCAATCCCTCGAGAAAAAACAGCAGGCCATCGAAGAGAACGAGCTCTACGTCTACCAGGCCAACTATCAGTCAGCCATCATCAACCTGGTATCCATGGACAAAGAGATAAAACCCCTCGTCCTCTTCAACTCCGCCAAAAGCTTCTTCTCCACGCTGAGCGAAACCGCCGACCCGATGAAATACCCTGGCTACCAGGACTGGTATAAAAAATTTTATGACTATATCGAGCGGGAAAAGGACCACGAACCCGCCCTCAACGTCCTGCACGACATGGTCCAGATAACGGGCAACCTTACCAGCGCCGCCTCCATCACCGGCCCGATATCGCAGGCCCTCTTCCTCGGCATCAACTCCTTTATCAATTCCCTCGGCAGCAAGAAGAAGGAACTCCGCGAACAAAGCCAGAAAATGTTCCTGCTGACCGCCAAGCTCAGCCAGTTCGACTACGACAAAGACCTCGTCGAACAGCAATGGGACCTCGTCACCAACGAGCTGGAAAAACTACAGATACACTACGATACCATCCTCAACCAAAATCTCTCCCTGCTAAAAGTCTCGCCCGAAGACTACATCCACCAGTTCTCACGGGAGACCGACGCCGAACGTCGTTATCAATTCCTCACCGGGCTCCGCAAATCCGCCTCCCTCCTCGTCACCAACCGCAAGTCCGCCGACATCAAGAACTGGAAACAACCCATCTACTACGAGCTCATGGACGTCCAGTCCCTCAAAATGCGCTTCGGCGAGCTCACCTTCGATATCCGCGGCATCATCGGCCGCTACCAGGAGCTGATAAAAAAATACCGCAACGACCCCGAGATCGGCATCAAGGTCCAGGGCCTCGAAGTAAAGCTCAATGCCCTCAGCGACACTTTCGACGGCGCCTTCGACCCCACCGAATACATCAACTCCGCTACCCGCATGTATCTCGTCAACTAACCCGCAGCGGGGCCTCCAAAAAAAATATACTTCTCTTATGCATTTAAATCTTATGTATATTGGCATAAAAAATGCCCCCCATGCGAGTTTACCTCCTTCCCCTGCTGGCGCTCACCATCGCCCTCCAGGGCGTTACGGCCCAGTCCCTGCCCCCACAGATATCTAAAAAGATCGACAGCCTTTTCAGCCAGTGGGACAAAACCTCCAGCCCCGGCTGTGCCGTCGGCATAGTCAGCAACGACTCTCTGATCTTTTCGAAAGGCTACGGCATGGCCAACCTGGAATATGATGTTCCCATCACCCCCCAGACCATTTTTCATATGGCGTCTGTCTCCAAACAATTTACGGCCTACTCGATCTTGTTGCTCAACAACCAGGGCAAGCTCAGCATCGACGACGACATTCACAAATACCTGACCTGGTTCCCCGACCTGAAAGAAAAGATCACCATCCGCAACCTGCTCAACCACACCAGCGGCATCCGCGACCAATGGGAACTCCTCGCCATAGCCGGCACGCGGCTGGATGACGTGATCACGCAGGACCAGATAATCAAAATACTCTCCAGACAGCAGGCCTTGAATTTTAAGCCGGGGACAGACTGGAGCTACTCCAACAGCGGCTTTACGCTGCTGGCTGAGATCGTCAGGTCCGTCAGCGGACAGACCCTGCGACAGTTTACCGACTCGGCCATTTTCAGGCCGCTCGGAATGAAGAGCACCCATTTCCATGACGACTATACGGAGATCGTGCCCAACCGCTCCTATTCTTATTTCGCATCCCAAAAAGATCACTATTCCAATGCCGTGCTCAGCTATTCAAATGTCGGAGCGACCAGTCTCTTTACCAATATCGATGATATGAGCAAATGGATCATGAACTTCTATGATCCCACCGTCGGCGACCAAAAAGAAATTCAGGAATTGACCCAACCGGTTCTCGTCAACGGGAAAAAGGTCCGCAACTATGCCAAAGGGATCGTAGCCGACAGCATCTATGGCCAGCAGCGCTACCAGCATGGAGGAGGAGATGCAGGCTACCGGACTTTTATCAGCGTTTTTCCCGCGCAGAGAATGGGGTTTATCGTCTTCAGCAACCTTGGCAACGTCGACGCCCAGCGCAAGAACGAGCAATTGGCCGCACTGTTCATAAAAGATAGTTCGGCCAGAAAGAATAGCAAATCCCGCCGTGACAGTGCACAGGCAATAATTGACAATACCGGAAGCCTGCAGAACTATACCGGCAGCTATATCGCCGACGACGGCACCCGCTTTACCTTCGCCATAAAAGACCAAAAACTCTACGCAATACCTCCTGACCACAAATATCATTTACTGATCAGATCCGGAACCGACACCTACCAGGTATTCGCCGACTCGACCTCAAGTTTCGTCTTCTCCGGCGGCAGCACCGGCCATCCAGTCGCCGAAGAATACTGGCCCGTGGGTAATCACCTGCACTGGGAAAAATATGATACCGCCGCGAAGACCAACCGGCAGCTGACCGCGTATACCGGTACTTACTATTGCCCCGAGCTGGATTGCAGCTACCGGATCAGCCTGAAAGACCATCGTTTGTCGCTCAGCAACGCAAAATACAACGATTCACCACTCACCTTGTGTGGCAGCGACCACCTGCTTTGCGAATTCTGGTGGATGAACCACCTCCATATCACGCGCAATGCTAAAAACCAGATCACGGGCTTTGAATTGAACGGCAACAGGGTGATGCACCTGCAATTCGTCAAAAAAGCCCCCTGAAAAATCAGGGGGCTAACCAGAGCACGGATCGAAGATAAAACAAAACAAACTGCAGGCAGGCAGTGTCTCTACTTATGCTCAAGTAGCTTAAAGAATTGATCCAGCTGGGGAAGGATCACGATCCTCGTCCGGCGATTCAGCGCCCTTCCTTCATTGGTATCATTGGTCGACACAGGCACATACTCACTCCTGCCGGCAGCAGCCATCTTCGCCGGCTCGAGGCCATACTGATTCTGCAGGATACGGACCACCGCAGTAGCCCTCTTCACGCTGAGATCCCAGTTATCCAACAATACACCCCTGCGGAACGGCTTGTTGTCTGTATGTCCTTCCACCATAAATTCAATATCGGGCTGGGCCTTCAGCACCTTCGCCACCTTCCCCAACACCTCCTGGGCCTTTCGCGTAACGTCATACTTCCCGCTGGCAAAAAGCAGCTTATCCGAAATATCGACATAGACCACACCCTTGTCGACCTTAATGTTAATGTCCTTATCGTTCAGGTCACCTATCGCACCCTTCAGATTGTTCACAAGCGCCATGTTCAACGAATCCTTATGCGCCATCGCCGCCTGCAGGCTCTGGATGTACGCATCCTTGGCGCCCAGGTTATCCAGCGATTTCTTGATGCTCTCCGCCTGCGAGCTCGAAATGACCGACATATCCTCCAGCTGCTTCAAAGCCTGGGTGTTGTTGGCCTTCAGAAAATCAACCTGCTTCTGCAAAGCAGCCACCTTCGCATCACAATCCGACTTATCCTGCGTAAGACTCGCAGTCTTACCATTACAATTCTTGAGATCATTCTGCAAATCACCATACGACTTGCTCAGTGAATCATACTTCGATTGTAGGGCCTTGAACTTCTTGCTGCTGACGCAGGAGACGCACAATAGCGCCGGCAGCACACCGGCCAGCGCCAGGGTTTTGATACGCATAAAGATTAATTTAATTGAGACAACAAGGTTGAACACCCGAATTAGGCGAGGATTAAATAAAGATTAGAATTTGATTAGATTTTTCAAGTGAACCGTCACCACAACCCTGCGCATCAACAGTCCCCGCAGCCCTCACCTCGCCCCCGCCACCGGCAACATGATATAAAAGGTAGAACCCACCCCCTGGGTCGACTCCACGCTGATCCATCCCTTGTGCAGCTGTATGATCCTCTTCGACAGCGACAACCCCAGTCCAAACCCCGGGATCGCATGCCCTTCCTCCGTTCTATAGAACGGCTGAAAGATCCGCTCCGTCTCCTCCGGCGCGATCCCCCTCCCCTTGTCCTCCACCGATATCCGTATCTCCCGCCCCTGGATCGCCAGGCGCACCACCGCCCGATGATCATCGGAATATTTGCACGCATTCACCACCACATTCCGGATCGCCGTAAACAGCAGCTCCTCATTGCCAAAAACCAACAGCGACTCCTCTGCCTCCGGCAACCTGTCAAAATTCAACGTCACCTCATACCCACCCCCCGAAACCACACCCCCCGCGCCTCCCGAACCCGTACCCGCACCGTCGGAACCCGCAAATCCACCGGGCTCCACAAAACCACCACCCGAAACCCCGGTCCCGCCATACCCCCCCACGTCCCCCGAAACCGCCGTACCCGGCACCCCCGCCTTCCCAATCTCCCCCGGCAACCGCAACAACACCTCATCGATCCTGATCAGATCGATCTCCAGCCCCGACGCCGTCCCCGAAGCCCGCGCAAACTCCAATAACGTCTGCGTCAGCTTGCTCAGCTGCCGCGCATCCTGGTACACCGAATGTATAACATGGCGATACTCCTCCAAAGATCGAACCCGCTGCAAAGCCACCTCCAGCTGACTCGAGATCGACGTCAACGGCGTCGACAGCTCATGCGAAGCATTCGCAATAAACCGCCCCTGTATCTCAAAACTCTCCTGCAGCCGGTTCAGCAGCTGATTGAGCGTCTCCGAAAGATAGTCCCACTCATCCCGGCTGTCCTCCCCTCCCGTCGACCGGATCCGCCGGGCCAGGTTCCGCGCAGATATCTCATTGACCTCGTCGGCTATCCGCCGGATTGGATGCAACAATGAAAGAGAGAACAAATAACCCCCGATCACCGAGATCAGTATCCCCCCAATAAAACTCAATGAAAGCACCAGCCGGAGATGCCGCATCTTCTCATTGCCCGGCTCGTCATAAGCCGCCGCAACGATCACCAGCCCCCCATCCTTATAGTCAACCCCGACCGCATCACGGCGCCCCTGCGTAAAATAGAGGACCCCGTCAGAGGCCTTCCGCACCCGCTCGATCACCTCCTTCACAACAGACAAGGTATCCTCCGGCCCGTCGCTGTACCAATACACTTTCCGGTCGGCCCCGTCATAAGCCTCCATCACCTTGTCCTGCATCGCCATCGAAGTAGAAGCGTCTATCTTCCGCAGCAGCGCCTGATCGAACACCCCGCCCTGGCTCAATAGCCGGCCCGTTGTGATCGCCCGGTTCGTCAGACGCGTCCGGATATCGGCGATCCGGTTGGTATAGGAGAAATAATAGACGGAACCGCAAACCAACGTGAGTATCGCCACCACAAGGAGGGTGAACAGCAGCGTTATGCGGATCTTTACCGGCATCAGGCGCCACCGGTTTTAAGAATATACCCCATCCCTACATGGGTCTGAATAAGTTTGTAGTCGAAATCCTTGTCCACCTTGTTGCGGACATAGCTGATGTAGACATCGATGACATTTGTGTTGGTATTAAAGTCGACGTCCCAGACATTGATCGCCAGATCGGCCCTCGAGACCACCCTGTTCTTATTCCGCATCAGGTATTCCAGCAGCTGAAACTCCTTCGCCGTCAGCTTGATCCTCCGACCCGCCCGGTGCACCTCCTTATTGTCCAGGTTCATCTCCAGGTCGCCCGCCCGAAGAATATTCCCCACCGGCACCGCCTGCCCCGGCGTCCGCTTCAGCAGCGCACGGATCTTCAGCAGCAGCTCGCGGAACTCAAAAGGCTTAACCATATAGTCGTCAGCCCCCGCGTCATAGCCCTCCACCTTGTCCTCCAGCGAGCTCATCGAGGTCAGCATGATGACGAGCATATCCGGATCACGATATCGGATGGCCTTGCAAAGATCATAGCCATTCATCCCCGGAAGGTTGATGTCCAGTATGATCAGGTCATAACGGTGCGTGACGATCAGCTGGTGACCGATCTTCCCGTCATAAGCCACCTCGACATAAAAACCGTTCTCTTCCAACCCCAGCTTAAGCGTGTCAGC